>Ga0210009_1000004_pt1 | contig 410309 bp, 382 predicted proteins | sample CryGeyCG2114_065_FD_185457 | JGI IMG/M metagenome (GOLD analysis project Ga0210009, IMG submission 185457) | Groundwater microbial communities from aquifer - Crystal Geyser CG12_big_fil_rev_8/21/14_0.65 (SPAdes) (version 2) | ecosystem: Environmental > Aquatic > Deep subsurface > Groundwater ...
CACCCGATCCCATCTCGAACTCGGAAGTTAAGCCCAGTAGTGGCGAAGGTAGTGCAAGGGGAACTTTGTGTGAGAATAGCAAGATGCGCCATCTTTAAGCCCCTCTTTTTAAGAGGGGCTTTTTTTTTGCTTTTTTTTCAGCGAAACTTATTTAATGAAAATTGATTATAGACAAATAAATGCATCAGATTTTGATGAAATACGTCAGTTCTTTATTCTTAACGAATATTGTTGGCGCGATAGCGATCCAGAAGGATTTATCGAGCGCTCAGAAGAAAAAAGAGACAGCGTAGCAGCTGAGTTTCTTGAAAAATTAAAAAATATTAATGAAGAGAAGTACCATTGTTTAGCGGCTTTTAATGGCGAAGAAATGATCGCCTCGCATTTTCTTGATATTTATATGATTGAAGCAAAGCTTGCGTGCCATATTCACGCTCTATGGGTGAATCCCAGCTATAGAGGATATGGCATAGCTCGAAAGCTAAAAGAAATGGGAGAGGTTTGGGCCAGAAAAATGAACTGCGTTTTTATGGACTCAAATACAAAAGTCACTAACACCGGGATGATTGCCTTAAATAAAGACCTAGGGTACTCCATCGCTCGTTATAACTTTAGAAAAACTCTGTGATTTGTTAGCGTCGATTGCTGTTAAATTGGATTTCTTGCAGCTATATTATCGACCATATGAAAACTTGGAAAAATGAACCCATCGTCGAATTAGGATCTTGCACTCAACCTCACGGTATTAAAGGTGCATTTTCATTCAAACTTATTAACGAAAAAGATAGCTCTCTTGATATGGACTCAAAGGTCATCCTTTTTCCTTTATCAGCGAAAAGCAATATTCCAGCTGCTGGAAAAGCATTTGAGCTAGAGAAAATTTCTTTTGGCCACAAAGTCATGGCTTACTTTAAAGGCATCACTGATCGAAGTGTGGTTGAAGCAATGTTACCGTTTTCAATCTTTATCTTAAAAAGTGATTTACCTGAACTTGATGAAGATGAAGTTTATTTAGATGATCTGATTGGTTGTAAGGCCATTCACCGTGAAACAAAAAAAGAACTCGGCAAAATTATTGGACTTGAGGATAACGGTGTTCAAGCTATTTTAGTTATTCGAGGACAAGAAGCTTTTGATATTCCTTTTGTTGATGCCTTCGTTGGGGAAATAGATTTGGAAGCCGGAACAGTTGAAATCGATCCTCCGGAGTATATATGAGTGAGCAGGTAAGGGTCTTGCTTGATCGATATTCTAAGACTACAGATGAACAGTGGAATGAAATCGAGAAGTCCTTTCGCTCAGAAACAATAAAAAAAGGTGAAAAGTTTTTATCAGTCGATGAAGTCTCAAATCGATTTGCAGTAGTAGAAGAAGGACTATTTAAAATCTTCTATGTTGATAGCGATGGAAAAGAGGCTATAAAAACATTTAGAGCTAAAGGTGGAGTTATTGGAGCCTATGCTGAGTTTCTACGCAATATTCCAAGCCGATTATCCGTTCAAGCTTTAAGAGATAGCAAAATTACAGTTATCCAGGGCAGTGAAATGGTAAAGCTTTTTAAAAGTTCTGCTCATTGGGAAAAAATAGGAAGAAGAATTACGGAAAGTCTTTACTTGGAAAAAGAAGAAAGAGAATACCAATTTCTTTGTTTAGATGCTGTTTCTAGATATCAATCATTTCTTAAAGAATTTAAGAATGAAGTCAATAAAATTCCTGATTATATGGTCGCTAGTTACTTAGGTATTACGCCAGTTTATTTATCAAAACTAAAAAGGAACAGCTAAGCCGTATAAGCTTTTTGTTGAAAGTAATCCTTACTTCTCCAGGCAGTAATTAATAAAAATGCAGAAATATTATGCCATATCGTCCACCATCCTATAAGTAGGATCAATTGAGACATGTCTGAATAAAAGGCGAGTGCAACTCCTAGAGCTAGAGAAGTATTTTGGTAACCAACTTCAATTGTAAGAGATCTACTTTCTTTATAATCTAATTTCGTTAAAATCGACATTATATATCCGATACTTAAAGCAATTGATTGATGAATTAAAACTAAAATAAAGATTGATTTAAAGTTTGAACCAAAAGATCCACGGTTTAGGTAGAGAGCATAAGAGAATATGCTGATCATAAAAATTACTGAAAGCTTCTTTAGGATACTCTTCAAAAAATTGACTCTAGTCTTAAAATAACCGCTCGTAAGAATTCCTAAAATTAAAGGAATGATAAGAAGTATAAGCAGACTGATAAATAAGTTTATTCGGTTGATTTCAAGGTTTGACACAAGTTGAGTTGAATCTAAAAGTGTTGGCCAAAAACTCATGTGAAACGGAGTCGATATAATCGCAATAATCGACGAGAAAAAGGTTAAAGACATCGAATAAGCGACTGATCCACCTGCTAAATAAGAAATGAAATTTGATGAACTTCCTCCGGGGCATGCAGCAATAAAGATTATTGCCATCGCGTACTCAAAACTTAAATCTGCTAAGTATATAAAGAGAAACGAAAATGCGGGAAGCAGTACAGTCTGAGCAACTATACCGAAAATTATTTTTCTTGGTTTTTTTATAATATCAATAAAACTGTCAACTGATAAGTCTAGGGCCAGACTGAATGTCATTAGAAATAGAGCTATACCTACGAATACTTTTGCTTCAAAAGGAAGCTGCATTACTTGCTCTCATCATCAAATATAACATCATCGAAATCTTCCTCAAGAAATGGAAGAGTAAGGCAATTTGATCGATTATATTCTTTGTCATAAATATTAAATCTTTTTTGAAAACGAGTCGGATAATAATTCATTTCTGATAGAACTTCTGCACCAAGTATGTCTTCATTAGAAATCTGAGCGAAACGATTTAATGTTGAGGCTGTTTTACATGCAAGAATAGCCTTGTTTAGGTTGGCTTTGTCATAGCTACTTTCTTGAAAGTGAGAATTATCTAATAACGATTGATGAAAGGGTGTGGGAAAGTCATTGATCCATAAACTTTTTCCATTAGGTAACAAAAATGGATCAACTGGTTCTCCGTTAAGCCACGTATTAAAATGTATATGGGGAATTCCAAATGGGAATGTAATTAAGCCATCAATGCCGCTATAACCAGAAAGGGCAATTGCTGAGCCATGCTCTACAATTTCTCCAAGTTTAACGAGTGTTCTTGAAAGGTGAGCAAAGGTTGTCATTAATCCGGCGCCGTGATCAATAAAGATTTTTAATCCACCACGATTAAACTCTCTTGAAATTTTTACGATCTTTCCCTTCGCGGGAGCCACGACAAGAGTTCCAACAGGGATACTAAAGTCCGTTCCATTATGGCTGTCGTAGGTAAGCTCTTTACCTCTAAAATCTTGCATTTGTGTTTTTTTAACAGACCAGCCTTTATGAAGAGGTGTTGGTCTATGATTAAAGAGATTTGTAATGATTACTTTTCTTTCAAAGTGGAATTTTCCACGCCAAAGTTTTATTGATTTTAAATGCAATTGTTTGAGGCTCGATAATCCGTATCGAGTAGGAGGGACATCTTCCTCCCCAAAAATATTCTTCAAAATTTGCATTAGCGCTGTTGAAGGGGGATTTAGACCAAGCACTTCTTTATAAAAACTTAATTTTTTATGTTTAACCATTTATTAATCTTCAGGAGTTACAAAGCATTTGTCATTAAACTAGTTTAATTATGAATTTCTAAAAGGATTGAAATTAAACAAGTTTAAGAATCCAAATAAATTTTAAAGGCAATATACGACTGAAAGAAAATCTGAATTATTTATTTCTTTATATTAATAAACCAGTTTAACGACAAAGAGATAGATTAATTTTATGATTAAATTATGCTGAGGAGCGTAACGTGGTGGCGCATCCTCTATCGATATTAATACCTTTAGAACTTTGGACATTATAAGGCGTATGGAACAGCAATTATTTAATTTTCTTAAAGATCTTATCTCGTCAGATGATAATTTTATAAGAAGTCTTAAACCCTTTTTTTTAACGAAAAGTTTTAAGACTGGAGAGCTTTTTTTAGATAAAGCTGAAAAAGCAAACCTGTTTGGGATAGTTGAAAATGGTATGTTTAAAATTTGTTATTTAAAACATGACGGATCAGAGGCGATTAAAACTTTTCGTAATCAAGGTGAACTGATCGGTAGTTACTCAGATTTTTTAAAGAATCAAGAAAGCCAAGTTACAGTAGAAGCGATGAAGCCTAGTCGTGTTAGTTATATTCCTCGTGAATGTTTGAATGATTTTTTTAATTTTTCTCCAAACGTGGAAGTTATTCGAAGGAAAATTGCAGAGCGTCTTTATTGTGAGAAAGAGAATCGAGAGTATCAATTTCTGTGTCTTAATGCATATCAAAGATTAGAACTTTTTATGAAACATTTTTCACCCAAAATATTCGCTCTTATAGATAATCAGATATCCAAATACTTAGGTGTTACTCCTGTATATTTATCTAAGCTTAGAAAGAATTACAGTTTTAACGAATAGTTTGATACATATTTAGTCTTTACTGATTTTATTTGTTCTTCCTTCTGAATAGTATGAAATAGCTCTAGCACTTCGTAATTTATGAATTTAATTTGAGTTTGATTATTTTGATTAATAATTTGGACAATGAACTTGCTCTTCAACTTCAGGCTCGTTTTCATCTTTGCATAAGTTATTTGTATGCCTGACGACATCATATAAATTATGAGTTACGCGGTTGCCTGTAATTTTATTCTCAGAAATCACTTGATCCCTTTTAAGTTTTAACTCAGCAGAGGCTCTCGTGTTTTCAATTTCTGGATATTCGTTATTAATTGAGTTTTTAAGTGTTTGGTATTCATCTCTTGTTATTATGATTCTTCTACCACCTCTTAATGTATAGCTGTATTCATTTCGATTGTCACTAGCAATAGAACTCTCGATATTAGTAGCATTAATACTTTTTATATAATTCCCATTATATAAAAATTTTGGAAAACTCATATCTTCGATCAAACTGTTTTCACTTTCGAATTTACTTATATGAAAATTTCCTTTCGAATTCGTAAACATAATCGCATTTTGATCCAGCTTTTTTGGTAAGGGTTATGCTATACAGTTGTTGAGGGTTGAGCTACCCGTCATCGTACCTGGGCATATTGATTCTAGTGATGCATTAATTTCTCGACTTAAATCATCAATCATCTGTAATGTATTAGCAGAGTCTGAAATATCTAGCTCTGATTTTGTAAGAAAAAGTGCGGTGTGATCTTGAGACGTAATCCCAGTTTCTTGTCTTTCAGCTTTTTGGGCTGGAGCAGATCGTATTTGAGCGGTTGTTCTTCTTAACGTTGAATTAATTTCCCTTTGCCTTTCGTCAGAAAATTTTGCATAACTCGTTTCATCAATAAATGCTGAATCATTTCCATTTGTATTCGTATTACAAACAAAAGTAATATCTTCGCTCTTCATTTGATCTTCAATAGATTTACAAATTGTCTTTGCTCTGACCATGCCTAAAGCCTTAAAGTATGCTTTCTTGAAACTTTCAAGAAGAACTAGCTGTTCAGGCGTTAACTCATTAAGTTTTATCGACTTTTGTAAAAAGTTTAATTTTGCATTATTAATTAACTCTTTTGATAGCAAATCAGGAAATGAGAACTGTTCGATGGCATTCCATACCTTGCCTTCGCTTGTTAGATCATTGAGAAATGATTCATTTGACCAATGCCCTGTATGACCTACTAGGTTTAGCTCGAGCGGATGTGCTTTTTGTTCCTCAGGAAGATTTTCATGAAAGCTCTTAATCTCTTTTTTAATATCTTGTAGCGTACTGAGGGAACCTTCTACTAATTGATCAAGTCCAGCAAAATTAAGCTCTTTTAGCTTTTCCTCGATTGGACTTAGTTCTACAGTTCTAAGACATGTTTCTTAGAAGTTGTTAGAAAAACTTTCCATTGAAAGGTTGGTAATCTTGATTTCTTTTTTTTGTGAGTTTTTAAGTTCATTAAATGCCATTATTTTATTTTGTATGTTGGCAGGTAACTTAGAGCATTCATTTGTAAAGTCATTAGTATCTTTGTTTGATTTACGACATTCGATACTGTTTGCATCCAATATCATAAAAAAAAGAATTGAGAAAATTTAATAGATCGATTAATCATAATTTCTTGCTTTTAGTTTCTCTGTCTCATTACTTGATTTCTCTTCGGACTTTCTTGTCGAGCCTATTAGGATTAAAACATCAATCTAAAGACCTTTTTGTTTTAATATGAATATTATTTTGATTATATGTTTAATTCTCTTTTAGTCATCGCTTCTAGGTAAATTTATTTTTTTTAAAAGATAACTGTCTAATGTTGTTGTATTTTTTATTCAAATTTAAAGCCGAATAGGATTTGATGATGCCAACAATTACTTGCATAAGATTCTGAAATTAAACTATGTTAAGATTTAAGCCCCTAATATTACTTCTCTGAAAAATCACCTCATTTCCCGATAAACTATCGATGTTCACTATTTCTAATCATCTACGTTGTGGAGCTTTTTATATTTCCTTAGTAATACATAATTTTTGTAATAATTTTATACCGTAAGAGACTTCAGATGACTCTTGCGGCCGCTTGATTAGGATATTAAAAGGTTATAATTCTAATTCTTTAAAATGATGTTCCAAGAGATAATGCAAGTTGATTTTGAATCGTTTTAGTCGTTCCCTTTAATTGAACATGTTGGAAGTAAGATTTTAACCATGTTTTTTTCCAAATATAGTATTTAAACTCTAAAGTCGCTTTAATTGCACTAAGACTCTCTTCAAATGAATTATCTTCCAGCACCCTTTTGGCATAGGCACTTTTGGCGAGCTTAAGGTGAAAGTAGGCTCCCTTTTTGAAAATTGTAAATCTATATGTCGGGCCAGCTGTTGCCCAAGCTATGGTATTTTTGTTAACTTTTAAGTTTTGAAGAATGATAAATCTATTTTCAAATCGATCAACATCATAACTTGGTAGCGTAACACGTTCAAAATTTACACTTGCCCATAGACCCCACCTTGTTCGATTTGGTCGATACATATATCCATAGTCGATATTGTAATCAATTGGAAATTTCAGGACGCCATCAGATTCATCAATTATAAAATCCTTCTTTTGCAAAAGCTTGATGTTAAGAAATGAAAGGTGATTTAGAGCATGTGTAAATGTAGTTGTGAATTCAACAGATAGACCTGATTGCGGTGATTCAATTTGTTGAGTGGAATTGATTTTCTCATTGGAACTGAAGGTTTCAAACCCGAAAGAAATGTCATAAATGGGATTTTGCCGATAGACATTAATTGGAGTAAATGAGCCAATTCTAGTCCAGTCTTTAATTTGTGGATTCCATATTTTGAGTTTTCGAATAAAGGATTTTCTGGTCTCGGGATTTTCTCGACTAATAATGGGGATATAGTTATCAATGATGTTATTAAAAACATCTAACTCATTTTGACCGTAATCAGAAAACACCTTAACAACTTCATTTGCTGAAGATCGATAGCTAATCAAAGTGATTGCAATAACTATTAATTTTACATAAAAAATCATTTTGCAATTTTAGTATGGAAAATGCTGTTTTGGTATTTTTAATTGCTGAAGAATAACTTAATCTCCGACATGACTTCCGCATGAGCCTGATCTTCGATAAAAAAATTCTTTCGCATTCTTCATCATTTCAATCCGAGATTATTCAAAATTGACTTCGCTGTGTGATGTCTTGTTTGAGTTTACTTTTGGCCTAGATTTGCCAAAAATGAGTGGCATAACTCTCTGAAATTAAACTATGTTAACTTTTTAACCTCCCGATATTACTTTTCTAAATAACTAATCTCATTCTTCCGATAAACTACTAGTGTTCTGAATTATCTGAACGCCTATGTTTTGGAGTTTTTTTGAGAGTGAAGCTCGAGAATTTAATTTTCCTTTTGATGTGCTCACTTTTGCTGAGTGGTTGTTTTGCACAAAATGGCCAAAATAGGAAAGTCGATCTTAAAGGCTTCTCGGGTGGTAGAACTTCCCTTGCTCGTGTTTATACTTTCAGTCTCGTCGATGGTGATTTTATCATTCAAGGCAAGGAGCTTTCTGGCGTAAGTTCAATAAGATTAGTACAAGACGCTAGCTCAGGTACAGACACTTCTCTTACGATTAAAAGTCGTACTGACTCAAAAATCATTGCTGAAGCATCTTCTCTTTTAAATTTAAACTTAACCTTAAGTGATATATTTAGCCTGGTCATTTCAGATGCCTATGGTGCCAGTACCTTTCCTGTCAACTTCGTCGTGCAGGATGGCTCAATAACCGCAGCAAAACTAGCTACCATGGGTGCTAGTGATGGTGACGTGTTAGTTTACAATCAAGGTCTTGGTGCCTGGGAAACTCGATCTCTTGGTGGAAATAAATTAGTTGGAACTTGGAATGCAAATACCAATTCACCTAATCTCGCAGATGGTGGCGCGAACACAGCTCCTGTCAATGGTGACTATTATATTGTTAGTACAGCAGGAACGGTGTCCTTAGATGGGATTAGTACTTGGAGCCCAGGTGACTGGGTCATCTTCGATCAAACCTCAGTAACATGGAAGCGAGTTGCAAACTCATCAGATGTAACAAGTTTTAATGGTAGGCAGGGAGCTATTTCACCACTTACAAATGACTATTCATGGTCTCAAATTGATAAGACAGTTTCACCGATTGGAGATCTTTCCAATGTCGATACAAGCGGTGCCATCAGTGGAAGTGTTTTAAAATTTGATGGAGTTAATTGGATTGTCGGCACCGATACGACAGGTCTATCTTCTGGGGCCGTTGATTCTACTATCATTTTGGATGGAAGTATTGCTGATGCGGATGTGGCACCTGCAGCCAATATTGCTCAGAGTAAGATTAGTAATCTAACAACAGATTTAGCAGCTCGACTAAGAGTTGATGGAACCACAGCCATGACTGGTGCGTTGGATATGGGAGCGCAAAATATCACAAATGTCGGCACTGTCGATGGTGTCGATGTTTCAGCTATGAATGCTCAGGTCGCAACGAACGTGACAGCAATCACTAGCAACACTTCAGCGATTTCGAGTAACGCTACAGCGATTTCGGGAAAAGAGGGATCGATAACAGCAGGAGCAGCGACAGATTATTATCGCGGAGATAAAACCTGGCAGACATTAGATAAGGCGGCAGTAGGTCTTTCAAATGTCGATAACGTACAGCAGTTACCACTTGCCAACAGAGATAATGGTGCGCTTTCAACGAGTACAGTAAATGTGCCCACTTCAAATGCAGTGAAGAGTTATGTTGATAGCGCTGTAAGTGGATTTGGAAGTGGTGACTTTAAAAAAGATGGAACCGTTGCCATGACTGGATCATTGGACTTTGGAAATAACAAAGCATTATTTAAATCCAATAATACAAATTATGTAGAGTTGATGGCACCTAATAGTTTAGCTGCAACCTACACCCTCACATTGCCACCAAATGATGGTGATGCAAGTCAAATACTTCAAACCAATGGTGCTGGAGTTCTGTCTTGGGTTGCACCAACAGCAGGAACAGGTGATATTACAGCAGTCACAGCGGGCACGGGCTTAACTGGTGGAGCAACAACAGGGGCAGCGACCTTGAATGTTGATGTAGGAACAACCGCGAGTAAAATAGTTCAGCTTGATGGTTCAGGATATTTGCCAGCAGTAGATGGAAGAAACTTAACAAATCTTCCGAATCCAACAACGTCGACAGTGCTGTCGGGGTTTACGGTTGGAGCTGATGCAACCGTGGCCAATACGGATACAGTGGAAGTGGCAATTGAAAAACTTCAGGGTCAAGTTAACGGAAACAATACAGACATAGCAACGAACGTGACAGCACTTTCGTCGAAAGTGAATACTTCGACGACCGTGAATGGAAATGCGCTTTCATCGAATATCACATTAGACACAGGTGATATTAGTGAAAATGGAAATTTATATTTTACACCTGCAAGAGCCATTGCTTCGGCATTAACAGGTTATAGTTCAGGAGCTGGTACGGTGGCAGCAGCAGATTCGATTGTGACAGCGATAGGAAAACTTAATGGAAATATCGCAGCGAATTCAAGTTCTATAAGTGGGTTAACCTCAAGTCAGTGGACAACGAATGGATCAAATATAAGCTACTCTGCTGGGAATGTCGGAATTGGAACAACAGCCCCTGCAAGACTTTTTACAATTGATGGTCAGGGTGCGAGCTCTAGAACACTTTTACAAAATACTAATAGCGGAAGTTCAATTGCGGATGGATTTGAAATGGCACTTGATACTTCAGGGAATTCTGATCTATGGCTCTATGAGAGTGGTTATATGCGATTTGCAACTGCAAATACTGAAAGAATGAGAATTGATAATGCAGGAAATGTGGGGATTGGGACAACAATTCCAGAGGCTAAACTAAATGTAAATGGCAGTATTCGCGTAGGGATGGACGCGGGGAACCGATTGGACCTCAGTTCAAGTGGGCACATAAGCCATCATTGGACTACAGATGCAGCTAATGTAAACCGTTATTTCCTTTCATCAAATGTGGGAAATTCCTTTGGGATTGCAGGAACGGATAGCGGAGGGCTGCAAGTTTCAACTTCTGGTGGTAATACTGCGACCCTCTACAGAACTGCTGGAGGATTTAATATTCGTACAGGATCAACTGACCATTTAAACATCCTCGACTCAGGAAACGTTGGGGTAGGGACAACAACTCCTGGATCTAAGCTTGATGTTCAGGGTGGGAACATTAATACTTCGGGCAGTGTTAGTAGCCAGGGTTTATATAATTATGGCACATTATACATGCCGTATAGGTACACAGCTTCACAGACTCAACAGTCTGCACCTGTTAGCTGGAGTGACACTGTTACATTTACTGACTCATCAGCAGGTGCCGCACAAACAGTCGCTACATCTACCTCAAACTATTTTGTCTACCAAAGAATTACTCAGGTATATGTATCTTGCTACTTTGTTGGTAACAGTATCTACAATTCTCTATATAGGTTGGACTTTCATAATCTCTACCAATTTGCATCTGTTTCTGTAATATCTGCAAGTAGTTCATTGCTTTCTGTCGATAGTATTACTTTTGGAGTTACAGGCAGTTATAATTCAAGACAGCTAACAATAACGGTCGATGCTAATTCATCATATGCACCAAATAATCATCAGTGTTACGTCGAAGCTAAACCGTTCTAGAAAATTTTTAATCACTTCTAGAGTATAAGGAAAATATCTAAATGCCTTCATTATCGGTTCAAGTCATTGGTAATGATTCAATAAGTAACGTCTTGCAAGTCTATGCTTCTGATGCTCATACTACTTGCTATTCAAGGTATACAAGAATTTACTGATTCACATTTTTTCTGTTGAAGATAAGACTATAAAGATCTCAGAATTCATCGAATTAATTCAAATGCTAATTTTGATAAAATTCACTAACTTTTTTTGAGTTTTTTGTTATATACCTTTTTCATGAAAAGAATTTGGATCGTGACATTATTCCCTGATTATTTTGATTCCTTTTTAAGTGAAGGAATTGCGGGACAAGCTTTTAGTGGAAAGCGTGGAGAATACTTTGATGTTCAAGTCATTAATCCACGAGACTTCGCTCTTGATAATCATCAAAGTGTTGATGCCTACCCCTATGGTGGTGGTGCTGGCATGGTGATGCGTCCAGATATTCTTGAGACGGCGCTGCTTGAGGGTGTCGTTGCTCAGGGCGCTTATGATCAAGAACAAATTAAAGAACAATTAACCATCGTTTGTCCTGGCCCTAGAGGGACTCCCTGGAAAAATAAGGTCGCTAAAGACTTTGCTGTTAATCACCTTGCGGGTGAAAAAGATCTTGTTTTTATTTGTGGACGCTATGAAGGAATCGATGAACGCTTTTTAGAAAAGTACGTCGATCAGCATTTTTCCATTGGGGATTTTATCTTAACTGGCGGCGAGCTTGCTGTGATGGTGATGCTTGATAGTGCCGTTCGCTTTGTTCCTGGCATTTTAGGAAACAAAGAAAGTGCCCAGACTGAATCCTTTCAACAAAATCTTTTAGAAGAGCCGATGTACACAAGACCGGCCCTTTTTGGTGAAACGCCAGTACCAGCGATTCTTACCAGTGGGAATCACGCAAAAGTAGATGAATATAGAAAACAAGAAAGACTGCGAATGACATCGAAGTATCGTCCTGATCTTTTGGAGAAAAAATCATGAGACTTTATACCGCTCTAGTTCACCATCCTATTCAAAATAAAAATGGTGAGATGGTCACGACGGCCATCACTAATATGGATATTTCAGATATTTCAAGAAGCTGCCGCACCTTCGGAGTGAAAAAGTACTTCTTAGTTTCACCGGCCAAAGCACAACATGCCATGGTGCAGCGAATTTTAGGTCATTGGGAGTCAGATGCGGGTTCGATGTATAATCCGGATCGCACTGATGCGCTGCGTGTAGCCCAGCTAGTTGATTCATTGGAACTTGCCGCTGAGGAAGTCTTTAAAATTGAAGGCGTTCGTCCGCAGATTGTCGTTACAGGAGCGCAATTTAAAGATGAAGACCTTAAGGTTAAAGAGCTTAATGCAGCACTTAAGATTGACAAGACACCGGTATTATTGGTATTTGGTACAGGCTGGGGTTTACACGCTTCTATAGTCGAGGCAGCTGATGCGCGCTTGGAGCCTATCTTTTCTAAAGCAGAAGATGGTTACAATCATTTATCAGTTCGATCGGCGGTTGCAATCTATCTTGATAGATTAACAACAGAAGCCTCTTAGACTCAAAACGACTCAAGCGAAAGAACGCAATTGCGGTCCTCTGGTTTGGTCAAATGTTCACAGGAGAACATTATGAATTTGATCGATATCGTTAATCAAGATCACCTTTCACCACGAGTAGCTGAATTTCCAAAATTTAGAACTGGTGACACGATCGCTGTTCACTCTCGTATTAAAGAAGGTGACAAAAGCCGTATCCAAATCTTTGAAGGCGTATGTATCGCTCTTAAAGAAGCAGGAACTCTTAATGGACATTTCCGTGTTCGTAAGATGTCTTCTGGTATGGGTGTTGAGCGTGTATTCCCATTTCATTCACCAAATGTTGAAAAAATTGAAGTTGTTCAACGTGGTAAGGCCCGTAAAGCAAAACTTTACTACCTACGTGAACGTTCTGGTAAATCAGCTCGTATTGCTATCGATTACGATCGTGGCGATAAAGCTTAATTTAATTAAGACGACTCAAAAGCCTCACTTCGGTGAGGCTTTTTTTTTCTTAAAAAAGGATCGAGTTGGAAGATATCAATTATTTATCAAAAGATTTTTTAGCCGGAGTTGATGAAGTAGGACGAGGCCCATTAGCAGGGCCAGTTGTTGCTGCGTGCGCTTATCTTAGCGGAGGAAGTCTTGAAGAAAAAAAACAGACACTGGATAAATTAAATAGTTTTGGAGTAACTGATTCAAAAAAGTTAACCGAAAAGAAAAGACAAAAAATTATTCAACAATTTGATCTTGAAGTAGATCAATTAAACTGTGATCAAGTTTTTACAATTTCCAAAATCAATAATTGCCAACTCAATCTTGTCATCAAAGAAATTTCACCAGCTTTGATTGATTCAATGAATATCCTTGCTGCATCACTTGAAGCTATGGCCTTGGGCTTTGAAGCGTTAAATAGTGAAGGTGAGGGATGGGTTCTTGTCGATGGAAATCACAAGCTTCGAAAAAATTGGAGCGGTGTCATTCAAGAGCCTCTAGTCAAGGGGGATTCCAGATCAGTGATCATCGGGATCGCCTCGATCTTTGCCAAAGAATACCGCGATCATCTGATGAAAAAGCTGGGAGCTATTTATCCAGGTTACGGACTAGAGAGTCACGCGGGTTATCCAACGCCAAGCCACAAGCAAGCGATAGCAACTCTTGGAGTGACTCCAATTCACAGAAAGAGCTTTCGAGGGGTCAAAGAGCATCTTTAAAAGGTATGCACTGGGAAGCTCATCTCAATGCTCACTTTCATCAACGAGGTATTCCTGTTTTAGTTAGCGCTAGTTTTTTAAGGCGTTATGGATGCGGACAAATGGATCTTGCAGTCATTATTAAACGTAACAAGGAGCATTATTTGAAAGTTGTTGAAGCCAAGTCTTCGATGACGGCCAGCCGAGCTCAAGTTCGCCGTCTCTACCTTAGTGTTGAGATGATTTCAAAGTATCTCAATATTCCCGGAGGTTTAGAACAGTTTTGTGCCTCTGATTATTTGCCAAATCCGGGGGGAGTGCTTAAGCTTTAAGTGTAACTAATGTTGGAGATCTTAATGCTTGTACGCTTAAAACACAGCTTCTTCTGTTTTTTTGCCATTGTTGCGCTGACTTCAATAGTTTTTTCTAGACCTGCCCAAGCTCAAATGGATTCACGTGTTAAAGCTTTAGGTACCATGGCCCTTTATGGAACAGTTGGTGGCGCACTACTTGGCACGGCTAGCCTGGCTTTTGGTACAGGTGGAAGATCTCCGGCCGTTGGTGCATCTGTTGGACTTTATGCTGGAATTTTATTTGGAACTTACGTTGTAGCTTCTCATTATTACAAAAGAAATTATAAGCCTGCTCCACAAGAAAACTATTATCCAGAATCTAATAGTCCTTACGAAGATAACCAAGGTGGAGTCTATCAATATGCAGACCCATCATTTGGACTTGAGTCTCCAAACGTAAAAAAGCCGAACCCGCAGGCTCGGCAAGATGATTCACCAGTTTGGTATATGAATCTTCTACATCTTCAGTTCTGATACGTTTTGGCCCTGGCCGCAAACTTTTGACTTAGATCATCTGTATCATCATTATCAAACTCCATAATGAGTGCTGTCATGGCATCATAGTCATAAAGTTTGAAAACTTTTAGAAACTCAGTTTTAACATTCATTAAACGAATTTGATCTTTACGATCATTGAGTGCTTTGATGGTATCAACAAACATTCCAATGCCTGATGAGCCTACAAAATCCAAATTATGCATATCAATGGTGATGGTTGAAGAAGGGTTTGTTTTACAAAGTTCTTCTAATTCATTTTTAAGTGGCGCACTTGAATCGTAGTTCAAACCACCTTCCATATGAATCGTAATATTACCACTAGCATCAGTTCTAACTTGTGCCTTCATTGACATTGAATTCTCCAGGGTCTTGGCGAGGACATCCTTGCACAATTAGTTTATCATTCTCATGGGTTTAGATTTAGGGGGAAAGTTTTGACGGATAATACTATGAAGAACGAAAGATCCGGCGGTTGCCTCATATTGGTGAGTACTCCGATCGGGAATATAGACGATTTAAGCCCCAGAGTAAGGCAAGCGTTAGAGTCAACTAAACATGTGGTGGCCGAAGATACGCGCGTTTATAAAGAATTGATGAAGCAGATTGGACTAACTTTTGACTCTGCCACCATTCATGCTTTTCACGACCATAATCAAAGTGCTTTAACAAAGCCGTTAGAATGGTTAAGCGAAGGTCATAATGTTTTAATTGTCTCTGATGCTGGCAGTCCGCTTATAAGTGATCCCGCTTATCCTCTTGTCAAAGAAGTTCTTAACCAAGGCTATGCCTTAGAAACTTTACCAGGTCCTAGTGCTGTTCTCGTTGCTCTTGAACTTTCTGGTTTACCACCACACCCATTTACCTTTCATGGATTTTTACCAAGAGAGAGTTCTAAGCGTAAAAACTTTTTTGAAGCGACTAAATCTCAATCATCAACTCATATTGTATTTGAAGCACCTCATCGGATTTTGGCAACGCTTGAAGATTTATGTGCGGTCGTTGAGGCTGATAGCGATGTCGTTATAGCTAGGGAACTAACAAAAACATTTCAAAGTGTTCATCGCTTTAAAGCAGGTGATCTAGATACGATTAAAGATGATCTTGTCGTAAAAGGTGAGTTTGTTTTGTTGTTTCATCATCAAAAAACTCAAACAACTTTAACTGACAACGAAACTCGGCAATTAGCTCAAAAGGTTTTAGATAAGCCTTCTACAAAACAAACAGCAAAGCTTTTAGCAAAAATACTTGATCTTGATACTAAAGAAACTTACGAAAGACTAAGCCAAAGAAATTAAGTTAAACAATTTTTATGCCGAATAGTAACTAATGAATACTAGGCATAAAAGCAATGAAATTCACCAATTAATGAGCGAAGTTGCAAGTTCTTCAACAGCGGATTTTAAAGCAATTCTAGAAATTGGAAAGCTTTGCGCCAGCTCACTCGGTCTTCGAGAGTATCAGCGTGAAGTTACCAAACAAATTCGAAAGTTATTAAGCTGTGAGCATGCTTTTCTTTTTAGATTAGACGAAGAACAAAATTTAATGTTCAGAGAATGTCCTTTAAAAGACGGCCGTGAATGGCATCGTTATGATTATAAGTTAAATAATAAAAACTATATTGGTGTGTGTGCATTAGAGCAAAACCCAATAAAAGTTAGCGCTCAAAGCAATGACTTTCGTTTTAGAAAACTCGACGAAACGCTAAAAAATGTTATCGCTTCTGACTCTTGGCTTTTTCCGTTAGTCAATAAAGGTGAAGTTATTGGTGTCGTGATGGTGGCAAACTCAACTCGAGATAAAGGTTTTACATCATTTGATCTTGAAGCGTTAGAATTGATTTCAGGACAATTAGCGATAGCTTTTGATAGTTTTAATCTTGTTGAAAAATTAAGATCACAATTCCACCAAACTGTTCTAGCTATGGCAGATGCCATTGGTAAGAAAGATACCTATACAGGTGGGCATACAAAAAGAGTTTCACATTTTTCTGAGATGATTGGAAAAGAGATGGATCTTAATTATGAAGATATGCGCGACTTAAAGCTTGCTGCTGTTCTTCATGATGTCGGTAAAATTGGTATCGAAGATGCCATTTTAAAAAAGAAAGCTCCTCTGACCGATGAAGAATTCGTTATTATGAGAAATCATCCAGACATTGGATTTCAAATTTTGGGCCATATCAAAAGCTTAGGAAAAGTTATTGATGGAATGAGATTTCACCATGAAAGACCGGATGGTAAGGGTTATCCATACGGGCTAAAAGGTGAAGATATTCCTGTTATAGCCTCTATTATTTCTGTTGCTGATACCTTCGATGCCATGATTAGTACTAGACCATATCGAAAGGGTTTACCCCCGATGGTCGCTTGGCAGGAGATCCTCGATCACTCTGATACACAATTTGATGCTCGCGTTGTTGAGGCATTTGATCGATGGTTCAAAAAAAGCAGAATGTATAAAGATGTCTCTATTGGTGAAAAACAAAAAGCAAGTTAAGATAAGATATTGGAATAATGATGCAAGTAAGAATTATTGGCGGCCATGGGGGAGTATCTCCTGGATTTAGGGCCACATCATATTTAATCGACGGAAAGCTGCTCATTGATGCAGGCTCTGTTGCGTCCGGCATTCCAATCTCAGATCAAGCTAAAATTGAAAATATTCTTATCTCTCACTCTCACCTTGACCATATAAGTGATTTGGCATTTTTGTCTGATAATTGCTTTGGTATGAAAGGTGTTCCTTTTGAAATTTATACCTCTGCCCAGGCCCACAAAAATATTATGACTCATCTATTGAATGATGAAATTTGGCCAGATTTTACGAAGCTTCCATCAAAGAAAAATCCGACTCTTAGGTTTCATGAGATTACTTCAGAAAAAACATATGAACTTGGTCCGTATAAAGTAACCCCAGTGGAAGTAAATCATCCTGCTGGTGGACATGGCTTTATCATTGAAAAAAATGGTCTTGCTGTAGTGTTTACACAAGATACTGGTCCAACGGATCGAATTTGGGAAATTGCGAAGCAAACTGAAAATGTGAAAGCGATTTTTACTGAAGTCAGCTTTCCAAATAATCTTATGCAAGTGGCGATCGACTCTTTTCATCACACACCATCAACGATTAATGAAGAAATCAAAAAAATGCCTAAGGAAGTACCAATTTTCCTAGGTCATTTAAAACCAAATTTTCAACAGCAACTTATCTCTGAAATCGGCGTTCTTGGACACGATAGAATCACCTTATTAGGTTCTGATGATTCGACCTTTATTTTTAGATAACCATCCGCATTAAGTCATTGTTTTTATAAACTCCAAGCGTTGTGCTTTAGGTGTAATTTAGCGTAAACTGGCGACCTATTATTTTTTTGGGAGGCCATATGGGCTGGTTTGAACAAGTTAAAAGTCCAAAGCTTAAGCAACAAAAAAAAGTAGCTAATAATACTCCAACTGGTCTTTGGAAGAAGTGCTCTAGTTGTGGAGAAATATTACAAAGTCAAAAACTTGAAGAATGTTTTCAAGTCTGCCCTTATTGTGATCATCATTTTCGTTTAAGTGCTAGCGAGCGTATTCGCTTGATTCTCGATGAAGGAAGTTTTAAGCCTTTTAGTGAAGCACCACTCACCACAAGTGATCCTTTAAACTTTGTCGATAAAGCGACTTATCAAAATCGATTAAAAGCTGCTCACGATAAGACAGGTCTTGAAGATGGAACGTTTTGTGGAATTGGAAAAGTAAATGGTGAACGACTTTCTTTGGCCGTCATGAACTTTGAGTTCATGGGTGGATCAATGGGCGTAGTCACAGGTGAAAAAGTTGCGATCGCCTTAGAAAAAGCACTTGATGAAAAAATACCTGCTTTAGTTGTGTGTTGTTCGGGTGGAGCAAGAATGCAAGAGGGGATTCTCTCTCTTATGCAAATGGCAAAAACCTCTGGTGTTATCAGCCGAATGAGAAGTGAAGGAATTCCTTTTATTTCATTACTAACTGACCCAACGACAGGTGGAGTCGCAGCTAGCTTTGCCCTACTTGGTGATGTTAATTTGGCAGAGCCAAAAGCCTTGATTGGTTTTGCCGGCCCACGAGTGATTGAACAATCTATTCGCCAAACCTTACCAGAAGGCTTTCAGCGTTCTGAGTTTCTTCATGAGCATGGATTTGTTGATCGAGTTGTTCATCGTCATAACTTAAAAGAAGAAATTAGTTTTTTCATGAAGATGTTTAAGAAGGACTAGAGTGAATCAAGCTGATTTGATGTTGCATGATCAGCTTTCGCTTTGGCTTTCCAAACATTTTGGTCTTGAAGGAACGGCCATGCTTGGACATGGAGAAGCAGGTCTTGATCGACTAAGACCAATCTTTGAATCATTAAAAATAAAACTTTCAAAAGTTAGGATCATCACGATTGCCGGAACGAACGGCAAAGGCGAGACGGCTTATCGTCTTGAACAAATGCTATTAAAGAAAAACTACACGACGGCTCTTTGGACATCTCCACATTTGGTCAGCGTTTGTGAGCGTATGCGATTTAATGGACAGGATGTTGAGGCAAAAAAGTGCTTGGAAGTTTTCAATGCGGTTTATGAAAAAGCCAGCTCACTTAGTTATTATGAATATTTATTTTACTGCTTCTTAAGTTTAACCTCTGAGGATCTTCCCGACGTTCTGTTACTTGAAGTCGGTTTGGGTGGAAGACTGGACGCCGTTAATCTACTTGAAGCGGAAATAAGTCTTATTTGCTCAATTGGTCGGGATCACCAAGCGATACTTGGAAATACTCTAGATAAAATTCTTATCGAAAAATTAGGAGTTACTCGCGCTGGTAAGATTTGTCTTTCAGCTTTAGATTCTGAGTTTTTGCGCACTAAGGCAAAAGAATATTGTCATAATAAAAATACTAAATATTGGGACTGCTTTTCTACAAATCACCTTGATCAAGATGATCATTACGTCAGAAGAAACCAAGTGCTTGCTAGAGCGGCGTTTATGGCTTTTGAGAGTGGGTTTGATTCACTAGAGAAGTTTGATTCTAAAGCGATAAAAAGTGACAATCTAAGCTTTCCGGGGCGTCGCGAAGTGATGACATTAGGAACACTTAGCTTTATCTTTATAGGAGCGCATAATATTGATGGATTTCGCCAAGCAGTAAAATATTGGTGTTCCGAGGGACATCCAGATGAAGTTTGGGTTTCTTTTTCCAATCGACCACGAAAGGATCTCAATATTTGCACAGGCCTTTTGCGAAGGTTGCCAAAAAAAGTAAAAAAGGTTTTTACATTTTTTGAACATCCTAGGGCACTTGATGTTGAAACACTTCAAGAACTCGCAGGTCAAAGTCAGGGGAGTATAGAGTTTGCAAAGGATTGGAAACAGCTTATCAAATCAATTGAAGATCAATCTGATTGCAAGATTGCCGTTTCTGGTTCGTATTATTTCATTGGCTCTCTTATGCGTTATTTGCTTGAACGCGGAGCTGTTCGCCAGAGAAACTTTTGAATTAAAAATTGGAGAGAATGTACAGGTCTTATCTGATAAGGCTTTTAGAGATTCTGCCAAAAATAAATTCGAAGCTGTTGGCAATGTTATTATCACCCATCAAAAAAATTCAATTTATGGAGAGCGTGCTTCTCTCGATTTTAATACAGGGCAAACGACAGTTGTAGGAAATGTTCGTTACGTTGGGCCAGATATGACGATGTATGGCAGTGAAATGTTATACAACTTTCGTGACAAGAGCTTTAGTTTAGGTAACGCTCGTATCTTGGCTGATAACTATATCGTTCTTGGTAAAAAACTATCAAGACCAGAACCTAAAACGGTTATTGGTATTGATGCAGAATACACAACATGCAAGGACTGTCCCGAAAGTTGGAGTATTTTTGGTCGTGAGATCGAGATCACTCTTGGAGAGTATGTAAGAATTAAGCACGCCTATTTAAAAGTTAAAGGTGTTGTCGTTATGTACGTTCCGTACATTATTTTCCCTATTAAAAAGAAAAGAGAAACTGGATTATTATTTCCTAGTTTTGGTTTTGAATTTGAAGAGGGTTTTAGATTCCAACAGCCATGGTTTTGGGCGATCAATGATAGTGCCGATATGACATTCACTCCGTCTGTCTTTGGGCGAAGAGGGCTTGGACATCAATACCAGTATCGACAGGTATTCCATGAAGATGGGTGGGTTAATCTTGATACACTTAAAGTGTTAGATGAGGTTTATCAGCCAGGAAAGCAAAACGAAGAATTAAGTGGAGATAAAGTCTTTAGACATTTCACTCAAGCAGAAACTCATTGGTCTAGTGGCGAGCATTTTAATGGTCACTTTAGGCTTTTAGGGGTGAACGATCTTGATATGATGAGAGATTACGATTTCTTTACTCAAAACTTAGTCGATTCAACAGAAATTGGAATGAGTGGGTTTCTTGAGACACGCACATCAATGCTTAATTTGGCCATTGATGGCGACTTTCAAAATAATACTTTATTTAATGACCCAAAAGGATTTGACCATAGGTACGTTCAGATACTGCCGAAGGTCTCTCTGTCAACCAGTCCGGTAACACTTCTTCAAACAAAAATCCCTCTCATACGAAAATTTAGTTTCGGATTAGAGTCAGATTTTAGTGTTTTCAAACAAAATCACTATGCAGAAAATCTTTATATCAGAAATGCAAGAAGGTTAAATTCAAGACCATATATTAATTGGGAACTTGGTAATCTAGGTCCAGTTAATTTTAGAACTCGCGTGGCTTACGATTCACAAAAATATTGGTTTCCAAACGAAAGTGAAAAAACTTTTTCAAAATCAGGGGTTTTTACTGAAAGTGAGATTAGCTTTGAAGTAGAAAAAATCTTTGGTATGGCCTATACAGAAAATATTCCCGTCGAAAAAGTTGACGTCGCCAAGCTATCAAAGCCAACTGAAAAATCGGTTGTTAATAAAAATTTAATAGGGGAGTTGCCCGCTTTTAATGAAGGTCTTTCAAAAGAAAACTTTGTTATTAGAAGAAATGCCTATCGTCATTCTCAAGAATTTAAAGTTAAGCATTACTACTTCTCCGATCAACGAACCAAAGGAAACGCGAGATTTTTAAACCAAATTAGCCAGAACACAGGCGATGGTCAGTTTGATGCCATTGATGCTTTAAGATCGAGAGAGTTTCTAGTCAGCAATACTGAAACACGAACGACTCTGCCTCTTTCAAATACAGTTGAGATCCAGTGGAATAACTCCCTCGTAAGAAAAAAAGCCGTCACTGATAGTCTGCTTATTGATGGCCGAAGCCTCACTGATAATTTTAGTTATGACCGAGTAAGCTATTTTAATGTCTCACAAGGTTATGATCTTGATCGAAAAAGTGAAGAGATAAACGAAAATCTAACTCGACTCAAAATTGATACTGGAATCACTATTAACTCGTTTAACTTTGGATTCAATGAGTTTTTCTTCTACGATACAAGTGAGCATATTTTTAGTTTTAATATTTCCAAAGATTCTGAGAAATATAAGATTTTCACTCGTTTTATTTATGACTCACTTACAACTCCTGTAAAAAAATTGGCAACACTTGGAACAAAATTCAATGTTGTTAATTTGTTTTTACTTGGGGCGGAATTACAATACGATTTAGAGGATAAACGCTATGCAAGCACGCAATATTCTATGCTTTATAAGCCAAGAAATGAGTGCTGGGAAATTGACCTTAGGCTTAAGCGCGATCTTGTTGAAAAAAGAGTTAGCGTAAACTTTCTTTTAAATTTTAATGATAAGGGAAGCTCCTTTGCTAATTTCTAATCAAAGACCTTCAATGATCTTTGTCGATTTTAGAGACAGTTTTACCTATAATATTTTAGCTTATCTCAAGAATTGGGGGGAGATTAAAGTCATCACCCCAAGTGATATAGAAGCCTATCTATATGTTGATCACACTCGTTTTATTTGGGGACCTGGTCCAGGCTTGGCCGATGATTATTTTTCAAATTTTGATTCTATAAAAAAAAGCCTCAGCAATAAGACTCAGAAACATTTTGGGATCTGTTTAGGACATCAGCTTATTGCTCGAAGTTTGGGAGGAGTTTACCGCAAGCTAGAGTCTCCTAAACACGGAATGAGTGAAAAAATACAATTACCTGAGTGGAGTAACTGGGGATTAAATAATTCGCAGCTAGAAGTTCAGTTTTATAACTCATTAGTTATCGATATTAATGAAACTGATGATTTACGTGTTTTTAAACATCATAATGACGTATTAATGCTCTCAACTGATAGGTTGATTACTTGTCAGTTTCATCCCGAAAGTGTGGGAACATCTTGCCCTGAGACCTTCTTCAGCAACGTTATGCAAAATTTTCTATAATAGAGTAGATGAAAAGCCTTAAAATAGACGGACTTTACGATGCAAAAACAATTACACAGCTTTTAAAGCTTGGAGTAAGGAGTTTTAGTTTTGATTTTAGACCGCAAAGTTTAAATTTTGTTCAGCACTATAGAGTCATTGAAATTCTAAAAGAAATTGGAGTTACTTCTGACAAAAAATATTGTTTTCATTTTGGTAATGAGTTTGCACCACTCATTGAAAAGTTTATTCAGGATTTAAGCACTGAAGTAGGTGTGACTGCAAATGATTGGTCTAATGGAAATATTAGTCTTGAGTTTAGTGGTCGTACAGATTTTGATCAAATGGATCAATTTGATGTCCCGTACCGTTGGCATCTGTTCACTGGTACAAACTGGGCCGTTGCCTCTAAAGCAAAAAATCTAAGAGGAATTGTTCTTCCATTTGAAATGCTTGAAGATTCCTTTGAAGCGGGTTCATTAAGTTCACTATGCATGAACCTACATACTACATTTAGAAATATCGATTTTCACTTGGAAAGAGAGTGGAATTCAAATGTCTTTTCAACATTATTAGATCTCTTCGACTTTGAAGATATTAGTCTGCCAATTAATCAAGATGTTGAAATTTGTTTTAGAAATGTTGACCCCAAAAAACTTGAAAGTGGTATTAAGCCTTTTTTAAGTTCTATAAAATAAAATTGGAGATATCGTGAAGATTCTACTCGTCAATGACGATGGCGTTCATGCACCTGGAATTAAGGCATTAAAAAAAGCTCTAGATCCTCTTGGTGAAGTCATTGTTATTGCTCCTCTTGAAGAGCGCTCTACGACCGGACATACGTTGACTTTAGATCACACCTTACGACTGGTTGAGATTGAAAAAAATATTTATGGATGTAGCGGATATCCAGCTGATTGTACCCTAATGGCATTGGCGCACGTAATGAAAGATCAAAAGCCTGATGTCGTCGTCTCTGGAATTAACCGCGGTGCTAATCTAGGTCAAGATATCTATTACTCTGGAACGGCAGCAGGTGCACGAGAGGCCGTCTTTCATAATGTACCAGGAATTTCAATTTCATTAGTTCTTGAATTCAATCATTCTCATGAAAAACCTCTTTATGATGTTGCCGGATTATGGGCAAGAAAAGTTTTAGAAGCTGGTCTACATAAAGAATTAGAACCTCTTCAAATGTTGAATATTAATGTTCCCAATGTTGAGAATCCAAATGGTGCAAAGATTACTTCACTTGGATTTCGAAATTATTCGGAAGAAATTTCTGAGCGAGAAGATTTTAGAGGTCGTCCCTATTTTTGGATAGGTGGCGTCTACAAAGGGCATTCGAACGATGAGGGCTCTGATTGTCATACTGTTGAGCTCGGGCATGTTTCTATAACACCTCTAAATCTTATTGCTCAAAGTTCCGATAAGTTAGGTAACTGGGCAAAGAAAGTTTCAGTACTTTAGGTGCTCTTTGATGGTTCGAAGGAGTCTCATATTATGCTACGAATGGTTCAAGCCATTATCCTAACTTTTGTGTTCGCAAGTTGTGCTAACATGATGAGAAGTGGAAAGCATATTGTCGCAGAACCATCAGATACACTAACAAAACTAGCAAAAGATTATGATCTCAGTGTTGCAGAACTTAGAGCTGCTAACTCTGGTCAGTCACCTGTAGCAGGTCGATTATATTTTATCCCTCAACATAGAGGTATATTGGGTCGCTCTACCGCTTCATTTGACGATGGAAATATAACTGAAGCTTATTTGAATTCTGGTGAATTTGTTTGGCCTGTGCCTTCTAGTAAGCAAATTTCTTCTGGGTTTGGTAAGCGTTGGGGCAAACATCACGAAGGGATTGATATACCTGGTCGATCTGGAACCGCCATCGTCGCAGCAAGTGACGGTAAGGTGATCTATTCTGGCTCTGGTATTGGAGGCTACGGAAATATCACAGTAATCCTCCATGATAACGGCTATCATACAGTCTATGCACATGCGAAAGAGAATCTGACTGTTGCTGGACAACGAGTTTATAAAGGGCAAGTTATTGCGAAATTAGGTCAAAGTGGTAGGTCAACTGGACCACATTTACACTTTGAAATTAGAAGAAATTCTAGGCCTCTAAATCCAACTCAGGTTTTAGCAATGGATGGAATTAAACGTTAGTTTTCTTATTGATCTTGATTAAATCTAAGTACATTCGGGCCGTATTAATAGCATCTTCAAGAGCTGTGTGTGCTACATCTCCCATCTTAAGATACTTCATCATACCTGATCCAGAAGCACATTCTTTTGGAAGAAGACCCATATCGATCATTCCAAAAGCAATACTTGAAAGGTCATTAACTTGGTGATGAAAATGCTCACGCATAAAATCCCAACCAAGATCTCTATTCATAAAAGGTAAATCAATGGCGTTCATCGACTTTCCAAAAAGTATAATTTTACCACGTGGGGAATCTTTAAAATATTCTGAGACTTCAGGTTGACGAGCGTAGGCTCGAATCTCTTCTTTAAAGTCAGCTAAAGAAATACCTTCGCTATGAGCTTTTTCAATAAGTTCTTTATTATGTTCAACTACCCAGGGGTCAAGTCTAGGTTTTAAGCTCTCAAATGAAGGACATTTAACATAAAAATGTTTTGCCATTGAAAGTGGGATCTCATCTTCGTTAGTATCAAATGGGACCATGGCAAATTCGATAATCAGATCATCTTCAGCAAGACCAGTTGCTTCAATATCAAAAGAAAGATAACGCAAAATGACTCCTAACGAGCGTATTTAAACTCAACTTGAACAGGACAGTGATCACTAACGCCAATGAAAGAGTCACCAAGATCTGCTTCAGGTGTTGGTTGGCAGCTTACTCTTGAACAGTGTGCACCAACTCTTGCATTAACAAACTTTAAATTTCCATTATGTAGAATATGATCAAGATGTGACGGAGCCATATTCCCGTCATGTTGGTCACCTTGCCAGTAAGAAGTACAGCTAATTGAAGAGCTTGTATTTCTTAGGTCGTTATCCTTTAAAAAATCTTCAAATTGAGCAGCGCCCGGCGTTTGTTCAAAATAGCTAGTTGTATTGAAATCACCAAGAATGATGACATCTTTAATAGATTTTTCATTCAATTCTTTAATAACGACGGATAAGACTTCATGTTGTTCACGACGTGTATTTCTATTTCTTTGACCTGAACCAGCTTTTAAATGGACAGCTATAACTGCGAGTTGTTTTTTTGATTTTTTATTTTTTAAAATGACGACTAAAGCAGGACGTAAACCATAATTACAACGTGTTGATAGTGAGACGCGCCAGTCTTCAACAGAGTTAATGAGTTCAAATTTTGATTGATTAAAGGCAATCGCAACTTTTTGATCGGCCGTTCCGCCACACTCAGACATTATAAGTTGATGCTTAGTAAATTTTTCTTTGATAATTGATTCAAATAAAGGGCCGTTGATGATTTCTTGAAAAGCCATGATATCAGAATTGATATCACTTAAGACTTGGTTCAATGCCGTAGGATTTGTTGCTCCATCAATAGGCCTGATATCGCTTGGTATTCCTTCAATGGCACTAAAATTTCTAACGTTATAAGTTGAAATTTTAAAAGAATCTGAGGCACGGACAAGGCCCAGAGGAATGATGGCAGCGGCTAAAAATAAGACTTTGACGACGTTCAATTTCATGGCGCTACCTTCTAAAAGTAATGAAATACTCAATTATTTTAGAGAGATATGAACTCTTATGGCAAACTTAATTCTAAGGCTATGATGCATGTTGTTAAAGATAACTTATTGATATTGTGGTTATTTTTTTTTCAAGTAATTTCTTAATAGAAATCAAACACGATAATTCTTCGATTTCACCAAGCTTAACCACACATTTTCTACAAATTCCTTCGCCGTAACAGCTTGAGGCTACCGGAATATTATTAGCCCTTAAATACTCCATCACAGTCAGATCAAAATCTTCTGTTTGAATAGTTAACTCTTTGACGAGCGTGTTACTGGCTAGCCCTAAAATACAAAGCTTATGAGAAAGAACTAACGACATAAAAGACTTGCATCTGATCTATCGTCAATGGCGATAGTATGCTCTTCGTTTGGAAAATCACCCCACGCCCATACCTCTCCAAGTCTGGGTGTATGGTAAATAGGGAAATCCATCTTTAAAAAAAGATCGAGATTAGAGTTTGAGCCCCTAGAAGATTCATAGAGCATTCTGGCAGGATCATAAAGGAACTGATGTCTTGGAAAGGCTAGATAAGCTTCGAGATCTTCGCTCTTTGAAGCACTGTTAATTGAATACTGCAGTAGATTGTAAATATGCTGGCCTGGATCTCTACCTTTGAGTGAAGTAAGTAGTAGATTGGAATTTTTAGAATTGATCAAGCATATTGGTGCAGGTCTTACTGCTGGTAGCTGTTCTAAAAGAGTTCGTTGACCTTGAACAAACTTGGGGTTTTGTAATTCTACAGAAGTTACAAAAATGAAACTTTCTTTGCCCTTACTTCTAGCAACGACATTATAATTCACACCTGGGTCAGGTCTTACGAGATAGACAGAGTTTGAATAAAGATCGATATCAAAGTTGCATTGAACTTTTGAGTCATTAAATGATTTAGAGGAAAAGTTTGGAATCTTTAGTGGTTTTAGAGGTGTTTGGTTTTTTAATATTTTTGGAAGCCTAGTCCATTTGAGAGAGGGCAGTGATTCACCGCTTTTTAAAATCTGCCCGGCTTTAAAAAAAGCACTATTGGAAACTTCATTGATCAATGGTTCTTTGTATTTATCTAAATAATTAGCAAACGGTGAGCCGATTTCCATTGTACTTGGAAATAATTTTTCTGCTAAGGCCAAATAATGATTCATTGATTTTAATTTCAATCTAATGGTTAGATCATACAGACCTTGCCACAGAGGCATCGAATCTCCATGGTTAAAATAATCAAAAAAGACCCATTCATTATTTTTGAACAACCCAATTTGAAGTCTTGACCAAGGTGATGTCGTTGCTGGCCTTACCGACATTTGTTGCAGGATTGAAATGATGAGTTCTTCTTCTATTTTTAAGTTGGCCTTCTTGAAAGTATCTAAGAGAATATGATTATCTTCGCCAGAGTGAGTTGCAACGCTTTCATTAGATTTACAAGATAGAAGCTGTGTAGTTTTTTGCTTTAATGGCACATCATTTTGTGAGTCTTCAATAAAATCAATGTAAGAACTGCAGCCGGTTATAAACACTAAGAGCAATAAATGCAGGGGCAACTGTTTTACTCGGATATGGGAAGTTGTTTTCTTGATGAAATTCAGGAGCGCTTTAGTAGAGTTTTTCAAAACATCGGAAGTAGTTGAAAACATGGCCAAAAGGGGTTCCTGGGTATTCAATTTAGCCTCTATTGTAGTAGGCCTAGGGGCAGAGTGCAACGAGGGTTTAGATTATTTTGCTGGAAATAATTGCCTCAAGTTCTTTTCGCTTTTATAGAATAAATTTTTGCGTATAATAAAAGTGTGGATGACAGGATGTTGGCCACGTAGAGGCAGGATGCCGAAAAGAAGGGAGCTTTTGCAGGGGCTCCCTTTTTTTATTTCTTTTTTCGAATATGACCATACTTCTTAAAAATATGACAGATTCAGAATATGTAAAGTTCATCGAACGAAGTATTCCGGACTACGCAAAAGATAAAGAGCAATCAGATAATCTAACTGCCGAAGAAGCCTTAGACTCAGCTAATAAACAATTTAAAGAACTTCTTCCTCATGGCATCAATACTCCAAAGCATTTTTTCTTTTCGATCATTGATAGTGAATCAAAGCAAAGCATTGGCGATGTTTGGCTAGCTGATAGAGCAATGAAAGGATCTCTCTATATTTTTGATCTTTTTCTTGCCAAAGAGGCGAGAGGAAAAGGCTTAGGAAAACTAGTGATGTCTGAGTTAGAAGTCCAAACAAAGAAGCTAGGCTTTAATGCCTTACGCTTACACGTCTTTGGGCACAATACGGTAGCCAGAAGGCTTTATGAAAGCGCTGGCTACATCACAACAAACATTCACATGCTTAAAGAGTTTTAGACCTTAGGGAAGAACTCATTTTGCTCATTAATCTTGTGTTCAAAGGGAAAGGGTTTATCAAACTCTTCCACGCTATAAACTTCGGGTGCTAAATTGAGTGACAGTCTTAGTCTTTCCATCGTTTGTGGAACAAACGGATGAAGCATAATAAGAACGTTCTTTAAAATATAGAAACACGAATAAAGAGCATCTTGACGCTCTTTAAGATCATGCCTGTCATCGTGAGGCTTGTACTGATTGAAAAGTCCATTCACGATACGAGCATAGTTTTCTATTAAAAAGAGCAGTTTTGAATACTCAGCTTTTTCCATGGCCTTGCAGTAGGCTTGGACAATTTTAAGGGTTTCTTTTTGCACTTTCTCTAGCACGTCACCTTTAGGGACGACACCGTTAAATTTAGAGTGAACAGCAGAGATTGGTTTTTCAAACGATGCATTGAGTGGCCCAGCCAAAAACTCATTTCGTTGTTTAAAAGTTTCAAAGTCAAAATTAGACGACTTCTCACTTAAACTTAGCAAGGCCAAGAAGTATCGAACTTGATCAGGGGAGTAACCCATTTCATCGACAAGTTGATCGGCAGTGTAGAAGTTTCCTGTCGACTTACTCATCTTTTGACCATCAATTTGAAGGTGAAAACAGCTGAAGATATCAGTCAATTGAAGATCGCCTTGTTTTGGTAATGTGTGCTTGTCTTTATTGATTCCAAGCCACATCGATCCTTGCATCAGCACGTAAAAATAGACGTTATCTTGTCCTAGGAATTGATAAACATTAGCTTCGCTATCATTCCAATACTTTTTATAATCTTCTTCAGGTAAGCCCTTTTTCTTAAGAGCAACTTTAGTAAATGAAATTGGCGCAATTAACGATTCTGGCCAAACATAGAGAGACTTTCCTTTCATCGCAGGATCGATACTTTCTGGCACAGGAATACCCCATGCCACATCTCTTGTGATAGAGCGGTGGGCCCAAGCATCGACTAATTCAGACTCAATACCATTGGTTTTAAGCAAGTCTTTTGCTTTGGCAAGGTCGTCTAAACTATCAAATTGGGCGACAATCTTTTTTCCTGGAGCATAACGACTCTTAAGATTAGGTAATGAATCTTTTAATTCCTTAAACTTCTCTTCATTCGTATTATCAAAAATAATAGATGGAGAAACAGTTGGAAGAACTTCACTGATAATATTTTTACGCCAAGTTTTCTGCTTACTTTCGATCCACTCTTTGAGCGTATCGCTGACTTGCCACATATCTATCCACCAGTGATCAGTTTCTTTGAGCACAGGAGTAGCATCGCTAATGGCACTTTTAGGCTCTTTAAGGGCCTTAGGTTCGTACTGTGTGCCACATTTTTCACATTCATCGCTATAAGCTTTTTGATTATCACAATGGGAATTAGGACATGTGCCGTAAACATAACGATCTGGCAGGAAGAGGTTCATTTTTGGATCAAACCACTGCTCACTCGATTTTTTAGTGAGCATCTTATTATCATAAAGTTTGGTTAAGAATTCTTGGCAAAGATTTTTATGAGATTCATAATTTTCTTCTCTAGATGTTCCAGTATAGACATCCAACCCAATTGAATACTTTTGCATCGTTTGAGATTGTTTGGCGTGAATTTCGTCAATAAACTCTCTGGTCGACTTGCCTTGAGTTTTGGCAGCAACTTCTGACGTTGATCCGTGATCATCAGTTCCACAGACAAAAAGGACATTGTCAGCACCAATGAGCATTCTCAGCCAACGAGCATAAATATCAGAGGGTACATGAGCACCGGCCAAATGACCTAAGTGAAGTGGTCCATTGGCATAGGGCATACCAGCAGTAACAACAGCTTTATTAGGGCGTTTTAAGCGCGCCAGAACGCTTGGAATATCTTGTTTCGGCTTATGGGGATTATGCTCGCTCATTAATGACTTCTCTTGTGGATTTTATAGGACCACAATAGAGTAATTTTAATAAGTTAGCAAGATGTCGCTAAATTAAAGCTTACAAGTTTTGGAGAGTTTTGTTGCTGATTTCAAGCTGATAGAGACAGCTTTTTTATCCTTACAATCTATCATCGCCTGTAGTGGACTCTTAGGACTTTCATTATCAGCCCCTAAAAGCATACGAAGTTGTGGATTTGAAAAAGCACAATACTGGTTGAGATACTCTTCATCATCATAAACGGGAGGACTGATAAAAGTTTCTTCTTTTATATTTTGAGGGCAATACAGAACATAATAACAATCTTGATTCTCAGCACCTTCAAAACGCTGGCAACCTTTTTCTAGGAAAACGACCTGAGCGCTATAGAGCTTCTTATTACTTTTCCATTCTAAAGCACAATCTTTTGAAGAGTCATAGCCTTGAAAATCGCTTAAGCTAAATCTTTTAGAACATTCATTGGCGATGAGATTGGTTGATACCAGTAAAGCTAAACTAAGAAATAAAAACTTCATTGTGCTTCGTCCTTAGCTTTTAAGATGAGCAGCATCAATGAAGCTCATATAACTAACATTCTCGCACCGATTCGATGAACCGTGTGTACCTTGGTTACTAGACCAATAACAAATTTTTGAGATTTGTTCAGGACTTTCAGGGTTGTAAGTACTACCTGATGAAGTTTCAAAGTGAGAGAAGATGACTGAGTGACCTGTTCCACCTTTGGTTTGATCTCTTTGTAAAAGTATCGGATCACTTTTTCTTGGAAAACCTTGGGCAAAATCACTTTGTAGTTTTGTACTTCGAGAAGCTGCACTGCCATTTAATCGAATTCTTCTAGCGTCACCTAATTCATACTGTTGCATAAAGGCCTGCAGACCATTAGGTCCAACGAAGAGTCGATAAGCTTCAGGAAATGGTCTATTGCAAGTGAAGCGACTTTGAATTGAAGACCAATCAGAGCGTGTTTTAGCAATTTGAATCATAGCGAGATAACTTGCAGTTGAACAATTTGAGACGTGACATTTAGCAGATTCTCGTACTGGTCTATCATTCGCTAAATCATCCATAGCCTGACAAATCTTGTTCACATTTGTTTGATTAATTCTCAAAGAATATTGGCAGTTTGGAGGTGGCTCTCCCGTAATAGAGGCAAAAAATTCATCTTCATTGGAAAAATCATTTGCTGTTTGTGCAAGATTAGTTTCTAACTCATCTTTTGCTACCTCAGCTATATGTTGATTTTCTTGAGAGATAGTAACAACTGTATCTTCAGGTGTAATCGTTACATTTGAAGAATGTCTAGGTGTAGGTGTAGTTGTAGTTAAAGCATTATTATTTTCTTCAACAATGTCCTCACATATAGGTGCTGGAGGCATGACGGTTACATTTGCTCTATAGGGATAATCTTGAGAAATAGAATAGTGAAGTATTGGATACTGTGCTGGTGTAAAGCTCGTCGTCGGCGTCTGTGCGAATGAATGAAAAGCTAAAAAGAACGAAAATAGGATAGTTGTCTTCATAGAGTTTATTATAAGAAATAAAATAAGATTAACCTAATAAGCAAAAAACTCCACCATAAGATTGACATTATTTCGGTAGTTTACGTGATTTTTGGCATTATCATCAGTGCCAATTAAAATAGTCAGAATTCAAGAAAAATCATCATTCGTTTAACTTCTATGCACTAATCTCCTCAGTGTTTAAAAGTTGTTCAATTTCAAGCTATTTAAGCCACCTAAGCTGGCCTTAGATTTGCTTATATAAAGCCATGAAAAATTTAATACTCTTTTTATCCGTTTTATTTATAACATTTTCTGCAATGGCGAGATCGAATTCATTAGCCGATGGAATGAAGCCCAAACGTTATATGAAAAGATCAAAACCCATCCTTAATGTCGCTTTGGTTTATTATGGAAGTGAATGGACGCTTGAAGATATCAAAAGAATTGCACCACTGCTAAAAGAACGTTACGACAAATCAACAAACGGCTTAGTTAAACTTAATATCTCTCAAATGGGAGTGTTACCCTATAAACATCATATTAGTCTTTATCCTGATTATCAGTACAACAACATTACTGACAAAGAACGACTTCAACGTATTTGGTATTACGACAATGTTGGCGGAAAGGTTATTAACGAAGTTTATGAAGAAGTTGAAAAATCTCAGATTGGACAACATTATAAAGATCTCGATGCACTTTTGGTTATTTCAGGTGCTCAGTATGATGCCCTAGGGTTTGCTAATGGGCGTGTGGCCATCACCGAGCAGCCAAGAGAGATCGCTTGGGGTTTACCTGACGGCGGTAGAACCGAGATTGTAAGCGATGAAAACTTAGTTGATGAGCTTATTCATGAGCTAGGTCATATTATGTTTCTTGGCCACACCTCAACAAAATGTATGAAACCTGAGCTTAGCTTGGCCGAAAGGCAAGAGTGTTGTGATCAATCACCTAATAAAAATGATGTCATGAGCTATTGCCGCGAAAGAAGGGCCGTCGATACTAATTTCTTTTATGGCTTTGAAGCTTGCAACCTTGAAATGCTAGAAAAATTGGTAGTTCCAGCAATGATAAAAGGTAAAAAATGGAATGTTAGTGGCAGGCTTAAATGTGTCCTTGATTAAAGTCAGTTATTTTGAGACATTGAGATTATAACGTTGATTCTAATCTAGGTTTTCCATGAAATTATGTATTCTTTCTCGAGGTCCGAAACTCTATTCTACTGCAAGACTTGTAGAAGAAGCCAAGCTTGCTGGTCACGAGGTTGAGGTCATCGATCCTACTCGATGCTTTATGAATATTGCTTCAGGCAAACCTATCGTTCATTATAAAAAAAGAGATCTAGATTCTTTTGATGCCGTTATCCCAAGAATTGGAGCGTCCATTACATTTTATGGAACGGCCGTGCTTCGCCAATTCGAAATGAGTGGCGCTTATGCCGTTAATGAATCAGTAGCGATTTCAAGATCTAGAGATAAACTTCGATCATTACAGATTATGTCCAAACACGGTTTAGGTATGCCAATTACAGGCTTTGCTCACTCAACTCGTATGACCAATGATCTTATTAAGATGGTTGGTGGAGCACCTTGTATTATTAAAATGCTTGAGGGAACTCAGGGTAAGGGCGTCGTTCTTGCCGAAAGTAATAAAGCTGCTGAAGGTGTCATTGATATGCTTCGTGGCCTAAATGCCCACTTTCTTGTTCAGGAATTCATTAAAGAAGCAGGTGGTGCTGATATTCGTTGTTTTGTTGTAGGCGATAAAGTTATTGCTTCCATGATGAGACAAGGTGCAGAAGGTGAATACCGATCTAATCTTCACCTAGGTGGTTCAGCCAAAGCAATAACAATTACTCCTGCAGAACGTGCAGCTGCGATGAAAGCAGCCAAAGTCATGGGACTTAATGTTGCTGGGGTTGATATTTTAAGATCAAAACGCGGACCACTTATAATGGAAGTGAATTCATCTCCAGGCCTTGAGGGTATTGAAAAATATACTGAAAAAAATGTTGCTTCTTCCATCATTAAATACATTGAAAAAGCTGTCGCCGAGAAGAAAACAAACAAAACGAAAGGCAAAGGCTAGTGCTCGAAAATTTAGTTATCGATGGCCAAACGATTAAACCTGGGGAGCGAAAAAAGATTTTTTTAAGAATCGCTGCTCTTTATGACTACACTGATATAAGTATTCCTATCGAAGTTATCCGTGGAAAAGTGGATGGGCCAATTTTGTTTATCTCGGCCGCGATTCATGGTGATGAAATTAATGGTGTCGAAATTGTTAAACGAGTTCTAAAAAGAGTCTCGGTTGATAAACTTAAAGGAACATTGATTGCTATTCCTATTGTGAATGTTTTTGGCTTTAATAACCTATCAAGATACCTGCCTGATAGAAGAGACTTAAATCGCTCATTTCCTGGTCAAAAAAATGGCTCGCTTGCTTCAAGGTTGGCTTCAATTTTTATGAAGGAAATCGTTAATAAATGTACCCATGGCATTGATCTTCATACTGGAGCAGTTCATAGAACAAACCTTCCTCAAATTAGAGCCTGTCTAGATAACGCTACTACTAAAACATTGGCAAAAGCATTTGGTGTCCCAGTGGTTATTGACTCATCTTTAAGAGATGGATCTTTACGTGAAGCTGCTAGAAGAAAAGGTATTCCTATGCTTTTATTTGAAGGCGGAGAGGCCCTACGCTTTGAAGAAAGTATTATTAGATCAGGTGTTAAAGGCTGTATCAGTACAATGAGAAGTATTGGTTTGCTTCCAAAGTTAAAACAAACAGAGCTAAAAACAGAACAAAAAACTTTTATTGCGAATGATAGTTATTGGGTGAGAGCTCCGCATAGTGGCTCTTTTCTAGTGAATAAACATATCGGCGCCAGAGTCTATAAAGGCGATGTGCTTGCTAAGATATCCGATCCATTTGGTGAGAGCATTCACCAAGTTGAAGCAGATAAAGACGGTATTATTATTGGTATGACAAAAATCCCCTTAGTTAGTTGTGGAGATGCGATGTTTCATATTGCAACGTTTACAAATACCAAGAAGGTTCGTCAGGCCATTGAGCTCTACGACGAGCTTATTTGATTTTTTTGAGTGCCAAGAAAGATTTCGCTGGATCAATTGTGAATCTACCTTTCATCGCTTGCCTGCCAAAAAGCATTTGAAAACCCATCAATGATCGGTCTGTTAGAGTTAATTGGATAACCCATTTTTCGCCAAATAAAACAGCGGTTGTTTCAATTACAGGTCTTCTTTCGGCCATACTGTTTGAAGACTTAATTGTTCTGAATTCTAGAACTTCATGATCAATTTTTTTTAGTTTAAGCTCGTCAGAGACTTCATGAACAATTTTACAGCGTACAAAGGTTTTTTTACCTTTTCTGTAAATTTCAATATCTTCTGCATGCAAAGAAGACGTGGCAGCCCCTGAATCAGTTTTCATTTTTAATGATTTAATACCAAGTTCTGGTAACGATATATGTTCTTTCCAACCAATACATTTTTTCATTATTAAACCCTGTTGATCCTTACTTTAAAACTTGCGTTAGAATTTTATTGAGAGCGTTAGCAAACTGTTGACGATCATTGGCGCCGTAAGGGGCCGGACCACCAGTTTGCATTCCTTCATCTCTTAAATTACTCATAAAATCACGCATACTAAGTCGCTCGCTTATATTATCTTCATCAAAGACTTCACCTCTGGGAGTAATCACAAGTGCTTGTTTTTCTATAACTTTTGCAGCCAGCGGGATGTCGGCGGTAATGACTAGATCGTTGACGGCGACGTGGTCGACGATATACTGATCTGCGACATCTGCGCCTTGATCGACATGGACAAAATGAATCAGAGGAGAAATAGGGATAGACATAAAGGCGTTCGCAACGAGATGTACGTTAATTTTTAGTCTTGCGGCTGATTTAAAAACCAGCTCTTTAGCTTCCCTTGGACATGCGTCAGCATCAATCCACAGTTTAAAGTTTTCCATGCCGATAATCTTAGCATGTTTTAGAGGTATTCATAGAAAAAGTAAGTAAAACCAATAGCATGTGACCAATTAATTTTTTGTTCAAATAAAGGCGAATTCTTGTTCGCACTTTTGGAGGCATCATTGAGAATACTGCCTGCAAAGATAGATAAATCCCCTCGTGTGTGCAAAAGAGCAAGTGAAAGGTTACTTACAACATAGCCTGATTTTGAATCGTAGGCCGACCTTATTGGAGTGACGTACTGAGGAGCTACATCATAAAGGTACGAGTTATATTTTTTAGTCGCCCAATAAGCTGATAGGGCACCAATAAGTGCAAAGCTTTCGTTAAGATCATAAAATCCATAAAGAAGTGGGTTAAACACAATGCCACGCTCTTTGGTGTATTTGAGATCACTAGAAATTGCTAATCGAACAGGAATATTTAATGAGAGTCTAAAACCCTTTGCGTTTCGTTTATTAAAAAAATGATAAATAAAACCAGGTCCGACTTCACCAATTGTATCTAGCTTGGGCATTCCTTGTCTTATTTTGCTGTCTTTTGTGCTGACAGGTAATGAGCCACCGATACTTAAATTGATCTCCATTTTATCTGAATAGAAGAATCTCGTTCTGGCGCCACCATCCTCATCAATGCGATATGTATCACCTCTGTAAATAACAGTTGGAAATGGAACAAATAGAGTATTGGTTTGTGATGAACCTGGGTAATGAGGGATAGAGGCATAAACTGCACCAAAGCCAGCTTCAAAAAGGCTCTTATTTCTTTTAAAGCTTGATTGGGCCATAAGCTGACCTGTCACAAGTAAAAGGCTTAGTAGGATATGTATCTTCATAAAATTAGTGCTTTATGCCATATAAGTTTAACATTTATTTACGAATTCCCCTTGTAACCCATCTCTAAAGTTATACCAAGTGATAATTAAAACTTGGAGGTTTACATGAAGACATTCGTAGCATTAATTTTAATGACTTCTTCTATTAGCGCAATGGCCGATACTTTTATGTGTGATATGAAAGTAGGTCAGTTTCAAACAAGATCAGCCTATGCTGAGCCTTATGGCCGACTGATCAATATCGCTATGGGTGAGTACAGCTGCGAAGGCACAATTGATAACGATATTATCGTTACTACAACAGTAGCTTCTAATATTACAGGCGAGAGCAAGTCAGTTAGTCGTTACAGTTCTTCATCTGTTGAAATGATGACTTTAGATATTTGGGGAGATGGACAGGTTAGATTAGAGTGCAGCTGCTCTCTTAATTAAGATATTCTCGCCATTCCTCTAAGTTTTTAGGCATACGCCCGGATAGAGCTTTTCTAATTCGGGCTTCTTTTGTTTTCATCTTCTTATGGATGAGTTCAATTTCCCCTGGAGTCAGGTAGTTCTCTCTTTTAACTTTTAAATCATCTGAAGAAAGTAGACGGTACTGCCATCTTTTGTAAGAGATCAGTCCATTTCCATAGCCGTTTAGCAATGTTTTTAAATCAGTTTGTCTTTCATAACGATAGCGATGTTTTTTGATGAGTAGCTTAATCCCAATAGGAATAATACCTGTCACAAAGCTTTTGTCTGAATAATCCATTGTATGTTGTAATTCGTGAGCTAATACTGCAATTAGAGCATCTTTAGGTATATCGAGTGCAAAGATTTTAGGATTTACTCCAATACGATAATGATCTTTACCTAATACTCGTTTGAGTTTGAAATTACTCACCATAAAGAATTCATCAGAATCAATATCATAAATATCAATTGTAATTTTCTCTTTTAAAAGGAGATGGTGAGTCCGTTGGATAATGGTCTCGATGATGTCTTTAATATTTCTTCGTTGGGATTTGGTGAGTTTTCGTTTTTCAATATCACGCTTGTTTGAAGTTTTATACTTATGTAAAACCTTTTCTAAAGCCAGATAAAAGGCGATCTTATGTGAACAACCAAGGTACTGTTTAGAATACTCTGTAGTCCCCATGATATTTAAAAGTTGTTCATTAATTTCTAAGTTTTTATTAATGTAGCGACTTTCTACAGATTCTTCACAGCCTGCTCGAACGGGCAGAGGCTGCTTTTGACCGGTTTTAAGAATAAGATTTTGAGGCAGTCGTGCCTTTTCATCACTTCTAAGTGCATATTCTAGTTTTGCTAATTCTTTTTGAATGACTGTGTTTTCTTTTTCAAATTTGAGAATTCCAGCAAACAGCTGAGGCGATATAAAAAAGAAGGAAATAAGGATTAGTTTTAATTTTTGCATCCCCCTTATTAAGCAAAGATGAGACCAAAACTATCATATGATTCCAGTAGGTTAGCAGAAATCAATCGTCAATATTATAGACGGCCGTTAGTCGGCGAGTTTGATGGCATCAAAGTCTGAACCATTAGGTTTATAGACTCCTCGCTCAGTCACGACGATATCAACCACGCCCACTCCTGTTAATGGAAGTGTACACGCAGGGACAAGTTTCACTTGTCCCTCCTTATCTGCATGGGACATCATGATAATCACTGTTTTAGCACCGTTAACCAGATCCATCGCGCCACCCATTCCAGTGACTTTCTTTCCTGGAACCATCCAGTTGGCCAAGTTTCCTTTAGCATCAACTTCCATTCCTCCAAGAACGCAAAAATCAATATGACCGCCGCGAATCATGCCAAAACTCATCGCACTATCAAAAAATGAAGCGCCTTCTTTAATACTAATCGTTTCTTTACCAGCATTGATTAACGTGGCCGAGACTTCATCTTTAAAAGGACGACCTTTAACACCAAGAACACCATTTTCTGAATGAATCATAATATCCATTTCTGGCGTAATTCGTGATGCAACCATGGTCGGCATGCCAATTCCTAAATTGACACTTGATCCATGGGTTAAAAGCTTAACAACTTCATCTGCCATTTGTTCTTTAGTCCAGCTCATGAATCAATTCCTTCTACTTTTAAAAACTCAATGTCGTTTTTATAATCTTTACCTTGGAAAATATATTGAACAAACAGACCCGGAACATGGACGTCCTCAGCAGCAATCTCTCCAAGCTCGACTAACTCTTCAACCTCAACGATGGTCGTTTTAGCGGCCATGGCCATTAATGGAGAGAAGTTTCGAGCCGTTTCTTTAAACCAAAGATTTCCGTACTTATCGCCTTTTTGTGCTTTGATAATGGCGTAATCAGCATGAAGGGGAAGTTCTAAAATACAAGGCTTATCAAAATGCTTAACTTCCTTACCTTCAGCAATTAAGGTTCCATATCCAGTAGGAGTATAGAAACCTCTGATACCCATTCCCGCAGCTCTTATTCTTTCGGAGAAAGTTCCTTGAGGAACTAATTCAACTTCGATTTCTTTATTCATCATTTGTGTTTCTAGGTCTGGATTACCACCGACATAAGAACAATAGGCTTTCTTGATTTTCTTTTGAATGAGAATTTTAACTAAACCTCTACCGGAGTTTCCAATATTATTGGAAATAACCGTAAGATCTTTAACGTCCATTTTAGCTAAAGTATCAATACAATTTTCAGCAATGCCACAAAGGCCAAAGCCACCACTCATTAAAGTCATTCCACTTTTAAACTGTGCTAATGCTTCGCTGGCATCTTTACATACTTTAGTCATTGATTACCTTTAATAATTTATCAAGTGAGTTCGCTAGTAATGTAGGATCCATCGTCATGGCAGGGGATAGAATCGCATCACTAGGATGATTATAAACAAAGAGTCCGACATCCTTGTAGGCATCAAAATCAATTTTTTTATGATGTTCGATGATGCCTAATAATCCTAAATGTCTTACGGCCTTAACACTTTTAAGTTTTTTAGCCGCTTCAAGCTTTTGAGAAAAAATCTCGATATTTTTCTTAAGATTAAGATGGAAACTTGGGTCTTCAATGATCTGGAAAACGCCACTTAAGGCCGCGAGTCCTATTGGGTGGCCATAGTTTGTAAGTCCACATGATAAAACATTATCTTCATAATATTGTGCTACCCATGGTGCACTCCAAACTGCCCCAAAAGGCACAAAACCGCCTGTAATAGCTTTGGCCATACAAACCATATCAGGTTTAATAGGGTAGTGATGAAAGCCCATGGCTTTGCCCGTACGATAAAAGCCAGTGACAACTTCATCAACAATCAGCTTGATATCAAACTCATCACAAAGTGCTTGAATACCGGCCCACCACTCATCAGGTAAAACCCATACACCATTACCACCGCTTACAGTTTCAATAATAAAAGCAGCAATATTTTCAGGTCCATGTTTAGAGATGATATCTCTTGTTTTTGTGAGATCAGGATCATCTACAGGTTCAGGTATTCTTATGGTGTCACTTCCATTTGGAAAGTAAGGTTCATGACGCCAATCACCTGTCGCCGCAAGAGCTCCCATCGTTGCTCCATGATAAGAGCGTTTTCTAGCCAGAATTTTATTTTTACCAGTGGCAATCTTTATCATCTTAAGAGCATTTTCAACTGATTCTGCACCTGAGACTGTCCAAAAAATTTTTCCCTCAAGTCCGACCAACTGAATGAGCTTGTTGGCCATCTCATCTTTTAGTGGGAATTGAGCTTTAGGCGAAGCAATCGCCATGGATTGATCGATTTGCTTCTTAACTGAATTTAAAATGGTCTGATTGTTTAAGCCAAAGCCTGCCTGAAAACTTATGCCAGATAAATCAACTAAGTTTTCACCACTCTCAAGATGCATAATACAATCAGTATTTGATTTTACTTTTAGAGAAGTTGCATTTTTTTGTGCAGACCATGAAATATAATAAGGTAAATCCATTTTAATTCAGAACAAAATGTCCTGCCTCCAAACGGTAATCAACTTTTTTAAAATTCTTATCGTGCTCGGGACAACCACGCCAAAACTTACCGACTCCCGCTCTTAAATCTGAAATGCCACCGCCACAGGTAAATGACGGGTCTTGAGCTCCAGATTCATAATGTGAGCATAATGATTGTGGGTAACCGTCATGAGAAGTTAACAAGGAGTACATGTCAGGTAGGGAAGCAACATGGGGTACGTGTTTTTCAAGTAAATCCCATCTGACTTGTGTGGTAGAGGAACGACTAGACTGATCTTCAAAAGGAGTTATTTTCGATCCAATACAATGATTGGTATGAAATGAATAACCTGATTTTCCAGCATCAACGTGACCAACACGTTCAGAGACACTTGGGGTTACTTCCCAATGCTCGCCTTGAGACTTATCTGACACGATATAGTTATGACCAGAGGTCACTGGAGCTGTTTCTAAAAGCTTTCTTGCAGCGATAACACTTCGTTCACGCAGCAGTCTTCTAACATACAAAGGCCAAAGTATTCCTGCTTTGGCATTCGTAGTATTGATGTTGTTTACGCCAATAAGAAAATTATGAGTGTTGATACCCATAAGAGCTAAACAACCTACCAATGACAGACTAAGCATTTCCGGTGAATTCTCAGTTTCGGGAACATGAATTAAGCATAAATAATTTTTGGCAGAATTATGCATATCCCAAGTTTGTCCCGCCAGCGTTTGGTTTTGGGTTTGAACATGGACTGTTGAGCATCCTTCTTCAGGTAATTGAAGGTCTCTAAAGTCAGTATAATTATTAAGGATAACTAAATCGAGATTGCTCAGACCACTTCCTGCCACAAGACCTTTCACTTCTTCCATTAAAGCTGGATCGTATTTTGTACTGGCATCCCACTGAGCTTTAGAGAGCTCATCTAGCTTTGGTAAAAGGCTAGGGTTTTTAGCAAGCATCAGCTCGCGCCTAATCATGGCGAGCTCTTTGATACCAGATCTAAACTCTTCACCGTGCATCTTCCCCCAATTTAAAGGAGAAGTGCCAGTATACTTAATGATTGGAAAACCTTGATCAGTACTCATGAGTTTTCTTCCCACGCCCATTCTTTGACAAACTCATCCATCGCCTCATAGGTAGCACAAAGAATATGCCTATCACCTTCTTCCTTAAATAACTTCCTTAAAGAATAAGGAAGTGTTCCTGCAATCCATCCTCTTGGTCCTGATAAACCAAACTGAAGTCCAATATGATTATCAAGCATTTTTTTAAGCTTTGATTCAAAGTCGCGCGCTAATCTAATGTAGCCATCGTGATCTTTAATTAACTTTTCCATTCCCATGACATAACTTGCAAAAGAGAATTCATCGCCATCCCAAGTTGAAATCATCATTAACGGTTTTTCGATGAAGAGTTCTTTTCGAACAAAGGCCATCGCTGCTTGGCCGCCTAGGAAAACCATGGATGCATCTGGAGTAATAGCAGTATCATTACTTGAAAAATAATTTTTGCTATTGAAACGGTAGGCTTGAGCTCCGGTTTCATTGAAAACAAGATTAATACCTTTTTCTTTTGATAGTCTTCTAAGTTCCATCAAGAACTTATAAGGAACGGCTTCCATCGTTTTTTGTGGAAGAGGCTCAATCCAAATAGCGAGATATTTATTCTTATTTGTTAACTCTTCGATCTGTTCAAGAATCTGTTCATGGTTTGCTGTCGTTGGAGTTTCTAAGTGATCTACTTTGAAATACGGATCGTTATGATCTGAAAGTGATCTAGATAAGAAAGAACCTTTACCAAAGCTATGCTGCTTAAAGGTAAGCATTCTGTTGGTATATTTATCAGAAACGTACCAAAGGCTTTTTGCGACTTTGTCTACCGCTTCGGATTGACCAGAACAAGTGTATCCATGTCTAAGTTGTTCAGGCATTTGCTTCGAGATCTTTTCAACATCAAGTAGAAAGTTATGACTGACAAAATTTGAAAGGCAAATTTTGTTGTTCACTGTAACAAGGCTTTTTCTCATCCATTCTTTATTAAGTGTTGAGTGTCCGACTAAGGAATCAATCGCGCTGTGAAGTGATAAAGGAGGTTTAGTCCATTTAAGAGGACAGGTATAATAAACAACGTCTCTATACTTTTCAAAATCAGGATAGTCTTCTTTAAGATAGTTAAGCTCATAACCACCTAAAGAGAGATTGATAGACAACATACTCGCGGCCATACGATCTCTATTTCTACCTTGAATACGATTAAAATCCTTTGCTGCTGCCCATGCAGTTAGAGCATACTTTAAGAATCGACCAAGACCGCCACCTTGAAAGTCATTTGCGACGGTTGTGTCTATGACGTAGATTGATTTTTCATCATCAAAGTACGGATCAATACGCAAACCTCTATCGAGAGGGTGTCTTTTAAGTGGCGAAGCAAAGACGATGGCAACAAGATCGTTATCATGTTCTACCGCAAGAGCCAGACCAAAAGGATCTTTGGCGACTTTTTCAAACTTGCTGATATCTGTCTGTCTGGCAGGTTCATAGGTTGATTCTTGAAGGTTTTGTATCCTTGAACGATACTTTTCAAAGTTTGTTTCATCTACTGCAACAAGTGAATGTTTCGTGGAATCAAGAAATAGTTTTCCAATCTGATCCCACGCAGCTTGTTGATCAACTGACTTGTTTTGATAATTATCCCATTTAAGATCAATGAGTAGTCTGTGCCAGCCGTATAAGTTGGTTGTCCCACGCTCTTTCGTTTCAGCAGTCGTTGGTTGAACGGCTTCTTTGTTATTAAAAATTTTATCGCACAGGACATCCATCTCATTGAAAAGAAAATCAAGGTCTTCTTTTGCAAAGGCGGTATTAAGTCTAAAACGAAGAGTTCTGTCTCCTGCAGGATAGTAAAGTAGACCGTGCTTAAAGCGCTCTGCGATGAATTTATTACAAATTTCAGCATTTGGAGTTTCAACGGCGAAGGCTAATCCCATCACTCTTGGACGAGTTAAATGTGGTTTATATTTTTCAACAAGCTTGTTTAGTCTTTCACGTGTATCTTCTTCAATCGAAATAATACGGTCTTGAATTTGATCGAGCGCTATTCCATGGAGATAGCCTCTGATTGTCGAAGCCACTTGAAACTGGTCTGGAGTTCTATCCATTTTTTTATGGGATAAAACCATACCAACCTGAGCTTTTTTAGCACAAGTCACGAAGTCAGGGTTAAGTTGTGAGCCATCGATGTCTTTCATCTTAAGAGATCTATGCCAAAAGAAATCTCGACCTAAATGAAACCCGGTCTGAACTTCATCGTGTACTACTTTTACGTTAAAGCTTCGACACATCAAAATGAGGGCGGTGTGAAAACGATCTGAACTATATCGATCACCACCTTCACATTGCATCGTCTCAGTAATGACGGCAAAAATATTACCAGTACATAATTTAGTTCTGACTTCTTTGAGGCAATCCACTTCTAGTTTTAAGACAGGATCTTTTAACCACTTGGCAGGCACAGTGAAATTTTTCTTGGAGGCATTATCCCAAAATTTTCTCCAGCCCTCTGGAATTGGTTGATGGATTTCATCTCCTGGAAGTTCTGGAAATGGGCAGTATTCAGTTAAGAACTCAGGCCACTCAAACGGCTCTCTTTTGGATTTGTTCCAAGTCGAAGAGAGTGTCACCATCATTCGTCCATGAAATGAACCTTCAAAAGCGAGCACTTTATTTGCCCATTTATTACCACGTTCTTTATAAGCATAGCCTAGCGCCGTTTCATTGGCTTCTGCACCTGAGTTAACGTAGTTCACAAAAAGATTTTCCCAATTTGTTTTTCTTTTTAAGAATTTATTAAGAGCTTTATGGATTTGTTTAAACGTTTTTGTGTGTGGGTTGTTTGTCCAGGCTTCTAGAAAATGTGCCACACCCATAAAGACTGAAGGGTTAAAGCCAAGACCAAGAGTTGCGATCTGGCTGGCAGCATCCATCATAAATTGCGTTTGACCATCCTGCCCCTCAATCGCCATATAAGGCCCTTCACTTTTTTCAAGATTGGTGAGGTAGGCTTTTTTCTCTGCCGGGATAAGGTTTTGACCATAAAAATGGGCCAAACGATCATTGGCATGCTTTTCAGCTTGAGAGTTAATGAGATCTAATTTCATAAGTTCCTCGCATGGTGCGCGATTAAGTATTCTAAAAAAGTTTTATAGTTGTGGCCGTTTTGTTTCATCATCATTGGAAACATGGAAATCTTTGTATGGCCTGGAAATGTATTGGGTTCATTAAGATAAATTTTTCCGTCATCTGTATAAAAGAAATCTATACGAGCTAGGTCTTTTAGTTTTAATCCTCTGAAAGCCTTCATCGCGTAGTATTTAATTTGTTCAACTACTTTAGCATCTAGGTTCTCTGCCAAGGGAAGAGTTAAGGTCTTGCTATTGTCAGAATATTTTTCTTCATAAGAATAGAATTTAGACGGACAAATAATTTCTCCAGGGGCACTACATTGAAGCTCTCCTTCGTATTCATAAACAGCAACTTCAAGCTCTCTACCAATAACAGTTTGTTCAATCAAAACGTAAGCAGAGTAGTTAAAGGCTTCTTCAAGGTACTTTTTAATATCGGCTTCACTCGTGACGTGATAGCAGCCAACACTGCTTCCTTGGCTAGCTGCTTTGATGAAAATATCGCCAGAAGTTTTTTTGAAAAACGCGGTAGTCTTTTCGATGGCTTCATCACTAAGCTCAGATAAAAACAAATACGGCGTGTTTGGCACTTCAAGTGCATCAAGCCATAGCTTGGTTGAAACTTTATTAAAGCACAGTCGACTTGATTCTGGGTTGGCTCCTAAGTAGGGGAGACCCATCATTTCAAAAACACCTTGGATATCGCCGGTCTCTCCTGGAGGTCCGTGAATACAAGGAATAGCATAATGAAGATCAACTTTAGTTTCATCTTCAGGCCAGACGATCTCACCAGCTTTTCTTAATTCGCATTTCTTACCATTGATGTCGCGTCTGGTTCCGTCTTTGGTAATCTCGACGTAATAGGGAGTAACACCAGCAATGGTTTTTAGATGTTCCAAAATGAATTTTGCCGAAATTAGAGAAATCTCGTGCTCAGTACCACCGCCACCACAAATCAGAAGAACATTTTTGTTTTCATTGGGCATAGAGATCCTTCGCTATACCCCAAAGTTTATCGTAGCTCTTTGGGGACTCGCTCCTGGTTGAGTTCTGTAAATAGCTTCTTAACATCTGCGTTAGTTAAGGTTTCGCTATCTCTTGAGCCGTAAGCTCTAAGAGAGACTGATTGTGTTTCAATCTCGCGATCTCCAATCACAATCATATAAGGCACTTTTGATTTTTGAATTTGACGAGTTTTATATCCCATTGTCTCGTTTCTATTATCAACGCGAATTCTCAGACCTAGGCTTCTAAGTTCGCCCGCAAGTACAGAAGCTGCTGCTTCATGAGTTTCGTTATTAACAGGAACAATGATGGCTTGCTCAGGTGCAATCCAAAATGGGAAGGCGGCGCCAACGTGTTCAATATAAACACCGATGAATCTCTCAAGGGATCCAAGTAGTGCTCTATGGATAACAACCGGGCGCTCTTCTTTTCCATCTTGATTAGTGAAAGTTAAGTCAAAGCGATCAGGAAGTTGGAAATCAAGTTGGATAGTTCCAAGTTGGAAATATCGTCCAAGAGCATCGGCGATTTCAACGTCAATTTTTGGGCCATAGAAGGCGCCGTCGCCTTCTTTAATATGATAGGCGTGGCCAGAAGCATCGAGTGCATCTTTTAATGCACCTTCAGCAATATCCCAAGTGGCATCGTCACCAGCTTTGTCTTCTGGGCGAGTCGAAAGATTAACTTTAATGCCAGTGAAGCCAAAGTGTTCATAGCAAATAAAGAACATACGCATGAGATCTTGAATTTCGCCTTGAATTTTATCCATTGGGATAAAGATATGGGCATCGTCTTGGCAAAAAGTTCTTACACGAGTTAGACCAGCGACTGCACCAGCTTTTTCATAGCGGTGAAGGCGACCAAAGTCAGCGTAGCGAAGAGGAAGATCGCGGTAGCTGTACTTGTAATGTTTGAACATCAACATATGACAAGGGCAGTTCATCGGCTTAACCGCGTATTCTCTGTCGTCAATATTAGAGAAGTACATATTCTCTTTGTAGTGAGCATAGTGACCAGAAGTATGCCAAAGATCAGAATCTAGAATCTGAGGAGTGATAACTTCTGAATAGCCAAACTGGTCATAGATTCTTCTCATGAAAGAGACAAGTTCATTATAAATGAAAGCACCTTTTGGCATAAAGAAAGGTGAGGCAGGTGCCACTGGCTCAAAGTGAAAGAGCTCAAGTTCTTTACCAAGTTTTCTGTGGTCGCGGCGCTTGGCTTCTTCAAGCATCTTAAGATGATCTTGAAGTTCTTCTTTAGAAGAAAAACAAACCGCGTATACACGTTGAAGCATTTGGTTTTTTTCACTGCCACGCCAGTAGGCGCCAGCAACGTGAGTTAGCTTAAAGCTAAACGGAAGATTGTTGGTGTTTTCTACGTGAGGGCCACGACATAGATCAATGAAGTCTCCCTGAGTGAAGAAAGAAATTTCTTCGTCTGCTGGAATATCGCTAATCAACTCAACTTTTAATTTTTGATTGATATCTTCAAAGTGCTTAATCGCTTCATCACGCTTCATGACTTTACGTTCGATAGGGAGTTTCTTTTTAATTAACTCCTTCATCTTTTTTTCAATGTTTTTTAGATCAGCTTCATTTAAGCGATGATCCATTTCAACATCATAATAAAAGCCATGATCAATTACTGGACCAACCCCGAACTCAATATGTTCATTTGGAAATTGGTGCGTAATCGCCTGGGCCATGAGATGGGCCATGGAGTGTCTAATAGTATCAATTTTGTATTCTTGTGATTGTGCCACGTGCAACTACCTAAAAAAGTGCTCTAACTACCTAAAATAGCAACGTTTATGTCAATGAACAGTACCAAGGGGCTAACTATAAATCAATGAGTTAAAGGTGAATTTTTACACGGTTTCTGACACCTGTTTTGACCAATCGCCATGCACCGTGATAAGACAAAGCGTAAACCTACGATACCCTGTAAAGGGTCTAGTTGGTAATGCAACCTTTTGCAGGGAAATGCACGTGATAAATGAAGAAATGGCAGGCTTACAAAGTACCGGAACTGTTACTCTAAAGCCTAACAACATTGAAAATTCCTTGGCTTTTCTTGAGCGTAGTGAAGACACCTTACAAATTGGTGCCGATGCTACTAATCAAGCCGCTCTTGGAAGATCCTTTTACCAACTCGGAAAGCTTCATTATGACAAAGCTGACCTTATTAAGGCAGAAGAAAACTTCATTCTTTCGCTTAAATGCGGTGAAAGACCACGCGACATCTTCTCAATGCTTAAAGTTTACGGATTTTTGATTCGTATTGCTTCTGAAAGACTCGAAAATACTAAAGCTGGTCTCTATATAACTGAAGCTGAGACTTTAGTTGATGAAATGACGGCCAATCTTGCAAGTCTTAGTGCTGAATACTTCTATAATGTTGGTATTGTTAAAAACTACAGCTCTAAATTTGATGAAGCTAAGCAAAATTTTGAACTTGCTTACAAGCGTTCAAAAGAAGAAAACGAGCCCGAACTTCTAGCGAAATGCCTTCTTGCACTTGCAATGAATGCGACAAATCGTCAGGATAATACAGCCGCTCGCGATTACCTCACTCAACTTAATCAATTATTAACAATCATTACTAAAAACTATCTTTTAGGTGCTATGTATCATCACCTTGCTAAGGTTGAATTGGCTGATGAGAATTACGATTTGGCCCTAGAAAACCTAGATAAAGCTAATCGTATCCTGAATGAAAAGAAGTGTTGGAACCTTTATGGTTACGTTCTTCTTGCAAAAGGTATGGCCCATAAATTCTCAGGTAAGTATGAACTTGCTCTTGAGTACTTTGGTCTTGCTCTAGATACAGTCGATAAGCGCGTCTTTAAGCGTTTAACAGATATGCTGCAAAAAGAAGTTGATGATGTTAACGATTCAAGCGTTGATATCTTCCTTGATAGAGTTAACCGCAAGGTTAAAGAAAGAAGTCTTGGAACAATCGACTTTAAGCACCGTTTTGTTCTTCTAGAAATCCTATTCTTGTTAGCCAAAAATCCTGGTAGTTATTACGATAAAGACCAGCTTGCTAGCATGATTTGGAAAGATGAATACAACCCACTTATTCACGATAAGCTGATCTATACAAGTGTTTCCAGGCTTAGAAAGTTGATTGAACCTAAGGGTGATAAAAACGATAAGTCGGATAAGCGTAAGTATATTATTCGTGGAAAAGATGGTTATACCTTCAATCCTCATGTGAATATTCGCTTCCACAACGAATCTCGCGGCCAAAACGCTGCGGCGATTGGTAACGTTGAACTTAGTTCTCCTGTTTAAGTTGTGATAGGGCGCTTCGCTCTCATTTTTCTCCTCTCATTTTCTTGTTTTTCACAAGAAAAACTCCTGGTTAAAGACAGAGCTCTTTTTCGCATAGAAAAACAGGTTTTCTTTAAAGAAGCTTTCTCGGTTTGGCTCAAAGATTGGAGCCAGCTTAAATGTCTCGGTCGAAGCTCTTTTTTACTTCGAAGTATGGGAATTAGCAGTAAAGACTTTCAGCTTATGAATGAAACGTTAGACGTTGCTGAGTCTAGAAACTTAACTGAATCAGAGAAAAACTCCATTGAACGAGGAATTACCCTCGTGAAGTTTATCCTCTACGGACAAACTCAAAACATTCAAGCTGATACAAAACTTCCTTCATCGTTTAGCTGCCTTGAAAACAAGAAATCTCCACCTATTGAGTTAGTCGTTAGAGCTGAAGTTTTACTGAGAAACAAGTTTAAAAGTGATGCTACTAAGCGCGATAAAGAAGATCAAAAACGTGCGAAGGCATTTATTGAATCTATAAATAAAGCTAAAAATCACGAAGTTTATCTCTAAATGACATTTCAAACTTGGCATAATTTCAACTCTCAATATGTTGACCTAAATTCTTCGACAGTGAATTGGTGTTTTGAATTAGAAAAAGAGCATTTCCCATGGCCTTGGCAACAATCTGATTGGCAAAACTTTACTAAAAATAATCGTAAGTACTTACTCGTGAGTGATGAAAAAAGGGCTTTTGCACTTTGGGAACTTGATAATCACCCACATGCTTATTTGTTAAAAATAATCACGAAACCTGATAAGAGAGAGTCGGGGATTGCAAGCAAGTTGATGACGTTAAGCGTTGATATTCTACGAGATTTAGGCTTTAAAGACTCGAGCTTAGAAGTTCAAGTCGACAATAAAGCTGCCATATCCTTTTATTTAAAGCACTCCTGGCAACAGGAGCGACGCATAAAAGGTTTTTATGCAAATGGTCAAGATGCTTTTACCATGGTGTTAAAGATTTAGATTCCCCCGTAAAATAGCCTAATTTCAAGCTTTAAGTTGTCATGATGCTGCGCTTTTGGTAAACAATGGCGTCTATAAGTTTTTATGTTTTTTGGTTTGGGTGGACGAAAATTTTTTTTCCACCCTTTTTTTTTATATTGGATGGAAACTTCGCAATGGCGAACGCCCTAGAAACGCAACTCAATTCAACCGAGCAAAAGTTTTTTGAACTTTGCCAAAAAGTCGTCGCTGAAAGCGGACTTGAGCTCTATGATTTTAGTTTCAATCCGGCCAGCGGCCTTCTTCAGGTTTTTATTGTTAACAATGAAACTGGAACGGCGGTGATCGAAGATTGTATTAAGGTTGACCATGGATTTGATCCCTACATGGAAGAAGATTGGTTACCGGCCAATCTTACGTTAGAAGTTTCTTCACCGGGTGTTTACCGTAATCTTGTGACGCTAAAACATTTCGAATCCGCTTTAAATCAGTCAGTTTCATTATTTTTAAAGAAACGATTTGAAGAAATTGTTGGAGAAGAAAAATGTCCTAAGAAGTTTAAAGGACAAAAAAAGATAAAAGTAAGACTGATGACTCTTGAAGAAAGTGGAATAACTGTCAGATTTGATAAAGTGAATTACACCCTTCCATTTGAGTCGATAAAAAAAGCAAATCTAGATAGAGACTAGTGTTATTTAAAGGACGTTTTTATGAATTTTTCTGAGATTGGTAGAGTTATTGAAGCGCTTGGTAAAGATCGCGGAATTGAAAGAGCTATCGTTGTAAAAGCGATTGAGCAAGCTTTCTTGGTAACTGCTCGTAAAAAATTTGGGATTCAAGGCGAATACGAAACTCGTTATAACCCAGATGATGGTGATATCGAGATTTTCCAATATAAAAACGTTGTTGAAGATGTTCGCGATCCTATCGTTGAAATTAAATTAGATGCAGCAAAAGAACTCGATGAAGACGTCGAAGTTGGTGACCAGCTTGGTATCAAAATCGAGAACCCTAACTTTACACGCGTAGATGTTCAAACAGCTCGCCAAATCATCTTTCAAAAAGTTCGCGATGCTGAACGTGAAATCCTTTTCGCAGAATTTAAACACCGTGAAGGTGAGTTGATCACTGGTATTGCTCGCCGTTATGAGCGTGGCAATATTATTGTCGATCTTGGAAAAGCTGACGCGATTCTTTCACGTCGTGAGATTATCCCTGGCGAACAATTCAAAACAGGTGACCGTATTCAGGCTTATTTGTCTGAGGTTGTTATGACTAACCGTGGTCCAGAAATTCGTCTATCAAGAACATCTCCAATGTTCCTTGTTAAACTTTTTGAAATTGAAGTACCAGAAATTCAAGATGGCCAAATCGTTATTAAATCAGCTGCTCGTGAGCCAGGCTTTAGAGCTAAAATCGCAGTTCAATCTGTTGATAAAGATATCGATCCAGTTGGTGCTTGTGTTGGTATGAAAGGTTCACGCGTTCAAAACGTTGTGAACGAACTTCAAGGTGAAAAAATTGATATCGTGAAGTGGAATGATGATATTGAGACATTCTCTAGATCAGCATTGGCCCCAGCAGAAATTACAAATATCATGATGGATCATGAAGACCAAAACATGGACGTGGTTGTTGAGGAAGATCAACTTTCACTGGCTATCGGTCGTCGTGGTCAAAACGTTCGTCTAGCAGCAATGCTTACGGGTTATAAAATTAACATTATCTCTAAAGTTAAACTTCAAGAGAAAATTTCTCGCTCTGTTCAAAACCTTCTTCAGGTTCCTGGTATCAGTGAAACTCAAGCTCAGGTTCTTGTTCAACACGATATTGTTGCTGTTGGTGACTTAACAGTCATGAGTGCAACAGAGCTAGCTGGTATTTTAAGTGTTTCTGAAGATGATGCACAAAAGCTGATCAATGATACGCTTGCAGCTGTAGATTCTGGAACGATTGATCTTCAACCTGAAGAGGAAGAAGAGTTGATCTCAGCTTCTGCTGTACCAACATACCGTGGCCTTATTGATAAGAAAGACGGCGATGATGATGATCAAAGTGATAAATTCTCGGAAGCTGAACGTCGCTTAAGAGAAGAGCTTGCTGCCTTTAAATTAAAGTAATGGATTTTGTTTTTAGTTTTTTAAGTTAGTTATACTGGAGCTTTTAATGCCGATGAAGATTTTTGACCTTGCTAAAGAACTTGATATGGGGGCAATTGACCTCGTAGAAGCGCTTAAAGCGAAAGGTTTTCCTGTACGTAACCACATGAGTGCACTTACAGATGAAGAAGTGGCTCAAGTCATGGCTGAGTATCGTAAGAGCGAGCCTACGCCAAAAACAGCGAAGAAAAAAACTGCTAAGAAAAAAGCAGGAGCAAAGAAAAAAGTCGTTAAGAAAAAAGTTGTTAAAAAATCTGGTGACGCTGAGGAAACTCTTGCTGCTGATGCTCCTGAGGCTCAAAAGTTTGAGGAACCAACAGCTGTTGAAGCTAAGACTAGCGAAGCAAAAGCTGAAGATGATTCATCTAATGAGGATAAAAAGAAAACCGTTACAAAAAAGAAAAAAACAATTGTTCTTAGAAAAGGTGGAGAGCCTGAAGATGATGAACCTACCGCTGGTGGTTCATCTGCCAAGGGGGGATTAAGAGTTGTTTCAATGCCTAAGAAAGTTGAAGCTCCTGTGGCTAAAGCAGCATCGAAAGCTGAAGTTAGCGAAGAGACAACAACAGAAAAGCCTAAGAAGAATGAGCTTTATAAAGAAAAAGTTCACCGTTTCACTCCTGTTTTTATTCCTGAAAAGGACGAAGCAGCAGCTGATGATGACGGTGAAGTTAAAATTAAGTCTAAAGGTAAAGAAGATGAGGATGACGATGATAAAGGCAAGCGCCGTTTAGGTGGCTTAGCTTCTATGATGTCTGGTAAAAAACCAGTTACCAGCAAATCTGAACTTCTAAATACTACTCGTGCTGATAGTGAGCTTAAAAGTTATGCAGCCCTTTCAGGTAGTGGTATGCCAATTTACGTTCAACCAAAACGTAAAAAAGTTTACAGCGGTCCAACCAAGAAAACTGAAGTGACAGAAGTTAAAGATGCAAAGAGAGTTATCACTCTTCATGACGGTGGATATATTGTTGATGTTGCAAAAAAATTATCTGTAAAATTTAAAGAACTTGCTGATAAATGTTTGGATCTTAATCTCTTGATTAAACCAGATGATTATATCGGTATTGATCTTGCTTCTCAGATTGCAAATCTTTATGGCTTTAGAGTTGAAAATAGAGCGTTCGATGAAGATGCTGTTCTTGGAATTAATGAAGATGTTGATACTTCTAAATGGCCTCTTCGTAACCCAATCATCACGATTATGGGGCACGTTGACCATGGCAAGACAACTCTTCTTGATTATATTCGTAATGAAAAAGTTGCTGCCGGTGAAGCTGGTGGTATTACTCAACATATCGGTGCTTACAGTGTTGAAGTAAAAGGTAAGCAGTTAACGTTCTTAGATACTCCTGGTCACGCCGCTTTCGCTGCCATGCGCCAACGTGGTGCAGACGTTACAGATATTGTAGTTCTAGTTGTTGCAGCTGATGATGGTGTTATGCCTCAAACTGTTGAATCAATTAAGTTCTGTCAAAATGCTAAGAAGAACGTCATCGTTGCTGTTAATAAAATGGATAAAGAGGGTGCAAACCCAGATCGTATTAAAACAGCACTATCAGAATACGGAATTACGCCTGAAGATTGGGGTGGTGAAACTCAATTTGCTCATATTTCAGCACTAAAAGGTGATGGAGTGGATGAGCTTCTTGAAGGCATCGCTCTTCAAGCTGAGATCATGGAACTTCGCGCTGATCCAAAAGGTTCAGCTCAAGGTGTTGTTATTGAATCAAAAATTGAACCAGGTCGCGGTCCTGTCGCTACAATTCTTATCCAAACTGGAACTCTAAATAAAGGTGACACTATTGTTGCTGGAGAGACTTTTGGTCGAGCTAGAAGTCTTGTTAACAGTCGTGGCGATCAACTCAAGGAAGCTGGTCCATCAACTCCTGTTCAAATTTTAGGTCTAGCTGATGCTCCAAGTCCTGGCGATCTTATGAATGTTGCCAAAAATGAAAGAGAAGCTAAAAAAGTTGCTGAAAATAGAGCAGAAGAGCGCAGAAAACTTACGACTGGACCTGCGAAGAAGAAAGTTTCACTTGAAGACTTCTTTGCTGCCGCAGCTGGTGATAACGATGAAGCAAAACAGCTTAATCTTATTATCCGTTCAGATGTTCAGGGATCTTATGAAGCCATTCGCCAATCTGTTGAGCCTCTATCTTCAAAAGAAGTTGAAGTTCGTGTGATTAGTGGTGGCGTTGGCCCAATTACGGATTCTGATATTCAGCTTGCTGATAGCTCAGGCGCCTTCGTCTTTGGATTCAATATGCGTCCACTTACGACTGCCAGAAAGCTTTCAGAACAACTTGGAATTGACGTTAAAACTTATACGATTATTTATGAACTCATTAATGACGTTAAGCTAGCTATTGAAGGCATGCTTGAGCCAGAATTTAATGAAGAATATATCGGTCGCGCCGAAGTTAAAGAAACATTTACTGTTCCAAAAGCTGGAACTATTGCTGGTTGTGTTGTCGTTGATGGCAAAATCGCAGTTGGTTGTAATGTTCGTCTTCTTCGTAACGGTCAAATCATGCATGATGGTAAAATGTCTTCTCTTAAGCGTTTCAAAGATGATGCTAAGGAAGTTAAGGTTGGACTTGAGTGTGGTATTGGACTTGAAAATTTCAACGACGTTAAAAACGGCGATACTTTCGAGTGTTATATTATGCAAGAGCGCAAACGTACTTATGATGACCTGGCTAAAGCGGAAGCGCAGAGTGGCAATAACCAGCCAACTCTGTAATAGGTAATCATGGCCAAAGCTAAAAGTTTTAAAAAAACAAAATTTGAAGAGCGTCTATTGCATGAAATGAATGGCATGCTTAGACGCGAAATCTCTGATCCAAGAGCAGCTTTCTTAAGTTTTACAAAAGTGGAATTATCTCATGATTATTCTGTCGCCAATGTTTATTGGGATACTTTTGATGTTGAAAAAAAAGGTGATTGCTCTGAGGCCGTTAAAGGTCTTGCCGGTAAATTTCGCTCTCTTTTAGCTAATGTTTTACAAGTTCGTCATACGCCTCAATTAAAATTTGCTTACGATAATCAGTTTGAAGCGCAAGCTGAGATTGATCGATTATTAAAAAATGACCTTACTTCAGGTGAGGAAGATCTATAAAATGAAACCTGCACCGGCGCCATCGCCTGCAATGGTTTTTGCTCTTCATAAACCTGCAGGACCAACTTCTTTTGATGTTGTTCATCAGGCCAAAAGAATCCTCGGAAAATCTGCTAGAAAAATTGGTCACTTTGGAACCCTTGATCCTTTCGCCGAAGGACTGATTCTAGTGGGAACTGGCGGCGCCACAAAACTAGCTGATCGTTTTCATAAAGACTTTCCAAAAACCTATGTTGCGACAGGAAAGCTTGGTGTTCAAATGGATACCGGCGATAATACCGGCGACATTTTAAAATCTTCTGCCATAAATCCTACGAGTTTAGAAAGATGGCAAGAAATTGCTACTTCAATGGTTGGAGAGTATTGGCAAGCACCACCTGCATTTTCTGCCACTAAACATGAAGGCAAAGCACTTTATGAATATGCCAGACGTGGGATAGTGATTGAAAAAGAGCCGGTCAAACGTGAAATCTATAAATTAAAAGTTTTGAGTATTGAGAATGAGTTTGTTCATTTTGAGGCTCAAGTTTCAAGTGGCACCTATATCAGAACTTTGTTTGAGGATATGGCCAAAGCCTGTGACAATATCGGCCATTTAATTAAGCTGAAACGTACTCAAATTGGCGATCTGGTCTGTCCAGATGCTCATGGAGAGCTCAAAGCGTGGAATCATGAGACCTTAGAAAGCCATTGGATGCCATTTGACGAGCTGCTTCAACTAGGTATCATTACTTTAGAAGGTCGTGATCTAGAACTTTTTAGTAATGGTCAATGCCTTACCAGAGATCAGTTTGCTGGCCTTGAAGGCGAGGTTTGGGTGGTTAAAGCAGACGGCGAGATGATGGCCATGGGGATGATTGAGAATAATGTTCTAAAAAGCTCGATCATGTTTCCTGGTGGAGCTCCAAGTAGGCTGTTAGACAAGAATCTAAAATTGAAGTTATCTCTGTGATATTCTTGGCTAAATGGCGAGTTAGCGTTAATATTATACAAAATTAGATCTAAGTTTTTTTGAGATTTTAGGAGCATTCGTGAATACCTCATTAATTGCCGGCGGCATCGCACTTTTACTAGCAATTGGATTAGTCATTGGGCTTGGGGTTCTAAGTTTACTTTCAGGTGCCTTTCACTTCTTATTTGCTAGTCCTAAATTAACAATTCTTAAAACTCTTCATGGTGCTAACGGATTTGCTTTTGCGTTTACTTGGAATAGTGCTCGTGAGCCGGCCAAGTTTGATATGATTCGTTTTCGCTTATTCAACCCATTTGGATCAGTCACTCAAGTTGATGTCTCAAAACAATTTGATGTTAAGGACGACAATTTTGCTCTCGATCTTGAGCTTGGTGATTCTTATGGAGCATTTTTAAAAGCAGATAACTTTGATAAGGCTCTTGTTCAAATTGAACTTGTATCTAACAAAGATAACGTCACTCACCAGTTTGAAATGAAGGGTGCTCAGTTCATCAAAAAAATGAATGATGCAAAACTTTCAGCTGGTGAATTTGAAAATGGCACTTCGAAAACTAGTGCAAAACCTTTATACCAAACAGTTGAGAGAACTTTTATTGCCGACCCTCTTCCAACAACAAACAAAGTTTTAAAAGTTGCTACTAATCCACAGTTCGCCGAGTTCTTTGGTGGTTCAGGTGGAGGAGCGGCCAAGAGTGATGCTCCAACAGAGAATTTTTCAATTGCTAAAGTTTGGATTGAGCCAGGTTGTATTGTTTGTAATGCTTGTGAGGACATTTATCCTGAAGTCTTTGAAGTAACAGCAGATACATGTCTTATCCGTCCAGGCGCTCCACTTAACGATGGACTTAAGATCCAAGAGGCTGCAGAAGCTTGTCCTGTGGAAGTTATTAAGTTCACAGCCTAGTTTTCTGGTCAATTTTTAGTCTGCATTGATATGTATTTCTAGGCATTTATGTCTTTCATTGATCTTAATAGAACTTTGATAAACAATGGCTTATGAAAAATTCTTCAAGCAAAATTATTCTGTTACTTTCAGGCTTTCTCATCCTTGACCCATTTTTAAGAATCTTATCTTTTAAGATTTCAACGGGAATGGATTGGGCATTAATTTGGGACAATATTGTTGAAAATGGAAATGTAAGTGCCTTTCGTTTCATGGAATTTTGGATTTTCACGCCCCTAGCTGGTCTTTTTCTTTTAACGCTCTCTAGATTTGCCAATATCATTTACTCAATTCTAACTCTTTATAAGTTTTACTCCTTAGTCACATATACTCCATACGATTGGCCTTACTTCGCGGCAAGACCACATTTTGGAGCCTTCTGTATCATTACAGTGAACTTGGTTTTTGTTGGTATCTTGATGTGGCCTCTCATGAAGAAATATATCTTCAGTTATCACTTCAAAGATGTTTGGGATGCTAGAGGTCGTTATCATGCTAATTTTAAAGCGACTTTATATCTCAACGGCCGCGAAGGTTTTTCTTGTGGAAGAATTAAGAATATCTCCTCTGGTGGCGCCCTTATAAATATAACTGACATTAAGATCCCTATGGCGAAGCCAAAAGACGAAGGTATTTTAATCATTGAAACCGACAATAAAGAGCATCTCTACTTTGATATTGAGCTTGTTAATACGACGATTGCACCTAAAGGTGATTTGATCGGTATGGAGTTTGTGAATATGGGGCCTAAAATCTCATTAGCACTTCTTAATATGTTAATTGATTTGAGAGCGAGTGATGCAGAAAAAGAAAAAAGGACCCCTTCAGAGGTCCTTTAGTTGATTACTGTCTGATATGCGTTGGTAATAAATCTAAATTCGTTCTGTATAAGCTATTCTTACCTTCAAGTTTTCCAGTTAGGAAGTCACGAAGGATGCTTAAATCTGATTCATAAGCTGCTTTTACATCATCACTTGCATCAGCCGGTGCTTTTCCAAGTGTTGCTACGATAGCTTCAACTTCTCTTAGACCTTCAGCTCCAAGTGTTGAAGCTTGGAAAGTTTGTTTACCAAGGTCTTCTCCTAGCATCTCAACAAGTTGTGCCTCAGTGAATGTTGCTCCTTGAGCTAACAAGCCAGCCAATTGATCGAGAAGACCATCTGGAAGAGTTGCTGCGGCAACTTGTTCAACGCTAAAGTCAGCTGGTAGAGCAGGGTTAGAGCGATCTTGGAAGATCTCTAAAACCTTGGCTTGACCTAGACGATTAAGAGTTGGGCCAGCAAGAACAGAATCAATCATCACTGTCGCAATTTGATTAACTTCACCTGCACTAAAGAGTTTTTCACCAACTCTAAGTGTTTTTAAGTAGCGATTGTTGAACGTATCAGCAATATCGTTCTTTCTTACAGTGAAGGCATTTACTAGTTCACGACTTTGCTCTGACATTAAATCGTCAGTTGTAGTTCCCCATTCCTTTGCAACACCTAAAAGAGAAGTCGTTAAGATGCCTTTACCGTCACGTGGAAGGTTAGTGAAACTTCTAATCCATCCAAGACCGTTTAGAGGTCCTTCAACGATATAAGAACGATCAATACTGTAATTCTCTTCGTACTCAGCTCCGTTTTCCATTTTAAATGGAATCTTTTCAACGAGATCAGTACCCATCACAAGGTGTTGAATGAAGTTGAACACTTTTGGAGTCAGGTAAGTATTCTCTGCAAGTGAAGCAAAGTTGTCATCAGTTGTTGGACGACCAGTCTCTCTTTGAAAGAGTGATTTCATCGCCATGACTTTATCAATCCATACACCAAGAACAAAACGATCTGATGAATAGATATGTTGAGGGTTATTGTCTTTAAACCCATTCAAGAATTTCCCAGCTTCACCGCGTACAACTTTTGGTGCTGGTTGGTTCGCGTCGTCTGTGTCCTCGGCTAAAGCCGCTTTAACAGCAGGGTCAAAACAAGTTAGTGGTACATAGTTGATGTTATACTTAATACCATCATAAATTTTTGATAGAGGGCGAAGCTCAACTGTTTTACTTGCATCAGTTGCGTCTGCTAGAGCACAAACATGATCAGGTGTTTTAAGCACTTTTAGCATGAAGTCACCAGCGATCTTTACAGACTCAACTCTGTCATTGATCATTTTACAAATAGGGAACTGAGCCGTTTGTTGTGGACTACAGCCTTGTTGCATAACCTCACCAAAGATACCTTCAAAGAATTCCCATTCTTCGATGATGTCACGGATACGATTAAATTCATGGTAACGAGCAACCATATAACCTGGAAGACTATAAGCTGAGAAACTGTCACGATCATCACGAAAGTTTCTATACTTATATGAGCGCTCATAGTTATCGATATAATGATTTACCACTTCAACCAAAGTCGAACCTTCATCAAATCGATTACAGCTTGCTGACAAACGAGTGTTTTCATCGGTACAGAACTGGTACGATTTAAGTTCGGCACCACTTTGTTCAAGCTCATGTAGTGATGTTTCAATTTTCGCTATTGATCCGTCTGCAAGTTCAACTTCACGGGCATAACCAAAACGAAGGGCAGCAACATCGTACTTACCAAATTGTGGAAGCTCGTTAAGTTCACTATAACCATAGTCCATGATTGAACTGTAAGCTGGACGATTGTGCATTCCAAGCTCATGAGCTTCTTCTTCAGTGTAGAAGTTTTCTGAGTCAAATGAACCAATGAAATTGTGGCGAAGACCAAGAGCATGACCAAATTCATGCACAAGTGTCGTTGTATATGCGTGAGGAATCATAATGTCTTCAGCTGATTTTCTTTGAGCTTGAGACAATTCTTTCCAACGCTTAAGTGTTCCGTCTGCATTTAGAACACCAGCAATCTCTTTAATTCCTGGATAAAGTGCTTTAACTGTACCAGCGATAGGGAAGAACTCTTTACCGTAAGCATTGTTTTGTGCCCAACGATCAAGACGAGCCATGTGCTTATTGGCCTTAGCTTCAAGGCTGTCAGCATCTGCATCAACACGTTTCGTTTGGTGCTTAAGTTTAAGTCTTAAAGCTACTTGCTCTTGTGCATCATGAGAGTGTCTAGAAATCTTATCACTTAGGTTTGATAGATTACTTGCAGCTCTTAGTTTTGCCTGAGTTGCCATTGATGGCTCAAAGTCAGCAAGTTTCTTCGCACGCTCTAGACTTTCTTCATCTATTGGAGCTGGTGCTGGAGTCGGAGTCGCAGCTACTGGAGCTGGAGCGGCAGCATCACGTTGCTCGATCGTAAGATCAACCATTTGTTCCCAAATACGACGTGATAGTGTTTTTAGTACGCCAGAATACATATTGATATGAGACTGGATAATTTGACCCGTTAATGGGTTCGTTACTGTTGGAGCGTAACCTAGAAGGCCATTCGCTAGAGGATCAGTAATGAGTTGGATAACGTTATTTCTAAGATCTCCACTGTTTTTACCAGCTGGCTCTTTAATGATAATTTTAAAGTTAGCGTTAGCTCTTTTTAAAGAACCATTAATCGTATCTACTGCATTGTAAGTCGCCTGCTTAATAAGTTCTTGTCCTGGCTCATTAAATGTATCAGATAAGAAGTAGACAACTTTTGTCTTCTCTTCTTTATCTTCTACATGCCAACGATGTAGGAAATGCTTAGTATCCAAACGACTTGGATCGAACTGGGCATCAAGATCATTTTGAGCATTGGTAAAGAAACCAAATGTTCCATGATCTGGAATAGGGTAGTTAATTGTTTTGTAATCAGCTGCTGCAACATCATCAAGACGAACTAATGAATAAGTAAACTTTGTCTTGAAAGCAGAAGTCGATAGACCTGTGAAGTCATCAGTATCTTCATAGTAATCGTCGATAATACATTCAATATTTCCAGCAGATTTTTTATAAGTCTTTTCAACTTCTACAAAAATCACCCCTTTTTTAACTTCATGAGAAGTGACCACTTTGCCTGTTTCTTGAACACATGGATTTCCACCAACGTTCCAAAGATCAAGAGGGTTAACTTCAGTCAGTTTTAGAGAATCAAGTTCTGGGATAAAGAAGCGTTTTTGTTCCCAAGTTTTAGAATCATCTTCTTCATCACCAGTGAGACACTCATTATTGTCGTCTTCTGAACACTTGTAATCAACGTGTTTGCCTGGAATCGTCATGACTGGGTATTGGTTAAGTTGATTAAATTGAAAGCGTGCATCGCGCTCAACTTCCACAACTTCTAAGCCTTCTTTAGCAAAACGAAGTTTAACGAGTTTTTCTTTACCTTGGTAGAATGGATCTGCTTCAGTTACTCCACGTGGAGTTGAACCTGTCATTGGAACATAAAGGTAAACAGCATCTGTATCATAATGATCAGATTTACTTGTAAAGACTTTGTCGGCGAAGCTAATATCTTTGCCAATTCTATAACGATTCACTTGTGAATTGAGGTTGATTTCGATCATCTTAGCTTGACGATGATCTACGTCGCTATCGAGATCAACAGTAGCAATTGGCATATTGTTGTCTGTTTTACGCTTAAGTTTTACACCTTTAGCTTCAAGGGTGAAGATTGGACGAAGAACGCAATCGTCTTTTTCAATTTCAGCTCTGGCACTAATGGCTTCGTCACATTTCATGATACGTGGATCAGCTGGCGTGCGTGTAAAGGCAGCAAGTTCAATTGGGTTAAGGTTTTTCTTCTTAACTGGGCGAAGAACATAAATTTTATCTTTATGAAACTTTAAACGAGCAGGCTTTTCAGCAGTGACTTCTGCTTCAAGCATGGCGTGGTTTTTGAAGAGGTTTTTAATTTGAGCAACTGTATAAATTTGTGAATGAAGTTTTCTCTTATCAATCACAACACTTTTTTCATCATAATCATTGGCACGAAGACCAGCATCGACTCGCTCTTCAATTGTTGGGTCAATCGTCACGTGAGTTGATTGTGAACGATCACGTCTTTTATAAGTAACGATATGAGTTTTTTCACCCAAATCGTTTTCAACCTTATCCAATACTCCATATGAGCTAACAGCAAATTGGAATAAAGGAAGTTCTGAACCTGTTAAAAGTTCTTGTTGGTGAAGAGAAAGTCTCTGACCTTGATGTTTTGCATAAGCAAGCATCACATTGTCAGTCAGTCTAAATTTAACACTAAGGCGTTGTCCGCCACCAGTTGATTCAACTTTTAAGTCTTTAAAGAAAGCTGCCAGTTCAGGTTTGCCTGAAATAACTTTTACATGTCTAAGCTTCATTTCATTTAGAGCAAAGACTCCGCCAACTTCAGCATCGTCTGATTTAACCGCCAGCGTACCTGGTTCATCAACTGTTTCAATCACGACTTCATCATCAAAGATGGCCATGGCGTGGACATTTTTTTCAATGTCTTCTGACACTTTTTCTGGCAATTCTTTCGCACATCCCACCATGAGGAGGACGGCTAGCATTGCTGGAATCGTGTAGCGTGCTGATTTTCGGTTAAACATTTGTGCTCCTAATCTCTATTACAATTAAAAAATCTATTAAAACGAAAGTGTTAACATTCCAAATACAGTTGAATCTCTTGAATCAAAAAATCTAATATCAGTTTCAATACCGTTGGCCGCTAGTGGACTACCGCCAATAATATGGCCAAGTCCAAAGTCAACATTCTCAGCGATTGGCGAGCCAACCATCTGGATAAAGCGGTAACTATCTTTAGTGTTACCTTGGTAGGTGATAAGTTTTGAGTATGTGGCATTAGCGTAAACATACATTCCGCTGCCAAATTCATAGGTTAAAGCCAGCGCATTACCAACGATGTATTGATAATTTGAAGCTCCTGTAAGAGATGTTTCATACTTATGAAAGTTAACTAAACCTGATGCTGAATATGCAGCAGTTAGGCCAAAATCACTTTTCCAAGTTAGTTTTGGAGCAAGTGAAACTCCGGTAATTTGCCTTTGGTAATCTTTTGAAGCTTCAGAAAGAGGAATAGTGAGTCTAGCTGTTCCACTTAAAGACCATTGATCATCAAATCTATAAAGAGACCTGGCTGCACCGAGATAAGCGTTATTAAGATCAAGTTGCCTTTCTCCGGTTAACGCTTTTGTCGCAGTGGCGTTTAATGAATATTTTGTTTTATTGATGGTAGCAGCAACAGTGGCATCAAAGTCAGCGCCCGTGCTCTTAACGGTTGATCCACTTTTATAAAGGTTAGAAGAATAGGTCGTACCAAATTCACCAGACCATTTAATGGCCTCTTCGCTTTTAGATTTAGTGTCTAAAGTTTTGACAGATGTCTGAGCCAATAAGGATGTCGATGACACCACTAAAAGGGTCGAAATTAGGCAAAACTTCGTAATATCAATACGTTTGAGTTTCAAAGGGCGCTCCGCTGCCAGTTGGTTTGTATGTATATAAGCAAGTACTGGGCCATATAGGTCGGATATTACCTTATGCAGAGCGTTAGATGTTTAAATATGTAAAATATATAGACAATAAGCCGTGGAAAACGCGGGAAATGATGACTAATAGCTGGAAGTTGTAGGGGGCAACTTGGGACTAGGTGACAGTTTGACCCTAGCTAATCGAGAAGGTTCGAGCGCATCAGACCTTGTAGACCGACTTCATTTTCTTTCCAGATTTCCTTAAGGCTTTTGCCTGAGCTAAGAACTGGACACTCGAAAGTTAAGACCGGACATTGATATTCTTGAACACCGTACTCGCCAAGACTGCCAGGAGTTGGATGACCTACGATATCGTCTTGCACGATTTCATAGTTATTATAACGTTCTAGGAACTGAGCAATTTCAAGACAGTCACCATTTGTATTAATAAATGGCTTCCATGAATGAAAACTCATAATGATTTTTGGTGGATACTTTTGAAAAAGCTTATCCAAATAGATATTTTCGGGCTCACTTAGAGGTTTTGTACCCGGATTATATTTAGCTTCTCTGGCTTTATCGGACCAATCTTTTGAAGGAAGGTTACGATTCAGATCAACGCCGTGGGCATTTGTTCTTGTTCCCGCTCTGTACCCATCAACATTTAGGATCGGAATGATTACTGTTGGGCGCTGGATCTCTTCTTGGTTTGACAGCCATTCTTGAAGCTGCTTAACAACATAAACACCCTCAACCTCGTCGCCGTGAACTCCGGCCATGATATAGACCCAAGAAGGTCCTTTGGTTTCACTTTTATAAGCCTTGATCTCATCGCCTTCAACGCTTTTGCCTGACTTTAGGGGAACAAAATTCATGAAAATCCTCTTAATTGATCAAGCCAAACTTTAGCACGCTGCAATCTTTGTCGCAATCTGAGCTTTATAAATTTTGCTATGCATAGGGGTATTCAAACACAACAGAGGTTTGTTAGGATTTTCCTTTAATATCAAGGGAATGAATAGTTATGGAGCAACCAAAAAAGCTCGATCCAGCTGTAGAAAAAGAAGTTCAAAGACAATTTGAAATCTTAAAATTTGGAGTTTCTGAAATTACTCCAGAAGAAGATCTCTTAACAATGCTTAGACATTCTATTTCAACTAAGACTCCACTTCGAATTAAATGTGGAATCGATCCAACCGCGACTGATGTTCACTTAGGACATACTGTGCCTTATCGAAAGATGAGACAGTTTCAAGACCTTGGTCATATTGGTGTTGTCATTATTGGTGATTATACGGCAAGTATTGGGGATCCAACCGGAAGAAACGATTCACGTCCTCCATTAACAGCGGAGCAAATTAAAATCAATGCTGCTCGCTATATGGAACAAGTTTATACCGTTGTTGATAAAGAAAAAACTGAGATTCGTTTTCAATCAGAATGGTTTAAAGATGTCACTTTAAGTGATGTTATCGGTTGGGCCGGACAAACCACAGTCGCTAAGCTTGTCTCTCATGATACTTTTGCTAAACGACTTGAAGAAGGTCATTCACTAGGTCTTCACGAATTATTTTATCCAGTACTTCAAGGTATTGACTCTGTTTATGTCAAAGCGGATGTTGAACTTGGTGGGACTGATCAAAAATTTAATGTGCTTATGGGCAGAGACTATCAAAAGCACGCTAAGCTTCGCCCTCAAACTGCAATGCTATTACCGATTATTACTGGAACTTGTGGCACACAAAAGATGTCGAAGTCTTTAGGCAATACTATTGGTATTCTTGATGAGCCATTCGATAAGTTTGGTAAAACAATGTCTATTCCTGATGCCATCATGCTTGAGTGGTGGAAGTATGTTGGCAATATCAATCAAGAGCGCTTCGATGAGATTGAAAAAGGTTTAAGCGACGGTTCACTTCATCCAAACGAATGTAAAAAGCAATTAGGCGTAGCAGTTGTTAGCTTCTTTCACGGCGAAGAAGTTGGTAAAGCGATGCGTGAGCAGTTTGAAAATGTCTTTAAAAACAAACAAATCCCAGATGATGTTCCTGACTTTTCTTTTGAGCGTGGACAAAATCTTTTAGAAACACTAGTTGCCGCTAAGCTTGTTCCTTCAAAAGCCGAAGGTCGAAGAATGATTCAGCAAAATGCCGTCTCGATTGTTGATGGAGATAAACTATCCGAGCATGATTTAGTACTAGGTGAAGATTTTGCTGGAAAAGTTTTAAAAGTTGGCAAACGTAAGTTTGCAAAGTTGGTATAGTTTTGAGTAAAGCTAAATTTCGCCAATCTCTAAATTTTTTGAAGAAAGCTTTTGAGCAAGATTCCCAAGCTTTAAAAATGTTAGAAAGCCTGAATGATTTAGGCAAATCTCTAAAGTGGGAGAGTCCTGGCTCGTCTTCAGGTGAACTTACTCTACCAAAAGAAGTCGAAGGAATTGAAAATAGCTTTGCCCTTTTTTCTGATGGAGCCTGTCGTGGCAATCCAGGGCCCGGTTCTTGGGGAATGCTTGGTCAGAATCATTTAGGTGAAATGATCTTTGAAGGTTCTGGAGTTGATAACCCAACCACTAATAATCGTATGGAGCTCGAAGGTGCCATCGTTGCGCTTGAAAGTCTCGTCGATCACTTTAAGGAAAATCCTCCTACTAGCAAACCTCATGTCTTTCTCTACAGCGACTCTAAATATGTCGTTGAAGGTGTGGAGAAATGGCTAGCAGGTTGGAAAGCTCGTGGCTGGAAGAAAGCCGATAAAAAAGAGCCTGAAAATGTCGATCTTTGGCGTCGCCTTGATGACACTCTCAAATTATTTACCAATTTAAAATTTAAATGGGTTAAAGGTCATGCTGGTCATCCTCAAAATGAACGCTGTGATCAATTGGCCAACTTCGCTTTAGATGAAGCGGGTTTCTAGGAGCTTTTGTGAAAAAAATTATTATTCTACTATTTTTAACTATGGGCTGTGCTCAAACCAGAAGCACTCAAGATCATTTAATGATGAGTACTCTTTGGATGCAACATGCAGGAGAGTTTAGAGCTCTCACTCTTCAGGCTTATAATTCAGCAAGGTCAGAACTTTATAGAGCGCTAAAGAGACAAAGAAATAAACCTGCGGCCATTATCCTTGATGTTGATGAAACAGTTTTAGATAATTCTCCTTATCAAGCCAGAATGATTACAAATAATAGACCTTATGAAGGTGCGTCTTGGGATGCTTGGGTTGATGAGCGAAATGCAGATGCAGTCGCTGGAGCTATTGAGTTTTTACAATTAGCTCGATCTAAAGGTGTCGAAATCTTTTATGTCACCAATCGTCCGGATCAAAATCAACAAGCCACTTATGATAATTTAGTGCGCCGTGGATTTCCGGTTAAAAAATCAAATGTTCAAACAAAAGGTGATGATAAGTCCAAGCAAGCAAGACGTGATGAAATTCTAAAGAAGCATGATGTCATAATGCTCGTTGGAGATAATCTTGGAGACTTTGATCTTGCCTTTTTTGATAAAGATAACGCTGCTCGTAGAAATCTCGTCGACAAAAATTTTAAAAACTGGGGCTCAAAGTTTATTGTTTTACCAAACCCGATGTACGGTGACTGGGAAAATGAATTTTATAAGGGAAAACCAAAGACTGAGCGAGCTTCTTTAAGATTAAATCATCTTAGACAGCTTCCACGTGAGCAATTATTTGATAAAGCAAAGTAGTTCATTAATAATAGTTAAGTAAATTGTAACCAAAGGATGGATCCAATGAAAAAGACATCGTTGATGCTTTTAGGACTGATCACAGTATCAGGACTTGTAGGCTGTAAAAAAGATTTTAATCACGACCCAAGCACTGAAGACGAAAAAGCTCTTTATACATATGGAGCACTTCTTGCTCAACGTGTAAACCCACAACAACTTCAGTTAACTGAAGGAGAGATGCAATCTCTTGTTCAAGGTCTTTGGGATAATTATAAAGGCAACAAAGAGCGCGTTGCTCTTGCTGACTACAGAATGAAAGTTCAAGAGGTTTTAGAAGGTCGTTTTAAAAAAGCAATCGAAGCTAACAAAGATAAAGGTGCCAACTTTATTGAAACATTCTTAAAAGAAGAAGGCGCAGTTAAAACTGAATCAGGTCTTGCTTATAAAATTATCAAAGCTGGTGAAGGTGCAAAGCCTTCAGCTGAAGACGTTGTAAAAGTTCATTATACTGGAACACTAATTGATGGAACTGTTTTTGATTCATCTCGTGAATCAGGTAAAGAGCTTGAGATTCCTCTTAACAGAGTTATTAAAGGTTGGACTGAAGGTTTACAATTGATTGGCCCAGGCGGACAAATCAAGCTTGTTATCCCTTCTGATCTTGGATACGGAGCTGCAGGTGCAGGAACGATTCCTCCAGAATCAACATTAGTCTTTGATGTTGAGCTGATCGAAGTTGTAAAAGCTGAACCAGCTGCAAAAAAGCCATCTAAGAAAAAATAGTTTTAAAATAAGCCCCGCCTTTGAGCGGGGTTTTTTTTGAACCAAAAGGAATACCAATAAAAAACGCTCTACTATTATCTCTCTTACTTATTTCTTCATGCGCAACAAACAACGAAACAGATTCAGATAAAATTGTAGGTGAGCTTAAACAAGCCGGTCAAAAGGTAGGCAATGGCCTGAAAAAAGGTGCCACTAATATAGAAGAAAGTATGTGTGATACTTTTAGTAGCGACCCTGAAAGCTGTAAAGAATAAGGCCTGACAAAAAATTCACTTCTAGATGATCTTATTGTGATCTTGTGCTTTTAGAATTTAAGAGAGCCATGGATGGAGGTCATCATGAATTCACTTATAGTTCTTGTTATTTTATTAGTGTTTAGTGCTGTGATCGCTAGCAGGATGAAAGCTGATAGAAGACAAAAACCCAAACTTAGAAAACGATTCCGTGAATACTAAAAAAAAGGGCTTCTTTCGAAGCCCTTTAAATTAACAGTCTATATAAAATTATAGAGTTGTTGGTTTGAACCAACATAGTGGACGAGTACCATCTTGGTAGCCATCAGCGCGCATACAGTAACCAGTTGAAGCATCTGATCCACTTGGATCGATTGAAGCGTCTTGGTCACAGATAGCACCTGAGAAATAAGTATCAAGGCGACACTGAGCAGCTGGGTGATTGTGGTTAGTTGTTGAAACAACCGCACGATCTGGAGTTGTGAACGCAACTGGATCAGAACCTGTTCTTAAAGAATTAAGAAGTTTTGCAAGAGCTTCACCGGCCATAGCGCCACGCTTACACATTGCGATTTCTTCTGCGTTAGCAAAAGCAGCTTCACAACGCTCAGTAACGATAGCTGGAATTTCCATTTGAGCTACAACAGCTTGGTTGTCTTCAGACTCCATAAATTTACGCATACATTTTGAAGTTGCGAAATAATCAGATTGTCCTTCGTTTGAAGCCCATGATGAACCCCAGATAGATCCTTTTCTTGGAGCGCCACCAATGTGGTGACCAAGTTCGTGACAAGCAACAGCAGCAAATGCATCAGCAGTTGCTTCAGCGTGACGAGCTAAACCACCAAACATAGTGATTTTCCAAACGTTACCAGCTTGTTGAGCATAAGCATTAACAGTGCCGTCTTCCCATTTACGGATAACGTCTAACTGCTTACCGCGAGCGGCGAAGTCTGGAGTGTAAATAGCTTCGATACGATCAAGAACACTGTTGAAGGCAGCTTCATCAATTGTTTTGTTCGCATTCTTGTCATTAACACCAATGTGCATTGAGTTTTCTTCAGCGATACCTGATGTACCGTGTTCAGAACAAGCTTGTGATTGGGGAGCGTAAGTAAGCACCATCAATAGTGCAACTAGTACTAAATTTCTCATTATTTCCTCCGTGAAAATATAATTTGAGAAGAATCCGTTTTTCTCTTTTAAAGAACTTTAAAAATATTCCTGCTAGCAAAACACGCTGTCTATTTTTTTGTGCAATAATTAAGTTTGATGTAAGTTTTTATTGGATTCTTGTTAAGATTAAAGTTTATTAATTAGATCAACTACAGGCTAAGTATGCATAAATTAACTGTTTATATCCCACTAAAATATAAGGAAGTAGTAAAGTCGGCAATGTTTAAAATGGGTGCCGGCAAAGTTGGAAATTACGATCAATGCAGTTTTGAAGTCATTGGAACAGGTCAATTTCGACCACTAAAAGGAAGTGAACCTTTCATAGGTTCAACTGATAATTTACAAAAAGTTGAAGAAGCTAGGGTTGAAATGATCGTAGAAGATTCTATGATAAAAGATGTTGTAGCAGCGATGAAGAGTGCTCATCCTTATGAGACTCCTGCTTATGATATAGTAAAGATGGTAAATCTATGAACAAAGAAGCTTGGCTAGAATTGTCTGATCCGCAAAGATTTGAGAGAACTTGGTCTTTTAAGAACTTTAAAACCCCATGGGAGTTTGTAAACCTTGTCGCGGCCCACGCTGAAAGAATCAATCATCATCCCGATATTAGTTTTGGCTGGGGTTACTTAAAGCTTGCTATTTTCTCACATGATAAAAATGCACTAACTCAAAAGGATCGAGACTTTGTCGTTGCCGTCGATAAGTTATGGGAGCAGTTTAATGCTTAAATGGATTTTACTTATTCTTTTTCCTCTAACCCTTTTGGCCCAAACACCACAACCCAAAGAGCCTAGAAAGCCTGAAACCAGACAAGAAAGGCGAGAGCGACTTAGACTTCAAATGCAAAGCCAAATGCGTGACTCCAGGCGGATTATTGAGCAATTCCTATCTGATGAGATGTTTACAGATATGCATCAGCAGTTTGAAGATATGATGAAGCAATTTGATAACGGTAATGCAGATCCTTTTGAGCAATTTTTTGATGAGAAAACTATCGAGAAACTGTTTGGTGGAGGCAGAGGCTCAAAAGCTTTTGGAATGCTGGGGACTGGTCAAAGTCGTTGGATTGAAACACCTAAAGAGCGAATCCTAATTTTAAAAATAGAATCGACTAAAGATAATCCTATCGATTTTAAAATTGAAAACTCTATGATCACCATCTCTGGTAAGATTTCAAAAGATAGCAATAGAGGGGTTTCGACACACCAGTTTAAACGCAGCTTCAGTATCCCTGAAGACTGTGATCCATCGGCGGCTAAGTATGAAAACAAAGACGGCGAGATCCTGATTAAGTTTCCAAAGATTGCCATCAAAGATGAGCTAAGGCCTGTTAAACCAGAATCTGGAGATACAACGATCTAAATAGCTGAATATCGATTATAAAAGTACTCCGCTCAAGTTCTCATATCTTTTGTCCGACTAGTTAAGGAGGACAAAGGACTCTTTTATGAAAAAAATCATTTGTTTACTATTTTTAAGTGTCATTGCGTTTACTGGAAGATCCCAGGCCGATGATCAGGTCATGAACTTAGATCATCCTTTAAGGGAGATCTCGGTGATTGCTAGTGAAACAGGATACTATCCCGATTCTCCAATTGCTTTTGTTGGCGAGAAGGTTCGTCTTTTTGTCACAACAACAACTGAAGAGAAAAGATGTCTATTAATACCTGATAAAAAGATTTTCCTAAATATGGAAAAAGGCAAGATTGATGAAGGAGAGTTCATCGCTACTGAGCCTGGAGTCTATAAATTTCATTGTCCAACCGGAAAACTTAAAGGTTCCCTTACTATATTTGCTCATCCTGTCGATAAGAGAAGAGAGCTGGCTTCAGAATCTGAAGGTCGCGTAAAAATTTGGTTTCCTAAAGATAGACCACAGGATTATTAAACTATGTCGAATGTCTTTGATGATGCAATTAAGACCTTTTTGGCCCCCATCGGGGACCTGCTTGCGGACGAAAGCATCTCAGAAGTCATGATCAATGGTCCATCTGAAATCTTCGTCGAACAAAAAGGTTTAGTTCATAAAGTTGAAAATGTTTTTCACAATGAAGAAGCGTTGACCGCGGCCATGCGTGCTGTTGCTCAATCAGTTGGTAGAACTATCGATGCCGATAATCCAAGACTAGATGCAAGACTTCCAGATGGTTCGCGTATTGCCGTGGTGATCCCACCTATGGCCAAAAATGGAACGACTGTTGCGATTAGAAAGTTCTCAAAAGAGAAGCTCGGTCTTAAAGACTTAATTGAATTTGGATCAGTCTCGCAAACGGCAGCAAGATTTTTAGACTGTTGTATGTATTTAGGTAAAAACACTCTTGTTTCTGGTGGTACAGGCTCTGGTAAAACAACCATGCTTAATATCTTAGGCTCACGTATGCCTAAAACTCAGCGTCTTCTCATTATTGAAGATTCAGCCGAACTACAAATTAAAGCCGAACACGTTGTGCAATTTGAAACACGTAAGGCCAATCCTAAAATGGGGATTACAGAAGTTTCTATTCGTGATCTTGTTGAATCGGCTCTACGTCTTCGCCCTGATAGAATTATTGTCGGGGAAGTTCGTGGTATGGAAGCGCTTGATCTACTTAATGCCATGGGTACTGGTCACGAAGGTTCAATGGGTACGGTTCACGCCAATACACCGATTGATGCTTGTACTCGTCTTGAAACATTATGCTTAATGGGTGAAACGAGAATTCCGCCTGATGCTATTAGAAAAATGGTTGGTTCAGCACTTCAGTTGATTGTTCAGTGTAACCGTTATCATGACGGTGGTCGTAGAACATCACATATCTCAGAAGTTCTTGGCGTTGATGCCAATGGAAATTATATTGTTAAAGATATCTTTCGTTGGGTGCAAACAGGTAAAGATCCTGATACAGGTAAGTATATTGGTGAGATGGTTCCTTGTAACTATGTGCCAACATTCTTTGAAGAATTTGTTGCTAATAAACTTCCATTTCCTAAAAGCAACTTTGCTTCACCTGATTGGTATAAGAAGCTTAAGCTTGCGGCTTAATTCATAAGATAATTATAAACTCTAGTATCAGTGAAATAATCACTTCCATTTGATAAATCAAGTGTCCATGCCATATCGCGAACATCTCTTTGTCTGAATTTCTTCAGCCCATCTTGCAAACGTGTTAATTTAATATGATTAGAGAGGCGATTATAGGCTTCAGTTGAACGGTACTCATAACGCTCCACTTGCATAAGTGAAGTATCGGCAAGGGCAATCTTTTTTGCTTCAAATTTCATGACCCAAGCAATAAGTGAACTAGCTTCGGCTATAAGGTCATTTTGAGTTGGAAGTGCAGCTAAGGCAGAGTCATACACGGCTTGCTCAAAAGTGATCTCACCTTTTTCAAATGCAGCAGCTGCTTCGATCGCATTGTTAAGATTTGCTGCTAATAAAGACTTAAGATTTACTGAATCATCAAGGATCGCGGCAAGTTTATATATTCTTCCGATCATATATTCATTAAAATCTCCTGATTCCATAAAGCGATCAAGTGAGGCTTTTGCAAGAGATAAAAGTTCCTCAGAACTGGAGTACTTAGTTTTCATTTGACTAGCTAAATCGATATATTTTAATAGCCCTGCTTCACCTTTAGATCTAAGAGAAGACAGTAGACTATTTCTAGCATTTGTAATTTTTTGTTTTGTTAGATCATTAGACTCAAGTTCAGTTAATTTTGACTGAAGAAGAGAAAGTCTTTTGATGTCTTTCACCATAACTAGTAAATCTGGGTGTTTCTTTGAAAGCTCATCTAATTCATTTTGAGATAGGTTTTTACCATCTAAGTTTTCAGAGATAAGTTTTTGAGATTTCTCATTCAAGTTCCAAATATCAGTTGGACTTGCATCAATTCTTCCATTGTTTTGTTTTACCGCCATGGCGATTTCGTATTCTTTAACTTCTTCCATCTGCATCTCAACTTTTAGACGCGCCTTTAAAGCATCGAACCATCTAAAGTAGGTATCAGTTGGATTTTCATTGGCTGCATGAGGGTAGTCTTGCTCTTGAAGCCATTGTCCAAACTGAGCTCTAGATTTTACAATACCAAGCCTTTGGTCAAGAAGATGTTTTAAAACGCGAGACTCTTCAGCCTCCACCTTTGAATACCACGCATTCTCGGTAGCATTAAAGAATCGACGAGCTTCACCACGACGATGGTCTCTAAGATAATGCTTTTTAAGAATTTCGAAATAAGCCATTTGTTTTAGACCTAAGTCAAATTTTTCTTGTGCCCACTCTTTTTCAAGTTGTTTATATCCGCTAAAGTCTCTTTCAGCTTTAACGAAAAGCTGTTTCTTCATAGCATCTGTTAATTTTGAAGCGACGACATAATCGATGACATCACCATTCGTTTTCATGACATTGCCACCTCTTAAAGCGACGAAGGCCACAAGCTGACGCTGACTTTGAGCGCTTGCTTTAAACGAGATGAAAGACCAAAGAAGAATTGTCGAAATGAAGAAAAGGTTTTTCATTCTTATTCTTCTCCATCGAATAGATATTCTTCATTTGTTTGGCGACGGTTAGATCCAAATGTATATGTCATTGAAACACCGAAAGTAAGCTCTTGTTGATCAGTATCTAAATGATCAATCCAACGAACTTCTGCTCCAGCAGATAGATTTCTTGTTAATGCTGTAGTTAAGCCAAGGCCAACTTCTCTGACTTCATTTTTGATACTGTTATATTCAATAACAACATCACTTGTTTCACTAATTCTAATCATGCCTCCAACAGTGAAGGCAAAATTACTATTTTGATGACGAGGATTATTTGAAAAGAAAACAGCTTCTGCCCAACCAACCAAATATCCATCAGTACTTTCACCAATGAGACCAATACTTGTGCGAGTCTCACGTCCGTTATTTGTACCTGTGTGGCCTACACTTGCGTGTGAAGCAGTAAGCATCCACTGGTCAGTTAGCATTTTTGACAATCGAACTGATAAAGAATCAATTTTTCCGATTTCAAGATCACCTGCACCTGACTCAAAGGCAGAAATTTCGACTTGATCAAAAAGACCAAATAGTCCTTCTTGTAAATCAACGGTAAAACCATAAACTTGATCTATTCTTTGTAGATCATCCATTGGATTATCTCTAAACAGAGGCATGGCCTGAATTCTTTGACCAAAAGCAATTGGTTGCTTACCGATAACTAGCGCTATGGGTTTTCCACCTACATCACGAATTTCAATATAGGCTTCGTGTATGAACTCGCCTAATTTAAATTGCTCATTAAGAGTAAGAGATGAATCTTCAAAAATTCTGTCGAGTCTCGCTGTAACGACGGCTCTGACTTTATCTTTAAATCCTGCTGATAGTGATACATAAGAACCACTTAGGTAAGCATCTGCCTGGCCTTGAGTAGAGGCTCTTCCAAAAGCATTGATTTCACCCTCAATTCCAAGACTAAAATCGTTTCCCAAAAGACCTGTATCTTGAGAATAAACCAGAGGGGAGGTCATCATTAGGGTTAGTGTTATGGCAGAAAGAATGCTTTTCACGTTGGCTCCTAGAATATCAATTTTCAATGATTGTAGCGCATTGCGTTAATATATCGAGCGAGTGTGTAAGACTTACATATTGTAAGGATTGACATACACGTTAAGAGCTTGAAATGATGTACCAAACAATTTTTCTCGGAGTATCTATGTTATTGAAATCTATAAGCTTTGTGCTGTCATTGTCGCTATTTAGCTCTCTTTTTGCAGCTTCTTTAAACATCGAAGCACCATATATGGTCCGTGTAGAGCGTGAAATGCAAGCTCGTGCTTTTTACACAGACGATAATGGAACTAGAACGGATGTAACTGAACAGGCTCGTTTTTCTTCTTCTGAAAGCTATCCTCAATATGGCCAAGGTCGTTTTCTTGTTCGTCTTCCAACTTTTGGTTACGGCACGACTCATTCTTTTACTGTTTATGCTAATTTTACTGCCGAAGACGGAACAAGTGTTAGTGCCCAAGCTAGAGTTCAAGCGGACTTGACTCCTGATTATATCAATATCTCAGGCCCAAGTTATGTGGCTTCAAGATCATCAGCGATGTTTAGAGCAACTGGTTATTATAATGGTCGCTCAACTGACCTTACAAACCGTGGTTCATGGTTTGCTAACTATGGAAATATGAGCGGTAGCGGATTTTACTGGGCACCACAAGTTGTTCCAGGTCGTGGAACTCTTTACGACAGTATTCGTTTTAACTTTGCTGGTCGTATGAGCACGTACTCTGTTTACGTTCAGTAAGCTTGGGATTTTTTAGTTTCTTAAAAGGTTTTTCTTTTTTTGCGCCTTCTTATCAGGCTTATTTAAAGCTTGGTTATAAGGCGCGAATCTATAATGGTGATTTTATTTTCACTCGAGAATATGAACAATGTATTGTTCATATTCATCAGAGTGTAGAGCCCCATAATAAAAAATTTTCGAACCTCATTGATTTTGAAATTGATGATGCCTGTGTAATCTTTGAATTCAATTCAGATCTGCAGGATCACCGAAAATTGATTGATACGATTAGAGAGAAGTTTGATTTTAGTTATGAAAGAGACAATTTTCTTTTTTCGATGAATAAAAATATGGATTTTAATGATCCATTACTCGAATCGACTATCTGCGCATTACATATAGATATTTTGAATAGTTCGTTAAAGTAATTCTTTATAGCGTTGCAGCAATTTTTTATATTCAGATAAAAGCTGAGATATGTCAGATAAATCTGTTGCAAATTCTAATTTCTCACCAACTTTTCCTAATTCTTCTAGACCATAGCTTCCAGCGTTACCTGCTAGTTTGTGACCAATTTTATTAATTTCTGATAAATTACGGTCACTTACAAAACCATACAGTGTTTCAATTTCCTTCTCTCTATTTTCTAAATAGCCTGGAATTAAATCTTTTATTTCGATCGGTAGATTTTGAAAACTCATGACGAAGTCCTAAAATATATAATTTTTTTTTGATATTTATACTTGGTCATTGCTGAGTTTTCTAGGAAAGATTACAATTTAACTTGTTGATAATTTGGGAGTTTTTAGTGTCCTTAGCCACGGTCTTACTTGTTGATGACGATCCAGAGATTCATGCATTATTGAAGGCGATACTTTTAACTCAGTATGCTCTTTTTAGTGTCGAGACTTTAAAAGGTGCAAGAGATTTTTTAGAGCGTAGTACTCCGGACTTAATCTTACTTGATGACGAGCTACCAGATGGTCGCGGAATAGAACTCTTTGATTTTCTAAAAAATAATAGCAAGACCATTTCAACTCCAACTTTAATGCTGACTAAAAAACATGAAGTTTCTAATAAGGTTGTCGCCTTTGATCTTGGAGCAGATGACTATATTACAAAACCGTTTGAGCCTTTAGAAGTCCTCGCTCGAATTCAACTTCGATTAAAAAATAAGAACACTGAAAATGCTGGCTCCGTTAGTACTCGTCATGACGATCTAGAACTCGATATTCCAATGGGCAAAGCCTATATCCACAAAAATGATGCTAAAGAAGAAATAGATATGACTCCAATTGAGTTTAAGATTCTTTATCTTTTAGCTAATGAAAAAGGTGGAGTCCTTACCCGTAAACAAATCCTCGAAGAAGTTTGGGGAGATCAGCAACATGTGATTGAAAGAACTGTCGATCAACACGTAAGTAAAATCAGAAAGAAACTCGAATATTGCTCCTATACTGTTCGCTCGGCCCACGGTCGCGGATATGCCTTTGTTAAGAATCTTAAATGACTAGAAAAGCACTTTTTTTAACTGACAATAATATTCTTGGTGATGTGTACAAAGCTAATCTCTTAGCCTTTGTTGACGTTGAAACAGAACTTGTTTCAACAATGGATGTCTTTTTAAAAAAGTTTTCAAAAGATATCGACTTGGTCATCAGTCTCTCTTTAATTGGAGAAGATGATGTCGCCAAGAGCATTCATCAACACATTCAATCTGGTGAGCATAAGCCATCATTGATTGTTGTTGGCCAAAAAAGTGAAGTTTCTGGTCACCAAAGCCTAACAACACTTCCTGGAAATTTAGATACAAAAAACCTCATTAAATCGGTTGCTGGTCTTTTTAACATAACAGCAAAAGATATGATGAAGGTTGAAGTGAAGGATTATTTTCCTATTCCGATAAAGCTCTTTAGCTATCTGGAAACAGCTCCATGTGACGTGTTTATTCAAGTCAGTAAGCCTGGAAAATCTCTAGAGTACGCTAAAGTTTGGGACTCCAGTGCCATCCGCAGACATGTGATTACTGAGTATATTGAACGTGGTATTCAAATTCTTTTTGTTCCGTCAGATATGCGCTTGAAGGTGATCAACTTGGTTAGTTCTCATGTGATCGCAGAGCTTGATAATCCTAACTTATCAAAAGAGCAAAAACTAGACGTCCTTGAGCAAGGTTTTGAAGTCGTTGCGACTAAACTGACTAGTGATCCAAAGGTGAATGCTGAAGTCGTTTCTATTTCAAAAAAATGTATCGAAAATGTAACTGAAGTCATACAGCAATTCCCTCAGTTAAAATCATTACTTATTGGTCTGGCTGCTAATAAATCACGCTATCTTTATTTTCACTCTATTCTTGCAACCTATATTTGCAACCATGTTGTTAAGCATATTTCATGGGGAGGGGAAGGGCACGCGGATAAGATTTCTTTTGTGCTTTACTTTCACGACATTTTTTTAGTGCCCATTTATAATAAGTATCCGGAATTTCAATTTGAAGAAGAACTTGTTTTCAATAATCTTCTCAGCGATAAAGAAAAAGAAGTTGTTATCAATCACGCACGTATGGCGGGAGAGTTAGTTAAAACTTTTCCTCGTGTCCCTCTAGGTGCTGATGCCATTGTGACTCAGCATCATGGTGTTACAACTGGCGCTGGCTTTACACTTGATTTTAGAGATGATGTTTCACCTCTCGCTAAAGTTATTATTGTGGCAGAAGCTTTTGTAGATGAACTGATCCAAGCCCGTGATAGTGGTGAGGCAGCTGATAAAACTAATATTTTAGCCTTGCTTAGAACAAAGTTTCCACGTCATACCTATAAAAAAATCATTGATACGTTAGAAAATATTTCGATCTAGAGCTTAAAAGCTTTTATCAAGTACATCATTGGGTCTTTAAAGTTACCAACGTTAAATGGGGCTTTCATTTCATTGATAATTCTAGAAACTGAACTTGCGTTAATTTTACTTGCAGAGAGTTGATTAACAAAATAATGAGCAATAATAAAGACACAACTGACTGTGGTGATTCTTGAAGAGTTTAATCCTGAAGGAAAGCCGCTACCATCTGGAAGCTCATGGTGTTGCTCAATGATAAACTCTGTATCTGAGTAGCCTGAGAAAAAATTAGCGACCTTAGCAGCTTTCGCTGGATGTTCCCTATATTTAAGCTGTTCTTCTTCAGAATACAGTTCCATATCTGGGTGGTCAAAACTTGTAAGTCTTAGCATCTCTTCTTGTTCTAAATGAGCATCGTGAACAAGAGAAGCAAGTCCTAGTTTTTTTCTTGAAAGATCAGAACTCCAGCCAAGTCCTTTACACATAGCCTCACAAAGATAAATTGTAATTATACTTCTTTCTGCTAAATCTCTATGGACAAAGGGAAAGTTTAAAATGAGGTCGGTTATATTTGCTTTTTCCATGAAGTTTTCATGAACGGTTGAAATGATATTATCGGCAAGTTCGATAACTTGTTCATTCACGCCAATTTCTTTTACAAATTGTTGGAGCACAAGTGCTCCACTGATTTGGCTTTCAATCATTTTTTGAGATGGAAGGTCTCTGCCTAGATTACTTAATACTTTTTTTATTGAACTTTCTAAAAACTTTAAATGCTCGTCTTTTTTAAGATATAAAAGTTTAATATTCCTTCGAGCAAGATCTTGAATGGCACTTTGAGAATAGTTGACATCCTTACCAATGGCCTTAATAAATTTTGTACGAGTTAATTCAATATAACAATCGAAAGGTATTTGCTCAAAAAGATAGAGGTTTCTAATCTTGATTGGCATGAAATCATTTCTTTCGACTTCGATAAGAGCCTGCTCAAATTCTTCATTTTTGACCCAGTTCATTGATTTATCTACAGTCTCTTTAAAACGAACGATATCAAAGGGCTTTTCGAAGATATCCATGACTTCACTTTCTAAATACGCATCACCCTTAATTCTAGTTTTAAGAGTATTTTCGTCTCCAACAAAGATGATTGGTCGCTCGCCGCAGTTATCAATAATATTTTCTGCAAGCTCTAGCGGTTCTTCGTTCTTGATGGCCGCATCAATAAAAATCAATCCAAAAGGTCCTTCGTAGGAAATAAAATCAAGCGCATCAGTTCCTGAGGAAACACACATCAACTCAATTTTAGAAAAATGGCTTTTGAAGATCTTTTGAACAAGTTCCCATTCTTCTTTGTCATTACTGATATAGAGTGATTTCAAAAATTCTCCTAACTAATACTTAAGACTTCAATAGTATAAACCATGATGAAAAGCATGCTCAAATACTTCGAGTTAGGCAGATTGTTTTGTTTAGGCGCTGCTAGAGCGTGGTAGCCAGTCTCTCCATTCTTTCGGGTCATCCCTTCGTATTTTAAGGCATAACTGAGGAGACCATGATGGTTGTTTAGGAGTCTTGAGTAATCTCATGCCAACTTGTTCAGGCGATTTATTAGCTTTCTTCAGATTACATGGATGGCAGCAAGCGACGACATTCTCCCAAGATGTTTTACCACCTTTGCTCTGTGGAACAACATGATCAAAGGTTAACTTAAGAAGTGGGAATTTTTCATAGCAGTATTGGCACTGAAAATTATCTCTTAAGAATAAATTAAATCTTGTAAACTTCACGTGTTGATTATTTTTATGACGAGCGAAAAGTTTAATAATCTTTGGAAGATTATAACTTTGAGTGACTGTTCTAACTTTTTGATCATTGTATTCTTCAACGATCTCTGCACGATTCGTAAGGATGAGAATCATCGCTTTTTGCCAGCTTACTATTCGAACCGGAAAATACGTATTATCAAGCAGCAGTGCCCTCATGAGCTTACTCCTTTCTTATCAGTACCACCTTCCCTGGAGTACTCTCTTTAATAATATCACATTGAGTGAAAGCAGAATCATTTCTTCTGCTTAATAGGCAAAGCTTGATTGATATAGTTGCTAACTCTTTGAATTTAAATATGCTTGAAGAACGTCGATAGGCAGTCTTTCAGGCTTATAGGTCGCATGAAAGGGCGGAAAAAGGGGAGTTTTTAACTCAAGATATTGAACATTCTGTCTTTTTGCCCAATCTAGGGTTTGCTTTGTATTTAAGATTTCGTCGTATCGATGCATGAGCAAAAGTGTTTCTTTGGCAGAAACTGACTTTGGTACAACTAATTGATTGAAAACCTCACGATATAAATCTGACTGAATCCAAGAGGCACAACGATCTGATTTAGAGTTAAAACTTGGAACATAAAAATTAAATTTAATTGTATTAAGAAATTTTTTAGTCAAAGTACTATAACGTGGAAAAAATGCTGGAGAAATTAAGATAAGCTTATTGATTTTAATATTAGTTTCATTAAGCGCATTTAAAATAAGTGGCGCAGAAATAGAATAGGCCAAAACGTCAGTTTCAATATTAAAGCTCTTAACCCATTGGATCGTTTCATTTTGCCATCTATCCCATTGCCCAATCCCCGATAGATTTAAACTTTTATTAGCATGATCACTTAATGAGTGAATGACAGCAGATCTATTTAGAGCTTTTGAAAGATCGTCAAGTTTTGACGGCTTTAGGTTTAAGCCATGTGATAGATGCAATTGCTTCATTGTTTTACTGGATCGAGTGATAATTCTGAAATAACACCCCATAAATTTCCATCATTCGAGGCGCTTAGGCGAAGGGCAACTGGAAAATCTTGATTAAGAGACTCATAAAGAGCTTTATTAAAGGGATCACTATCATCTTTTTGAATGATAAAACTAAATTCTCCAGGCTCAATTGAAGCATCAAGATAGGGTTTTATGCGTTTGAATAATGTCGTTCTTCTTCCAAAGCTATGTCTTTTCTCAATATGCCAATGCAAGTACTTTGCTTGTTTTTCAAGCTTAAAGCTAATCAATAAACTTTGATCCTCTTGTCTTGAGATTGAAGCCTCTGCAAGGTTCATGTCTGGATCAAAATCTTGTGATGGTGCTGGAATATCAAAGTCGATTGTTCTTCTTATAATACGAGTTAAATCATCGCCTGGAAATTCTCCAACCGACTGCCTTATACGGCCAAAAGATTCAGGGGCGGATAGATCAACTAGAGTCGGAACGCTATCGAGTGAGTTTGTTGACATGACAACAAGGCGAGTGACTTCACGATTATAATGACGTTGTTTAAACAAGCGTCCAAGTCTTTTTGCTAAGCGCTGAGCATTTTTGTTGGTGAGATTTTTAGCCGCAAGCTTCCAATGTCTTCTTGTCCTTAAAGCAGACCATAGTTTTCCACCAGACTTAATATGCATATCGGCTAAGACAAGAGGTGCGTTTCCTATTGTTAGAATCAATCTTTCAACCGTCCACCAGAATCGATCTGACTTCATACTCCATTGACCTAATGGCACCGAGTAAGCTGATTCTAATAGAGGCCAATAATCGCTTTTAGGAACTTTTAAAAAGTGATCTAGGCTCTGCCCTGGTAAGTCGATCTTTACGAGTGCGTTGACAGGACCGTACCAAGCAGTGGAATTCGATTTGGCGCTACAGCGTCTACAAGGAACTCGAGCTGGAAAAGTTGGAAGTTTTAGATCAATACCTGAAAGTTCTTCTACCTCAGAAACAACTGAGTTAAGCTCCTTGCCACTCATATCGCTATCTTTTGAGTTCATACTGATTTCAAGAACATTATTTTTAGAAATCCAACTTCCATCTTCATCTAATGATGCTGCAATCTCGTAGCGTTTTTCTTCTCTCGCTCCCCAAAGACTGTCAAAGCCACGAACATTTACATTTTTTGATTGGTAGATTGTATGTTTAGAATCAGGGGTCGTAATTTCAGCTTGAGTTAAAGTCCAAGACTCAACACTTTGTTTTTGAAAAATTAAACTTAACTTCATTTTAGAATTTTGTAAGCGACGTTGAGTACGTGAGTCTCTACTAATAATATATTCAACACCACTTTCTTTTATTTTAGAAAGTTTATGAGACTCTTCTAAGCGCCCTTGAGTAGCTAGGTAGTATGCTCGCTTAGATTCTTCTTTGGTCAGATCGTAATCATAAACAACATCAAATCCACGAGCACTCTCATAGCTTGTCTGAAAACTAAAGGGTATAACTGATTCTTGTATATCTAGAACAGTATTGCCAAAGACCATAAAGCCTTCAAATAAAGTATATTCCATTCTTGATTGGCCAATCCCGACGGAGAGTCCATGTTTTCTCTCCCTCGCTATTTTTAATCTCATTTTAGTTGAATTTAATTTCAATGCTGACACTTTAAATGTTCCGGCTAAGTAAGTTGTAAATCCGGAGTTGATCTCAATGAAGTCTGCACCAAGAATTCCAAGATTGCCCCAACCGAATGATCCATCAAGCCTAAGTGTACCGCCCAATTGCCAAGAGCTAATTTCACCTTCTTGCATTTTCTCGATGCTTTTATCGGTTAGAGGTAATCTAAGTGGTATCGCTAAAGCATTCCACCATTTACCATAACGTGCGCGTCTTAAATTTTTGATCCTATTTTCTAAGTCTTGCTCAGGTAATTCTAAAGATTGAAAGTCTTTGCTTTTGACTTGGCGAATATTCAGCCCTTGAAAATACATTTCAATTCCAGCACCAATACTTAAGGTTGCTCCAGGAAAAGGAATATCTTGATCACTCCATAGATTAATTTTAAGAGGTAATTTAAAAGTATCAGCAACAGTATAGCTCTCAAAAAGATCTCTATTATCAAACACCTGTCTTCGAATTTTTGGGGCAATTTCAACAGAGTTAGTTGAAACTGAAAAAAGTTCAAAATTAGCTAACTCATCAAAAAGAGAAATTGATAATCGAGTCGTTTGATCGACCCAATCATCTGACAAATCTTGTGAAATACGGCTAAAGAGATTGCTTGGCCAACTTATAGGCGTAGGAGATTGTCCTTGAGCATAAAGACTTGGGCACAGGCCCAAAAGAAATAATATTAAAAATAAATATCTATTCACATAGTGTTTTTAGCCTGATTTCAAAAGGTTGGCTACGTTAGTGAAACACTTATAGGGTTTTAAAATCTTTAGAAGATGCCGATAAGTTGGTTAGAGAGAGGTTAAGCTTGCGTCTTTTATTTTCAATAACTTGGCTAGTTTGTTGTGGAGTACTATTTACTCTACCTAGCTTATTTGATGATTCAGGTCGAAATCCATCGGGCACATTTCCTTTAGATGGAACCAATAATAATGCCATTCGCTATCAATATCTGGTTTACCCTAAAATTCATCACACTGAGTATGAGCAAGTACGCCGTGAGCTTCCTGTGATAGCGAAGTCGATTGAAAAATATGCGGTCAATGAAACTGAACTAGTAAAGCTTAAAGATTCACTAATAGATTTTGGAAATCCTATTGAGTACACTGTTCTTCCTCCTCGAGCTAATCCTTGCTCCGAAATAGTGTCTCGCTATGAGGCTCATGCTGCTGCTCTTAAAAGAGCGTTACGTCCGTACTGGAGTGGAAATGGCTCTACAATTTGTAACGAAATCATTGTTACTGTGGTTGATAGTGATAGCGATCAGCATCTAGATTTTAAAGCAGTAAAAAGAGAAACGGGTAGAGTTCTAATTTTGAATGATAATGGTGGTGCTCTTGCTCAAATTATTCTTTGGCGTGATGATAAAACAAAACTAAAAAGTGCCTTCGTTCAACCACTAGATCCAATTATTGATATTGGTTCTGGTTTTTCAATTATGCCTCTAGATTGGCCAAGACTTATTGCCCATCGGCAAGATATTAAGAGTGTCGAAGAGTTTAGAATTCCATCTGACTCTTTTGTTAGAAACAATTTAAAATCCAAAGGTCAACTTCATACCCGTTGTAACTCTCAACAACTTTCTCTGAAGTTTAGAGATTCGTGGGGAAGAACAGCTTCAGCGCAGTGGTGTTATGGCGATAGTTTTCCAAAAACACTAGAAAATGAGCACTATTTTGCTTTTAGGGTGGAGGAGTGATGCTTAAATACTCAATCACCATTTTATTAGTGGTCTTCAGTTTTAGCTCCAAAGCCCAATCTTGGTTGGATGTATTTAATCGTTACCGTGTCGCGCAGGCAGCGGACTGGTTAGCTCCAACTAAAATTCCAAGAAGTGATCTTCGCCCTTTTGTGACCTTGGCCCGTCGTCAACAGGCTTGTTCTGATTGCCGAGTCGACACTCTTGGAGATGCAGGTCGTTTTGCTTTAGCCATGCAAGGACAAGGAACAAGAAAGTCGATTGAGGGAATTAAAAACAACAAGGGTGAAACTTTACTCACTGCTAGAGATATGGATTTTTTAAGAGCTCATGCTTGGGATGGTGCGGGTAAAGTTTTTATAGGTTCCACGCTAACTTCACCAATTGTTCAGCCGCAATCTCTTGTTATGGCTTTAGTTTCTCAAATTGGAGTTAGAGGGCACCCTCTCGTTGTGGGTTTTAAAGGAGATGAATCTGACACACTTATTTGGGGCTATAGGTTGCTGCCAATCTCTCCAAGCGATGTAAAAGATGCAAGTGTTCGAGATGGAGTTATGTACTATCCAGTCGTCTTAAGATTTAATATCTACATTTATGAGCCTGTGGATGATCCTAGCTTTTCTCTTTATGATTTTAATGCAGGAAGAGATAATACATATGCACAAAAAACGCGCGTAGGACAAAATACTAGTGCCATAACTATAAAGGCGGAGTTTACTTTTGATCAGCCTGTCCACGTTTCACAAAATGGATATCAGGCTCAGGGAAATGGAAGACTTGTCGATTCAGGACGATGGGTTGATGATAATAAAATCGATCATCTTTGGGTCGCTTCTCCATATGGATCTACATCCTCAGAGCATCCAGCTCTTAGTCCTAAAGCTCTCAATTTGATTGAAGAAGGAAAGTGGAATTCCCCTGACTTAACCAAACGCTTAACGACAATGGTAAAATTAAAGAATTCTCATATCGTCTTTCCGTGGCTTGATTCGATTGATTTTAAAAACTATCCAGAGTCAAAAGATGGAATCAAAAAACTTATTTCTAAAAAAATAGAACATGCTTTTTATCGAAAGAAAATTCCTATTAAAGTTTGGAGCGAATCAATTTATATTCCAGATAACAATGAAGATCCAATGATTTTGCGTATGACTTTTTACGGTAACTATGATCAGGCGAAAGTGATAACTCTATTGGAAGCAATGAATTTCAAAATACATTTCAATGAAGCTTATTGAATCTTAACATCTAGCTCACAAGAAAATCGTGATTTCTTTTTAAGACAGCTCATTGTGTTAATCTCTGCCTTTTCATGTCCATCAAGTCCATCAATTAATGGAGAGTAGAGCCTAGCAAGTGCAGCTTTTTGAATATCAGTCGTTTTATCCATTTGAATGATATATTGATTTTTACCTTTCTTTTTATAAGGTAAGTTAGCGACTTCTATCTGTGTACTTCCTTCATATGGAATGGGAGAAATTAATACAACCTGTCCATCTTTAAGGATAAGTTCACCGAGGTTTGTTCTTAAGGTTTTAAGTTGTTTTTTTGGTTTATTGGTCTCGACAAGCTCATCTTTTATTTTATCGTATACACCCCAAATTGACTTTGATCTTTTATAGGCAGATGCAATTCGATAATTTTTAGGATCTGATTTTTTTTCTACTCTTTGGTCTATAATGGTCGTTTTATTTTCTTTTACGGTCGCTATAGCTCGCTCATGGCTCATATCAAGCCAAGAATCAAAAGAGACCTTGGCAAAACTGACACCGCAAAGTCCGGCTGAAAGTAGAAAGATAATAATAAGTGGCGTTTTATTCACAAGTAGCTCCCTATCCATTACTTAAGCAAGATAGGTGCCCATTTGGGAACGTAATTGAAGGGAGTTGGGCCGTCTATTATTTTGACAGACGTCATAGTTACTATGAAATAAGCTGTATCACGGTTACAATATTAAGCATGCCTAGTGATCAAATATTGGCCAAAGAAGCCTCTGAACTAAGTTTAGAAGACTTAAAAAACGTTAAACGGATGCTTGATGAGCGCTCAAGCGCCCACTGTTTGGCTAAATGGTATCAAGTCACTTTAAATCTCCATAATGGCCGTTCGGCGAGTTGTTGCTTACAACCCTCAAAACCACTTAATCTAAAGGCAATTCGTCAAGATATAGCTGAAATCCATAATGGTGAAGCTCATGTTTTAGAGCGTGTTGCTTTAAGGCAAGGTCAAAAAATTGATGAATGCTCGGCCTGTTGGAACGTTGAAAAAGAGGGGCGCTATTCAGAGAGGCATTTTAAATCAGCTGACTCATGGGCAATTGGAAAAATGGCTGAGTCTCAAGAAGATCCAAGAAATATTAGCCCTACATATGTAGAAGTAAGTTTTTCCAGCCAATGCCAACTGAGATGCAGCTACTGTAACCCTGAGACTAGCTCATCAATTGCAAAAGAAATTGAACAAAGCGGAGCTTATCCTGATCGATTTACTCAGATGGGAATAATGGAAAGATCTAAGCGAGGAGTCCTTCCTGTCAGTGAACAGAGTGAGGCCACAAATCCCTATGTTGATGCTTTTTGGCATTGGATTCCAACTGTCTATAAAGATTTAAAAGTTTTAAGGGTTACAGGTGGTGAACCTTTTTTAAGTGAAGATACTTTTAAATTTATAGATTACGTCAAAAATAATCCCAATCCCTTAATGGCGATTGAATTTAACTCAAATTTATCTTTTCCAAGTGCCGTATTTCAACGATTTGAAAATGCATTTTCACAGATACCTAGAGACAACTATAAATCAACGACGCTCTATGTTTCACTAGATTGTTGGGGAGAAAGGGCAGAATATATAAGATTTGGAATGCGCATTAAGGAAATTGAAAAAAACATAGAACGTCTTCTGTCTAAGTTTCCACAAATGAGATTAACCATTACATCTACAATAAGTGTTCTTGGGATTCAAACATTTGATGAATTATTATCAAAAGTTATCGAATTAAAAAAGAAGTGGGGACATAGCAGAATTTCATTAACAGCGTATCCTTTAGTTTTTCCTCCTTTTCAAGCGGTAAGCATCGCGAGTGAACCGCTCAAAGCTGAACTCCAACGTGTTGAGGCAAAAACTATTGAATCTGAGGATTTTAGTGTTCGCGAAAAGGAAATGATAAGCGCAATATCATCAAGTTCAAGACAAGTGATAGAAGAAGATTTAGAAAGAAAGTTGAAGATAGATTTTTATCGTTTCTTTGAAACTTATGATAGAAGAAAGAAAACATCCTTAATAAAAATTTTCCCTGAACATATAAACCTTTTCGAAAAAGGAAAAGAGCTCTCTTCGATTGAAAAAAAGATTTGGCTTAAGGCTGTTCATAGTACAAATAGTCAACAAGCAGTTGAGGCCATTGAAAGTTTAGTCAGCTCTTTTCCAAACGATAAAGAAATCTCATTTGAGTTATTATCTCGCTTAGTTGCTAAAGATGATCTTTCTCTAAAATATCTTTTAAATCTTGATTCATTTAGTGAAGAATCAATTCAACTTATCGTAAAGGGTCTGTCTCTACCAAATCGAGCTACTGATTTGATAAAACTATTATTCAAAAACGCAACTTTAAATAAGAATTTTAAAGATCATTTTAATCGCATTGATATAAATAACTCTGGTTTTAATTGTGAACAATTTTATATTTGGAACAAATCAGTCATTGATTTTAATATTGATGTTGAATTATGGTCACCGATACTGACATCTTTATATGAAAAATGTCATTCATTAAAATTAAAAAACAGCCTAATCCTTTCGACAAAATACTTACAAAAAAAATATACAGATTCAATAGGAGAGTTAGATTATACAATTAACACAGCCTTCTTTCAAAGACGGCCATTAAACGATGTCTTACTTTTAGAGAATTTGTTTACAAATGAAAATAGAGAGCTAACTGACTTTTTACCATCCTATCTTGCTTCAATACCTCTAGATATTAATTTGGCAAATTCTTTGATCACAATTGCAAAGCAAAAAAAAGATTATGCAGGACAAATTGCAAATGGCTTGGCCGTCTGGCGTGGTAAATTAAATCAATGCTTACAACTATTATTTGAAGGGGATGCCTACATAAATGCTCTTATCGCTAAGAACATAGGCCTAGATCTGCAAATTGCACAGACGTTACTAAATCTTGATGAAATTAAAATAGCTGATACCTTAGGTGAATGGTTAGAAGCGGGTCTTAATGTAGAGCCAAGTCTGTTATCTTCTATTATTTTCGATAGATCAATCAGTGGTAATATTCCGTTTAAATGGATTCCGCTAGCAATAAAAATGTCACAAGAAAAAGATCTTGCAACATCTTTCATTAATGAGTTTATTGGTTCATTTAAGCAAATCAACACAAAGCAAACGGGATACTTTTTTGATGCTTTAAAAGTATTTTCTGTTTTGCCAAACCATTCTACCTTAATTTCATTTTTCAAACTTGCTGATAAATCAACCTTTTATAATTATATAGAATACTCAAAACGCTTACATGTAATAGATATTCTCATTGAGGAATACCTTTCAAGAATAGAGCTTGAAGACGAAAAAGGTGAACTTCCATATTTTTATAATATGCTCACAAAAGAATCAGTGGCAATTGATTTAGACCTGCATTTGAGAAAGATTTTTATTTCGCCAAAAGAACATTGGGGTCTTTGGGAATTAATTGTTATAAATTTTGAGCCAAATAGACTTTTGGAGCTTATTCTTAAGTTTTTTAAAGAAGATCCTAAGATTTTTCAATCGGTAGAAAGAAGTTATTTTAAATATTTTTTTAATGAATATGGAAGTAAAATAGAATTTACTAAATTTGAATCGCAGATTTTACCATTTTGGTGGACATTATTTTTAGATGAAGCTGGTGTCTTAACAAATAAATTGGTGTGGTCTGCACTTCTTTCAGTCAATAGTGATTTGGAATATTGGTCAATGAGAGATTATATTGCCAAAGCTTCATCATTTGATTTTGATTTAAAATCAATAAACCATATTTCACTAAGCGATGAAGCTAAGTATGATCTAGCTTGTCTTTTACTCGATAAAAATGTGATTGATGAGTCAATTGTTATGTCATATCAATCGATTTTATCTAGTCTTTCTCATAAATATATTTGGAGTTTATTGGATATTATTTTACAAAAAGACATATGCGCAATCAATTTTGGTTACTTTACTCAAGCTGCTGTTTTTTCCAATTTAAGTAATGAGTCATTTTATTCAACACTTCTTCAACTTTTCGAAAAGATGGATGATAAAGTTAAATACAAATCTAATTATTGCTCTAGCTGGATTCGTTATGATTCAACACTTCAATTAATGATTTATTTTTGTAATGCCCAAATGTTTCTTGATGCACTAAGAGATCTTAATCCCGTTAAAAGAATTTGGTATCTAAATCAATATTTAAGCTTCCCTAAATTTCTTAAGGATCAATGGGGGATTCATCTGCTTAAAGAATTAGATGAAATTGATCCTCAACTTCTCTTTATCTTTAACGAAGAAGTTAATCTGTCAAAAGAAGGATTTTTTGACGACCTTTTATCGCTTTTGCCTCTTTCATCAATATTAACAGCAAGACTTCTACCAACTGATGACTTTGTTTTAAAACTCAATTGTCTTAAACAGGAAGAAGGTTTTTTCTGTTTACAGCTTCGTAATGATGGGCCTTTTGATAAAGACTGGTCGACTGAGCAAGTTAAGGAGATGCTGACTGAATACCAGGATGAATTTTTCAAAATTGCAAAAGATAAATTTCCGACTGAATTTTGGATTGAAATTGCACAGACTTCTGTAGAGCCGACTAAAATAGCAGCACTTTTACTTCCTACAAATGAATTTTTACCACGAATTGATAACGACAATGAATATCATTTTCACCTTATTGAACTCCACGCTGAAAATTTGAGCAAAGCTTCTATTAATAATGATCTTTTGACCTTTTTTAGATATGTTGAAAAAGATAAGATATTTTGTTTTTTAAAAAATGTTCAACATGATGAAGAACTCTTTAATCTTTATGCTTTTTCAAATAACGATGTTTCTGATATATTTGAACAAGTCTTTCAAGAAAAGAGTGAATTACCCCATTCTCTACTCAGTGACATTCTATTACGTTTTATTCATTTTTATGAAGCAGAAAGGATTATCGCTAGAATTAAAGAGTTTAATTTTCGTGATATTCATTTATTTTCTTTTGATACGAAGACAGAACTTGATTTAGTAACAAAGAAACTTGTTCTAAGAACATGTAAAATTCTAGTTGAACTTGGTGCTGAATCTTATGCGTTAGATCTCGCATTAAAGTCTTCTGTTCAGGTTGATGAAAAACTAGATGTTATGTTGGCTCCTCTATACTTTTTATGTGAAAATAATGTCTTGAAAAATTTAGATTGGGGCCCGAAATTTATATCGACTTTAGCAATAATGCCTGAGCATTCACCGTTTTGTTGGAATTTAGTTGATATTATTATCGATCATAAACTTGATAGGTCACTTGGTTATAGGCACTTTGCTTCAAGCCCTTTAGTTAGTCGTGTTAAAAATGAGCGACCATTTTTTAAACTTCTCGCCTATTTTAAGGGAATTGTTAACACCAGTGCTGATATGTAGTTAAAGCTCAATGAGAACTTTTGCTAAATCTTGGCCAATTAGATTGTCTACAAAGCCTAGTCGAGATACGTCAAAATGGATTTTCTCCCACCTGTCTTTTGTATCGAACTCATCGCAGTCATATATTTCTAATGAGTGATGTGCAGATATCAATAAAGATTCTTCTGCCGATTTATTTGTTTCAATTTCCCCAGCGCAGATTGAACCGTTCGAAAGAAGTCTATGTTCAAGCTCACTGCATGATCTTATATATTTAATTTTTTTAGAAATATAAAATTTGGAATTCAGGGAATAATCTTGAGAAATTAAAAGATCGTTGTCTTCAAAGTGCTGGTTATTGTTCATCACTTTTAATAGTTCTCGAATATGCTCAAAGGGGCGAGTTTTTTCATGAGGTATGATCTGATTCACAGGATTCAAAAGATGAACAGATATATTCTCTTCAATTGGTGTTCTTTTTTTAAATTCAGAAAACTCAAGGGCGAGTTCACTCGCTGTATTTAAACCACTATCACAAACACCAATAAAAATATTTTTTGAATTTTTTCTTATAGATTTGTTATGATGTTTCACTGAATAGAGCATGACATTATCTGCCCATATTTGTGGAACCCATGACTTTAATTCTTCAGAGATAAGGATCACTGTTTTTAGTGAATTTCCTGGTCTTGCAAATCGTATGAAAAAATCAACAAGTGGTATCACTCCATCTACACTTGTGATCCATCTATGTTTTGAAAGTGTTTCATAGGTTCTAATTGTTGAAAGTGATAAAAAATTAGCATGATGTTCAAACGGTTTTGATAGGAATTCAAATAATGAAATTGTTGAAGCACCTTCATTAAACGTTTCAGCTCTTATTCGTGCTTGATCGTGCATGATGGCAATAGGGTCGAAGTTTCTTTCATTAAAAGCTGATTGAAGTTTATGAAGTGTAGGCACTGTAGCACTCCGTATAAATTTTTTTATTTGTATTATTTTTGTCTGCGAACGGTTTTGATGGATTTTCTCTAAAGCATCTCGTAAATTCCCAAAATAAACGATTGAACCCAATAAATTGTTCAATGTTTTTATTGGTGATTATTTTGTCGATTTCTTTTGAAATAATATCCATTGAAAACTGCTCATTTATCGTTTTTGATTGAGTTGTTTTGTCTTGAATCGACGGTTTAGGTTGTTCAAGTATACTGTTAATGACTTGTTGGTCATTAAATTGAAAATGATGATTTGAGCTTAGGACATCGATTTTTCTTGAATGAGGTGCTTGTCTAATGAAGTCATTATAGCCTCCCCATCCTGTTAAAATAAGTGGTAAACCGGTTGATGCTGCTTCAATCGGTGCCATCCCAAAGTCTTCATCATGAAATGTACTTAAGCTGATAAAACAATCGCTGGCATTATAGGCTACTGCTAATTCCTCAGAACTTAGACTTCCAATCCATTTAATATTTGGGCCAAGGCTATTTTCAAGTTGTAGCTGAGTTGTTCCAGCTGCTAAATAATTTCCATGAAAAGGTGAGCCTTGGTCATCAATTTCACCCGCGATAATTAAGTTTGCCGATGGTAGTTTTGTTAGAACTTGATGTTTAAATATATTTGCAAGTTGAATAATATTTTTTTGATTTGTTATTCTTCCAGCGTATATAAAATTTATCATAAGTGGATCAATATCGTAAAAAGTATGAAATTGAGTAATGTCTTTTTCCGAATGATTAAAAGTTTTGTGATCAACTGCAAAGGACACTTTCTTTACTTGATCAGAGCTTTTGTTCAAAAATTGAGTCACAAATTTTAATTGAGATTGAGAAGCCGTAATGAACTGGACTTTAAAATTCTTTAGCAGAGCTTCTTGTTCAAGCCAATCATTACAATAAACAGAAAAGTCACCATACAAGTGAATAATAAGAGGGACATCAATATTACGTTTTAATAGTCTTTCTAGTAATTGTTTAGGTGTTGGTCTGTGGTCGATAAAGATTATTCGATCTGGCTCAAAAGTTTTTAGCTGATCAGCAAGTGTTTCTAGGTGAAGTTCACCTTTTAAATGATCGTAATCAAAATATTGAATATCATGCTTAAGCAAAGAATAAGATGATTTGATATTATCAGTAATACTGATACAACTTTTCCATTCAGAGCTTCTAAATGCATAGAGCAAGGCTAATTTCATCGATAATACTGCCTACATTAAGTTTAAATTATTGTAGGAGATATGCATCTTTATTACTAGGTTTGATTATGACCGAGTAATAACGTATGATTTGTGGGGTAACGGTCCAGAGAAATCTTTTGGGATCGTAAGGTGAGTGGTTTCTTTGACTTCCATCGTTTCTAATAACTCTTGATCAAACTTAAATTTCTTTTTATTGGTAGAAAAATACAATGTTCCTTTAGGAGCCAATTTATCATAAGCGGCTGCAATTAATCCGATATGATCATCTTGAATATCAAAGCTATCTTGCATTTTTTTAGAGTTTGAAAATGATGGAGGATCTAAGAAAATAATATCGAATTTTTCTTTATCATTAACCATATAATCAAGAGCGTCGGCCCTAAGCAGTGCATGCTTACTGGTGCTAACCCCGTTTAATGCATAATTTCTAGATGCCCATTCAAGGTAGGTATTAGACATATCAACGCTTAAACTTGTTTTCGCTCCACCTAAAACTGCTTGAACACTGACACTGGCGGTATAACAAAATAGATTCAAAACCTTTTTACCATTAGACTCTTTAAACATTTTTTTCCTAAGAGGTCTGTGATCGAGAAAGAGTCCAGTATCTAAGAAATCTGACAAATTAACTTGAAGTAGGGCTTGGCCCTCTTTTACTTCCATCAATTTTGAAACGTGATCTAGTCTTTGGTATTGAGAGTCTCCTTTTTGACGAAATCTCTCTTTGAGGTAAATATCTTTTTCTTTTATTCCAAGTTCTGAAAGACCTAAACGTATTTCAGAAAGTTGTCTCTCAATTTTCTCATCGCTATCAAGCCCTTCAACGGCGCCAATATGGATGACGGCACAAGGTCCATAAAGATCGATACTAAACGGATATTCAGGGATATCACGATGAATAAGGCGAAAAGCATCTGTCTCTTCTTGCTTAGACCATTTTTTTAGTATTTTAAATTTTTTATGCATTCTGTTTTTTAGGGGTGTATCAGTCATCATTTTTCCAATTAAGTATCCACTGATGAAGTTGGTGAGCAAGAATTGCTTGTGCACTTACTTTATAACCCATCACAGTTAGTTTTATTCCATCATAAAATATATGAGCTTGCTCTTTTTCGAGGTGTGTTATCACTGTTTGTCCAAATTTTTTCTTTGTTTGGACAAGCTCCTTTTTAAATTCGAACTTTACAGAAAAAAGCCATGGAAAAAAGCCATGGCCTATCAGCAAAAGTGCATTACTATTAAATGTTGGGATTAGTTTCATCGATAGTCTGAATTTCTAAAGAATTCTACTTCAGGATTCTTTTCCATCACAAGTTTTAAATCCCACTCAGACCTAACAGAGAAGCAGGCGCGGTCTTTGCCGTCGTAGCAAATATTATTAGCATTTTCTCTAATAAATTTGTCTTTTGCGATATCATTTTTAAAACGCAACCAACGAATACCGACAAAAGGGTAGTTTTCATACTCAGCGTTTACGTTATATTCATCTTCAAGACGATACTTCACTACTTCAAATTGCAGCATACCTACGGCACCCAGGATCTTGTCGTTCATGGTATGGCGTATGAAAAGCTGAACTGTCCCTTCTTCTGCTAATTGTCTTAGGCCTTTATCGAGCTGTTTACCTTTAAGCGGATCTTTAAGCAGAACCTTATTAAAGATTTCTGGCGCAAAACTTGGAATACCTGTGAATTGTATTTTTTCACCTTCACTAAAGGTATCACCAATTTGATATTTTCCAGTATCGTGAAGGCCGATAATATCTCCCGGAAGAGCAATCTCGGCAATTTCTCTATCTTGGGCCTGAAAGATCATTGGTGTGGCAATTTTAATATCTTTTTCAGTTCTGACATGGAAAAGCTTTGCTCCACGTTCAAATCGGCCGCTACAAACTCGCATAAAAGCGACTCTGTCTCTATGGCGTTTATCCATATTGGCCTGAATCTTAAAGATAAAGCCACTAAACTTATCTTCAGATGGTTCTATCGTTCTCGTCTGAGCATTTTCATCGTAAGGTGCTAGTTTGACTTCACGCTTGGCTGGGCCTGGAGACATTTCACTAATGGCATCAAGTGTTTCCTTTACGCCGAAGTTTGATAGGGCCGAACCAAAAAAGACGGGAGTTTGGATTCCGGCCAAATACTCTTTGCTATCAAGAGGAGAGATAAGCTCTTCGATCATTTCTAGATCATTTTTAAGTTTTTCTAGTAAATGTGCAGGTACAAGTTTTTTTACAATATCAGATTCAAGATCACTTGCATCAACCACAACTGGATTCATGGGATCTTTTGATTCTTTGAAGTTTTGAATTTGTTTTGTTCTAAGATCATAGACGCCTTTAAAGTCGACGCCATCACCAATCGGCCAAGTCATTGGCACACATTGAATATTGAGAATTTTTTCAAGGTTATCTAAGAGTTCAAACGGATCCATTGCATCACGATCGAACTTATTCATAAACGTAATAATTGGCGTGTCTCTTAGTCGACAAACTTCCATCAGTTTAATAGTTTGAGCTTCAACACCTTTGGCCGAGTCAATCATCATCAAAACGGATTCAACAGCGGTTAACGTTCTGTAGGTATCTTCAGAGAAGTCTTTGTGACCTGGAGTATCGAGAAGATGCATAAGGCGATTACGATAAGGAAAACTCATGACGGAAGAGCTGACAGAGATTCCACGCTCTTTTTCTAGTTCCATCCAGTCTGACTTGGCATAATTTCCTGATTTAGACTTAACCATACCTGTATCTCGAATAACTTGGCCGAACCACAACAGCTTTTCTGTCATTGTGGTTTTACCCGCATCCGGGTGAGAAATAATAGCGAAGGTACAGCGCGATGCATTAGTCATTGAAATAAGCCTCAATCTTTTTTACATGCTTTCTAACAGGGCCTGTCAATTCAGGCCAGATGTATTACAAGTCAGTCAAACAAAGGGTTCAAATTATGCGTTTTTTCTCTGCCATAGTGGTTACGTTACTGCTTTTGTGCGCTTTCGGCGTCAAAGCGGATGAGTTGTTACAAATTCTCCACACGAATGATTTGCACTCTTATTTTGAGCACTCACATCAAGAGCCAAATCGTGGTGGTTACGGCCGTATTAAAACGTTATTAGATCGTCTTAAAAAAGAAGCTGCCGACAAAGGCATAAAGACACTTGTTCTTGACGGCGGAGACTTTACTGAAGGAAGTCTGTTCTACATGGCCGATGAAAGTGTACGTTCATTTGAGATGTATGACCTATTAGGAATTGATGTTGCCGTTGCTGGTAATCACGATTATCTGATGGGTACTGATAAGTATGATGATGCTATTGCTAGATCAAATCAAAATGTTCGTTATGTCGGTGCTAACCTATTAGTTGAAAATCGTTTTGTGCATTTGAAAGAAAAGCTCGAAGACGCAGCTGTTTTTGATTACAACGGCTTTAAACTGGCGATCTTAGGATTAACAACTAATGAAGCTGTTTATCGTTGGCGTCTTTATGATGGAAAGATTTCTGATCCTATAAACTCGGCGATGTGGCATGAACAAAAATTGAAGCTTGCTGGCGTTGATGGAATCGTTGCTCTTACTCACATTGGCGTTGATAAGGATAGAAAGTTGGTTGATAAGACCCGCTTCATCGACCTAGTTGTTGGCGGACACTCACATACAGCATTGTTTAAACCTGAGTGGGCAACAAATAATAAAAAGCGATTAGTACCTATCGTTCAAACTGGAGAACATGGTCGTTTTGTAGGCAAAGTCATCGTCAAACTGAAAAAGGGTGAGGGCGTTAGACTCTTATCTTCTGAACTTATACCTGTTGAAAATTTGGAAAAAGATGCAATTGTTGAAGAGCAAATTGCAAAAGCAAATGACGACCTTGACAACCTCTACGGTAAAACTTGGCTTAATACTATTGTTGGTCAAAGTGAGCTTGAGCCATTAAAAGAATCTAATGAAAGTCTTTGGGCGTTGTTTGTTACAGATGCCATGAGAGATGCAGCAAGAACTGAAATCGCCATTCACACTTCATCAATGACAGGCCCAAATTATCCAACTAAAGGTTCGATTAATCGCCGTGATTTGTTAGAAGCTCATCCTCGTTTTTTTGATTTCAATGATTCCAAGGGTTGGTATGTTTACAGAGCAAAAATTTATGGATTTCTAGTTAAAGAAGTTATTAAGGTCGTTGTAAAAAATAATCTTGGTCTTTCATTCTCGGGTATTACTTTTAGAATTGAGAAAGACATTAAGGGTGATATCGATATTAGAGATATGCGTATTGGTGGCAAAAAAGTAAAAGCTTTTGAAGTTTATAGTATGGCAATGCCAGAAGGTGTCGCACGTGGTGGGGCTCATATTACCTCTCTTGCTACATATGTCTTTAAATCAATGCATAGAACTCCATACACAGTGATCAATGCAATGGAGAGACGTTTTCAACTTCATCCAACATTAAGTGAAAACTATCTGATTCAAGCAAGAGAAGAAGATCCCGCTCTTAAAGCAAAAGGCATGAGTCTTCCAACAAGAACAATTGTTGATCCAAAAACATTGCAAACAACTCTCTATTAGGTCAAATTTATACGTTCAAATTTCCTCCCTTAAGCTAGGCTTAAGGGACATGTTACTTAAGCTCTAATTTATCTTTGGAGCTCTTTCATGAAATTGGTTTTTTCCTTTTTAATTCTTCTTTTATCAACTCAAAGCTTCGCCATTAGCATTTGGCCAACAATTGCTTTTGTTAAAGGCGCAGATCTTTGTCAGTACCAAGATGCCTATGGACGCTCTCGAAGTGAGATGGCACAAGAGATGGTTGATCAGGCAAGCCAGCTCATGAGTTCTGGTGCCAGCGGTTCAGAAGCTCTCAAGATGCTTGTCGCCATTGATGGACTGATTGATAAAAACAGACGATTAGCAGTGCAGGGTTATGGACTTGATGTCACCTTAGAAGCCACGCTAAAGTCTTATGTTGATAAGCTTTATCAAGATCTTCGCCCAAGAAACAAAAATATTAATTTTAATCATGCTATGCCAATCGTTGATGTCGTTCGTGCTGTTAGAAATGGTCAGCGCCCTGGGTACTTAGACGATAACTTAATGTCAAAGCTAGATGCTATCGCTTATGGAACATATGCCTATGCTCCTGATTGTCGTGGAAATATATTAGTCACAATTCATGTGATGAAAAAAGATGGATCAACCCTTAATTTCCAAGCGCAAGGTAAGCCTCAGTATGTCATGAGCGATATTGCTGCCAGAATGTTTGAGATGTTTCAACGTGCTCAGTTCCCATCAACTGTAAGAATGGGGAGTCGCACACTTCAATTGATTGGAGCACCAGGAACTCCTGTTGATAGCGCACCTTCGCCTGATCTTGCAGAACAATCATGTGAAATGATCGATGCAAGATTGCCGACTAGAAATGAGTACGAGTATTTATCAATGCTAGGTGACTGGAATGGAGGGATTGGTCTTGGTCATAAAGTTTGGGCGCTTAAAGATGGCTATGTCCTTGCTCCGGACCTTAGAAATCCAACACCGGTCAGACAGGTTTGGGAAGTTAATGCACGTGAATTTATGTATTACTGTGTTCGTTAAATAAATAAGGAATAATAATGAAAAATTTTATCTTTTTAATGCTAATCGCTTCCAATGTCTTTGGCGCAGACAATTCTCAAATCGTTAAAGTCTTTGATGGTACAGCAGCTAAATGCGTAACCAAACAAGATGCTAATCAACATAAAATGGGTGTTTATTCATTAGAGCTTATCAACACAAAAGTCACTGAAGATAACGTTTATGTTACGGTGAAAATGAAGAATTTCCAGTGCAAGAGAACCTTTACAGGTTATCGATTTGTGCCAGTCTCTGCATATCAAACTTTGGAGTATTTTGATTTTAACCAAGACCTGATTAAAGCCAAACCCCTAAGAGTAAGCTTTAGATCTTATGTTGATGGTCAATATGATCTTCTTACTGATCGTCTAGCAGCAGATAAAATGGAGCAGGTATTTAGATTGAAATATAATCGCAGCGATGTCGATTTTGGCGCAAAAACTATTGATATCGACTTTTGGATTAACAAAAATGTCGCCTTCTCAAGAAATGACGTCCATCTTTTTAATGACTCCGTCGCCTTTGGCTCTTACCGATTAAAAATTAAGAAATAAAAAAGAAGCCCTCGAAAGAGGGCTTCTTGTTAGTGAATTTTTTTAGCTTGATGAGCTTCTATGATTTGCTTGATGATGTCGTTAACAGGCATCTTACCAAGCGCTCCGGGTTCCACTCTATTTTTTAAGATCAATGGAAGCTTTGATAGATCGCCACTTAAAACAAGATTCTTGTTTGCACCAACTTCATCTACTTTACTGATTGGAGTGAAGTGAGGGGCAGTCGCCAAGACCTCTGGGTTTTCTCTAACTAAAACATAGATGGCCCTGACAACCTCAATAAATCGGTCTAATTCATCTTTAGTGAAGCTCTCTGTTGGTTCAATCATGAGTCCATACTGTTCAGGAAAGGCAACAGTTGGAGCATGAAGACCAAAGTCTAAGAACAACTTTCCAACTTTAGCGATAACCGAAGCTTTAGGTACACCTGCTTTTTCACAGCGATCAAAAGTTTCTTTTGAAAGTGTTAAAATGAATTCGTGCATACGAGGCTCATCATGGGCACCGACCGGAAGCGTTGGGAAATCATTTTTAAGTTTAGCGTAGAGATACTTAGCCGAAAGTACCGCAACAGCACTCATCTTTTGAACACCAACTGGACCTAGTGCTTTGATATAAGCATAGGCACGAACTTTATGGGCGAAGTTTCCAAAGTGGCGATGGAAGTTTCCAATACTTTTTTCAGGAGTTTTAGTACTATAAATACCCGATCCATTCTTAACAACTTGTATGCCTGGCATAAAGTCAGCTACGCGAGAGCTGACAGCAACAATCGCATCACCAGGGCCGCCGCCGCCGTGAGGAATAGTCCAAGTCTTATGGAGATTGTTATGAACAGCATCGACACCCATGGCATCGAGATTCACATAACCAGCGATGGCATTCATATTGGCGCCATCCATATAAACTAAGCCGCCAGCTCCGTGAATAAGATCGGCCATTTCTTTGAAACGAGTTTCAAACAATCCTGCTGTATTTGGGTTCGTCACCATAATACCAGCGATACGTTGACCATGTTTTTGAACTAATGATTGTAAATGATCAAAATCGATTTGGCCTTTCTCATTAGCGCTGACAGGAATAATTCCATACTCAGTATCGCCAACTTTTTTAGTTTCAAAACCGGCCATCGTTGCAGTTGCTGGATTTGTTCCATGGGCAGAGGCTGGGATTAATATAATGTCTCGACGAGATTCTTCCCCGCGAGCACGGTGATAAGCTTGGAACATTTTAATTCCAACTAATTCACCTTGAGCACCAGCCACTGGTTGAGTTGTTACAGCGGGAAGACCCGTGATGGCTTTGAAAGCTTCTTGGATTTCATAAAGAACTTTAAGACAGCCTTGGGCATCTTCAAGTGGGGCTTGTGGGTGGATATCAGTAAAGCCAGCAAGACCTGCCGCCCAGTCATTAATATGTGGGTTGTACTTCATCGTACAAGAGCCAAGTGGATAAATCGCATCATCTGGTGAAACGTTTTGTGCTGCTAGTGAGATATAAAAGTCTTTAACAACTTGAAGATCATACTGAGGCAGACCAACGCTTCCATTTCTTAAAAATTTAGCGTCAAGATTAAGAGTCTTAGCTTCAACTGTTTCATTAAAGTGTTTATCTAAAAACTTGTTGAGTAATGCCATATGTTCATCAGAGTGAACGTCAGTGGTTGTCAGCTGAATCCACGTGTCTTTACCACCGCGGTCATTTAAAGCCACACCAAGATGTAATCCTTCTTTGGCTGCAAGACTAATCAGCTCCTGAGCGTTTCTGCCAAAATCTAAAGTGATTTGATTAAAGTTATTGGCATTAGAAAAGGCTAGGTTGATACCTTTTCTCTCTAGTAGTTTTGAAGTGACACGATTAAAATAATCTCTAGCCACTTCAAGTTGTTTAGCCGTTCCTTTTTCTCCGCGAGCAAGAAGGGCGGCGCCGGCCATAGTGGCTACAAAGCTTTGATTCGAGCAGATATTAGAAGTGGCTTTTTCTCTACGAATATGTTGTTCGCGAGTTGATAAAACCATCGCCAGACATTCGTTGCCTTCTTCATCAACTGTCTTACCGATGAAACGTCCAGCTGTTGATCTGATATCGTTTTTCTTTTCTGAGTTAAAACGGATACCAAAAATACCAAGACCCGGGCCGCCGAAGTTTGGACCAATGGCAAGGTGCTGACCTTCGCCAACGATCATGTCACAGCCCTGAGAGTTCGATCCGAATTCGCTTGGCGCTTTTAATCCACCAGTTGCTAATAAGAATGGATCAATAATAGCTATCGCTGAAACAGAGAACTTATTCGCCATATCTGTAAGAGCGTCAACATTTTCAAGATTACCAAAATGGTTTGTCTGAGTGAAAACAAGAGCTGAAACTTTTGCTCCGTACTTGTTTATCTCAGATTCAATAGTAGTAAGATCTGCTTGACCATCTTTTAAAGGAATAAAGACCAAGTTTAAATTTGTCTCTTCGGCTTGTGTTAATAGAACCGACTTATCACCGGGATAAATTCCATCAGCGATAATGATGGTGTCACTTCCACGCTTAAGACGAGTTGATGTGTTGCAAGCCTCAAATAAACAAGTCGATCTATCATAGAAGCTGGCATTGATTGCTTCAAAGCCAGTTAGTTTTGAAACCATCGATGAGTAGACCCAAAGAGTCCAAAGAGTACCCTGGCTTCTTTCTGGCTGGTATGGCGTATAGGCCGTGGTCAAACCGCGAAGGTTTGCCACAAAAGGAGCGATCTCATGCACACTAGCATTAAGTAGGCCGTCACCAATAAAACCTGGTTTTGGTTTATTCATGGCCGCGATACTTGCTAGATGATCGGCAAGATCTTGATAAGCTAAATTTTCAGTAACGTTTGGTGGTGCTGAAAATAAAAGCTCGCTTGGAATATGAGAAAATAAATCTCTATCAGATTTAGCCCCAATCGTTTCGTACATTTCTTTAAGTTCGCTATCAGTCGCGCTGATATAAAAAGGAGCGAGCTCGCGCTTTAAGCTTGATGGATCGTAAGGTAGGGTTACTTTGTTGATCATCGGATCATTTCCTTGTGTGTGTTTTCACCCTATTTTTATCACGCACACGGCGAGTGCTCCACCGAAAAACAATGGACAAGCCCTCTATTTAATTGGATTAATGTTACGCATGAGTGATTTAAGATTACATAACTCAAAAAGCCTGCCTACGGAGCTGATTTTCCCTTTTTCATGGGTCGAAAGCAGCGAAGAGCCCAAAACAGGGGAGTTAGGCTTTTTTGAAGGCGCTTTAAAAGCTTTTGACGGTGAGCGTTGGATTGCTTTTGACTTAGCTGACACTCTTAAAGGTATTCGGCCAAGCCCTAAGGGCTTCGCCTCTGAGCCTCTGGTCAAGGCCCTTGGTATGATTAAACACAAGCCGGCCAGAGTGATCGACGCAACTTGTGGCACTGGTAAAGACTCTCTTCAGATTTGGGGTTATGGCAATAAGATCTTGGCCTTTGAGCGCCATCCAATGGTTTACGCTTTGTTATGGGATGCTCTAAGAAGAGTAGCGATTCCCAATTTTGAACTTCGAAATGCTGACGCTTCTTGTGAGTTATTTAATAGCGATGATGTGGTTTATTTTGATCCTATGTTCGAACATGTGGAGAAGAAAAAATCACTGGCACGTAAAGAAATGCAGCTCTTTAAAAATGCCGTTGGAGCAGATACTGATCAATCTGAGGTGCTTGAGCGATTACTTAAAAGTGGCTGTGGACGCGTCGTCGTCAAACGTCCGATTAAGCTTGAATCTCATCCTAAGCCAAATCATTCGATCGAGGGAAAAACCGTCAAATACGACGTGTATTTACCACTTTTAGGCTAGTTTAGCCCTTTCGTTTTTTCATACCTTATGCCCTTAAGGAGTAACTCTGCTAAGTTGCTTCTATGTTAAAAAGCCTTAGTTTAGCTCTATTACTACTGGTTCAGTCTCAGGCTTTTGCCAGTTCAAAAGTGCTATTCAATATCGCCAAGCAATCCCTTGAAGCCAATATCATTGAACTTTCTGACGGGGGAGTTCTAAGGGCCGGATCCCACCAGTTTGCAAGTCTTTGGACTAGGGATTTCTGCTTTGCCTCACGCGGTCTTCGCGCTATCGGGCGTGACGATGTGATTGCGAATCACTTATCTCGATTATTAAATGTGGTTCGTGAGGACGGGTTAGTGCCTCGAGTTTTGGATTCAAAAGCCTCATGGTTAAGAGTCGCTCGCTACTCATTTGTACCTTTTCGTCCAACTTCACCTGACGTTAAGGATGAGCTTAAAGCCGAATACAAAGGTGAACATGGGACAATAGCCATTGATTCAAATGCTTTGGTTTTGATCACGGCCTATGAATATCTTCAAAGCACAGGCGATCACACTTGGTTTAATCAGCATCAGGATAGCCTTAAAAAAGTCCTCGATTTTTATCGCCCTTATTTTGCTGAAGGCCTGGTCAAACAGGATAAATATTCTGACTGGCAAGATAGCGTTAAAAGAAATACTGCAACTTTCTTCACTAATTTTTTAGTCTGGAAAATGCTTAATCATTATAAGCAATTCTCGGCTTTTAGGATTGAACAAAAAACAATTGATTTATTTAGATCCAATCTCGATAAAATATTCTTTGATCGAGAAAAGGGTCTTTATAAATCATTGGATCACGGCGAATGGGTTTCTCTTGAAGGAATTCTCTACGCTCTTGAAGATGAAGATTTTTTAAGTCATGGGCAGAAAAAATCGCTTTATACAGCACTGACTAAACATCCTCTTTGGGGAGCAGTTCCTGGACGTGCGACCTATCCTCAGTACCCAAAAAAGCAAATTAGCTACACCACAAAAGGTGTGGGTCTTGGTCGTTATCATGATGGCCTGGTTTGGCCATGGCTGACGGCTTTTTCAGGCAAGATCGCTACACAGATGGGTGATGAACTATCAGCTCGAAGAATTACAATGCTACTAAGTGATTGGGCCAAACGTGATAATGCTATTAACGAAGTGATGGATCCCAAAAAGAAAATGCGCCCAGTTAGGCGCATGTTCTATACTTCTGAAGCACCGTTTAGTTGGGGTGCCGGTTTTGTTTTAGATATGCTTAATCAAAAAGTAGATTAAGAACTTCCGCTGAAGTCACTGGCGCTTTTGTGTCATCCAATTCTGCAACAGTTAAAATCCCTTTGATATTAACCTCATTTGAATACTCAACTTCAAGATCTAGCGATTTCATCATTGTATCGAGCATTTCGCGCTGATCGATATAAGTCGCTTCAGGATATGCACCTTCACGCTTTGAGATGCACCCAGAGGTTTTTCTAAATGGGTAGTGGGCAGAAGTAGGATCGCCATTAATTCTTCCTGTACCATGAATTCTTAAAAGATCACGACCGACGTCACGAGCCACATTGGCCTGACGCCAAAAAGGAAGATCATGAACCGATTCATGAAGTAATGCCTTGGTGATCGATTCATTTTCAGATGGAGCCACAAAATTTAAAATGATTCTTCTAAATTTACCAAACGAAGTTTGCGCATTAGCCTCAGGCATAACTGAATTAATTAAGTGAACACCAGCTGGAGTATTACCATTTGTAATATTATAAGGAATGCCTCGTGAAGAAGCCGCCATTGCTGGCTGAGTCCAAGGCTTGCCATTAACTTCGACAGGCATACCCCATTTATCTTTCATCACCATCATACATGGGAAGTTTCTATCGCTGCGACAGAACATGAAAAGTCGAATGCCGTCGGCGTACTTTCCGTCATAAACAGTCGTCGCGTCTGGAGCATTCCAAAACATCGCGCGAGCTTGCTCTTTGCTCATATTTTTTGTGGTTTTAGCCTTGTTATAGTCTGCAAGATCAAAGCGTCCAGCTTCTTCTAAAATGCCATAGATCGCTTGGCCGTAATGTTTTTCAAGATCGTCTTTATGGTTAAGTAGAAGGTACTGAGCACGACGTGAGAGCATGCCACTATTTAAGGCTAACGTTAGATTCGCCACGACTTCATTAAATCTTGGAAGAGGGCGTCCATACCATGCCTCAATGGCATGAGTTCTGATCATCTCTTCAAGATCAAAATTAGCTTTTGTAGAGAGTTGATTAAGATCAAGATTGACGCCATCTTCAGTAATCAGGTCCCAAGCCGCATCCATTAATTCTTTTTGCGAAAAGTTTTCTAGACCTTTATCAAACGATTTTTGAAGAAGATAATCCTTAGCTTGCATATCACGAGCTTCCTTTACCCATTCAAGCTTTTGACCAGCTTGTGCAATATTGAGAGAAAATAAAAATACGATGGCTATACGAAGCATGATCACTCCAAAAGTCATTATTTAATAAAAAACTAATGAAATGCTAACAAGGAGAGTGCACAGTGGCAAAGTTTTGAATGGCGGGAAGCGTTAAGGGCTTGTATTGCGATTCCTGAATCTTCTAAATTCCCCATTTATAATGCTTAGAAACGAACTTTATGGCGAAAGCTTCCTCATCATCAAATTCAGGATGAATGGCCCAAGCCGAAAGAACCACTCTCTTTTCGGATGATCTGTTCCAAGCACTATGGATGAAGCTATCGTCAAAAGCGAAGATGGAATTCACCTTGTGAACGGTCTTGATCCCACTAACTTCAATAGCACAATGATCCGGTACAATGATTCCACACTGCCAATTAGCAAAAAAAGAAAAGCCATCTGAATGGTAATTAAGTTGTTGGCCTGGATTTAAAATTAAAAAATCCAAAGTAATTAAACGATTATTTGTGGCAGCTAGCTCGGCAAATTTTTTAGTCATAGGAAATTTAAGGCTATTAGCTTGGTTAATCTCACCATTAGAGAAAATCGACCACCGACTCCATTTCGGTTGCTTCGTTATCGGATCTAATCCGTATAGCTCAAATGGATAAGCTATAACTTTATTGTCAATAAATTGCTTGGCCTCCTGTTGAATGGAGTCGATATGATCACTCATCAAATCAGTTAACGCGATCTGCTTATGATCGATAAAGGGAGTATGGATAAAGTTCGGTATTGTTGCAAACGCAAGCTGAGAATTCTGGTAGTTTACTTGTTCACGGTTTACTAACTGATGAAGAATGCTCTCAACCCTTCGAGGCAATTTTTTGTTAAATGTCTTTAAAAACAAGAGCGAAATTAACGATGTATCATCTTGAAAATGAATATCCTCTTTGTTTCTTAGTATTTTCCAAAAACGAGCATTACCACTTAGTTTGCACTTTCCTTGAATAACCAGTTCAAAGAGGTCTGCGCCATTATCAAACTCACTTAACTTGTCATTACAAAGATCAAAGCATAGATCGTGATATTTATTGGACGAATTTTCAAAGATGAAATCATTTTTAATGAATTTAATCTTTAGATTATACTTATTTATTATTGTTGCATTGAAAACTTGGTTTAAAAAAAGATCGATTGCTTTTTTCATCTTACCTAGTTTGAGTGATTACTGTGAAGTCATTTGTAATACAGAACTTCACAGTAATAGGATTGCAATTTGAGTGTCTTATTTCTTTGACGTTTTTTTCTTGGCAGGAGCTTTTTTCTTTACCGGTGCCTTTTTAGCAACTTTCTTTTCGACTTTTTTAGCTACTTTTTTTGCGACCTTTTTTTCAGTCTTTTTTGCTACCTTTTTAGCAACTTTCTTTTCGACTTTCTTTTCAGTTTTCTTTTCTGGTTTAGCTGCAACTTTCTTTGTCGCTTTTTTAACTGCTTTACCAGCATCACTTGCCGATTTAGCTACGGCACTAGCAACTTTCTTTGTTGTTCCAGAAGTCTTCTTTGCCATCTCATGCGCTTTGACTTCAACAGTTTTTAAAACTTTTTGTGCTTCGCCGCCAAGATCAAATTTCAGACGTTGTAATTCATCTTTAAGATGCGCGTAAAAACCTAAAAGCTTGTTTCTTTGCACATTCACAGAGCTATAACCCTTATGAAACTCTTTTGAGAGCTCATTATACTTATCTTCATTGATTGTTTTGATCTGTTCTAAAAGAGCTAAGCACTTAGCGCGAAAATCGCCTTTTTCTTTGGCTTTCTTGCCTTTTTTATTTTTTTCGTCGCGGTCTTTTAAAAATGATGGCAATGCCATGGTTAACTCCCTTTGGTTCAAACAATAAAACTATATTACATGGAAGTTTGATCTTTTTCACCGTTTTTTCGCCACTTTATCGACTTTCTAACCATATTTGGACTATTATGAGGCGCCCCTAACAAGGATAAAATTTTGGCGCAGTATGACGTATATGGTGTTGGCAATGCTCTTGTCGATATGGAATTTGAAGTAACTCCAGACTTTTTAAAAGAAATGAAAGTTCAAAAAGGTTTGATGACATTAGTTGATGAGGCAAGACAAGCTGAATTGATTAATAATCTTCATGGTGTTCAACATAAACGTTCTTGTGGTGGTTCTGCCGCTAATACATTGATTGCCGTTGCCCAGATGGGTGGTAAAGGCTTCTATTCATGTAAAGTTGCTGGCGATGAAACAGGGGACTTTTATACAAAGGACCTTTTAGCTTCTGGACTTGATTCAAATATTAAAGACTCGGCCCCTGACGGAATCACTGGTCGTTGTATGGTGATGATTACACCTGATGCTGACCGCACCATGAATACTTATCTTGGTATTACTGAAACTTTTTCAGAAGCCGAGCTTAATACAGAAGCTATTAAAAATTCTAAATACCTTTATATGGAAGGTTACCTTGTAACTTCTCCCACAGGTAAGGCCGCCGCTATTAAAGCGCGTGACCTTGCTAAGAGTGCGGGAGTTAAAGTTGCATTAACTTTTTCAGATCCAGGCATTGTAGGTTTCTTTAAAGACGGATTTACTGAAATGATCGGCGAAGGCGTTGATCTTATTTTCTGTAACGAAGACGAAGCTAGATCATTCACCGGCAAGGAAAATTTAGGTGAAGCTTTTGAAGCCCTTAAAAAAGTGGCTAAGTCGTTTGCTATTACTACTGGTGCTGCTGGTGCCATTCTTTGGGATGGCAATAAAGAAATTCAAGTCGTCACCGCTCCAGTCGATGCCATTGATACTAATGGTGCAGGGGATTTGTTTGCAGGATCATTCCTTTATGCTCTTACTCAAGGTAAGACTTTTGGTGAAGCTGGAAAGCTTGCATGTGCTGCTTCTGGAAAACTGGTTCAACAATTTGGACCACGTCTTAAAAAAGAGCAAGCTCAAGAAATTAAAAAACGTATCTTTGGTTAATTTTTAGGAGAGTAGTGCATGTCTTCACGCACCCCAATTAGAAGTATCTTTGAAAATAAAACTCTTGGTGAGAACTTTACCGTTAAGGGCTGGATTAGATCCGTTCGTAAAAGTAAGAAGTTCTCTTTTATCGTGATCAACGATGGAACTTGCCAGTGGAATCTTCAAGCTATTGTTGACATGGATCTTGCAAATTACGATCAAGTTTCAACTCTTCTTATTGGTTCTGCGATTAGCATGACAGGAACGTTGGTTGAGTCTCGTGGTAAACAACCCGTTGAGATGCAAGCTAAGTCGGTAGAGATTATTTCAGCTACAGATGATAATTACCCACTTCAAAAGAAAGCGACCTCTCTAGAGTTTCTTCGTGAACAAGCTCACCTTCGTCCACGTACGCAAACTTTTGGAGCGGTTTTTCGTGTGCGCCACGCTCTTGCGATGGCAACTCATAAGTTTTTTGGCGATCGTGGTTTTTTCTATTTAAACTCACCAATTATCTCGGCGGTTGACGGCGAAGGTGCTGGAGAGATGTTTAAAGTCTCGACGATGGATCTAGCGAAAGTTCCAGTCAAAAACGGAAAAGCTGATCACACTGATGATTATTTTGGAAAAGAAGTTTCACTTTGTGTGACTGGGCAACTTGAAGGTGAGTGCTACGCTATGGCACTTGGATCAATCTATACCTTTGGCCCAACTTTTAGAGCTGAAAACTCAAACACTACTCGTCACTTATCTGAGTTTTGGATGATTGAGCCTGAAGTCGCATTCGCTGATCTTGAAGAGATCGCTGATATCGCTGCTGATTATATTAAATACCTTATTGATTACGCTCTTAAAGAATGTCCTCATGAACTTGAATTCTTAGCCACCCGTGAAGGTGCGCCTGAAGGTCTTGTTGAAATGCTAACTCATGTTCGTGATAGCAAATTCATTCGTATCACTTACACAGAAGCGGTTGATATTTTAACTAAGTCAGGAAAGAAATTTGAATTCCCATGCACTTGGGGTAATGAGCTTCAAACTGAGCATGAAAGATACTTAACTGAAGAGCATTTCAAGCTTCCAGTAACAGTCACTGATTATCCAAAAGACTTTAAAGCTTTTTATATGAAGCAAAACGATGACGGCAAAACTGTTCGTGCCATGGACGTGCTCGTCCCTGGAATTGGCGAAATCATCGGTGGCTCACAAAGAGAAGATAATCTTGAAAAACTAGAAGCTAGAATGGATCACGATAAAATGGATAAGTCTGGATACTGGTGGTATCTTGATCTTCGACGTTTTGGCTCAGTTCCACATGCTGGCTTTGGTCTCGGGTTTGAGCGAGCGGTGATGTATATTACGGGGATGAGTAACATCCGTGATGTCATCCCTTTCCCACGCACTCCAAAGAATTGTGATTTTTAAGTAGTCGAACGTTGATCAAGGCTTCTTTAAAGAAAAGCAATGATACTAATGCCCGCGATGCTGATGGCGAGTGGGAGTATGATCTGTCTTACTAGGCCAGGAATTTTTGAGCGCCAGACTAAGAATAGCTTGCTAAGAACACTGCCAAGGCTGACTAAAATATAGAGAAAATAGATATTGCTTTGGTGATCTTTTAAAAGGATCGTTACGAAGATGATCTTGAGTTATTTGCACGAAAACAGTTGTGCTTGAAGCAAAGCCACCGAGAAATCCTTGCAGGAACAAACCATTTTTTTTATCAACAAATTGATAGGCTAGAAAACTAATCATTTCAAGTGATGCTACAAGCGCTACAACTTTTAGAATGATCGCTACTGGAACTTTGTAGATGTGATCTGGCAAAAAAAATACTGCTGACCACATAACCAACAACAATAAGCTATCCCACCAAAAATCTGAGTTTTTCCATATTGATGATAGATTTGTACTGTTAGCGTCTTCGTTCACCCATTTGTTATACACATGGATACGAAGAACTTTGTGATAGTTTGATGAATAAACTCGAGTATTGAGGTATATTTACAGCTGAGGTATGAGTCATTTTGATTGAAGTAGAGGTTAAAACGGTCTGTAGCTAGTATAGAACGTTCATATTTAGTTAATATATTCTTTCATTTATCTAGCTGAAAATTGTAATATTAGCTTGTTAAAGTGATTAAATAACTAAGGCAGAAAGTGAAGAAAGTCCTTCCGATTAATATCGCATCTCAGCCAGATGATACGACCTGTGGGCCGACCAGTCTTCATGCCATCTATGACTACTATGGCGATGCCATTAAATTAGAAAAAGTGATTAAAGACATCAATCAGCACGCTGAAGGTGGTGGCACTTTTGCCGTTGTTTTAGGTCAGCACGCTCTAAAGCGTGGATTTAAAGCAACTCTTTATAGTTATAATATCAATATCTTTGATCCTTCATGGTTTAAGCTTGAAAAAAAAGAATTGATTTCAAAACTTAAAGAGCGAAGTTCAAAAAGAAAAGGCATAAAGCTTAAAGCAGCGATTGCGGAGTACGTAAAATACTTGGAAGATGGTGGGACGATCGCTTTTGAAAGCTTATCTAAAGATTTAATAGAAACTATTCTTAATAGTGACACTCCTATTTTGACTGGCTTAAGTTCCACCTGGCTTTATCAAAGTAAGAGAGAAAACAGTATTTCCAATAAAGTTGATGATATTGCAGGTGATCCGGCCGGCCACTTTGTCATCATTAATGGATTAAATGGTAATACAGTTTCTATTGCCGATCCCTATATTAAAAATCCAATCAATAATGACCATTTTTATAAGATTGATCTTGATCGTCTTATAAATGCCATTCTGCTTGGCATAACATCTTACGACGGAAACTTACTCGTCATTCAAAGGAAATAAAATGGGCAGGAGCCTAGTTGTCGTTGATGATAAATTTCATCATCTTTTTGCTGAATCAACAGTACAAACTATCTCACCGATAAAATATATTTTAGAAAACGTTAAAGATGAAAAAAAGAGAGCCGTTTATAACCTTTCTTCTTCATATGGTTATCAAGACCTTGGCTATTACGTGTCTTTGTTAGCTAGTGCTAGAAACGATAAGGTCTATCCATCACCTAGAACTATCCAAGATCTTAAAGACAAAAAGATTCAACAACTTCTGTCTGAAGACCTCTTTGAGCTTATTCAAAGTAAACTCTCAAAACTTCAATCGGATAAGTTTGAGTTGAGTATCTATTTTGGTGAAAATATATCAACTAATTATAAAAAATTGGCTTGGGAGTTATATCGTATTATTCAAGCCCCTATGTTTAGGGTCTATCTCGAAAAAGAAAAAGAGTGGAGTGTTAAGCGAATTAAAATTTTAACATTTCCAGAGCTCGCACCTGCTCATTTAGAGTTTGCAGCTTCAACTGCTATTGAATATCTAAGTCAAAATAAGGTCATTAAATCAACTAATAAAAAAATGATTTATGATTTGGCTATTCTTTATAATGAAGATGAAGTTTCGCCGCCAAGTGACAAGGTTGCACTTGAGATGTTTGTTGATGCTTTTAGAGAAGCCGGTTTTTATACCAAAATGATTCAACAAAAAGAGCGTCCTAATATTTCTGAATACGATGCCCTATTCATTAGAGAAACCACCAACGTTACTCATCATACTTATAGAATGGCCCGTAATGCCGAAAAAGAAGGGCTTGTCGTTATCGATGACCCTTTATCAATTGTTAAGTGTACGAATAAGGTTTTCTTAGAGCAATTAATGGAGCGATTAAACTTAGATCGGCCAAAGACTTTTATTTACGACAAAAAACTTTTCCAAAGTCATTTTAAACAGATCTCACTTCCCTGTGTTTTGAAAAAACCAGACAGCGCTTTTTCACAAGGTGTTCATAAAGCGCGAAATGAAGACGAATTAATTGATCTCGCCAATACGTTATTCCAATCGACGGAACTTATTCTTATTCAAGAATTCTTGCCGACAGATTTTGATTGGAGAATAGGGATTTTGGGTGGAGAAGTGATCTATGCTTGTAAGTACTATATGGCAAAAGATCACTGGCAAATCATTAATAATGCCGATGGTGCAGCAGAAGGTGGATCAGATTGTATCGATCCTAAAGATGTTGATCCAAAGGTTCTTAAAACTTCACTAAAGCTTGCTAAAGCTATTGGTAACGGTTTGTATGGCATTGATCTCAAACAAAAAGGTGACAAGATTTATCTTATTGAGATCAATGATAACCCGAGCATTGAACATGGTGTTGAAGATAAGCTTTTAGGTAAGGCACTTTATCAAAAGATCGCTCAATATTTTTTAAAGCAATGTCACGAGCAACGAGGAATTCATGCCTAAGAAATTTTCCCTTTTTAGTGTGTACGGTATTGAAGCCGAATATATGGTTGTTAACCAAACTTCGTTAAAGGTTCAAGCAATAGCCGATAAGATTCTCTATGAACTTAATGATGGTGAATATACAAATGAAGTTGAACTAGGTCCGATTTCTTGGTCTAATGAACTCGTCAATCACGTTCTTGAAGCAAAATGTACTGTCCCGGTTGAAAGCCTGACCGATCTAGATGAGTTGTTTCATCAATCGATCCATAAAATTAATAAAATTCTTGAAAAGTATGATTGCGTCTTGATGCCTTCATCAATGCATCCTTGGTTTAAACCACTTGAAGAGACCATGCTTTGGCCACATGATCAGCGTGAAATTTATAATCTATATAATGAAATCTTTGATTGTCGAGGTCATGGTTGGTCGAACCTGCAATCTGTTCATATCAATCTTCCTTATAAAGACGAAGCAGAGTTTAAAAGACTGCATACCTCTATTAGAGCTGTTCTTCCTCTAATACCTATCTTTGCCGCAAGCTCACCATTTTTTGATAACAAGCAAGGTGAGTTCGCTGATAATAGACTCGCTTTTTATGAGAAGAATCAAGCAAGAATCCCATCAATCATTGGTAATATAATTCCTGAGAATGTCGAAAACACTGCCGAGTACAAAAAAATACTTAAAGGTATTTATCAGGATATTTCGGGCTTTGAAAATGCTAAGACATTACAAAATCCATGGCTAAACTCTAGAGCAGCTATCCCTAAATTTGATGTTGGAGCAATTGAAATTCGACTTATGGATATTCAGGAATGTCCCTATATGGATAATTGTCTGATACATTTCTTTGTTCAAATGATTAGGGATATTGCTGAGAGCGAGAAGCTCTTTTCAGTTGCCAATAAACTTTCTGATTCACAGTTACGTTTAGTATATGATGAGGCTAAGAAGTATGAACCAAGCTTCACTGATTCAGCATTCTTTGAATTATTTGAGCTTGGTCACTGTACGAATTCACAGGATTTCATATCAGAAGTTTTAACAAAATATTTCGAGAGGGTGCCACTGCAATATCGTAAAGGATTAAAAATCATCAACGAGGAAGGTAATCTTTCTAAAAGACTTGTTAAGCTTGGTTTAAGTCAGGATACCTATAGATTATTGATTAAATCATTAAGCAAGAATTCTCCTCTTACTATTGAAGAGTAAAAATGAATTATTACACTAATCTTGATTCTCTCGGCTCTTTAAGGATTAGGGGTTTTTTTGTAGGATGGCCTAACCCTCCTGCAAATGATGTATTTATAAAGCTTTTAAAAAGTAGTTACAGAGTCGTTATTGCAGTAGATGATCAAAAGCTCGTTGGCTTCATAACCGCAATTTCAGATGGTGTTTTAAGCGCTTATATTCCATTTCTTGAAGTTCTTCCTGAATATCAATCAAAGGGCATTGGAAAAGAACTCGTCTCAATAATGAAAGAGCAATTATCAAATTTATATATGGTCGATCTTCTTTGTGATCAAGCCTTGGTTTCATATTATGAGAAGCTTGGCATGATACCTGCATCTGGTGCTATGATAAGAAACTATAATAATCAATCTGGAGTTTAAGGTGGTAAACTTAAGTTTAACTCTCAATTATACTATATTTTATCCTGCATTATTAATGATTCTTCTGACATTTCTTGTGATGATGTACATGTTTCGTGTTCGAGTGAACTTTATGAAAGCTGGAAAGGCCTCTTTAGGAAAGTTTAGAACGAGAGCCTCAACTTCAGCAGCGACTACTGATATTGCAAGTTCATCAGATAACTTCATGAATCTTTTTGAAGTTCCAGTGCTCTTTTATTTTTTAACTATTCTCATCTTTCTAACGAATTTATCAGATCATTTATATGTTGGATTAATGTCGATATACGTCTTTTGCAGATATATTCACTCATTAGTTCAATGTACCTATAATAATGTAAACCACCGTTTTTATGCCTACGCTTCAAGCGTGATGGTTCTTCTTATTGTTTTTGTTAGATTGTTTTGGCAAATCACTTTTAAATAATTGGTATTAAAATGAATGAAGAAGATATTCTTAAATTTTGGTTTGAAGAACTTACGACAAAAGATTGGTACAAAAAAGATTCTAATTTAGATGAATTAATCAAAGGTCGATTTCTTGATACATATCAAAAAGCTTGCAAAGGCGAGTTGTGGCAGTGGCGTGAAACAGTTGAGGGGCGTCTCGCTGAAATTATTGTTCTCGATCAGTTTTCAAGAAATATGTTTCGAGATCAAGCTTGTGCTTTTAAGTTTGATTTCCTTGCAGTCGCTTTATCTCAAGAGGCATGTCGTCAGCCAAAACTTCATGAAATTGAAGTCTCTAAAAGAGCGTTTGCTTTTATGCCCCTCATGCATAGTGAGTCTGCTAAAGTTCACGAACTAGCTGTTAAAATGTTCTCTGCTAAGGGATTGGAAAAGAGTTTAGAGTTTGAGCTAAAACATAAAGCTATTATTGATAAATTTGGAAGATATCCTCACCGTAATGAAATCTTGGGCCGAAAGTCTTCTTTAGACGAGATTGAGTTTTTAAAAACTCCAGGGTCCACCTTTTAATAATATCATTTTGCCAGTTCGTTAAAAGCATCCATTTGCCTTGTCACATATTCATTCTCTTCTAAGACACCCTCGTCAATCAATTTGTGTTTCAATTGTCGACTAAATCCGCAAAACCTAAATTTAGCTTTTTTTTCTTTAATAATGTTTTTAAAATTAATTAGAATGAGGATGATTGATTCATCGGTTGTATCTGTGTTGTTAAAATCTATTAAGTATTTTTTACTTTTTTCTTTTGATAGCTTTTCTAAGATTTCAGTCATCGCACCCAAGCTTTTTACTGAAGCAATTCCATAAATAGTAAGAATGCAAATACCTCTGTATGCACCAAAAAAATACTTCAGATTTTCAATATTGGTCATTTTAGACTCAGATGAAAATAGGGGTAACCCTGGGGTATTTTAAGTAGTAAATGCTAATCTTTACTAACATTGTATCTATTGTTCTCTTTTTATTAACAATACTGTTCTATTTCTTCTGCCATTTGTTTGTTTTTTGTAAAATTATTATGCCTTAATTGTTTATAGTCTAATTGTTGTCTATACTAGTTTCAAGGATGAATTTTTCAGTGCTTTAGAGCTAACCCTTTCTTTATGGATTATTGATGTATTCAAACTTAGGTCATTTCCTTAAAAACCTTGAAAGCATTATTTATGTTGCTGAGCTTGATAATGGTTTTTGGTTTTCTGAGTGTGATGGTGCTTCCTTAGAATCTTTGACTGGATTTAATCAAGAAGACTTCCTTTGTCGAAATATTAATCTCTTCGATCTTGTTCATGATTTAGACAAAACAGTTGTTAGTTCTATATTAAATAATCTCAAACAGTTGCCTTGTGAGGTTTCTCATCAATATCGTCTTGTTCGAAAGGATCGCTCTGTTGTTTGGGTGCAAGATACAAAAATGATAGTCGTTAAAGGGAAAAAGATTATTGCCAAAGGTATTATTGTAAATATTAATGAGCAAAAAAAAATTGAAAATGAAAACAATGACCTCTATTCTACTTTGATAACAAGAAATACTGAATTGCAAGAAGCTATTAGTTCAATTTCTAATCTCAATACAATGATGAAAGCTAATTTTAAGTTATTTGAAGAGACTGTACTTCTCAAAATTTCTAGAAATTTAATTCCCAAAATAAGAGAATTGCAAAATGCACAAAATAAAAGTTTAGTTGATGATATTGTGACCTCTCTTTCTGATATATTTCAGATGAATGATGAAGAAAGCTATCTGGATGCCTTATCTAAAAGAGAAACGGAGATCGCTATTTCAGTTAAGATGGGATTAACTCATAAAGAAATTGCTGATGATTTTAATATAAGTATTGATACAGTTAAAACACACGTGAAAAATATTAAAAGAAAACTCAATATTTCCAAAGAAGAGTCGCTCTATTCAAGGTTAACCCTTAAATAGATTCTAACACTACAAAATTAAATGTCTTTTATTTCATCTTTTCTTTGTCTAGTATTTGTTGTTTTGATTTAACTCGATCAAGCCGATAATTAAGCTATGACAAATAATTTTAAGAATTTTCATAAAAAACTGTCTTAATGAGACACCACAAGATGAATTGATTTATAAATGGCTTGAATCAACCAGCAGTTACCTTGAACATATTCTCTCAAATACAATCATCTCCTTAGCTAGGATGGAAGGAATGATAGATCATGAAAATATTACAGAAGATGAATAGATTTCTTTGATTTAGAATTTTAAAGAATGTTCAATTCCACTTAACATTGTTTTATCTAAATAAATTAATGTAGTTCCAGGATTTGTATAGATATTATAATTGAATGGTATGTTTTTTGTAATTTCTTTAAGTCCTACAATCTCTCCGCTTTGAATTTCAATTCTCTGTCCTTTTCTCTTGAAGAGAGTTAAACTACCAGAAGCTATATAGTATGCGGCATAAGGAATCATTCCTTTGAAGTGGATACAGATTTCTTTTGTGAAATACTTCTCTTGTAACATAGGTCCCACTTAATGACAGGATTGATGTATTTCTTGATGATCTTGATGTTTTAAAGAAAAATGTTTAGTCGCTCTATGACCGATTGTTGTAAGTCCTATTAAGACAAGGCAGACGGCATAGATTTTTGGTCTTTTTAAGCGAAAAGGTTTAAGAATTTTTTGAATAAAACCTGGTGCAAACACCATGGCGGGAAGTGTTCCTAACCAAAAAAAGAACATTCCAATCAGTGCACTTAGGGGAGCTTGCGTTGCCATGGTCCCTAAAACAATGCCGTATAACAGGCCACATGGTAATAGAATAGAAAGCATCCCCACGATATAAGATTTCGACTTATGCTTATTGTTGAGGACAAGTTTTCTCCAAAGCTTTTGGTATGTTCGATTAAGAAGTGTAGGGTTTTTCTTATATTCAGAATGGCCTATAAAACTCTTGAAACCCCAATAGATAAAAATGAATCCTATGATAACTGATGGAAGGATAGTGAGTACCGTGCTTTGCGATTTTATGTTTAGTAATTTGCCGAGTGTTCCACCGAGGAGACCAAGAAATAGATAGCTTACAAGTCGTCCGATTTGATAAGCGAAAATATCATTTTTATTATGACAGCTAGCCGTTACTAAGCCACCACACATACCAACGCAGTGAAGACTTCCTGTTAAGCCCGCGACAAGCGCGATCCAAGGTACGAGAGTTTGTACTTCATCAATCCATAGGTCCAACAAGTGTGACCTCCTTTGTACTAACAATATTTCCTGTTCTTGTGTCTTTAAGGTTTAGTTTCACTGCTATGGTTCCAGACTTTAAAATATTTGAATTAAATTTAAAGAATATAAAAATTTTCTTCTCTGCTTTGTTAAGCATAATTGGATTTTCAGATGTTTGAATACCTATAGATTCCCTTAACTGTGGATTGCTTAATTCAATTGTTACTGGGTAGTGTTCACTTCCTTGATGTTTAATTTTCAAGGTGAATTTATTTGTTATTGTACTTTCTGAGGCTAAAAATGGTGCTCCAATTCCTCTTAGGAATATGAGCTGAGGTTTGGTGCTGGCATTTAGATAGTAAATAAAGGCTGCAACAAAGATAAATGAAATTGTAATGTAGAAGTATGGGCGAATATTTTTCTTTTTGGCTTCATTTTTTAATTCAATTTCGTTTGTATATCTAATTAATCCCGTGGGTTTTTTTAGCCTTTTCATGATGGAGTCGCAGGCATCGATACATTGTGTACAAGCAATGCATTCCATCTGGGTTCCACGTCTTATATCAATTCCTGTTGGGCAAACCTTTACGCATTGATAACAGGTAACGCAATCGCCTTGTTTTTCATTGGATACGCCTTTTCTTGGTTCGCCGCGGTTATAATCGTAGGCGACAACTTTAGAATTTTCATCCATCATTACAGATTGAATACGTCCATAGGGACAAGCAATAATGCAAAACTGTTCTCTAAACCAGCCAAAGTCTAATAAAAATATCGTACTTAGAATCATAACGGCAATGAAAACACCGTAGTGCTCCGTTGGAGCTTGAGTCGTCATTAGAAATAGCTCTCTCGGGCCTACAAAGTAGCCTACAAATGTATGCGCGATATGCAGTGATACAAGTGTGAATAGTATCCACTTGGTGACTCGTTTTAAAACTTTTGTAATACTCCAAGGAGCTTGCTCTAGTGCTAGTCTGGCTCTTGCCTTGCCTTCAATTAAGGCTTCAATTTTTAAAAAAATAGACTGAATGAAAACTGTTTGTGGACAGCCCCAACCACACCAAACCCTGCCAAAAACGCTTGTCATAAAGGCAATAAAAAATAACCCTGATATAAAAATAAGAAATATCAGAATTGGTTCAACACCATAGAGCGTTTGACCAAAAAAAGAGAATTCTCTTTTGGCAATATTAAGCATCAGAGCTGGCTTCTCGTTTATATAAATCCAAGGCAAGACAAGATAGAAGAATATCAATGCCCAATAGACCTTGGTTCTTCTATCTTTCCATTTACCTTTAACATCTTCTGGATAGATGTAGACGCGATTACCATGTTCATCGGTTGTCGCTAGTCTTTCAGGATCTAAGTCAAAACGATTTTTACTCACTTATCTTTTCTCCTTGAGGCTCTTTGCCTTCTGGATGAAAAGTATTCTTAAGTGAATTGACGTAGACTAGTGCTTGATAGATTTCTTCTGAAGATAAAACTTCTCCCCATGCAGGCATGCCATTTTCCTCACTACCGTAATAAACAACTTTATAGTTAGTTTCAGGAGTACCCTGTGAAACGAGCCAGTAATCATCTGTTAGGTTTGGCCCTACATCACCACGGCCATTTTCTGCATGACATTGTAGACAGTTATCAGTAAATACCGCCAGTGCTTGCTCCATATTTTCTGGCTTATTAAACTGCTCAAAGACTTCTGGTTTATAGGCTTCGGTCAAGAGCTTATATTCAGCCTGAGCTTGCTTTACAACTGTCATTTCTACAGCCAACTCATCTCGTAGAGTTTTTCCACCTAAAAAGGAGTAGTAGGCCCAATAGCAAATTCCAAAAATTATTCCTGCGTAGAACATTGCGTTCCACCAACTCGGCAAAGGGTGATTTAGCTCTTGGATTCCATCATAGTTATGATCAAGTAAAAGATGTTTTTCATCTTCTTCAATTTGTAATTTATTTTTGTTGTCACTGCTCATAAACTCGACTCCGAATTTTTAAGACTATCATCTAAAGGAATTAATGCTGCTTTATTGTAATAATCTTTATTACTTTTTTTATAGGTATAAAAAGCATAGGCACAAAAACAAACTGTGAAAATGATAAGACCTGTTAGAGGAAGCCAGGTTATATTAAAATTCATTAAGGCTGACTGTTTCATTCATCCTCCTCTAATGGCTCTTCGATTGAACCATAGTCAATGCCGATTCTTTGAATATATGCAATTAAAGCGATGACTTCTTTGTTTTGCATCTCTGGCGAAATGCTTCCAGTTTTAGAAAGGTCTTCAGTTATTTCCTGTGCCTGAAGTTTCGCATCTTTAATACCTGAGTCAATTTCCTCTTTAGAATAAGGGACTCCCAGCATTTTCATGACAGACATTTTTTTAGGTATTGAATTAAAGTCAATTTTGTTTTCAAAAAGCCAGCTGTATCTAGGCATGATTGAACCTGCCGTAACCTCTTGTGGTTTTGCAAAATGGCGATAATGCCAAAGGTTTGAATATTTACCTCCAACTCTTGCTAGGTCAGGTCCTGTTCTTTTAGAGCCCCATTGGAACGGGTGATCGTAGACAAATTCTGCTGCTTCTGATGCTTTCCCATAGCGTAGAACTTCATGCGCCATTGGGCGAACTGTTTGTGAGTGGCATAGGTAACAACCTTCACGAACATAAACGTCTCTACCGATCAACTCCAAAGATGAATAAGGTCTAACTTCATCCATTTTTTCTATATATTGATGTGAAAGAATTGAAGGGACGATTTCAATAGCAGAACCAATTAAAATTGCTATTAATGATAACACCGCAAATAGTGTAGGCATTCCTTCAAGCTTTCTGTGTTGACTTGCATCTTTTTCAACAGATGATTCATCTAGTGCATATGCCTCAAATGTTTCGTCTGTAACACCTTTGCCATTTTTTGCTGTTTTATAAAGGTTGTAGGCCATTAAAAGAAAAGAAAGAAAGACGAGAGTTCCCCCAATGGCGCGAACCCAATACATTGGAACAATTCTTACAACGGTTTCAATGAAATTGGGGTAGACGAGTTTACCTGTTTCGTCGATTGCTCTCCACATAAGGGATTGGGTGATACCAGCAACCCACATTGATATAATATAAAGAACTAAGCCAATGGTCGCGGCCCAGAATTGGATATTGGCAATTTTTTTAGAATAGATTTCTGCATTCCAGAGTTTTGAAACTAAATAATACAAAATCCCGGCCGTGATCATATAGTTCCAGCCAATTGTTCCTGAGTGAACGTGGCCTGGAATCCAGTCGGTAAAGTGTGCAATGGCATTAACAGATTTAATTGAAAGAAGTGGTCCTTCGAAGGTCGACATCCCATAGAATGTAAGTGCTGTCGCCATAAAGCGTAGCGTAGGTTCAGTTCTAACTTTATGCCACACACCTCTTAGAGTCATTAAGCCATTGATCATTCCACCCCAGCTTGGCATCCATAGTGCGACAGAGAAAGCCATTCCAAGCGTTTGTGCCCATTCTGGAAGTGTTGAATATAGAAGATGATGTGGTCCTGCCCAAATATAAATAAAGACAAGTGACCAAAAGTGAATAATGGATAAACGATAAGAATAAACCGGACGATTTGCAGCCTTGGGAATGAAATAATACATCAAGCCTAAAAAAGGAGTTGTGAGAAAAAAGGCAACGGCATTATGTCCATACCACCATTGTACTAAGGCATCTTGAACACCTGAATACATGGAATAAGACTTAGTTATAGAAACTGGGATAGCTAGACTGTTGACGATGTGTAGAACTGCGACAGTAACGATCGTGGCGATATAGAACCAGATTGCAACGTAAATATGACGTTCGCGACGTTTGATGATGGTTCCGAAGAAGTTGACAGCAAAAGCAACCCAAATAACTGTAATAAGAATATCAATTGGCCACTCAAGTTCAGCATATTCCTTTCCAGAGGTTAATCCTAGTGGGAGAGTAATAGCTGCTAAAACGATAATAAGTTGCCAGCCCCAAAAGTGAACTTTTGACAAGAAGTCGTTATAGAGTCTTGCTTTTAGAAGGCGTTGAGTAGAGTAGTAAATACCTGCGAAAATTGCATTTCCACAAAAAGCGAAGATGGCCGCATTTGTATGTAGTGGTCTAAGTCGACCAAATGTTGTCCAGGGTAAACCTAGGTTTAATCTATATTCTGCCATTTGAAATGCAATTGTAATACCGAGAAGCATAGCGACAGCTCCCCAAATAACAGTAGCGATAACAAAATACCTTACTATCTTGTCATCATAGGAGAAGGTTTCAAGTTTCCTTCCCAAGGGGTGAACGTTAGCGCTCATTAGTTTTCTCCTTCTTTGCTAAAGCAGCATATTTATCTTCTAAAAGCATTTTATATTTTGGTGTTTCAAGGTCATCGTATTGACCGTTATAGGTCATCCAAATAAAGCCCCCAATGAATAGGGCTCCAAGCAAAATCGCAAGTGGAATAAGAATGACTATGACTTCCATACTTGCCTCATTTCTTTAGTTCCAATTTGAGTCGAGACAAAAATCGTTAGTGAACTTAATGGCATGATGATTGCCGCTACGAGAGGGGAAATGACTCCCATAAATACACCAATGACGGATAATAAGTTGTACACTAGGGACAGTGCTAAGTTTCTTTTGATGACCTTCATTGTTTCTTTTGAAACAATAATAAGTGTTGTAATGGCCGAAATGCCTGGGATTGATAGGAAAACATCACTTGCTTTGAGTGATATATCCATAGAGCCATAAACAGCAACACCGACATCGGCATGACTTAAAGCGATGGCGTCATTTGCACCGTCGCCTACCATGATTGAATTATTTGAATTTTTAATGATTCTTGATTTTTCTTCTGGCGAAACTTGTGCATAAACATTCTGTGCATCTATTTCTAATTGTTTGGCGATATCAAATACATTTTGCTTCAAATCGCCAGATAAAATATTAATGTTGTAGCCAATTTTTTTTATATTGTTTAAAGATTCAATCGTATCATTTCTAAGGCTATCTTTAATTATATATGTAGCTATAAGATTATTGTTTTCAAAAATACCTTTTTGACTGATGGTGTATTCATTTGTGCCAATCTTTGCTTTTACTCCGATACCAGGAATTTCTAGTGGTGTAATAGAGTCTAGCTTTTTTGCTTTGTGTAACTTTGCATATTTAACAAGGGCTTTAGCAACAGGATGTTTTGACCTCTGCTCTAATGTAAAAATAATATCGAAAATTGAATTACTCGTATTTTGCAGAATTTTAAAGTCAATAATCTCGACTTCACCAAGGGTAAGCGTTCCAGTTTTATCAAAAAAGATAGTTTTTAGTTCTGAGATTTTTTGTAAGATGGAGTCATTTTTTATAAGGATGCCATTTTTTGCCAAGCGGCTTAAGGCGGTGGTGAAAGCAAGTGGAGTCGCCAGAGCTAGTGCGCATGGGCATGTGACTATCAAAAGAGTTAATGTTTGCTCAATGGCGTATTTTAAATCGTGTGAAACGAGTGTTTTAGTGAAAAGAACTAGTCCGATAAAAAAAACACCAAGGATAAAGTAGTAAGACATTTTATCTGTTATCTGAACAATGGGAGCTTTAAGGCTCCAACCAGTCTCAACCTCTTTTAATATTTCACCGATTCTGCTTTTTTCGAGACTCTTATCAACTTTAATTAATAATGGCGATGTCAGATTTTGTGTTCCTGCATGAACAATATCACCAACACGAACTGAAACAGGAAGTGACTCACCCGTTAATAATGAAGAATTAAGTGAGCTCTCTCCATCGATAATAGTCGAGTCCGCGGCTATAAATTCTCCAGCATCAATTCTAAGAATATCACCTTGTTGAATATACTTGGGATGCACTTCTTCAAAAATTTTGTGATCTTTATCTTTTGATCGCTGAACACTTGCACCAACATAAAAATAATGAAGATCATTAGTACTAAGCGCCTTATCTTGTATTTTTCTTAGAAAGTATCTTGAAATGAGCAATAAAAAGACGAGCATCGTTAGGGAATCAAAGAAGTTTTCATTAATTCCATTCATAACATTGTAGAGACCCATCGCAAGACCAATAATCAGTGCAATCGATATTGGTATATCAATAGATAAAATTCTATTTTGAATTGAATTGAATGCATTTTGATAAAAAGGGTAGGCGCTATAGGTAAGGACTGGTATTCCAAAGATGACGGTTAATATATTGAAGATAACCGCATATTGACCTTCTGCCCCTGCGTATAATGAAATGGCGTAAAGCATAATATTACTCATTCCTGCTGCCGCTACACCAATACGAAGAAGGTTTCTTCTCTCCTCTTGATTTTTCAGGTCAAAGCTTTTTTGATCACGCTTTATGGGGTGTGGTTTGTAACCCAGCTGATTTAATTCAGAGGCCACACTAGAGAATTTACCCGATTGACGGATTGATATCGTCACGATGGATTTTTCCATATCTAGTTTTGAGGTGATGATGTCTTTATTGAGAACTGATAGTTTTTCGATGAGCCATAAACAGGCTAGGCAATGAATGCCTTCAAGATAGAACTCAAGTGTTCGATCACCATAGGAATTCTTATATGAGTATTCATTGATAAAGTTAATATCGTCTAAATGTTTATATTTTCTGTTTGAAACTTCTACGGGACTTCGACGCTTGTATGACCCAGCTTTCTCTTTAATTGTATAATAGTCTTCCAGTCCTTTTAAATTTAGAATATCAAAGACAGCCTTGCAGCCATGACAGCAAAAAATATGCTGATCGTTATCATCATAAATAGCATTTAGAACGATCTCATCACAATGAGTGCATTGTGCTTTAGTTTTGAGTTGTTTTTGCTTAGCTGTTGTTATCATTTATGCCTTTCTTTCTTTTGAGAATATGGGCACAATGATTGAAATAATATGACCTAGATCAGTTTTTTAAATTAAATGCTCTTTGCACAAAATATAGTATGAGGTTTTTTTGAATATCGCTTTCCATAATTATATAGGAACACTAGGTGTTGGACTAACTTTGATAGCCTATTTCTTTTTGCAAACTGGCAAATGGACAAGTGATCAAAAGAGATTTTCACTTGCTAACGCTATCGGTTCTTCGCTTATTTTATTCTCACTATATTTTGATTTTAACTTCTCAGGTTTTCTAATCGAATCAATTTGGGTCGTACTAAGTCTTTATGGGCTTTTTAAGTCATATAAACTCAATCAGACTCGATTAAATAGCTGATTTCATAGAAAACACGTATTTGTCTCATGAAAAGAACTGTAATATTCTTTTTTTGTTTAACTACAAGAATAGGAATTTATATGTTTAATATATTAGCACTGATATTTTCGTTATTTTTAAGTAGTTTCGCATTCGCAATAAGTGAAGTTGATTACTCTAATCAATATGCTCAAAAAGTTTTACCTCTTTTAAAAAAATACAATCATGGCAAGTTTCTTGGTGAAAAGGATATAAGTATTCACTTTGCGAGTTACACTTCAAACGAAGAGAGCAAGCGCTGTATCGTGATCCTTCCTGGCCGAACGGAACCGGTAGAAAAGTACGCTGAGCTCATTTATGATCTCGATCAAAGTGAATTTAAAGGTGAGTTTACCTATTATTTAATGGATCATAGAGGTCAAGGCTCTTCAGGGCGGATGATTTCTAAAAAACCTATTGATCTTGAAAAAGGTCATATTGATCGTTTTGAAAACTATGCTAAAGACGTTAAAACCTTTATGGATTTAATTGTTGCTCGTAAAAACTGCCTTGATACAACTTTGATCGCTCATTCATTAGGTGCTGGAATTGGCACTGATTTTTTACAAAAGTATCCAGAATATTTTGATAGGGCCGTCTTAACCAGTCCGATGCTTAAGATTCAAACCAAGCCTTATAAGTACATTTTAGCTAAATCAATAGTTGTGGCCAATATCCTAATCGGAGGAGCTAAGAAATTTACCATTGGTGCTTCTGGATATAGCGGTGTTAGGGACTTTGAGGGGAATACTTTCACATCGTCACCTGAGCGTTATGAAATGGCCATGAGTATGTTTGATCTCATTCCTGAAGCCAGACTTGGAGGAGTGACCAATAACTGGGTGAACCAGGTCATGAAAGGCACGCGTAAAATGAGAAAAAATTATGACCTTATCAAGATTCCATTAACCGTGATTCATGCTGGTCTAGAGAGCTATTCTGAGGAGTCTGAAATGATTAGGCTTTGTGATGAGGCCATGGACTGCCAGCGTCTTTATTTGGAGACTTCAAAGCATGAAGTCTTAATGGATAGAGATATCAACCGTAATCAGGCCATCGATTTGATTAAATCTAGACTATTATAGTTTTGTCTAATTAGTATTTTTTTCATATTTGTTGAACTTTTAAAAACCGCAAAGTACACAGCTTCCATGAAAATTTTAATTATGGCTCTTCTATTTACTGTAAATATTGCAGCTGCTTCAAACCTTCAAGAAACAGTTTATTCTTCTGTAGAGGCAATTAGCCTCGAACAAGTTGATCAACTAATAGAACAAAAGGCTTTAAGTTGTGTTGGCGCTACATATTGTATTGATGGAAGACTTCTACGTTGTGAGACCTACGGTGTAAACTGTACCTACTTTGTTCAGCCAGCCGTGGCTGTAAGATGTACTGGTTACAACGTTTGGGGGCAGTGGGTTGATCTTATTGGTCGCTGTTTCTAGTCTTTTAGACTAACGAGATCTTCGGGTGATTGTATTTTTTTATTTGCAAAAGTTAAAAAAGACGCGAGAGTAGAGTAGTACTCATAAAGTGTTTTCCATGCCTTTATTTCTGATTCTGCCTGCTTTTCTTCACGGATATTAATCATAAATAAACTACTTTGACCGGCATCAAATTGCTTTTTTTCAGCATTGACAAGCTTCTTGGCTAGCTCAACTTCGTTTAAGTAAGTCTTGTGATTGTTTAATAATGTTTTCATCATGGCTTGATACTTTATAAAATACATCGACAACTGACTTTTGAGGTAGAGAAGTTCTTGTTTTTTTGCATTCATCTTAGAGACTGATGATTGTATCTTTCCTCGACCAAGATCTCTTTCTAAAGGGATCTTTAATTCGAGCAACACTCGATGCTCATCACCTTCTAGTGTTCTAGAACCAGCGCCTTTATCTTTTGAAAAATCATAAGTCAGATCAAGTTTAGGCTGCAGTTTATTTTCACCTATTTCTTGATTAACTTGATGATAAAGTATTTCGTTATTTAGTATTTGGATTAGTGGGCTAGTTTCAAGCATTTTATCATCAATGATATTTTCAGGGATGATGGCTAGTTCTTCATTTGGAGTCTGATTGAGATCTTCATAGTGAATCTTTTCACCTTTATCATTCCACAACCAAAGACTTAAATCTATTCGAGCATTCAGTTCGTCTAATGTTGCGCTCTCAAGTAGCGCCTTTCTCTTTAAAATATACTGATTGTTTTCTAGAAGTTTTAACTTAGAAGTATCTCCAGCTTTAAATTTCTTTGAAAACATTTCCTGACGTCTTTGTGCTAAATCGTATAGTTCTTTAGTAATCCGTTTATTTTGAATGGTGTAAAACCATTTCCAATAGGTACTTGTGGCTTTTTGTTGAGCTTCGAGTTGTTTTTGGTTGAGTTCTAAGCCTTTTATCTCCTGTTGTATTTTGCGCTGTCTTAAATTTGCTCTATTTGGATCTATCGCTCTATTTTGCATAAGGGAAAGTTTTACTCTGGCAAAGAATTCTCCATCATCTAAAGTATCATTTTTTCCTTCATATACAGGAAATGTATTTGATGATTTTCTTGCTCCTATTCCTAATTCAGAATTTAAAAATGCTAGCGGTTTAACTGCTTGAAGAGTTGTTATTTTACCGTCGTAATACCCATCAAGTCTCTCATCATGCTTAGCAGAAAGATAGGAATCAAAAGCACCTGACGCAGATTGTGTTTCTCCAATTGCAGCTTTAAATTCTTCTTGTTGTTTTAATAAAAGAGGGTAGTTTTTGTGAACGTTATTTAGAACATAGCTCCAATCTATATTGGTTTTAGCATTGAGCGTATTTGAAACAATGAAAAGAATTATTAGTATGCTTTTATTTTTCATCTTTTTTCAATTTTTGTAGTGGTTTACCAGCTGTCGCTGGAAATCCATTAAGTTTTCTCCACCACTCGTATCCAAGTGTTACTTTATTAAGTAAAACCCAACCCTTTACACGACCACCTTGTCTTAAGAACCTATAATCAGGCCACTCATCTGTTTCTAATAGCTGATCTTCGATGGCGATAATTCTAAATTTTCCATCCTCCATAACGAGAGAATCAACGTTTTGAACTTTTGCACCAAATGTACCAATAGCAGCACTTGGCCAACCGCTAAATTGTACAGCAGGCCATCCTTCAAATTGTAAGCGTACGTGTTGACCTGGTTGGATAAGTGGCAAATCGTTGGCATCAATATATAGCTCTACTGCGGGCGTCTTAATTCTAGGAACAAATGTTGCTAATGCTTCACCAGCTTTAACAAGAACATTTCCTGAACCATGATAGACTCGTAGAACATTGCCATCTTTTGGCGCTGTTACAACTTGAGTTTGTTGTCTTGCAAGCTGAACTTCAATTTTATAAAGAGAAGAGGCTGCCTCTTCTTCATCTGATATAAGCTTTTGATATTCAATCTTTGCCTTCTCGACTTCTTTCTTAGCAGCAAGGCCATCTTTAAAAAGTACAGTTTGTCTTTTGAAATTTAATAATGCCGTTTCTGCCGCAAGCTTAGAAGATTGATATTTTCGTAGAACAGAATCTCTTTGTGATTGCAATCTTGAGGCGAAATCAGGATCAATGTCTACAATTTCGACTATTGTTTCGCCGGCTTTTAAAAAATCTCCATCATTGATGTGCCATTTAAAAATTCTACCTGATACTGGAGCATTAATAGTTTGAACTCTATCATTTGGATCAAGTGCAGTGATAGATCCTGAACCAATTGATGTTTGCATCCAAGGTGTAAGCGCAATAAAAAAGATGAAGGCAATAAATAAAATGACAGCATACCTATTGGTTAGAATAATCCAATGTGGAAGTGATGAAAGCTTGTATGCATTATTTTTTCTACGATATTCATTCATAGTCTAGATCCTGTCGCGTTTTCAAGACCATTTTCATTAAGCTCTAAGACAACATCACTATATTCATCAGCTTTATGTGTTGAAATAATAATGACTGTTTTATTTTTAGATTTTAAATAATTGATAATTCTCTTTCTTCTCTCAAGTGAGAAAGAGTCAAAATAATCTGTAAAAATAAATAGATCATAATCATTAACAATTGTTCTAGCGATCTCTAATCTAGCGATTTGACTTCTCCAAAGTGGATATCCTGAAAAGGATAGTTCTGTTTCAAGTCCTTTTGGAAAAGTTTCATAGATAGCCTTTAAATCAACAAGTTCTAAAACTTCAATGAGTTTTTTAGATTCGATTTTATCGTTACCAAAAGCTAAGTTTTCTTTAATTGTACCCTCGATAAAAATAGGTTCAAGATAGATATAGGCTTTCTCTTTAAAGTAATTATCATAGATGATCCGATCACCTTTTTTATTAATAATAATGTTTCCGCGACTCGGAACAAGATATCCTTTTAACATATCTAGGAAAATCTGTTTTCCGGATAATGTCTTTGTTAAGATGTGATATGTTTGTCCGGCGCTAAAATCAAAATTAAAATTAAAAGTATTATTATTTGTTTTATGGACAATGTTATTTAAGTGAAGTGATTCAAAAGGTTCTGTTTCAATTAACTCTACTGATGCTATTTTTTGTGGAATCTGGTCTAGTTCTTTAATCTTTTCTATGGCAGCAATCATATCGTAAAAACTTTCTAAGTATTTGCTTGATCTAGAAATTCCTACGAGTATCACGGTTGCGATAAGTTCTGCGGCTACAAGCTGTCCTAGCGATAGTTCACCTAACATCACCAGATATCCTCCTAAACCCATGAGGATAGAAGCCATAAGTGCGCAGCTAATGATTAAATAAAATTTTTGCCAAACGAGATGTCTGAAATGGTATTCTCTTTTTTGGATATACTTACTGATCAAATCATCTGTTTTATTTAAGCATTGAATGGCACTACTTTGCTTTGAAAAAAAAGTAGGGACTCTTGCAACTTCTTCAAACCACTTGACCGTAGCGTACTTTGCTTTTGATTCATTAATAGCACTATTTACTGAGGGAGTTAATGAAAACTTAATAAGCGCAACGATAAGCATTATTAGCATGAGATCAAAGACAATAAAATACGGATGATAGAATGCTAAAAGTGTTAAGCCACTAATCGTTTGTAGTGCAAGAGTAAAACCTTGAGTTAAAATGATGACAACAGATTTTTGAATGGTCATAACATCAAAATATCTATTGATAAGCTCTACAATATTTTTGTCCTTAACTTGAGTCGTATCAATATTATTAAGCTTAAATCCAATTGAACTGCTAATTCTGGTATAAAAACGTTGTTGAAACTTTTCAGTGACGATTTGTTGAAGTATGTAAAAGAGGCCTGAAAAAAATAGCAAACAAAATAGTAAAACTGTTAACACCCCAAGAGGCCATTTTACGATTAAGAAAGTGACGCTATTGATAAGTGCTTGAGCTGATAAAGGTATAACTAAAGAAAGAATACCTGCAGAGATTCCAAACAGAGCGGCGTGGATATAGTATTTCTTTTCAGGAGAAAGGGTTTCTTTTAGATTTTCCCAATTTTCTCTAGTCATTCTTAACTCACTAAGTGATTGATTTATTTGAATATTTTAGCTTATTTAGCCTCAGTGATGATAAATATATTTGTTAAATTACAGTCAAAATCTAAACGCCTTAGTCGGTTATTTAAATGAGCCTTGTCTAGATTAAAGACACTCCTTCGAAATAAATCAATTTTTAGGACATAACTCACTGTTTTTACTTAGGTTGATTGGCATAATCCTTGCTTCTAAATCCATAACACTAATTTAGGATTAAAAATGAAAACTGCCTTTCTCATCTTATTTCTGGTCTTTATTTCGAGCCGTATCACTCACGCTGCTGTTGATTGCCAAACAATAAATCAACAAGATGTTCTCGGTGTAAGTCACTCCGCCACTATTAGTAATATTTTTGATGTTGCATTCGAAGCTGATTTATCAGAGAAAATACTTTTTTCAGGTGAAATTAATAAAAGTAGTGTTGATAGATTAATTAGACGTATAAATAAATATTTAGCTCAACACCCTAATCAAGATTTAAATATAACGATTACGCTGGATTCAGGTGGCGGTAATGTCAATGAAGCTTTAAGAGCAATCAGAGAAATTGATCGCTTAAATAGAAAACCAATGATTCAAATCGATACTAAAGTTGGATCACATAACTCTTGTGAATCGGCATGCACCCTTCTTTTTACGGCCGGTGAAAAACGTTATGCCTCTGAGCGAGCAAAATTTGGCTTTCATTCACCAAAGTTTGTAAGAGGTGACAGAGGAGATCGATCTCGTGCCGATATTGAAGATCTTTATAGAAGATTATGGCTAAAGCAAATACGTTCAGTAGATACGACGGCTGCACAAATGATTCAAGATCATGAGTACTTGTTAGACTATGATATGAGCTATGTACGTGCACGTGAGCTTACAACAGGGTACGTAACCGATCTGCTTTAAGCTTTGTGGATTTTAATAAAGTGTGTTCTTTCATTAATTAATGGAATTAAAAAGAATAAAAAGACTAGGCTATAAGCTATGCCCATCGATTGAGTTGCATAGCTTAATCCTTGGTTATCAATTAGACTTCCAAACAGTGGCCCAATTCCAATAAACAAAACTCTGACTCCCATTTGCATAATACTGTTGGCCGTGGCCCTAAAATCCGTCGTAACTCTCTTATTTAAAGCATCATTATATATAACCTGACCTAGACCTCGGCAAACCTGAAAGGCGAGACAAAATAAAATGCCAAGGATATGGTTAGTAAATGAAATTCCAAGATAGCCAACAATTGGTAACAACCCAATTATTATTAATGCAGCAACACTACCAATCTTCTTTTCTAACTTATGAGCCGACTTGCTTACAAATGAAACCGTAAAGTTTGTAGCCGCCCAAAGAAAACCAAAATAGGTGATATTGATTCCTAGCTCATTCCAATACTTTTGAAACATCCAAACTGCTGTTAGTGTTCCCGTAAATGAAAAGATGGCATTGATGAGTATGAAATTTAACAACTTTGATTGCTTAAATAAGCTTCTGTAAATATAGCCGATATTCTCTTTGTGAGTAGCTGTCATTTTAGTTCTAGGTGGCTCGACTAGGGTAGTGGCTACTAGCATTGGGATCCAACTGATGAAAGCTGAAATTGTGGCTAGATTATGTATATTAAAGGCAAGAAGCATTAAAACACTCGCGATCAAAGACGCCATACCTTCGCCCATGGATTGGTAATACACACTTTTTCCCAAAATTTTGATTTGTGCCTTCTTAGGATTAGTGACCTCTAATGTATCGTAAATTAAGGCAGTGTCTGTACCAGAGCTTAGAGAGACAGCAATACCCAGGATTATTTCCGCAACAATCAGAAGCTCAAGACTTTCAGCTAGAGGAAATAAAGTAAAACCCAAGGCTTTTAAACCATGGGCCACGACTAGCGTTTTTTTTCGCCCTAAAAGATCTGAGATATAGCCTGAAGGAATTTCAAAAATAAACACGGTAACAGCAAAAATTGATTGAAGAAGATAGACTCCTTTCATGTCGATATCTAGAGATAAAAAGAATGGCACAATGACTGGCATAATAACCAGAAACATGGTGAAAAATTTTAAAAGGTAGATTTTAGAGATATTTTTTTCTAACACTGAATTATCTTAGTTCGACATTAGGAAGGTTGTCACCCATATCTCCAGTGTTTGCGCCACGATCCATGGTATTACCTAAACCTAGCTGACCAAAATTGTTTTTACCCCAACATTTAAGTTCTTTATTATCTAGAACTGCACATGTTGTATCTTTGGCAAGCTTTTCAACTGTGCGTCCCGAACCTAAGTCGACTTCATTCAGGAAATCGCCCATTTCAGAGGGATTGTCGCCTAAATGAGCAGTTGATTCAGATCCTAAACCGCCTTCAGTTCCTCGGCCCCAGCATTTAAGATCATTAGAGTTAGTCACTGCACATGTTTCAGAATTATTTGTTCCTGTTACATCGAGTGCTGTTTTACCTGTTCCTAAATCGATAGCAGCGAGATTGTCTCCCATAGTACTTGCAGAGGCTCCTAGATTTGTCGAATTGCCTTGGCCCAGCTTTCCTACAGTATTTGATCCCCAACACTTAAGATTATAATTATCTAAAACGACGCAAGTTGTGTTTTGAATTGATACGCTAATTAGATTAGCAGTCCTACCTGTTCCAAGATTTACAACACCGTTGTTGTTAGGAGTCGTAGCACCGCTACCACCTCTGTTTGTTGTATCTTCAAAACCCAATTGTCCACTACTGTTTAGTCCCCAACATGTAACTGTGCTGTCATCTAAAATGACGCAAGAATGTCCAAAACCAAGATCAAAATCTATAGGGTGACGAGCTCCGAAACTTAACGGACTAGAAGGTGAGTTTTGTTGAGTTGTATTGCCAATACCAAGTTGACCGTAAGTATTATCTCCCCAGCATACGAAATCATCATTATCTAAAATGGCGCAGGCTGACTGACCGCCAGTTCCTATTTTTTTAGCAGTTCTGCCGACACCTAGATCAATATTAAGTAGGTTATCTCCCATATCACCAGAGTTAATACCTCTTGATATGGTATCACCTTGGCCTAGTTGACCAACAGAGTTATTGCCCCAACATTTTACATTTCCCGCAACCGAACGTGCACAAAAGAAGTTTCCGCCTCCAGAGATTTGTGCAGCTCTAAAATTTGTACCTAGATCAACGAAAGGTAAGTTTGCTCCCATTTCTGCAGTTTGGTCACCCTTAGATGAACTGGCATTAATTTCAAGCCCAAGTTCTCCATTTGTATTTGCACCCCAACATTTAACTTTTCCATTGTTAAAGACTGCACATTTGCTGTTTGTAGATGCTGCCAAATCAATAATTGTTCCGCCCTTAGCTGACAACGAAACTGTTGAAGACGTGGTACTTGCACCATTAAAGTAGCCAACAGATAGAGTGGAGCTATAGCTAGCGACTTGTAATGGAGTTGCTTTTAAAATAATGGTACATGTACCTGCCGCTGCGAGATTGGTTCCACATGTGCCACTACCCGTATCGTAAAATGGAGATGATAAACCGCTTAAGGCAATAGAGCTTGCGTTATATCCACCGGTGTTAGATACAGTGAACGTCGTTGTTGCTAATGGAGCTACACGATGCCATTTCGTGCCGTCATAAAGTGCGATATCAGCTACGGCAAAATTAATAGCACCGTCTCCAAAGTTAACCGCGCCCGCTGTTGTATTTGTATAATAATCACCTACAGTCCCAGTTCCGTTGATGAGAGTCGGAGTATTTGTATTAGCATTCCAAGAACCTAAGTTTGAAGTAGGTTGAGTCGGTAGAGCAGGAATAATCCCAAAATCAAAACTGGCGCCAACATCAATTGATAGTAAAGCAGGATTCGCTCCAGTACCTTGAACAGAGCGAGTCGATGTTTGTGTTGATACTCCGTTATTATAGTCAATAACAATCGTATCAGATGATAATCCTGTAACTGTAGGTGAATATTCAATATCTATGTTACAGCTGTTACCTCCAGTAAGGCTGGATGTACAAGTACCACTTGTCCCTGGAAAAACTCCACCTGTAAAATTGAACGGCGTAGCTAAACCAATTTCGCTAATACTACTGGCTGTAAATACACCAATATTTGTTACGGTAAAGATATGTGTAGATGATCCACCTGTCGCAACAGTACCAAAATCATAAGGGTTCGAATCTGATATTGTTAAGCTAGCAGGAGTAACAGCCGTACCACTAATGGCAATTGTTGAGTTCGTAACGGACGCACCATTATTGTATTGCAAATCTAATGTATCTGTAGGTGTTGAGACTCCAACAGGAGAGAAGGAGATTTCTATTGTACAGTTTCCAGCCGCCGGTATATTTACACCACATGATCCACCTGTACCTGGATATGATCCTCCCGAAAAACTAAATGGTGCAGCTAAGCCAACTTCATTCGTTCCAGTTGCAACATACCCGCCAGTATTAGTTATAGTTATGGTTTGATTTTGCTGCCCACCGACAGGTAGAACTCCAAAATCATAACTAGCACCAACATCAAAACTAAGAAAGGCAGGATTTAGCACTTCAATATTAATTGTTATACTATCTGTGCCTCCGTTATTACTGGCAGTGATAGTATAAACTTGATCAGCACTAGCGGCAGTTGGAGTACCAGAAATAGCACCTGTTGAAGTATTAAAGGAGAGCCCAGCTGGTAGTGAAGGTGAAATTGAATAACTTGTTGCAACACCAGTTGATAAAGTTGGGACGTTTGATGCAATCGTTAAACCAACAATATAGGAATCATCATTTGAAGTATAGCCTGAGAATATTGGTGCTTCATCTAAAACAGAAAGTGTTAAAACAAATGTATCTGATCCTCCTGGGCCTGTTGCGGTAATAGTATAGTTACTACTAACAGTGGAAGTTGTAGGAGTTCCTGTAATATCACCTGTGGTAGCATTTAAGGCTAAGCCTGCAGGTAAGGCCGGTGCAACTGTATATGCAGTTACTTCTCCGCCGATATTTAAAGGAGAATTAGTAGTGATAGCAGTGTTGTATGGATAGTCAGCACTACTAGAAGTGTAGCTAGAAATCGCCGGAGCAATTAGTGGAACTTCAAGGAAAATTTCAGTTTCTGAACCTGAAGAATAAAGAAGATTATTTCCACTACCATTGAATATTGATGAATCAAAATTAAAATCAATTTGATTCCCAAGACAATTAGACTGTGAATAAGTCTCAATTGTAAAATCAAATAAATCAATTGTAGATTGACCAACTGGAACGACAAAGATTGTCGAAGTACTTGATAGAGATGTTGAGGTTTCATTTAAACAGCTAGAACTCATTGATTCCGACAGACTTCCATCCGGAGAGTTTTCATTAAACTTTACTTTAAAAGAAGCAGCACTACCTTTTGTTGCAGCACCATCACAATTTTGGCCTTGAGTTTTTGAAGTTATGTCGTCACAGATAATAAATTTAAGTGGATTAAAAGAGTTCCCAGTTCTGTAAGCACCAGGAGCAAAGTTAGTATTTGTACAATCTGAATCAGTCATTGTGATACTAACGTTTGAAGCTTGACCCTGAAGAGTTGTTTCACTTACACCACATTTTACTGAGGATTCTAAAGCATTGCCTGAATACCAGCCTACGGCGTAAAAACTCCAATCCCCTTGAGCCAAATTAATATTCTTGACGACATTATCATCTGGAAAAGCTGCGGCTAATTTTTCACCATTTGGGCCAAGTCCCCAAACCATCACTCCACCAGAAAAATAACCACCACCTAAAAAACCGGCTTTCACAGACAGATTGGTGGTGACTTTCTTTTTGCCAGAACATGATGAAGTTATGACAAATATTAGGCACATTAAAAATATGGAATAAAACCTAGCGGATTGAATGATAATGCTCCTTAATACTCTACATGGCTTATCGGTATGTAAGAGTATATATTTTAAGTAATTTTTATTGATTTTATATGTTTAAGTAACTGTTTTTATTGGCTTTGTGTTTAATTACTAAAAGCTTAATTGCCTCAATAGCTTGTCACTAATTCCAAGGAGAGCATGATGTTTGGCTTATTTAAAAAGGATCCCGTAAAAGAGCTGGAAAAACGCTATGCTGAACTCATGGAGCAGGCAATGAAAAAGCAGCAAAATGGAGATATTGAAGGTTATTCAAACCTTACGTTTAAAGCCGAAGAAGTTTTAAAAGAAATTGAGAAAATAAAAAAGAATTAAATGTGGATAATGTCTTACTTATCTCAGGCAATATCTCACGAGCTATTAATAGCGGTAGTTTAGATGAAATCTATTATTTAAAAAATCCTCATAGTGATATCCAATCTCAGGCTATTGGGCATGAATTTGAGATATTAAAAAAATATCTTCCTTCAATAAAAAGAATAACTTCGATAAATATGATACCAACTCATAAAGCTGTAACCTTTTTTGGATGGAATGCTTGCGACGAAGTTGAAAGTTTAAAAGTTTTCAAAAATGCTAAAGTAGCTAAAGCGAATAGGCTATTTGAATCAGTCAACTTTGAAAAATTAAAAAACTTTACTCAATTTCGACAGATAAATGAACCTTTATTACCTTTTAGTTATGATCTTCCTTCAAATCTAATTATTGATAATGAGGTTATGGATCATCTGAATTGGTATTTTTATGAAACTCATTTAGCGAAGACTTACTTTGAAGATAGAAATGGCGTTATAGGAAAAGAGTATTCCACAAAACTATCATCTTTTTTAAGTACAGGAAGGCTGGATGTTAGATTCTTGTATAATTATATAAAAACCTATGAAGCTACTCATGGTTCAAATAAATCTACCTACTGGATTATATTTGAGCTTCTTTGGCGTGAGTTTTTCTACTGGAGCTATCAAAAACATTCAACCAAGTTCTTTTCTAAAAATGGCTTATCAGGGCCACTAGATTTTAGCCCATTTAAAAAAGATCGTGATTTTCTCGATTTGTTTAAAGATGATCCATTTATGTTGGCCGTTATATCAGAGCTACAGATGAGTGGATTTGTTTCAAATCGATTTAGACAAGTTTTCGCCAGCTCATTGATCAATAATTATAAACTAGATTGGCGTGAGGGAGCTTATTTGTTTGAGAGGTTTCTCATTGATTACGATGTTTATTCAAATTATGGCAATTGGCAGTACCTGGCAGGAGTTGGACATGATCCAAGAGGTAAGCGAATGTTTGATACATTGAAGCAAATATCTACCTATGACAAAAACTATGATTATATTAAGTTATGGACTAGGTACCAATCAACACTAGAAATTAAAAACCTTTTGGAAAAAATCTATCTCTAGAGAGTATTTGTATTTAAGTTAAAAAAATTGTTTAATTTATAGATGAAAAAAACTCATCTCTCAACTGAAGTCATCGCTGGTTTTACTACCTTTTTAACAATGAGTTATATTATTGTGGTTAACCCAGCTATCTTAGCAAGCGATGGCACCGGTATGTCTTTTTCTGGGGTCCTAACAGCAACTGTCCTTATTAGTTTTTTGAGCACTTTATTGATGGGACTTTTTGCCAAACTTCCCTTTGCCCTCGCTCCCGGAATGGGGATTAATACCTTTTTTACATTTACCATAATCCTAGGCCATAAGATTCCTTGGCAAGAAGCTCTTGGTTTAGTCTTTTGGTCTGGAGTTTTCTTTTTAATTATTTCATTAACCAGTCTTAGGCAAAAGATTGTTCAAGCAATTCCTAAACATCTTCGCCTAGGTATGTCTTGCGGTATTGGACTCTTCTTAACTTTTATTGGACTTAAAAACGCCTCTATTATTCAATCAAGCCCGGCGACTTTCGTCACACACGCACCGCTTTCATGGGAGTTGGGGCTTGCTGTGATTGGATTATTTATTTGTCTTTTCTTTCTTAGAAAGAAAAACCCAGCAAGTTTTTTGATTGGAATCGTCTCGGTCACTTTGATCTCTTTACTCGCCAACAAAGTTGCTCTTCCAATATCAATATTTTCTATGCCTGATTTTAGTACAACTTTCTTTAAACTTGATATTTGGGCCGCTCTAAAAGTCTCATCAATCCCAATAATCTTGACACTTATCATTACTGATCTTTTTGATTCGGTTTCTAGTTTTATTGGAGTTTCTACGAGTGCTAATTTACTTGATGAGAATAATGAGCCTAAAAATCTCAAACAAGCCTTATTTGTTGATGCGGTAGCGACGTTCTTTTCTTCTTTATTTGGTACATCGGCAGCGACGACATTTATTGAAAGTTCCGCAGGAGTTGAAGCGGGTGGACGAACAGGGATGACAGCGATCGTAACGAGTTTATGCTTTTTACCTTTTTTATTCTTATCTCCACTTTTAAGTATTATTCCAATTTATGCAACGGCCCCTATACTAATTATTGTTGGCTCGCTCATGTTTAAGAATATAACTCAGCTAAATTTCAATAAAATTGAAGATACGCTCCCCGTTTTTCTGACGATCGTTCTTATTCCATTAACATTTTCGATTTCACAAGGAATCATGTGGGGCTTTTTTAGCCATGTTCTTCTTTATGCTCTAAGTGGAAGAAGTAAAGAATTAAAGCCCCTCATGATTGTTCTAGGCCTTGGTGGCTTCTTGTTTATCGCTTATTCATAATCATGATTTCAATGACTTAGCATCTTTTTCATAGTTTTTCTCTATTAAGCTATAAATTCTTATGATTTCAATCTATCTGCTGCTTGCCGTAAAGTTATTTAAGAGAACAACTAACCCCACAAGGAGTAATCATGGGAACTTTAATTAATAGTCAACTTCCAGAATTTAAAGCTCAAGCTTTTCATAATGGAGATTTCAAAACATTTACTAATACAGATCTAAAAGGTAAGTGGTCAGTCTTTTTCTTTTATCCAGCTGACTTCACCTTTGTTTGCCCAACTGAGCTTGGAGACATGGCAGATCAGTACTCACAGTTTAAAGAAATGGGCGTAGAGATTTATTCAGTTAGTACTGATACACACTTCACTCATAAAGCTTGGCACGATACTTCTGATACAATTAAGAAGATTAAATACCCAATGCTAGCTGATCCAACTGGTCACCTTGCCAAATCTTTTGGTGTTTATATTGAAGAAGAAGGCCTTGCTTACAGAGGTACTTTCTTGATTAATCCAGAAGGTCAAATCAAATTGGCAGAAATTAACGACAATGGAATTGGGCGTAATGCTGATGAGCTTTTAAGAAAAGTTAAAGCTGCTCAGTATATTGCAAAAAACCCAAATGAAGTTTGTCCTGCTAAATGGAAAGAAGGCGCGGCTACTTTAAAGCCAGGCCTTGATCTTGTAGGTAAAATTTAAGTTTAAAGAAAATTGGGGATGGCCTTGCCATCCCCATCTTTAGACCAAGGACAATTTATGTTAGATCAAAATATTATTGAGCAATTAAAGTCAGTCTTTGAGAAACTTGAAACTAAAGTTATTCTCAAATTAAACAAATCAAGTCATGCAAATCAAGCTGAACTTGAAAAAATGCTAGAGCAAGTTTCAAGTACTTCTTCTTTGATTGAGCTTGTTAATAGTGACATTGAAACTGTTGTACCCGAGTTTTCAATTCAAGATAAAAATGTAAAATTTAGAGGCATTCCAAGCGGTCATGAGTTTACATCATTGATTCTTGCTATCCTCAATTCTGACGGAAAAGGAAAATTTCCCGATGAAATGATACTCAACAGAATTAAAGCATTAAAAGGTCCAATAAACCTTAAAACATATATCTCTCTTTCCTGTGAAAATTGTCCTGATGTTGTTCAGGCACTCAATATGATGGCAATTCTACATTCAGACTTCACTCACACAATGATAGACGGTGCTTATGAACAAGATGAGATTGCACGTCTTGGAATTCAAGGAGTACCATCAGTCGTTTCAAACGATAAGCTCATTAGTGCTGGCAAAATTTCTCTTGTCGATCTTCTTGCTAAATTAGAAGCAGAGTTTGGAATTAATGAATCTGAAGCTAGCTCAGTGAATAAAGATCTAGGTGAGTTTGATGTGGTTGTTATTGGAGGTGGCCCTGCCGGTGCATCTGCTGCTATTTATACTGCTAGAAAAGGCATGAAGACAGCAATTTTGGCCGAAAAAATTGGAGGTCAAGTTAAGGATACTAAAGGAATTGAAAATTTAATCTCTGTTCCTTATACAGAAGGCCCAGCACTTTCAGCACAACTTGCTAAGCATATTGCAGAATATCCGATCAAGCTCTTAGAGCATCGTCGAGTCAAAACGATTTCAAAAGATGGCGTTAAGCATATCGAACTAGAAAGTGGCGAGTTTTTAAAAGCTAAGTCAATTGTCATAACGACAGGTGCAAATTGGCGAAAACTTGGGGTAGAAGGCGAAAATGAGTATGTCGGGCGCGGCGTTGCTTATTGCCCTCACTGTGATGGGCCTTACTATAAGGGTAAGAAAGTAGCCGTCGTTGGTGGTGGTAACTCTGGTGTTGAAGCTGCTATTGATTTGGCGGGTCTCGTTCGTGAACTCATTGTCTTTGAGTTTATGGATACACTTAAAGCTGATAAAGTTTTAGTTGATAAACTTAAGTCTCTTCCAAATGTATCGATCGTAACAAATGCTAGAACCTCACAAGTGATAGGGGACGGCGCAAAAGTCACTGCCATTGAATACGTTGATCGTAAAACAGAAGAGACTGTTAAAGTTGATCTTGACGGGATTTTTGTACAAATCGGTCTTCTTCCAAATAGTGGTTTCGTAAAAGATATCGTTGAAACAACCAAATTTGGTGAAATCGTTATTGATAATAAAGGTAGAACCAACGTTAAAGGTATTTACGCTGCAGGTGATGTTACCACTGTGCCTTACAAGCAAATTATCATTGCGATGGGAGAGGGAGCGAAAGCTGGTCTCGCCGCATTTGAAGATCAGATGCTGAACTAAAAAAGGGCCTTTCGGCCCTTCTTTTATTATTAATTATTGAACTACGACTTTAAGATCTCTGTTTATTGTACACTCTAATTTACCATCCGCGTTTGGATTAACGCTAGCGAAGTTCAAGGTTATTTCAACGCTTTCACCTTCTCGTACAGTTCCCTTTGAGTCGGTTGTACTCATATAACGAATGCTTCTTGATCCAGTTTTATTAAAGTTAAGAGCGGAAAAATCCTTACTACATTTGATTTCCCAAGTAAAAAGGTCTTCATCACTTTGGTTATCGATCGTAAGCTTCGCTGTAGCACTAGTGTCAACATCAAGACTTGCCGTTAACTTTCCTGGCTGAGGACCAGTTGGAGTCGGATTATTTCCACTTGAGGCTGACATGGCCAACGTCACTGTTTGATCATCGATATGATTTTTTAAAGTAACAAGGATGGCACCAGCAGCTTGAGATGTTGAGATCGTTGTTTCATATTTTCCAATATCGCAGCCACCGACTTTAGTCATATCAGTTGGAATTTGTGTTTCTTCTAATGGAACAAGACGAGCAATATTATTATTTAAATTGATGAGGGCATCGCCTTCACCCACAGCAATATCAAAGCTTAGCGCCATTGGTGCCGATTGATAACAGCGTTGGTAAAGGGAGTCGGTTTGTCTCTTGCCCGAAGCTTCCCATGTCTGTCCAGATAAGTTGTTTTTTATAATAACTTTTTTAGAGCTATTCATTTCAGCATAAACGGAAAAACTCTTTGTACCTGTTTGAAAATTACAAATATTCTTACCAGTTGTTGATATGGATGTTTGTACTTTAGCAAAACGTGTTTTTGGCAGATATAAAGATGAGATATTTAACATCCCAACATCATTGACGTTTTGTTGTTGTAGAGTTTCTTCTTGCATATCAAGAAGATAACATTTGCTTGCAAAAGCAAAATCCATATTAGGCTCAGCTACAATTTCATTATTCTTGTAGCGAGCTATATTTGTATCAATCCAAGAAGCATGCGCTCTAAGGCTTGCGTAAACACCAGGTAGCCCTTTTTGAGCACAACCAAGGCCAAAGTTTGTTACACCAACTAGAGTCGCACTTCCATTAACCATGGCCACAAGTGGGCCGCCTGAATCACCTTGGCATGAATCAATCCCACCTTCAGGTGTTCCTGCACATTCATGTTTTGAGTGAATAGCACCAGCGTAAGCTGTGACAGCGGAGCATGTAGCGTTGTCTATATAAGGTAATTTAACTTCATAAAGATCACTTCCATAAAGTGTACCAATCGATGTCATGTTTCCGCGCCCGATGGCCAATAGGTTAGTATCGTCATTTAAAGTGATATTACCGCGATTAATAGGTGCTGGAATGACTTTGCCTTCAGCTTGAGACTGATCATAAAAAATCAAAGCAATATCATTAAAGGTGCCACTATAATCTTGATGAGAAATAACAGCGTGAACATCTAAGACGGTTAGATTTGAAACACCGTCTTGTTGGAGACCGTGGACCAGCTTAAATTTTCTTGTTTTCGAGGCAACACAGTGGGCGGCAGTTACAGCGACACCTGGAGCGATAGAGGTTGATCCACAATACGCTGATGATAAAGTTCCATCCATCGATAACTGCAAAAAGAAATCATGTCCTTTAGACTTAGTTCCACCGATAATTTTAATATCTTTGGCATAAAGATTAAGAGGATTAACAGCAGCAAATAGAGCAAGTATGGCCAGCTTCTTCATAGACGTCCTTCTAGGTGTTGATTGGGCTATATGTACCGCGAAATACGGTTTTGACAGGGGAAAAAGCTTGTATTGGTAAAGATTACAGGTGAGCTGTTAATTATAAATAATACGGATTTTAGAATCACCAAGATTTGATTTTTCGAGGTGTAGATTGACAGGAATTCGATCAGTTAGGGCCTTAACGTGGGAGATAAGGCCAATTTGTTTACCGCGGCTTTGAACGTTCGAGAGCACTTCAAGCACGTCATCAATTGAGTCCCTATCAAGTGTTCCAAAGCCTTCATCTATAAAGAAGGCATCAACTTCAGTCTGACCTCTAGTCAGCTCCGCCAAAGATAAGGCCATGGCGAGACTAACCAAGAAAGTTTCACCACCAGAAAGTGTGGAGATTTTACGTTCTCCACCGCCGCGCCAATTATCGATGACTAAGAAATCTTGTGATTGTTTCTTGTTTTCTAAAAGAGTAATTTGATAGCGACCTTCGCATAAATGTTCTAGTTCAAAGTTCGTTTGCTCAACCAATCGCTCTTCGACGAGACCTAGAGCAAAACCTCTAAATTCATCCTGACCTAGCACAGAGGAGAGTTCATCCCAGCGACGTTTTTTCTTAATCGCGATATCGAGCTCTTCTTTAAACTTTTCTAATTCTTTACGTTTTTTTGCATCAATATCAAGTGACTTCTTTAATTCAATAAGCTCTGTTTCTAATGCCTTAAAAGACTCTTTCGATTTTTTGAACTCGACCATAAAGAACTCATTAAACCAAAGTTGAATCTCATTAAAAGCAGCTTCAATTTCATGTGATTGGTTGAGAGTTTTTAGTTTGTCGAAACCTCTCGAAAAATCATTGAGGTTTTTGTATTCTTGGCGCGAGTCACGAGAGTTGATGGTAGAGAGAATCTTTTCAAGTTCTGATCTGGCTTTCTTAAGCTGTTCAGAGATAAAGCCATGTTTAGTTCGATTTGTTTCACATTTTTGTTCCAGCTCTTTAAGCTTGGCTTGCCAATGATCTTTTTGCTTATTTTTATCGTCGTCCTGTTCTTCGATTGCTTTTAAGGCCTTTGATGTCGAGCCTTCAGGAATAAGGGGGGAAAGCTTTTGTCTTAACTGTTGAATTTCTTGTAATAAAGTTGTTCGAATCGTGGCGTCTTTGGTTTTTTCAAGATTACGTTCACCAGCTTCTTTATGTCCTTGTTCAAGACGTTGTTTAAGATCATTAGCCTCTTGTTCAAGCTTTTCTCTTTGATGTCTAAATTCATGCTGTTTTTTTAAGTAGTTTCTTGCCTGTGAAAGCTCACTTGGTATTTCAGGCAATCGACTTTTTAAGTCTTGATAAGAGCGTTTAATGATTAATTCAAGGTTTGTCTTGGCCTTAAGGCATTCCTCATGAATATCATTTTGGTGGCTCCACTCATCGCGAAGTTTGAGTCTTTCTTCGTTTTTTTGTTTGAGCGCTTGCTCAATGAGTTTAGCTTCTGATGCATTATCTTCAATGTTTCGTATTTTTTTACCTAAAAGGTCGAGATTCTTTTCTAAATCAGCTTTATTAAAGGCGTTTTTATTTATTTTAAGTTCGCTGCAATATTTGATCAGATTATCATTATATCTTTTGAGTTCTATCTCAGTCGATTGGATTTCGCTCTTCATTAACTTAACTTTCTCTTCAAGACTTTCTATTCGAATTTCTTCAGCTTGGATATCCTTTTCAAGCTGATTCATGGAGTTTAAGTCTTGAGCTGAATGTGACTTGTTAAGATGAAGTTGTTTAACTTTTTCTTCATTCCAATTGTTTCCACAGATAAGGCAATCCTCACCCTCGTGATGATGGTCAATAATCGTCGAAATGGCTTGTTCAAGTTCAGCTTGTTTCTTTTTTAGTTGCAGGTTTTCAAGTCTCAGTTGATCTTTTTCAACTTTGTCTTTTCGAAGTATAAGCTGCTTTTGAAACTCTTCTTTCTCTATGCTTTTATTTTTAATCTTTCTTGAAATTTCATCACTATTTCTGATGCTTTCATCTAATGGGCCAATATAGCGATTTAAAAGGGAGTGCTCTTCTTTAAATTGATCCAGTTGATTGAACTCTTCGGGATTTACAATCAGCTTACTTTTTTTAGTTTCGAGCTGAACGAGTTCAGCGCTTAATTCACTACCACGGACTTTAGTCTTATCCATCGCAGATTTTGCATTTTCTATTTTTGATAAATTGATATTCAACTGGTTTAAAGATTCATTCCATTCGGCCATTAAAGCATCAATGGCATTTCTCGATATTTCAGATAGTAATAGATAATCTGAATCAAGTTTGAGATCTTCAATCGTCGCTGAAATTTCTTTCTGTCTTTTATTCCACTTTTCTAGATTACTTTGCCATTGATTTTCAGCTTTTTCACGCTCAACGTCTTTTTGGGCAATAGTGTTTTCTAAAATTGTTTTGGAATCTAGCTCTTTTTCAAACTGAATGGCTTTTTGAAGCTCATCTCTTCTTCTATCTCTAATCGTTTTGAAAGCATCAAAATCTTTTTGCCAGACTCTGTAGTCGTCTTTAGATTTTTGCAAGAGATCGTTACTTGTTTGAAGCTCAAGTAAGGCACCTTGCTCTTCGCCCTTATAACGATTGATATCCTTTATCCATTTTACGAGTTCGTTAAGCTGCGCTTCATCTTTTTGGAAGCATTCGACATTATGCTCTAAAGTTGGTCGCTCTTTATTAAGTACGACAACCTTTTCTCTCATCGCTTTTAGATCGTCTTCACTAAAAGGTAGGCCACCTTCGATGCGTGCTTCAAGCTCACCTTGAACTCTGGACATCTCTCTTATTTTTTCTTTTAAATTCTTATTTAAGCCAGATAGTAGTTCTGCTCCTGCTAAGTTTTCTAAAATGAGTTTACGCTCAGTGAAAGTGGCAGTTAAAAATTCAGCAAACTGACCTTGGTTAAGGATAATAGTTTTTTTAAATTGTTCAAAGTTTAGACCGACGATGGTTTCAATGTCTTGATCAGTTATTTCTCCGTTAGCGAGTAACTCTTTTGTATATTTGGGTCTAAGAATACCATTCTTGTCGATATGTTTTTTACAACGCCATAAAGCTCTATAGACCACGCCATTACTGCTAAACTCTAAGTCAATACTAGCTTCGGTTTCATCTTGGGTGACATATTCCCATTGATTTAAGGTTTTTTTATAGGTGTTGCCATACAAGGCTAATGAAATTGCTGTTAGTAACGAAGACTTGCCTGAACCTGTCGCTCCCGTAATGGCAAAGAGCTCTTCGTGTCCTAAGGCCTCACCAAAATCAATAATATGTTCACCACGAAGGGAAGTGATATTATGTAGCTTGAGCTTAATAAATCTCATGAGCGTTCAAGCTCCTCAATCAGAGATTTGAAGTCTTCAAGCAATTGTTGACTTGGTTTTTCTTGTGAAGGGTATTTCTTTTTATAATAAAGCTTAAACAGCTCTTCAAGATTTGCGCCACTTCCACCAATATTAGTGATGAGGTGAGCGTGCTCTTTTTCTGAACTTGATAGAGCGGCGCTTTGTCCTTCAATTTGAAGTGATAAGAGCTCCCATGGGTGCTCGACTTGAGAAAGAATCTCTCTGATTTCATCGGCGAGTCCTGAGACTGCGCCTGTTGCTTTTATTTTTATCTCTAATAAACCAGCGAGTTTATAGTTTTGTTTGTAATTTATAAGTTCACTGGCAAGCTTAGTTTTAATATCTTCTTGATCAAGCTTGAGTGAGATGACTGGTCTAAATTCAGGAATTTCTATAAACGATTGTTCAATGTCTTTATCGTTCCATTCTAAGATAGAAATCTTTTTTTCACGCTTTTCATTAAACCTAAAGCGAATAGGCGAGCCGGGATAGATGGCCCTTGGTTTTTCTTCTCTAAGTCGCTGGGTCTGATGAATATGGCCAATCGCTAGATCATCATAGGGTAATCCCCAAAGAGAACTAGGAAGTCCATCAAGGCCTGATATACTTACAGATTGCTCACTGCCTGCTAGTCTAAAGCCACCAAACAGGTGATGTGAGACTAGCATACGTTTCGTCTTGTCTTCGTCTGTTGAATATTCGCTTTTAATCATTCGATTCATGACATCAACAATACCAAGTTCGATTAATTGTTCTGGTTTTTCTAAAACCATCCTTGGAAACTCTGTCTCGGTGATGAGTTTTGAGCGCTGGACGTACTCTAAGACTTCATGACTTCTAAAAAATGGGAGAAGGTGGATAAACCATTGGTTTTTGCCTTCTTCTACCTTAAAAACATAATCGTTTGGATTGAATTCGTTATCGGATGGGAATCTTCCAACCACATGGATATTTTTATTTTTTAAAAAGAAATTTGGAGCTTGTAAGAAACGGCCGGAATCGTGATTGCCGGCAATGATGAAGACTTTCTTTGAATGCTTATCCATGGCTTCTAGAAACTGATAGTAGAGCTCTAGCGCATCGTGAGGTGGGTGAGGTGTATCAAAAACATCTCCGGCCATGACAAGCGCATCGATATTTTGCTCAAGCATTGCTTGCTCAAGCCAGCTTAAGAAGAGTTTTTGCTCAGGGAGGCGTGAAACTTTAAAAAGCTTCTTACCTAAGTGCCAATCTGAGGTGTGAAGAATCTTCAAATTACACCCAACCAATTCTAATTTGTTGGACCACTATCATTAGAACCGCCATTTTTATTACGGTTTCTATTTCTTCTATTGCGATTTGAGCGACGCTTTTTGGGACGTTCTTGTCCATCTTCAGTTTGAGTTGCAGAACTCGCTTGCTGAGTTGGTTTTGTCGTCTCTTCAGCACTGCTAGTATCGTCAGCATATGTTGAATCGTCTTGCTCATCATCATCTTGAAACAAGCTACTGGCCTGATTAAAGTCATCTGCAGTTTTCTGTTCAGCGACTTCAAGTCCAATCACACTTTGAGTTTCATCTTGAAAGAATGGAAGTTCTCTTGGGAATTGATAATCTTTTGGTGGTGTTATTTCAGGGTTGTACTGATTAATAGCATAACGACGTTTGCGACCTTGATCTGTAATCAATTCAAATTGCTCAATTAGAATATGAATGCGGTAAACGCGCCCGATATCACCATTGGCCGTTGTGATGATTGAACCTTCTTTAGGAAGAAGTTTTTTCTTTTCTACGTAAACGGCATCTTCAAATTTCATACAGCATTTAATTTGTCCGCAAACACCATTGATCTTTGTAGGCACTAGAGCAAGGTTTTGATTTTTTGCCATCTTAATTGAAACAGAGCCATAGTTTTTTAAAAATGATGAACAACATGTTACTAGTCCGCAAACGCCAATGGCACCAATGGCAGCTGAGCGATCTCGAACCGAGATCTGTCTAAGTTCAACACGAATTCTTAATTCGGATACTAGATCTTTAACTAGTGTTCTAAAATCGACTCTGTTTGGAGCGTTAAAATAGAACACCGCTTTTTTACCATTTTGAGTAAACTCAACATGGGTCAGCGTCATATCAAGATTATGTTTTTCAATAAGTCTTTTTGCCATAATATCGGCATCGCGCTCACGGTGAATATGTTCACGCTGAAGAATAAGATCTTCTTCGCTGGCGACACGGTTGATGGGACGAAACTTGCCCATATTTTCGTGATAGCTAATTTCATAAGGAAAAGAGTTCACGTAGCCAACGGATAGTCCACGATCGCTCATGGCAACAACTTGTTGGCCGTAAGTGTAACTTCGCTTTCCTACTAAAAATGTATGTGGTCTTGAGTTTCCAGGAAAACGCACTCTAACAAGTTGAAGTTTTTCACCAGTCGCAAATGTTTCACCATCATCATCATCGCCGTTATCGTTTTGACCGTCGTTTTCTTGATATGATGATTCTTCTTCTTGCTCAGTTGTCTCTTCGTTAGTCGTTTGCGTAATATCTGTTTCTATCTCAGTTTGACCGTCTTCAGACGGAGTATGTTGCATGACATTAAGTCCTTAATCATTTGTTCAAAAACAACCTATATTCTCGGGTTTTTACGAGAAAATGTCCATGCACAAAGCGCTTTAAAATTGCTCGAGGAATTAAGATAAAGTCGTGACTAAACTAAAAATTCTCTCATTTATCGAACTGTTAAAGGCTTTCGAGTGTTGATGGTGTTTTGATGCGTCGAGTATCTCTTCAATAGTCTTCGGGTTTTCAATATTCACTAAACTCCAATTCAATAATCCTTGAATAACTATGGCTTCATTTTCATATTTACCCTTACTAAGAAGGCTTAATTCTCCAGCTAGCTTTGGTAGCTGGTTCGAAAACTCGAGATCAGCATCGAAATTATTTGGATATTGTGCCGTCCAGCGCTGCATGAAATCAGCAAGAGATTCCTTGGGCTTGGCCGTGAGTTCTTCGACAGGTTCTGGTGGATTCAAATTGAGTTTAATCGCTCTAGACTCTACCGTTGAAAGAAGTGGTGTCGCTCCGGCGTTTAAAAAGAAAATGGTACAATGATCAGTTGGCTCTTCTAATGTTTTTAATAATTTATTAGCGTAGCTCGAACCAATCGTTTGTGGCTTTTCGACAAAGATAAACTTCCATGGAAGTTCTAAAGGCTTATGCGCCATCGCCTGAAAAAGTGGATCAAAATCTTTATTTTCAATTTTATAATGATCTTCTTCAGGAGTAAGCCATAACAGATCAGGATGACCTTGATTAAAACGGCGCTCATTTTGATTAGCATCTTTATTTTGATCAAAGAGAACACTAAGAACAAAGTCTTTAGACCACTGCTTTAAATAATCTTCAGAGGAAGAATTTAAGATATAAAAATGTCCAAGGCTTCTTTTAGAATATCTTGCAAGGAGTGCTTGGCCTAATAATTCTTTCATGCTTAATCGTCATGCTGATGGTACTGATCTTTTTTTGTCGCTAACAATTGATCTAGTCTAGCTAGAATATCAACGTTAACGGCATCAAAATCTCTCTCTCCATCAATAACAGAAATTCTATTAGGAAAAAGTTGAGCAGCTAGATCGTATCCTTCAACTAATTTTTCGTAAAAGGAATTACCCTGTCTTTCAAAATAATCTTTTGGAGCATTCCTCATTTTCTGTCTAGCGTGAGATGTTTGAACACCAATTCTAAGATAGAAGGTGAGGTGAGGCACAAGACAAAGCGGAAATGCACGGTGAAGTTCCAAAACAGTACTTGCACCTAAATCTCTAGCTAGACCTTGGTAAGCAATAGTGCTGTCGATATAGCGGTCACAAATAATAGCAGTTCCAGGAACACCGAGCTCTTTCATTACAACTTCGTGCAGCAATTGTGCTCTGGATGAAGCAAATAAATGAGCTTCGGCCAAAGGATGAAGATCATGATTAGCACCGAGTACCGCTTGACGCAGACGCTCTCCAAATGAAGTTCCACCTGGCTCTCTTACAATGAGAACACGCATACCTTTTTTCTCAAGGTAATCGATAACTGATTGAATTTGAGTTGATTTACCAGCTCCCTCGATGCCTTCAAAGCTTAAAAAATAAGAGCCAGGAAAGGCAGGTGTTCGAAAAGTGGATAAAAGTTCAGGAGATGGGATGTTTTTATTCATGCCAAACGTTAGCACAAACTTAAGCGGCGACTCAATAATTTAGTGATTAATAAGAGTCGTATTCGTTTTCGTTAACTTGGTCAAAGGACTCAGATTCGCCCATAACAGCTTTTTCTGAAGCATCAGATTCATAAATTTTAGCAAAATCATTTTCTGTTTTTTTATCTGAATTAATAAAACGATCATCTTCAAAATTAGCCTGTGACTCAGAACCTTCTTCTAATAATTCTTGTTGATAATCATCATCGGGATAAACGCTTTCTTTAGACAATTTAGAACCAATAGGATCTTGTTCTAGAGGACGATCATTTTCATAGGCAAAGTCATTATCATCGCGATTGATAGGCTTGATAATACTGTCTTTAAAGGCTTTAGATTTTCTAAACCCAGATGCCCCTGAATTATTTCTATTAACTTTATTAATAACTCGCTCTGAAAGCGAAGTTTCATTTCTTTTTACATCTTGACCTAGTCGATTGGGGGCAACTGGTGCTGATGGTGTGTTAGTACGACGTGAAGCAGTTGATCTTGCATTATCTGGAGTATTTGAAGAGCGAAGTGGCTCAACAGGTCTTGAAGCCAGCCAAGCAGCAAAAGTTAATCCTGCAGCAATTGCACAGACAGCTGCCACAACAACTTTTGGAATCGGAGCTGACTCTGATTCAACTTGAGAAGTTACTGAAGATGTTTTACCCGCTTTACCTGATTGCAAATTTTCTAAGTAAGCAAGCGAAGCGATAGCATCAGTTTCAATCGCTTTTGAATTTGAATTAAGCTGTGTTAAATCTTTTTCTACTTCATCAAAAGAGTTATTAAAAACCTGCCATTCAGGCATAAAGGGTAATTCACCTGAAGGTGTAATATTACGACGATCGAACTCTTCAATCTCGTAAACTCTTCCCCAGCTTTGGCCACCATCAGAGCTAATCTGATCACTGACTAATACTTTTCCATTTTTTAATTTATCATCGATTTCTTCAGCAGAATGAGGCCCACTCTTTTTACCTTCATGAAGTAAAAAGAATTCTTCATGTTCAATGTTGAGATCGTTTCTTGCCACCAATTGTGGCTTTCTACGTTGGAAAAATGGATGCTGTAGGATAGGAATCCATTCTTCTGCTGCAAACTGACTAACAAAGCAAGAGATTGGAAAATTAGCATCCTGAGCAACGTATGCTTTGAGGTCTTGATTATAGATTGGGCCAAGACGTGTTTCGCCAAGACGAATCTCAAAAAGCTCTTCTGCTGCAAAGGCTTTTGGATTATCGACAATAATATTTTTTAGTCCCTCAAAATTATCATTTGGGACTAAATCATCGAGTGTCGTTAATTTTTTAGCTGACTCAGACACATCATCCTCCGTTAAATACGGCGTCTACCTGTGTCCTATCGGTGAATAGAGTAAAAAGCTGAGATTATTGAGGTTATTTAGGCAAGAATTGCCAAAAAAAAGCGGACTCTTTCGAGTCCGCCGTATTAACCAATTAATTTAGTTTTAATTAAAAAGCATTTAACATGAAGTAGAATGCAAATTCTTGAGCCTTAGTCGCTTCGCTGAAGTTACTAAGAGAAAGTTTTTTACCATCATCACTTTCAAGAGTGTTAGCAGTATATACAGCTCCTAGAAGTTCTGGAGTAATTTGGTAGCCTGTTTCAAGAACGTTGTAGATGTTAGCAGACTGAACGCCACCAACTGTTCTTCCAATAAATGGCTCTTGAACAAAAGCAACATACCATTTGTCAGTGATTTGGAAGTTCTCAACAAATGAAGCATAGGCATATGTATCATTTGTATCTTGGTCAGCAGTGTTAATTCTTTGTGTTTTAGCACCGTAAAGTGTTCCAGAAAGGCTGAATAGGCTATTGAACTCATGTGAAGCTTTAACAGAAGCACGAGTCAGGCCGTATTGATTTCTAGCATTTCTATCAGTTGGAGCTGGGTATAAACGCTGCTCAAGTTTTGCTGACATGTTGATGCCGTGATCAGCTTGAGTAAGAATTTTACCTCTGTTGTATGAAAGAACCATACGATTCATGCGAGTATCTTCTTTTCCAGTTCTACGATCGAAAAGAATTCTGTTTTCAAGTTTTACAGAGTCTTTATCTGTAAGCTTGTAACCAAGGTAAAGAATAGATGTGTTTTGGAAACCATCCATACCTTTAGCTGTTGCAGTTTCAGAAAGAACGTCCATGCTTAGTGGAGACTCTTTAAGCTTTTGGTAAATGCTACCAAGAGAAGTTGTTGATGTTGAGGCCGCTTGAGCACCAAGTGATGATGTCAAGGCCAATAATGCTGCTACTTTAGTCAATTTCATATATCGCTCCTAAAAAAGATCTCACAGAATTCTTTGTCAGTTTTTTGTTAACTCCGAAGGGCAATTTGCCTTTAAAAGGGTATTATGCGCAAGATTTAATTTAGACATGGGAAAAACTTACACTGATTGTAAGGTTTTGTAAGAATGAGAGCATTAGCTTAACAAGTTGAGTTGGTTAATGAGACAATATGACTCCAAATGATAAGGATTTTTACTGCAGCGCATTATATTTTTAACTATTTTCTTCCTTCAACGGACTTTATCCTTCTTTTTTAGAGGTTTTGGTCTATTTAAACAGCGTTTAGCGTTTGAAAAGCTTAATCTTTCTGATTCGGCTTGCCGTCCATGGCAAGAAGCTGGCTCTTTATATTGGGCCTTTCATTGCTCCAGTGAAGGTGAATTCGAACAACTTAAGCCACTAATGATTAAGGCGATCGAACTTGATCAAAAAATAGAACTTATCTTCACTTCACCAAGTGTCGAGCGCAAAGTTCAGCAGTTTTATACCAAACACCCAGAGTCTATTCGTTATTTACGTATGCCGCTTTTGTTGGATTTAAGACTCTCGCGTTGGTCCAAGGCACTTGGTCTTATTATGTGTCGCTATGATTTTTTTCCGGAACTTCTCTTATTACCTACTCAAAAGAAGGTTTTAGCCTGGGCCAGTCTCAAGGGGAAAAGCCCTAGTTTCTGGCTAAAAGCAGTCTATAAAAGCTTTGATCTCGTTATTGCCAGTACCGTCGAACAAACAGCGGCCTTAAAGAATTTTACAAGTCAGATGCCAGGGATTGAAGTTGCCACCTATGACTTTAGACCACTTCAAATTCGCCATCGTCTCAAACAGTCTCAAATCCCACAAAAGTTAATAGAGTTAATAAACTCGCAAGATAAAGAGGATCAAATTATTGTCGGTAGCGCCTGGGAGAATGACTTTCATCTCTTTGATCAGTTATTGAAGGATCCTATGAATGTTCATTTGTGGCTTGCTCCTCACCAATTAAGCACTACTTCCTTAGAACAAATTAAAGCCTATTGGAAAAAACACTTCCCACATATTGAAGTTGTTTCATTAAATCTTAAACATCTTGATTCATGGCCTCTTGAAAAGCTTTTACAAAAAAAAGAGCAGACGACCATTTGGCTATTAGAGTCCCCTGGAATCTTAGTCGAGCTGTACTCACTTTTTAATTACGTCTATGTCGGTGGGGGATTTGGAAGATCTATCCACTCCGTTTTGGAGCCTGCCGTGGCCGGTTGCAAAGTCTGTTGTGGCCCTAAAATCCACCGTTCAACCGAGATTGATTTAGTAAATGAATTATCACCCGGACAAGTTAGCGTTGTGAACACGGCGAGCGAGTTTTCCACATGGTGGAATAGCGCCCATCAGACATCAAAACCCTTAGAAGATGACAAAGCTTTTAAAGCCATGGAGAATTGGATTAAGAAATCTGATGAAATTATAGGATTGACCCTTGCTCACTAAAAACGTCGATCAAGTTGTGATCGGCAAAAGTACTTTTTCTGTTCTACTTGGACTACAGTTATTGCAGTCTGGAAGTAATGTTTTATTGCTCGATGATGATCGCATGGGCTACGGCGACCTCTACGAAAAATTTATTAGTGAAACCACTCTTCAGTCTTTGCAGGCTTGGGGAGAAGAGTTAGGCGTAGAGCCACTGGTTAATATTTCTCATTTTATAAGTTTCTCAGAACATAATATCCATCTCGACTGTGAAGGTTTAACTAGGAGAGTGAAGCTTACTTCATCTCCGACTTCAAATATGATGGAGCTGGCCAGAAAGCTTGGCTATCCTGAAGATAAGCAGTTCTTCCCTGATAAAAAAGAATTTGATGAAGAAGTGATGGCTTCACTTAGCCGTTTAGGTAAGCACCTGTACCGCTTTCAAACACTGTCTCAACTTGATGCCAAAGTTTTAACCAATCAATTACCAAAAGATCTCGTTGCATGGGCAGAGCCTATCGTGTTGCCTTTTTTAGGGCGAAAACAATTAAATCTTAATCGTCCATGGGATGCTTTCTTTTATGTCGCCAGAGCGATTTATCATCAGAAGTTTTCTCTAGATTTTTCAGCAGCAGAAATTTGGCACCTTTTAATCGAAGCGATTTCTCCTCGCTACGAACTTGATGCAACTAAATTAGTATCTAGCCTGGTTGATGTTTATCAACTTCGTGGCGGTCAATTTAAAAGTACGCGAGTTAGAGAGTGGATGTTTTATAAATCTTCTCCTTGGAGCTTAGAGCTTTCAAGTTATGAAGGGATTATTCACCCAAAGAAGCTTGTCTTAATGGGCTCTCATAGCTCTGCTATCGGTTTAGAGCTCGAGCCAAGTGGTAACTCATACATCTCCGTTTCAATGAAATATGAATCAAACCAGGCCAAAGAGCTTTTTCCTATAGGAGCAAGGCATTTTATTTTTTCTCCAAAAGATGTAGGAACCGATTTTGGACTTTGGTCGATAAAACATATTGGAAGTGGTTATATCAATGTTGAAGTCGCGCTCAGAAAACGCGAGGGTATGAAAATTGAGTTTTTATCTAAGCAGCTCTACGCCAAGTCTAATGACTTATTAGATAATCATTTCCCTCTAAATAAGTTCACGCCTTTGTCTTCAAAATTAACTCAAGGACTTGAACTTTGGATTGACGAGCACTTTCATAAACCAAGAAAGCTTCGTGGTGAGATTCTTTTGCCTGCCAATATCAAGCTAAAGCAAGTTCTCTCGCCCGGTAAAACTGAAGTCGTAAAGAATGTCAGTTATTTTGGACCAGCAAAGCGTGATCGCTTAGGCCTGATTAGCTCTTTAATCGATATGAAAGATTCTTTGCCTAGGTTGCAGTGATGAGTTCTAGCCGTCAAAATAGAGTGATGGAATATCGTTATCAAAAAGGCCAAACCTCGGTTGAGTATATTTTGATGGTTGCCGCCATGATCGCAGTCATGGCCAGCGTATTTGGCGTTATTAAAGAAAGATTTGTCGGTGATGGTAGCTGTCCGACCCCACAAGAATCGTTAATGTGCCGATTAAACTCTCTTTGGAAGTCTGATAATCCGGAAGATTTTAAAGCGTATCCACTTTAAGTGATTGAATTTACATACACGTCATTGTAAAATTTACATTCAATAGCCATTTTAATGCACGAAGTCGTCAAAAATGATAAAAGTGATGCGATTTGTCTTAAGTTTTAAAAATGAACTTGTGGCCCGACACACACTCGGTTCCACAATAGAAGGAGAGTTCAATGAAAACGACATCGCAAAAGTTGCAAATCATGGCCATGCTGATTGGCTTTGGTTTAAGCACACAGGGCTTCGCTCAGACTGCAGATATCTTAGAAGATACTGACGCTGTTCTAAACTCTGACCAAATTGACATTGATGGTATGTACGAACAACCTCGTGAATCAGCCGCTCAACGTATTGAGAAAATGCGTAAGCAGCTTGAAAAGAAAAACGAGGAAATGGTTTCAAAGAAAATTGAAGACATGCGTATCAAAGAAGAACAGAAACTGGCTAAAAAGCTTCAAAAAGCTTTTAACGGTGGAAATCTTGGAAACGTTGACGAAGTTTCTACGGCCCAAGCCGCTCCAGCAAAAGTTGTTGCAGTAGCTCCAGTGGTTGAAGAAAAGAAAACTGAAATCAAACGTAATAAGATTATCCCAGTTTTTGGTGTAACAACTTTTTCTGGTGAGCAAATTGAATTTGAATCTAGCTTTAATGCTGGCCTTCAAGCAGAAAGTCTTATCACTGATAGAATTTCAATGGGTCTAGGTATTAACTATACTTCAATGAAAATCTCTGACGTAGCTAATAACTTTAATAATAACTACAATTATAATTTTGGTTATTATAATAATTATGGCACCAACGGTCGCGAAATTGATTATTCAAATATCGCGATTGAAGCGAACTCTAAATTCTTTATTACAGATATTGAATCAAAGTTTCGTCCATATATCGGTGCAGCTCTTGGTTATAATCGTCTAAGCATGAGCTACAACGATAACGGTGCAAATAACTACAATAACGGTGCACAAAACTTCGGCCAAGAAGCCCAAAGAAGCAGCAGTATCTCAGGTTCAATCCTTGGTGGTATGGAAGCTTCGTTTAGCGAAAACATCGGGATGACTCTTGATCTTCGCTATACTAGAGCGTTAACAAGTGGTTTTGCTCAGGATCAAGGAACAACAGTTCAACAAAGTCCTGACCAATTGCGTTTACAAAATATTGGTGAAGCAATCGAAGATGCTAACCAAATCTCTGTAGGTGCCGGCTTAGTTGTTAGATTTTAATAAATAGTTGAAAGAATTTTCAAAGGCCGTAGGGTTTGTCGTCCCTACGGCTTTTTTGTTTTTAACGCACACTTTTCACTCAGTTATTTTCCCTACTAGGTAAATTGTCTAACCTGTTGATTCAACTTTAACTGTGCCTTGTTTTCGATTATCCTTTCATGGTCTTTAACTCATTTAATTCTAATGATTCTCTAAACTTTGGAAGGAGAATGGCCATGGCCTCACAATTAAGCGGAGCAGTCTATATCGTAGATGCTCGAAGATCCCCCCAAGCTAAATCCGGTATGGATTTAAAAGAAGTCGCAGTACCATATTTGGGCGCCTATCTTGTTCGCAAAATGCTAGATAATTTAGGCGTACCTGACGATGCAGTTGATGAAGTGATTTTTGGTAACACAGGATCTCCTGCAAAATATCCAAACGTCGGACGAGTCATTGCGCTTGAAGCAGGTCTGCATAAACGCACAAGTGGTTATACTGTTCACAGAAACTGTGCCTCAGGCCTTGAAGCTGTTTCTCAAGCCTTCTTAAAAGTAGCAAGTGGTCGCAGTGAAATTATCGTCGCTGGTGGTGTTGAGAACATGTCTCAGATGCCACTTATTTATTCTAAAGAAATGACTGAGCTTTTTATGAATGTCATGAAAGCAAAAAGTGTTGGAGATAAGCTTAAAGCATTAGCTGCTTTTAGACCTCCTCATCTGTCTCCAATTATTGCCATTGAACAAGGTCTTACTGATCCTTTTTGTGGCCTCAATATGGGACAAACGGCTGAGAAATTAGCTCGTGAGTTTGGTATCTCAAGGTTAGAGCAAGATACATTTGCTAATCGCTCTCACCAGCTTGCTATTAAAGCGCAAGAGGAAGGACGTTTTAAAGATGAAATCGTTCCACTAGCGATCGGTGAAAGACTTGATAAAATTCTTGCCCAAGATGTTGGCCCTCGTGCTGGAAGTACAGTTGAAGGTCTTGGCAAAATGCGTCCTTATTTTGAAAAGAAATCAGGCACGGTAACTGTCGGTAACGCATGTCCAATCACAGACGGTGGTTCTGCTATCGTTTTCATGAGCGAAGATGCTGTTAAAAAATATAATGCAACTCCAATCGCACGCGTGGTTGATTATCATTTCCACGGTCTTGAACCAGAAAGAATGGGGATGGGCCCACTGCTTGCCATGGATGGAGTTTTCCGTCGCACAGGGATGACCCTAGAGCAAATGGACTTGGTTGAAGTGAATGAAGCCTTTGCCGCCCAAGCGCTTGCAGTTCAAATGGCTATGAAAGATGCCAAGCTCGCAGCACGTTTTGGAGTGGATAAAGCTTGGGGCGAAATCGTTGATGAGAAGTTTAATGTCAACGGTGGGGCCATCGCTCTAGGACACCCTGTAGGTTCAACTGGCTCTCGTCTTGTCGTTACTCTTGCTCATGAGCTTAAACGTCGTAAAGCAAAATACGGTGTCGCTTCATTATGCATTGGTGGTGGCCAAGGTGGCGCTGTCATTATTGAAAACTTAGTTAAATAATTTAAGGAAAATATATGTCTTACAAACGCATTAGTTACGAAGTAAAAGATAAAACTGCATGGGTTGGTTTTGGTTTTAATTGTGACAAGTCTATGACTGTTTTAGACGAACAATCTCTTGTTGAGCTTAGAGAAATTGTTGAGCGCCTTCATGTTGAGTCATCAAGTCTTTCAGGAGTGGTTTTCCACTCTCATAAAGATCGTTGTTTCTTGGCAGGTGCTGACATTAATCTTATTGATTCAATGAAAACCGAAAGCGAAGCAGCTGACGGAGCTGAACAAGGTCAGCAGATCTTTAACCGTATTGAAGATCTATCAATTCCTACTGTAGCAGCCGTTCACGGTGTTTGTGTTGGTGGTGGAACAGAACTCGTTCTATCTTGTAAAACAATTATTGCCTCTGACGACGACTCGACAGCGTTTGGTTTACCAGAAGTTAAGCTTGGATTGATTCCAGGCTTTGGTGGAACGTACAGAATGCCTAAGCGCATTGGTCTTCCTGGCGCTCTTGATCTTATTTTAACCGGTAAAATGGTTAAAGGTTATAAAGCTAAGAAACTTGGTTTAGCTGATGAGACCTATCCAAAAGAAAATCTCTTAAAGATGGCAGAAACATTTTTTAATAAATCAAAAAAGAAAGAATCTCTGAAAGAACAGATTGGTCATTTCGCAGCTGATAATTTTTTGAGTAAGAAAATTATTTTCCAAAAAGCTCGTGAAAATGTTTTATCTAAGACCAAAGGTTTTTACCAAGCTCCACTTAAAATTCTAGATGTGATGGAAGCTGGCATGATGAAAGGAAGAAGCTCTTACCTTTCAAGTGAATCTCAAGCTTTTGGAGAGTTATGCGTTGGCGAGCAATCTAAAAATCTTCGTCACATTTTCTTTATGACAGAAGAAGCGAAGAAATATCCTGGTCCAGCTGCAACAGATACGAAAGTACAGATGAAGCGTGGTGCAGTTCTAGGTGCTGGTACTATGGGTGGCGGTATCGCTTGGCTGATGGCCGATAACGGTATGGCGCCAATTATGAAAGATCTTAATCCAGATGGTCTTGCTCTTGGTCTTAAGCAATCGTCAAAAAATTTCGCGGAAGCGCTTAAGCGTAGAAAAATGACTCCAGAGCAATTTGAACGTAAGCAGCGCTCAATTACATGTCAGCTTGATAACTCTGGTTTTGAAAAAGTTGATCTATTGATAGAAGCCGTTGTTGAAAACATGGATGTTAAAAAGAAAGTTTTCGCTGATACTGAAAAGTACGTCCGCGCCGATACCATCTTAACATCGAATACTTCTTCTTTAAGTGTTGAAGAGATGTCAAAAGCGCTAGAAAAACCAGAGCGTTTCGCGGGATTGCACTTTTTTAATCCTGTTCACCGTATGCCTCTCGTTGAAATCATTACTCATTCAAAAGTATCACCAGATACACTTAAAGCTCTTTATGAATGGGTTTTAAAAGTTAAAAAGACGCCAGTTATCGTTAAAGATGGCCCAGGCTTTTTAGTAAACAGAATTCTTATGCCTTACCTCAATGAAGCGGGCTTTCTTCTTGAAGAAGGTGTTTCTGTTAAGGATCTCGATGATGCTTGCTTAAACTTTGGGATGCCAATGGGCCCATGTAGGCTTCTAGATGAAATCGGTATTGATGTTGGTGTTAAGGTTGCTCATATCCTTCACGATGGTTTAGGCGATCGTGCCATGGCCTCTAACTTTTCTGAGAAAATGGTAGAGAAGAAGTGGCTAGGTAAGAAAACCTCTATTGGTTTTTACAAGTATGATGAAAAAGGTAAGCCAGCAGGTGATAACGAGGAGTTAAGCTCACTTCTTCCAGCAAAATCAAAGAAAATGAGCGAAACTGATATTCAGATGCGCGTTTTCTTACCTATGATTAATGAAGCTTCAATTATTCTTGATGAAGGAATCGTTGATCGTGCAAGTACAGTTGATTTAGGTCTAATCTTTGGAATCGGCTTTCCTCCATTTAGAGGTGGTCTTCTTAAGTATGCCGATGGTGAAGGCTTAGATCGTATTCTAGAAGCGTTAAATAAGTATGCCAGTGAAGTTAACCCTCACCGTTATGCTGCTAGTGAATTTCTTAAAAAGCTTGTGGCTGATAAAAAGAAATTTTATGAGATTTAATGGGTAAGGCCTTACTTAGATTTTTCTTTCAGACGATTTTTCTATCCCGTAAGCGTCAAAAGCTTTTGCTTTTGGCCTTGGCGGGATTGTTTATTTCTAGCTTTGCTCTTTTAGTTCTTCAAAGTGCCATGGGTGGACTGCAAGGTAAGCTTATTGATCGATCAAAATCGATTGAAGGACTTTATGTTTTAGAAGGAGATGCGACCCTTCCTTCTGAAAACTTAGATCAATTGATAACAACTTTAGAATCCATGGGCGTTAATCCTGTTAAGGAATTCGAATTAGAACTTTTGTTACAGTCCGGAGCATATCTTTCTCCAACGATTGTGCATGGACTTGATTTAGCCAATCTTCCAGAGTTTTTAGCAGAAAGAGAAATTGAGCTTAACGAAGCCATTTTGCCATACGATTTAGCCTCAAAAATTGGTGCAGGACCTAGTGAGCAAATTCGATTGATTTCACCTGCTCATACTGATTTCTTTTTAACTGAGGTTCCAAGAAGTGTTACTGTTCGTGTTGAAAGACTTATTGCCACTGATGTTCCAGATATTGATGCCATTCATTTATGGGTTAAATCAACTTCTCTTTATAATTTAACGCGTGAAAAGAAAGTGAACCGTATCAGGATTTATCAGCCAATTAAATCATCTCAAATCAAACAATTAAAAGATCAATTTAACACTTGGAAATTCATCACTTGGGAAGAAAGACATGAAACACTTGTCTGGGCCTTAGGGCTTGAAACCACTGTCATGGTCTTTCTTTTTACTGTTATGTCCTTATTAGTCGCGCTTTGTATTGTATCAGGCTTATTTTTATTCTTTGATAAAATTAAATGGGATTTGGCAGGGCTCTGGATCTTAGGTGCCTCAAAGAACAGACTTAAAAATGCAAGTGCAGCTTCTTTAATGGTTATCAGTGCGGCTTCTTGCGGATTTGGTATTATTGCTGCCATTGCATTTTTAAAACTCTTTGCCACTTTTGGTATCGAGATATTACCGGCCGTCTTTATTGACCGTGAAATTCCAATTCATATAACGACTGTTGGTATGTTGACTTCATTTTTTGTTCCTTGCCTGATTGCATGGATTTTTAGTATTTGGAGTTTAAAACAATTTCATCAATCACAAGATCATCTTTCTCTTATAAGATCAGCTTCATAAATTATTCATCGCAAGGTGCATTTAGCAACTGACTTTTTGGCCCTGGTTCACTCAAACTTGCGCCATGTCATCAACTAAGTCTTTAAAAATATGTAAATTTTACTTGGCCTAAGTATTGCTAATCATTGAATAAAATCAATTTCTCTGGAGGAGTAATGAAAAAACTAATGCTGCTTGCACTGGCAAGCACACTTTTTGTCGCGTGTGATTCAATGAAAGGTGATCTACAGGTGAAAAGTGCAATTACTGTAGAAAAGAAAAGTGGATTCTTGGGTAGAAAAAGAGAGCTGATCACTATAGAAGAAGGAAGTTATGAAGCTGTCCTTAATCCAACTTCAAAAACGAATATCAATCTCGTTTTAAAAGTCGATGGTAAAAAAGCAAAGATCCCTTTTAGCGTTGCCCCTCATCAAGTTCTTCCAGAAGATGGTAAAGTTGTTATTCATGCAGCTGACTCAGGCCAGCCTTATGATCTTGAAGTTAACTCTGACACAACTTCTTCACGATCTGGAGAATACTCAAGAACTGAGTCATGCGTATTAGGTTATGAAAGTGTTTATCGCTGTCATACAACACCTGGTGAAACTGAATGTCGTGACGTCCCAAGCCCATCAAACTGTTCACGTGATGATGATGGTGTTGTGACTTGTACAGGTAATGATACTCGTCAAGTTTGTCATACACGCCCAGGATCGACAGAATGTGGTTATGAGCAAGAAGCGATTTATGGTCATCATCAGGTTTCATACGTTGATGTTACAACCTATAAAAACCTTAAAGCGTTTATCGTCGAAGGTTCAGCAAAACTTGCATCGTTTAAACATTCAAGTTCTTCAACTTCATCACATTCAGTTGGAAGCTCTGCCTGTTACTAGAAAATCTTTTTGATAGATCTTTTTGACTTGGTTATTTTCATCGAATAGCCAAGTCATTGCATATCTTCTTGGTATCTTAACTTGTCCGGCATCTGAATATGTTCCAAAAATTCGATCTAGAAATGTTGAGGTCACCCCATGATTTAGTGATGAGTTATGAAAGTGATGATAGAAGTGATGCTTTCTTAAAATGAGTCCGGCTTTTGTTTTTGGCTCACTGATATGAAATTGATAGTGCATATATTCATAAAATAAGTACATCCCGACAAAGCCAGTTGAAAAGACGAGTGCTTCAAGGCTGTTAAGCCAAAGGGTATTTATTAAAGTTAGCAGAGATAAAAAAATAATTGCAGCCCCAAGTTTTTTCAACTTTGGTGCAAAGTAGTCTTTCTTGGCGTGATGTTTCTTATGTTCATTAAAAAATATAGGGGGAAAACGAAACACATGACCACTAAAGCGGTGAAGCAGATACTCCAAAAGTGGCCAAAGAATAATCCCAATACTAAGTAGAGCTAGATACTTCATAGCTTGTATTCTAGCTCTATTAAATTTGGGCGGCATTAACCTAGATTAAGCTCTTTTTTCTATATTTTTAGGTTTTTAAGTCCTGCAAAGGCATTATTTTTCATGGCCGCTGGTGGTGGAGTCTTCACCTTTGATTGGCCTTGACCAATGCCACGCTCAGCATAAGAAGTGGCAACACCTTGTCCATCGTCCTTTTTAAGAGACAAGGAAACTCGACCTCTTTCCAGGTCAACCGCCATGACTCTTGCATTAACTTCTTGTCCGACTTTTAGAACTTCAAGAGGATTATCAACGAATTTATCGGCCATTTGAGAAATGTGGACCAAGCCATTTTCTTTTAGTCCAATATCAACGAAGGCACCAAATTGTGTAATATTTGTGACAACACCTGGATACCAATCATTTTCTTTTAGATCACCAATTTTAGAAATATCTTTTCTGAATTCAAAACTCTTAAATTCTGTTCTTGGGTCCTGGGAAGGTGCACTTAGTGATTTTAAAATATCTTTAAATGTAAATTCACCAAGCTCTCCTAAAAGAGTTTTGTCTGATTCTAGTTTTTTAATCAGATCTTTATCTTCCTTTAAGAGTTTTAAATCTGCGCCATTTTTCTTCGCCCAGTTTTCTAGGATAGGATAACTTTCTGGGTGAATAAATGTGGCATCAAGAGGATTTTCACCGTTATAAATACGAAGAAAGCCAGCTGACTGTTCATAAACTTTGGCAGAAAAACGTGAGACTTTTAAAAGCTCAGCTCTATTTTTAAATCCACCAATTTTTTCACGATGCTTAACCACGTTTTCGGCCACACTTGGCCCAATGCCTGATACGAATGAAAGAAGTGGAGCAGAGGCGGTATTTAAATCAACACCTACATAGTTCACACAACTTTCAACCACACCAGTAAGCTGCTTTTTAAGTCTAATTTGGTTAACGTCATGTTGGTACTGGCCAACACCAATTGACTTCGGGTCAATCTTAACTAGTTCTGCTAGTGGATCTTGAAAGCGTCTAGCGATCGAGATAGCGCCTCTGACTGTTGGATCTTTATCAGGGAACTCTTTTCTGGCGATTTCACTGGCAGAATAAATTGAAGCACCAGCTTCTGAGATTAACGTTGCCATAGCCTTGCCATCTTTAACTGCTTTAACATTTTTTTCAACAAAATCTAAAGTCTCTCTGCCGTAGGTTCCGTTTCCAATAGCGATATGAGTTACTTTAAATTGCTCAATGATGGCATCGATCACCATCGCCGATTTTTGTACATCTTGTTTTGGAGGGTGAGGGTAGACAACTGTATCAACAACAAATTTACCAGTATCATCGACGACAGCGACTTTAACACCCGTTCTAATTCCTGGATCAAGACCAATTACGGCCTTTGGTCCTAGGTATGGTTGAAGTAAAAGATTTTTAAGATTAATTCCGAAGACATTAATTGCAGATTCATCTGAAACTTTCTTTAGCTCGCCTTTAACTTCAAGATCAAGGGAAGGGTGAATAGCTAAGTTGTGAGCTTTTTTAATACAGTTTTCAACAAAGTCACGACAGCCGATTTTTGATAAATCAAACATCTCAGCGCTGATAGCAGGTATGGCCATCTCTTCAGGGAAAACAACATCAACTTTTAGAACTTTTTGAGTCATTCCACGGCGAAGGGCTAAAAATCTGTGACCGTGCTTACTATCTGTTAGAGCAGAAATTTTTTGTTCATACTCAAACCAGTCTTTATATTTTGTATAGTCAGCAACTTTCTCGCCATCTTTTCTTAGACTTGAAACGATCGTTGCATTTCTCCAATAATCTTGGCGAAGTTTTTCTTTAACCTCTGGATTGTGAGCAATCTTTTCCATGATGATGGACTGAGCACCATCAAGCGCTTCTTTCCATGAAGTAATTTTATGTTCTTTATTGATGAACTTGGTTTCGTTTTCTGTTTCAAGTTTCGCTAGATCAAGTTTGCCGTTCATGATCATTTCTGCAAGAGGAAGTAGCCCTGCTTCTTCGGCCATTTGTCCTTTTGTTTTCTTCTTAGACTTATAAGGCGCGTAGATATCTTCAATTTGATTAAGAGTTGTTGCTGCTTTAATGAGTTTTTCAAGTTGAGGCGTCATTTTTTCCATTTTAACAATGGTGTCTAAAACGTAAGCACGACGCTTTTCAATTTCGATACATTCTTCATAGGCTTCTTGAATTGCCTGCACTTGAGTTTCATCAAGTCCACCGGTCATCTCTTTTCTATAGCGAGTAATAAAAGGAATGGTACATTGTTCATCAATAATAAGTTTTAAAACTGATAAAACTGAATTAGCAGTGATTTTCGTTTTGCTTACAGCGTAGGCGATAGCACCTGTATCCATAGTAGTTGTAGTCATTTTATCCCTTTATCTTTAGACTAAAATTTATGAAAGAAAACGATAATCATCCCTCTTAAAGATGACAATATTGACAGGAAGATCTTTTTAAATGTCAGAAGAATTAACAGATATTATTGTTGGAAGTGGTGTCGCTGCTCATGCATTTTTATGGACATACGCTAGAAATCTACAAAATAATAATTTAGACTTACCGCGTAGAATCGTTTGGATAAAATCTCCAGTACTTCCTACTTGCAGCTTGACTTCAACATCAATTGTTTCCAAAGCAGGATTACAACGAAATACCAGTCCATTTGGCGATCAGTTGATCGATAGTTATGAACTCTTTAATAATCACTTTAAAGACTTTGATAGCGTTGAAGTTGCTGCTCAGACTCATTTACTCCATGGTGATCCCGAGCAATTTAACAAACGTTATTCAGATGCTCCTAGCACTTGTTTGATTGTTCAAAGTAAGCATTTTTTAAAAGAACTAGAAGAAGAGTTTTTACAAGTTTTTTCATCAAATATCGAAATTGTTTTCGATACGATTATTTGTGAAAAATCTCATAGTATTCAACTTCAAAGTCGCGAGATAAATTTTAGTCGCTTATTTTTGTTCTTAGGTGGAGGAAATAAACTTTATGACAAAGATCCTGGTGGCAGAGCTGTGGTTGGACAATATGCTCAAACGCATATTGATTTAGGTGATAAAGGATTTGTTCAATCCAAAGGTCCTCATAATTTAATCTATCGCTCCATTGATAAAAAATTACTTCTTGGTAGTTTAGACGACAAAGCTGATGAGCTTGGTTGGCCGGTACTAGCTCCAAGAACTCATGCCATTAAAGCCTTTCTTAAGGACTTTGATATTAAATTACCAAATGATCTTCAGTGGGAAGTTTATTCAGGCGTGAGGCATAAGGGCGTAAAACGCTTACCTTTTTGGGGCGAAGTTCGTCCAAAGGTCTACTCAGTCCATGGCCTTTACAAAAACGGTTACACGTTATCATTTTTGGCCGCACAACAATTCTTAAGATTATAAAGGAAAAAATGGTGGCTTGAGGCAGAGTTGAACTGCCGACCTACGGGTTATGAATCCGTCGCTCTCACCAACTGAGCTACCAAGCCGTGTACTTTGACAAAAGTGCGCGTATCATAAATAACGTATAGGTGTCTGTCAACGAAAGTGATGCTGTTAAAATATGAAAAGTAGCCGAAACCACAAGCTTTTATCCAGGTTAACTCACCATGTAGGAACCTTTTGGGCCAATAGCATTGGCCTTCCCAAAAGTTGTTTAGTGGCCTTATCCGGCGGTATGGACTCTACACTTTTGCTAGAAGTTTGCGCCAATTTAGGACGTGCCCATGGCTTTAATGTGCGCGCCATTCATGTCGATCATGGTACCCAAGAAAAGCAGGCCATGATCGAAGCTCATCTACAACAGCTTTGTGACGATAACCATGTTGAACTAACGATCGTTAGAACTGAATTAAGTCTTATGGCCTCCAACTTTGAAGCGACGGCGAGGACACTTCGATTAAAACTCATTGATGCTAATTCAAAGGCAGGTGAAGTGATCGCGTTTGGTCATCATATTGATGATTCTTTTGAATGGTCATTAATGCAAAAACTTCGCTCATCACAAGTTATGTCAACACTTGGAATTCCACTTGTTAATGGAAAAAAAGTTAGGCCCTTTATGTGTTTAACTCGCGCTCAAATTCAAACGATTCATAAGAAGCTTGGTCTTTGGCATTTTGAAGACAGCTCTAATAGCAATGAACGTTTTTCACGAAATCATTTAAGGCGCGTGATTAAAACTGAATTTGCTTCTCGTTATCCCAATTATTTAAAGCATTACGTTCAATCTTCTAATGATCTGGCTAAGAAGCTTAAGGTCAGTGTCTTTAAAAACGAAAGTTTTATTGTTAAAAAAGGAGAGGGGATTAGGGCGATTTTTAGTGATAACTTCATAGGTTTGGAAGAAATCATTTCAAATGAATACAAAGAACTTTCAAATATAAAAAGAAGCAGTGAGCGCGGCGAGATAAGAAAAATCTGTAAGGCCTTCATGGCAGGTAAGAAAGGCCCGCATAATCTCCCTGGAAAAGTAAAGGCATGGGGATTTAATGGACTACTTCTATTAACTAACGATTTTGGTGAAAAGAAGCTTAAATTGATTAATGACATAAGTTCGCATATTCCCGAGAGTCTTTTTATTTCTTCTGCAGACAACTCAATAATGATAGCCGTGTGGAATGCACCAAAACAGTTGGCGAAAATAGGTTTTAAAAGTCATCCGCTTGTGAAGATTAAAAAAAACTCTAACGTTACGCTTCTTCCTAGCTCAAAATGGTCGCACTTCGTCAAAACAAATGCCCATAAAAATATCAAATTACAATGGCAAGCTTTGAATTTTTAAGCGTTTTGTTGCTTCTTTGCTGGCCCCTTCGTACAATAAGAAACTAATTGTTTTCACGGTATGAAAACAATAGCTTTATGGTCAGGAGACACCCTAGTGAAACCACAACAAAAAACTCTAACATTTTGGCTCGTCGTTATTTTAATGATGGCCCTACTCGCAAAAGTTACTCGCGAAACTGGCGAAGATTATAAAAAAGTCACTTATCCAGATTTTATTACTTCAGTTGAAACTGGAAAAGTTAAAGACGTCACGTTCAAAGGTAAAAATATTATTATCGGAACTTACGTTGAACCAGTTGCTGGTAAAGAACGCTTTAAGCTCACTGGTAATACAGGTGACGTGACATTTAATCTTTTACGTAAAAATGGATTAACTCCTGAATACGAAGAAGAAGAAAAACAAACATTCTTTACATCATTGCTTCTTAACTGGGGACCAATGATTCTACTTATCGTTATTTTTTATTTCTTCTTACGCCAACTCCAAGCAGGTGGTGGAAAAGCGATGAGTTTTGGTAAGTCAAAAGCTCGTATGCTTACGCCCAATGATAAGAAAGTCACTTTTGGTGATGTCTCAGGTGTTGAAGAAGCCAAAGAAGAATTAGCAGAAGTTGTCGACTTCTTAAAAGATCCAAAAAAATACACTGCCCTTGGTGGCAAAATTCCTAAGGGTGTTATTCTCGTTGGTCCTCCTGGAACAGGTAAGACACTTCTTGCTCGCGCCGTTGCCGGTGAAGCCGATGTGCCTTTCTTTAGTATTTCAGGTTCTGACTTTGTTGAAATGTTTGTTGGTGTTGGTGCTAGCCGCGTTCGTGATTTGTTTGAACAAGGTAAAAAGCACGCTCCATGTATCATCTTCATCGATGAAATCGATGCCGTTGGTCGCCACCGCGGTGCTGGTATGGGCGGGGGACATGATGAACGTGAGCAAACTCTTAATCAACTTCTTGTCGAGATGGATGGTTTTGAAGCAAACGATGGTGTTATCCTTATCGCTGCCACTAACCGTATTGATGTTCTTGATCGCGCCCTTCTTCGCCCAGGTCGATTTGACCGTCGTGTGATGGTTGGTGCTCCTGATGTTCGTGGTCGTCTCGGAATTCTTAAAGTTCATACGAAAAAGACTCCACTAGCTGAAGGTGTAAATCTTGAAGCAATTGCAAAAGGTACTCCTGGTTTCACTGGTGCAGACCTTGCCAACCTAGTGAATGAAGCAGCCCTTAATGCTGCTCGCTTGAGTAAAAAGAAACTTGATAATAGTGACTTTGAATCAGCTAAAGACAAAGTGTTAATGGGACCAGAGCGTAAGTCGATGGTTATTTCTGATAAAGAAAAACGTGTCACGGCCTATCATGAAGCAGGCCACACTCTTGTGGGAATGAATCTTCCTCACACAGATCCTATTCATAAAGTTTCTATTATGCCACGTGGTGGTGCTTTGGGTGTGACTCAAACTCTTCCAAACGAAGATATGTTGAACCTAACAAATGAGCGTGCTGAAAACTTTATTGCCTTTTTAATGGGTGGACGTTGCGCTGAAGAGCTTGTGTTTGGAGATATGACTAATGGTGCTTCAAACGATATTGAAAGAGCGACTTCGTTAGCTCGTAATATGGTTTGTAATTGGGGTATGTCTGAAAAGATGGGGCCAATTAACTATCATAAAGCTAGCACCAATCCATTTGGCACAAGTTATGCTCCAGAGGATTTCTCTGGTTACTCAGAGCGTACAGCAGAAGCGATTGATGAAGAGATTCAGCGTTTCGTGACTAAAAACCATCAACTTGCGCTTAATATTCTTAAGTCTAATCGTGATGCTCTTGATCGTGTGGCCGAAGGCCTAATGGTTTGGGAAACACTAGATCTTCCACAAATCAATGCTCTGATTGCTGGTGAAGATATTGGTGTACCTATCACTGAAAAAAAGAAAGCAGAAAATGCAAAAGCGGCCCAAGAAGCTGAAGCAAAATCTGCTAAAGTTGTAAGCGGAGATGATCCACTTCCAGCATAATGCCTAATTCAATTAAAAATAAGTTTTTATATATGGGGGTTGTTAATGCAACCCCCGATTCTTTTTCAGACGGCGGTGAACTCCAGTCAATCGATAGTCTTAATGCTAGGCTTGAGAGCTGGAGAAGTCTTAACGCCTCTTGGATCGATCTAGGAGGGGAGTCAACAGCTCCATTTAATAAGCCTGTTGGTCACCTTGAAGAATGGCAAAGAGTCTCTAAAGCTTTAGAGAGCTTTAGTGACCAAGATAAAATATCAATCGATACTTTTAGAAAAGAGACGATTCTTAAATCTGTTGAGCAAAACAAAATATCGTTATGGAATGATGTTTCAGGTAAGTGTGATGATGATCTTGTCGAGGTTTTAAAGCGCCATCCTGATCTACAGAGTGTTTTTTGTCACAACTTAGCTCCATCTAGAGCTGAGTGCCATCAGCATATGCAGTTTCTTCTAAATGAAGAAAGTATGCTGGAAGAATTAGAGTCCTATTTTGGCAAAGCACTCGAATGGTTTGATAAACAAGGCTTTAGACAACCCATGCTTGATTTGTGCTTTGGTTTTTCTAAGTCGTTTGAGCAGAATTGGTTCTTATTAAAAGAGTTTCCAAGCTTTACACAAAAATTTGAACAAAAATATGGCGCACAACAATGGATTTTAGGCATTTCGCGTAAATCCTTTTTAAAGAAATTATCTTTAGAAAAAGTTGACCAAGATATTCGTAAGCAGACAGAATATATGCAAGCATCGTACTTAACTTGGTTGGCCACTCGTTTGGATATTAAAGGCGAAGTTATTGTTCGCCTCCACGATCCGGCCCTGGCTTATGCCGTCGATATTCTAGGAGATAAACTTTGAATTTTTTTAATAAACTCATCTGTCTTTCATTGTTTTTTGTTTTAACCGGAGCCTCATGGCTCGATCTGGATAGCACTGTTGATTATTCACTTAATCAAAAAATTGATGTCATGGGTTTAGATGGTGAGCCTTTAGTCTATAAGACTGGCTCTAACTTACAATTTATTGATTCAACAAAGCTTATCCTAAATGCTTGGTTGTATCGTTTTGAGTTAAGTGATTGTAGTACTCCTGAGCGTACTTCTGATCTTGAACTTCTAACTGATATGAATTCTGATTATGAGTATGGTGTTTTGATTGAAGAAAATTGTTTAATCAATATCTTCTTAGTCACTGAAGACCTTTCAAAAGAAGCGATTGTAAGCCCAAAACAATGAAGCTTTCTAGGATCATTCTTCCAACTTCTAATCCACGTGAACTTGTAGGTTTTTTATCCGAGTTCTTGGATTTAGAAGTTGAAAAACATGATGATAAATTTTTAATGTCATTTAGCTCATTAGAAATTTTAGTTGAAGATTCGCCCAAAAAAATAAAAGGTAATACAACAACCTTAGAGTTCGTTGTCAGTACCAAAGATGAAGTTGATCAGCTTTGGCAAAAATATCAATTCACTGTCTACCGCCATGCTGAAAATCCTATTAAAGATGCCATTGCTCCCAATCATCTCGAAGGCCGCTATTTTTTTGAGGCCGTCGATATTGATTCAAGACGATGGCGCTTTGTCTATAATGAGGAAGAATGAGTATTAAATCTCTTGAAGCCGTCTGTGTCACACCTGAAAATATTCAAAGAATGCAAATTAGCTTCGATGACAGTACGGGACTCATCCTTGATGTCGGCCAACTTGGTATCCCATCGGCCAAACTTGATTATATCTACAACGACGACTGCTATTTATTTGCTGGTATGGGTGACGTTCATATTCATGCGCGTGAAGATTTAAGTGGCAAGAATACTTATAAAGAAACTTTTCAATCAGCATCAATGGCAGCATTAAACGGCGGCGTTATTCATTGTTGTGATATGCCTAATAATCCTATTGCTCCTGTTGATGATGAAAGTTATAAGGCCAAAATGATATTGGCGGCGAATGCTCCGATCAGCTTGTTTATGTATGCCGGTATTGGGCCCGAAACAAATCCGCTGTCTTTTCGAGTTCCTTATAAGGCCTATATGGGCCCATCAATTGGAGAGTTGTTTTTTAAAGATCACATGACTCTAGATATTGCACTTGAAAGGTACAAGGGACTAGATGTGAGTTTTCACTGCGAAGATCCTGACGTTCTTGAAAAAAATAAAAATGAAGATAGCCATTGTGCTAGAAGACCGGTTGAAGCCGAAGTCTTGGCAACCCATCAAGCGTTAGAACTCATTAAGCGCTATAACTTAAAAGGAAAGCTTTGCCATTACAGTAGTGGCGAGGGATTAGATGCAATTAGAGCATTTAGAAATAATGGTCATCAAGTCGAAATCGAAGTAACTCCTCAGCATCTTTATTTTAATCAATCTCAAATTGCTAAGAGTGAGAGTCATTGGTTTCAAATGAATCCGCCTATAAGAGAAAAAATGGATCAAGAAGCCATGCTTGATGCCTTTATTAAAGGGGAGATTGAATATCTCGCCACTGATCACGCCCCTCATACCATCGATGAAAAGCGAAAAGGGACTTCGGGTATGCCAGGTTTAGATACCTATGGCGTGCTAGTGGGCTGGCTTATTAATGAAATAAAGGTAGATCCCAAGATCTTGGCCAGGACCTGTTCGAGAAATCCTGGTCGCTTTGTTTCAAGGTTTCTTGAGCAGTGGAAAAGTATTGATCCGCGTTTTAATGCGCTTGGTAGTGGTTTTGGAGAATTAAAGAAAGGGTATAGTGCGTCATTTAGTGTTATTAACCTTAAAAAACCCGTAACTATAGATAATTTCAATATGAAAACTAAAGTTAAATGGAATCCATTTAACGGAATTAGTTTTTCAAGCTCTGTCGAAGCTGTCTTTCTAAATGGAAAATACGCTAATTTGTAAGAAGTTGTTAGTTGAACAATAACCTCCGACATTCTTTAATGTCATCTTTCTGTCAACTAATAAAAGGAAAACGGTCATGTACAAATTAGGGATGATTATCGCACTAGCAGCTCTAACAACTTTGAGCTTTGCTCGCGATACAAATAACAAGGTTATTTACGGTGCTGATGACCGTCTCGACCTTTACGAAGTTACAGATACAGCGATTTTAAAACTAGCTGCTGCAACTGCAGGTATGATTGATTCAAGTAAGATTTCAATTGATGGTGAAGACGCTACAATTTCTGGTCAGTCACTAAAGCAACGTGGAATGTGTGAGTCAGAGCGTTTTTCTGAGCAAATGACTGCTGCTAACTGTTCTGGCTTTCTTGTTGGTAAAAACCTTCTAGTAACTGCTGGTCACTGTATTACTTCTCAAGATGACTGCGAATCAAACAAATGGGTTTTTGATTACGCGCACTTCGATGCCAACACTGAAGCTGCAATGACTGTTAAAACAACAAGCATCTTTAAATGTACTTCAATTGTTTCTCGTTCATTAGATCGTTCATCACAAGATGATTTCGCTCTAATCAGAATCGAAAATATCTCTGATAAAGAAATCGTTCGTGATCACCTTGCAGTTCGCACAACTAGCAAAATTGAAGATAACGATCCAATCTTTGTTATTGGTCACCCAACTGGTCTTCCAACTAAAGTTGCTGGTGGAGCAAACGTACGTAACAACTCAAACAGCGTATTCTTCAATGCAAATCTTGATACATACGGCGGAAACTCTGGCTCAGCAGTTTTCAACGCAAAAACAAATACTGTTGAAGGTATCTTAGTTCGCGGCGAAAATGATTATAACTACGATTATAATCAAGGTTGTAGAGTATCAAACAAGTGTGAGAATGATTCTTGTCGCGGTGAAGACGTAACACGTATCACTAATATCCAAGCTCTTATGGATATTCTTAACACAGAAGAAGTTGCTGCTCTTTAATAGATTTCTAAAATAAAGAATGTAACAAAACGACTCCTTTATGGAGTCGTTTTTATTTTTATACCACCACCAAGATCTATTAAGCGGGTTAATTGTCCATCATCATCGTAGTTGCTAATCGTAGCGCCTCTAGAAAGCCATAATAAGTAAAAATAACTCACACTAAAGTACTTACCATCATGCCAGAGGTAGAATTCAGCATTTTCGGCGCTAGACATTAGTTCAAAATCCCATAACTGACATAATCTCATTCTATTTCCAAACTTTTGTATCAATTGTTCCATTAAAACCGGAGAATTAAATTTTTGGCCATTAATTTCTAAGTTTGGTTTCCAAAAAATTTCAACTTGAGAATAATGATCATCAAAGTTTGGCAAAGTTGTATCTGTTGTAAATGGAGCTAAAAGTAGTCTTGTATTCGATCTCTTTTGTGAATGATAATTAAAAGGTTTTATATTTGAAGGAAGATCATGATGATAAATATCTTTATGTATAAGAAAACTTGAAGTTTTATATGTTTGGGCGATGAGTTTAACTCGATCTAAACCGGTTCTTCCATCTTGAAGAAGAACTGTGTGAGAATTCAATTGTATTGAATTAAATTCCTCTGCTAAAAAAACATGGCTAAAACTATTTGGTATCGATAAAAAATAACTATAAAAATGTGGATCTATTTTTCTAAAATAAGGGTTTATATCTGGTGCTTTTGGAAACTGTGACTGGTTAAGGTGTGGTTTTCTGAGGCTCCATTCAATCCAATCCTTTGGAAGAGCAAAATAGCTCGGATCATGACCATCGGGAAGATAAGCTTTATAGGTATTAAAGTATTCATTTTGGCCTAGAACGAGAAATCCTTGTTTATTCTTTTTAAATTTTTTAAAAAATGGAGACCATGCCTCTTTTGCCTTTAGTTCTTTTAAAGAATGGGAAATTTTTTGGATGCCTAATTGATCGCACGGCAAAAGTGGTGACAGACCAAAATTATAATTTATCCATTTCGTAAAATCGACTTCTGGAAACTCATTCTCTTTATTTAAATCAAGCAGCGTAATATCACCATATTTAGTAAAATCAGCGAAGCCCCCCCAATTACTTGCAAAGACTTTTAGGCCACAACTTATAGCTTCGGCCACAGACATACCATAATCCTCATCATGATAAGTTCCGGCGACAATGGCTGAATCACTTGCCTTTAAATAGGCCATAACCTTTGATCTTTCTGGAGAAGGGATGATGTGTACCCTTTTTTTAAGTGAAGGAGGAAGTAAGCTAAAAAATTGCTCGAACTTTGCTCTAAACCAACCCATTGGCATCGAAATATTTTGAACTGGCAGAGCAATTTCATCAAACCATCCAAGGATAAGAAGATGGGTGTGTTTTGGAAGTTTGTTAAAGTTCTTGATAACTTGAATGACATTTTTTTGAAGACTTATTCTTCCGTGATAAATGATCAAATGATTTTCATCTTCAAGTTTTAATGATTTTCTAATCTCGATTCTTGTTTGAGAAGGTTGATTTAATTCATCTAAATCAACCGGAAAAGGAATGACTTTTGTTGGCGCTGATGATCCAAGATAGTCTTTGAGCAGTTTTTCGTGACGAGAAGATGCGCAAATAAATAAATTTTTTGACTGAGATGATATTAGTGCAAGTTCTTGCCAGAACTCAATTAAGTACGTGAAGTCACCGTAGACATGCCAAAAATATTCTATGTCTTTATGACTTAGATAAAACTCTCTAAATTCACCGGATTGTAACGGGTGAGGAAAATGAGGTACCCAAAATACACGCTTGATGTTTTTTTGCTCTTTAAATTGTTCTGGATAGATATAGAGTGCATTTGGAAAAGCTAATTTATAACTAGCTACTAAATTTCTTTGTATTATATTGCAACTTTGCCAGGCAGATTGGGGGGGGATGACAACAATAGTGTCGAGGCTCAAAATATTATACCTCGTCAACAAAACCTTTTTTTACAAGATCATCAATAAAAGAATTAACTTCACTGATCTGTGCCTTATCGTAAGGCTCGTATTGTTGTCCTAGTTCTTGGTGAAGATCTGAACGGCTAATTCCTTGAGATATGAGTGACCACATTGAAAGAGCAATTCCACGAAGCTTATATAAACCTTCATCTCCTGAATCAGCTCCAACTCGAGTTATTACAACCAGCTCTTCAATTTCATTATTTGCAAAGACAACTTCGTTATTAACTTTAATCATAGCTTAGTAGCCACCACCACGTCCATCAAGGGCGTAGACGTTAGGTATCTCTTCAAGCTCAACAGGCTCTAAAGTTGGAGTTTCATATGGCTTTCGAACCTTTGTTGGTTTGTCAGAACCATTATTTTGACCACTCATGCTGTCCCCTTAAGCTAATAGCTTAAATTTGTAGAAGAAATATCTATAATAAGTTTACACCATAACTTTTTGTAATCCAACGATAAATATTGTAGAGATGTCTCCTTATTCTTCAATGATTCCCGTTGTTTATGAGCATTTTTAGTTAGTCGAATGATCTCTTTATCAGGCAGTAAATCCAAAAAATGGGAGCTTTCCACTGCCAATTTTTCAAGGTCTTTCGTAATAAAAACACTATTTTCAGCGATAAAGTCTTTTACTCGAGACATTCTATCGAGAGGGTAATTGGGAGAATGTCCCTTTAAAAGTGCTATTGCAGTTAATTGCGTCCAGTATCTCGAGTATAGGGATTTATTACCATTTAGAATATGAAAACCATCGATGACAGTTGAGCTGCATCTAGAAATAAGAGACTCAGAGATACTAGGAGTGGCACATGCAGGAAGATTTCCCCATAAAGCGACTGCTCCATCAGCTAACCACGATAGTGCATAGAAGTGATCATTCCGCGCTTGAAGTAGGTCAGTAATATTTTCTTTTGGAATAAATTCTAAGGAGTGGGCAGGATTAGGAGCAACAGACTTCCATTTTCCATGTAATTTAAGTAATCGTTCTTGAACTTTATTTTTTGAAATACCAGCCTTTAGAATAACTCCAAGATCCCAGTCCGAATCATCTCGGTGATGTCCGCTGGCGCGACTTCCATATAAAAAACCACATTCACTAATATCTTCAAAATGAGACTTTAAAAGATTGGTGGCAGGATTGAGTTCCTCTAAATCCATAGCTTGGCTCGAATTAATTTATCTAAGAGTTCTTGGTCTATTGTGGGATCAGAGTTTAATATCTTTGACCTAAGTTGCATTGTGTTTTGTTGTTTTAAAACGCCGCTAGGGCCATCAGCAAAATAATAATGAAGGTTATTATCAAAATTTGCCATCGTAAAATAAGTCAGCGGTCGAAATCCCTTTTTAGGACTTTGAGCAAAAATGTCTGCCTCTGTAATTTTGAAAAATTGGTAATCTTTTAATATATTACACTTAAATTCAAACCAATCTTTGATTAACTTTTTATCAATAAAGTCATCCTCAAATAATAAAATGATGTCGCTATCAGCTTTTGTGTCTAAATCTTTAGCTGTTAAAAAATGCAAACCATAGGTAAGGTGAACACTGTTTTGATCTTCAGTTTTAGCTTGATGTTTTATGCCAGCAGGTATGAAAAGAACATCGCCTGCTTTAAGTTTGATCCATTCTTTATTTTCTATTTTCCAAAATTTTTCGCCCTCAATCTGAGCAACAAAAATAGGATATAAATCACTGTGAGCAGGAAGTGCAGTCGTATTTGGTGGCGATATATAGGCATTGACCTGGCATAGTAGATCTATTGTTTTAAAAAACTGATAGCATGACTCAGCAAAATATGAACTTCTGGTTTGTAGGGACTTAAAAATAAGCGTTTTTTTTGTTTGATATTGTTCTAGATACCACTTGGGAGAAGTTGAAAGCGGGATATGGTTTTCATTGTTTTGAGTCTGAATTAATGGAGGAGAGGTTGCAATGCCATTAATAACAGTTAATTTATTTGAGTAAAGACTATCTGAATAGTTAAGGTGATGAATTAAGTTAGATAAGACTTCACTACGTATTGAATGACTTATATGTGATGTCTGTAACATCGTCGTTTTTTGTCTTAGGATTTGAACTAGATCCAAATCTTTCACATCAATCATAAGAACCTATTGCCAATCTTTCACAGAACCAATGTTAGGAGTAATGATACCATCAAAACCCTGTCGTTTAACTTTATGATATTGCTCTTTAGTATCTACTCCATAGGCCCAGATTCGAATCCCATGAAAATGGAAAACGTTGAGAAGTGGAAAAGGCCATAGATTGGGATAAAGGGAAGACATATTATGATCGAAGCTAAAATCAGAGTATTTCAAGCAGCTGGTTGGCAATGCCCCAATAAATGAAAGGATGCCCCAGGTTTTCAAGTCTTTTAAGCAGGCTGCTTGTTGCCAGTTATTTGTCGTAAAATGACCAAAATGAGGCAATTTATCTTTGAGTATATTAAAGGTTATTTCTGAACCCCAAAAGAGATATTTATCCAGAACTTTTTCATCTACTTTGGATAAGTCTCGTAATAGAGCATTGGTCATTTCAGTTGTCTTATCTTTTGGATTTAGGTGCAAGGGTTTTGATGGTAATAACTTTAAGACTTGCGGCAATGTTGTGATTTTTCCAAGACCAAGGCCTCTTAATGGAAAACTCTTACCATTATCAAAGCTGATATTATAATAAAGATCAGCCTGCTTGAGTTGCTCAAGGGTATAGTCTCTCACTAGCCCTTTAAGCTGTGTTTTACAATCTAGGCTTTCATCGTGAAAAATGATGATTTGGTTATCTTTTGTAAGTCGTAAATCGATTTCAACTAAATCTGCACCAGAGTCAAAAGCTCCAATGATTGAGTCCATCGAATTTTCGCTAAATTGATGACCATCATTAATCAGAGATAGGCTTGGACAGTTACCCTGTTGAGTAGGGTAGCGGTTGTGTAACCCTTTATGGGCGCTTATTAAAATGTCCTCAGATTTTTTTAAAGAACAGCTACTTATAAAGAGTGTCGTAATAAGGAAAATAAGAACTTTCATGATATTATAATAATGCTTGATATGTTTATTGGTCAATTAATGGTGGGAGAGTTCCCTTGTTTAATGTCATCGTCTTTGGCAAATGTAATTTAGCTTGTGACTATTGCTTTGCAGAAGACTATATGGGTATTAAAGAATCAATTAATGACCCTAAAACGATGAGTCATGAATCCTATAATGATATTGTTAATTTTTTATCTTTATCTAAAACCGATCATATTTCACTTCTTGGTGGAGAGCCTACGCTGCACCCGAACTTTAATGATTTTCTAAAGACAGCTCAAAAAAAAGACATCCTTATTAGCGTAAAAACGAATGCACTTTTTAATCGACCACTAGAGGTTCTATTTGATGGAGTTAACCAAGAGCGGATTTTTTTACATATAAATCTCAATAATCCTTCTTCAATGTCTAAAGAAAAATGGGAGAAGACCTTACAGAATATAAAAAAATTAAAACAATCAAGTATGATGGTTGATTTTCAGATCAATATAGCTGACATCAATTTCAAATATGATTATCTTTGGCCTGTCTTAGAAGACTTTCCCAAAAGTAATCTATATTGGACCTTAACAGTTCCTATTGCTGCAACTGGATCAAGTAACAAAGCAATTGATCCTTTTACCGTAAAAAGTAAACTCATGCCGAGAGTCTTAGAACTACTTGATCAAGCAAAAAAGCAAGGTCATAAGACCCTTGGAGTTCATGGGATTACTCCTTGTCTTTTTCCAAAGGGTTTTTTAGAAGATAATAAAGATCATCATACGCTAGCTTCTGAATGTGTTCCTGTTTTTGATTTCTACCCAGATGATTCTGTTCACTATTGTTTTCCACTTGAAGGAGTTGAGTCATTTCCTAGTTATAAAAGCTTTAAAAATTTGCAAGAGATCCAGTATAAGTTTTTATGGCAAGCAGCGAGGGCGAGGCCATTTTTATTTCCTTGGGATAAATGTGATGGCTGTGTTCATGCTTTAAGTGGTGACTGCCATGGTGGTTGTATGGCGAACAAGCCTTGGCTTAAAGAAGCAATGTGGAGCGGGCAAGAGCAATTTTGGCAGTTAATTCCAAAATTAACGAAAGATTTAAATTTAGTTATAAAAGCATTTCCTAAAACTGCTTGGGATAAAAATTTAAAAAGTAAATTCTTTTCAAGCGCACCAGAGCTTTGGTCGAAAGTCGCATCTAGTATTGATGGTAAAAGGTCTTGGCAGGAGATATTAAATTTACTTGCTCAAAAGAGTGAATTACCAAATGATGATTTAAAACTGTGGCTTGAATTTTCAAGTTATAATTTACTAGGATCACAAAATGCCGTGCTTCTACCCACGAGACATCGTCATCAAAGAAATCTGGACTAAGACGTCTAAGTTATTTTTTATAACCTTTCTTTTATACTCCCAAGCATTTAGTCGCTCTTGATAATCTTGTTGGCTCAATGTTTGGATCAGTTCAATTTTAAGTGAAGACACTATCTGATCAAATCGTTTTAAAATATCTGATTTGATTAATTTTTCTATGGCACGATTTCTTGCTAAAATATAATCTTCTTTTTGCTCGAAAATTTTAAATGGTGAAAAAGCAGTGGAAAAAAGAACTAGGCTTTCATTGGCACTTGCTGGTAGAGCACGCAACAGTACATCATTGAGCAGAGGGGCAAACTTTCCGGTGGCACTGTCATAAAGAATGGATAAATTATCATCAAGTGTTGGATGAACACTGCCAAAGACCATAGCGCAAACTTGCCAAGAGGCCCACGTCTCTAAATTAAGATAATCATTTATTTGATATTGATTATTACCTTCTAGAACGTTTAAAAATTGTGAAAATCGATGATAGAGTTTTGGATCATCGTTGCCACTAGATTCAATATAGATATTAGGCTTAAGTCTGATAGGATTAAAAACGTGCTGATTCTCTCTAAAACCATACTTAATGGCACTTGCATCACCACCAAAGATGACCTTTGCTAACCATATATTTCTCGCCCTATAGCTAGCGCTCCAAGAATCTCCATCACGATCCCAAGTCAGAGCATTTGGGCTTTCTTTTAAAAGATAAAGGCCTTGATAACGTTGATTAATTTCTAAGTGAACAAACTCAACTTTTGCTGAACTTAGACCCAAAATCTTTGCAAGATTTAGTGCCAAAGGTTCTATCTCGTAATATCTATCCTGTGCTTTAATAAGATCAAATCTTCTCATTCCACGCCAAGATTGTTTCTTATCAAGTTTTACTCTTAAAGATTTAGCGGCTTCACTCCAGTGAGTATCAAGATCACCTCTTAAAGAAAAATCGGAGCCAAAACATTCATTATCGTAACAAAAATCACCATTGGCATGCTCTTTTGCTTCTTGATCTAAATATCCTTCAATTCGAGCGTGATGAGAGGAGAGTTGTAATGTTTTTAAGTTTGAAGGTGAAAGGCGAATTGAAACCATCCTAAATTCTGAAGTTTTAGGAGGTAAAACATTTGGTGTAAAATCATTAATAACTAAAGATTGGTTTGTGTGGGGAAGAAACAATAACGCTGTATTGAGAAATAACAGAGCGACTATTAGAGCCAAATTTCTCATACTTCTCCCAAGGTAATAGGAGATTGGACATGACCTCTTGTAAGTGAATACGCCACCGCAAACTTGCTAATGGCCTGGGGTGAGTATCCATAAAGATTTAGAATTTGATAGGCCCTAGAATTTATATCTTTTGCCTTTATTTCAATAATCGCCATATCTTGCCACCATGGGCAGTAATCATGATTATTTCGAGCAAAGTAAAAATTTTGATCTAAAGTGAGTCGTATTGAATTGTTTGCCCAAGATTGTCGATGATATTTAATAAAAACAGATTCTCTCCATGGAGAGTTAATAGCGGGGAGTCCATAGTTTGATGCATTTAAATGATCATAAGATTCACGCCAATCATTTGAAGAACAGGCAAATCGTATTTTTCGTCCAACATTATCTTCTTTTTGCTTTATTTCAAGCCACGATTCTTTTGGATTTCCATAATCTCTAAGTCTTAGTTTTGTTTTGTTTGCATCCCCTCCTATTTTACCAAAAAAACAAGGGTCTCCAGGTAGATCAAAGTAGAGTGTGGATACTTCTCCAGATTCAAGTGCCGTTGTGTTGAGATGAGCACTTAGTAGAGCAACAATATTATGGACTTTATTTTTTGGTATTAAAAACTTTAATTCTTGTCTCCAAGGCGTAATAATGATGTTGTTCATTCTTGCACCAACGTTGGAGAGCTAAAATAATTTTTTTTAATATAACTTTCTATCTTTGCATTTATATTTTTAGTTTTCAGGTAAGAGCTATCTTTTAGTGCAATGTCGATATTATTATGAATCCCTGTAGCATTTTCTAAATAACCATTAGAGTTTTCACCAACACTAAATCCTTTATCTAAATTATTTTCGAAAAGAACATTTTTCACATTAAATTGTGTGTGCGAGATATCTAGGCCATCACCTTTGTTTTTTCTAAAAAACGTATTGTTTAAATTGAGCTGGCAGTAATCGCAGTCAAACCCATCACTGCTATTATCACTAAATTCGACGTTTTCAATATTAACTTCACTTTTCTTAATGTTGAGCGCGTCTTCCGCCTTTGAATTATTAAATGATGAATTTTCGATTGAAACATTATTATGATAAAAACAAAAGGAGCAACTTAAGGGGATTCCATTGATATGCGATTGAGTTCCTCCACTGACATTGACAAATTTTAAAGTGCTTTTACTTTTAGCATTTAAAATTGCAAATGGTGCTCTATCGTTCCCCTCAATGATAATAGGTTTGTTCTTTTTTCCTATAGCTTCAAGTGTTGCATAACTGAGTAGACTTACGTTAGCCGAAAAAGTCAGCTTTGCTCCTGCAGCGACGATAAGTTTTTTAAAACTTCCTGGTATGAAAATATCTTCATTGATAAAATGATGAGAATTTGAGATATAGATTGAGTCTCTAATAATCTTAAAACTCTTTGGTACTTTTAATTCACTTAATACGTTCTCTTGATAAAGTAGTGGCGATATATTGTTAAAGTATTGCTTAATTTCTTTTCCACTTTGATTTGTGATAACTACTTGATCGATGGATATATTTTCTAAATTTATTTCAACATCATTAAAGCACATTCTTGATGATGATTTTTCAAAAGGTTTTAGAATGTTCAATTCGAGTTTTGATATTATATTAACTTGATTATTGCTCCATTTTATATCGATGCGCTTGTTATCCATTTCAATAAATGAATGTTCTTTTGGATGGATTCCGTTAAATAAAATAGATCTTAGAAAGACTTGGATCTGTGAATCAGCAACGATATCGATACATAATGTAGTTTTATCTATTATTATAGGTGTAACAAAAGTTCTAGATAGCTTTTCTTGAGTGCGATCGAGTCGATAATTTTTTTTAGTGACAAAACCTAGTTTCGACCAATCTAAGCTAGCTATATTAATAAGCGTTAGTGCTAATAAGCTCAAAATGAGAGCATGCCATTTCATTGCGTAATACTGTCCATGAGATGGGCTTTAGTAATTCCAGAAAATTTTAGTATTTGCTCTAAAACCAAAACTTGGCTAGCGTCACTTTTTAGTCGTGCTAAGCAATCGATATTCTCTCCATTAACTTGGATAGAGATTAATCTTTCTATGCCAGAGATTTTTTCTAGTGCTTCAAGTTTTCCTGTTATTGAATCTGTGCTCCATATCGCATTTAATTGGAGAAGCTTATCTTCTCCATCAGGGCGATGGCGTTTACTGACCAAAGCGACGATGACAGCAATGACGGCAATAACGATACTACCGATAGTTGCAATCCACCAATTCCCAGTACCGCAACCTAATCCAATCGCGACGGCCCAAAGAAGATACATCATATCCCATGCACTTTTGATGGCCGTTCTAAAGCGTACAATAGATAGCGCGCCTACCATACCTACGGATAAAGCCAAATTACTTCCAATAAAAAGCATAATGAGTGCAATCAATGGTGCTAATAAAACTAAGTGTCCTGCCCCAATTGTCCCTGGACGATGAGATCGCGTCCACATACTGACAGCGGCAGCAATGAGGCCTAGTCCTGAGGCACAACCAAGGGCTACCATCATTGATACTGGTTCAAGTGGCAATTGCTGGACGCTTGCGCTCAAGATTTGTGGTGTCATTTTGAGTTATCTCCAATTGACTGAAAGCACGTAATTATTCTTTTAGTATACGGAAATCACGTAGCTAATCAAATCTTTTAGTCGGAGTCAGAGTGACACTTATATTTATTGTTACAGGCATTTTAAGCCTGTTAGTCGTGGCATGAGACTTGAAGAGTTAGAATACACAAAAGACCCTAATCCAAGGAAGGAACATGGTCACACGCTTTATTCTTATTATATTACTTTTACCTTTTACAGCTTTTTCAGCTGGACCTAATAAAAGGTTAATCGTCACTTTTAAAAAAGATGCGAACTTCGTTCAAGCTTCTCGCTCTGTTCAAGGCGGAGCACCCGAAAATGAGCGAATGATTGTTGAACTTAAAGAAGGTGAGTCAGTTCAAGAAGCGATGAAGCAGTGGCAAGACGTTGCTCATGTTGAAGAAGATAAAATTCTTTCTCACTTTGGAATGACGAATCCTTCTGTTAATGATCCACGTGCCGATGATCAATGGCATTTCTTTGATGATTTTTCTGGCATTGATCTCAATACTGTTTGGAGCGAAAGTGCTGGTGAAGAGATTGTTGTTGCTGTCGTTGATACAGGTATCAGGCCTCATCGTGATCTTGAAGGAAGAATTCTTCAGGGTGCTGATATGATTAGTGACACTTCTGTCTCTAATGATGGGGATGGACGAGATCGTGATGCAACTGATCCGGGTGATTGGGTTGCTCCAGGAGATCCTTGCTATCAAGGGCAATCACATAATAGTTCATGGCATGGCACTCACGTAGCGGGAACGATCTTAGCAGAAAATGATAATGGTAAAGATGTTGCTGGTATTAATCCTCATGCCAAACTTCTACCTGTTCGAGTTCTTGGAAAATGTGGAGGTTATACTTCAGACATTGCTGATGGGATTCGTTGGGCAGCTGGCGGGCCGGGTGGTATTGTGGCCGGTCTTAGACCAAATCCAAATCCTGCTAAGGTTATTAACTTAAGTCTTGGTGGATCTGGTGCTTGTGACTTCACGATGCAATCAGCGATTGATTATGCCGTTACTCAAGGAGCAGTTGTTGTAGTTGCTGCTGGAAACAGCTCTCTTGATATGGATCAAAATCCTGTAACACCTGCCACATGTAATAATGTAGTCACAGTTGGAGCTTCAAATAAATCAAGACAACTTTCTTGGTTTTCAAATCATGGCCGTGCTGTTGATATCGTAGCTCCGGGTGGCCAATCTCCAAGTGGAGTTATCTCTCTTGGAAATTCTGGTAGAACGACTCCAGGAAGTGACTCCGTAACTGAAATGAGTGGAACTTCGATGGCTTCACCGCATATCGCAGGAATTGTCTCATTGATGAAAAGTGTGAATCCTGATATTGCAGCACATCAGGTTGAAAGTATTCTTCGCGCCAGCGGAAGCGTCATGTCTGGCATGTGTGCTGTGCCAGGTCGATGTGGTGGTGGTTTTGTTTTTGCCGTTTCCGCCGTTGCTGAAGCATCAAGAACTATTGCTGAAGATCCTGTCTTAAGTGGCTCAGATAGTATTAATCCAGCTCCTACAGTCCCTTTAATCACTCGTTCTGATGATGAAGGAAGCGGTGGTGCTTGTGGTAGTGTTGATATGTCTGGTGGCCCAGGCAGTTTTGGCGGTGGAATGTTCATTGGTATATTGTTGATCTTTATGCTCGGGAATATTGGTAAAGTTCGTCGCTACGCTTAATTAAAAAAACCTCAAAATGACAGCAAAAGAAAGAATGTTGGACGGGACAGTTCAACATTTGGGCGTTTTAATAAAAGCCTTCTTTTATTGTAATTAAACGTGGCTATGACACGGAGGTTCGTTAATGAAAAAGTTATTAGCTATTTTGGCCTTGGCCTCTTTTACTGCCCATGGTGCAACCATCGCAGTTATTGATTCTGGAACTGATCTACTTCACAAAGAGCTTTATGATAAAGCTTGGATTAATGAAGGTGAGATCGAAGCAAATGATCGTGATGATGATTATAATGGTTATCAAGACGATATCAATGGTTGGAACTTTGCTGAATCAAACAATCAAGTTATCGACTATTCATACATGGGTACACTGACTCATGATATTCGTCGCTTCTTTGAAATTCAGACAAAAAGTTTTTATGGCACAGCAACCGCCGAAGATCGCGCTTGGGTTGCAGAAATTCGTAAGAATGAAGAATTCATTAAGCAAATCGGCATTTATGGAAACTTCATGCACGGTACTCACGTAGCTGGTATCACTGCTAAAGATTCTGATCTTGCAAAAATTATGGCCGTTAAAATTATTCCAACTGAAGTTAAACTTCCTTTTAAAGCTCAAAAAGCTGGTCCAGGACTTTTCCTTCTTAAGCAAGGTCTAAAGCTTTTAGCTTCTCAGCAAATGGTTATGCTTACAAATGTAGCTCGTTATATCGATGGTCATAAAGTTGATGTTGCTAACGGTTCATTTGGTACTGGTTACCCACAAGCAAAAATGATTGTTGAAATGCTTGCTGGTACGATCATGAGAAAAGAGCCACCTACTGAAGAGCAAATTCATGAACTAACAGTTGAGTTCTTGAACACACTTATCAAAGAAGGCGACCATATGGTTCAAGCCGCTGAGAATACTCTTTTTGTATTCGCTGCTGGTAACGACGGCTTAAACAATGATGAGTTCCCAACTTCTCCAACAAACATCCAAGCTGATAACGTTATCTCTGTTGCTGCTGCTCTTGAGTTTAATAAGCTTGCTAGCTTTTCAAACTATGGTGCTTCAATGGTAGACGTTGCTGCTCCAGGTGTTGGTATTGAATCAACTGTTCCAGGTAACAAATATCTTCAAGTCAGTGGTACTTCTCAAGCTTCACCATATGTTGCGAACATTGCTGGTCAAGTTAAAGATGCAAACCCTAGCTTAGCTCCACGTGATATCAAGAAAATCATTCTTGGTACTGTTGATATTCGTGAATGGTTAGTCGGAAAAGTAAAGACTTCAGGAACTGTAAACACTGCACGTGCTGTTCGCGCTGCTGAGCTTTCACGTTCAATGAATGTTGATCTTGCTATTCGTAATTCAATTACAGATGTTCAAGACATTCCTTCTACTGATACTAAGTCAAACATGAAGAGCGAAGGCGTAGTACTTCCACTTCCTTCAATGTTCAAACTTTAATTAATAAATTAATTCTAAGTTAATGAAGCCCGCTTAAAGCGGGCTTTTTTAATGAACACTCATAATCTGATGTGTTTCTTTTCGCTTAATATCGGGTAAATGAACCGGTTGCTTGGCATGTCCAGTTACAATGATCATATAAGGCTTATAGCTCTTATCAAAACCGAGTAATGAGTTTAAGAAATTCATTGGCTTTGGTGTATGAGTTAATGTCGCCAAGCCAGATTGATGTAATGAAGCGAGTAATAGGCCAACCGCGATACCAGTTGATTCGAGCGGATAATAGGTTTTTTGAAGTAAACCATTCATATCTTCAGTATGGGTTCTCGAGAAGACGACAACCAAGGCACTTGCTTCTGTCAGATAAGCTTTGCTGGCAGTGGTTGAAAAAGGTTTTAAATCTTCAAGCCACTGTTTAGGGGCTCGTCTATCATAAAAATCTCTTTCAATTTCCTCAGCTGCTTTTCTGATTTGTTGTTTTGTATCTTGGCTCTGAACCAGAGCAAAATGCCAAGGCTGTTTGTTGGCACCACTTGGTGCCGTGCCCGCTGTTTTAATAGCATTAATCAGAATAGATTCTTCAATTTTATGACTAGAAAACTCTCGAATTGATCTTCGAAGAGACATTTCTTGATAAAAATTAAAGCTTTTTTCAATTTGTTTATTCATCATCATCTCATAAAAAAAAATGAAACATTAACCAAGAAACATCACTTGTTATTTTTCTTGTTGTTCTGTCGTTTCTTTTTTGAAACTCAAATTGGAATTCAAAATGAGCCAGAGGGAACCATTGAACTCCAATTCCAGCGAGATCAGTTCTCGTGTTATGTTTTTTTAGGTCACGCTGTAAAAACTCTGTGACAAGATATGGTAAGAACCCTTTAAATCCTTGATATCCAAATGTATTTGTAGTTGCAATGAGATTTGTTTTAGTATCACCTGAAAAATTTTGTTGATAATCAATCTCACCTTTAAAATAAAAGTCATTTGGTAATTTCTGTATTGAATATAGTCCAAAAAGATTTCTTCTCGTTGTACCACTCTCTCCATATAGGTAATTAAAACCTAGTTTCGATTTTCCTTCGATATAGCGAGCATAATTAAAAAGGAATGATTTTTCTGTTGTGGTTGCTTTAGGTTTATTGATATCTCCAAAGTCTGTCGCAATAAATAATTCATCAGTTTCACTAAATTTTGAAAACTCAAGTTGATATGTTTCACTATTTGATCCAAAACCTAAAGGGGATTTTGTTAATCTGGTATGAGTTGGATCATTGAGTCCATAATTTCTTCTAAATTTGCCGCCCCTAAGTTTGATTTCATCATTTACATCCCAAGAGATATAATGACGTTCTGATAGGAAATTATTTTTTGTGGGAGTTTCAGAAGGTCCACCTTGAACACCGGCTGTGGCCACGACCCAAAGGTCCATATACCTTGCTGCAATTTCAATATTCTGTTGCATCACAAAGGCTTTACCTTGAGAAATATTATCGTTTTTAAGATGAGTTTGAATTGATCTAAAATTTCCACCCAGCTTTAGAGATTCTGTGTTGGATACAAGTCCTAGGACAGGCTTTTCAATTCCATCCCATCCTTTCCAGGTACTCATGAGTTCTTTTGATAAAGATCGTCCGTAATCGGATAATACTCCGCCACCACTTTGAGAGATATGACAGGCCATGCAGTTAACATAACCATGAGTGACATTCTCTACGTAGGCATGAGAAAGATTAGGTAGCAACAGTAGAAGGAGAATCAATCTTTTCATTAATATCCTATTTAACGGTACCTTGAACCATTATTCTTACTTCTTTTGCGACGGTGATACCTTGAAAACTCGGTATCTCAATTCCAAAGTCGGCCAGGTTTATTTTAAAATCGGCGTTAAGCATATTTTCATCGTTCAAGAGCGCAGTGCCACTCACATCTTTTTCATGCCCATGTAGCGTAAGTTTTGCCTTAAAGTTAACTTCGTTATTTTTTTCAATTTTTATATTTTGAAATGTTAGTTTAGCCTTAGGAAATTTTTCAACTTCAAGGTACTTGTTTTTGAGATGGTCATCTCGAAGTTCAATACCTGTATCTAGGCTTGCCAGTTCTAGATCAAATTCACCATCAAATTGATTTTTTTCACCTTTTAGAGTTCCACTTAGTAAAGTAGATCTTCCATCAATACTTATTAAAGCTGGTTTACCTTTCGCTTTAAACTCCACTTTGCCTTGGCTAAGTGTTAGAGTCGCGGCGTGAGCATTTGTAATCAAAAATAATGTCACGATATATATCTTTTTCATCTTAACTCCTAAGGTAAACCTTTTTCGATCCATTCAATAATGACTTCAATTTCTTCTGTTTTTAATAGTTCCAGATTTGACCAAACTGGTGGCATCGGCTCATCTGGATCAGTGATGACAGTAATAAGATAACTTTCATCTGGGTGCTCAAAATTGAGGAGAGTTTCTCCACCAAAATCACGATTTCTTTGTTCAAAGAATGCTTGTCTTGTCGACAAATCTAAAAATTTTGCTTGTCCTTGAGGATTGTGACAAACCAAGCATTTTGGATAAAAGACCTTGCTTGATAATGAAACCCAAGTCGCCTCTAGTTTGTCATTGGCAGGTGGAGGTGTTGTTGTAGAGCCTCCTTGAGGAGCGCCCGCAGCTACCCATGCGGCCAATAACTCTTTTTTAGCTGCACTAAGAGGTGATGCATTCTTTGGCATTCTGTTGGATGTAACAGCATTTAGAATATTGCTGGCTTCGTTCTTTACCCCAGCATATGTGGCATATTGTTGATGACAACTAAGACAATGTGGTTGAATGATGGCTTCGTTTATTGTTTTAAAATCAATTGGAGTATTTAAGTTTCTACTAAAGGTATCTTCAAGCACACCTTTTGTTTCAGTGTAATTACCACAGGAAGTAAAAATAAAGAATAGTGCTAAAATTTTCATTTTTTCTCCTGTGGTTAAATTATTATAGTCTTGGTAGCTCACCTGATATTTGTTTCCAAAACTTATCAGCTCTTTGCTCATGATCTTCTATAGCACGATCAAAATTTCGTTTCGCTCTTGCAGCGACAAAAAGGTGAAGTCTATTACCGTGAACAGTGAAAAGTTCTGGCTGGATATCAACCTTAGATCCTGATGCCATTGCATAAGCGCACCATCCACCATAAGTTGGCTCATACTTTTCTGGTGCCGTTAAAAACTGATCTTGGTTGCTCTGACTGGTAAATAGATAAGTCACACCTTTGTAATCAAGCGCGAATTCTTGATTACCAAGTTGTGGCACTGATCCACCCTCCGGAAAATACGACACAGGATCATAGCCCTTAAGAGATACTGAACTTTCTAGATTATATTGGTCCGTATTTCTAAAATCATTCGCACTTGCTGTAAAATTAATAAGTCCCAAAAAAGCGACTAATAAGCTTGTTTTTAAGACTTTACTCCATTGATTCTTCATTTTTATTCCTCCACGTTACTTGTTGATTTATTTTTAACGATTATTGAAGCTAATGTATTGATTAGTGTTGCTTAATTGATGGTTTAGTTTTACTAATTAAACTAAGGAGTGCTTATGTCACGAGACTTAAATGTTGATCAAATTAAGAAATTATGGATTTTAGACTTGGTTTTGACTCATAAAAGCCTAAAGCATGCAGCTTTACAGGCAAAAGTCACTCCTAGCGCCATATCACAGACTTTGACATCACTTGAGCAATCTTTTGGTCGTCCACTTTTGATTAGAGAAAAAGGTAGTGTGATTGCAACTCCAGATGCCTTAGCAATTCTTAAGATTGTTAAACCTGCCTTTGAGGCCTTTGAGAGATTAAAAGATATTAATGGGGAACCTGTCCCCGAACTGAGTTGGATTAATTTTGGCACCTACGAAAGTATCGCCATCAATATTTTGCCGGGACTGATTAGCTCCTTTAAACAAAAACTTCCCAACTTAAGATTAGGTTTAAAAATAAGTAGAACATCAAGCTTATTAACAATGCTTAGAAAGGGAGAACTTTGTTCAGCACTAATTACGGAAAATGATAATATTGATCGTTTTTATTGTATTGATGTTGCAGAAGATAGATTAGGTTTATATATCTCAAAGAACCTTACGCCTTCAAAACAAATTATTGATAGTCTTGGCTACGGATCTCTTGAACCTGGAAGAGACGGACTCCCCATATATTTTTCAAAGTTTTTGAAACAACTCAATTTAGATAAGCCAACAATATTAAGTGATAGCTTTGAAAGCCTTAGAGCCGCCGCAAGTGGGGGAGCCATTGCTGCTGTATTACCTGATCGTGTGGCCTGTCGTCATGATGATTTAATTGAAGTCACTTCAGTTAAGGCAACTAAAAAAGGTTCGAAAGATATTGGATTGCACCGACTAATAGTTGTAGGTCAAAATAATTGTGACCGTGAAGAAATTAAATTTGTCGCCACGGAGACACAGCGCCTACTTAATTGAGTTTCGTAAGTTTTCTGACCTCAACAAGACGCAACTCAGATGCAGGGCCACGATCTAAGAAATCAATTTTGAAATTATTGCCAAAGAGGTCATCAATTTCTTCATCGCTGATAGAGTAGGGCGGGCCGCTACCTTCGTCGTGCTTAAGCGTAATGAGGAGGATCTTACCGTTAGGATTTAAAAGACTAGAGTATTTTTCGGCCATGCGTTTTCTTAATTCACTTGGTAAGGCAACAAGACACGCGCGATCATAGATCGCTTCGTACTTTCCTTCATGATGAAAAAAGTCTTGATGATATAGACTTAAGCGAGAGGCTTGGGTTTGAAAGCGTTGATCTTGCCAGCTTCCTTGTAGTTTATTTTCGCTAATAAACTCATTAATAGCTTGTTTGGCCAATTCGACGCCAGCAACTCCGTGTCCTTGCTGACAAAGCCATAATAGATCAATACTCTTACCGCATAATGGAACCAGGACTTTATCTCCAGCATCAAAAACCGTTGGAGCATATTTAACTAAGAAATCATTCACATCAAGGCGGTGGAATCTAGTGCGTCCATCGGCCCAAGCTTGTTCCCAAAACTTTCGATTCTCATCAAGTGACACAAATCATCCCTTGTTCGTGGCTCATTTTTGCCTATTTTGATTGAATATTCTTCAGTCGGCCATAGGATTTTCCTGAATAAAATAAGGATAACTCACTCAGATTTATTTTTTTTGAATATATTTTAAATATTGCCAAATATATTAAAAAAGCTTCAATAAATGACGATTATATTAAATAATGACTAGAAGTGGAGGTCTTTATGTGTGGATTCGTCGTTGTGGTTGGAAGTAAAGTTGAAAAAGAACAAATTCTAAAAAGTGCCGAGCATCTTGCTCACCGCGGACCAGATGAAAAGGCCCACCATGTGACCTCTGAAGGCATTGTGATGGTTCACCAACGCTTGGCCATCGTCGACCTGCAAACAGGCAAACAACCTATCGTAAGCCACTCTGGAGTCGCCCTAGTTCATAACGGTGAGATTTGGAATCATCAAAGAATTCGCGGCCAGATAGGTGAGGTCTACACTACAAAATCAGACAGTGAAGCTATTCTTCGCGGCTATGAAGCTTGGGGCGAAAAAGTTCTCGATCACCTTGATGGTGACTTCGCTTTTGTTATCGCTGATAAAGGTCGTATCTTTGCAGCAAGAGACGCGATTGGAATTAAACCACTTTATGTCGGGCGAGATGCTACTGGTGGTTTATGGTTTGGCTCAGAACAAAAAGCATTATTTGAGCACTGTGAAACAATCGAAGAATTTCCACCAGGTCACAAATTTACTCTTGAGGGGGGATTTGAGCGTTGGTTTAAGCCGACTTGGTTTGATGATTCAATCATTCCAACACAAGATGGAAGTAAACTAAGAGAAACACTTGTTGCCTCAGTAGAAAAAAGATTAATGGGTGATGTTCCTGTAGGTGCCTTACTTTCAGGTGGTCTTGATTCAAGTTTAGTCAGCGCTATTGCTGCAAGACTTTTAAGATCAAGAGGTCGTCGTCTAAAAACATTCAGTGTTGGATTTGATAAAGATTCACCTGATCTTATTCGCGCTAGAGAAGTTGCTCTACATATTGATAGTGATCACACTGAAGTTGTTTTAACCATTGAAGAGGGTATTAAAGCGATTGAGCATATGATTTGGTTGACTGAAACATATGACATCACAACTATTCGCGCTTCAACTCCAATGTATTTAATGTCAAAAGTTATTGCGAGTAGTGGTGTAAAAGTAGTCTTATCAGGTGAAGGAGCGGACGAAATCTTTGGTGGTTATTTGTATTTTGCTCACGCACCATCGGCCCAAGAATTCCATAAAGAATGTGTTAGTCGAGTCAAGAGACTCCATACCTCCGATGTTTTAAGAGCTGATAGATCAACTATGGGTGCTGCTGTTGAAGCAAGGGTACCATTTTTAGATCCAGAATTTCTAAGAGTTGCTATGGACATTTCTCCAGATCATAAAACTATTATACCAGGAACACGTATGGAAAAAGATGTTCTAAGAAGAGCATTTACTGAAGGCGAGTGGTTGCCTGAGGGTGTTTTATGGCGACAAAAAGAGCAGTTCTCTGATGGCGTAGGTTATTCTTGGATTGATCTGCTAAAAGATTTAGGCGAGCGAACAGTAGACGATGAGCTCTTTACCAAAGCTAGTGAGCTCTACCCTCATAATACGCCAGTGACTAAAGAAGCTTTTCTTTTTAGAGGAATCTTTGAAGATCATTTTGGACACGCTGCTATGGTGAAGAACGTCAGTCGTTGGATTCCTAAATGGCAAGACTACAACGCCGATCCATCAGGGCGAGCTAATAAAATGCACACTAAATCAGTCGCAATTTAGCATAATTTTGATATTGTGGACGTATGAAAAAACTTTTATACGTCCTACTTTTTTTGTCTATTACCTCATGTTCTTCGACAGAGCCGCCAACAGTTCCAATCAAAATTATTAAAAATGCAGACGCACCATTTGTACTTAAAACGTTAGTCAAAGATATTGATGGTGTTCCTTGGGCAATTAAGATTTTACCAGACGGAAATTTTCTTATTTCCTTACGAGAAGGCGCTTTAAAATTATTTAATCCCAAGACAAATGCCCTGAAGAATATAGTTGGAGTACCAAAAGTTGTTGCTGAATCACAGGGCGGACTACTAGATCTGGCGCTACATCCTGAGTTTAAAACAAATAAGACAATTTTTATAAGTTTTAGTGGCAAGTTTGAATCAATGGCCACTACGAAATTAGCAAGTGCTATTTACGATGGAGAAAAACTCACAAATGTGAAGGAAATATTCGTTGCTTTACCTGCTCAAAAAACATTTCATCATTACGGTTCAAGAATTGCTTTTGATAAAAAGGGTCATCTTTTTCTTTCCATTGGAGAGCGAGGTCAAAGAAATCTTGCGCAAGACTTAAATGCTCATATGGGAAAGATTATTCGATTAAATCTAGATGGCTCGATTCCTAACGATAATCCTTATGTAGGTAAGACTGGTTACAAGCCAGAGATTTGGAGCTACGGACATCGTAACCCTCAAGGCTTGTTTTATGACTCTGAAACTGATGAACTTTGGGTTAATGAGCATGGACCAAAAGGTGGGGATGAAATTAATCTCGTTTTGAAAGCGAAAAATTATGGTTGGCCAATAGCGACATATGGACGCGAATACTACGGTCCTCTTATTACAGAAAATACAACGCTACCTAATGTTGAATCTCCAAGACATGTTTGGTTGCCTTCAATTGCACCAAGTGATTTGCTAATATATAAATCAAACGCCATAAGTTCTTGGAAGGGACATTTTCTATCTGGAGCACTTGCTCTTGAGCATCTTAATCTAGTAAAAGTTCAAAAAGGAAAGTCTGTTAGTGAAGAGCGATATCTTACAGAGCTTGAGGAGCGTATTCGTTCTTTAGCAGTTGATAGCGATGGTCGTCTAATTATTGGCACAGATGGTGGAATGATTTTGCAGTTATCAGCACGTTAAAAGATAAATGACTTAATTTAGTGATTTAAGCTAAAATAATTGTGTTGAATAAAACAAAGTATAAAAGATATTTTCTAACACTTCTTCCTGTCGCCTTTTTAGTGGTAGGTTACTTTATTAGAGCTTATCATTTCGAAATTCCTTATAATTTCTTAGTATCAAAATCTGAAATTGATAAGAGTAAACTGAAGTGGAAAGAAAGTGGTTTTAGTTTAAAAAATATAGCTCCGCAATTAGGTTTAAACTTTGATTATCATCCTCCAAGAATTTCTCCCCAAGCCTATTATAGAGTTGATTCTTTAGTTCAAGCACCAGGGGCTGCCATCATTGATGTGAATAATGATGGTTTTATGGATATGCTCGTTTTGAGTGCTGTTCCAGAAAGTCCCAATCATCTCTATATCAATCAGTTAGGAAATGGTTTTATAGAGAGTGCTAAAAATTGGGGAATTGATAAAACCACAACTGATGATTTCTCCTCGATCCAACCAGTCATCTTCGATATGGATAATGACGGCGATAGCGATTTATATATAGCCGGTCTTGGTTGTGCTCGTTTTTATGAAAATACAGGTACAAGTTTCGTAGAAAAAACTTCACAAACTGGAGTGAAGGATTGTGCTAATGCTCAGGCGGCAACATTTTTTGATTACGATGGTGACGGATTATTGGATCTGTATGTTCTGAGGTATTGGCGAGACTATGATCTTTTAAAAACAAATGATCCTTATATTTATGTTAACAATCTTCATAATGCTACCAATGGTGGAACTAACACGCTTTATCGAAATTTAGGCAATTTTAAATTTCAAGATGTAACCAAAGAAGTTGGTGCTGCTGATTTTCATTGGAGTTATGATGCAACTTACGCTGATTTAGATGACGATGGAAATTTTGAGCTCTATATTTCTAATGATTACGGAGCAGATCGACTTTATCGTCTTGAAAATGGTAAATTTACAGATATTTCTAGCACTTTTAGTGTTCCAGATCGTCGCTACAGCATGAATACATCTCTTGTTGATACTGGTACGCCAAAACCTCATATCTATGTTTCTAATCTTCACGCAGGCTATAATTGGGGACTGTATGGAAATTTTTTCTGGCAAATGAGTGATTCTAAAAATATCTCCGATGAAGCCAAGCGCTACAATGTATTTGCCTGTGGAATGGCGTGGGGAGCGGCCCATGCTGATTTTAACCTTGATGGAAAAGAGGACCTTTATATTACCAATGGTTTTTCTCCAAAACGTAGACATTATGATCGTGAATTAGCTGCGAAGGATGATGAGCAATTTTCTCATCAATCTGAGGCGGCAAGCTTTTATTATGAGTGGTTCGTAAGATCTCTTTCTGGAGAGTATTCTGAGGACATAAGACGATGGACGAAGCTCATCATCAGAGGTTCAAGAAATGATCAAAGCGACTGCCTGATGCTGAATATGGATAATAAGACGTTTGCCTATAGCAATGAGTTTACAGATATTGAAGCGTGGAATGGCAAGGCGGCAGTAACAATTGATGCGAATAATGATGGGGTGCTAGATCTTCTCGTTACGACAAATAATGGGCCATTAAAATATTTTAAAAATACCGTAAAGAAGTCTGACAACTGGGTAGGATTAAAGCTTATTGGCAAATCCGTAAATCGTGATGGGGTTGGTGCTCGAGTTAAAATGAGTCAAGGTGAAAATACCTATCATCGTTGGTTAACCGGAGGGCGAAGTGGCTTGATTGGAACCTCTGATTCTAGAGTTCACGTCGGTTTATCTAATGATGCAAATATTAACGTTGAAATTAAATGGCCGAATGGTCAAATTCAAAAAATCAACGATCTAAAAACTGGAGCTTATTATGAAGTTATTCAGTCAATTTAGAAATGATCCAAGACTTCTTCAGGCACCTTTATTGTGGACTTATGCCTTTGCCGCTCGGGAATGGTTTAATCACGAAAGACCTCATTATGTGTTACTCGTTACTTTTATCGCGACTTATGCAACAGAGCTTCTTGTTGGTTGGTTTCGATATAAAAAAATTACTAAGCCGTTACCAGCTTTAATTATTTGTCCTTCAATAACAACACTTTGTTATTCACCTGAGTACAGCTTCTATGTCTGTGCTGGTATTCTAGCTTCACTGTCTAAAGGATTTCTTCTGGAAAAGGGAAGGCACGTCTTTAACCCTTCAAATTTTGGGATTTGTGCTTTAATCCTTTTGTTTCCTAATTGGTTTACCGGCATCACTGATACCTTTTCTGGATTAAAGTTGGTTAGTGGTTGGTTTTTAATTTCAGGTCTTTTTAATGCATGGAACTCTAAAACTTTATCAATTTCCGTCTCTTATCTCGTTGCGATGTATTTATGTTTTGCTGCTAGAGGGTTTTTCTTTGATTGGAATATTGATCCTTCAACTTTTGTGGCTTTTTGTATTAATCCAGTTATTTTAATCTACGCCTTTCATATGATTAATGATCCTGCCACTGCACCCAAAAATTTAACTCCTAGAATTATTTACGGTACTATCCTTGGATGCTCCGTCGTAACTTTAGGCTATTATGGAATTACGAATTCTCATTTTATATCTTTATTTGTTTTAAGTGGTTTACTCGTGCCATTTAAAGATTACTTAAATAAAAAAACCGTTCCTAATCCTATTTAAGAATTAAAAGAAATTTCTTTAAAGAAATCATTACATCAAGTTTTGATCTTAGAAAAAGAACGAAAACTTCGAAGCAAGAAGGTAAGCATGTCGATCATTGTCTGAATTGTCAGTTTCAATGACGGTGTTTTGTTTTTCGACTTGGCCACCGAGTGTAATGAAGGCTGATTTATGAAGTTTTAGCTTTACACCCACTTCAGCTTTATATGTTTTTGTTTTAACTTTTTTGCCATCATTAAATTCACCAACAGGATCACTATGGTGTTGGTTATTAACAAATGCAGCTTCAACGTTAGCTAAAACATTATAAAACTCAGTCATATAATATTCCGCGCCAAGCTGAAGAAGGTTTTCGTGCTTTCTAAATGTTGCGTAATTGGCAGCATAAAAAGTTGATGTAAAGGCATGAACATATTCTGCCCAAATTTCTATATCTTTATTTGAATATCTTCCTGCGACATCAAAGGCCCAGTTATTTTTGGGATTAATGCTGTTGTAATAATACATTCCTGCCGTTGAAAGAGTTAATTCTCTATTCACAAACAGTTCAAATTTATTTGCAATACCGGCTTGATCTTTGGAAGAGAAGGTTTTTTCGTTTCTATATGAAAGACTAAATCTTTGATTTGGTGCTGTACCTGTTGATGATACTCTCGGAGTTCCATCACTATTAGTTGAATAGCTTTTTGCTTCCCCAAAATATGTTAAATAGTTAAAAAATCCACGTGAAAATCCGCCATAACGCCACGACAGTACAAGTCTATTATCTAAGTCGTAGAGACTATGATCTGGAGAAAGTTCGGCTCCTCCGTCAACAAATGAAGGACTTATAACTCCCCAGTGCATTTGATGGAATGAAACTTTGCCTTTTCCCATGATGATTTGGTGATCAGGCATAGCGCGGTAACTGACAGTTGCTTCTTCGAAAAGATTATAAGCATCCCCGATTCTAGAATCATCTAGATCGAGTTTAATCTTCATGCTGAAATCATCTTGAGTGGCGTAGACTTTGAGGTCGAGGGTACCAATTCCAGTTTCTGCTTCTTGCTTTCTTCCTTCAGTTTTTTTAACAACAAGCATGTCTAAGGCGATAAAACCTCTAATACTTGCTTCAAACGCGTAGGCTGAAAAAGTTGGAGTAATGGCGCAGAGCAATAATAGAGCAATTCTTATCACAAATATCTCCTACAAAGTTTCGACGCACTGATATCATCGCTGCACTTCATTGAGAAGGATAAGAATTGTCTTAACTAAAAAATAATAATGAAGAATGAATTCTTACATTAATTTCGGTTAGTTAAATGAAACAGCTTTTAGTTAAAAGCCGTTACACCTATCTATATTTTGAGTCTGGGTATAATAATCTACAAAATGATTATCACCACATCTCTCTTGAGCGATTTCACGGCCTTGGTCCTGGCTGGCACATGATACAAGAGTTAATGATAGGGCGATAAGAGCGAAAATCCTTTTCATGGTCGCCTCCTTTAGTCTAGTTTACCTCGTTAATAGAATACCTCCTATACGGTATTTTCTCACATTTTCTTAGTGATTATTTAGTCAATTCGGAGTCAACTAGGCACCAATCTAGGGATAATCTAACACCAAATTAATCTAGATAAAGTATTTGAGTGTATCTAAGCCCGCAGGATTTGGTTGGTGTGTATTTTGAAGGTGAGCAAGGGCAAAAATTGCCGCTAAACCTATAGGGCCTTCAAAACAGCTACTCAGAGTCACATCAACACCACCATCATTCATTGATTTGATGATATTTACAGATTGATCAAAACCAAAAAGAGCAGGCTTTAATACAATGTTTTTAATATGCTTTGGTAGAGAGTGTTTTAAAAAGAAGGGCAGGGTTTCATCAATTGCTAGCGGCACTGGATGCTGCCAGTTTAAGGTTTCATTTGGATCACTAAAAGGCTCTTCAATATAATCAATCTTACTCCAGTACGGCGAGAGGGCCTCTAAGACGGTATTGAGACTTTGTGGAGTCATTTTTTGGTTACCATCAAGTCGAACTTTCTCGCTAGGAAGCAAAGCTTCTACGAATTTCTTTATATCATTCGCAGATTCCAGTCGTGCAATTTTGACTTTAAAAGAAGAAAAACCAAGTGAGCGCAGACTTTCTAATTCTTTAAGATCTGGTGAAAGAAGAAGCGCATTTTGTTCAACCCTTTCAGGTATCAAATATCTTTTCGATTTTAAATTTTGCCAAGACTCGATAGCAAACCTAACACTAGGGTAAAGCTCATCTTTAGATATAGAAGAATTTAGATAGGAATCGAGTTGATTTTTAGCTTGCTCAAAACTTTCAACATGTAGTCCAGGTAAAACGCTAAGTTCAAAATCAAGGCCATCAATTTGACCTTCAAGAAAGTACTTTTCGTTTAATGAATGAGTTCCAATTTGCATTGGAGACTTAAACTTTCTTGTAACTTCTTTAAGATCTAATTCCATACCAAAGCGATGGATAGAGTAATGCAATAAAGAAGTAAATATTTACCAGTGTTGGCTAGAGTGTCATTAAGCTTTTTATCAATAGGTTCAAATAGAATTCTTTGCCAATTCTTAAAAAATATAAAATAAACAATCACTGGAAGGATAAACTGAACTCTTTGATGAATGATTCCTAAATAGATTGGAACAAAAAGAGAGGAGGCGATGAGAACGAACGTCATCTTTCTTGCCTTACTCTCACCAAGTTTGACGGCGAGAGTGATTTTATTCACTTTGGAGTCACTTACAATATCTCGAAGGTTATTAATGGCGAGGATACCTGCGCTTATAAGTCCTGGTCCAATCCCTAAAAAGATGGGCATTGAATCAAAACTAGTAGGAGATTGAATCCAAACGGTGCCCCAAACTGCTACAGGCCCAAAAAAGATAAGTGCGGCAATTTCGCCAAGTCCTTTTTGTGAAAGAGGATATGGTCCACCAGTGTAGGCCCATGCAAAAAATATTGAAGAAAAGCCAATGATCACGATTGGCAATCCACCAACACTCATAAGATGTAGTCCAAGTAAAAAGGCTAGTCCAAGAGTTGCCATGAAGCCGGTCTTTACAGCACTTGGAGTCAGCAGACCACTTGATGTTACACGTGTTGGGCCTAAGCGATCTTCGGTATCAACACCATTAACACCGTCATAATAATCGTTAATAAGATTGCTAGAAATTTGAAGAAGAACTGTGCAAAAAAGTGTAATACCTGCTGTTTCAATATTAATTTTAAGACCTATATGAAGACAATAGCCAAGACCTAAAATAATTGGGCTTAAAGCCGCTGGGAGAGTTTTTGGTCTTGCAGCAAGAATCCACGGATTAGTTTGTGTCATGACAGTTTAATCGTCCTTAACTCTTGATAGATTTTATTATTAGCAGTTGTATCTACATAAACTTCAATAAAACTCGAAGTAGGATGGTTTAGCGCTGCTATATATGCCGCTTCAAACTCATTTCTAGTAGACACTTGCCACGTTTTTAATCCAAAAGCCTGGGCCATTGGTGCCAGCTTTCTTTCATGTGGTGAAGTGATAATTGGGTAGAGCTGTTCGCCTTTTTCTAGATTTAGCAGAGTAAAGATGCCGCCACCAAAATTATTCACTACGATACATATCACTGGAGTTTTAGAGTTCGAGACGAGTTCAAGCGAGTTCAGATCGTGAATAGCGGAAACATCGCCAAGAACGAGGGTGACGGGTTTTGAGCTCGCTAGTGCGCAACCTGTACTACTGGCAAAAAAACCTTCAATACCACTAGCACCTCTATGAGTTAGAACGCTTAAATCTTTTGCTTTGGCCAAAGAAGCATAGGAATCAAATGATCTAATCAGCGTGCTATTACCAATAGCGAGATGAGATCCCTGTGGGATCATCTCCACCACGCGTTTTGAAATATAAGGAAAAGCAACTTTGTCTGTTCCTTCAATGACATTAATTTTCTTTTGAATGAAGCTTTGAAAAACAGAAGGCTTTATTGGTGCTTGAGACTTCCAATATTTTGAAAGTTCAAGAATGGATAGTGTCGGATTGACGTTAAGGTCATGAGTAACCGCAAAACCAGAATCACTCAGCTGATTCGCTTGGGATAGATGAATCACTGGAAACTGATCACTATGATCTTTTAAAAAACGATAATAATGCTTTGAAGTTAATCGACCACCAATATGTAGAACGAGATCAGGTGGGTTTTGGTGAAAATACTCATAGACTTCAGGGTGATCAAAAGTAGGTATGAGTCCATCTTCAAGACTGAAGTCAAATTTCAATGAACTCGTTACATCAACATTTAGAGGGTAGGGGCAACTTCTTAGAGATTCAATAAGCTCGCTTCTAGCGTCTTTAACATCACAAAGTGAAAGCTCTCCTACGACAATTAAAGGTTTTTTAGACTTTTGTAAAAATGGAAGTATTGGAGAAATGTCTTGCAGAAGATGGCCTAAAAGTTGTCTTGAAGGACTTTCTTGATCAACAATCGTTTTAGCGTCTTGAATATATTTTGAATCTAAATTTGTCTCTTTACCGTCAAGAGGTTCTCTAAACGCTATATTAATATGAACAGGGCCAAAAGGACGCTTGATTGCCATCTCCCATGCAAATGCCGTCATGCGTGCTATCGCTTTGAGATTCATGTCATCATTTGGAGAACCTAAATCAAGAAAATGTTTGCAGTGTTGTCCGTAGAGATTTTTTTGGTTAATGGACTGATTAGCATCGCTTTGAGAAAGCTCCAAAGGCCTGTCAGCGCTCAAAACAATCAGTGGTACTTGAGATTTAGAAGCCTCAATAACGGCCGGATAGAAATTGGCAGCCGCTGTTCCTGAAGTGCAAACTAAGATCGCCGGCTTTCCTGAAGTCTTAGCATAACCTAAAGCTTGGTAGGAGAGTCCTCTTTCATCCATACCAACATGAAGCTCAATATCGCTTTGAGCTTGAAAGCCGGCAATTAGTGGAGCATTTCTCATTCCTGGAGCGATAAAAACGTGACTAGCTCCAAGCTTCTTGAATTGATTGGCAATGAGGCTAGACCAAAGTCTTGATTTATTTTCAGTGAGAAGAGCGCTGCTCATCAATATTCTCTTTTGGCAGGGATGACTTTTTATTTGTATTAGAGAAATCAAAATTTCTCATTTTGTTTTCAGTTTCATTCCATTCCGATTCAGCAATACTTTGCTCGACAATGCCAGCACCAGCAAAAATATGGGCGCGATCACCTTGAATGAGAGCACTTCTGATGGCAACACAAAAGTCGGCGCCACTTGCTGTAATCACTCCTACAGGTGCAGCATAAAAGCCACGATCATAAGATTCATTATCCTTGAGCCATGCCTGAGATTCTAGCTTTGGTGTTCCACCAACAGCTGGAGTTGGGTGAAAGGCATCTATTAAGTCATGAGTCGTCATCTTTGAATGAAGATGACCTGTTAATTTTGTATAGAGGTGTTGAACATGTTTAAGTTTTAAAACATGTTCAGGATTTTGATCAATACTTGCGTCAGTGCATCCAATTGACTTTAAAATTTCCAAGACAGATTTAGAAACAAAGCGGTGCTCATTTAACTCCTTTGTCGAAGTTTTAAGTTCCTTTTCAAGGACTTGATCTTCTTGCTGGTTAGTACCACGAGGGCGAGTTCCAGCAATCGCATCACTAATGATTTTAGAGTTTTCTAATTTAAACAGTCGCTCTGGAGTGATAGATGTAAAGCTTTTGTCACGTCTCCATTGCATATGAAAGATAAAATGTTCCCCTCGATTAAATGAGAGTGATTCATAAAGATCATCTGGCTTAATTTGACTGGCAGACTTAAATACTACTTTCCGTGATAAAACGATTTTTTTAATAGCACTATTTTTAAATTCTTCTTTGGCTAATTTGACTTGATCCACCCATTGATCTTTTGAAGGAATTTCTAACTCTTTCATTAATTTTAGGTTTTTTTGAGAGTGACCTTTAAAAGAAAAGAGGCTTTCGATATCTAAAAGAAGCTTTGTCGCTTGGGTTGTATTAGTAAAAATACTCTTTTCAATATTGATATTTAAAACAGTCTTATTATTTTCGGTTATAAACATAAATTGTGGAAGTACATAAAAGTGACTTCCAAGCTCACTCCACTCATGGCTTGCTTTTGAATTAAGGTGAAAACGTTGACCACCCAAAACGACTAATTTAGGGTTTTCTAATATATAATCTTGGGCATCTTCTAGCGCGAATGAGCTATTAAAAATCTTTAGAAATTTAATTCCTAAATACTGTTTTTGATTTTCTCGATCACAAAAGAGTATTTTTTGAGAATTGTCGATAAAAGGAAGTAAACTGACTAAATCGATTGGCGAGAGTTGTATTGATACAGTTTGAAATGCTTGCTCATTATCTTTTTTTGCCAAAGAAGACTTAACTTTCTTAAGGATAAGTTCTTTTGCATTATACAATGGTGTATATGGACTTAGATCCATCTACTTTTCTCCAATATATAAAAAGGCGATACCAAAGCTTAGTGAAACGGCACGTGTATTTTTAAATCCGGCTTCTTTCATCCAATTTAAAAAGTCTTGATCATACGGAAAATCTTCAACAGTTTTGTTGAGATAAGTATAGGCATCGCCGTGACCTGAAATAAGATTTCCAACAAATGGTAGTAACTTTCTAAAATAGAAAAGATAAAATGCTCGAACTAAAAAGTTCTTTGGTAAACCAAATTCCATAATTAATGCACGACCATTAGGCCTAAGAACGCGGTAAATATTTTTCAATGAAGTTTGTGGGTCAGGAAAATTTCTAATGCCAAAAGAGAGAGTCACGACATCTTGAGAAGCATCATCAACGGGTACAGTAACGCCGTCGCCAATATCTAAAACAGCTTTATCACTAAATCCTTTGTTTTGGATTTTTACTTTTCCAAGTTCTATCATACCTTTTGACAGATCGAGCCCTCTAACTCGTGCAACATTCTTTTGTGCTGCTAATTCTAAAGCAACATCACCAGTGCCAGTCGCAAGATCAAGGGCTATCAATTGATTACCGGCAGGAAGCTCTTTCATCATACGTCTACGCCATAGAACATCGATGCCAAGAGAGAGGCAGCGATTTAACAAATCATAGGTTCCGGCGATGTCGTCAAAAATTCGAAACGATTCTTTTTTTCGTTCTTTTAATGAAGTTGATGGTGTTGTCATATTTATCCTTCTATAAACAGCAACATACCGAATTGCGGCTTAATAGTCGAGGTTCCTCTAGCTAATGTCGATGGACTTGGGGCCTAAGCGGTGCTAAATAGTAAGTAATTGATTTCATGGTGGAGTACATGATCCCAAAGTTTTTAACAACAATTCCTCCAGAGCTTCTAGGTCGCGTACGTGATTTAGAGATGATGACGAGTTCTGAGAGCTGCAATCGCTCTATTAATCAGTTGTTGCAACGCACAGTTTTGTTGGGCGGTAAACGTCTTAGACCTCTTTTGACTTATCTTTGTGGAAGTTTTTTTGGGGTCAATGCAGCTGATTTAGATACCTACGCCAAAGCCATTGAAATGGTCCATGCCGCCAGTTTGTCTCATGATGATGTCGTTGATGGCGCTAAAACCCGTCGTGGAAAACCTTCTATCAACGCTGAATCAACAAATAAACATGCTGTTTTAGCAGGAGATTATTTACTTGCTGATGTGATTGTTGAGCTTTCAAAGCGTGGAAACCTCCCTCTCGTGCAAGAGATGTCTTTAGTTATTCAGGCTTTAGCGGAAGGTGAGTGGATTCAACTCGATGCTGCTGAGTCTAGAAAATATTCAAGAGAACTTATTGAACTTATCGCTAATAAAAAAACAGCTTCTGTTATGAGTTGGTGTGCTGTGGCCCCTGCGACTTTGGCGGGTCTACCTGAAGCTGTTATTGGTTACGCCAGAGACTTTGGCTATCACCTGGGTCTTGCTTTTCAGCAAATGGACGACACACTTGACTTTAGTGGTAACTCAAAAAAAGATCATCTTCTAGATCTTGAAAATGGCATTATTAATTCTGTTCTATATGAGTGGATGGAGCTCAACCCTGAGCTTAAAGAAAGATTTTTAGCTGGTGAATCAGCTTCTTCAGTTTGGAGTGAAAAAAATCTAGATCGTGCCGTCAATATTGTTGAAGCTAGGGCACGTGATCACTTAGATAAATGTCTTGAACTAATCGAAGTCATGGCTAAAGAAATTCCAAGCCATAGTCAGCTGACTTATGAGCAAATCACTAAGGCCAAAGAGCCATTGATCGAAATTGTCCATTACCTTGGTAGAAGAACTTACTAGCCACCTACCTATAAAGAAGATATTTCACAAAATTTCACTTATTGAATAATGCAAAAAATAACTTTGGTGAGGCAATTTTCAATTGTTGTTTCCTTAAGCGATCTAAGATCGTCGCTGTGAAAAGAAATTTTTGAAAAGCTTTGTTATCTTTAATCTCATTTTGTGCAAGGATTTTTTTGATCGTATCCAAACCACAAAGGCGACTATCTTCAGCATTAATGTTAATGCTGGATAGTTCTTCAAGGACTTTTATCTTTATATGTTTTGGTAAAGAATAAATACTTAAATGTTCTGGGCCATCAAGAACATTGAGGCGGATTTTTGAATAATCTGACGAGAAATAAACTGAAAAATATTTTAAATATTCTTTAATATTAAAAATATTATAATTTTGAACTGTCATGATTGTTGATGAAGTAATTTGCGGAATGTTTTGAGATAATTGATTTAAGATTTCAAGATTCTTTTCAATTATCTTCCATGAGCTACCATATCGAATATACTCATTTAATTTATCTATTCCATCAATAGATAAAACAAAATGACAGCTTTTAAATTTGGAAATATCACTGATGAGATCTTTCGTAAGGGTCGTTGCATTTGTTGTTATTACTAATTTAATCTCTTTTGATCTCTTTGAAGCGATAATATGCTTAATATAGTCTAAGGAGTATTTATCAATTGTTGGCTCTCCACCTAAAAGAGATATTTCCTCAAAATAATCAGTCTTATCAAATAGATCACCTTTTAGTTCTTCAGTTATTTCTCTAAGCGGATAGGGGTCATTAACTTCTTTAGCGATAAGATGACTAAAATGAGGAGAACACATACGACATTTTAAATTGCAGGTGTTAGACGCCCTTAGCTCAAGTCTTTTCGGTGTAGCGTAAATGGAAGGATTATCTGTATTAGAAACAATTTCCTCAAATTCAGATTGGTATAATTTATTGAAGAAGAGTCGGTAGCTTTCATGGCCTAGGTCTTCAGCTCTATAACACGAGCTGCATGCCTCAATTTCTTGGCCACTCAACATTAAATCTCTTATGGACTGCATATAAGATGACTTCCAAAAGACATCTATTTCTTCAATTGAGGCTGGCTCTAAATTATTTTTTTCATCAAAATAGGCACAAACTTTAGCGTTAGAGTTTGTATCGACTGATAACTGTGTAAATGGAAGAATACATAGTTTTTTTGTCATCTTAACTTACTTAAGTATTGATCGGCCTGATTTGCAGCTTGGTAGATCCACAAATAAGTCATCAATACCTCTTGTACATCTTTCATCTCCATTAAAAGTCACTCTCGGATAGGCTCTGGTTGTCACTGTTTGTAAAAGAGTTTTGTCTGTACTTAGAATTTTAGAAGAAGTTGCTTCGTTGATTTTAATGGTAAGTTTACAGTCTTTAAAAAAGAGTCCTTCGCGAGAAATTGATAGGGTCATGTATAAATCTTCAGGATTTAGTTTTTTTTCTTCGATATATCCATGAAGTTTAAAACCTTTTTTAATGAGGTTCTCTTTTAGCTTTGTAGAAAATTCTTGTTTTTCGTCAAACCGAAGCAAGCAAGTAGGGTGATCAAAAGAAAAATCATCAGAATTAATTTTGACGGTGTTCTGAGCTGATACTGCGAAAGAAATAAAAATGAAAAGGTATTTCATAAGAAATCCTTATGATCAATCTTACATGCTTCTTCGATTTGCATAATTTCTTTTGGAATTGCTGCAGATAGAATTTCATTTCCTTTTTCTGTTATTAAAATATCATCTTCAATTCGAATTCCAATTCCATGAAGTGGTAGTTTGAATTTGATTTGCTCATGGGCTTTATTGAAATATAAACCTGGCTCGATAGTAATAACCATACCTGGTCTTAACTCGAGATCATTAAGATCGTTATCAAGATAGGGTGACATGTCGTGAACATCTAATCCCAACCAATGTGATGTACCATGTGGGTAGTATGCTCTTAAAGCATAGGAATCTTTTGCATCTTTTTCCAAGAGAAGTTCTTCAAGTGATTCTCGAGACATCTCTTTATTAGAAGTAAGTAGACCTGCATCTAATAAACCTCTTGCTAGGACCTTTTCAACCTCTTTATGTATCTGAGGAATCGTAGAACCTGGTTTGGCCAAAGCGATGGCTAGTTTTTGTGAGGCTAGTACGATCTCGTAAACCTCTTTCTGGATTGGGTCAAACTTCCCGTTAATTGGAAATGTGCGTGTAACATCACTCGCATAGCCTTTAAACTGAGAGCCTGCATCGATAAGGATAAGTTCTTTGTCATTAAGAAGTGCATTGTTTTCTACATAATGAAGGATAAGAGCATTCTTTCCCCCAGCAACGATACTTGGATAAGCATCATCTTCAGAACCGTTAAGCCTAAAGATATACTCCATAAAACTTTTAACATCTGCTTCTGTTTTTCCAGGTTCGCAAACAGACATTGCTGCACGATGTCCAAGATTTGTAATCTGTGCAGCTTTTCTCATGAATTGAAGTTCATTGCTGTCTTTAATTAATCGAAGCTGGCCGATTGCATTTGATAAATTCAATAAATGAGTAGGTTTATGTTCTTTTTTCTTTCTTGCTCCAGATAGCGAGGTAATTATTTTAAGAAGTTTGGTGGTTAGCTCTGGTTGTTCAGCCCAGTCGCAAGCAACTTTTTTATGGCCTAGTAATAGCGCAGGGATGATATCCCAAGCCTTTGTGATGTCGTAGACATAATCAAATTTAAACATCTCTTTTGTAAGTTCTATGCCAAGACGTTTGCCATTCCACATTTCTGCAAAATCATCTTTGGGCCTTACAAAGAAATGGCTTTTTACACCTTCTCCATTTTTTTGAGTAATAACTAAAAGAGATTCGGGCTCTCGAAAACCAGTTAAGTATTTGAGATGAGTGTTTTGATGAAAAAGAAATTCATTGTCGTGGCTTTTTGTCATATGCTTGGCGGCTGAAATAACAATCGCCGTCTCTGGCATTAGACTGGCAAGCTTGTTTTGTCTTTGAATAAAATCAGATTCTTCCATTATTTTACCTATTTATATTTCTGCAAACATTTTTGAATATCTTTAAACTTTGCGGGCTTAGCGATGTAATCATCCATACCGTTTGACATACATTCTTCTCTGTCTTGTGTTGTTGCATTTGCTGTAAGGCCAACAATGATAGGCATGCGATGTGATAAGGGCAGAGATTTAATTATTCTTGTTGCTTCTAATCCATCCATTTCGGGCATTCTAACATCCATAAATACAATATCAAAATGTTCAGTCTTAATTAATTCGACCGCTTTTTTGCCGTTAGGAACAATTGTAAATTTAACCTTAAGTTTTAGTAGAATTTGTTCCATCATCTTTTGATTGATTAAATTATCTTCAGCAACCAATACCTTTTGATGGAAGACTTTTACTTCCTCATTAACTTCATTTGTAACTATAGTTTTACTGTCAGAAATCTTTGTGACTGCGGTTAATTCGAATGTAAAAGTAGAGCCTTTACCTATCTGTGAAGTTGCCGATAAGTCTCCATTTAGGGCAAGGGCCAAAGCTTTACTGATTGATAAGCCAAGACCAGTACCGCCAAACTCAACACTTGTTTGATAATCAGCTTGAGTAAAAGGGGAGAAAAGACGTTTTAAGTTCTCATTGGAAATACCTATCCCAGTGTCCACGAATTCAATTTTAATATTCTTATTTGTTTCCCCTGATGAAGTTACTTTGATGGTGACTTTTCCATTCTTGGTAAACTTAACAGCGTTGGAAAGCAAATTGATAATAATTTGTTTGAATCGAATTTCATCACTTAAAATGAAAAGATTGCTTGGTAAACTTGATTCTAAAATCACCTCAACGAAATTTTGAGAAGCTTTTCTGTTTAAAAGATAAATACAAGACTCAATACAATTGGCAAAATTAAAATATGTCTCATGTAGATCTAGTTTTTCTGACTCAATTTTAGAAAAGTCTAAAATGTCATTCACAATACTAAGCAAGATATTACCAGAATCTTGAACCATGCAAAGAAGTTGGCGATTTTCTTCATTGATTGATTTATCATCAATCAACATATCGGTAATCCCTAGAATCCCATTCATTGGAGTTCTGATTTCATGACTCATATTTGCAATAAAGTCACTTTTGGCTTTTGACGCTTTTGAGGCTTCAAGTTCAGCATTTTTTCTCACCTCGATCTCTTTCTCATATTTTCTTGATACGACTTTTGCAATTGATTCGGCATCATTTTTTTGAGCCGATAAACTTATAAAAAGAATTAAAAGTAAGAGATCAATAAACAAACCGCCAAAAAGAACGATATAAGGTTGATTGCTTTTTGTTTTCATAAAGAAGGCGTCATCGGCTTGAATGTCAAAACTCCACTGACGTCCATAAATTTCTATTTCGATCACTTTTCTTAATGATTCAGATTTATAGATAGTTTCTTCGTAAAGAAATTCATTGTCGTCCGATATTTGAATACTCACATGTCGATTTGATCTTTCAAGTAGTCCTGCCATAAGTCTTTTGACAACAAATGGTGCATAAACCATTCCTTTGAAAAGTCCTTTTTCATTTTTATCAAAAAATGGTGCATAAAATAAAAAGCCAGGAGTTTTTTCTGGATCTTGGACCAGAACAATTGGTCCCGTTATTTGTGCAAGGCCAGTTTCTTTTGCTTTTATAGCGGCTTCTAATCTATTTTTTTCGTGTGCAACATCAAGTCCATGGGCTTTGAAATTCAAGTCTAGGGGTTCAATATATGTTATTGGTAAAATATAGTTGTTGCTATGCTGAGGATAAATTTTAAATTGGGGTTGAGATTTTTGAATCTTTTTTTCTAGGGTTAAGATGTCATCTTTATCAATATTAAAAATGACTCCAAGCCCGTTGATACCTTTGTACCTTTCGCCAATATTAAATGTTTGAACAAAATTTTTCCACTCTTCGTAGTTGACTTCGTCAGACGCTTTAAAAAGTGCAACCCCGGCCCATAAGGCTTCTTCGTACTTTCTTAATCGCTCTACGATTAGGTCGACATTTTGTTGCGCTTCTCTTTGAAATTGTCTCGTTATTCTATCTTCATCTTGTTGTTTTACAAAAATCCATGCTGTGATTGTAGCTAGAACAGAAAGACCTAAAACAACCATATGAACTACATGGAAATTACGTTTTAAGTTATGTTTTAAAGTGCTGAGCATTTAAAGCAAACCAATAACTCGCTCTTTTCCAATCGTGCGAATGAAACTAGCTAGTTTAGGACCTTTGTCTAAAGAAATTAAGCTTTGGTAAAGAGCTTTAAAGGCATCAGCTGGTTCAACTTCAAATGCATGAATTTGTTCATACATTTTTTCATGTAAGCTTTTGTCGTCAAACTGATCCCAGTCTTTAGTTAGAGTTTCCTTAAATGCTTTTAGAAAGTTCTTCGTTTTATCATCTGCGCCGTAGTTAATTGGAGCAGTGTTGACACTGAATTTAAAATCATCTGGAGCATAGTTTTCTAACCAATACTTGGCACATGCTGCTCTTTCATTAAATCGTCTTTCATCTCTTTCGTTTTTAATTTCACCATCGTAGAACGATCTGGCTGCTTTAATATCACCATCATGAATCTGCAGTATATTTGTTAGATGTCTAAATGCTGGCTGAAATGGCATTGTTTCAGGCATCGCTTGAATTTGTGATAGTTCATAAACTCTTTTTGCCATAGCAGCTTTCTTTTCGTTGGCAGCTTCGACTCCATAAGCCTGTCTTTCTTGGCGATCAAAGTCCTCGTAGGTTTTGATTACGTCGAGATCAAAACTTACTGCAAAATCGACATTTGTTTTATAGCTTGCAAAAATCCAGCGAACCATTTCAGGTTCGTAGATTTTTAAAATATCATTAACAGTGATTAGATTTCCTTTTGAAGAACTCATCTTTCCGCCTGCGCCTTTGATCGATACAAAGTCGTACTGCAGATAAATAGGCGAGCGCCAGTCATACAGCTTAACGATTTCTTTTGCCGTCGTGTAGCTTCCACCTTGAGACGAGTGATCTTTGCCACCTGGCTCGAAATCAACTTGCTCGTGTGCCCAACGCATCGGCCAGTCCATTCTCCAAGGAAGTTTAACTCTTTCAGTTGTTTCTAAATCGAGTTTGCCTTGGTTTTGACAGTTGTTACATGAGTAGGTTAATTCGTTTTTACCATCCCACTTAATTTTGTTAATTTCATGGTCGGTATTACATTTTTCACAGTAAACAGATACCGGCATCCAGTCTTCACCAAGTGGTGATGTTCTATGTTCGTTTAAGATCGCCGCAATTTCAGTTCTTTTTTCTAATGTTGTACGAATACCTTTTTTGTATTCACCTGCACGGTATTTATTAGCTTGGTACAATGGCTCAACTTGGATGCCTACTTTTGCGAGTTGGGATTCGAATGATTTTTCATGATGAGCAGCATAGGACTCATGTTCACCAAATGGATCTGGTGTATCGACGATTGGTTGGAACATATATTTTGCAAGTTCATCTTGCTTTGGCATGTTGGCCGGTACTTTTCTAAAGGTGTCGTAATCATCCCATGAGAAAATAAATCTTACGTTTTTGCCTTTAGCTCTAAGTCCTTTGGCGACTAAATCAACAGTAATAACTTCTCTGAAATTACCAAAGTGAACAACACCTGAAGGAGTAATCCCGCTGGCTAGGGTGTAGACATCTTTTTCACCAAGTTGCTTAATAATTCGGTCTGCCGTGATATCGGCCCAATGGATATTTGCGCTCATTTTCTCTGCCTTAAAAGTTTGTAAAAATCTAACATGTTGGAATCCCATTCGGCTAGGGAACTTTGACCGCGGACTCGTTCAGGAGTATGTTTGAGGACATGATTATAGGCATTATTTTAAGAGCTATTTTCTTCTATTTTCTTTGGCAACTTGGCAGAAAGTTATGGGCGACTTATATCGCTGGTCAAAAGGCTAAGCCAACGACTTCTGAGCAATTTAAGACAAGTTCAAAAGGTCGTTCTTCTGACGTCTTTGAGGCTGATTTTCGCGTTATAAATGAGCAAGATTCTTAAGGATACTGCCGATAATTATTGGTTTTTAAGCTAAGTTATTGTTTTTTCATTTTCAACTAAATCCTTAATATTATTAAACTATTCAGTTTTAGTAGGTTCAACTGCTATCTCTTCGTAAGCTTAATCAACTGCTAAAGTTGGAGGCAGCATGAATCAAGTTGTACGTGTGTTGTTGGTGGATAATGATTTGAGGTTTTTAGAATCAGCTTCAAGCATTTTTATTAATCAAGGTGTAGAGGTTCTTATTGCCTGCGACCCAGAGCAAGTTCATTACTATCTTAATGGGAGTCTTGTCTTTGATGCCGTGATTGCGGATCTCTCATCGCCATTTTTTGGAAGTCCCAAATACTGCCAGTCATTGGTTACGAAATACCCTTTAGTGGCCGTTAGTGCTTCTTTAGAGCAAAAGTTTTTAGACCATTATTCAATTTGTGACTGTGTCTTAGATAAAAATACAATTCATGATTTATTAATGTCTGCAACTTTAAAGGCGATGCAAAGACATCATTTAGGACTTCAAATGGTGGGCTAGAATATTGGCTTTAAAACAACGCTGATTTTAATTTCACCAGCTAAAGTGAATGATCTTTTTGGAGCACCCTTAACGTCAACATCAGGTTTTATATAAATTGGCCCGCCTGCTTTTAGCACTTTTGCTAAATTTAGGCGTTCGCCTTTTTCTAATTTTGTATCAAAGTTTAGACATTTATCTTCACAACCTAATTGATGCTCGCTCTTTTTGAATCTTGCAATTCTGGCCCATTCACCAGCTTTATACATCTCTTCATTTGCAATAAAGATAGTCATACGACTTAAAAACTTTAAGTTCGCACGCTTAAAAGTAAGAGTATTCCACAGATTAAGAAGAGGATTTCTAGAGCTTGTGACACTGCCAGGAACGATCTTTAAATCCAAGCTTTTAAGTTGTAGCACTTCTAGGGTTTCATCATCGATCGCCGGAAGTTCCAACATTATTGGCTCCTGAGCGATTCCCCAGTTTTGGTTCAAGACGATAAATATTTCGGCAAGTGTATTTCCAATTTCACTTACGATCGTTCCTAAGATTGGCACAGGAATTCGCCTAACAGGAGGTTTAACGTCGATATCTTCAAATTTAAAAGTTAAATCAATAGAAGGAGACAAGCTTCCTGTACCGAGAACTTCAGCTAAGGTTTGTACTTTAGCGATTGGTTGAACCAGCTCTTTTTCAAGAGGTCCACAAGACTGGATAGTGAGTGTAAATAGGAGTGGTAGCAATAATCGCATAGGTGCGCAGCATCTCTTTTTGGAGATACTTTGGCCAAAGCAATGGTCATAATTACAGGGTTACTTCTTCTTTTTTCTTTTTTGCGCTTCGTCATTAATCGCATTCTCATATTTTGCGATTTCTTCAGCTGAGAGAGTTGTTGGGTTGATTGTCTTGGTGCTAGCTCTAGATTTAGCGAATATCTCGCAATCATGCACTGTGCCATCTGTTTCAACGGGAACGTTTTTACGTCCTTCTTTAGTCCAAGTAATCTCTTTATTACAGAATCTACAATTTGCCATTTTACGCCTCTAGACCGACATCAGACTTAAACTGCTGATCGGTCAATTCACCACGAACAATCATGGCCTTAATATACATAAGAGCTTTTTGGAGGCTCTCACGCTCAATCGGATCTACTAATGTAAGATCAATATGTTTTTGATTTTCTATATGTGAAGTTTTAACGGCTTTTTTAAGCTGATTAACAGCAACATCGTATGAAAAAGTCATAATTAATGTCCTAGGTAAGCTTTTCTAATTTCTTCATTGGATATTAGTTCTGCCGATGGGCCTTGCATAGCGATTTCACCTGTAGTTAGAACATATCCACGATGGGCAATTTTAAGTGCAGCATAAGCGTTTTGCTCAACGAGTAAAACAGTCATTCCACTTTTATTAATTTCAACAATCGCATCAAAGATAGCCTGAACTAAGATTGGAGCAATACCAAGAGATGGCTCATCTAAGAGAAGAAGCTTTGGTTTAGCCATATAAGCACGAGCGATCGCAAGCATCTGTTGCTCACCGCCAGAAAGCGTTCCTGCTAGCTGTTTTCTTCTTTCTTCGAGTCTTGGAAAAAGAGTAAACATTTTTTTTAGATCGGCTTTGATTCCATCTTTGTCATTTCTTAAGAATGCACCCATTTCCAGATTCTCGCCAACGGTGAGGTCAGGAAAAACCATTCGACCTTCGGGAGATTGAGCTAGACCTTTTGCTACAATCTTATGAGCGGGGATGGCCTGGATCTCTTCGCCTTTAAAAACGATACTTCCAGATGTTGGTTTTAATAAACCGGAAATAGTGTGAAGGGTAGTCGTCTTGCCTGCACCATTAGAGCCAATGAGTGTAACGATTTCACCTTCTTCAACTTTAAGGTTAATACCGTGAATGGCATGAATTGAGCCATAGTGAACGTTTAGATCTTTGATTTCTAAAATTGTACTCATTATTTTATATCCGCTACAGCATCTGCACCAAGGTAGGCTTCAATCACTTTTGGATTTGATTGAATATCTTTTGGTCCACCACTGGCGATTAATTGACCATAGTCGACACAATGAATTTGCTCACACACATTCATCACAAGACTCATGTCATGCTCAATAAGAAGAATAGCAATTTTAAACTCATCGCGAACCCAGCGAATGAGCTTTGTTAAATCTGCAGTTTCTTTTGGATTCATGCCGGCCGCAGGCTCATCAAGTAAAAGAACTTTAGGCTTGGTGGCAAGAGCACGAGCAATTTCTAATCTACGTTGTTCGCCGTAAGGAAGATTCTTGGCAAGCATTTCTTTTTTGCCTTTAAGACCAAAAATATCAAGAATTTTATCTGCCTCTGCGACGAGTCTATCTTCTTCTTGATGGAACTTCTTTGTTCTAAAAATTGAAGCCATCAAACTGTAATCAACTCTAAAGTGACCTGCTAGGCGAATATTATCAAGAACCGAAAGGTCATTAAAGAGCCTAATATTTTGAAAGGTTCTACAAATTCCACTTTGAGTAATGTGGGCAGGACGAAGCTCAGTAATATCTTTACCATCAAGAAAAACGCGTCCTTCAGTTGGCGTATAGATTCCGGTGATCATATTAAAGATCGTTGTTTTACCAGCACCATTAGGACCGATAACACCAACAAGATCAGTCGCGCCCATGCGAAGGCTAAAGTTATTGACGGCAACTAAGCCACCAAAACGCATTGTAATACCTTGAGTTTCTAAGACTGGAGTCGACATCTATGCGTCTCCTTTTTTCATACCAAAAAGTTTTTTGATATCGAGCTCATGTTTGCCAAAGATCCCAGAAGGGCGCCAAAGCATAAGACAAATTAATAATACAGAGTAGATCACCATTCTCCACTCAGAGACTGTTTCACCAAAGAAGCGAAGAACTTCTGGAAGAAGAGATAAGATGATTGCACCAACAACAGATCCTGTGACTGATCCTAGTCCACCAAGAATGATCATTAGAAGAATAATCACAGACCACATGAAGTTGAAGCTATTAGGGTGAATGAATTGAGTTGTGTGGGCAAAAAGAACTCCGGCAACACCAGCAAATCCCGCACCGATAACAAAAGCTAAAACTTTATATTTGAATGTATAGATTCCCATACTCTCAGCTGCAATTTCATCTTCTCTGATCGAGATAATGGCGCGGCCATGTGTACCTCTTAAAAGGTTTACGACAAAGATAATGGTAATCGCTACAAAGAGATAAACCCAAAAGAAATTACTCCAAGCTGGAATACCAGTGAATCCTCGTGGCCCACCAACTGAATCCATATTCATAATAATGATTCTTATAATTTCACCAAAACCAAGTGTCGCAATAGCGAGATAGTCACCACGAAGTCTTAAGCATGGAACACCAATGGCCAAACCTGCGATGGCGGCGGCACTAAAGCCGAGACCACAACCAATCAAAAGATTGACGAAGTCTGGAACAGGTAGAGCGAAGAAAACGCTATAGGCTGCGCCAACATAGGCACCAACCGCCCAAAAGCCAGCATGACCTAAGGAAAACTGTCCGCAGATACCATTAATAAGATTTAGGCTAACGGCCAAGATAATAAAAATTCCACTTTGAATCGTGAGATAAATTAAATAATCCATTACACTTTCTCCTTACGGTTTTTACCAAGAAGACCAGCTGGCTTAACCAGTAAGATGATAATTAAGATCGCAAAAGCAACGGCGTCTCTGTAAGTTGAAATCCAAAAACCAACAACCATATTCTCGGCGATACCAAGAGTAAGTCCGCCAAGAACCGCACCAGGAATAATTCCAATTCCACCAAGAACTGCTGCGATGAAAGCCTTAAGTCCCGGAATAAGTCCCATCATTGGTTCAACAGTATTGTAGTACATTCCAACGAGCACGCCTGCAGCGCCCGCTAGAGCTGAACCAATAAAAAAGGTAAAGCTAATAATAAAGTTGGTGTTAATTCCCATAAGCTCAGCAGCATTCATATTAAATGAAGTCGCTCGCATCGCTTTACCAAGTTTGGTGTGATTAACCACAAACCAAAGTCCTGCCATTAAAGTCATAGTGACAACGAAGATCACAATTTGAATCTTACTAATGAAAACATCACCAACTTGATAAGTGGTATTTTCAAATGCAGTTGGAAAGGCTTTTGGATCAGCGCCAACAGTACCTTGACCTAAATATTGAAAAAATAATGATGTTCCTAGCGCTGTAATAAGAGCTGGAATTCTTCCGGCATAACGAATCGGGCGATAGACGAGTCTTTCAACAATTACTGCGATTAATCCGGAGCCGAGCATGGCAGCGGGTAGAGCAATGTAAAGAGGAACTCCATTGATGATAAGATAGTAACCGGTGAAGGCTCCTATCATATAAAATTCACCGTGAGCAAAATTGATAAGTTTAATAATCCCGTAAACCATAGTGTAGCCAAGAGCGATCAATGCATAGATGCTTCCTTGGGCAATACCGTTAAGGAGATAAGTAAAAAAATCGGAGATAAAATAAGCCATTTCTTCAGACATTATCGATTTCCTAAAGCTTTAAAAGAAATAAGGCGCACATTGTGCGCCTTAATGATCTAGCAGTAATTATGGACTAACTTTTTGATTGAATACGTTGCCAGTTGCAGTTGTTTCAAGAACAACAGCAGATTTTTGAGCGTTCCTGTTAGCATCAATAGTGATTGATCCAGTCACACCTTCAAACGCTACAGTTGTAGCTAGTGCTTTTTGGATGTCAGCTGCATTGTTTGAGCCAGCTCTTTTGATTGCATCTGCAACAACTAACATGGCATCAAAACCTAAAGCTGCCATCGCACCTGGTTTCTCATTAAAACGTTCCATGTAGTCTTTAACAAACTTTTGAACTTTTGGGTCAGCATCATCTGGAGAAAAGTGAGATGAAATATAGTTACCTTTAATTCCTTGAGGACCAGCAAGTTCCTGAAGTTTAGGTGAGTCCCAACCGTCGCCACCAAGAATTGGCATATCCATTCCCATTTGACGAGCCTGTTTGAGGATTAGACCAACTTCAGAATAATAACCTGGAAGAAAGATGACATCAGGGTTTGCTCTTTTGACTTTGGTAAGTAGAGATCTGAAGTCTGTGTCTTTTTGAGTATAAGTAAAGTTGTCTTGGATAACTGCACCGCCAAGTGTGCCAAACTCTTCTTTGAAAACTTTTTGCAGACCTTTTGAGTAATCCGATGAGTTATCAACGATGATAGCTGCTTTTCTCTTGTTGAGTGTGTTGAAAGCAAATTTCGCCATAACAACACCTTGAAAATTATCTGTAAAACAAGTTCTGAAAATATAATCCCCAGTCATTGTTACTTTTTCATTAGTAGAAGCAGGAGTTAAAAGAGGAACTTTAGCTGCTTGAGCAATTGGTGAAGAGGCTAGAGTGTTTGAAGAAGCAACTGAACCAAGAACAAGATCAACCTTGTTAATATCAATAAGCTTTCTAACAGCATTGGCCGACTCAACTGGCTCGCCTTTGTTGTCTTCAACTAAAAGCTTGATTGTTTTGCCATTGATTGGAGTTTTGTTGACTTCATCTAAAGCCATCTTGATGCCGTTAACAGACTCCTGTCCGTATGAAGCGATTGGGCCGGTCATGGCAAAAACTGCGCCGATTAAAATTTCATTTTCTGATTTGGCTACAGCCGCCGCTTTTTCTTCTTTATTTTGACAGCCAAAGGCTAACAACAAACAAAAAATAATACTGAGATGTTTCACTAGTACGCTCCCTCTTGAGATTCCATGAGTCTTATTGAGTTTCGGACAATTATGCTTGGTTTAGCTGTTGATTGGCAACTTAACGAATTAAAAATAAAGGAGAATGCTGCTTCGCGCTTTTGTATATTCGGTCATTCCTACTTTCTCAAGATCGATCAATTCATCTAGTGAGCCATTGGCTTCAACCCATTGGCGCAGCTTGTCGGTTCCGTTGATTAAATCGATGGCAATTTTTTCAAATTCATACTCGTATGGAGCATCTTGCCATTCAAATTTTCCATTCATCTCTTGATAAAATTCACGAAGAAGAAATTGGCCCATGCGCCAGCCCTGAGCCTTAGAGCTGTCAGTGATATGAATATGAAAACCACCACAGGACTTATTGGCGTGCTTTTGAAATGTTGGCCAAAACATTTGTGGTCTTAAAATAATGCCGTTCATTTTCCACTGATCAAGTTTTAGTTGAATTTTTTCAAGCAAACTAAAAGGTTCGATATCTGGAGCGCCAACGACTTCAAGAGCGCGAGTTGTGCCTCTGCCTTCTGAAAGTTTTGTTCCTTCAAAAAGTACTGTTCCTGGAAAACTTAGACATGAATTTGTGGTTGAAAGGTTTGGCGAAGCATTAACCCAGTGACGATTGGTTTCTTCCCAAACTGTAGATCGTTTATAGCCTTCCATTTTAATCACATGATAATCACATTTAACCTTCATCACCTCTCGAATGAACAAGCCAACTTCACCCATGGTCATACCATGGCGCTGAGGAATCGGTAGTTGTCCGACAAAGGACTTCCAATTTAAATCAAGGACAGTGCCTTCGATGATGTCGGCGCGAGCTGGATTGGGACGATCAAGTACAACAACCCGAATGCCTTTTTGGGCGCATTTTTCCATGAGAAGATTAAGTGTTGAGATATAGGTGTAGACACGAGTGCCAACATCTTGAAGATCGACAATGATGGTTTCAAGGCCTTCAAGCATCTTGTCAGTTGGTATTCTAGTTTCGCCGTAAAGTGAGTGGATGACACGATTAAAATAAGGATGTTTGAAATCGTGAGTCTCAACCATATTATCTTGCACGTCTGTGACAAAGCCGTGTTGAGGTCCAAAAATTTTCTTTAGACGATCACCAAATAAATTGATGAGACTAATAGCGCCTAGAGTTAAATCTTTATCTACACTTGCGCTATGACAAAGGTAGCCAAAATCCCCAAGGATAAGTTCTTGAGTTTTTTTGTCAGAGAGAAGTTTTTCGAGTCCAAGTTGAAATGTCATACAAGAAGTTTAGACAAGGTAGAGTCTATTTGCCAGAATTATAATACACACACGCCGGAGAATTCATGCAGCAATATTTAGATCTTATGAGGCACGTCCTAGAAAATGGTTCAGATAAAAGTGATCGAACTGGAACTGGCACTCGATCCGTATTTGGATATCAGGCCCGATATAATTTGGCCGAAGGCTTTCCACTTGTTACAACAAAAAAATGTCACCTTAGATCGATCATCGTTGAGCTTTTATGGTTTTTAAAAGGTGAAACAAATATTCAATTTTTAAAAGATAACCGCGTTTCGATTTGGGACGAATGGGCCGATGAAAAAGGAGACTTAGGACCTGTGTATGGATACCAGTGGCGTCACTGGAAAACACCAGATGGGCGAGAGGTCGATCAGATTAAACAACTGGTTGAAGGCTTAAAAAATAACCCAGACTCAAGAAGACATATTGTGACTGCATGGAACCCTGCCGATGTTGATAAGATGGCGCTTCCGCCTTGCCACTCATTTATGCAGTTTTACGTCGCTAATAATAAACTCTCCTGCCAGTTGTATCAGCGTTCGGCCGATATCTTTTTAGGTGTGCCGTTTAATATTGCTTCATACGCACTTTTAACGATGATGATTGCGCAAGTTTGCGATTTCGAACTTGGTGACTTCGTTCATACGATGGGGGATGCCCACCTATACTCAAATCATTTCGAGCAAGCCAAGCTTCAGCTTTCTCGTGAACCTCGTCCACTTCCTCAAATGAAGATCAATCCACAGGTTAAAGACCTCTTCGAATTTAGTTTCGAAGATTTTGAGCTAGTTGGCTATGATCCTCATCCACATATTAAAGCTCCTGTGGCTGTATGATTGTTTCCATCATTGCAGCGATTGGTAAAAATGGCGAACTTGGTTTTCAAGGTAAGATCCCCTGGTATATCCCAGCAGACTTTAAGCATTTTAAAGAGACTACTCTAGGTCATCATTTGATCATGGGTCGTAAAACTTTTGAAAGCATTGGCAAGCCATTGCCTGGAAGAAAGACGATTGTTCTAACACGAAGTCATAAAAAAATTGATGGCGTTGACTGTGTTTCTGCCGTTTCAAAAGCCTTAGAAATCTGTGCTCAAAGAGGAGAAGATGAGGTTTTTATCGCTGGTGGTGCTGAGATCTACAATCTTTTTCTTCCTCATGCTCAACGACTTTATATCAGTGAAGTAGATTTTGAAGGAGAGGCCGATGCTGTCTTTCCTAAAATTAATCTAGAACATTGGCATGAAGTTAGTGCTGAGCAAATTCAAGCCACAGATAAAAGTCCTAGCTGGAGCTTAAAAAAATACGAGCTTACTAAGAAAATTTAATTTAAATTGATTGGGCCCTAGAAACTCTGGTTCGGCATGCATCCGAACAGCAGGCATCTGCACCTAGGTTTCTTTCAAAGTTAAAACTTGCTCTTTGTTGTGCATTACATTCGTGATTGGTTCCCCATGTTGTCGATTTCGTTCCCCAATCTCTATAGCCTCTACTTTCATACAATCTTAATGCACAAGTGGCGTTATCTCTTCTGGTCGCTGCATTTTCATAGGATGCTCCACGCTGAGCTTTTGTGCGAGTTCTTTTAGCTGTGCTTGTTTCTTCAGCTCTTACAATCGGATTAATGTCCGCGCATATTTCACCAGGACCAGTATGTTCTGTCGGATGAATTCCAAAAGGACCTCTTCCACCCATCCCTATATTATCTGCACCTCGACCAAAGGTAGACTCTCCATTTGAGATGCATAAAAAATGCTGAAGGAGTTGATCGCTGTTCGAGATACCAAGGCCTAGGCCTGTGTTATCTCTTTTGATTGTTTGTTGGCATACACCAGCCGTTTTTAATGCTCTAGCGATTGCTTTTGCTCGAGTAATATTCGAGTCATTCGATCTTAAACGATTAAATTCACCGGCTGTAAAACGAATTTTATCAAAGCATTGCTTAGGAAAAACACCAAACTCATCTGAGCGTATGACTGCATTTGTAATGAGCTGTTGGGTGTAGCGTTTTTCATTGAAAACGGCTCCATTTTCTCTAAGTCTAGCAACGAGGTCATTGACCTGAATTGGTTCGACTTTCTGGGAAAATTGCTCGCCCGTTATCTCATCTAGACAAGTAATCGTCGAAAGCCAGTCGCTTAAGGCGACAGAGCAGCTTACCGAACTAAGGTTTTGTTCTTGCGGATTGCTTTCTCCGATCTCGGAGGCAAAGGTAGAAAATGAAAACATGCAAAGTAAGATTAAAAACTTCATAAATTCATTTTACAGAGTCTTCTCTTTTATAAGAAGAGGCAAAATTTCATCAGGTCTAAGCCTTTGCTTTTACTCAGTTATGAGCAGCAAGCTTAGGATTCAGCTGGCTTATTATGATGGCGTTGATGATTGTTAGGCTTTTTGCCTCGATAGTTATTATTTCTTCTGTGATTATTTCTTTGGCCATGGTGTGGGCGATAACCTTGATTTTGTTCAATGGTGAAAGCTCTACGGTTCCATGGATTAAGAAAAATTAGAAAAAAGATCAGTGTTCCACCAAATTCTATAAGCTCCCCACGTTTAGCAGATGGATTAATTTCTACAAAAAGAAACAGCAATAGATAAGCCAGGACGTGTCGTCCTCTTGGTATTGGTACTGCAAACTTTTGAACGAGTTTCATTACAGGTTTATATTTTCGCGCTAGTGTAGGTAAGAGAAGGGTATAAATCCCAATGATGATTCCTAGAGCAACACCAAAAATCATTTTATTTATTTTTTTACCGCTAACAACTAAGTTATGAAGATTTGTTTCTCCCTGAGCGTTATGAGTTTGAAAGAAATCAGAGCTTTGAACGTTGAATATTCTTTGCCCCCAAGATATCTCTTCACCTGCACCAAAAATAAATAAGGCCGAAAAAACTAAGAGCATTGCTAGAAAGAATTTAGGTCTTTTGCCTTGGAGGGTGACGAATCTTTTAAGACATAAGAACGCAGTTGCCATGAGCCAACAAACGGTTAGCCATTCAACAAGCCCATCTTCAACGACAAAGACAGATTCAAAATATTCGTTATTGTTATGAGCAAAATAAAGACCAAATAAAACAAATTGGAAAAGAATGGCGTAAAAGAAGCTTTCAATTCGTGTTGGCTTGTAATTAAATTTCATCTTTATTTATCCTTCGATATCTTCGATCATTTGATTAAATTCGCTGATTTTTGCATCCCATGCGGAAGCGATTTTATTTTTCTTTTGTGTAAGCTCATCAATTTTTGCGATAAAAGGTTTTAGGTCATGAGCTTTCTTCGCTGTCGCTATTTCAACTTTATAGAGAAGCTCATTTTTTTTCATCAACTTGATATAGTTTGGATATTCTAATTTAAAAAAGGCCACCGATCGAACTTGTACTGCTTTAACTTGTTCGGCGAGTTCGGCAGATTTAATCTTCACCGTTGCAAGAAACTCTTCTCGAGTTGAAAGCTTAAGAAGTTCACGACCCAAAATAAAAAATATTTGATCACCTGCTATAATAATATCCGAAGTGGACAAAGCGATGGTCTTTGCGGGCTGTAATGTATCGTCATTAAGCTGAGTACCATTTGTAGTTTCTTGGCTTAGCAAATGCCATTTACCACCATTTAATTCAAATTTTAAATGCTCTTTATCAAGATACTGATCATCGGCATAAGCCTTGAGTGATCGGCCAATGATATCTCCTGAATTCAACTGCAAAACAGAATTTTGTACGACAGACCACAAAAACAAGGTGTTCTCAAGGATATCTTTTGGGCTTTTACTCATTTTAGTAGTTTAATCTGTACGCAGCTCGTCGTCGAGACCACTTTCAACGTTATCTTCATATTTATTAGTTACTTGCTTGAAATGCTCGGTTAATAAGCGGCCAGTGCCATGAATGAGCTCCATTAAACTCTCTTCATATTGCCCTTTTTTTAATGAACCTAGTTGCCCTTTAATCAGATCTTCCCATTTTTTATTACTGATTTTTTCTAAAGCTCCACTGTCAGCAATGATATGAATTCTTCTTTCAAAAAAAGAAATAAAAATGAGCACAGCATTTCGCTGAGGTGTTTGAGTCAGGTTGTGCTCATGAAAAGCTTGAATAGCTCTTTGATAGACCTCTTCGTTCATCTGTTTTTTTGTTAAAAATAGTCTTTTAGCTTTTGAGTAAAATGCAATTATAAAGCCAGCAATAACACCAATTCCCTGGGCAACTAAAAACTCTATAGGGTCGTTAGAAGTCAATGGACTTATATAAAGAATAACGGGGAAGCATAATGATAAGATGAGCGCCCATCTAAAATGCGCCGATGGGTAACTATCACTTGAATTCAATAGTACTGGAACAATTTGCGCCGATGTCTTAGTTTCATACTCTGCGATAAGGCTTTTAATATCTTCTTTAAATTGTTTTGAGATTGCTTTCATCACCAACCCCCACTGGCACCACCGCCAGAAAAGCCACCACCACCACCTGACCAGCTACTACTTCCACCGCTACTTCCAAAATCATTATCTAGGCTAGTGTATGATCTTTGTCTTCGAAATCCACCCCTTGAAGGTATGATACGTTTTCTTAAGCCTAAGAAAAAATCTATAATCATTGATAAAATAATGACAAAAAGTAAGAAGCCCCCAAGTGAGTTTTTTTTGGTTGATTTTTTCATCCCTAAACTAGTTGCTTGGCTTTCAACCTTGGCCAGACCTAAGAGCCCATTGACTCCAACAAGGATCCCAGTAGCAAAGTCTCCTCGTTTAAAATAGGGAGTTAGGGATTGAATAAGCATCCCTGCCTGAGCATCGGTGATATCACCTTCAAGTCCTTGACCGACTTCAATTCTGACTTTCTTTTCGGCCATGGCCATGACGAAAAGCAAACCTTTATCTTCACTTTTGGAACCAAGTTTCCATTTGTCTGTTGCACGTATTGAAAAATTTTCAATCACGTCACCATCCATGTCTTTGGCAATAAAAACTTGCAGTTGTATGCCGCTATCGCTGTAAACATTCTTTAACACATTAGAGAGCTGAGTTTTTTGACTAAAAGATAGAATTCCAACTTCATCAATTACAGGACCACTTAATGAAGGAATATCTCTGGCCGATAGAGTTAAGCAAAAAAATATAAGTAATAAAAAACAGCGCATTAAAACTCTACTTTTGGGGCATCTTTAACAGTTTCTAAGTTCTCAACTTCATACTGTGGCATTTTATCAAATTTATAAAAAAGACTATTAGTCCATGAATTTGGCGGGACAGTAACTTGGTTGTTAAACTCTTTAATAGTTTCAATATAACGGTTACGCGCAACTGTTATACGATTTTCAGTACCTTCAAGTTGAAACTGCAGCTGTTTAAAGTTCTCATTTGATTTTAGATCAGGGTATCTCTCAACTACGACCATTAATTTGGATAAAGCACCTGATAGACCTGCTTGGGCCTTAGAAAACTGGTTTAGTGTTTCCTGATTTAGATTTTCAATAGGGATATTTGTTTGAGTGGCTTTTGCTCTTGCTTCGACAACAGCAGTTAGTGTTTCTTTTTCTTGATCTGCATATCCCTTTACAGTATTTACAAGATTAGGGATGAGGTCGGCTCTGCGCTTATATTGGTTTTGAACCTCTGCCCATGAAGCTTCAACTTCATTTTTTGCTTTTGGTAAGGATTGAATCCCACATGCAGAAAAAAATAGAAGTAGTGGTAAAAGTGCGCTGCGCATAAAGCCTCCGAATTTAATCTTGGTTCGTTAAATATTGTAAGGTAAAGTAGAGCCCTATGTCCAAGTTACAAGTTTCAGTATTAATCATTGCCCAGAATGCAGCTTTTTCTTTAAAAAGATGTCTCGATTCGCTTGCAGGCTTTGATGAAATTGTCCTTGTAGATGGTGGGAGCACTGACGAGACGCTGACTATTGCGGCGGGATATCGCAATGTAAAAATTTATCAAAACCCATGGCCAGGTTTTATAGCACAACGGAATTTATCTATTGATAAAGCGAGTCACGATTGGTGTTTAATGATGGACTCCGATGAGGCGCTAACACCAGAACTTTTTAAAGAGATAGAGACGACGATTCAACTTCCCAATGCTAAAAAACTTTATCGAATTGTTAGAACTGAATATTTTGAAGGACAGCCAATTGAACAGGCTTTTGGACGTTCAGATTATCAAGAAAGACTTTTTCAAACCAAGCATATTAGGTATACCGGTGGCAACCATCATGAGCATCTTATCGATGGACGCTTAGCAAAACTTGGTGATCCCGATATGGCAGATTTTCCAAGACAACTAAGAATCCTTCATTGGCCTAAATACGGAATGGATGCGTGGATTAAAAAGCTGCCACGTTTTGTCACTTTAGTGGCAAATGAAAAACTGTCACGTGGTAAAACAACTTCTGCTTTTACAGTTTTAGCAACATTGTTTGGTACATTTTTTCAAATCTATGCAAAATCATGGAAAGAGGGGAGAGTAGGCTTTTTAATTTCGATTAATGAAGCTTGTTATCGAACACTGGTCAAAGCCAATATGTACGCAAATTCAAAACTTAAAGCAGGTAGAGAAAATAAAAACTTCGAAAAAGAATTTTTAAATTAAACTTTGATAAAGCTTTAAGTATTGAATCGCAGCTTCTTCCCATGAGTAATGTTTTGATCTCTCAACTAGACGATTGCTCTGCTCAGTTGAAAATGTTGAAAGCCCACCAGTAATTATTTTCTTCATTGATTCAGGATTAAAATTTTCAAAATAGAAGGCATCGTTACCACCAATTTCAGGCAGTGAGGTTAGGTTTGATAAAAATAAAGGCTTACCTACAGACATCGCTTCAACAACGGGAAGGCCAAAGCCTTCAAGAAAAGAAGGGAATATAAAACCTTTGCAGTTTTGGTGATACCAGGATTTTTCAGCGTCAGAGATTTTTCCTGCAAAAGTAACATTCTTTGGGGCATTTTGAATTAGTCCTGAAGCGAATGAATTGTCAGTGCTACCCGCGAGAATAAAGTCTTCTTGCGGCATTATTTTGGCCAATTCAATAATTGATTGGAAGTTTTTCTTTTTTATAATTGTGCCAACGCTAAAAAAGAAAGGCTTTGCAGGCAAAGGTGTGGGAGCTTTAGCTTCGCTTAAAGTAGGTACACCATTTTTAATAACAGAAATTTGAGTTACAAAGGGAAAGTTTTTTAAGACTTCTTGCTTGGTGTACTCAGAAATACAAACAATATGTTTAGCTTTTTGGAAAAGGTTCTCTAACTTTTTTTTGATCGCCTCTCTCTCTCTTGGCTTCTCAATGAGATCGTTAAGGTCGTGAACTGTAATAATAAATGACTTCGAGGGGATATATCTAGGATCTTGATGAACAAGGTGCCATATCTTAGATTTTGGCAAAAACATTGAAAATTTAAAAAGTGTTCTTTTTTCAGGGATAGATTTAATCCCTTTAATTGAGAATTGTTTTGGAACAATTGCCGCAATATCCAGATCCGTATTATTTTTTGAGATAGCTTTTGAGAGAAAGGAGCAGAATTGACCGAGACCCGAATATGGGTCTCGTAATTTTTCTAATTCAATAATGATATCAAACAAATTGTTCTCACAGACATTTTAACTCAGCACCATTGTAATCGAGGACGCCTTCAGAGCGCAACTGCTCAATTCTAATGCCAAATGAAATTTCTTCTTGTTCGACTTCTTCTTCTAACGTGATGATTTGATCAGCTAGATCTTTTAGAGCATCTAATTTTACGACAAGTGAAATAAGAAACTCTCTTTTATCATCAATTTCATTCATACGTTTACTGAACCAAAAGCTTGCAGCGATTGAAACCACAAATGTTCCAGTTAATATTTTACCTACGGCCGTTTTGTTAGCACTTTTAATAGCTGTTACTAGTCTTGAAAGAACTGTTGTCCCTTGAAGTGTAGACTTCATTTTTTTAATCATTAAACTTGCTAGGATAATTGAACCAAGGCTAGTTCCTATGACAACATTTCGATTAAATCGTCCGTCTGCTTCAAGTGATCTTGCTTCATCATCTAAAGCTTCTGCAAGTAGAGCTATCTCCCTTGAGTCTGCGGTATCAACTAAAAGGTCTCGTATTTCTCTTGCTTTTGATCTTTCGGCCTGAAGATCCTTCATCGCCGCCAAAGCTTCTTTCATTTCAATAATCTTAGTCTGCTTAGATTTCATGAAGGCGCATTTATCTAAGCCTTGGGCAAAGACCGCGGATATTGATAAGGAGTAACATATAAATAGTGTAATAAGTTTTTTCATAAATTCTCTTTTTATCTAAAGTATAGGCTGTCTAAATCTGAAGTTTGTTCAAGTCTTTGTAATGGTTGGCGTTCTTGAGCAGTGGATCTTCCACTATTGTTTTGATTCGTCATGTAATCTGTAATAAGTGCTTCAATTTGATCTCTTTGTGCAATACATTTTATTAAGGCTATTTTTTCTTCTGAGCGTCTGTCTGCAGCTATATCTTTCATTTTTATTTCTGATGTCTCAAAGTCTAGTGTTAAAAGCTTTCCTTCTGTTTTGGCATTTTGAATAAGGCGATTTGGAACAATTTCTGAATTTAAATAAATATTGCCCATCTCGATTCCACCAACGCTTACATAATGTCGAATTTTGCCGTCAGAATTTGGCATGCCCATTGGCTTTATAGAAAGATCTTGTGAAGCAGGATTAACAACTATTGAGGTTTGAGCAAAAAGTTGCTGTGATAAAAAGATTGTTAAAGCTATAAAGAATTTGTTCATATTTACCTCGAGTTATATTCAGTATTAGTTGCAAAGGAGATACCAGATTTATTGAGCTAGATTTACTTGTTTTCAGCGCTTTAGAGTGTCTAAATCTTTGACAGTGTAAAAATTTAATAAACTGGTCAAGTATTCCGATAAAGAAGTAATGAAAAGTGCTTTTCCTGGGATTTTTATTCTACTCGTGATGCTTTCAACTGGTCTTTGGACTAGGCAAAGTATCGTTGTCCAGCGTGCTCCTGCACAAACCGCTATATTAGTCAGCTGCGCTCAAGCCTTTAGAACAATTATGACAATCTCTAGAAGCCCTTGGTTAGGGTTCTTGAGGCGGGTACCTAGACCCCATTTAAAAAATATAGATGGTCTTCTCGTAGATCAATATACAGATGAATTTTTAAGTGAAATTCAAGCTGGTAAAGAACTGGCTGATTTTCACCCTGACTCACTTGAACAAACATTAGGTTTAATGGAAGCGACGCTAGTCTCTAGGGGCTCTGCCAGAGTTGATTATGGATCAATGGATATTTTCAAAAGGGGAAAGCTTGCAAGTTTGTTAAGGCAACTTGATAAGCCATCTAGGTTTAGTCTGGAGTCCTATGAAAATATTTGGGCCGAAATTTTTATCACTCGTATTGGACGTTGGGATAGATATAAGAGTTTGTTTGATGGTGACCATGCCAAGAGACAGGCCATCATGCTTTTAATGCAAGAAGAAATCGCAAGGTTAGGTCTTGAAAAAGCAGCGAAAAAATACGGTATGTTTGAAAATCCAGCTGGAGTTATAAGACGATTTAAAAACTCTAAACTTGGTAAGTTTTTAGCGGTTTCTATTTTTAATGTGCCTGTTGCTCTTGGTATGCCGCCTTTAGTTCTTCCTCGCTTTACGAGACCTAGACTTCCAAAGCAGCTTGCTGAAGATCTACTCGATCAGGGGCTAACCGATATTAATATCGCTAAAGTTGATGATTTCTTGAAGGACTATAGCGCAGGAAGGTTTGGATTAAGTTTAGATAAAATTGAGCGATATGAGCTTATTAGACGAACTTATAATTCAGGCCTTGGAGCCTATTTTTTAGTTTTGGCCGTTTGGGAAACTATTGTCAGAAACCAAGAAATAAGTGATGAAGAAGATTCAATTTCAGATACCATAAGTGACATACAGGTTCTTATTGATAGTGCTCAAGTCCTTCAAGATCAAGGGTATGATATTTTTAGTGATGAAGAGGTTATTCCTAAGATTGTTCTTTCAAGAGAGTGTAGTGACTTAAGAGATTGTCTTTCTTCATTCGCAGACCCTGAGGAGATAAGCAAAAACTCTTCACAGTATAAAGAATGTAAAGAGTTTGTTGATCCACATAATAAATGCCAGCAATTTTAATAGGGAACGATGATTCCAGGAAATCCGACTCCAATAACTTCAGGAGTTTCAGATAATTGTTGTGTTATTGGTTTTTGAAGAATGCTTTGAGCTCCAGCATCTAATTTTTCTAGTACAAGCGCTCTGTCTTCAGCTCTAAACTCTCCCCAAATCTTCTTAAATGATGTCTCTCCGCGAAGAACTTGTGCCATCTCTAAGCCACCAGGCATAGTAGAGTTTGTAATTACGCCAACTTTATTAAGACGTGTATCGCCAATAAAATACCAGTTTTCTTGAGCTTTAGTTAAGCGATCGTTGTCATCGCAAATGAGCATTGTTTTCTTTGCACTTTCGGATTGAACACTTAAACAGCGTCTCATTCTGGCAAGAAACTCTAACGTTATTCTATTATACTCAAGCTCAATATCGCTTTGTTGAGTATATTGTCTTTCAAATGATGATTGCATCGATGCCTTTTCTCGAGCTTGATAAACACTTTGTGAGCGATCTCCACCTATTCCGACGCTAGCGATAAATGGAATCGAAAGTTCAAATCCTACATGACTTTCAACCGTGGTAGCATCTCTTTCTCCATCGCCTTGGCTTGAACGATCTCCATAGGCGGCAAAAAAGCCGACACCTCTGAAAATTTCACCCTTAGCCTGAGATACAAAGATAGGTTTAGTGACTTTTATATCACCAATTCTTTCTTCTTTAACAAATGATTCCACGTGATCAGATGGGGATACTTTAATAAAATTACTTGGGTTTTCAAGACATTGCTGCCATTTTTCTCCACCTTTTAATTTATCTTCAAATCTTCCCCAGTTAAACTCACGTGAAACTGTTGAGGGAGTGAAGAATTCATTGCAAAGCTTGGCGAGAGCACTTTTGGGTAACTTTCTTGAACTCATCAGAATTCTCATATCTGCTTGAGTTAGTCCTGATACCGAAGTTCTAGCAAGTCGAGCGACTTTAGTATCAATCTTTCTATCAGTTAACTGCGACAGGAATTTAAAGTTAAACTGATGTCCTTCTAAAGTTGAAAGCATTTCAAGACGTGATTTTAAACCTTGATAAGAAAAACTATCTCGAGCTGATAAACCTCGTGTGTCGTCATAAAGCCTTCTCGCAATCTGATCTTGTGATTGTGAAAAATCCTCTTGAGCATAAAGAGTGACATCATTTGAGCTCGCGAGTGGATAGAATTCAGCATTAAATACCATTGGACTTATATTAGAAATAGTATCAATTGGTCTTGCTTCAATAACGATTAGTGTTTTGAGCCTAAGAAGTGGTGAGCGACTAATAGCCGTCGGAAATTTGAATAGCTTACTAATCAACCCATCGGGACGAATTGTAACTTCCTGTTGTGTTGTTGCTAGATGTGTAAATTGCTCTAGATCAGGTTGCTCAAAGTTAAGGCCTGCTTTATTGGGAGAAAAGATATGTACTCTTAAATCAAGTTTACCACTAGTTAAGGTCGTCGGCGGTGTACCTAGAACACTTGCACCAGGTAGGATGACCTTTGGGTTCATCTCAACTCTAAAAGCTTTGGTGATGCTTAAGTTAAGGTTTTCATCAAGAAAATATCCTTCCATATCGTCTGTATCAATGGCGATTTTAAGTGATGAAATATCGAGATGACCTACAACATCGTTATGAACGTTTTCTCTAAGGTTGAATTGATCAACGTCTAAATTATCTCCACGCTGAAATTCGAATCCTTGAGATTGCTCAAGACCACTTAATTGAATATAGCCTTTTGTTTTGGCCATATTGGAAGGTAAAGTGAGTTCAATTTGTAATTTAGCCAGTTCCCCTAAACGAGGTAACTTTTCAGTATCGATTGCGACTTCACCTTCAAGTTTCATTAGGGAGCTTTGCCAAGAGATATCTCTTACGATATTTTCATGAATCTGCTCTTGAGAACCGTTCATATTTGAAGAGATCAAAGCAATACTTATATTTGCTCTACCAGTTTCGAGCTCCGTTCTTAATTGCTGTCCAGAGATATCAATTCGCTCTAAAACAGGCGATCCTTCGATCTTCCATTCAAGAATTGTTTGGTTTTCTCTTTGTCTTCTACGGATAACTTTCCAGTTTAAATTGGAAATATTCAATGAGTTTGTTTTTGTTGAGTTCTTTTGTAGCTTAATTTCTTCTCTTGTTGTGATAAGACCAACGGGTCTGTGATATCTAGTATCTACGATTGCTTGACTACCTTCACGCCATGGATTGACCAAAGTCGCAATTGTGACTTCTCCTAATTGTGTGCCTTTCGCACGAATTGAAAAATTGTTTTCAACCCATTTTTCATCATCCAACCAATCAAAGGTCATTGCATCCGACCAAGCAAGACAACCTTCGATATCAGTTGATAGAGCGTATTGACGTTCATTCATTATGACTTCAAATTTTTCACCGACTAAAGGTGACTGAACGGCTGCATCTTTTAAGCAGGCCTTATAATGGACAAATGATGCGTCTTTAACTGCAGGTATTGCAGCATTAGGTATAGCTTCACTTGTTGCTTGGATTTGTGAAACAAGAAAACTAGAGTTCTGTGCACCATCGATCTCTTGAACATTATTACTACAGGCACTAAGTCCAATAATGCTTGTTAAAAAGAATAGATTAATGAGTCCTGATTTCATCATAGGCTATTGATTTGCAAGAAATGAACCAGCTATGCTAGTTCGTAATTGCCTGAAATGCTGTTATGGAGCTGTCTACTTTTTAGACAGTGGTAAGATCTTATAACGTCCGCTAAGCCAATCAAATATTTCAAGTTTATAATCAGCACTGAACCTTCTATCACTAATGCCGCCTGCTAATATTGTATGAATATTATTTTCAGATAAATCAGCGATCATCCTCCAAGACGGAGCAAAACTGGATTCCCTACCATGAGCTTTATATACTGCTCCTTGAACAATTGTGGCTCGACCACCAGGTAATCCTATAGGGCCATGATCAAATCCCAATATGGCCGGTAGTTTTCCTTGAAAAAATAAGTTCTTCATCGTTACAGTATTGACTTGGCCCCAAGGTAGTAGTTGATACGAGTTAGATTTAGATAGCGTTATTGATAAGCATTTTTGAAAAAGTTCTTTTCTTTTTTGTGCACCACCAAACCAAAGTTCAAGTGTATCCGAGTCTTGAGTTAATAAAATTCGATCAAAAAGATGATAGTAGTCTGTTATGGTTGAAGTTTCACTTAATAAGAATCGAATAGAGTTTTCTCCAAAAAAATTATCACCAAACGTTTCAATGATTAAATTTTTATAAAATGATTCAAATAATGTTGCTTCAATACTTTCTACATTATAATGACAATCCCATGATTTTAGTGTTTGTCCAAGAGGAGTTTCTGGAAATTCTCCCTCAATGACTTCAAGGAATTGTTCTGCTTGTAGAGAATATAAATCATTTTGAAGTGTTTTCATTGATTCTGTATCAATTTCACTCAAGCCACTAAGTACATCTTTAATTCGATCATTTCGGTAGGTGCCCATTGGCAAATTAATTAGCTGAGATTTACATTTAGTATTTCGTATATCGTTATTTGCCGTTGAAAGGTAGCCCTCTGATGGATTTTTAATATGTTCAAGTTCGTTGCTTGGAACTTTACCGTTCCAAAGATTTTCTTTTACCCAAGCTTCAAGGGGAACTAGTCCATGGCCTTTTCTTTTTGGTGCTCTACCTGATTGTTGGTAGGCGATTTGGCCAAGTTTGTCTGCTACTAACCAATTTGCAGAGATGGCGACATTTGAAATATTTGTTGTAAATTCATCTACATCTTTTGCAGTTTGTACCGCCATCAGTGCTTCAATCGTATCTCCCATTCCTCCACGATGATTTGTCCATGCTCTTGAAAGATATAACCCATCTTCAATCTTAGAAATAAGTGGTAGCTCTAAAATGCCGGACTGTGTTTCAAAAATAGGGTATTGAAGTGGAGTTTTTCCTTTTCTTTTAATTGTTTCAATTCTTTTATTGAGTTCTCTTGGGCCATCTTCACTAATTGATTTACCATCCCTTATTTCTTCAATAAAAAAATCAATCATGTCCATAAAGCCATACGTAAAGCTAAACGTAATATCTCTATTTCTTCCCATTAGAATCCCTGGAACTCCAGGCATTGTTATACCGACCTGTTCATTATCTTTCATCGAAGAACAGACTTCATGCCAAACACCGGGAAGTCTATTGACTTCAAGATGTGGATCACTGCACATAATGGGTTGTCTCTTTTTAGCTTTAGCCGGTGCTATAACCCAATTATTACTAGCTAATAGCTTTGGTAAATAGCTTAGAGTTTTAACTTCAATCGGTAGTTTTTGACGTAGGAATTTGATCGATTTTATTTTTTCTATACGACTTACATTGAGCTCATCTAGGAAGGGATAGAAAAGACTTTTTAATTTGTTAACATCACTACCATCAATAACGGCTTGTATAATAAGTCTCTCAATGTCTTCTTGTGTCTGAGCCAGTCCAATATAAGACATGAGCTTAACCGTTAAAATAGTATGCTCTGGTTTCCATGGTTCAGGTTTGTGTCTCGTTAATTTAAATTCCCATGGAAGCTTTTCATTTTCCCAAACATAATTTACACCAGCTGAGTAGGCCTCTAGGTAAGTTAAAACTGAGTTGTTGATCTGTGAAACTTCTTTTTTTGCTTCGTACGAGATTCCTACCTCACGCATAAAAATATCGATACTCTCTGTTTCTTGATCTGACTTTAATTTTTCACTCAAGCGGCCTTGACCTGCAAGTCTTGCAAGTTCCATTTGAATTGTTCTGTCGCGTGCATGAGCTATACCTAATCCAAAAGCAATATCCTCAATTGACTCTCCCTTTAATGAAGTGACAGCTGTAGGCAAACGAGAAACTTCGCACGCATAATCATTTCTTTTGAATGTAACCGGCGTTGATGATAAATCTTTTTCCATATTACTATCTTAATGAATTTGATTATTTATAGTCTTCGCACTGCAGTAGAGATAAGTTTGCTTACTGAATTATTTGTATTAGTTGAGTTGATAAGACCAGTTAAATGACAGTGCATCTTGATCTGACTGAACTAAAGTTTGTTTGATTATAGTTGAATGAACATAATCTAAAACTATTTTTGAAGTAGGATCAATTTTGATTTCAAGTTGATAAGAAAAACCATTTCTATTTGTATGACCTAGCAAAGCATTATTATAATAACCAATCGCCGCATCAGATTGAATATCAAACCATGCTAATGTCGATTGATAATCATTATGTCCAATAATCATTCTTAACTTTGTCGCTTGATTACGTTGATTAGGTGCTCCATCATTAAAAACGTAATCACCACCAAAGCCCCATCTCCATTGATCAACTGTTCCATTAAAATCTAAACTTCCAGCATAACCATTAAATTTATAGGCTAGGGTGCTATTTGTGCTTCCGATTCCTAGTGTTTGGTTTCCCATAAATCCACTTTGGTAAGCAACATTCCCATTAATATTATCGTAACCCCAGATAAAGCCTCTAGCGTTGATCCCAAGAATATCTCCCGGTAAATCTAATTGCATTCCAGCTTGCCAATAATTAGGCGTGCCCTCTGAAACACCTCCAAGTCTATTCGTTAATTCTTGATTTGAAGGGATTGATGCCAAAGCCTGTAAGTGCAATTGAGCATGCGCCCAAAGAGGGATGGCCTGATCAATTGTTGCTCCAAAAAATCGAGTAGAACTAATTAGAACATCCGGAGCCCATTCTTTCATTGGAATTGCTCCAAAGTTAAAATGAGTAAATACCCAAGGATTGAAGTCAAAAAAGGCGTAATTTAAAATAACTTGTTGTGCTGGCTTAAATTCATCAAGCAAGGCGCTTTTATGCGAGCCAGTTTCAAGAAGGATAGAAGCCTTACTAAAAAACTTAAATTTATCACTGATTTTAATATCTAATAATCCGGCGGGAGTGATACCAAAGCTTCTTGCTTGCTGAGTGGCGCTTTCTATATAAGTCATCTTTGTATTAAATGAAAACTTATGAACATAACTCATTGCAAATGAATTTTGAGAGACTAAGACGAAAAATAAAAAGGCTCGGATAAACAACATTATAAACTCCATTTATATTTAGTATTTTAAAGACTGAGTGGGCTAGTTGACAATGTTTTGTCTGGGGTGGTGAAGCTTGCCGCAAAGACAACTTAGGTGAGTAAGGCGATAATCATTTATGATTAAAATTCATGAAGTTTCAAAAAACTTTGGTCCTACCAATGTCATTCCGTCTTTGAGTTTACAGATTCCAACTGGCGAAACTCATATCCTACTTGGCTCTAGCGGTTGTGGAAAGACTACAATTCTAAGAATGATGGCCGGACTGTGCAAACCCGATTCAGGCGATGTGATTCTTGCCAATCAGAATATAAATACAATGAGTGACTTACAGATTTCCGATAGTGTCGGTTATGTTATTCAAGAGGGAGGCTTGATGCCTCACTTAAGCGCAATGAATAATATTCTTCTACCAATCAAAATAAGAGGTCAAGAACTAACCCAAGCAACAAATAGGATGTATGAATTTGCTAGCGCCGTGGAACTAACAACAAACCAGCTAGCAAGATATCCACACGAGTTATCTGGTGGACAAAAACAAAGAGTGGCACTTATTCGTGGACTCATCCTTAATCAACCGATTGTTCTTTTAGATGAGCCCTTATCTGCTTTAGACCCCGTTGTTAGAATGAATTTGCAAAGACATTTAAAAAAATTATTTGATCAATTATCAAAAACTGTCGTTTTAGTGACTCACGATTTGAATGTTGCATCTTTTTTAGGTGATAGAATTTCTCTACTAGATCAAGGGCGTATCGTTCAACAAGGCCGTTTTGAAGATTTAGTGAATCATCCCAAAAATGACTTTGTAAGAGACTTTGTAAGAGCTCAAACACCTGCAGCAAAGGCTTGTTCTTGAAACTTTTTATATTTGTTATTTTTCTATTAATGATAAACCCATTAACACAAGCTAAGACACTTAAGATTGGCAGTAAAAACTTTACAGAAAGTTATATCCTTGCAGAAATTATGGCCCAGCTTGCAGAAAAAGTAGGTGAGGCTAGTGTTGTAAGAAAGTTCGGGTTAGGTGGAACTGGAATTACTTTTCAAGCTTTAGAAAAAAGTGAAATAGATCTCTATCCAGAGTATACAGGAACAATTAGTGAAGCCATTTTAAAAAAACCAGTTCTTAAAGATTGGAAATCAATAAAAGAAAGTTTAGAAAATGAGAATTTGCAAATTAGTCTAGGTCTTGGTTTTAATAATACATACGCCTTAGCAATGAATAAAGAGCAACTGGCGAAGTTGGGGCTTTCAAAATTATCACAATTGAAAAAACATAACTCTCTTACCTCTGCATTTTCTCACGAATTTGTGCAAAGAAAAGATGGTCTTAAAAACCTCTCACTACACTATGGTTTTAAATTAAAAAATGTAAAAGCAATGGAGCATAGTTTAGCCTATCAAGCACTTAGTGATGGTAAAGTTGATCTTGTAGAAGTCTATTCAACTGATGCAAAAATTGAAAAGTATGATCTTGTTCTTCTTGAAGATGATCTCAACTATTTTCCATCCTATCTTGCTGTTATTTTTAGTCGGAGTGACTTTGAAGAAAATTTTCCACTCACTTATCAAAGCTTTGAGCAAAATTTAATAGGTAAAATAGATAATAAAACGATGACAAAACTGAACGCTCTCGTCGAACTTGAAGGATATAGTTTTTCACAGGCGGCAAAATATTTTTTACAAGGTAAATTGGTCAAGTCAAAAATATCTTTATGGGATTGGGATAAAATCTTATTAAGAACTAAAGAACATATGGCTTTAGTTTTTATCTCACTGGCTCTTGCTATAATAATAGGGATTCCACTTGGAGTTATCTCAGCTCAAAATAAATATCTTGGGCAATTTCTCCTTGGTGCAAATGCACTGATTCAAACAATTCCTTCCTTGGCCTTATTATGTCTACTCATTCCATTTTTTGGTATTGGGCCAAAACCTGCGACTTTTGCTTTATTCCTTTACGCTTTACTACCAATTGTACGAGGAACTTTTACGGGACTAAAGTCTATTGATTTAAAACTTAAAGAAAGTGCAATTTTAATGGGGTTAACCAGATTACAACTATTAAGGTTTATTCTTTTACCGCTTGCGAGTCCATCAATAATGTCTGGAATCAAAACATCTGCTATTATAAATGTCGGGACTGCAACTTTGGCCGCTTTTATTGGTGCAGGTGGGCTTGGACAAATCATCGTTACCGGCCTTGCACTTAATGATCAGCAAATGATTCTTCAGGGGGCTATCCCTGCAGGTATTCTTGCTGTTGCTGTCCATATTTTCTTTGAGCTGATAGACAAATGGATTGTACCGGTTGCTCTTAGACGAAATTAATGCTTAACTATTTGAAATTACAAGGAATAGGTATCTCCGAATCACTCTCCCCAAATGCCGAATGATGGGATAATAATGAGATCAGATTTGGGGAAAATTTAGGGAGAATTCATGGCGACTAACGTTCATACATCGACACATCCAAGTAAGCTATTAGCACCAACTATGTCACAACATAGAACATTTAAAAATGATGAATTTTGGCGCGCTCTTCCTGGTTATGCAGATGTTTCTCGTGAAGAATTTGCTGATGCCAGATGGCAGTTGAAGCATTCGATACGAAAAGTTGATCAGGCAAAAAATATTTTAGGACATCTTTTATCTGAAGAAGTTTATCAAGATATGATTCAAGGCCAACATATTACGCCGATGAATATTCGTATCACACCTTATATTTTTGCTCTCATTGATTGGAGTGATCCAATCAATGATCCTCTACGAAAACAATTCTTGCCTTTAGGAAGCCAGTTTTTACCTGATCATCCTTATTATGCCGAAGATTCACTGGCAGAAGATGAAGATTCACCGGTCGAAGAGCTGACTCACAGATACCATGATAAGGTTCTGTTTCTTCCAACAACTTTATGCCCAGTTTACTGCTCTTATTGTACAAGGTCTCGTTTGATTGGTGGATCGACTGAATCTGTCGAGAAAGAAACTTACGGCGTGAATAAGAAAAAATGGGAAGCTGTTTTTGAATATATTAAAACTCAACCTCAAGTTGAAGATGTCGTTTTATCTGGTGGTGACGCCACCATGTTAACTGCGGCGCAATTAACTGAGGTGGGTGAGAGTCTTCTTAATATTCCAAATGTTCGCCGTATTCGTATTGCCACTAAAGGTGTTGCCATCTATCCTCAAAAATTCTTAACTGATGATGCGTGGTTTGGAGCTCTTACAGGTCTACATAAAATGGGTCGCGATATGGGCAAGCAAGTTGTCGTTCATACACATTTTTCTTGTACACATGAAATCACAGACTGGAGCAAGCAAGCATGTGATCGCCTGTTTGATGCTGGGATTATTGTAAGAAATCAGGCAGTTCTTCAAGCTGGAGTTAATAACACAGTTGAAGAAATGGTTATGTTAACAAGAAAACTAGCCTACATGAATGTTCAACCCTACTACGTATACATGCATGACATGGTTCCTGGCTGTGAACACTTTAGAACGACAATTAAAGAAGGTGAGGAGTTAGAAAAAGCAGTTCGCGGTACAACTGCTGGATTCAATACACCGACTTTTGTATGTGATCTACCTGGCGGTGGCGGTAAACGTCACATAGCCAGCTATGAGTACTATGATCAAGAGAACGGTATTTCAGTTTGGAGTGCTCCAAATGTTAAGCCAGGTAAACTCTTTACGTACTTTGATCCGATTCATAAATTATCAAAAGATGCTCAAGCAAGATGGATGGATGAAAAAACTCGTCAGGCCATGGTTGATGAGGCCATCAAGAAAGTTGAATAATCGCCAATTATAATTGTCAGCCCTATCTCCTAGGGCTGACTACCTAACTGATTAATATAATTTAATTTCATCTTAAAAATTCTACTATAACTTTATGATTTCGCATCTTTACCGATAAGATTACTCAGATACTATCGATAAAGAGAGTTCTTGATGAGAATTATAAGTTTAGTTATGTTTATTCTTTTTTCAGCAGATAGCTTTGCTATGGATTTCAATCTTGAAAGTTGTCAAAAAATAAAACAAGACAAAGTTTTTTCTGAAGCAATCATAAGAGAGCTTCTTGGAGCAAGTTTAAGTTCCAGACCAAAGTGCTTAACGAAACATCCCTTTAAATATATTAAACCTGTATGGATACCGCCGACGGAAGGTAGGAGGATTTTTGATATTGGAGTGGATTTAAAAAGTCTAAAAATAACAAGTACCAAACTACTTGAAGAATTTACAGGTCAGTACAGTGTTGAGTTTGAAGTTCAATCGACAAAGCAATTTGGTTCAAAAATTTTTAAAGATAAAATTGTTGTAGCGACTAAATTAGAAGCATCTATACATCGAAGTCATGGCTGTGCGTTCACCATGGAAATTCCTGAAAATTATTATTTGGCTTCAAGTTGTTACGAAAATCCTGTGACTTCAAAGGAGAATAAATAATGAATAAGTATTTAATCTCTTTCTTTATACTTTTAAGTTTTAATGTTTTAGCCGAAGATCCAACTGATCCACCTACAGCAACTGCAACACCAAAGCCAGAGGAGAGTATGTTTAGTAATCTCTCTAATAGGGCCTGGGCTTATATGGAAGATTGGGGTCTTGTTGAAAGTGATGAAGTCATCCCAATTACAGATGAAGATATTGAAAACGAAAGACGAGCTGCACTTGCTGAAATGGAATATTCTAATCGAAATTTAAACAATATGAATTCTATTCGGGGACAAGAAGAATGTAATGCGCTTAGTTTAAATCGCTTAAGCTCATCGGTTGACACCCATAATGATGCAGTTGTTGGTATAAGGTTAGCACTTGCAACCATGTACCAATCTTGTGAAGCACCTAATATTACTGTTCCAGATAGTTTACGAACTCGTAATAGCCCAGTTTCAGGTAGACCAAGATCCTTAATGAATCGAAGTAGAGTTGCCGCTTACAAGTCATTTAATCCATATCTAGCGAATCGCTCAACGGTTCGAAATGGTTGTTTTAACGTTTTAGCTCAGCCGCCAATTTATGGATTTGGTGCTAAACCAGGAATTAATAGGGGAGAGATTCAATTACATAGAGATCAATCTAGGAGTCCACTATGTGGAAGGGATAACGGCAAAAGTGGAGTCAGTTGTTCTTCTCAGCCTGTAAGCGCTATCGACTGCTCTGGTCTTGTTACTGGCGCCTTTCGAAGAATGGGTCTGAACATGAAACCAAATGAAAAATTCGTACCTGGTTTAATTAATACGACGGCCTTTAATGATAAAACTGCTGAATCTGGATCATGTATGGAGTTTGCGAAAGCGAGTCCAACGATTTCAATTGTACCAGGAGATATTCTTAATAAAGGATCAAACCATGTCGTTATGGTTGATGAGGTCGGTGAAGATCCTTTAGGCATAAAAAAACATGTTAGAAATAATACCTGTAGGAATTTAAAGGTTAGTGACTTCGATTTTAAATTTATTCATAGCGGAGCAGTAGGAAATTTGGGAGCTGCTCGCCTTGATGCTAGACATCCAGATATTTTAAATTTTATGGAAAATCTTGCGATTAGGGCGATGGTAGCCTGTAACAGTATTAAGAATGGTGCTCAAAATGTTGTGCTTGGTGGTGGATCTGGAACGGCCTTTTCAATTATCAGGCATAAAGGCGATAGTGTTCCAGGTTGCAAAGGTGAGCCTGAAGTCTTTGATAATGAAGAGTGCGTCAGCCAATGCGGCATCATGTAGTTATATCAATAACTTATATTTTTAAACAAATTAAGTTATTTCTAATAACCGACCGATAAAGTTGTGACTGTAACTCGTCATTAAGAGGTCATGCGAGTGATTGTGTTTAAGACAATTTTATTTTCGTTATTTTGTATTTTTGCAAATAGTGTTTTTGCGCAAAATTTAATGTCTACACCAATTTCAGTTGCTCCATATTACTTTAATGCAGCGGCTTCAATTCCACCTCCGATGAATATGCCTTATCAACTCCCACCATACTGGCAGCAGCAACAATATAATCCTTGGTCTGCGCTTGCCCCTGCTTTTACTCAATTTGCTAGTTCTCTTTCTGAAGAGCTTTCAAAGGGTGATGGGGATATTATTTATGGCGATGACTATGAGCGAAGAACAAGAAGAAACTTTAGAATAAGAAGTGAATTTCTTTATGAGCGACCTAACAAGAGAGCACCCGCTAGCGCTACACCGACTCCGACACCAACGGCAACAGTAGCGCCTTCAAATGATCAATGCGAAGAATGTTTAAGCAACGGCACCAATGACAGCGATGTCATCACGGACCAGACTAAGGACATTGTCTCTGTTGTTAGTCGTATAAATGAAGAAGTCTTAGATGAAAGACTATTGGCCTATCAAAACTCTGAAGCAGCAAAAAAACTTGTCCAATCAATTCGTACAGGGTCCGTTAAAAGAAGAAATGCTCGAAGGCAAATTATCGGAACTAAAACTGCAGGCGAGTCTCTAGGTCGCTGTCTGATGTATGTAAAGTTTGGAATGCTAGATTCAGGTTACTTTAGAAACTATCCAAATGGACAATTTGCATCTGATTTTTCACCAGCGCTTAAGGCCCAAGGTTTTGTTAATATTATGAATTCTAACGGTTATGAAATTACAGATCCTGATAAAGCTCCAGTAGGATCAATTATTGTTTATGAAAATACACCGGGAAGTAAAAGACCAGGTCATATTGAAGTAAAGCTTGATAATGGAGACTATGGAAGTGATTACATTGATGATCAGGCGAGATCCGAAACATCAAGTCAAAGAAAGATTATAGGTATTTATGTAAAACTACCGGAGAATAAGTCATGAAGATATTATTATTGATGACATTGTTTTTCTCTCCGTTGATTCATTCAAACGAACTTAAGCTTCCTGTCTCAAAAAAGGATTTAAAAGTTTATTATAGTGCTATTAATGAAAAAGCAAAAAACTTAAAAACAGTTCCTGATGATCAGTTACTTAAGGAAGTTATTCACGATTGTTTTGTAGCTAAAAAATTCGATCAGAATTTATTCTGCCTTGAATCTGTCACGGAATTTTATCACTATTTCCCAGAGACAGTTCAAAGAGTCGTAAAGAAAAATTATAATGAAAAAGATAGTATCTTTATTATGAATCGCTTAGACGTTTTACAATCTGAAACAGTGTTAGGGAACGATCCAAGTGTTAAAGAATAGCCTTTTATTTTTCATTCTCTTTTCTAGTTTTTCTTTATATGCAAAAGAGCAAAAAGCTATCTTCGCAGGTGGATGTTTTTGGTGTCTGGAGCCTCCATTTGAAAAACTTGAAGGCGTCATTTCAGTTGAGTCTGGCTATATTGGTGGCACTGTAAAGAATCCTACATATGAGGTGGTTTCTAGTGGAACTTCAGGACATATAGAGTCTGTCGAAATCGTCTACGATGATAGTAAAATCAAATACGATGATCTTTTAAAAGTCTTCTGGAAAAATATAGATCCTTTTGATTCTAAAGGACAATTTTGTGACAAAGGCGAACAATATTTAAGTGGGATCTTTTACTTAGATGAAGAACAAATGAAAGCCGCTGAATCATCATTGAAGGGCAATAAAGAAAAATTTAAAGGTAAAACGATTGCGACCTTTATTAAAAAAGCGGATATTTTTTATAAAGCTGAAGATTATCATCAGGATTATTATAAAAAAAATCCTGTTCGCTACAAATTTTATCGCTACAATTGTGGACGAGATCAGCGCCTAGAAAGTGTTTGGGGTAAGTAGTTTACTTACCCGCGACACTTATATTTTCAAATCTCATCATTGGTGAAAAGAAGCTTCTATCTGAATTGGCGTAGACTTTATTTCCAATCGCGCCAAGATCCAGGATTAATTCGTAGAAATTTCCAGAAATAGTGACATTTCTAACAGCTTGGACTCGAACACCATTTTTAACTAGAAAGCCTGAGCCACCAAAACTAAAGTCGCCAGAGATAACGTCGACTCCAGAGTGAAGACCCTGAAGAGAAACGATTTCTAAATACTCATTAGCTTTAACGTCTTGATCTGTATCATTGCCAGCAAGAAAGGCTAGTTGAGTTGAACTAACGGCAAGAGAGCCTCTTGGGCCTCTACCAGCTCTGGCATTATTTTTTTGATTCATCTCTTTTGCTGTAGCACTGTTATGTAAAAAATTTGATAGATTTCCTTTATCAATTAAAGTAAGCGCGTGACAGGCGATTCCTTCATCGTCAAAGGTTTGATATCCCATTGCACCTACGTATCGAGGATCATCGATAAGTGTAAGGGCAGAATTAGCGACTTTTTGATCAAGCTTTTTGGCCCAAGGATTAACCTTGTCGATGGCCGCCTTTGCACTAAATACTCTTAGAAAAGCACCCCATAGCTCAGCCAAGTTGTCTTGATCAAACACAACTGCATATTGGCCGGTTGACACTGGACTACCATCTATAAGACTGAGAGCTTGATCACATGATACGTTAACGCATTTATCAAGATCTAATTCACTAAAAGTTAAACCCGCCGTTCCATAATAATGCATCGACTGCTTGCCATCTCTTTCTGCTAGGGCAGAGGTATAGCCTGAAAAATAACGACGTTTTATTGATTTAAATAAACCAAGATGATTGGCGATAATCTTTTCACTCTCGTTCTCGCTTAGTCCATTATAAGGAGCAGATTTAAAAGGGGATCCTTTAGCTAAAACATCACCTTCAAGTTTTAAAACTGCCGCGACCTTTTGCTCATCACTTGTTTTATCTTCTTTCCAAGTATGTTCACATGTTGCATCTTCGTTTGATCCATCATTTGTTGCACTAATGGATTCATATTCTGATGTTTTTGAATACTTACTAGTTTCAATGGCTGTTTGAAGCATTGACTTTAAGCTAGCTTCATCAAAACTCTCACTATAACTTGTGCCGAGTTTACCGTCTTTTTTGATTCGCACACCTGCGATCTGTGTACCAGAAACTTTATGTTCTTCTAGCGCACCTTCGTTGGCTTTTAACGAAAGAGATCTACCTTTGCTGATGATGACTTCACATTCATTTGCTCCCATTGCTAGGGCTTGATCAATAATATGTTGAGCTGTTTGTTTCATTAACGACCTCCTACAAGAATATCGTCAACTTTGATTGCGGGTTGGCCGACAGTTGTTGGAACAGAGCCTGAGACCGAACCGCACATTCCTGCGGCAAGGGCAAAGTTATTACCAACCATACTAATTTGCTTTAAGACTTCGGGACCAGTGCTAATTAATGTTGCACTCTTGATTGGCTTTTCGATTTTTCCATTTTTAATCAGATAGCTTTCTTGAGCATTAAAATTGAATTCGCCTGTTCCTGGTTGAACAGATCCTCCACCCATTTTTTTACAATAAATACCGTCTTTTACAGTGGAGATCATTTCTTCTAGAGTCGAATGGCCTGCTTCAATAAATGTATTTCTCATTCTTGATGCTGGTGCAAAACGATAGCTTTGTCTTCTGCCTGAACCTGTTCTTGCAAAGCCTGTTTTTTGCGCACCCATTTTATCAACCATGAAACTGGTTAAGACACCATTTTTAATAAGCTGAGTTTTTTGAGTTTCCATTCCTTCATCATCAATAGAAATCGAGCCCCATTCATTTTCGATAGTGCCATCGTCAACTGCGCTAACACACGGATTTGCAATTAAGGTATCCATTTTATCGTGAAAGACCGATGCTTTTTTCGCAACCGACGTTGTCTCAAGAAGATGTCCGCAGGCTTCATGAAAAATAACTCCACCAAAAGCATTATCAATAATGACTGGCATTCTGCCTGCCGGACAAGAGGCAGCATTAAGTTTGGTCATGGCCTGTTTTCCAACAAGTTCACCTAATTGATTTGGATTTAAGGCATCTGTAAATTCCCAACCTCTTAGAGCTCCTGGTGCATCGTAGCCACTTGATTGTTCGGTGCCATCTTGGGCCACTGCCTGTCCCATAATTCTTATATAATTTCTTTCTTCACTGATATGCAGACCTTCAGAGTTGAAAATTTCAACTTGCTGACATTTTTGCATACTACTCGAAACGACCTGAACGATCTTATCTGAGACTGTTCTTGTCGCTTTATCTAGGCTCATGAGCCATTGAATCTTTGCGTCTAATGGGTAGGCATTATGCAAACTTAGTGATGCTTTATGAATAATTGCAAGGTCTTTAGTTGTGAAATCTGAAAGGGTTTTCAATCCAGATTTTTTATCTGTCGTTGCCAGGGTCATAACAATTTTTTTCAATTCTTCTTCTGTTGGATTATTCGTAAAGCCGTATAAGACTTTTGGGCCATAGACGAGTCTAATGCCAATACCAAAATCAACTCCGCCGCCAATATCATCAACTTTTGAATTTAAAATTTTGATGGATTGATTTTGTGTTTTTTCAACAAAGAGCTCTACAAAATCAGCTCCTAGAAAAAGGCCGTAATCTATTACCGATTTTGCCGATTGTTTGTCTAATAATTGGATTGCAACTGACATTAAAACCTCCAAAGGTCCTAGCATTTTACGTTAATTTAGACATTTCTCACAAGGCGAATGCGTTATTTACTGGTGGACTTTGTTTTGTCGAGTTAAAATATATTAATGACCGCTAATGAATTATATGAAGAATGTTTTGCTCAGGTATGGCCTAGACTGAAGTCTCTTTTCGCTGAAAAAGAAGTGGTTATTAATCTCGCTTATGGTAAAGGGCACGACCGTGCTGTAGACGCTGATCTTGCTCTTGTTCATAGAGTCATGGAAATCGTTTTTAGGTGTGCATTGACTCAGACGTTACGTGGGACTGAAATAAAACTTGTTGTAGGCTCAATTGATTCAAATTTTGCATTAAGTATCAGAGATCATGGACCTGGTATGGAAGAGCATCAATATGATGAACTTTATTCTGCCCAAAAATTAAGAGAATTAGGTGTTTCCTGTAAATTGAAGTCGAATAAGTTTTCGGATTTCCCTCAAGATCATGGCACAAGCGTTCGTATTGTTTTTAACTAAAGATTTGACCTTCTCCTGACATTTGAGAATCCGGTTTGTATTGACACCTATCCGCCTGCTCCCATTATATTAAGAGAAACAATATTTAGCTTTTTTGGAGCTTAACGATGAAACGAGTTTTTCTTTTTCTTTTAACAAATATTCTTGTTATCTCTGCTGTAACAATTATTCTTCAGCTTTTTGGCATTGATAATTATTTAAATGCCCAAGGAATTGATTATAAATCACTACTAATTATATGCGTTGTCTGGGGCATGGCAGGATCTTTTATATCGTTGTTGATGTCCAAATGGATGGCAAAGCGAATGATGGGACTCGAGATTGTAACTGCAACTGGACCCTATGGTGGCATAGTTAGAAAAATTCACGAAATTTCTAAAAGAGCTGGAATTGAAACGATGCCAGAAGTCGCCATTTATAACTCTCCGGATGTGAATGCATTCGCAACAGGCCCTTCAAAAAATAATTCGTTAATTGCTGTATCAACAGGCTTACTTCAACGCATGAATGATGAAGAGACTGAAGGCGTGTTGGCCCACGAAGTGTCACATATAGCAAATGGTGACATGGTAACAATGGCTTTGATTCAAGGTGTGGTGAATGCCTTCGTTATGTTCTTAGCTCGAGTCGCTGTGTTTGCTATTGACCAAGCAACAAGAAGAGATAATGACAATGGCAGAGGGCTAGGGTTTTTCGCTCATTTTGCCTTAGTACAATTATTTCAAATGATTTTTGGTTTACTTGCGGCCCCAGTTGTTATGGGTTTTTCAAGATGGCGTGAATTTAGAGCCGATGCTGGAAGTGCTAAACTTGTGGGAAAACAAAAAATGATTGCTGCACTTGAGAACCTAAAGAAAAATTATGATCTTCAAGAGCAAATTAAAGAAGAGCCAGCCATGGCGGCAATGAAAATTTCTTCTAAAAAAGCTTGGATGGAATGGTTCGCCTCTCACCCAAGTTTAGATAAAAGAATTGCTGCTCTAAGATAATCTCTTAACGGCCAGGCTATATTCATGGATGAGTTGATCTACACAATTTTGAACGGTTGGTAGATCGCGGATCATCGAACAGACCTGGCCAATTTCAAGCTCACCGTCTTCAAGTTGACCGTCAAGCATACCGAGTTTTGCCCTACCTTTTCCAAGAAGTTGTGCCAGCTCTTCTTTTGAAGCTGATTTCTTTTCAAGTTGTTCCACTGCATCAAAAAATTTATTTTTTAATAGTCTCACTGGAACAAGATTCTTCATCATTAAGCGAGTGTCACCTGGTTTGCTTTGTAGAATCATCTGTTTAAAATTATCGTGAGCACTAGACTCATGTGTACATACAAAGCGAGTACCCATTTGAACTGCACTCGCACCTAATGCAATGGCCGCTGCGACTTGGCTACCGTCAGCGATGCCTCCAGCTGCTATCACTGGAATTTTAAGTTCTTTAATGACCTGTGGAATGAGTGCCATCGTCGTTATTTCATCGATTCCATTATGTCCGCCAGCTTCAAAGCCTTCGGCAACAACAGCATCACAGCCTGCTTGCTCACATTTTAAAGCTTGCTCTGGAGTAGAGCAGACATGAACAACGACACACCCTTTATCTTTTAAAAAAGATGTATATTTCTTTGGACTACCGGCAGAAGTGAAGAAGATCTTAATTCCTTGTTCAAGAGCAATTTCGATTTGAACTTCAACATCTTTATAAAGAAGGGGTAGATTAATTCCAAAGGATTGTTTGGTTAGACTTTTTGCTTTAATGATTTGTGATCTTAATAAATCAGGCTTCATCGAACCTGCACCAATCAGACCAAGACAGCCGGCGTTGGCACTAGCGGCCGCTAGCTTTGCTCCCGAAACCCAAACCATACCGGCTTGGATAATTGGATATTTAATATTAAATAACTTGAGTAGAGGAGAGTTTGGAAGCATTAGATAGGTTTTTTCTTAAGTGTTTTTTCGATAATTTTTAAAATTTTAAGAGCTTCTTCTGTTGGATACTTTTCGAAAAGAACTTTAATAACCGGAACAAGCTCTTTGCCGTCTTTGTTTTTATCTCGATATTCAAGAAAATGTTTTGCAAAATCTGCAGCAAGAACAAAAATTCTAGTTAATCCAGGAAGTGAATCTAAATTTGTTTTAGTGTAGCCTTTTCCATTGGGTGCCCCATGGTGAGATTTAATGATCTCATCAACACCTATCGGTGCATCTGGGTTTCTAGAAATCAATATAGCGGCTTCTATGGCATGGTTAAATACCATATCCCAATCACCTTCACTCAGGTTGGCTGCTTCTAACTCTTCATAGCTTGATATCTTTGCATATTCTTCGTGATCAACAAGAGAGATGTTTTGAAAAAAGGCGGCATAGGCAAGTTTGTTGTAGGCATCTTTCTTACCAATCCCAAGCTCTTTTAAACATTCAGCTGCAACAACAGATGACATATGAGCATGCTGATAAAGATAACTAGTCTTTGAGTTGATAATACGCTTTAGAAGTGATGACATTTCGGGAGAGGCTTCAACGGTTTGTACCATTTTTCCAATAACACTTTCTGTTAATTGCAATGTGGCCGAGGTGAAACCAAACTTAATGATTTCGCGTGAAACATAATCAAATGAATCTCCCATAGACTCAATTATTTCATCTGATTCTATCGGAGTCTGATCTAGTTTTAAAACAAGAAAGTCACTTACAAAGTTGGCAAAATTCTTAATAAAGTCTCTATGAACATGAAAATGTTTCAGTCCTTGATCTTCATATTTTTTAATGACTTGTTTATTAAACGTATCTCCACCATGAAATCGTTTCACAAATTGATGATCATCAGCAGATTTTTTAATTTTAATGAAAATTTCACATGGTGTTCGATCAATAAGATAAAAATTTTGCAGATTGACTGGAACGTACTCGGGTTTTGGTTTTTTCTCAATCGACTCTGGAGTAACACCTAAAATTTTTGCACAGACTTTAACAATACTTTCCCAGTCTTGTTGATCTTGGATGTGGACGAGTTCACCTTTTTGGTGCGGAGGAGCATCGCCGACTATTATTAAGGCAACTTCTTGTAGACTCTCTCTTAAATATTCAAGAACAATTTGAGATGTAGGTTCTGAGCCAATTTTACTTTTGCAAATAACAATATCGACATCAGGTAAAATAGAAAGCAGTGCTGAGACTTCAGCCGCATCTTTTCTAGGGATAACTTGTGCACCAATATAAGTCGACAGATTGAGTGTTAATAACTCATGAAATGCTACGTTATCTTCGACTAATATTATTTGGCTCACGTATTCCCTTAAGACGGATTTTTCTACTTAATTATTGTCTATCATTGACCCTCGTCATGCAAGGCTAGGGCAGAGGATGCTCTTAATTTCTTTTCTAATTTCTGATCGATAGGACCAGTTAAAGTTGCCATTGTTCTTTCTCTTTTGTGTGCGAATCCTGAATAGGATTGTGGATGCCATCCAGCTTCAATCATAGATTTTCGAACACCAACTGAAGCGCTGTAGGTCGACAGTAAACATGTTTCATGACTTTTGTTTTTCAATTCACCAAACCACTGCGTCGTCCATAAAGTGGGATTTTTCTTAGGAGAAAAGGGGTCTTGGTAGATTCCATTAATATTATTAATATTTTTGTTTGCGATAGTTTTTCTGGCATCACCAATATAGATATCTATTTTAAGTCTTGGGTCTTCATAGGAGTAGCATTGATCTACAAGTTGAAGTTTGCTCAGATCAAATCCTTCAATTTTAATATTTTTAATGGCCCACTCTATAAGCAGTTGATCAAGCTCTAAACTGATAAAATGAATCGGGTAATGTGTTTGAGTATTTTGATACTCGATAGTAGCCTTTAGACCAATTCCAAGTCCGAAACCGATCTCAAGTATCCTATGATAACCTTGTGTTACAGCTTGCTTTGGAACACATGGAATGACGTAGTTAAACAGGGTTTCCTGGTAAGCTCCGGCACTCGAATGACAATTTTCATCAAAGAACTCAGACCAAAGAGTTGGAGAATTATCGTTTGTTTCAATAATTTTGTAGCGACCTAGTTGACCATTAAACTCTGTCATTCACTTTCCTTAAAGAATTTGCTCATTATCTCGATAAGTTAACAATGAAGTTGTCTCTTTTGGCCATATTCATATTGATTTTATCTTCCTGTGGCAGAAGTCCAACAGGTAGAGCTCCATCTAATCTAATTGGTTCACAACAACAAAATGTTCAGGCCATCAGTGGTTCGCAAAAAAATGTTGCCTTAAATATTTGTATCGATTTTAAATCAAAAAATATTAATTGGAGATCAAATCTCCTCAACAAAACATTCAATTTCGATATTGCTGAATCTAAGTGCGATGAAACTGCTTTACCTGTTAAAACTGTCTCTACGGTTCTTAAGGGCCCTGTAAATTCTCAAGCGATGATTTTTGATCCTCCTCCAAGTCAGTCATTTCCATACAAAGAAGTTGAAACTGATGTTTTTGGAATGCTTGCAGATGTTTGCACAGGACTTATTCAAGGTGACACAATCTCCAACACAGTGAGTTATCCTGATGGCTCAAAGATACAGCTTTCTTTTCAACTAAAAAGTTTCAATGGCTTTGATGGTTACTCAGCTGCATATTTCAAGGCTAATGAAACGACGGCATGGAAGCAAGTCGTCGTAGAGTTAGAGCTTGATACTGCAAACCTTCCATCACCCGACTACAAAGGACTTGAAAAAGTCATTCGCACCAGCGAGATCTGCCCAAGCGGTGATATCGCATCTATGACTCGAACTTACCTTCCATAATTTGACCTTTACGGCTTAAGCTCGCTAAGATGAATTTTCAAATATTTTGGAGTTCATTAAATGAGTAATACCTCTGCAAAACGCCCGTCTCTTATTCTTTCTTTAGTCCCTGTTATTTTCTTAATGGGTTTACTTATTTTTAATATTATTCTTTTTAAAGACGATGCAACTGGTGGACCTAATCAATTAGCATTATTAGCGGCCGGGGCACTTGCGACGATCATTGGAATCTTTGTTCAAAAAGTTGCTTATAGCGATATTGAAAATCAAATCGTGAAATCAATCTCTGTTGCGATTCAAGCGACCTTAATTCTTTTGGTCGTAGGATCTTTAATTGGAACGTGGATTTTAAGTGGTGTTGTTCCTGCCATGATTTACTACGGTCTTCAATTAATTCATCCAGCAGTTATTCTTCCTGTTTGTGCGCTTGTTTGTGCCATCGTCGCTCTTGCTACTGGTTCTAGTTGGTCGACTACGGGTACTGTAGGTGTGGCGCTTATTGGAATTGGACAGGCAATGGGAATTCCTCTTGGAATGGTTGCTGGAGCGATCGTTTCAGGTGCTTATTTTGGTGATAAGATGTCTCCTTTGTCAGATACGACAAATCTTGCTCCTGCAATGGCGGGAACTGATCTATTTACACATATTCGTTATATGGTTTACACAACGGTGCCAGCGTTTGTCTTAGCCTTGATTCTTTTTACAATTTTAGGCCTATTCCAAAATCATGACGGTGCAGCGATTGGGTCAATTCCAGAAGTATTAACTCAAATTAAATCCGTTTTTAATATTGGTCCTCATTTATTTTTAGTTCCTGCTTCAATTATTGTAATGGTGATTTTAAGAGTTCCGGCACTACCTGCTATGATTCTTGGTACTGTTTTCGGTGGTGTTTGTGCTCTGATGTTCCAACAAGAACTTATTGCAAAAATGATCGGGACTGATTTCTCTTTAATTAGCGGTTATAAAGTTCTTATGGGTGCTGCTTATAATGGATTTAGCTTTGAAAGTGGGAATAAGTTAATTGATGGTCTGTTTAATCGTGGTGGTATGAGTGGCATGTTTGGAACTGTTACTCTTATTCTTATGGCGATGATTTTTGGTGGTGCAATGGAAGGAACTGGCATGCTTCAACGTATTGCTGAGTCGATTCTTGGAATGGTTAAAGGAGTAGGCTCACTTATTGGTGCAACTCTAGCCAGCAGTATCTTCCTAAACATGACGGCCTCAGATCAATACTTAGCGATTCTTATTCCTGGCAGGATGTTTAAAAGAGCCTATGATCAATACGGCTTACACCCTAAGAACCTCTCTCGTGCTCTTGAAGATGCGGGGACAGTGACTTCACCTTTAATTCCTTGGAACTCTTGTGGAGCTTATGAAGCAGGGGTTATGGGTGTAGCAACTCTTGAGTATGCACCTTATGCCTTCTTTAACTATTTAAGTCCGATCATTTCTGCGTTTCTTGCTGGCTTTGATATTGGAATTGAAAGATCAAGTGTGAAAACAGCCCCCAGCGAAAGTGATGCCGAGGGTGTTGAACTAGCTTAGTCGATTAATGATTTGAGACATTTTACTTTGAACAGAATGTCTCAAATGTATCGACTGGACTGTCAGTATTATCTTTATAGCTATGGCCACCTAGAATTGCTAAGCAAGAATTCATCTGAATGACTTGTGAGAAGCCTTTATATTCATTTAAGTAACGTCCTGAGTGTGTCCACATATTCGTTTCAAAATCAAATTGATAAATATGCGGAACATATTCGTAATTGAATGTTCCAGTTTTAAACATACCGCCAAACATAAAGGCCTTATTACCAATTGATCCAGCCGCCGGAGCAAATGTTCCAAATGGAAGCTTTGGCATATCGCTAAACTCACCAGTCTGTGGATTAAATTTAGTAAAGTCATCACTTAAAGAAAAATGGCTTCCACCTTGTGAAATTCCACCAACAAGATAAATCACTCCATCCTTTGAAAATCCACTAAAAGCACGTCTTTTCTTTGGAAGCTTTGTTTCAAGCGTTGCCCACTTAAGAGTTACAAGATCAAAGACATCAATTTGGTCATGAAAAGTGCCATCGATATCGTTATCAAATTTCGGAGTCGCATCCCATCCACCAATTAAGTAAACCTTTAGGCCGATTTGAACAACAACATTTGAAGAACGTCGACGAGGCATTGGGGTGACTTCTTCCCAAAGCCCTGTTTCGATATTGTAGCGATCGACTGTATCAATCGATTTCCATTTTGGGTTGGTGCTTGCTTCATATGCAAACCCACCAAAGGCATAAAGGTACTTACCATGAGCAGCAAGTTGGTAGCCATGCGCTTTATTTGGTCTTGGAGCAAGATCTTTCCAAGTCTTTGAAGCGATATTATAGCCAGTCATTCTGCCAGTAAAAGATTCTGGTGGATAAGTATGTTCTGCGCCTTGATGTCCGCCTACGACATAGATATTGCCTTGATGATTAATCGTTCCAAAAGAAGATCTTGGAGTACCAATAAGCTTTGGCATTTGAATTGTTGAGTAGCTTTCAATACCAGAAATTCTTGGTGCATAAAAGCTTGTTCCTGTTTTTGTAATTAAAAGTTTTTCTTGTATTTGATCTGTGCTCCACGAATTTAAATCTTGAGAAAAAATTGAGAAGACACCATTTTCTAAACGATCTGAAGTATAGATAAGGTTTCCAACGCGATCAAATGTTGGTGAAAAATCATTGGCACTATCAAAAGTGACTCTTTTTGTTTCTTTGGTAAAGCGGTTGTAGATATAGATATCCCAGTTTCCATCAACCTTTGAAGTATAGGCGATAAACTGCTCATCTTTTGAAAGAGCAGGAGCCATACCAAGGCCAATCACTTCCTCATTATTAGAATTGGAGAGTAGATCAAGCATAACGATTTCTCTGGCTTGTCCTTCGCGGTTACGTTGATAAATTATCATCTCACCACTTTGAAAAGGTGCTGGGAAAAAACTCTGATGGTCTTTTGTGACGTATTGAATGGAGTCAGCGGAATTTAAATCTTTATAAGCGATGTGGTTGATGCCATCGACTTGATGAGAGAAAAAAACTCTCGTGCCATTTTTAGAAAACATTGGCTGTAAAACAAAGCCTGGAGAAGTGAGTCTTTTAACTTCTCTAGTATTAAGGTCTTTAACCGTTAGAACTAGGTCGCTTGCCGATGTACCATTGGCATAAGCAATCTTTGATCCATCAGATGAAATAGTAGGGTAGAGGTTCCATGACTCTCCACCTGTTAAGAGCTTATAGGTAGAGTTATCTGTACTGACACCAACATGCTTTCCAAGTGGGCCTTCAGCTAAGAAAACCATCTTGGCTTGGCTTAAAGTGGCGATAAAAAGTGTTAAGACAAAGATTAATGACTTCATATTCCCTCAATATTTAATGATTAAGGGACGGTATCAATATTTGTTTGATATATCAAACAAAAGTATTATGCACCGTGTGAGTCTAAATTAAGTCTTAGTTCCAGTCGGCGTAAATACCTTCAAGCCTTGGTGTGATTAACTTCTTATATCTAAAAAATAAGTCAGCACGAGCCTTGTCTTTATTAGAGTGTTCGCAGAGAACTCTCAACGTTTCCATATAAGATAAGGCCTGAGTAAGTGTTTCTGCATGAACCATCAGCTTATCGACACCAGCTTCAGACTGCCATGACTTAGCATTAAACACTTTTGATCCTTCAGGCTTTAGCGAAGTGATGAGAAGACCAAGCATTTTCTTTTTGAAACGGTAATGAATACTTTTAAAATCTTTTGACCATTCTTCAGAACCCGACAGAAGATCGGCACCAGGATGTTTGAATAAAACATTTTGGAAGAATCTCTTTGGATCTTTGATGGCGTACTTAACGACATCTTTTAAGGCCATGAGGGCTTGAATTTGAGAGGTACCTTCATATAGAAGTGGGCCAAAACTATCGCGGTGATAACGCTCAACTGGGTACTCGTGCATAAAGCCGTATCCGCCAAGAACTTGAATCGCGCGCTGGGAAAGAGTCACGCCTGTTTCACAGACATAATACTTCACAAGGGGAGTTCTTTTTCTAGTCCAAAGTCTAGCTTCCTCTAAAAGGTTTTGCTCTTCTTTGGTTAAATCCCCTGTGTGGCGTTGTTTAAGATCTAGCTTTTGAAAAATATCAAAATGAGAAATGGTATCAACCATTAAAGCGCGAATAGCATCTCGCTCAGTTGTAAAGTCATTAAGTAAGCGCTTCATCAGAGGGAGTTCAGAGATTGGCTTTCCAAACTGCTGACGTTCATTGGCATAATTAACGGCGTATCCGATTGAGGCTTCAATCACGCCAAGAGATTGCATACCCACGGCAATACGAGCTTCGTTCATCAGGTGAAGCATCATCTTAAAGCCTTCACCTTCTTTTCCAATAATATGAGCCTTGCTATTTTCGTAAAGAATCTCAGTCGTAAATGAGCCGTGCATGCCCATCTTTTCTTCATTTTTAACAACATTGAAATTGTTTTTACCCTCACCTAGATCTTGCTCTAGTAAGAACATTGAAATGCCATCAAGTCCTTCAGGGGCACCATTAACTCTGGCCAAAGTGAAGTGAATTCCGCCACCACCATTGGTAATAAATATTTTCGAACCATTGATATGATATGAGCCGTCTGGCTGTGGTGCAGCGGTTGTACGAATAAGTCCAAGATCGGATCCACAGCCTGGTTCAGTTAAGCACATCGATCCGCTTAACTCTCCAGCAACAATCTTTGGAACTAAACGATCTGCCGTTTCATCGTCGCAAAAACGATGAATCATTTCACCAATTGAAGTAAAAAAAGCTAGTTGAGTTGAAGAGGCGACACATGCTCGTGAAAGTTGACCTAGTACTACCATGTGCAGAGAAGCTGGCACACCCATACCACCGTGCTTTGTTGGAAGGCTAATGCCATAAAGCTGAAGATCTTTGGCTTCTTGATAAAGCTCAGCAAGTGCAGGACTTGGAATTGTTTTTCCATCGACAACTTGACCAGCACCTTCATCATCTAATTTAGCAGCACGATCTTGAACTGAAGTTCCACACCATTCACCAGTTGAGGCCATCAGCTCTTTAAAAAATTGTAGCGCTTCTTCTTTTGAATTGAGGCCATCTTCGGTAGGAAAAGATTTGTAATATAGAGGGATAATAGTTTCCCAATCAATTCCATGACGAAATAACCACTGCCATTCTTTTTCATCGCTAAAATAATTCACTGATGCTCCTTAGATGTTTAAGCACCGAAATTATATCAGAAATTTATTGGAGAGGAGAGTGAGATTAATTATTCAAGTTCATAATCAATAAACTGACTAAGATCATCAGCTTTTAGGCGTAGTGTTTCTTGTGTATTTTCTGATGCACCAAGTTGCAGGTCGTTGTTTGTATCTCTAATACCCGTTTCTAAAGTCTGCTTATAGCCATTATTAAAGATATTTTGATTATTCCCATAAGTTGCATTGTTAAGTGATCGATTGTCTAGATTTGCAACACTCTCAAGTTCTAGGTCAAGTACTCGAGTGTTTTGTTGACCAGAATCAGTCTTAAAATATCCAGAGATTACGTTATTAAAATGGATCATTTGAATATAATCGTTACCCTGGCTAAGTTTTGAAGTACCAATTCTTTCAATAGCAGCTTGTTCAGTCTCTGTGTCGCTAGTCTTTTCCATTTCTTTAACTCTTTCGGCCAAACTGTTAACGAGATTTTTTCTTTGATTTAAAAATGAGACGCTTACTTCCTCAAGCGTTTTATCTAAATCAACTTCATCGACATCGATATTAGGTCTTATCGTTTTTAAAAGAAGTTTCTTTTCTTCAGCTCCCATGGCAGCAATGCTATCTTTACTTTCAAGCTTTTTTTCCAGTGCTGCGGTTTCAAGAATTAAGGCCGCACCAGTATTTCTAATTCTTGCTTTTTCTGCATCCGAACTAGCAAGAATACCAGCGCATTGTGGATCATTTGGAGTCATCTTGCATTTATTTACCTTTTCGATGTCTTGTTCAATACTTTCATAGTAGCTTCCTTCTGAAGCGACATCCGCTGAAGTCACTGTGGTGACTTTTTCAATATCAATATTTCCACTTTCACGTTGAATTTTATCTAACTGATAAGCTCTAAGCACACTTCTTCCGTCTGGTGTTTTTTCGTTTGCACGTTTTTGATTATCTTCCTCGAGGGCTGTTGCAACCTTCTCTGTTGCTTTTAGCTGTCTTCTTAATCCATCAACGTAAGTAAAAGCTTCACACGCTTTTTGTTTGCTTTTAGATCTTATTGATGAAAAGTCAGCGCTGACTGTTCCTGCGCTTCCTTGTTTGTTTAATGGCTTAATTGTTATTGTTTTTGGTGAGCTTGCAGGCTCAACGAAATAAGAGCCATCTTCGTATGAGGGCATATTAATATCTTTACATGCACCAGTGCTTAGACCTTGTGCATTTGGATTCGTTTCGTTTTGTGTCTGACCATCGGAAGTCGGACATTTAATTGTTCCAGATTTTGCTTCCTGACAAAGCGACTTAAGATGTTTTGCACAGGTAAAAAATAGACTACTGAGATTATCAGTGGACGAAACTGGCTTATTATCAGAATCTACTCCTGATCTCGTTGATGTTAGAGCCTCGATATTTTTTCTTCTAATTTCATCGTAAAGGCTTTTGTTTGGTGTTGGTTGGAAAATGACTAAATTGTCTCCATCCCAGCCAGCATTGATACAAACAGAACTCCATGTAGAAATGATGTTTTTACTAATTTGTGTTTTTGCAAGTTCAAAGAAAGTATCTTGACTCGTGACATTTAAGAATTCCCCATCTTGCTTTAATTCTTCGGCAAGTTTTTGTTCATAAATTTCACTTAGTTTTTTAATAGCCTTTTTTTGAATATCATCTTCCGCATTCTCACTTACAGTATTTTGAGAGGCACCACTTAAATTGAGTTCACCTGCAGCTTGGCCACGTGCCTGTTGGGCTTGTTCAATAAGCATTTTTACTTCGTTTGTTTTTCCTTGTTCTTCTAATTTAGTCCAAAGGCATGATGAAATATTTGCTGATCGTTCGTCATAACATTTCCCTAAGGCATCTTGAATGTAGGGTGTCTGTTCAATAACGACTTGTAATGATTCTTGATTTTGAGCATTGACGGCACCAGTACTTTCTGGAACAACATCATTGTCCATGGCCTGTAGATTCAGACTCATAAGGGTGAAGGGTAGTGCTAGAAGAATACCAATTTTCATAGTCTTATTATGACATAACCAGTGAAATCTACCTAATAACAGTAGTTTATCTAAATAGCTATGCCATTCCTAAGAGGCAGGGAAGTCTTAGTAGCGATCCACGCGTCTTAAAGCAGGGTAGTGATGCTTTTTTTCTTCCATGGTATTCTTCTTTTCTTGAGCTACTGACCTACTCGCTGAAGAACATGATTGGAAAAAACCTATAAGACTAATTAGTAAAATGGCTGTTATTTTATTCATGCGGCCCTCCTTAAATTTTCATTTTGATCTAATAATGTTTCAAGCATATCTTCTTGAGCAACCATGCCGATAACTTCGCCGTAATCGTCAATAATAAGCGCGATTTCACAGTCGCGAGTTCTAAATTTTGTTAGAAGTTTTCTCGCTCGCATATTATGTGGAACTGTTAAAATCGGTCTGGCTAATTTTCGAATAGATTGTTTCCCATGATTATTTAAAATAGCTTCTGCTATGTCGGCTCTTTTAACATAGCCAACTGTCTCATTATGATCAGCTCCAAATAATGGGAATTTATTATTTTTAGAATTTCTGATAATGTCGTGAGCTTCATCAATCGTCATATCTGGATCGACTGAGCAAAGATCCGATCGTTGTTTCATGATATCGATTAAGCGCCATTTTTTAAATTCAAGAACGTTATTAAGAAGTTGGTATTCAGATGCTTCAATCGCACCGTCTTTAAAACCTTGTTCTGTGATGGTTTCGATTTCGGAGCGAATAACAGGTTCTTGAAATTTATGAAGTCCAAACTTTTGCACTAATTTAGACATAAGTGTAAATGGTGCTGCAAAAAGTTTGATGGCCGGAAGAACACTTAAAGTAAAATGACAAAGTGAAGGCCAGTAATGGCTACCAATAGCGCGAGGTAAAACTTGAGTGAGTGCAACCATTGTAATTGCTGTTAAAAGCGAGGCGAGTGGAACGGCAGAACTTCCGTAAATTTCTGAAACTTGCACACCGATAAGGGCAGAGCCAAAAACAATTAAAAGTGTACTTACTCCGGCCAAGGCCGATTGATTGTGCTCGAATTGATCGACAAGCAATTTCAAATTTGCTGCTAATGTTTCATCTTTCTTTTGGATTCGACGTAAATATGACGGCGTAATACTGATTAATGTTGTTTCAACAAGGGCACATATAAAGCTTGTGGCAACAGTCATGACAATTAAGGACGCAAAGATAAACATGATTTCTTTTCGGCATGTTTGACTTAATACTTGAGTGATTTTGTTTTAACATAACTGCTTAAAATAATTGATTAATTATGGCTTAGAATGAACTTCCTAATATCATTTCTGGCAACCTGTGCGATCGATTCAAACTCGTTATCAATCTCGTGCCTTGTCTTCATATAAGTTATACGTTTGAAATGAGACGCATTTTTTCTAACAACCTTGAGAGTTGTCGCTGAATTAACATAGGTGTCGACCTTGTTGTCTGAAAGTAAGACGAACCCTTTGATTTTTTCATCTATTTTCCAGTCTCGACTACTTAAGGCAGTTGCTTGCAAATTAAGAGCAAATTTTGGAACACAAACAGGAGAGTTTGGGTAAATTGGATCTTCATGTGGATCGTTGACGCCAATAAATTGATTAGAGGTAAGGGATCTCATCGATATTTCGTCAATAGGCCAATTAAAGAGGCCTTCTCCAACTAGAACTTTTGGAGCTATTCCAGGAGCAATTAATGTAACAGATAATAGACTTTGGCTTTTATCAAGATATGCTTTTCGATAGGCTGCTAACCCGCCTGTAGACCAACCAATTAAATGGTACTTGAATTTCTTATTATCTATTTTTCTCGCAAATCTTTTAATAATTTGATCACCAAGAATATTGATATTTTCGATGGTTGTATTATTCATTGAACCATCAGAGCCACCTTGGCCCATATAATCAAAAGCAATCACTCTAAATCCCTCGTTAACAAGAGATTGAAATAAAGGGTCATGATTTAACATTGAATCGGCTAGACCTTGGTAATATAAGATATTGCCTTTAAAAGCGACCTTAGAACTTGCTTCAAGATATCCAGCTCGAATTTGTACGGGTTTGTTTTTATATGTGAAAGTATGCTTTTCTAGCTGCCAATTTAAAAATGAACCAGCTTTTGAAGCCAATGGAAATACTAAGAAAATAAGAATTGTTAAATATTTCATTTTTTCTTTGTAAGCTCAACCATCGTTTCAGTTTCTTTTACAAATGAAGGCTTGATAATACTTTCGATGGCAAACATTGATTTCACTGAACTGATATTTGTCGTCACTACAAGTGTAGCTTCGCCGTCTAGGTCATAATGTCTGGTAACGCTTACACCTGCGTTACTGTATTTTGAAAAGTCGTGAATATGGCGAAAAATAGTTGAATCAACTTGGCCTAAGGTCCCATCAAGTCGTTTGGCACGATCAATTGACTCAATAACGGCTGAGTCATTGGCCGTACTAACGATCTCTGAATCGTATTCCATATCTAAGAGATAACTGTAACCAAATAGGCCCTTAGTGCTGACCTTAAATGAACGCTCTGTAAGTTTTTTTACATTCGCGTGGGGCATGAGGCGTTTAATTTCATTATAGTTTGTGACTTGTTGGTAATTAAAGTGACCAACTGGTTTAGCGATAATATAGGCGATCTTATTATATAGAATCTTTGAACTCGAAATTTGCATGATTCCCAGGGTATCAACCGCTGCGATATCAGCAGGTAATTTTGAAGAATCCATGAGTGAAAAAGAGTAGTGGATCTCCCCTTTAGCAAGATCATTGTAGTTGATCGAAAAATTTAGCTCGGGTTTTTCAACCATCTTGGCCTGGGCCAAGTTAATGAGCGTTAAAAGAGCTAAAAGTAGTCCAAATACTAGTTTTTTCATTCATTTCTCCTATATCTGGCGGCATAATAACACGCTGCAAAAATAGATAAAGGCACCTTGTAATTCTTACTGTTTGTAGAGTTGTCAATTGATGTCGTTTACTTATAACCTGTTAATATTCTATGGATTTTTTATAACTCTTTGAGAGGGAGATACTTTATGAAAGCATTATTTTTAGCTGTTTTATTAGGATTTTCAGGTCTAGTTCAGGCGCAAGCTTTACGTGAACTTCGTTGTGAATCATTCGCAGATCGCGTTGAATTTAATCTAGATTTCGGATTTAGCCGTGGACTACGTACAGCTAATTCTGAGCTATATGTTGATCGTAATTTAGTTGAGCGCTCATTCATGAATTTGCGTGGAACTTTCGGTCAATATGAGTACAGATATTTTGGTTCATTTGGATCTGAATTCACGCTTGATACTTGGCCCGATCTTAAGCCTCAATGGGGTCGTTCATACAGAGGTGAGCTTAGAACTCGTGGAGTATCTGCAAGAAATCTACGTTGTCAGTTCTGGTACTAAAACCTAAAAGTACTTAAAACGGGCTCAGAATGGGTTTAAAATCCTCCCCTGGGCTTACCCCACATAAGGGTATTTATGTGGGGTAAGATTTAGATATTTAAAATTCGCTGCCACTTCCCTTCATTTTTTGACTTAAACCTGACTTGGTTGAGCCCCATCAAAACGTTACTATCTTTTTTTCTGTTGTCGTTTTCCTAAGGAATTTTCATGCGTTTTCTTTTGCCATTTCTTTTTCTAATCGCGGCCTGTTCAACGTTGAAACCAACAGCAAAAAATCTTTCTTATTCAGAAGATTTAAGAGAAATGGACTACCCTTATAATGTCCAATATTTCGATATTCAAACGCATAAAATGGCATTCATGGACGTGGCGGCAAAGGCAAAATATATTGGAGTCGTAGTCTTATTTCATGGCAAAAACTTCAATGGGTCCTACTGGCATAAAACTGCTGACGATTTATCAAAAGCTGGTTTTAGAGTGATCATTCCTGACCAACTAGGTTTTGGAAAATCTGATAAGCCAATTGATTATCAATACTCGTTCCATGCACTGGCTTCAAATACCGCCCAATTACTAGATTCTCTCAAATTAGATAAGGTCAGTATCGTTGGCCACTCAATGGGTGGTATGCTCGCCGCTCGCTTTGCCCTGATGTACCCACAGCGAGTTTCAAAACTATCATTAGTAAATCCTATTGGACTTGAAGATTGGAAACGAGTTGTTCCATATACTCCGTTGGATAAAAGAATCGAAGGCGAGCTTAAACAAACTCGTGAATCGATTATTGATTATCAAAGAAAGTCTTATTACGACGGGAATTGGAAGCCAGAATATGAAGTAGCGGCAGCTCATCTTATTGGCTGGGCCCAGGGTCCAGATAAGCAAAAGATTGCCACTGTTTCAGCGCTAACCTACGAAATGGTATTCACTCAACCCGTTTTATATGAGTTTAATCTTTTATCGATGCCTACCCTGCTTATTATCGGTGAAAGAGATCGTACGGCCATCGGTAAGAACTTGGTTTCTAAAGAAGTTGGTAAAGACTTAGGTCGATATGATCTTTTAGGTCAAAAAACTTGTAATAAAATATCAAAATGCGAAATTGTTCATTTGAAATCGATTGGTCATTTACCACAGATTGAAGCTTACTCAGAATATATCAGAGCACTTAAAGCCTTTTTGATCTAGTCGCCTACATATAGATTTTTCATATCATTCCATTCAATTGGGTTTTTCTGCTATAAAGGAAAAAAATTGAAAGGAAAACCAATGAAAAGATTAATCGCTATTTCTCTAGCACTAGTTTCACTAAACGCTTTAGCTTGCCCACAATTCAGCTTTAATAATTTGAAATGTACTTTTGAAGTTGGTGGCGATTCTTTTGATTATGCTATTGATCGATTAAGCAATACCGCATCTGGTAATGGCTACCTTTTAAGTGCTACTTTTGAGGGTTCAACTGTAGAAGATACTATCCCTTCAACCGTCACTGATGAATCTGGATTAACGACAACGACGTCATGTGAAGGTAATAAAATTATTATAAAAGAAGAGTTTAACGGTGAATCTGCTCGTCAAGAAATGAGCCTGGTTGGAAACGGTCTTGTCTCAACAGGTTCACAATTAATAGAAGTTGAAGTTTGTGATGAAAATGATCAATGTACAATCTCTTTTGAAAAAGAAGATTTTACCAATACTTGTAGAATATAAAATGAAAAAAGTAATACTATCATTTTTAGCCATACTCGCAGTGAATTCATATGCTGGCGATATGTCGATGTATTGCGGTCAAGGGTTCATTGAAGAGATGGATGAGTTTGTAGCGAGTGGATTAATTAGCGGCTATGAAGGTAAGGCCATCGCGAACTTTTCAAAAGGATTGATGGATTACACTGTGATTTATGATAATGGCCAGTATACTTTTTATATTTCAAATCAAAATCAATTCGGCTTTGAAGTTAAATCAATGAATGCCAGTGGTCCATTTTATCAATCAGATCTGGTTGATGGTTTTAGCTGTCATCTTAACGACTAGATCGACCGGCGCCTAGTTTAAACACAAGTCCAATTTCACCCCAAGTAGCAAAGATATCATTTTCAAGGTCTTTTGCCTTGATTGTTCTATCACCTACTTCAAGATATTCTCCCCCAAGAATATTATTTTGCTTATTGGGATCATTTAAGGGCACATAAAACTCAATCGGTACTATGTAAAATGATACGTTCTTGCCTAAGTTTCCATTAAATTTTAAGCCCAAGTTAGCTGTACCCATAACTCCTGGATTTGCATTTTGTGGAAGTTTGTTCAGAGGATCTAGATTAACGGATGAATTGAGCTCAATGACTGATGTTTCTGGATTTCTTTTTAAAGGAATAATGCCAATTGAAACATCCGCTTTAAGTTTAGGTTCAATGATAGAAAGTTGATGAGGTTTATTTTCAATAAGTGTATTAAATAAAACACTAAATTGAGCTGAAGCTTTTAGTGAACAAGTATTATTTGCAAAATTTACTTCTGGTGCAGAAAATTTAACTTTAGGTTCAATTTGGATATAGTTATAAAACCCATTCACTAAAAGGTTTGAAAATGCTTTGGATTCAAAACGATAAATATCGGTGCTCTTATGATGATTATCTTGAATTCGTGCACCTAATTGGTCTGAAGTGTCGCTAATCCTATTTAACCCTACTTGAAGACCGTAGTCTAAACCCGCTCCACTTGGAAGTTTGGGTCTTTCAATCATTAAATCTAGATTGAGAAGCGTTGATGTCATTGACGCTTGGTTGTAAAGATTCATACTGCGATCGTACTGACGATCAAGATCTGGACGATTTTCTTTCAAAGCATTGACGTAATTTCCGTTCTCATCATAATAAAATAATTGTGATGTATTTGTGAGAGGATCAACTTTGGTGACACCTGTTAAGGGTTTAGTATACTGACGTAAACTATAATTTATTCCAACTTTAATTCGAGATTGACCGCGTTCAAGCACAGAGTTTAAACCAAGATCACCACCAAAGGTTAGCCCGTCATCATCACCTTCAAGACCTATAAAGGTTCCAAGATGGTTATCATTAACGAGTTTAAAAGAAGAGCCGATGCTTACAAAACGAATATTATGTCTTTGTCTTAAAAGATGGTTCTCTGGTAATTCCATTACAGTATTTTCCAATACTTCAATTTCATTTTCGCAGTGGCATTGATAAGTTGAAAGAGCTTCATCTTGTTCTTCATGAAGTGTAGGACATTCACCTGCTGCTAGAGTTGGAGCTAGATCTATCGATGTTAAAGCAATGTGTGTATCCCTAATAACTTCAGTGATGTCTTGTGCACGAACATTAGTTGATAAAATAAGTATAATAATAAGCCAATATCGCATTCTTATTTATCGGTTTATTAAAGACGAAAATGAGTTATCGCTGATTTAGAAAGATGAGTCTTACCTGATTGATCTATACCAATTCCAATCAGATCTTCATTGTTTAAAAATAGCATCGCTTGTGATGGTTCCATCAACATTAAAGTCGTAGCGTAAACATCCGCCATTATTGTTGAATCAGCGATCAACGTCATGGAAACGAATTTCAATTGGGATTCCCTTTGAGTACTTATAATATGTTGGCCTTGTACATATGTACCTGAGCTTACAAGGGCGCCATTGGCCAGTTGGACCATGCCAGCCGCTTGGGTAGGATTCTTAGAAAAGGGATTTCGAATCCCTAGCTTCCAAGGCCTTGGAGCATCACTAGCAGAGTGCACTCTTAAATCCCCTGATCCGTTAACAGAAAAATTCACAAGCCCTTTAGATTCTAAGAAACTAAAAGCGCGATCAACGGCGTAGCCTTTTCCTATCCCGCCAAAACTAATGCGAGTTTTGGCATTTTTAAGAAAGACAGTAGATTGATCGATATTTATTTCAATGTTTCTGTAGTCAATAAGACTTCGTAACTCATCTTGTTCAGACTCATTGAGCGTGAGTTCATTTTTTTTTGCCTCACGAATGGCCATCGTTAATGTGGCAAAAGTAATATCAAATAAGCCACTTGTTTTTTTTGAATAACGAATGGATTCACTTAAAAGATAAAGCATCTCTTCATCGATATGAACCGCCTTGATACCTGACGATTTATTGATTTCAGTCAGTGAGCTATCGTGAAACTCAGTATAGGTCTTTTCTATCCTTAAAACTTCTGCGTGAGCTTGCTTGAATAACTCTTCAATATCTTTTTTTGAGAAATTATTTTGTGGGTAACACAAATAGATAAACTCACCACCCATAGCCTTAAACTTAGCTTGGGTAGTGACTAGTGAATCATTTTCAAAAGAAATGCTCATAGCTTAAGAGGTGGTTTGTCCGAATCGTAAATGACCTTGCCTTGCTGATCAACAACCATGGTTCGAGGCAATTCAAGTACATTTTGAGCTTTACTAAAAGACTTATCTTTATCGCTAAGGACTGTATAAGTAAAACCATGCTTTTTGATGAACTTACCAATTTGATGTGGTTTATCGCCTGCATTGACGGCGAAAAACTGAGCTTTATTAGTATACTTCTTTTTTAAAGCTTCAAGTTCTGGGATTTCTTTAATACAGGCCGTGCACCAGGTTGCCCAAAAATTTAGGACGACAAGCCCTTTAGACCTTTCACTCTTTAGTTGAAAGGTTTTTTCAGAGTTATAGAGAGGTAAGCTAAAATCTTCTAAGCTTTTTGCATTAAGATTAAAACTCGAAAGCAAAAGAAGACTGCCAAAAAGCGTAGCGAAGACCGTTTGTACGATTGGCATATGTTACTCCATTATTAAAAAAGACATTCTCTAAATCAATTCCAAAAAGTTTTTTATCACCTAGACTTCGATCATAAGCAAGACCGACTTCATAAGAGCTAAAATCTTCAAGATCCGAATCACTGGTTTTAAAACCTTGATGAGCGGCACTAAATGAATCAGCATAATAGTCAACTTTTGTCTGTTTATGAAAACGAGTCGAAAGTTCTATAAGGTCCTGCTCATCACGAACTGACCAATAATAGTTCGCTCCAATTGTATGAGCATCTGCACCCCATTGATCAAAATAATAACGATAATTCAGGTGAAGGGCAGAAGTATCCCCTACTCCGTGGACCCATTTAACGCCGGTGGCATAACGAGCTCGAGTCTCTGGAAGATCTTCACTTTCTCGTGTTCCATTAACAAGAACTGTGCTGGCAGTAGATTCTAAATTATTGGTGGCGCGAATAAAATCTAGGGAGAGTTGAACGATATCTTTAACAGTTAAAATTTGTGAAGCCGATAAAGAAACATTTAAGATTTGTCTTGGAAGAAAGTCTGAAATCCTAGCAGTAGAAGCAGGAGAAATGTCAGTAAATAATTTAACTGCATCGGCGTAGTACCTAAGATCAAGACCTAAAGTGAAGTTATCTTGGGCAAAACCTTTACTGGCACCAACTGCACCATTAAACGATCTATAATCGTATTCACTTGAAAATCCAAAGCTTGAATGCCACTCGGTTGAACCATATTCTTGCCTTACACCAAAGGTGCCACTCACTCTTGCTTGGTTAGCGATAGAAGATCCACCACTTGCACCTGTGTAGGTATCTAGCTTGGTATCTGAAGCCGCAGACCATGCATCAAATACAAAATTGCCATTAATGGCTGTATTTTCATTGATTTGATGTTCGATAAAAATCATAGGCTCAAAAACATTAGCTTCTTCACGACCAAAGTTGTCGACAACTTGAGCGCCATCATTACTATTTTGATGGTAGAGGTTAGCTAGAACTTTAAGCTTCGTTCTCCCCTTTTGCATCATTTCGGCAAAGGCATTTTGCATTTGACCAATAAGAACAATAAATCCTAGAAGGATAGAAGTAGCTTTTTTATTAGTTACAACCACAACCGCCTCCTACTGCTGCTGAACCGCCAACGGCAGTTTCTCTAAAGGCGCGAACTTCATTTTTAAATGTTGCTTCCTCAGGTCTTGGCTCTAAACTCATCATTCTTTTAGCAAGATGACCACGATCAATCTGTGGCACATTGGCACACGATGAAAGTAATAAAAGTAAAAATAACTTTTTCAAAAAATGCTCCAGTATTTAAAAACGATAGCCATAATTAAGCGCTAATCCGTTAAGGTCTTGTGTTGGAATCATGCTAAACCAATAGGGCTTAGTGTGATTTTTATGATTAAAGTAAATACCCCATCCATAACTCATACCAATGGTGATACCCGCCATAACATCATGCATATGGTGCCAACGATCATTGATACGACTAAAGGATATGTAGGCGGCCATAAGGTGAGCAGCCCCGCCCCACACCCAGCCATCGTTGGCAGCCACTACTGAGGCAAAGGCAAAGGCGAATGAGCTGTGACCTGATGGAAAAGAATCTTTATCGTCAGGATACCCTGGCCTACGTTCATTAATACTTTTTTTCAGTCCGTAGGTAACCCCAAAAGTATAAAAGGAAGCTTCAAGCATATGTTCAGCATGTTGGTTGCTATTTTTACCGCCAAAAATAAATTTACCTAAGATATAGGCACCATTGAGATAACCGTACCCAATATCCCCACCAACTTCACCCCAATGTTTGAGATGGTTCTTATTCACGACTCGTCTTTGAGCTTCATCTGTAAAGGTTTCACGACCAAGTCTAAGTGCTAATGTAAGAGCAGCCCCTGTCCAAAATATATACTTTGCATCTGTACAAACAGGTGATGTGAAATTACTAAACCAGCTTCCACAATCATTGGCCCTAGCAGTTGATAAGCTAAAAAAGAAAAAAACGATTAAAAATTTAATTTTCATAGAAAATAATCATAAAAAATAACATGAATTAAAACTGCCAATGCTGCTAGAAATAATGCCATCGATAGAAATACTTGAACTTTATCATCTGTCAGCTTCTTACCAAATATATTACCAAAGATTGATCCGCTCGCAAAACCTATGACTACAGGTAAAGCTCGCCCATCAATATGTCCAAGTTGCCAGTGTTTTGCTGCTGAAACAATAGATGTCACCATAATCATGGCCAATGATGTCGCGGCAGCTCTTTTAGCAGGTAAATTAAATACTTTTAATAGTATTGGGGTTTTAAGAATACCTCCACCAACTCCAAAAAGACCTGCGAGTGTTCCAGATAATGTTCCAAGAAATGTTAAGCCCATTGGATTATTGAATTTTTGAACTACTTGCGTCGCACTTGATTTGTGTCTCATATGCCAAGCCATATAAAAAATAAATAATGAAAAAAGAAGCTCTAGAGGCCTTACTGGTAAAAGCGCCGTTAATTGTGCACCAATAATTGCACCAATAATTGTAGGGATTTCTAATTTAATTCCAGTTTTATAATCAATAGATTTCGTTCTTGAATTACTGATGGTGGAAATTAAAGCCGATGGAAATAACGCTAGGGCAACGCTCCCCACGGCCATTGGCAATGGATAACCTACCGCCAAAACTAGCAGAGGTACCATAAAGACTCCCCCACCAAGTCCAACTAATGTTCCAATGAATGAAAAGGCTGCGCCGGCCAATACTATTAAAATAGTCATGAGATTGAGCGACCTGGTCTTTGTATTCCTTCAATCTTGAAAACTTCGTTTACTCTAGAAACAATATCTGTTTGAAGTGCTTTTTCATAGCGAACATCTAGGACGTAGGATTTGACGATAAATTTAATTGCTGGAGAGTAAGCAAACTCTACCTCTTCAATGACTATCGTTACAGGTTTTTCCAAATAGACGAATCGACTTGTAACTGTGACCTCATGAATCAGTGCTTTAATTTTATCAATATTTTCATCGATATGAGTATGAAAGTTGACGACAACCATCATGTCTAGTGCTCCAGCATTTCCTGAAGCGACTACATCGGTAATAAACTTAGAGTTTGGAATAGTCACAAGATTATCATCAAGAGTATTTAATCTAACAGCTCTTAGACCAATACTTTTGATTTCGCCGTACACATCTCCAAAAGTGACTCGATCCCCTACGTGAAAAGGTCTATCAAATAATAAGATGATACCGGCAAATAAAGAACCAATAACATCTTTGATAGCAAAACCAATGGCAACGGCTAAGGAACCACCAACGGCAACAATGATTTCTTTTCCTGGCTGAATCGTCGACATAAAAAGTCCGACGCCACCAAAGATATAAAATGAAAAACTGAGAATCGTTGTAACTTGCAAAATAAAGAGACGTTTTGAAGGAAATTTAACACCCAGCTCTTCAGTCCAATCTTGCATTAACTTTACAAGCTTAACCAAAACGATCATTCCAATAACAAGAACGATTATTTTTCCAGGTTTTAATAATTCAAAAAACGCGGCTATTTGATTGAGATCTTTAGCCTCCATAGATAAAATTCCTTTTTCTTAGATACGTTATAAGTTTGCGCTGAGAATCAGCGACAACACGGTAGCGGCCTTCCTGCGAACGATTAAGGTATTCATTCTCAAGCCCTAGTCTTAAGGCATAGCGAACAGTTCCTTCCGGTAGATCAGTGACATCGACAAGTTCTAGTGTTGACAGGTTTTCGTGTCTGACTAACGCTGCATAAATAAAGAGCGCATCGTCAGATATCTCACTAAGAATTGATAGTTCTGGATCGTCAGGTAAGCCAACCCTAAGAGCTTTTGCGCTTATTCGGTGTAAAGATGAAAGCCAAAGTTCTTGAGCGGCTCTTGGGTTTCCACCTGACTGCTCCCATAAAAGTTTAAAAAACTTCGATTCAATAGCTGCAGTGGCTTCTTCTGCTCTGGTGTTACCAACCGCCTGAATAATGGCATCAAAGCTTAATTGGTATGGACCTTGTTTATGGCGCTTTAAAATCAGGTTTTTAATATCTTCATCTTTCCAAGGTTGAACTTTAAATACAGCTCTGAAATGTTGGTTTTTACCAAACACTGCATTTAAAAATGCCCATGAATACCTATTAAAACTAGCTACCCAGAAAATCTTCTCTGTTCTTGTACCAATCAGTTCAAGTAGTGCTTTATAACCTTCAAATCCATTAATTCTCGATAAGAAAAAGTTTTGTGCTTCATCAAGAAGTATTAAGGTTGGCTCAAGCTCTTTGTCTGCATCAACTAAGCTTCTACCACCTTCAGCTAAATCAGCCTGTAGAAGGTTTGAAAAGAACTTAAGAGTTTGCTCTCTTGTTGTAAGTTTTGGAGGAATTTCTGCTGAGACAATCCTAAGGTCTTGATGCTTAGTCATAATCTGAATCAAAGCAGTTGATTTACCACTCCCCTTATCACCAAAGACGGCAATGGAGTGTTCATCACTTTTACCTGATTTCCATTCTTCAATTTCAGAGTTTATTTTTTCTAAAATACCACCTTCTGGTTCTATTAAAACGGAATCATCCTCTGATATGCCAGACGGAAAAAGTTCAAGGTAGTCAGCTGGAAGTTTTGATGGCACGCCGTCTTCAGAAAACTCTTCGACATTTTCAAGTTGTCTTTTGAAAACCTGTGCGGATAAGCGCTTAGATAAGTCAAAATCTGAGCCTAAATCCTTTATAAATGATAGTGCTTCAAGAATAAGAGAGATAAACAACCATGGAACACAATAAATATAAACAGGTGTAATATTCTCAATTTTTTCTAAAAGTTTTAGGTTCTTCTCGCTTAGATTACTTTTGATGGCATAGCTTGTTTCTTTTGACCAGCGACTAGACCAACGCAGAATCTGTGTCAGAGCTAGGATTTTTATAATGATTACTAAGATTTCGTAAATCAGACCTTTGCTGACAATAGAATCTACAACATGAATTAATGAAAATGAGAAAAACGCAAAAAGACCTAGACCCTTGGCAGTCTCAGTAGCCTTTAGTTTGATTTCTCTAGAAAGTGATCGCTCGCTTCTCGCAGTTAAACTTGTAAGAAACAACATTACAAGTCTTCTGAAAACCTTGTATAAAACATAATATTTAAAATAAGGAAATAAGGCTGATCCCTCAGCTAGCACGGTTGTGCTTAGAATCTCTTCACCTAAAATTAAGGTTAAATACCAAAAAAACCAAGGGATAAAAGGTTTTAATCTTTGTATCCATATGGCCGTCGCCTTCCATAGACCATTACTTGTTCTACTTTGCAGAATCTGACTTCTAAAGTGATCTAATGCATTTGTAATACGATCGAATAATCTTTTTAAAGCGAAAGGTATAAGGATTATGAGCAGTAGCATCATAATATCTCTTACAATGAGTCCTATGCCATTGATACCCAAGCGAAGCTTTTGCTTGAAATCGACAATTTTTGAATAGAAAATTCCTGTAAAACGGTAGGGAACAATTTTAAACTCTCGTTTAATATCTTCGAGATCACTCATCTCCCATTTCTTATTAGTATTTTTTTCAGCCAACTCTGATCTAAGTTTTCCGGCCCTAACAAGAATAAGGTACTGCCTTTCAATTCCTTTTTGAGTCCATTGATCAGCTTCCTTTTTTAACTCACTTTCTCTTTCTGGGAAAAGATGATCATCAGGAAAGTTTAAATCTGGCGTATTTAAAGTGTGAAAAGTCTTGTCAACGATACGCTGCCACAGTTCATTAGCTTTTTTATAAAGCTGTGGAGAATAATTATTATTTTTAAATTCGTTGTTTAACTGAAGCAAAGTTGAACTTGTCTCTAAACTAGATTCAAGCCTTTTTATAATATCCTTAATAAGATCTTCTTCTTGCAGAGCTAACTGGGGTGATTCTTGCTTAATGACTAAAATTCGCTCCTGAAGCTGTTTAATATCTTCATAGATTGGAGTGATTGGTTTTGAAGGATCAAGCAAGATCCTTTGAACATCTGAAGGCAACGTTAAATAAAAATATCTTTTTTTATCGACCTCATAACTTAGACTCGAAAAGTCTTTTAAGAGGTTTGTAAGATCGTATTGTTCTAAACATTCGTAGAAGCTTTGGTACTGTGACGTTTTATATGGACTTGAACTTAGCCCCTTTTCAATTTCTTCTATTCTGAGCTTTTGTTCTTCATTCGTTGAAATATTTGTCGTGAAAAGACTACTTAAGTCATCAGAGTTATTCCATTGACCTTGGAGTAAGAGTCCTAGTTTAGAGTTTAGTTGAAGTAAAACAGACTTCTCTGCTTCTACTTTTCTAATGAGATCTCTTTTTGATGTGCAGGCGGCTTGAGATTGATTTAAGCTAAGAATAGCTAGAAAGACATATAGTATTTTACGCAAGTCGAAGCACCTAGGTTTTCATTTAAAATTACTAATTTAGAATCTCAAATGAATTGTAGCAAGACAAGGTTGAAGCTCATTCTTTTGCGATGAGTTCTCGTAAAACATGAGAGTATTTAAACAAACCCGGTGCTATCTGATCAAGTGGGAATTTCTCATTACTTCCATGCATACTTGCGACCATTTCACTGTCTAGAAAAACTGGAAAAAAGCCATAACTTGGAATGGGAAGAACGCTAGGCTCGCCTGCAGTGACTGGGTCTCTAAAGAACTTGTTGTCAGTTCCCGCTGGGAATAAATATGGGGTCACCAGTGCTTTAGGATCTAGTTTATTGAGAGTAGAGACAATAATATCGTACTCTTCACCTTGAATTGGTGAAGAGCTGACATTCCATCCGATAATTGGCTCGATGACTAGATTTTCATTACCAATAAAAGATTTAACATCCTTAAAGAAACCTTCAATTGAGTCTGGTCCTTTAGCAGTGTGAAGCAAACGACAATCAAGCAAGGCTTCCGCACTGTCTTGATCACTATTGAGTGCTGTGAATTGACACGTGGTTCTAAATAATCCGTCAATATCAAAAGCATTGGCAACCTGCCTAAGCATAAATCTCTTCATAAAAGGGATCCATTGAAGTCTGCGCAGGATTGATATTGGGATATTTACTGAACCTAGATTTTTAATAAACTTCTTAATTACATTCGTCTGGGTTTCTTTATAAAAATCTGCTTTTTTAGGTTGTTTACTTGGAAGCTCCACAAAACCTAATCGATGTACACCTACAGCGAAGACTTCTAAGACTGATTGTGAAAGACCAATCGAGCCGTGAGATGAACTCTTTGTTGCTAATACTATCTTATGCTCATTTTGAAGACTTGTTTGCTCAAACGTTATGGCATCAAAACCGTCGGTAAAGACACTTTTAAAGAAGTCCTCTGAAACAGAGTCACTACAATCAATAGTAAACTCTAATTTGCTGGCAACAACATTGACCTTCGATCCTGGAGTAACAAGTTTTATAAGTGAACAGTCGGATCTTTTAAAAGAGCCTTTATCTTCTTTAATTTGTTTATAAATATCTAATGTTCTTAGTTTAGCCAGATTGGAAAGCAGAGTCATAGGATCTTTATCTTTAAGCTTCATCCATGCTGCGCCTTTTTCTTCAACACCAATCAAATGAAGATTAACTCCATCCTTTGGAAGGTCCATCGATGCGCCACCACTTTCATTAAGCATTAAAGCTGCCTTAGTTAAGGCGTGTAGACTTTGACCTTTTGCCATGGCCTGAACTGTACCAATCGCACCACTACTCGCCTGCTCTTCATCTGATACAGCTAGAAAGTGAATATCTTTATTTCTAGGCCAACCCAGGCGCTCAATGATGACCATTGAAACTAACTGCAGCATTCCAATACCTTTCATATCAAGCGCTCCGCGCCCCCAGATATACTGCTTATTTGGATAATCAATTGAAGGAGCTACTTTTCCTGAAAAAGTCAGATCTGGTGATTCCCACTGTTCAGGGATAACACCAACTACATCCATATGATGATTTAAAAGCACAGAGCGAGCTTTAGGTAGTTCTGACCAATCATATTCAGCAGCGCCATTTGCAGGCAGTGTCGCAATCAAATTTGATCTTGGTCGAGTTAAGCCTTCAACTAAATTTGGAGTTTCAAATCTTTTAACAGGCCAGCCTAAAACCTTAATCGCCTCAAAAAGAAAATCAACGGCTAGGTGCTCATCACCTTTTGGGCTTACAGTTTCAATCGTGAGGTAGCTAGATAAGCATTGGATAAAAGCATCTCTAGCTAATTCCATTGTGTTAGAAGTGAGTGCCTCTTGTTTTGAAAATGGTATTTTGTTAAGTGCAAATCCGCACTCAGAGCCCATATCAACTGGATTAGAGGCAAAAGTAGAAGTCGAAAAAACGATAAAAAACAGAATTGATTTAAAAAATTTCATAGCTAAAAACTCTAGCAATGATGCCTTATAGCAGCAATCATTCTTACAAGAATTAAGAAATTGTCAGAATTACCGATAAAAGCGGTCGGGTGTTAAAGAGAAGTCTCATTGTTTGCTTTTCGTTTTAAGTCTAATCTTTAAGCATGAATAACGAGTTTAACCGAAAGGTTGCTATATTTCCTTTGCAAGATATTGCAGTGCTGCCAGGAGAAACTCTCTCTTTGCAGATTTTCGAGCCTCGCTATAGAAAAATGATTCAAGAGGTTGAAGCAAATGACTACCTACTTGGGGTTAGTCTGGCCAAAGAAACGATTCATAAAGCCGAGTTAAAATACAACGATAACCCACTGACAAGAAATCTAGATCTCTATCAACCTCACTCTATTTTTGGTTGTGGCCCTATAACGATTAAAGAAAGATTAGCAGATGAAAGAATTTTGATCGATCTGCATGTAAACGCAAAAGTTGAAGTCATTGAGATTACTCAGACACTTCCCTTTTATCTTGCGACAGTTCGTGCAAAACCCATGGTGGCTAGTGATGTTGGCGAACAAGAACTTTTAGATGAGCTCAAAACAGACTTCATGTTACTAGTGAACTCTATCGATGCTAACGCTTCAATGACTATTCATCGTCAGATCCAAACTCTTGATTTAGAACAACTGATCATTTTCATGTTCAGCTTGATTCGTTTTTCTGGAGAGTTTAAACAATCACTTCTAGAACAAGAGTCATGGCATGACTGTACCAAGCTAATGATAAAAAAAATTCCAGATTACTTTCCTAGAACTGCCCATTAATCGGAGAATAAAATGTTTAAAAAAAGTTTCTTAGTTTTGATGTTATTGCTTAGTTTCAAGACAATCGCTGCTGTAAACAATGGGGATGAAGCGCCTAAGTTCAGCCTTAAGGCCGAGGACGGCAAGTTTTATGGTTTGGATAAATTTCAAGGTAAAACTATCGTTTTGGAATGGCTAAATCACGGATGTCCTTTTGTTCGTAAACATTACGATTCTGGCAACATGCAGTCACTTCAACAAAAATATACCGATCAGGGAATTGTTTGGCTTTCAATTGTTAGCTCAGCAAAAGGCAAGCAAGGTCATGTGGATGCATCAGGAGCATTTAGAGAAAAGCAAGAATACTCATCAAAAGCATCCCAAATACTTCTAGATCCGACTGGAGAAGTTGGGCAAAAGTATGGTGCTAAAACAACTCCGCATATGTTTGTCATCGACGAGCAAGGTAAAGTTATTTATCAAGGTGCGATTGATAGCATCGCCTCTGCTGATAAAGATGATATCGCAAAGGCTGAAAACTATGTCTCTTTAGCTTTAGACGCAAAAATCGCCAATCAAGAGATAAAAATAGCAGACACTAAAGCTTATGGTTGCTCTGTAAAATATTAAAGAAAACAGTTTTCGCTTTCAGCAAACTCTTCGGTCTTTAAAATTCTACTCAGTTTGCGTCCACTGATCTCAAATTGCACACTCATTCCACAGCCCTTTCCTTCTTCGTAGAACATACGATAGAGGATCGGGCTTTGCGTGATGACTTTACCGACGAGTGAGAACTCTTTAGCCATTTCTAAGCTGTTTATTGATTTTTCACCCAATTCAGCCATTTTGTTTTTAAGATCTTTAAGGTCTTTTGAGCCTTTTTTAACTAATTTATCGTTACACTCAGCTACATCATCTTTACCGCAAAGTTGCTTTTGATCATTCTCAATCATTTTTGAAACAGTATCTTGAACTTTAACTTCTAAGTAAGAATCATCGCTTGAAACGGTTGCAGCTTTTTCAAGGAACTTTCGAATAAACGTTTGTGAGAAATTAATTTTATGAGAAATATTATGGTACCGAAGTGTCGATTTAATATCTGGAATAGTGGCACAGTACTGATAAAGACCTGTGGCCTTTTGAAATTTCTCAAGTTGATTACCAAGACGACCTTCACGACCGTGATCAGCTTCAAAAATATATTCTAGGCTTCCAAAATAAGTCTGAACGTCGTTAAATCCGCCAGTGTCATAATTAGGCTCTTTTGAAAATTGAGTTCCTGCTAAGAATTGTTTGAATCTTCTATAGTCTAAAAAGACGGCGCGGTATTTCGTTTGCCAGCTATATAGTCCCCAGTATTTATCTCTTACAGTTCCCCATGAAGCTTCACCGTGCTCCATTTTATTAGAACTATTGGTAGAGGTTCTCCAAGAAAGCAGCGGATAAATAGGGGTCGCAACGCCGATGGCAAGCTCTCTTAAGTTCCCTTTTCCACGAATAACTTCAATGGGAGTAATACTTGTACTACCCTCAGCAATCAGATCCTTTAACGCATCTTCATCGCCTCTTAGAAACTTTCGATAAGCCACTTCATGGGCTTCATCGATAATATCTATTTCATAAGAGCGTGACTTTATACTCTCTTTAATTTGATCTAAGCCTGCACCAACATACAAAATGCCTGCTGAAACTGAGACGGACTGGACACTGCGATTAATTAAGCTTGCAAAGACTTTGTTTGGGCCAACTTTTTCAACGTAATGGGCCCAGCTTCCTTTGATCGTGTATTTAGCACCTAGGTGAAATGGAGAAATACCTGTACCAACACCTAATGATGCCCCACCTTCTGAGTTCCAAAAAACAGCATCTCCATTATTCCAATTTTCTAATTGATCTTTTTTGAGAGGAATATTGCGCTTTTTAAAGTTCTTGATTGTATCTTCGCCAATTGCCTTGCCCATAAAGATAACGTAGCGACTGGCTGTTGGGCCAAGACCAACCACGGCCCATTGGCTTTGAGCTGGAAACCACCAGCTATTGGCATACATGAAAGAGCCAGAGTATGACTTTTCTACTTCCATTTTGTAACCATCATTCTCATCAACATCTTGATCAATAGTAGGACAATCTAAGTCCATAGTTTTATTGGGAGTGAGGCTAATGATTCGATGAAAGTGACTACCTTCAACATAGGTAGAAGTTGAAGTGCTATAAATTGGATTTTGGCCGTAAGCCTTAAAACCAAAAAGAGTAATGAAGACTAAAGCAATTTTGCTCATATTAAATCCAAATTAAATTTTTACCTTAATACATCGGCTTAGGTACTTATAACAATGGATATCCGAGTGAATATGTAATCTTTTCTTTATACTCATTAAAACTTCAATTATTGCTTTTTCATCACATTATTTATTTGTTAAAAAGGATAGATAAAGTATTGAAGATAAAGGGTTTATGCGTATTCTCATTGCCGTAGTTTTAACGGTTATATCATTTGATTGGAGCCTTCGTGCCAATGAGCGTGATGTCGCCGTTCTTTGGGATAATTCTGAACTTGACTCTATTTCTTATACACAAAGTTTAGTTCATCGAAAGTTAGAAGTTCTGTTGAATCATTACGGTTTTAAAGCTGTTTATTTTGATATTCACGATAAAAAATTTTCAACCAATTCTGTCGATCCAAAAAAATTCTATGCATTGATCACTTGGTTTTCTGATGATGAAACAAGCAATGTGAGATCCATTCGTTCTCTGTATCGTGAATGGTTCAAATCAAAAAAGAAAGTCATCTCTATGGGTCAGATGGGAATTTATTATGATGATAATGATAAAAACTATGACCTTAAAGACATTAATGAAACATTAAAGCTCGTTAATTTAGAATTTGAAGATATTCAATATGAAAGTCCTCTTGGTTTAAAGACTGTCATTTTGGGAGACACTAAAAATGTAGAATTTGAAAGAGATTTCAAATTCGAAGTGCCGGCAGTTAAAGTGTTCAAAAGTCTAAGTCCTAAAAATACCATTCTCGTCAATATTAAAGATTCTATTAACGGTCGAGAATCACCGGCCATACTTTATAACGACTCTTTTTTTATGGTTTATGCTGGTTTAGATATCTTCAATAACCCTTTAAAAGGTTTTACTCAGTGGAGAGTTAATCCTTTCTTTATGATGAAGTGGTTATTGAAAGAGCTATTGACTCCTATCCCAGACACAACAACAATAAATGGTAAAAGAATTCTTTACAGTCATGTTGATGGTGATGCCTTCATTAATATTAGCGATATAGATAGAACCAGCACATCTGGTGAAGTCCTTTTAAAGGAAGTTCTTGAAAAATATCGCATTCCTACGACTATTTCATTTATTGCTGCAGAAATGGATTTAAAGTATCTTGGTAAAACAAATTACATAAACGTAGCGAAAAAAATTGCCTCAAAAAGTTATGTCGAGCTCGCCTCGCATACATACTTTCATCCATTAAGCTGGGAAAAAATTCCACCAAAATTTGAAATTGATGCTTATCTCGATAATCCTAGCTTGTATAAAGGCGGTCCAATCCTAGCTTATCAACCAAAAGATAAGGAATTAAACTTCGAAAGAGAAATTAAAGGTTCTCTAGATTTTATCAATGATGAAATTGCACCAAAAGATAAGCAGTCAAATTTTGTACTTTGGTCAGGCTCATGTGTTCCTTCAAAAGAGGCCATGCAGGTAATTAAAAAATATAATTTTAAGAATATGAATGGCGGAGACTCAAGATTTGATAAAAAGTTTCCTTCTTATTCCCACCTAATGCCTTTGTATCGTTCTGTTGACGGGATGATTCAATATTATTCAAGTAACACTAATGAAATTCTGTATACAAATAATTGGACGGGTCCTTACTCAGGTTTTTCGGATGTCATTGAAACTTTTGAAAACACGGAATTTCCAGTAAGAATTAAGCCAATAAATATTTATTATCATTTTTACTCTGCTGAGAAACGTTCTTCATTGAATGCACTTCTTACCGTCTATGATTGGACTAAAAAGCAAGAATACTTTCCAATCTTTTCTTCAACTTATCCCGATATTGTAGACGGTTTCATAGGCGCTGAGATTTCAACGATAAATGATAGTTACAGTATTAAAAATGTAGGCAAGCTTAAAACATTTAGAGTTGATTCAAAGAATCATTATCCTGACTATAAGCGGTCCGGCAATATTCTTGGCCACCGCATAGTCAACGACAGTCTTTATCTCTTTCTTGGTTCTAAAGACGAAACAATTTTAACTTTAACAACCGAAAAACCAAATCAGTTATATATGGTATGGAGTGATTTTGACTTTGATCAGGCATTCCTAAAAAAAGAACGAATCATTTTAAAAGGTAAAAGTTTAAAAAATAAAAAAATGAAGTTCTTTGTAGGGAAAAATAGAAAATTTATCAACAATGATCAAATTAGCTCTATTAGTTATGAAGATGAGTTTGCGGTTTTAGAGTTTAAGTCTTTGGAGATTGATTTAACATTAGAGCTAATGCAATGACGATTATTGATACAAAATTATTAGCACTATTTGTTACAATTATTGTAATGCTGACGGTTCTATCCGTTCCTTCTAACTCGAAGTTAGGTGAAATTTATTTCAAAAGCTTTAAGTATGATTTGGCCCTTGAATACTACAATAAGTCTAATGCCCTCGATTCAAATTCACCCAAGATACTTAAGCAGTTAAGAGATTATTTTCTTGTTCAAGGAGAAATCCAAAAAGCGCTACAGATGCAAGATAAAGTTTGTGATGTTCTATCTCGAAATGAAAATGAATTACTTGAGTTAGCTAAACTTTATGATTGGAATAATAAACCTTACGAAGGTCTTAAAACAAAAGAGCGCTTAGCTGCACTTTATAATGGAGAGGCAAAAAATGAACTGCTCTCTGAAATTGCCCAAGGTTACAGATGGCTTAGACGTTATGATGATGCCGATCGATTAGCTGAGCTTCTTGATCAGACTGACAAAATTCAATATCTTCTTAGCACACTAGAATATTATGTTTCCTCAAGTAACTTTCCTAAAGTCATTGAACTTACCGAGAAAATAACTAAGCTAGGAGTTCATTCAAGAAGATTTAAACTTCTTAAGGCTCAAAGTTTTGAGGCTGAAGGAAAGATTTATCAGTCGATTATTGCTTATAAAAAATACCTTAGTGATGATTCTAACTTCCATGACTATAACTCAACACAGATTGTTCCATCTGCTAGTTTTTATGCTGATAACTTAAGAACATATGAAAAAATCATTGAACTTCATCAAAAACAAAATGATGAAGAGATATTAATGGATCTTTATTTAGCTATTTTTACAAAAGTTTCAAATGAATATGAAATCGCTTTGTCTGCGGCTGTGCTTTTATATAAGTTCAAAGAAACAAATAGATTAGTTGAGCTTCTTGAAAGAATATACATTTCAAATAGATATAGAGATCTTTATAGAACAGGAGATATCTACCGTTTAATGGGGATGCAAAAAGATGCTGTCAGACATCTTGAAAAGGCTTATAAGCTTTCTCCTAAAAATACTGAAGTGATTGAAGCTCTCGCTGATGTTTATGAGGAACTTGGTGAAAATAAAAAAGCTCTTAGACTTCAATATAAATTATTAAAGCTACTTGAGAAAAAAGAGAGACCAAGTCAATCTTATCGTTATATTTATGACAGTGAATATTACGCTCTTTTAAATGGGCCAGCACCAATATCAAGAAATAGAAGTCGTATTAAAAATACGCAAAAAAAAATTTTATTTCTTTTGGAAAAAATTGGTGACAAAAAAGAGCGTCACAAAGAGTTAATTCGTTTTGTTGAGCGCTACCCTTTGGATACGCAAATTAGAGTTGAGTTAGCTTATTCTTACTTAGACTTGAAGCAAGAAGATAAAGCCTTAGTTGAATTTAAAAAAGTCTTAGAGATAAACAATCAAGACCGTGATGCCGTTCTTTTTATCGTTGATCATTATATTCAGGATAGACAATATGTGTCCGCAAAACAAACATTAGAGCTTCTCCCAGACTCAAAAAAAGATTTTGATCTTCTCAATCGCAAAGAAGCAGTCTACAGAGTTACAGACCCCGATTTAGCGGATCAGATATGCGACGAGCTGCAAGATCTGAGTAAAAACAGAAATAACTATTCCTATGTTGAGCTTAAATCGAGATGCTTTGACCAAAATGATCAACCTGAGTTGGCCATCGAACTCATTAAGAAATATTTGAAAAAAGATAAAACCAACAAATATGCTAAGATTAGTCTTGGCTATTATTATTTGAAGGCTAAAGAGTTTGATTCTGCGAACGCATTGATTAAAGAGTTGGAGTCACAAAAACCTAATGACACAGACTTAAAAGAACTTAAGCGCCAGGCTTATCTTGCTGAAAATAATTTTAAAAAACAAAGAGCCTGGTATTTCTCAACATATATTCATTTATTTTCTGAGAAATTTAATGGCGTTAGTTTTTGGGATTATGATGCTAAAATATTGAAAAATTTCTATCCTTTTGCCTTTGGTGTATCTTATTCACTACAAGACCCTTTTTATTCATCAGGTTTAATTGATGATTTAAAACTCCACCTCAACGTAGAAAAAAATAATAGTTATTTTCTTAATTTCTATGTTGGTCAAAACCTTAAGAATAATAATCAGTTTAATGCCGGTGTTTCGGGTTTTAGTGCTTTGACGAAGAATCTTAATCTCAATTTAGATGTTAATTACAGAAAACAAGTGTTTGAGCTTAGCTCAATGACGGCCTCACAAATGCCAACCGTTTCAAATGCTGATCTTAGTTTTAGTTATACTGCAAGCTCAAAAAATAGCTATAATTTTTCTGCAGGCTTTCTTGATTACGAAATTTTTAAAGGTAATGAGAGCCATCAATATGCAAGAGCGTCGCTAGGTTGGGATCATGTCTTTAGTGAAAGATTCTCGGCTGGGCCTTTCGCTTATCAATTGCAAACATTAGCGACAGGCAATCTGATTAAAACTCTTCTACCGGACTTCATCTCCATCCAATGTATTAATGGTACTTATTGGCATAAATTGAGAGATTTTGAATCTCCCTCTTCGCTTTCAAATCGCTCTACTGGATGCTTAGGAGTTTCGACTACAGATGAGGTTGGAACTGGAGTCTATTTTAACTTTGCCAATATAACCAATTGGTATATTGATGAAAATCAAGATTTAGAGTTGAGGGTTGAGTTAGATCAATCGATTTACCAAGATTTAAACCAATTTTTTAATATCTATCTCGGATACAACAAGTGGTATTTTTAATGAATCGTGTAGCACTAGTCTTAAATCCAGGTAATAGTAATATTTCAGAAGAAATATTTAATTTTAACTTAGGTTTATCTTCTCTTGGCTATACAATTACTGTTTTTAAAGACGAAGTTCCTACTCAGGATGAAATTTGTTTTGACTATATTTTTGTCGATCAATTAGCCTTTTCTTTTTGTGGTTTAGAACGAGCCATTGAGATCTCAAAAAATACACAGGCAAATGGTTCTTCAGTTTTCTTAATTGTATCTAAACCTTTGTCCAAGTCTGAGAAAAATATCGCTTCCCAGTTTCAAATTAAAATAATTACAAAGCCGATTCTTCCAGTATCACTCCTTCGGAAGTTTAGAGGGTTAGAAAGACAATGAAAAAAAGCACCTTAGAAGCAACTCGTATTCAGAAAACGATATCGTTTTCACTTACGCTGTTTGCGTTAATTGCATCAGGTTTTATCTTTTCACCACAGAATATTGCATTTTTTAAAGTGACTCCTCATCCGTATATCGTTGCTTCAATTGTATTATCTTCTTTTTATGGCTTTTCATTTGCGATTAATTTCTCTGTAGCCGCCAGTGCTGTCTATATGGGCCTTATTCACTCTCAAACTGATTTTCAAAGTGTTGATACAATTTTCTCACTTGAATATTTAACGTTGCCAATATTGATGATCCTTATCAGTGTAATTCTCGGAGAACTTAAAACGAGATCTGTATTATACATTAGAACAACTGAGGAAGAACTTCGTGAGTCGAGTACCAGTAGCGAAGTTTTACTTAAGAAGGTTAAAGATTTAAGTGCTGATAACTACGATTTAAAAAAGAAGCTTCTTAATAAACTTGATACGTTTAAAAGTGTAATGTCGCTTACGAGAGGGTTTCAAAGCCTTAAGTCTCACGAGCTTGTAGATTTCTATTTTGATAGTGTTCAAAATGAAGTTAATGCAAAAGTTGCTGGGTTTTATCAAATTGATGACCTCGGAGATTCATTAAAGCTTATTAAATCTAATGGAAGTAGAAATCTTAAAGATACCATTCTTGTTGAGAGCCCAGGTGATGAACTTATTCAGTTGAGCTTTGATACTCGAGGTACAGTTAGCATTAGAGACCTTTATCAATCGACGAACTACATTCCAACAGATAAGGAGCAATCCTTATTATGTTCTCCTATTTATCTTAATGAAGATCTTTATGGAATCATGGTTATTTATGATGTTCCTTTTTTAGACTATGTTCCAAGCAATTTTGCATTGTTGGAAATTTTAACTCAGTGGTTTGAACGCTCTATTGCTTATGCACATAAGTTTTCACTTCTTACAACTAACTCTATCTTTAATAATCAGCTTGAAGTCTATACCTATCAGTATTTTAAAGAGAAAATTATAGAAGACTATGAGGCAGCAAAAAGATACAAAATCGAACATTTTCTATTAACAATTGAAATTAATAATGAACTTGATAAGAATGATATAATTCGTAAGTTTGTTGCACAGGTTCTTAAAGCAAATACTAGAAAAACAGATGTCGTTACAGAGGGCGCTGATGATAAGGCGTTCTGTTTACTTGTACCATTTACAGATAAAGAGCAAATTGAAGTTTTGCGCCAGAAGCTTTTTGTGGCGCTAAGTTCTCACCATGCCACAGAAAAGCTTGAAAGTCTTCTTTCTGTAAATATTAGAACTTCAGCGCTCGAAGAAGCTTGTATTGAACACAAGATTATTGGTGAGGCGAATGCTTAAGCTCTTACTTGTCTTAATTATATCAGCAAAACTTGCTCTTTCTTACGAGCTACTTGTCGGTCGTCTTTCTTTAGATATTTATATTCTATTTATAACACCTGTATTTAGTGTTTCTTATTATTATCTATTAAAACAATTTATTAGAAACAAGACATGGCGACTGAGTCTTGTTGTTTTAGACTTGTGCCTACCCTTTTATGGCGTCCTTTCTGTTTTCTTGATAGCCTTTTTAAATATCTTTTTTAAAAGATCGAACAATGATGCTCCCGAAGACAATTTTTATCTCAAGGATTTTGAGTCAAGTATTTTACAAATTCAAAACAACCTTTTAAGTCAAAAGTCTTCAAAAGCAGATACAGACGTCTCTAGGCTTGAACCATATTTAGATATTTTTAATGGGAATAATACCGATCTTAAAATTGATGCTTGTATCAAACTTTCCTACGCAAAAGATAAGTCCTCGATTGAATTATTAAAAATTGCTCTTCAGGATGAGCAATACGATGTTCGCTATATGGCCAACAATGCCCTTGATAAGATTGAAAAGAAGTTTATGCTTGAGCTTGAGCAGGTCTCAGGCCTTATTACTAAGCACCCTTTAATAACTGATAATTATTTGCTTCGTTCAGAAATTTATTCTCAACTTGCTTCATCTGGTATTCTTGATGAAACGGTTACAGACTATTTTTTAAATAAAGCGCTTTCTGATTTAAATTATGTTTTGGCATATCACCCTGAAAACCATTTTGTTTATCTCAAGTTAGCCTATATTTTTACCCAGCAAAACAAATATGAAGAACTTCTAGCCATTACGAACAAGGCATTACAGCTTGAAGTTGATGATAATGAAAAGAATAAGATCTTATTTTTTGCGGCAGAAGCAGCTTTTGCTTTGCGTGATTTTGGATTGTTGCAACAGTTTATTTCTCAGCTTAATCTTAAAAAAGTAAAATATAATAAAATTCTAGTTTCTTCTTTATTTTGGAAGGGGCTTAGAAATGTCTAATTTCGAAGATCTAGCTTCCCCTCATTACTCATTACGTGCCGAGATTTCTAAATCTTTGCAAAACTCTAGAGATATTGCATATCTTACTTCGTTTGTTGATTATGTCTTTAAGAACGATAAGTCTGACCTGCACCCTTTTTTAATCAATCTCTTAAATGATATTTTAAATGAGGTTCATGAGCGTAATACTAAATGGTCGCTTTTAAATCTCTTTAAGTTTGTAACTAAAGAAAGAACGAGTACTAGTAAACTAGCGTTTGATCATATTGACAGCTTCTTTATGAACCCTTCTGTTTTTAACCATTTTAAATCCTTTCTTATTAAATCGTGCTGGAAAGATTTAGATGTTAATAGCCGGATGGTAATGACGAAGATTATTAGTAAAAATAAATTCTCTCAATTATCCAATCTTCTTGTTACAAATTTTGAGTCGGATAACATTGAACTGATCGCTGATACAATTAAAGCCTTTAGAAGACTCAATGATCGAAGAGGCAATCGATTTATTGATGATTACCTTGGCGGATCTGATCTCGGTCTTCAAGTTGAAGCAATTAAAGCTCTTGGATATACAGGAAGCTTTTTTGATGGCTTTAAAGTTATTCCTTACTTATTTTCATTAGATAAAACGATTCAGCTCGAATCTATTCTGTCTGTGCGTAAACTTATGGGTAATTTCTCGTTAAAATACCTTAAAAAATTGTATTATAAAACAGATTCAAAATCTGTTCGTGTTCAGATCATTAAACAATTAGGAGAACTCACTTCAAAGGCTTCATTTTTATTTCTAATAAGAATATATACTGAAAATGATGATAGTTTTATTAGGCTTGAAACAGAGCATTCGCTTGAAGTGATCAAACTTAGTCGTAAATCAGAACTTTTAATTTCATATTTTAAAAAGTTCAGTATTAAAGAAAAATGTCAGTTCGCTGTTCTTCTTGATTCATTTAATTCTTCTGATATTGAAGATTATTTACATCAATGTATTAGATCTGAAAAAGACAAATTGTTTGTGGCTTTTTGCATCAACCTACTGTCCTCATACCTTACTCCTAAAACTGAACAACTTTTAAGAAGTATTGCTTTTAGTAATATTGAGGAAAATAATTTTAAGTTATATGCTTATGACTCTTTATTGAAATTAAAGCTTAAAAACGATGCCAATCACTTAACTGAGCTACCGCCTGATAGTTTAGATCTCAGCTTGGCTCAGCATCAAATCTATGTCACCTATTTATCAAAAATTTCTGATTATGAAGAGCATGCTTCAATTTTATGTCGTTACTTGATGTTGCTCGTAGAGTCTGACAACATTGATAATCGCTTTAGGGCAATTTCTTGTTTTAAGTATGTGAACGATAAAAAGTCTGTTTCGGAATTGGTTGAGATTTTTTCTAAGACAGGTGATTCTTTTTTAGAAAATTCAGTTCTTTCGGTCTTAAGATCTATTCTCTACAGAAATTCAGAAAGTCTAGAGTTTGAAGTTATTGCAGCCTTACCTGGAAAGGTTTTTGACAGTCTAAATCCATATCTCGTTTCAGAAGATCTCCTTAGAAAGATAATGCTCTTTTTAAGAGAAAATAAAAGTGATTCAATTGAATATTATATTTCTAGTAAAAATGATGCTCTAAGTGAGAAGGTTTCTTCGATTATTCTTTTAGAAAGAGATGTTGAAAAGTGTTGTGCTCTAGCTATGGTTGCATTAAATAACGGCGTCACTCTCTCTGTTAAGACGGATAAAAAATTAAAGCGTCTCTTTTTAACAAATGATGAAATTAAACCCATTTTATTAAAATATTTGCTTATGAAGCAACGAAGTAGCGATAAAGATTTCATCATTAATCGTTATTCTAAAATTATGAAGTTAGGCCTTGAGGGCTATTTAAATAAATACATGGATTCAGTGTTATGAGTGATGTTTGCTTACTACTTGAAGGAACTTATCCTTATATAACTGGAGGCGTATCTTCTTGTGCACACCAACTTATCGAAGAAACACCTGAAATTGAATACGATATTGTATATATCGGTAATACAAAAGAGAATAACCAGAACTATAAGTACACCATACCTGCAAACGTGCGCTCTATACAGGAAGTTTTTCTTTTTGATAATGACTTACTTGTTTCAAGAGAGCCTAAATTGATTGGTTTGTCTAAAAAACAAATTGAAATCATTCGCGCTAGTATATTGTTTGATAAAAAAGGTGAAGTTGAAGAACTTTATAAAACCTTTTTTAAGAAAAAAACTAGAACGTTTGATCCGAGTGATCTATTTTTTTCGAAGGAAATCTGGAATATCTTGATGGATCTATACGAAGATTCTTTTAGTATTGATGATGCCCCTTCTTTTATAGACTTTTTTTATAATTGGCGATTTTCTAACATCCCTATTTTTAAAATTCTTTCAATCGAATTACCGAGTTCTAATATTTATCACTCATTATGTACCGGGTATGCTGGACTTTTAGGTTGCCTGGCCAAGATTGATGCCAAGGGAAGTTATATTTTAACTGAACATGGAATCTATACAAATGAGCGTAAAATTGAAATATCCCAAAGTGAGTGGATCTACAGTAATAAGAACGATATTGTTGCTAAGAATAAGTTGTCTTATTTCAAGCAATGGTGGCTAAATAAATTCTACCGTCTTGGCGAACTGTCCTACGACTATGCTGACAGAATAACAACGCTCTATCAGGGGAATAAAGACTTTCAGGTACGTCTTGGTGCCAATCCAAAGAAAATTGATATTATTCCTAATGGAATTAATGAGAGTAAACTTAAAAAAGACTTGGACGAGAAACTATTTTATAAAAAAATTAAAAGATTGTCTGTTGGTTTAGTTGGTCGTGTCGTTCCAGTTAAAGATATTAAAACATTTATTAAAGCAGTCTCCAAAGTTCACAACCAGTTAAAGGACGTTGAGTTTCTTATTCTTGGTCCAACAGATGAGGATCTCGATTATTTTAGTGACTGTAGAATGTTGATTAACCAACTTGGTCTTGAAGACGTCATTATATTTACTGAGAAGGTTAATCTGAAATACTACTACCCTTCCTTAGATTTATTAATTTTATCTAGTATTTCTGAAGGCCAACCATTGGTTCTTCTTGAAGGGTTTTGTTTTAAAATACCTGCCGTTACTACAGATGTTGGTAGCTGTAGAGAGTTGATTGAGGGAGCTTCTGTTGCTGATAAAGCCCTTGGTCAAGCAGGTTATGTTGTTCCTTTTGGAATGCCTAACCTTTTGGCAGATAAGATGATTGCTCTGTTAAGTGATGATGCCTTAAGAATGAAATTCGGTGAGAATGCTTACAAACGCTATATAGAGCTCTATCAAGAAAAATATACTATTCAAAATTATGTCGACTTATACCAATCTTATTTTATGGATGATATTTAAATGGCTGGCATTGGATTTAAACTACAAAAATACTTCTATAAAGATGATCTTGTTGAAAATGCAAAAGGAACTCTCTATTCCGTTCTTATTTCTTCAGGTCCTTGGCTGATATCCGTTTTAACCATTGCATTTATTTCTCTTTATGCACAAATGAATATTCAAGTCACTGATTTGTTTATTCTTAAATCAATGATTTGTTATTCTTATGCAGCAAGCCTAATCATCTTTGGTGCGATTGAGATGCCAATAACTAGATATATTGCTGATCAACTTTACAAAAATGATAACTCCACATTCAAAAGTCTTTATTTCATGTTGGTGATAGCTAGCTGTCTTCTTGGGACTTCATTGTGTGCTGGTTTTTATGCTTTTTTTCCTGAACTTTCTTTTACGATCAAAGTCACAGCAACCATGTTCTTCTGTTCTGTATTAATTATATGGATTAGTATGATGTTTCTAACAGCGGCAAAAAACTATCATCAAGTCGTTTTAAGTTTCATTATTGGTGCGCTTGTTTCCGTTTTAGCATGTTTTTATGTTGGCAAAGACTACGGGCTAACAGGTTATGTTATCGGTTACTGTTTCGGTCAATATATCATTGCATTATGCCTTTCAATTTGTGTTTTTAAAGAATTCAAAGGGCTAGATTACTTAAGTTTTGAGTTTCTTAAATACTTTAAAAAATGTAGACCCTTAATTTTTGCTGGCTTGTTTTATTATCTTGGCATTTGGATCGATAAAATCATCTTTTGGGGTGGGCCTGAAGGTGAACAAGTCATGAGTCTATTCTATACAAATAGGTATTATGATACTGCAATGTTCTTTTCCTATATAACTATTGTACCCTCATTAGCAATTTTCCTTGTACAAGTTGAAACCAATTTTTATAAATACTATTCATTCTACTTTCATAGCATTGAAGAGAAAAATAATCTTAATATTTTAAATGAGAATATTGAGGATATTGGCTTCAGTATTCAGCGTACCCTAATGAACCTTATTAAAATCCAATTAGGAATAACTCTACTTGTTTGGTTTTTTGCTGAAGAGATTATGGATGCCCTTTATCTCCCATCGATGGTTGTCTCTATTTTTAAGTATGGTGTTATTGGAGCCTTCCTTCAGGCTTTGTTTTTGATTTGCAATATTATTCTTTTATACTTTTTGAATGAGCGAAAAGTGGTTTTTCATTATTTCCTCTTCTTTTTATTAAATCTTGTGTTGACCTATGTCTCAACAAAAATGAATTTTAGGTATCATGGGATGGGCTATCTCATAAGCTCCTTTATTGTATTGATGCTTTCTTTAAAAGCGCTCGGTAAACATGTTAATCAACTTAATTTCTTTACCTTTATGTCACAACCGGTAGAAAGATAATGAAAACGATGTTTCTTCTTTTATTAACGAGTTGTTCATTTTTTAATAAAAAAGATCATTTGACTCATTACTACCAGCTACAAAATTATGACGATCAGTTTATTAAGAGCGTCGCTAAAACCAAGGACTCTCTTTGGGTTGTAGATAGAGATTTCAGTAGTGAGAGATCTTTTACACCATCTGAAATAAAGATAATGAAAAATAAAGAAAGAAACAAAATTTTCTCTTATATGAGTGTTGGTGAGGCGGAAAGCTACAGACCTTATTTTTCAAAGATACCAAAAGATCTTTTAGATAAAGAGAACCCGAACTGGCCTGGTTCTTTTGATGTCAAATTTTGGGACTCAAAATGGGATGAAATTCTTTATAAAGCTCAGGATTCCTATCTTTCAAAAATTATTAACATTGGTTTCGATGGTGTTTATTTAGACGTTGTTGATGCTTATCAAAGACAAGATGATAGAAGAAAGTATGCCAGTGCCATGGCTAAACTCATCATCTCTATCTCAAAATCAGCAAAGTCTAAGAATCCGGACTTTAAGATCTATCTTCAAAATGGCTCTGAAATTATCAATGATCTAGATCCAGAATTATCTGAGCTATTTATTGCGTCTATTGATGGGTTATCTGTCGAAGGATATTTCTTTGATTATAAAGATCCGCAAAAGCCTATTGTAAGCGACTGGTTTATAAATCTAGAGACAGTTTACAAGAAGTACCTAACTTTTAAAAAAGATGTCGTTATTATTGAATATGTTGAAGACAAGGTCTTACAGCAAAAACTTATTGATTACTGCAAGATGAATAATGTGAACTATCTGATCACTGATCGCTTACTTAAAGGTAAGTTTTTTATCAATAACTAAATTGTTGGTAGCTCGCCTGTTAAACTTTCTAAAAAGGCATGAATGTCATTAACGTCTTCTTGTGAAAGTTCGACGCCGAGTTGGAATCTTCCCATAACCTTAATGACTTCGTTTAAGTCAGTAAGACTACCATCATGAAACCATGGGCCAGTCTGAGTGACATTTCTAAGTGATGGCACTTTAAAGAAATACTTGTCATCTTCGTTCTTAGTGACTTCATATAATCCAAGGTCTTTATTGTTAGGATACTCTTCTACCGCACCAAGTTTTTGGTACATTCCTCCACCAATAGCTACGCCATTATGGCAACTGACACATCCTACTTCTGTGAATTTTTGCAATCCAGTTCTTTCTTGTGTCGATAGCGCTCTAATATCACCTCTTAAATAGTCATCAAATCTAGAAGGTGTAACCAGGGTTCTTTCAAAGGCGCCAATTGCAATACCAATATTTCTGTATTTGATTGGCTTTTTATCACTTGGAAATGATTTTTTGAATTCTGAGAGATAATCATTTGAAGCCAGGAGTTTTTTTAATACTGCCTTTTCATTTGGCATTCCCATTTCTATCGGATTTAAGATGGGTCCAAGAGCCTGCTCTTCTACGTCTTTCGCTCTACCATCCCAAAATTGAGCAATATGTAAGAAAGCATTGTAACTGGTTGGTGAATTCCTTCCACCTCTTTTACCTTCATGCCCTGGAGAAGTCGGCTCATTATCAACACCATATTTATCGAGTTGATGACAAGTATTACAAGAAATTTGATCATTGATGGATAAAATTGGATCTAGATATAGTTTTTTTCCTAGTTCTACGCGTGCTTTTGATATCTCTGAGTCGTCCACTTTAACGATTGGTAAAGGCTCAAAGTTAAGAGTCGATTCTTCTAATAGTTTTTTATCACTTTCCGTAATTGGATTAATCATATCCTGAAGTGCAGTACAGCTAGTTAATAGTGACAAAAGAGTAATTGTAATTAATGACTTCATAACTGTTCCTAAGTTCTATACTAAAAGAGTAAGCATTCTTCTCAGTGGCTCTGCCGCTCCCCAAAGAAGCTGGTCTCCGACTGTAAAGGCATTGAGATATTGTGAACCAAGTGACATTTTTCTTACTCGACCTACTGGTATACTTAATGTTCCAGAGACAGTCGTTGGAGAAAGTTCTTTTGCCGTCACAGATCTTTCATTAGGAATGAGCTTAACCCATTCATTGGCTGATGAAATAATTTCTTCAATATTTTTAAGATCAACATCTTTTTTAAGTTTGATTGTTAGGCCCTGCGAATGACATCTCATAGCGCCAATACGAACGCATGTTCCATCCATTGGTATTATAGATTTTGTGTTTAAAAGCTTATTAGCTTCAGCCTGCGCTTTCCATTCTTCTTTTGATTGTCCATTTTCAAGTCCAACATCGATCCAAGGAATAAGACTACCAGCCAATGGAACACCAAAGTTATCAGTTGGAAAACTTGAAGCTCTCATTGTTTCATTAACTTTTTGATCGACTTCTAAGATATTACCTTCAAGTGTGGATGCGGTCGCATTGGCCAAGCTACCCATTTGTTTTAATAATTCCACCATATTTTGAGCACCAGCTCCTGATGCTGCTTGGTAGGTCATACTACTAACCCATTCAACTAAGTCTTCTTTAAATAATCCACCCAACCCCATAAGCATCAATGATACAGTACAGTTTGAGCCGATAAAGTCTTTTCGGCCTGAATCAATCGCTTGGTTAAGTTGGTTCTTATTAATAGGATCAAGAACAAGAATTGAATTTTCTTTCATTCTTAGTGAGCTAGCGGCATCAATCCAAAATCCATTCCATCCCGAGTTTCTCAAAACCGAATGCATTTCATTGGTAAAATCACTGCCCTGACAGGTTAAAATGATGTCCATTTCTTTAAGAGCGTCGACATCACCAGCAGATAACAGGTTCGTGGCCTTTGAACATGCTTCGGCAGGTGCCTTAGAACCAGCTTGAGATGTTGTAAAAAAATAAGCATCAAATGATCCAAAATCATTTTCATCGCGCATTCTTTGCATCAAAACTGATCCAACCATGCCGCGCCAACCTACAAATCCTACTTTTTTCATGTCTATTCCTTAAAATATTTCTCTCTATCCTCACGCAAGAAAAACAACTTTGGCAATGGACTTCATCATTTCATCCAGTTAAGCTTATATCCAACTGAAGAGGTGCATTACTAAGTAAAGCGTCATTGGGACCGAAGCCCAAAAGTGACGCTCCAGGTAGATGATGCCGAAACTTAGATTTTGTTCGGAAAATCTGAGTTGGTTTGACCTGTTGAATCAGACAAACTGTCATATAGAAGTAAAGGTCTATGTGGAGTGCTTCAGATACGGCTTCTTATTTGCCGAATCTGTTGCTCTTACCTCTTCCCAATCTAAAATTGTGGCCGTCTAATTAAGCTTCTTGGAGGAAGTAAAATGGATCAACTCGTTGTCGCTAAGTTTGGTGGAACTTCTATGGCAGATGCTACGGCAATGCTAAGAAGTGCAAAAGTTTCCAGAGATCATAAAGCAAAAGTGATCGTGGTTTCGGCCACATCAGGAACAACCAATCAGCTCTTAGATCTTGCTTCAATGGCGGTTAAAGGGTCTTGGGAAGAATGTGAAAAGATTATCGTCGCTATCGAGTCTAAACATCATCTCATCGCCAGTGAGCTTAAACTCAAGCCGGAACAATTAAAAATTGTTGATCAACTACTATCAGAAATGTCGACTCTAGCTCGTGGAATCAACTTATTAAGAGAATGCTCCCCTCGCGCTAAAGACCAGATCCAAAGTATTGGTGAGCGTCTTTCTTCAGTTCTGTTTACGACAGCAGTTCAAACGATTTTTGAAGATGAAACAAAAGCAGCATGGTTAGATGTTCGATCTGTTTTAATCACTGATTCGCAGCATGGAAAGGCGGTTCCTAACATCATAAAAATCGCTAATAAGTGTAAAAAGCTTCTTCCGAATCTGCGAAGTGAAGATACTGTTTATATTACTCAAGGTTTTATCGGTAAAGATGAACTAGGTTTAACTACAACTCTTGGCCGTGGAGGCTCTGACTATTCTGCGACATTGATTGGCGAAGGCATCGGTGCAGACCTCGTTCAGATTTGGACAGATGTTGCTGGCATTGCCACTACTGATCCTCGTATATGTCCAAACGCTCAACCTATTGACGTCATTTCTTTTAAAGAAGCTGCTGAGCTTGCTGTTTTTGGTGCAAAGGTTCTACATCCAACGACTTTAAGCCCTGCCCTACGCGCTAACATCGCTGTTTTTGTTGGATCAAGTTACGAAGCTGAAGCTAAGGGAACTTGGATTCGCAAGAGCTCTGATGCCACTCCACTTGTTAGGGCCATGGCCATCAAACGTGATCAGGCATTACTGACAATTACCACTCCAAAAATGATGAACGCTTATGGGTTTTTGGCCAATATCTTTAATGCTTTCGCGCTTCATAAAGTAAGCGTTGATGCTATTACAACCTCAGAAATTTCTGTTTCAATGACTGTTGATGCTGCCACTGCTCACCACAAAGAACTCTTACATGATCTAAAACGTTTTGGAGATGTTGCTTTAGAAGAAAAACAAGCCCTCGTCTCGTTGATTGGCAATAATATCAATCATACACCAGGACTTGGCAGTAGAATCTTTAAGGCTCTAGCTGACATCAATGTGAGAATGGTCTGTCAGGGTGCTTCAAAACATAATTTTTGCTTTCTAGTTAATGATAATGAAGGTCCTGAAGCTATTAAACGTCTTCACCACGAATTCATTGAGAGGCAATTATGAAGGTTGCCTTAATCGGCAGTGGCAAAACTGGTAGTAAAGTTTTAGAAGCTCACTCAAGTACGACAGTGTTTAATCGTTCGAATATCCCAACGACACAAAGTCTTGCAGGTCATGATGTGATCATCTCTTTTCTCCCGGGTGATGCCTTTCTTGAGCTCATTCCAACATTAATTGAGACAGGCATTCCAGTTGTAACTGGCAGTACGGGCTTTAAATGGCCAAGCACAATTGATACAGATCTAAAAAATAATAACGTAGCCTGGATACATGCAACGAATTTTAGTCTTGGTATGAATCTTGTGCACCAAATGATTGGTATTCTTTCAAAAGCTAAGTCACTTTTTTTGGACGCCGAATTTAATATTCATGAAGTTCATCACACCAAAAAACTCGATGCTCCTTCAGGGACTGCTCTTTCTTGGCAAGATTGGGTTGGATCGAAGTGCGAGATTACGAGTGAAAGAACAGGCGATGTGATTGGAATCCACGAACTAAGCTTGAATACAAAAAATGAGACGATCTTTTTAAAACATGAAGCCAAAGATCGCGGAATCTTTGCCGCTGGCGCTTTGTGGGCAGCAAAACATATAACAACAAAAAATAAAGTTAGCTCAGGCCTTAATGCTTTTGCTGACGTCATCCTTAAGGAGCTTAAATGAATCTCAATGACTATTCTCTTTGGACGGCCGTAATTACACCTATGAAAGAAGATGGATCGATCGATTTTGAATCTTATGGAATGCTACTTAAAGAACAAGAGGCTGCTGGCAATGGCGTGCTTACTTTAGGAAGTACAGGTGAAGCACTAAATATTGATGAAAGTGAACGACGCGAAGTCTTAGCCTTTACCTTAAAACAAAATTTAAAAGTACCTGTCATGGTCGGCGTTGGCGGAATTAATCTGCGTGAAACAACTGAATGGGTTGAATATCTTAACACTCAACCGATTCATGCTGTTCTTCTCGTGACTCCGCTCTATGCTAAGCCAGGTGACGAGGGTCAATACGAATGGTTCAAAACACTTTTGGACAAAACTAAATTTCCGGCCATGCTTTACAATGTTCCATCACGAACAGGTAAGCCAATGTCAGTTAAAGCTGTTGCTCGCCTTAAAGATCATAAAAATTTCTGGGCCATTAAAGAAGCTTCTGGCTCAGTTGATGAATTTAAAAAGTACCGTGAAGCTGCCCCTAATGCTGCAGTCTATTCAGGTGACGATGCCATGACTCCTAAGTTTTGCCAAAATGGCGGTAAAGGTTTGGTTTCAGTCGCTAGTAACGTCTGGCCAGCTCAAACCCATAAATACGTTGAACAATGTCTTAACGGTACTTTGAAAGACGAACAGCTTTGGGCTGACTGCGCGAACTCTTTATTTGCGGCATCTAATCCAATTCCTGCCAAAGTTCTTTTAAGAAAGCTTGGCCGTATTGCCGCCTCAACACTTCGAGCGCCACTAACTGACAAAGAATTGCCTGATTGTTCAGTGCAAATAGAAGCAGATAAGAAAATTAACGATTGGTACAAATCACATGTTTAAACCACTATTAATTATCATGATTTTAAGCATGGGATTTAAATATAGATCTCCAGAAGCAAAAGTTGAGTCTTGCTTGAACTATATGCATAAACTTCAATCAGCTTCCATAAAAGATCAGGGTAAAATTGATAAACTTCTAGTTGATAGCTCTAAATCAATAGCATGTGAATTTATAGATCTTAGTCTTATTGAAAAGAAAGATAATGGATTTTTAATCATAGCTTCATACATGAAAAAAAAATGGCAAATGGACCAAAACAAAAAAATGATTAGAATTAACGAGGATTAGATATGGATTGGAAAGCGACTTTAGAACAACTTGAAGCCGGAACCTTGCGTGCTGCTAATAAAATTGATGGCAAATGGGTGGCGAATGTTGAAGTTAAACAAGCCATTTTGGCCGCCTTTAAAGCGGGTGAACTTGTTCAACATGGAGAATTTGTTGATAAACATAATATTATGCCTCAGCACTTTAGCCCTGATAGAGGTATTCGAATCGTTCCAGGTGGCTCTAGTGTACGCGCTGGAAGCTTTGTCGCTAAAGGCGTCATCATTATGCCACCGGCCTATATTAATATTGGGGCCTACGTTGATGAAGGTACCATGGTTGATTCACATGCCCTTGTTGGTTCATGTGCACAAATTGGAAAACGCGTTCATCTTTCTGCAGCCGTTCAGATCGGTGGTGTACTAGAGCCTGTTGGTCTAGCTCCAGTAGTCATTGAGGACGATGCCTTTATTGGTGCTGGCGCCGTTATTGTTGAAGGGATACAAGTTCTTGAACGTGCGGTAATTGCACCTGGAACAATTCTTTCTAAGGGTGTTCCAGTCTATGACTGTGTAAACGGCAGAAGACTGGAGCCAGGAGAGCCAATTCCAGCGGGAGCGATTGTTGTACCTGGAACTCGTCCCGTATCAGAAAAACTAACTTGGGCACGAGAGCAAGGCCTTTCAATGAACTGTGCCATGATCGTAAAGTACCGTGATGCAAAATCTGATGCTTCACTTGAACTAGAGAGTTTCTTGCGTTGAAAACTTGGAGCGAACAAAGAGATAAATTAACAAAAGTGATGAGTCGATTAGACTCATCCTTTTATTTTTATAATTTAGATCATCTAAAATCACATCTTCAATCTATTGCTGGCGTTATCGATGAAGACGTCAAGTTATGGTATGCCTGCAAGGCAAATCCCTATTCAGGTATTTTAAAAATTTTTAGAAATCTTGGTTTTGGTATTGATGTCGCCTCCAAGGGTGAGCTTGATCAAGTGATATCATCCGGAGTTACTGCGGATCACGTCATTGCAACAGGACCTTCTAAATCAAAAAAATACTTTAAAGAATTACTAGAGAATGAAGTCGAAGTGATCGTACTTGAAAGTCTTAATCAGGCTTATTGGCTTGATGAAGCAGCGGCAAGTATGAACAAGAGGCCACAAGTCCTGCTTCGCGTACAGCTTGCATGGGAAGGTGGATCGTCTGTTCTTGGCGGAGATGCCATTACTCCATTTGGCATTGAAGATACTTCATGGCTTGAGCTTGATCGAAATCGCACCAACCACTTGGACTTTATAGGCTTTCATGTTTTTCAATGGGGCAACCTGATGGAACTTGATCGTCTTAAAACGATTTGGTGGCATATTGGTAAAACTCTTAGCGAACTATCAAAAAAATTAAATATTCCACTTAATGTCGTCGATCTTGGCGGCGGACTTGGAGTTCCATACGACTTTCATGGATCCATGCTTGAGTTCAATCAAGTCAATGAACTGCTGCGTGAATTTAAAGCTGAATTTAAACCACAAAAAATTTGGATGGAGCTTGGTCGATATACAGTAGCGGGATGTGGAACTTACTTTACACAGGTCATTGATAGAAAGTCTGTGCGCGGAAAAGAAATTCTTGTCACAGATGGTGGTATCAACCATATCGCTAGACCTGCCCTAACTGGCCAACCTTTTCCTTGCTCACTCTTTAGGCAAAGCAGTGCGATTGAATCTGCCTTTCAAGTTCATGGACCTTTATGCACGGCCCTAGATGTTCTTGGCAGCTTTGAGTTGCCAAACGATATTGCCCCTGGAGATTGGCTGGCTTTTTCCATGGCAGGAGCCTATGGCTTTACCGAAGCTATGCCTTTTTTCTTATGTCACAATCTTCCGGCGGAAGTAACCTACTATAACGGTGACCTCATGACTCCAAGACCCGTTAGAAGTTCAGCGGACTGGCTAGTATGAACCAATTTGAAAAGAAAACATTCCCAATAAAAGAGCTACCTTCTGGTGATCATTTAAATTTAACGATCTATAGAGTTAAAGGTGATAAGCCAGGACCCCATGTCCATATCCAATCAAGTGTTCACGGCGCAGAACTCCAAGGAAACTTGGTCATCATGGAAATGCTAAGGTATTTGCAAAAGAATCCCATCAACGGCTCAATGACGTTAATCCCTTTGGCAAACCCGCAAGCGACAAACACTAAATTTGGAACTACGACTCAAGGAAGGTTTAACCCAATTACGGGAAATAATTGGAATCGAAACTATACCGACATTAGCTCGAAGATAGACTATAAAACCTTTCTTGATAAAAATATTCAACTCGAATGGAAAGATCTAAAAACTGAGTTTAAGAAAGAGATTTTCAATCAATGTAATTTCGAGCTTAATTCAAATGATTTTTCTATTCATAGTAGTGAAAATAAAAAATTAAACTTAATTCTACAAAAGATCGCTAGCACTGCTGATATTATTCTGGATCTTCATACAGGACCGAAAGCTTGTCGCTATCTTTATAGTGCTGAATATCAAAAGACACAGGCCAAAGATCTTTATGCTCCATACACGATAATCATTCCAAACGAATTTGCAGGTGCAATGGATGAAGCTTGCTTTATGCCTTGGGTAAATTTACACAAACACTTAACAGAGCAGGACATAGATATAGATCCTGACGTTTTTTCTTTTACAGTCGAACTTGGAAACGAAGAGGAAGCTAGCTCTATTGATGCAATTAATGATTGCAAAAGAATCTTAAAATTTCTTCATGCTCAAAAGGTTGTGAATGAAAAACCTGTTTTGAACGAACAGCAACAGTTCTGGAGTGAGCTATCCAACTATCATTCTTATTATTCTCCATGCGGTGGACTGTTTGAGCCAAAAGTAAAACCTGGAGAGCAGTTTGAGATTGGAGATATTCTTGCAAATATTCATTGCCCAAGAAAGATTATGAATCTAGATGCAATTGAAGAAGCTGTTATTTCAATAAAAGCCGTTCACAACGCAGCCCTCATTAACCACACCCCGACCACAGCGATCGGGGAAGGAATGGAAATGATTCAAGTCCTAGCTGACTTAAAAAGATGGGACTAAGCTATCGCTGAATAGATGCAGCGACATCAGGACAGTCTTCTTTTGAATCAAAACTTGGTTTTGGAATATGAATTCCTCGATTCTCACACAGAATGCCATCAATAACGTTTGCTGGTGTTTCTTTTAAGTCTTCCTTATCTTGAAACTCACAAGTTTCAATATAGTCATCTTTTAAGCCTTCCATAACTTCGTTAAGAATATTTACATTTGAATCTAAAGTTATCTCTAAGTTTTTACCAGTTAGAAAGCTTGGCACTGTTGATGTGTAAGACATATCATCTTCATCGCCTGCGCCAATACCATCGGGTGCATGGACACATGAATTGATAACGTTTGGTTTAAATATACAATCACCTGGTGCAACCGTAACCTTCTTTTCTTCCAGGTCTTGCAAGGACACCATCTGCGAATTTGTAGCTACTTCGTCTAAGTTTGAAACATTACAATCTTTAACAATATAAACATTAAGTCCTTTTTGCTGCCCCATTAAATACATTGTCTGAGCGGATTGAATAGCCTTGATATTATTGTAAACGTTTACAGAGTCCTGTTGTTGAGTCACACTGTGATCAGAGCCTGCGCGGTGGTGATAATCAAACTTACCATCCTTAAACCTTAATCCGTTTCCGCAAGCCTGACAGATGAAACCTTTGCCTTTTGCCGTAGAAGGAATATTATCGGCGTTAAGGTTGATCTTTAATTCACCTGTTTGAGGATCTCGAAGATCAACCACCGGAGTCAGATATTTTTCAGGATGAAGCTTAAATTCTTTTTGATAATAAAGTTTATTAGAAAAACAATCCATAAAATGCGATGAATTTAAGTCCTTCTTAGCATTATTTTTCATTGCATCAGAAACCGGGATAAAGCTTTGAATCATTTCATTATACTTCACACAAACTGGCTTCCTTCTGTTTGCCGTCATTTTACACATACCCAAGACGAAATTCTCTTTAGCACGATCGCGCTTTACTGTCATGCTTGCTACAAGTGCATACATTGATTCATCAGTAGGATTAGCTTCAAATTCTCTATAGGCTAAAAGCAATTCGTTTTGTGTTTCAACACACTTGGCTTTTAAATTAGACAATGTTCGGTTGCATGCATATTCAATATTTTCAGGGCTAAGGCCTTGACCAATAACTTCCCTCATTACTGCTCTATTAGAGTTATCTAGAAGTGTTTTCCTTACTTTTTTTAGTTCTTTTTTTGATCGACTAATAAAATCTAGACTGCTTTGCGTTCTGCAATAAGCTGGAAGATCTTCGATCTTCATATTTTCTGCATCAAAGGCCGCAGCAAGAATGTTCTCATGATTTGCAGCTCCTTTTGCGACTTGGAAAGCTGGAGTAAAAGCCCCAGGAGTACTTTCAACTTTAAAATTAGGGTTGAATTTCATATCAACGACAATACTTCTTCTGTTTGGGCAAGCAAATCGATCAGAGTTCGACTGATTATTTCCAACTTCTAAGTCTGGTGAATTATACGGTGTTGTTGAAACTTTATCTTTAAGGTTGTCTGGAAAATAATTTCCAATAAATGCCTGGCCTCGATCATAAGCAAGAAGATAGTTTCTTCGTTTTGAATCAGTATTAAACCTTGCATCAGTAGACGAATTGGCACCGAAGAGTTGAGATGAATATCGTTGATCAACCTCTCCTCCTTGCGCGTATTTTGACATAATATTGTTTTGTGGATCAGCGTAAGATCTTACTCCAATTTGTGGCTTATAATTAGCTTGATCAAAGAAGCTAAATAACGATGATAGAGTATTTTTTGTATTGAGAAATTTTTTATTGTTGTCATCGTTGAAATCAACGGTACCCGTGGCAAAGGCATCAGTATTCATACCAAAAGACAGAGTCGTATTTCCTTCATTATCTCGAGATAAACTAATACAACTATGGCTTCCTAGTAAGTTTTGTCCCCGATCTTTGAGACCAATCTGATACATCATCATATAGACGGCGACATCTGAATCATTACTTAAATCTAACCCCAGTTTTTCAGCGTGTTCAGTTTGTGAAAAAACATATCCAGGTAAAGTTAAGGCAAATAATGTAATTAATAAGATTCTCATTTATGGTCCTGACATTAGAAGGTTTGAATAGTATATTCTAAGTGGTTAATATCTTTTAACTTTAAATTATCCATCATTTGGGACATATCTAAATAGCTGTTTTCAGGAATGGGAATTATCCTAAATCCACAAAAGCGTGTTCTTAAAGCGGCACAATTAATTGCTATATTCATGATTTTTCTCATTTTCACTCAAAAAACAACTTATAAATTTTTCTATTTCTAATCCAGTTTGTAATTGGTGATTCATGCTCTTCTACCGCTTCTTTAAGAATCACTTCTTTGATCTTAAGTTTGCCATTCATTTCCTCGATGAGTTTTGCTTTTTCGGAATCTTGAATAGAGGAAGTGCTTCGTGAAACATTATTCTCTTCGTTAGTATTCGCAGCAACTGGCTTCGTCGTATTAGCCACATTTTTCAGACCGTTCATGAGCTGAACAGTTTTATAAATATCATTTTGTTCTAATTCAAGAGAAGCGGCCGTCTCATATGTTTTTAAAGAAAAGGTAAGAACAGGCAAAGAAGGTAAATCTTTTGTGTCGTTTTTTGGTGGTGAATCTTTTGCGGGCTCAATAATCTTATCATCTAAAACCTTCTCTTCAAAAGTTTCAACAACGACAGGCTTAGGCTTTAGTAAATTTAGGATAAGTGATTTATTATAAATTGCAAAAAAGATGACAGCAGAAACACTAATCAATATTCCTTCAATATTCTTTTTTGGTTTTTTGCTTTGACCTCGGTTTGTAGTTTTAGCGCTTTTGTTAGCTTCTTCCACCATTCCCATCAAAGCTTTTTGTAGGCTATCTTTTTTCTTCTTTTTTGACTTGCTAGAGTTATCACCTTGATTTTTATCAACTAGACTTGTCTCTAATGATACAAACCCGAGATCAAGGTTAAGGAAATCGCCTTTTTCTGCGCCCTCACTTTTAAGCTTTTCTTGATAGTCTTTATACTGCTGAATTTTTTCTTTAATTTCTTCTAATTTATACTCGCCGAACTTTAAAAATGTTTTCATATCATTTTCAAAGTCTTGAATCCACATTTGCTTCATAAAATGACTTAAATCTTGCTGATTAAGACCTGGGGCTAACTTATGAATTAATGCAGTAATCGCTCTATTAAGTTCAGATAAATCTTTATATCGATCTTTTGGATCGCGACTTAAAGTCTTCATGACGATGGCTTCAATTTCTTTTGGTATCTTTGAATTGAGAACAGAAGGCTTACGTGGATGACAATCAAAGATCGCTTTAATTGTTTTAAGCTGGTCTTTTTCGTCAAAAGTTTTCTTTCCCGTTAATAATTCCCAGAATGTTAAGCCAATTGCGAACTGATCATAACGGTGATCAATACTTTTTCCTTCAAGGTACTCAGGTGCAAAATAGTTAATCTTACCCTTTACAGTCCCTTCTTGTTCAATTTGCTCATTTGTATCTGCTTTCGCAATTCCGAAGTCAATCACCTTTACATAACCATCAAAGCTCACCATGACGTTATGGGGCGAGATATCTCGGTGTACGATATTATAGCTTTGGCCAGTTAGTTGATTGGAGAAATTATGTGCATAAAATAAACCTTCACACATTTTTGAAATAATATAGAGCGTAATTTCAAATGGCAGCACTTGCTTTTTGGCAGCAAGTTTATCGACAAGCATCTTCAAGTCTTTACCGTGAATATACTCCATGGAAACAAAAAGATTGCTTCCAATTTTTCCGTAATCAAATGTTGTCGAAATATTTGGATGCTGCAAACCAAAAGAGACCTTAATTTCATCTAAAAACATGGCGGCATATTCAGGATCGTTTGAGAACTTTTCTTGAACCATTTTAAGAACAACTAACTTGTCTGCTCCACCAGATGAGCTATCACCAAGATATCGAGCTCGACAAATTTTTGCCATTCCACCATCAACTAAGTGATCAAGTAGAAAATAGTTCCCATTAATTTGGGGATATTCATCACCCTTATTTGTAAAAAGTGGATCTTTGCCAATCTCATCGACTAGAGATTCGTATCCTTTGATATTTTCAAAGACTGCATCCTCAATAGCCTTTTTACCGCCAGCTGTTTTGATCGTCCCAATAACTTTATTATTTTGAATTTCTTTGAGGTGTTCATTTTCTTTATCAATATTGAGGTCATCATCCGACTTAACAATTTTAGGTGCAATGGACGCTTTACTATCTTTAAGGGCATCTTTTAAAAATTCTTTTTCGTGATCTATAGTTAGACCGTCTGTATTTAAATCTTCACTGCTAATTTCTAGTTCATCTTCACGATTGATTGATGTACTTGTTGAGTCTTTTTTAAAAAAGTCTGTACACTCTTGAGCTGACGCAAGCGTTAACTCTCCGATGCTTTCATCTTCGAAATCATCTTCAAACGGTTCATCTTTTTTTAGTACTTGGCCCATTATTCCTCATAAGAAATGCTGAGTCTTTATCGGATAAACAAGCTAAAAAATGACAATATCAGAGCTTATGCGTCGGCTTTATTTAATCTGGATAGTGCCTGAGGTGTGATACCAAGATAAGTCGCAACATATTTACGTGGAATATACTGATCTAGATGCTTATAAGTATTAAGATAAGATTCATATCTTTTAGCTGCATCAAACTTTAAAAATTCATATTCCCTATTTTCTTTCTTGATAAAATGGTCTTCGGCCAATTTGCGCCATAAACTTGACCACTGTGGTTCATTCATTAAATCTAGCTGTGTCTTTCCTCCTTGGAGGATTTTCATTGGAGTTAAGGCTTCGATAAATGTTCTAGAATCTAAACCTTGCAACATTTCTGCATAAGCCCCTAATAAATCTCCAGGGCCAGCAAAAGATTTTGTCCATTCTTTACCATCGTCACCAACATAATAATGTCGACCAACACCATCAAGTATAATGGCAAAAGTCTTTGAGCTCTCTCCAGGACTTAAAAAAATTTCGCCTTTGGCCAAGCTTTTCATCTTCATGCCGCTTGCGACTTGATCCCAACACTCACGTGAAACAGGTGTAACCCCTTGGTATCGTTTAAAAAATTCCTCGTACATCCATGAACCTAGGTTAATGACTCTTAACGACAATGCGTTAAATTAATACTACTTAGGAGGGACTATGCCTGTAAACGTTTATGCACTTTTAACTATACCAATTTTAACTTTGGTTTTGGCCGAATTTATCTACTGTTCTATCAAAAAAAATGGCATGTACACATTTCAAGATTCAATCTCAAGCCTAGGAACCGCCATTTTAAACCAATGTACAAACGTTGTTGTGGCCTTGATGTTTTTTCCAACCTATTCATGGATTAATGAACAGTTTGCCTTCACTCAGCCAGAAGCGACTTGGTATAATTTTGCTCTTTTATTCTTAGGGGTAGATTTCCTTTTTTATTGGTTTCACCGTGCAGGTCATTCGATCAACATTCTTTGGGCAGCCCATATGCCTCACCATTCAACGGAAGAACTTAACTACGCCGTGGCACTTCGAGCGAGCTTTACTCAACGAGCAGCTTCATTTTTCTTTTATTGGCCTATGGCCTTATTTTTTCCGGCCCAGTGGGTATTACCAATGGTCGCCTTTCATCTCATTCTTCAACTCATCCCACATACTAGAATTGTTCCAAAACTTCCTATTTGGATTGAGTCTTGGCTTAACACTCCTTCACATCACCGTGTTCATCATGCCTGTAATAAGCAATACAGAAATAAAAATTTTGGTGGCTTTATTATCGTTTGGGACAAAATCTTTGGTAGCTGGGTAGAAGAAGAGGAAGCGCCATATTTTGGTGTAACCAATCCAGTACGTTCTTGGGACCCAGTCGTAATTAATGTTCAGTGGTGGGGATACTTATGGCGAGATATGCTAGCAACTAAAAGTTGGTGGGATAAAATTCGTCTTTGGTTTATGCCTATTGGATGGCGACCAGCCGATCTTCCACCACGTGACGTTTATCTGCGTCCAGATGGTACAGCAGAAACAATTGAGAAGTTTAAATCAGTAGAGCTGCCTGGTGCGCGTCCAAGTATCGTACTTGGTCTTTTAAGTGCTTTTCCATTAATGGTTTCTGTTACACATCACGAATCGCCCCTTAGTCCTGTTGAGCGCTCTTTTGTTGCCGTTGTCCTATGGATGGCCGCCACGTCTTGGGCCGCCATGCTAGAGTCCAAGAGTTGGGCTAAAAGTTTTGAAATATTACGCTCGATGATAAGCGCTCTAATTATCGTCCCGCTAGCCTTTCAGCATTTTGAAAGCTGGGTTGGAATATTTTATGCTTTCATCTATTTAGCTCAGGCAGCTTGGGCCATTAGTAAGTTTGGCATTCAAAATAACAACACTAGTTACGCTTAAGAATTAACGTCCGCAGTTTAATTTTGTTGGATAAACCTTAAGTGTCTTACAAACTTTTTTATCAAGATTTTGAAGACTTAAATAACCCTTATCAATTTGTCGCGCCATCGCGATAAAGATAGGGGTTAATTCCTTTTGAATGGCATTAGTTACATAATATGGCTTATGTTCATTGCCATCACTAAATCCTCTTTCACACATCTCTTCTTTAAAGACAGTATCTCTATCCAGGCCCTCATCCATCATTCTAAAAAGACCTGCTAACGTTCCGGTACGATCTTCTCCAGCTGTGCAATGAAAAAAGACCTTACCTCCATCTTCTCTGCGATCACGCATAATTGTCATGGCATCAATCAATTGCTCACAAGCTAATTGCACTGATGAATATTCTTTCCAGCGAAATGGTATATGGTGAGATGTAATACCAAGGCTTTCAAGTGCTTGGATTTCTTTGCCAACCTCACCTCGAGTATCGTTTTTAAAGATAATAACGTCCGTGATCCCAATACTTGGTAGCTCACTAACAAGCTTTTTTGGTTCTCTGCCACGAAATAAGCTTCCGGTTGAATCAACTGTATGAGAGTTTGCGATAGTTAACTCGGCATGAAGATTGAGAGTGATAAAGGCGAGAAAAAGACAAACTATTGATTTCACGAATGATCCCTTGGCTTAATTTTGACCAGTATCGAGTACTTGATCTTTTAAGTAAATTATATAGATCAGATTTTTCCTATCTGATTTTTTGACTAAATAATGCGACAATAACTAGGACATAGGAGTCATTATGAAATATTTGTTTGCCCTATTCTTAGCACTACCACTTACCATCTCAGCTCAAACAACTTGTTCTAAAGCTCTAGATGATGTTCGACTAATGTGTGAAGGTGCTCAAAACGCATGTGACGACTTAAAAGATTGTCTAGTAAGAAGAGATACATGTGTTGAAGGCATTCCTTCAAATCAAACGAAATGTGAACAACTTGATCTTTGTATGCAAAGTAACAAGGGTGATTTTGGTGACCAATCAAGATGTGATTACACATGGGCCATTCCCTCTTCTGGAGAAGGTTTTTGTCGAGTCAAAAAACATTTTCTTTTCTCTGAAGAAGGTTGTCCAGGAAGAACACATGGACTTCTCAATGCTCTTGCCTATGGCCTAGATGGTACAGTTGATAATAAATATGACTGCTCTTCTGTTGTTGATAAACGAAACGATAAAGTGAAGTCTTGTGAAAGAGTTATTTCAGAAGCTAAATCAATTTGTGGCCAAGATATTCCTGAAAATCTTAAATATCTTAAAAATGTGGCTTGTGAAGAAGCTAAGAATTTTGCTCGCTACACAAATAGAGAGTTTGCTCTTGGTGCATCTAGTTCAGCCCGCGTAAATGATCGTTCTAGAAGAAATGCAGTTGGCGCACCTGGAAGCTCAAATACGGCTCCTCATACTGACGCAAGTTCAAATAGATAAACCTTTCCAATTGAGTCAAAATTATATAAAAATCTGGGATGAAAATTTTCATCCCTTTTTTATTGCTCATTTTAAGCTTTAAAACCCATGCCGTAGGTTTAGGCATTGGAACCTATGTTCCAACCATTGTTCGCTACCAAGACACCAATGACGGCTCGAGAGATAGTTTTCAGTTCAATCCATATTTTTCAGTAACAACATATTGGCGAATCTTTGGCGATCATTTTTTGGCACCTGAGCTTGGCGTGGCTTTTCATACTGGAACCGAAGAAGAATATTCCAAAAGAACCACCTCTGCTTTTTGGCATTTGGCTTGGCAGTTTCATAGCAAGTTTCTTTTTAGATACGGGCTTGGAACATTTTGGACCAGAATATCAGGAGACGGCGAAGAAGTTGAACTGCCAAATGGAAATACCACGGCTACTTTTTACGCTCCCACAGAAAGTTCAACTTCATTTAATTCAACGCTAGATTTGGGCGTTGAATATATTATGACCCAAAACTGGGGCTCAAGACTCGACTTCTTTATACTGCAACCTTTTAGCAGCAATCGACGTGGAGTTTCCTATCTCTTATCAATGGTGTTTGTTCCATGAAATACTTAATCTTATTATTTCTTTGTTTTGAAGCTAAGGCATTTACTTTATTAACTCGAAATCCTGCTAGATACCCTAGTGAGATTACAATACGAACGAGTGATGCCGATTGCACCAATGCTGGATTGACTGCAAAAGGTCTTAGAGAATTTGTTGAACGTGCCGTTGATGATTATTGGAATAGTGTTCCAACTTCAAGAGCTAAATTTAAACTAGGTCCAACAATTACGATTCCTGCTTCGTCCACAACAGATCAAATGATTGCCCTAGGTATTGAAGGGGAAATAATTGTTGGTTGTAGCGACAACGCCACAACTTTTACCAGTACCTCGACCTTGGCCAAAGGTGGGATGCTAACAAACACCGCTGTTGGTGTCGTTGCTATCAACGATATTGCGAACACTCGTTTTGCCACTGTTGATGAACTCTCCAGGGTTTCTACTTTTGCCCATGAGCTTGGTCATGCGATTGGAATAGGACATTCAAGAGTTGAATATTCTCTCATGTACTACGCGGTTGTTGCTGGTGTGGTTAATAAATACCTTACCGAAGATGATGCTGATGCCATCACTTATCTCTATCCGAGTGATAAAGAGTTAGCTGGTCTTGGTGGAGCTTGCGGCAGTGTTGATTTAGGTAATGATGACGATGATAAAAAAGGGCCAGGAAGCTTTGTCCTGACCCTATTACTAGGCTTTTTAATTACAGTTGTGGCTCAAAAGTCAAAAGATCTGATCCAACCTTAAGATCACTTGAAGAACGTGTAGCACTTCCTTCTTCGCGAACAGAAACTTTATAGTCACCTGGCTCAAGAACGATATGAAAGCTTCCATCTGGATTAACTTTATAATCGATGATCTCGCTTAAAGATCCAGCGTCACGTTTTTCAACTTTAACTCTCCACTGACTAGCATTTTCAACATCTAGATTTCCACGAAGACCTGATTGGCTCATTCTGTCTAGAAGCATTTGCCAAGATGGGCGAACACGCTCAACTGTTACGTCTCTCCACTGAGCATAAGAAGGCTGAAAACCTTGACGTGAACTATTCACTTCAAGAACGTATGGTAGAACTTGTTCAACACCGTACATCCAATCGATATCGCCGCCGTCTACAGAATAGAGAAGCTCCCATGCAGTTCCGGCTTCATAATCAACAAGAGTTCCAAGAGATGCACCAATATTTTCGACTACAGCGCGGTTTCCACCGGTACGAGCGCCTTTACAACCCATTGGGTAAATAACGATCTCACTATATGAATGGTAACTGATATCAAAGACTGGCTTAATTTTAGAAACTAGACCCATAAGAGCTTGAGCTTCTGGTTCAGAACCTGCGCTTGGGCCTCTATAAGTATCTGACCAAGTTGAACCACTTGAACCATTACATGATCCCCACTGGTATGGGTAGTTACGATTAATGTCTACGCCGTGACCGTAGTTTGTATTCTTACGCCACATACGAGTACCAGACCAAACTTTCGCGTTACCATCTACGTTTAGCATTGGTACAAGATAGATTTCAGTATTGTTAACCCAGTTAACAGCTTTTTCATTGCCAGAAACGTAGTTCTTTACAAGCCACTGAGCTGCATCGATAACAACTTCAGGAGTCATGACTTCGCGAGCGTGGTGCATACCATTGAATAAAACAGCTGACTCACTCGCTTCATCTTCATTTACGTTGTCTGAAATTTTAAGCGCCCAAATATCTCTTCCTTCAGAAGATTTTCCGATGCTTTCAAGACGTGCAATTTCTGGATTAGCTTCAGCAAGCTCTCTTAAAATCTGCTCAACTTCGCTTGGGTTTTTATATTCTTCATCAAGACCTTTATCATAAAGCTTTTGTGCTTTATCAAATGAAACCTTAAATCCTTCTTGCGCCAAACGCTCAAGATCCCAATCATTAACAACCACATCAACTTGATTGGCTTTACGATTAACACCAGCGATATCCATGCCCATAGCATTAAGATGGGCAAGATCAACGTGTGACTCTGTTAATGTGATCGTCGCGATAGCATCGCGCTCACCACCTAAAACTTCAGCGTGAAAAGCATCTGAGAGACCTTCGTGGGCCATTATTGATTGTGACATAAGAACCGCAACTGCGATCGTCACAAGACGATTGATATATTTCATAGTTCCTCCAATGAACCTAAATAAAAAGAGCTCCTTATATACTGGAGCTCTAATCACGGATGGTCATTGCATAAAAACTATCTGTTTCTTACTTAATAACTGTTTAATTCAGGTATTCAACACTCTTGATACTGAGGTTAACTTCAAAAGACTCAAGTCCTCGATCATCGCTAATCTTAAAGCTCGTTCCATTATCCAGTCTCATCAATTCAATTGAATCAGATCTTAAAACATCACGGCCTAGTCTGCTAATAACCGAGTTAAGTGCTCCACCTGGTGCATTTGAAACCACTTTGCCAGTTCTGATCATATTATCAAGTGTTCCAAAAAGATCGTCTGAACCAAAGATGGTCAAAGCGATACTTCTATCGACAATTGATTGAAGAGTTTGTGAGCTCATCATTAAAGTATTTTTAGTAGCAAGACATGTATAAACATCTGCTTCAGTAAAGAGACTTAGAAGATCTTTTTTACCAGCGGCAATCTGACAGTCTTCAAGCGTTGAAGGTCTAAGGACGCTAGCTTCACTATTATGTTGAGTGATAACTCTAATCTTTGCCAGTTTTTTTACTTTCCCATCCGCACGGTGAAATTTAACCTCGGCATTAAAAGTTGTTTGCACTGTACTTGCAAAGCTTTGAGCACTAAATAATAGCGCTGCCACAAAAAAGAACATTTTCATAAAGACTCCTATAACTGAATGCGTTTTATATGTTGAAATTGTGTATCTCCAAAATTAGTGAAAAGTTTAACTTTATCTTGCTCGCAGTTTTTAGCGTTCTTTTCAAAACCAAAAAAACCACCAACACAGAACTCTTTATACAAACTTCCGCCCAGATCTTGATCCTCGCTGTAAACAAAAACTTTAAAGCTTTCATTCGATTGCTGGACAACTTTAGGAAGCTTTACAAACTTGCAAGAGTTCTTCGAAACTCTTACCCAACCCTTACTGATCGACGTCGTATCAGACTGAAAGCCAAAAGCGAGCTTCAATCTTTTAGGTTTTGAATTACAAACAAGAATTTCTGTTTTGTGATTAATCGTTTCGTTTTGGGCAACGATGACTTGATTTTTAAAGGTTTGAACTGGAACTGACAGATTACTATCGGCCATACTCCAAACATCATGCTCATCTTTTTGACCTCTTTGAGCACTATTAAGTGCATGAATAACAGCTCGGCCATTGTTCATTTTCCAGATAGCTGATCCAGATGAACCTCTGGTCATATCACAATCGTGCATCATCACATTATGCTGTGAGATGATTCCTTTTAGAGAACAGTTCGTGTGGACACCCGCCGTTCTGCCGCCTTTAAAGTCGCCTGAAAATCCAGCGAGGGTCAGACCTGGTCCAACCTGAGCAGCCTCTGCTAAATTAAAATATCCAAAAATATCGCCTAGGGGCTTATCAATTCTTGCTATCGCCCAGTCATGAGCAGGATCATTTTCATAATCACGAGTGCCAAGATAAATATCTGAAACAGAAACTGTTGGAGAAAAATTTGAAAGACCATGCATACTGGCCTTAATGGAGCTTTTCTTTTGTCCCGACTCATCACTTAAGCAATGTGAATTGGTAAGAATGAGATCTCTACCAACCAGCGAAGCTGTGCAATGCCCGCCCTCTGTATTTTCAAGTCTCATGATGGCAGAAAATGGATAATCATGAGTAAGCATTGGGACTCGATCATCTTCACCGAAAACAGACTTAGGTGCCATTTGTGAAAACGCCGCAGGTGCTACGAATAAGAAGATCAAAAGGTATTTCATAACGCCATATTGACACAATGCATCATTGTTTTTAAGACACCCTTACCTATTTACACACTAAATCTGAGCAGATTCTTCCTAATATCGCTCAGTTATGCCTTGCACTATAATGAACCTATGGCGGCACCTAAGCTAAAACACCCTTTTGAACTGTATAGTGAATTTTTTGATAATTTCACCTCCGTGCATACACGTTCTAGTTACGATAGTGATCTTCATAAATTTATTGAATGGCTTATAACTGCTGCCCCAAAAGTTAAGGGGTTTGATGACCTAGAAAGGTCCCACGTTATCGCTTACAGGAACTATTTAAGTGATGAGCCCGTCTCCCTTGCTCCAAAAACGGTCGCCAGAAAGCTGGCCTGTATTTCGAGCTACTGCGACTTTTTAGTTGAAAAAGGTGTTTGCCAATTTAACCCAGCTTCTTCGGTTAAGCGCCCTCGACTCGAGGTCGTGACTCCAACACAGGCCCTCGATGCAGGCCAGGTTAGAGAGCTATTTACAGCGATTGATCTTAAATCAAACTCGGGCCCTATGCATTTGGCCTTACTTATAACTTTCTTCACCACTGGGCTTAGAAAAAGCGAAGTCTTAGCTCTTAAATACAAAGACTACCGAGAGATTAATGATTCGAAGGTTTTTGAATATAAAGGGAAAGGCGGAAAGATCGGTCAAAAACTGGTTCACCCTCTATGTATTGAGGCACTAGAAAACTATATGAGCTGGATGAGATCCCAAAATAGAGGGCTTGAACCAAATGATCATATTTTTCAACCCACTAGAAATCCAAAAGATCCCACCAAGCTCAATAAGCCTCTAAATCCTAGAACTGTTAATGAGATCGTTGATCATTATGCTAAAAAAATTGGCTTAAACTTCAAAATTTCACCTCACTCAGCTAGAGCAACTTTTATTGGAGAGTTACTCGAGCACGGTGTCGATATCTATACCGTGGCCAGAGAAGTGGCCCACTCATCAGTCAAAACAACCCAAGAATATGATAAGCGTCGGAAAAAATTACAGGACTCCCCTGTCTTCAAATTGAAATTTTAACACTACGCAAGGTTCGAAAAATACGCACTAAATTCACACTCTGGCATCCTTTCGGCCCCGATCGGTGTCAGCTTGTCCCCAATAAAAGCATTTTTCTAGGAGATACTTTGGCATAGCGATTGCTTTGTCTTGTGTATTCGCACTATCGGCCAATGACTGGTTAGATTCAACTGCAACTGGGGGAAGGAAGTTATGCAAACTTTCAAAGGTTTCGTATTAAGTACATTTTTATTGTTATTGGGCATTGTCTCACTAGGTGAAGCATCAGCTCAAGGTTTTGGTCAGGGACGTGGTCCTAATGGCTATGGCCAACAAAGAGGAGACAAATTCGAAGTCGAAGAAGTTCTCTCTCGTTATGTAAACGGTACGACGACATTGGCCCTTAGAAATATTCTTGATCTTGATCAATCTGCACTTGGACAAAAATTAATTAAGCTTGAATTATTCGCAACATCTTCAAGCTCATTTGCAACGGCACAAGTTGAAATCAATGGTCGCTCTATCGGCTTCGCTCAAAACGTCGGCTGGCGCTATGACCAATCAGTCGTTTTTGATATCCCGCAAGGTGATCGTGTGATCGGCCGTGATATCCAAACTCTTAAAATGAAGCTTCAAGGTAGTATGTATATCGATCGCATCGTTGCAACTCTTAAAGACGATGGACAAGGCCAAGGCGGCGGACAAGGTGGCGGTCGCTCTGAATGGGTAACTTCATTTGAGCGTCAAAGGTTCTTTAACAAGATTCCTTTAAAGCAAGAGCTTAAACTAGGTCGTCAGCATATTGGCAAAGAAGTTAAAACAGTCATCATCAAGGCTAACCCAGTCGGCCAACGTGTAACTGCAATGTCTCTAGTTGTTGATGGAAAAATCGTAGCAGGCCCTGAGTACCTTGATCGTAACAATGGTGAAGTTCAATTTAAGTTTAACCAAAGAAATGCAATTGAGATTGATCAAGGTGACGCTATCAAGGTTGTTTTCGACGGAGAGATTCTTGTTCACGAAATGGCGGTTGAATTACTTGAAAAACAACAAAGAAATCGTGACATCAGAGTTAGCGTTAATCAAAGAGTTTCAGGAGAGAGAGTTTTTCTTGATCAGCTTTTAAGACTTGATTACCAAACAATGTCGAAGAAGTTTGAAAAGATCGTGATCAAAGGAAAACTAGCTGGTCGTAACTCAAGTCTTAGAGCCTGTGCCCGTGGTTTCACTAACGGTGCAGCTTGTGACAGTGTTTCGGTTCAATCAGGTGACTTTGAGCTTGTTCTTAATAAATTTGAGATGCAAGCGGCTGATATCTTCTTAATGGCTCGCGGTGAGGCCCTAATCACTGAAGTTATCCTAGTAGAAGATCAAAGAGGTCAAAATCAATATCCCTGGTAATCGACAGATTTCTGACATTTAAAACCTAATCGAGAGGCCCTATGGCCTCTCTTTTTTTTTGCCCCTATATTTCGCACAACGCTAAACACATCAAGTCATACTATTGTAAGGAAAAAATAGATCGAAATTCAAATGAAAGGAATCCGCCAAAACGCCCATGAATACTCACTGTCAAGACTTAAAAAACATACAAAAACTAAACATTTTAGCAATGATGGATCGAGTATCGATTTTTTATTCTGTTCTAAAACTAAGTCATTTGTTACGCTTAAATTGGAAGTACATAATAACCAAAATCTTACACGCACAACTAAAAGACTTGGTGACTAAAACTTTCGCGGCCCACACACAAACACACAAGCTTTGGCCGCTAACAGACATTTGATTTTAGGAGCTTCAATGGATCCAATTCTCACCCCAAGTGATAATCGCTTTGTATTATTTCCCCTTAAGTATCACTCTGTATGGGAACTTTATAAAAAACATATGGCCGTCTTCTGGACTGCAGAAGAAATCGATCTTGGAGCCGATCTTTCAGATTGGGAAAAGTTAAACGACGACGAAAGGCATTTCATTAGTCACGTTTTGGCTTTCTTTGCTGCCAGTGATGGAATCGTTAATGAGAATTTAGCTCTACGTTTTTATAATGACGTTCAAATTCCAGAAGCAAGAACGTTTTATGGCTTTCAGATCGCTATGGAAAATATCCACAGCGAAACGTATAGCCTCTTAATTGATACCTATATCAAAGATCCTAAAGAAAAAGATAAGCACTTCAATGCGATGACAACACTTCCATGTGTTGAGAAAAAAGCGAAGTGGGCACTTAAGTGGATTAAGTCTGACAAGAGTTTCGCTCATAGAGTTGTGGCTTTTGCCGCGATTGAAGGGATTTTCTTCTCAGGATCATTCTGTGCCATCTATTGGCTTAAAAAACGTGGCTTAATGCCAGGTCTTTGTACTTCTAATGAATTCATTAGCCGCGACGAAGGACTACACTGCGAGTTCGCATGTCATATGCACTCACTTCTTTCTAAAGAAAATCAAATTTCTAAAGAAACAATTAAAGAAATCATCACTGAAGCCGTTGAAATTGAAAAAGAGTTCATCACTGAAGCTCTGCCAGTTTCACTAATTGGCATCAATTCAATTCTTATGGGCAAATACATTGAGTTCGTTGCTGATCACTGGATGCAACAACTTGGCTGTGACAAGGTTTATGGCACAGCAAACCCATTTGAGTGGATGGAATTGATTTCACTTGAAGGTAAAACAAACTTCTTTGAAAAAAGAGTTTCTGAATATCAACGTTCAGGAGTTCTTGGGAACAGAGAAAGCCAAAACTTTACTTTAGACGCAGATTTTTAAAAACAAACACACACATATAGTTAGACCTAAGGGAGCACACGCCTTTAGGTCAATCCTAGGAAGGAGAGAGACAGATGTACGTTTTAACTAGAAGTGGGGAAAAAGAACCCATCAAATTCGACAAGATCACCGAGAGAATTGAAACTCTTGCCCATGATCTTGATAGCCAATATATCGACTCGTCGATTATTGCTAAAAAAGTTATTGAAGGAATCTACGACGGAATCACAACGCGTGAGCTTGATCAGCTCGCCGCTGAGACAGCTGCGTATCTTTCAACAAAACATCCTGACTACTCTGCCCTAGCCGGTAGAATTGCTGTTTCTAACCTGCACAAGGAAACACGCGGATGTTTTTCAGAAAACATTAAATCTATGTATAATTTTGTAAACTCGATGACTGGTGAGCATTCACCACTTGTTTCAAAAGAGCTTTATGAAACTGTAATGGCCAATGCTGAAAAACTTGATCAGGCCATGATTGACAAGCGTGACTTCGGTTATGACTATTTCGGTTTCAAAACTCTTGAGCGTTCTTACCTTCTAAAAATGAATGGCAAGATCGTTGAGCGTCCAGGTCAAATGCTTATGCGCGTCTCTGTTGGTATCCACATGGATAACATCGATGCTGCCATTGAGACATATGACCTGATGTCAGAGAAGTACTTCACTCACGCTTCTCCTACTCTATTTAACTCTGGGACTTCAAAGCCTCAGCTTTCTTCATGTTTTCTTCTTCAGATGAAGGATGACAGTATTGAAGGAATTTACGATACCCTTCGCCAAACAGCTCTTATCTCTCAAAGTGCTGGAGGTATTGGTCTATCAATTCACAATATCCGCGCCAAAGGTTCTTTCATCAAAGGAACAAACGGAACATCAAACGGTATCGTTCCAATGCTTAAAGTCTTCAACGATACAGCTAGATACGTTGATCAAGGCGGCGGAAAGAGAAAAGGCGCCTTTGCTATTTATCTTGAGCCATGGCACGCCGATATTTTTGATTTCCTAGAAATGAAAAAAAATACTGGTACAGAAGAAAGCCGTGCTCGCGATCTTTTCTACGCTCTATGGATATGTGATCTATTTATGAAGCGTGTAGAAAGTGATGGTATGTGGTCACTATTTTGCCCACATGAAGCTCCGGGCTTAGCTGATTGCTACGGCGCTGAGTTTGAAAAACTTTACACAAAATACGAAACTGAAGGTCGCGCCAAGAAAACAATCCGCGCTCAAGACCTATGGTTTGCTATTCTTGAAAGCCAAATCGAAAGTGGTTCTCCTTATATGCTGTACAAAGATGCAGTTAATGAGAAGAGTAACCAAAAGAATCTTGGAACAATCAAGAGCTCAAACCTTTGTACTGAAATCATGGAGTACACTGCACCTGACGAAGTTGCAGTTTGTAACCTAGCTTCAGTTGCTCTTAACCGTTTTGCTGAAGTAGAAACTGGTACATACAACCATCAAAAGCTTTATGACGTTGTTTACCGTATGACGATGAACCTAAATAAGATCATCGACATCAATTACTACCCAGTACCAGAAGCTAAAAATTCAAATATGCGCCACCGTCCAATTGGACTTGGTGTTCAAGGCTTGGCGGATACATTCTTTGCTCTTCGCTTACCATTTGAATCGGCTGAGGCCCTTGAGCTTAACAATCAAATTTTTGAAACGATTTATTTTGCAGCACTTAGTGCTTCAAATGATCTTGCAAAAATTAATGGTCCTTACCAAACATATGAAGGCTCACCTGTTTCACAGGGTCAGCTACAATTTGATATGTGGGGAGTTAAGCCAACAGGTAAGAATTGGAATTGGGATGAGCTTCGTGCAAAAATTAAAGAGCATGGAGTAAGAAACTCTCTTCTAGTTGCTCCAATGCCAACAGCTTCTACTTCTCAAATTCTTGGTAACAACGAGTGTTTTGAGCCAATTACATCAAATATTTATGTAAGACGCGTTCTTTCAGGTGAATTTGCCATTGTTAACAAATTCCTAGTTAGAGACCTCGTTGATCAAGGCCTTTGGGATGACAAGATGAGAAATGAAATCATTGCCAACAATGGTTCAGTTCAAGGCATCGAGCGAATTCCAGAGGAAACTCGTGAACTTTACAAAACTGTATGGGAAATCAAGCAACGTGCTGTTATCGATATGGCCGCTGGAAGGTCTCCTTATATTGACCAAGGCATGTCACTTAACGTTCATATGGAAGAGCCTAATTTCGGCAAGCTTTCTTCAATGCACTTCTATGCATGGAAAGCAGGTCTTAAGACAGGTATGTACTACCTAAGAACACGTGCGGCCGTTAACGCTGTTAAGTTCACAGTAACTCAAGAGACTAAGACGCCAGAGATTTCGCAAGCAGAAAGAGAAGCGATGGTTTGTTCTATCGATAATCCCGAAGATTGCGTCATGTGTGGATCATAAAAAACTAGTTAGACGTACTTAATATGAAAGGCCTCGAATGGGGCCTTTTTTTATTCCTTGAAATACAGCTCACCACGAATGCTATCAAAAGTTAAGAATGAACCGTCTTTAAAAACACAAACGCTAACTTCATTTTGATTACCATCATGCATCTGAAGCACACCACCGCTCATTTTTTGTAGACATGCTATTGCGGCTGGATCTTCACCGTGCTCGACTTCTCCAGCTAATATATCGACTGAGTTTGCGAGACAATCCTTAGAGCAATCACTATTAACAATACGATGATTTTCAAGAGTTTTTATCTCGAATTTTTTTCCGCCAAACTCAAACAAAGCATCAAGAGAATAAGCCGTCGATGAATAAAAAAAGAGAAGCAGAAGCAACTTCATTATCTTCTCCTTGGGACAGTTAATCTCGTATGCCCCCAAAGACCTTTTCCAAGATAGTCCTCACTAATATAATAATTACCGCCACTACATGTAATAGAACTCGCTCCAGGGCATCCAGTTTGATTATTAATCGCTGCCTGCTCCCGGCAAATATTTTGCCCACGTATTAAGGTAGAGCAACTTCCTGCCCCCCATGAGTTTCTAACTTTAAAAAACCTTTTACCATTTCGAAATTCAATACCAGTTACTGTTACTGCATGACCGCCACCATTAATACAATCACCATCTGGTTTTCTATAACTTGAAAGTTTTGGGTACTTGGCATAAAAAATCCCAGCACAAACAAAAATACCGGTTGGATAGCCAGCGCGTACCTGCCTATCGATAAAATCCAATTTCTCTTTTAAGGCATTGCCCGTTAGCCTAGGATTTTTATAAATCTGATTATGACAAGTGAAGCGATTTGAAGCTGTAAAAAAGTTTTTACCAACACTAGGAATATTTTTCATTGCAGAATATTTAACACATTCTGAATTTAATTTTGAATAAGTATTATCTAAAACACGATTCATTGCTCTTCTACCAGACATTGAATAAAGAACCGAACCGCCAGTTGATCGAAGTAGAATTGCAGCAGGACCTAACGTAAGCATATTCAATATTGTTGTACCAACATTAGGGCCTCGCACAGCAGAAAGCTTTGATATAACCTCTCTTGCCTCATCGACGAGCTTTAAAATGGTATCGTCATTCAAATCAACTAAGCCATTCAAAGTACAGGTAGCGCCAATAATATTGTTTGCATGCTCACGCGCTTGCCTTTGTTCTGTCAAAGTAAGTGTATCCTTTTTAATTAAGTTATGAAGGTTTTGCATCGATCGATCTAGCAGGTTAATATTATCTTTAACTGATTGAACGCTCATTCCACTATGACTTACAAATTGATTAAAACCTCTGACAGAACACGTAGGCTCACGAACATCTTTAGCGGCATTAAAAAAATCACACGTTAGGCCTGAACTAATATTGCTTCGACCAACATTGGCAGAGACGATACCACCAAGAATTAAAGGGTGCGGTTGATCAACGCTTTCTTGTCTATTTTCTCTAAGAAAGATGCCAGTCAAAACATCTGTACCGGAATGAGTATAACAGTTACCTGTCATCTGACTTAAAACAGGCTGACCTGACAAAAGAGTTCGCGAGTTATCTTGAGCCTTAACAGCTGTAATTACTAAAAAACATAGAAGTGCGCAGAAATAATTCATCAAATAGAGATCTCCAGTCACCAGTATCGGACTAAAAGGATCAAATCTTAAACAATATATATAATTTTAATAACTTAGAGTCTGAAATTAAGTATATAGCTTTAAAAAGTAGGCTTATTACAAGGTAAGATACAGCCATGAAGGCTTGGCTAATTCTTGTATTTTCAATTTTGCTACTGCCCACTATAGGGAGCGCGCAAATTACTTCTACCTTTGGTGTGGATTCTAGAAGTGAACTCCCAAGCGGTTATATTAAGGCCCTCATATGGAATATACATGCAGGTGAAGATGTTAATTTTCGATCAGACTATCATCAGTTAGCTAAAGACTCTCACCTTTTACTTATGCAGGAAGTTGATCTTAATTCTTCACTGCAATCAACACTAGAAGACACTGAACTTTATTTTACACATGCCAAAAGTTATATCTCTCCTTTATCTGGCAATAAAAAAGGGGTCGCGACCGCTAGTGTATCTAAACCATCAACAACGAGAGCTCTTCGCTCAAGTGTCGTTGAGTTTGGCGCAACAACTCCAAAAGCGGTTCTCGTTCAGCTTTATAAACTTAGCGATAGAAAGGATTCATTATTAGTGGTGAATGTTCATGCCATTAATTTCGTAACTAACGAGATGTTCTATCAGCATATTGATCAAATTATTAAGGCCATTAAATTTCACAAAGGACCAGCACTTGTCGCAGGAGACTTTAATACTTGGAATAAAAGTAGACTTAGATACTTAGACAATCAAATGAACAAGCAAAATATTGAGCGAGTAAAGTTTAATGGTGGCCGCTCATCATTTCCTAATATTGGCAGATGGTTTGGAGTTGAGATCGGCGGAGAATTCGATCAAGTTTATACAAGAGGAATTAAAGTTCGTTTTAAAGAAATTCACTCATCAATAACTTCATCTGATCACAAACCGATAGAAATTCATTTTAGTATTTTATAAAAAGTGAATTCGGCCAGGAGAGGATATTGAATAATCAAGGTGGGATGTTGGGAAGGATCTAATGACAGTGAAGAGTTATAGACCTTCTCCTGGCCAACCACTTAATTATTATTTCAAGTAAAGAATGATCCTAAGTCATCCTTTCGTCAGGTCAGGTCAAGAGGGTGTTAAAGTTTTTCAAAGACTTGTATTCGATACATTTGAACCTTTTCCTTGGAAATTTCACTTGAATAACGCGTTGTCACATCAGTATACCCATTCCAATTAGATTCTGGAACTCGCAAGTAGCTTCGAAGTACTACTAATGCACCCTTTCGTAGTGAAGGGAGTAATTCTTGAGCATAGTTTTTTTCAATATCACCCGAAAAATAAGACGGTACATCTGACAGTGAAACAAACTCCAGGTCTTCTTTAAAGTCTTTTGCTGCGCTTAACAAATCTTTTTTTAATGTTAAAACTTTAGATCCTGATTCAAGACTTGATTTTACTGCATGAAAATTAATTGTCTGTGCTTCAATGGTATTTCCATCTTGATGAGCAATATGACCAAAAAAACACAAATTCGCAAAGAAACTTTCACGAACTAAACCATTTCTAAAAAGTTGATCAAAAGAAGATTGGTAATACTCAAAATGAGTTTCAGGCACATTTTTTTTAATAAAATCACCTTTATACAATAATGCATTAAACACAGGTTTGTTTCCAAGAAGAAATAAAACTGCATCCCAGCGTTTTTGAGGAAAATCATTTTCATAATAATGAATTTGTTCTTCTAAAGAATGAAAACTTAAAATTCGATCATAGTCTTTACCCATTATAAAACGAAGAGCTTTAGATAGAGTTTGGAAGGTTTTTTCCCATTTGCCTAAATAAAGAATCGATTTCCACTTATTTGCTTCAAAGATAGGAGCAAAATATGTTCTATCTTCAGCTGATAATTCAATTTTAGAAAAAAGTTTTTTCCTTTCAAGTGAATAGTCATAGGCAGCATATGGAGGGAAACCCCAAAAAATTAAGAATTGTTCAAAATTTAAATGCAAATAGCAAGTCATGCGAAGTCGTGTCAAAGCTAGTTGTGATTCAACTAAATCAACACAAACAAGTTTATCAGGTTGACATGATAAAAGTGGTAAAGCCCTTGAACCACAACCTGCAATTGATAAAATATTTTTAGGGTTGAGCTGATTGACAATACCAACTTCAAAACTAGTATCTTCATTTCCAAGAGAATAGTTAAGACTATTAAAATATTTTGGCGAACTCATGATATCCCTACTCTTTCCAGTTTTTTAAAACTTCGACAGCGTGCGCTCGACAAAGTTCAAATTCTTGATCGGTAATAATACCACTATGCCCAGTAATATGCGAAAGTCGAACACCGTGTTCTCTGGCCATACGATCAATATCCAGAACTTTTTGATAACTTATATTTCTTGATAAGGTGAAGCTTTCAAATCGATTATCCATTGCAAGTAGAGCTGTTTCAGCAAGGCAGGCATAAACAATCCTCCCCTGTAATCCAAGATCAACTTTCATTTTATAATCTCCAGGAAGCTCGACTTCACCGGACTCAATAACCATAACGTCTGGTCTTTTTAAGGCATCTTCTTCGCTGATATCAAGAGGCCTAGAGACGTCACAGATAACTGCCCCAGGTCTTACATTTTCGATCTCAAGAATCTTTTGGCCTCGTGCTGAAGTCGTCGTGATAATCAAATGAGATCTTCCAGAGTGTATTTCAGGAGAAGTAGCAATGGTCACTTTGCAATTGGGAGCAATAATTAAAATCTCTTCTTTCAACTCAAGCAGCTTGTGTGCTCTTGGAGCAACTAAAATGATCTCTTTCCATGATTGGCAAAGAACCTTGGCCGAAACAGCGCCAATACTTCCTGTTGCACCAATAACCATGGCAACACCTTGGTACAACTCTCCTACTTTTTCAACCATCTTCATTTTATCAACGGCAAGCTTAGCCGCCCACAAAGTCGCACAGGCCGATAATGAGTTGCCCGTCGTAACTGGTATAGGGCTTCTGCGATTAACAGTCACTCCGGCATCGCCAACGATTTTTGTATAAGCTCCAAGGCCAATAATTTTAGCGCCAGCTTCTTTGGCCGAACGACATAATCTTACTAATCGCCTATAAACATCTTCTGGATCTTTTTTCATTAGCATGGCCGGAGTTTCAGTTAAGGTATAGATCAAACCTTTAACTTCTTTTCCTGTTTTTTCACTTTTAACTCCATCAATGGTTCCCCAAAACATTCCTGGAACCAATGTTGCAACTTGTTCAACCATTGGAGCTAATTTTGTTTTAAATGATCTAAAAGGCTTAGCGGCAGGATGCATGAACAGTTGCCCCGCATGCAAAGGATGAATAATAAAAGCATATTTCTCAATTTCTTCTTGCTTGTCTGCAGAGTTCTTAACGATATTTTGAAGAGTTGGCTCAAGTTTAAGTCTATCAATCCATACAAGAATTTTATTTTCGTCTAAAGGTTCAGCTTCAGGCTCCATTGCCTGAAATAAAGCCTCTAGAACGGCAAAATTAAAATGCTTTCCTTCAAAAACTTTTGGAGTACACGAGATCACTTGCTTCACATTGGCTTTTTCAAGCATGGCCTCAAGCTTTGGACTCAGATAATCAACAATAAGGGTCTTGTGTTTTAAGTGCTCATGATCAAACTGCATCAGAAGACTTTCGTTACAAACAAAGACTTCTTGCGATAAGAAATCATCGAGAGTTTTTGGTAATTTTTTAAGTTTGAAATCTGGAAGTTTGGCATTTTTTAAATTAAGTCTTTTTAAAATGGGCCATAGCATTTGCATAAAAAGATCAAGTTTATCTTTTCCATTAAGAGCAAACGGCATTTTTCCTAAAAGGTAGGGATCGGCGAGCAAGGGCTTTAGCCCAAGATCATTCAAAGCAGCCATAAATGAAGAGTCTAAAACGCCTGAATAAACTGAGTATCTTTTATCTTGAAACCAACTTGGATTATCTAAAAAAAACTTCCTTAGCGCCCAAGGCAAATAAATACGCTTAAGCATGACACCATCGACGACCGGAGTAACTCTGGCGGTATTTCTAAGCATCCTAACTTGTGGATGAGTGAGTTCACCATCTTTAAGATTATAAGTGGAGGGAAGACCAGTAATAGCGATGACATCACAACGCCCATCAAAGCGCTTAATCATCTCTTTTGTGGCCTCAACGTCAAAGTTCATCGAAAAGTGCGAAAGACGAAATTCTTCGCACTCAAACTCGACTTCATAATCGTCGTCAGACCCTTCAAGGGCGAATCCCAAACATACAATATGCTTCATAACTACCTAAGAATAAGACTAAATCTTAGTAGCTTCTCGGAAGAAAGGAGATTTTATTTCACTCCATGTGACTTTGTTTAGAATATTTAACAGGCCTTGATCTTTCGACTTAGAATATTTCGGAGAAATGATCATATAATCGAGTAATTCTCTCGGCAATGATTCATCCAAGGGAAGCTTTTTGATTATTCTTAAAAACCTACTTCCTGCTTTTATAGCTTTAATTTTAGACTTTAAACCGATCGATTTAAACATCTCGTCAGCAAAAACGAGAATGGTTGGAGCACTTGGCATTACCAAATGATGGCAACCTAATAGCTTCTCTTCAATTGAATAGATTATACTTTCAACTACGGAGTCAACCGTTACTAGAGGGAATACTGATTCAGGATTTATAGGCAAAACAATAAAAGGGACTTTCTTAGAAAGTGGAAATCTTCTCATTAAGCTTTGAGCATATTTGATAGCAAGATACGGGCCGTCTGCTTTAAATTGGCGCATATTTTCAGAATTTCCAATAATTATTCCGGGACGTAAAATACAAAGCATTTCTTTAGGTATAGATCTTCTTACAAAGCCTTCTGCTTGTGATTTAGTCTTTGCGTAGGCATTGGGGTAGCTTTGATTAAAATCAATCGTATCAGACTCTACGACTCCGCTAAAATCACCTGAAACAGCAACAGTACTTATATGTACAAAGTGTTGAAGCTTATCTAACTTTCGAGATAGACTTGATAAATTCATCGTCGCCACAACATTCGCCATATAGCATTTGGAAACTGATGAAGTTAAGTCATAAAGTGCCGCCAAGTGAATAATAGTCGTCACTTCTTTCAGTTTTTTTAAATCATCAATAGTGGCCAAGACATCGACATTTTCAAGGTCTGCTTTGATAACTTGTAATCCTTCTCTTTTTGGTATGGCATCAGGATTTCGAGCTAAACAAATAACGCTTTTGCCACTGGAAAGCAGCCTTTCAAGAAGAAGGCTACCAACGAAACCAGTGGCCCCAGTCAAAAGAATCATGACAAAGCTACTTGCTCAGGCGCTAATGGGGTTAAATTTTTTTGTCCAAGCTTTAGAGAAAATACATTTAATCCAGCGTGAAGAGACGAAATATTAAATTGATCGTTTTTTTCAAAGACTTCTCCATCACCAAAAAAATCAATTGGTGTAGCAAACTTTAAAGAAACTTTAGAGGTTTCAACGCTTAAAAAATGAGGGTCATTAATGGGGTGAATTCCTCTTAGAATTTTAAGAAAACAATTAATCAAAAGTGCTCTAGTTGGATGGGTTAAAATAATCATATTAAAAGTGCCATCGTCATTCTTTGTTAGAGGAGCAATGCTGTAGGTATCAGCTACTTTCGCTTGATTATTAATCCACACCGCAGAAGCTGTAAATCGCCCCGATAATTCTTGTGAATCAACTTCAAAATCATATGTATCAAAGTCGCCTGTTAACAATTCTTGAGCGACAAAGAAGGAATATATACTTTTACCTGTAAAACTCATAACTTTTTTAAAGGCAGGAGTTTTAACCCTAAGCTCGTTAATTCTTCTAGCAACATCGCCGCCAAAGCCTATTCCGCCGTTGGTGGCCATATAGCGACCATTGATATTAATCAGATCAATACTTTTAGTCTGTTTTTCACGTATACAACGAATAACTTCATCAACACTACCCTTGTGGCCAAGCTCACTAGCTAGATCATTGGCAGTTCCACCAGGAACGACAAGAAGAGCGATATCTTTACCCGCTAATTCTTGAATAAGAGTGTTTACTGTTCCATCTCCACCAACAGAAACGATTGTATCAACATTATTGGCGATATCTTGTCTTAGTAAAATATTAAGCTCGGATAATGACTTAGGGGTTCTATAAAGAACCTCACTTCGAAATAGTGATCGATGGATACGCTCACGCCAAAACTCATAAGAGCAATGGGAAGCTTGTTGATTCATATAGACGCTGATTTTACTCATTCCACATTATGCCGCAAAGCATCAATTTTGTCAGATATATTGTAAAAAATTCATCTTTAGATCCTGTCATAAAAGCCGATAAATCATTGATATTAAATAGGAATTGAATTGAATATAGCCATTGTCACCAGTGAAGTTACGTATATACCCCAGAACTATAACGCTCTGATTGGAGAGTTATTGGGCTTAGGTAACGTCAGACTATTTATCAATCTCAGCAACCGTTCTCCAAGTCTTATCATTAAGGGTCTTGGGCTTATTGCTTTTGGTGCAAAAAAAATTGGCTTACAACTCATAAAAAATACAGTTTATCCAAAGACAATATTAAGAAAAAATCTATGTCATAAAAATAAGATCAAATATTTTAGTTTTGATTCCATTAATGAAGCCGAAGTTATCCAAATAATAAAAGAAAATAAAATAGATCTTATTTTAAATATAAGAACGAGATGTATTTATACAACAGAGTCCTTAAGCGCGCCAAGGCTTGGCTGCATCAACCTTCATCATGGCATCCTTCCTGACTATAGAGGAACTATGTGTGATCTCTATGCGCTCTACGAGGGAAGAGGTGCTGGATTTAGTCTGCACAAAATGGAAGCAAAGATAGATGCGGGCACTATTTATTCAACGACTGAAGTTAGTTCAACTCAATTAGATTATTGGCAATATCTAGCAACATCACATGAACAAGAATTAGTAAAAATCAAAGAACTTCTAGCTCAAATTGAATCTTTAGGCCACTTACCTGAAGGGATTCAAAACATTAAAACATCGAAAACAAAGTATACAAAAAACCCAACAAAAGAAGTGATCAATAAAATGATTTCAAAAGGTATGATTTTATGAAAAAAAATATACTTGCCTTTCATGGCTCTCCTGGGCATCCGGATGATTTTCTTCACCTAAAACGAGAAATGAATGACGATGTGATTTTTACCTTAGCAAATAGAGACAACTTAAATGATGAAGACAACTTTGATGCTATCATGGGTTACTCTTTTGGGTGCGTTCTAGCGCTAGAAAGTGCATTAAAAAATAAAAGTTCCAAAGTCATTTTAATATCACCTTATATCTATCCTCAAAGTAAACTATCACTTATTAAAAAGATTGTATTAAAAACACCAGGAATTGGCGCGCTTATCCTTGGACTAGTAGGACAAAAAGAAATTGATAAAATGCTTACCCAATCTTCACATCCAGCTCAGGTGCCTGAAAGCTACAAACAAGACGCTCTAAATTACAATATACCTTACCGCTTAAGACAAAGTATTTTTGAAAAAGATATTGAAACAAGCTATATAGATCAACTTTTATTAAAACATAAAGAACTTGGCACAAAGATAACGATCATTCGAGGTCGCGAAGATACGACCAGTGATTACCAAGAACAAATATCTCCCTTAATAGAAAAGTCCTCAGCTTCAGAAGAAATACTTGAAATGGCCGGACATGCGCTTTTATGGACACATATAGATGAATTATCTGACAAAATAAAACAAATCATCTCAATTGCACCAACAAAAAAGAAGATTTCTGAAAAGAGTCATCACCTTGGATATTTTCCTGGAGAAAATATCAACAATAATGTCTCCGCTTTTTTGACCCAACATCTACATAAAAAACCTATGCAACAAATTCTCTCATGGGTGCATCCAGAAAAAATTGCGACTTGGAATGGTGTCGATTCACTCCAGCACGATAGTGTAAAAGTTGCAGAACTAGATCACTTAGTCTCAGTGCTCGCCACAGGTTTAAAAAATCTCGGATTACAAAAAGGTGATAGAGTCATTATCTTTATTCCAATGTCTCTTTATATGTATGCTGCTATGTTTGCAGTTCAAAGACTGGGAGCAATAGCAGTATTTCTAGATTCTTGGGCCAGAAGAGATCAAATGGGCAAATCAGCAGAAGTTGTTGCACCCAGAATGATTATAAGTGTAGAAAAAGCATTTCAATATTTAGCAGATGTTAAAGAAATTCAAGATATTAAACTTAAAGTTGTCGCTGGACCTCACACTGGACAGTATAATGCATCACTAGACCAACTTTTCAAAGAAACTGAAAGAACCGAACCCGCTCCTGTTGAAAAAGAACACACTGCCTTGATTACTTTTACGACTGGCTCAAGTGGAACTCCCAAAGGTGCAGATAGAGGCCATCGCTTCTTAGCTGCCCAACACTATGCTCTTAATCGTCATCTACCGTACAATGATAAAGATGTGGATTTACCTGTCTTTCCTATTTTTTCACTAAACAATCTTGCGGCAGGAGTTAAAACAGTCTTGCCTGCTATCGATGTAGGGATTCCAAACGAAAAAGATCCACTGATTTTGTATCATCAAATGTTAAGCGAAGGGGTAACTTGCACGACACTATCCCCTTCACTTTTTAACGCGTTGTCGAATTGGTGTATTCAAAATAAAAAAGAACTTAGTTTTTTACGCAGGATCATCACTGGCGGCGCGCCTGTATCAAATGATGATGTTAAAAAAATGCTTCAAGTGGCAAAACAAGCTGAAATTCTTGTTCTTTATGGATCAACAGAAGTTGAACCAATGGCGCATATTGAAGCCAGACAGATGCTTAATCAAAAAAAGAGCTCCGATCCTGAGATTGAACTTGAGGGTGTTAATGTTGGAAAAATGGATAGCGGCCTTAAGGTTAAATATCTTAAGATTAATAAAGATCCTATTTTTATTAAAAATGATTCCGAATGGAAAACCCATGAAGTTACAAAAGGTGAAGTTGGCGAAATCATTGTTGCAGGAGAGCACGTTTGCCAAGGTTACTGGAATAATGAAGAAGCCTTCTATCGGGCAAAAATACGAGATCATGAAAATACAGTATGGCACCGTACAGGAGATCTAGGACGAATTGACAGTGAATCAAATCTTTGGTTAGTCGGGCGCGTTCATAATGCTATCTCAAGAAAAGGAAAATACTATTTCCCTGTTCGAGCTGAAGTCATCATGAAAAAGCTTAGCTTTGTTAAAAAATGTGCTTACTTAGGCATTGAAGATAAGGAGCTTGGAGAAAAAACAATAGCTGCCTACATGACGAGTGATGATGCTTTAGGCTCACCTGCTGAATGGGAGGATGAAATTAAGCGAATCCTAGCCAAAAATGATGTTGTTGTAGACAGGGTTGTTCGCGTTGAAGATATCCCTATGGATCCAAGACATCATTCAAAAGTTGAATATACAATACTAAGAAGCTCAATTTTGGAGAAAGGTCTTTGAATAAAGCCAATTCAAATACAAGTGATTTAGCCTTTTTAAAAGTAATAGCTCGCTACATTAAGAGTTGGCTTATCTTTTTTAATGAAAGGTTTTCACCACTAACCCATATACCAATGATTGTCTTGTTTTGCTTTGGCACAGCAACGTTTATTGATCTTAGAGAAAATCTTCCCAAAATTTATGCCAGCGTCTTAGCGTTTCTATTCTTTTTTAGACTTCGACTATTCGATGAGATCAAGGATTACGAGTTAGATATCGTTATCAATCCAACCAGACCATTACCAAGAGGACTATTGTCCACAACAGACCTTAAGTTCGGCATTATAATTTGTACGGCGTCAGAGTATTTCTTTTTACATTCATTTCTTCCAGAATCGTTTCGCTTCTGGTTGCTTGCGACCATTTGGTCATTTTTCATGTATAAAGAATTCTTTATATCGTCATTGATTAAACCACATCTGACCACCTACGCGACGACTCATACTTTCGTCACTCTTCCACTCACCCTAAGTCTCATAAGTGGCATGAATGAAAATGCAACGATACAAGAAAATGACTTATATGTTGCCATTGGTGCTTGGTTTGTTTTTAATATCTTTGAGCTAGGAAGAAAAATATTTACGAAAGAGGAAGAAAGGTCAGAGATAGAAAGTTATTCGAAAATATGGGGTCAATCAGGTTCCGTTATTCTTGTATTAACACATTCTCTTTTAGCAACTCTTGCCTTTATTCATGCTTACCCATTTTTTACGACAACATTACCTCTTTATATTCCATCAATCATTCTTACTGTAAGTGGACTTTTTTTTCTTTTTTCAAAAAATAGTAAAAGAGGTTCTATTTATCGATTATCGAGCTCAATCTATATTATTTTGATCTATCTTCTTCTAACAGTTTCTCCATATATGGGAAGTCATTTATGATCGATCCATTTGTCTTCATCTTCCCCTCAAGTCTAGACAATTTTGTCAAAGCACATGCTGGCGGAAAAGCTTCCAATTTACACAAACTTAGTAATGCTGGCTTTAATATTCCTACATGGTGTGCAATACCGGCAAGTGTTTTTGAAGACTATATCTCAAAAAATAATTTACAAGACTTTCTTGACGAGCAAATCAATTCAACTCCATATGACGAGAATATCATTCATAATAGATTTATTGAAATAGGTTTACCCGCGTTATTAAAATCTCGTATTAAAGAGACGTGGGAAAAATACCTAAAGAAAGAGATGATATCAGTTAGATCATCCGCCGCTGATGAAGATGGAAGCTCTCATAGTTTCGCGGGACAACTCAGCTCGTTTTTATATATTACAAAACTTGAAGATATTTATTTATCAGTTTTAAAATGCTGGGCTTCAGCTTTTTCTAATCGAGGAATCTCTTATCGCCAACAAAACAAACTTGATGTTAAAAACATTAGAGTTTCGGTTATCTTCCAACAAATGATCGATCCCGAAACATCTGGTGTATTATTCACGCAAGACCCGCTTAAACCGTCATCGCAATCAATGATGATCAATGCTGTCTTTGGTGTTGGAGAAGGTCTTGTAGGAGGTCATTTAGACCCTGATACTTGGACGTTTGAAACAAATGGAAAGCTACTTGAAGCAAATCTTGTCGAAAAAGATAAAAAATGGATAAGAAGCTCTGAAGGTGGCTGCCTTGAAGTTGATATAAATCCATCAGTATCCACTTCTTGTTTAACCGACGGTGAACTGAAACAGCTAGTTGAGTTATCTACAAAGATTGAAGATCTTTATCACTTTCCCCAAGATGTTGAATGGGCGATCAAAGATGATAAAATTTATGTCTTACAATCAAGGCCTATCACAACAGATGTGGTCTCGCATAAAGGCAGACTCTTTGTTTGGGACAACTCAAATATTGTAGAGAGCTATGGTGGACTTACAAAGCCTCTAACTTTTGGTTTCGCACGCTATGTGTATCACCAAGTCTATGTTCAATTTTGTGAGATTCTATATGTGCCACAAAAGCATATTAAGGAAATGGATTTTTTCTTAAAAAATATGCTTGGATTATTTTATGGTCGCGTTTATTACAATCTTTTAAACTGGTACAAACTGACATCAATATTGCCAGGTTACAAATTCAATCGCTCTTTCATGGAAACGATGATGGGAACGGATGAAGCCCTTGCCGACGAAATCGCGGCAAGAGTTAGGCCTCCATCATTTAATGATAGCTTTAGTTCAAAAATTCGAAAAATTATCACTGGCATGAAATTTCTTTGGTTTCATTTTTCGATTCAAAGTGTTGTTGATAAATTCCTTTCGGATTTTCTTAAAATTTGGGATGAGTACCGCCATATTGACTACAGTAAACTACCTTCTGATGAAATTTATGAGTATTACAAAAAACTTGAAGTTGATATGCTTTGGAAATGGCATGCCCCAATCATCAATGATTTTTTATGCATGATTCATTTTGGAGTTTTCAAAAAGCTAACAGATAAATGGTTAAGTCACCTAGGAAGCGGGTTTTCGAATGATCTTCTGGCTGGAAATGGAAACCTTGAGTCAGCAGAACCAACAAAGCGCCTAATTACTCTTGCCGGTGAAGTCACACAAAACCATGAACTTCTATCGTTAGTTCAAAATACTGATGCCTCAGACTGTCTTGAATTTTTACGACAATCACCTCACCAAGATTTCTATCAAAAAGTTATGCATTATATTGATCGTTACGGTTTTAGATGCATGAGTGAAATGAAGCTTGAGCAAAAAGATTTACATCAAGATCCATCGTTATTTTTTGTCTTTCTAAAAAATATCATCAATTCAGGCCAAACAGACCTAGAGCAATATGAAAAACGTGAAAAAGAAATAAGAATGAATGCAGAAAAACTGTTGACTGAAAATATATCAGGTTTAAAAAAAATCTTCTACAGTTGGTCGCTAAAACACGCTCGAAAAGCAGTTCGAAACAGAGAAAATACAAGATTTTGTCGTACAAGAATCTATGGCGTCGTTCGCGCAATGTTTTATGCTATTGGTAAAGACTATAACCTTAGAGGAATTATCCAACAACCAGACGATATCTTTTATCTTTCCTTGGAAGAGCTTAAAGGTTCACTTGAAGGTTTTAATACTATCCAGGATCTAGAAAAAGTCATTGAACTTAGAAAAAAAGAATATGAACGGTACGAAAACATGGAACCGGCACCAAGGTTTGCGACTCGAGGTCCTACTTATTGGAACAATAAACATTTTGCGCCAGAAGTAGAAATTGAGCTGGGCGATTTAAAAGAAAATGAAATGAAAGGTCTTGGATGTTGTCCCGGTATTATTGAAGGTGTGGTTAAGGTCATTCTTTCTCCTGAAGACGATTTAACTTTAAATGGGGAGATTCTCGTCACTCACAGAACTGATCCTGGATGGATTCCTCTCTACCCTTCGGCCAAAGGTTTGCTTGTCGAAAGAGGAGGTCTTTTATCTCACTCAGCTATCGTGGCGCGAGAGATGGGCCTTCCAACTATCGTGAGTATCAAAGGACTAACAAAAAGACTTAAAACTGGAATGAAAGTAAGATTTAACGGTGAAACAGGTTTAGTGGAGATATTAGAAGATGTCTGAGGTATTTAAATCATCTATATTTAAATCTCGCTATCGAATGGCTTTACTTGCTATTGCCTTAATGTCGTTAATGGCATTTTTAACTATGAAGGTGATGTTAAATAGCCAAGATAAATACGCCGAGATTATCAATATCTCTGGAAGACAGAGAATGCTTTCTCAAAGAACTGCACTAATAATTGAAAAACTTCATAACCCGAAGGAAGAAAGTCTCTTTGAGCTGGAAAAAACACTATCTGAAAACATTTTAAAATTCGAATCTAACCATCAAGAAATCATTAATAACAAAAATGGTTTCAAACTCTCTGCGGCAATGAGAGATATCTATTATCGCTATGGAGGAGTCAATGATAAGTTTAATGCTTACTTAGCTTTTTTAAATACTTCCAAATCGCAAAAACAGTTTAATCCCTATCCACTATCCAAACTCAATGAGCTTTTAGATATTCTTGACAATGCTGTTTCTTCTTTCGAAAAAGAGAGTCAAGAACTTGTCCTGTTGAGTATTTATGCTGAATTTTTCATATTTATTACAACTCTCGTGCTTTTGCTCAGTGAAGCTTACTTTATTTTTAGACCATTGAATAAGCTACTCGACAATACTATTAAAAGCTTGATTGCTGAAAAAGAAATGGCCGTCAATGCGAGACTTATCAAATCAAGATTTATCTCAAATATGACCCATGAAATCAGAACTCCTCTAAATGGCATTATTGGCAGCATACAACTGATAAAGCATGAGGATAAACTAAGCGTTGATAGTGAATATTTAGACATTATAGACAGCTGCTCAAAATCAACTCTTGAATTAATCAATTCCATTTTAGACTTCGAAAAAATTGAAGCCAATAAGCTTGATATCAATCCTGATTGGGTACAGATAAGTGACTTAATAAAAGATATTAATTTCCAGTTTATAGTTATGTCTAAGCAAAAGGAAATAGAGTTTAAAATAGAAAATCATATCTTGGAAAATTCTGAGGTTTACATAGATGCAGTGAGACTAAAGCAAATATTAATTAATCTTATTGGTAATGCATTTAAATTTACCGACAAAGGATCCGTCACATTAGTTTTTAAGTACGAGAATGATCATTTGCATATCGAAGTTAAAGACACCGGAGTTGGGATTGAAAAGAAGGATCAACAAATCATTTATGAATCTTTTACTCAAATCTATCAAAATTCAAAAAATAAAGTTCAAGGCACTGGACTTGGCTTAAATATTACAAGAAATATTATTAATCTTATGAGCGGTGAACTCATTCTTACTTCAGTTGTTGGCAAAGGCTCTACTTTTCTAGTTAATATTCCAACAAAGCGACAAGTTATAATACCTAAACGCGTCGACAGATCGAAAACAATAGTTTCAAAAGAAGCAACAATATCTGTGGATTCTCTAAATATACTTGTTCTTGAAGACAATTCAATTAATTCAATCATCATTAAAAAATATTTGGATAATCTTGGCCACCGCTATGTTTTAGTCGAAAACGGAGAAGAAGGCCTCAATCAATTAAAACAAGCTCAGTTTGACTTCATCCTCTGTGACATACAAATGCCTGTCATGAATGGAGTTGAGTTTTTAAAGAACGCTAAAGATCTTAATTTGCTAAAACAATCACAGATTTTTGCATTCACTGCGAATGCCTTAAAAACTGATGTAAGTTATTATGAAGAACTTGGATTTCATGGGACGATTCAAAAGCCTGTTACTATCTTCGATCTAAAAAAAATCTTAGAGGCATAAAAAAGCCTTCCCGAAGGAAGGCTTTAGTAACTTTATATCTTTTTATTTCTAGTGCAATTTGCCAATCTTACCTGAACCAGTAACATAGAACGTTTCGCTGCTAGTTTGGTCTTTAACTACTGTTTTTACTCTATAGCTAATATTGAACGTCGCTGCAGCAACCGGATTGGCCTTAGTACCTGTATTAGTAATGCTAACAAGCTTTGAGGTCGCAGAAAAATCATATCCCCAAGCAACTGAGATATCGTCTGCCATAACATTGACTCCAGTCAGATACTTCCCTTTACCATCATATGAACCACCCCACTGGTACACAACGGTATAAGTAAATCCAACAACAAGCATGCCAAAACCATTTTTATATTCAACTCTAAAAGATTTAGCCGATGGAAGATTCCATGACTCCATGTCTAGAGGACTAACAACTTGTCCATCTTCAGTTTTAGGCAGAACAGTGATTGTTTGCATTGAAGAAGTATTCATCACTGGACGTCCAGCTTCAACAATCTTCCAAATTTCTTTTCCAAAAGCGATAAGCTCACGTGCCTGCATAATAACAGCACCAAGATTTTTATCTCGCCCAAGCTCATTGTCTTTATAATAAGGAGTTTCAACTTCAGTAACAGTGACTTTAGAAATCTCAAAGTAAGGATCAGACTGTGAATCCAAATCTTGAGCACTAGCTGTGTAAAAATTAAATGCCATGGCCGTAAAAATTGCTATGAATTTAGTCATCTCTTGCCTCCCTTCAGGTAAGAATTACATGTCGGCACAATAGTTTTTTCACGGTGCATGGTCAACGTGTTAGAGTATGAAAAAATCTTACATCTACCTAATATTTTACATTAGCTTGAGCTAATACTTTAATTTAAATTCAATAACTTATAACCATAAACGCTTAAAGTCATTTTTACATGGGCCATTTCCTTTCATTGTGCAGCGCGCTATATTGCTACATGCTTAAATTTGCACTTATTCTATCCATTTGGTTAACGACACTTTCGTCTTACGCCCAAACTCAACCAGAGCCGATGCTCAGATGGCTTCCCCTTGGCCTACCTCCGCATATAGAAAAAGAGGCTAGAGAGGCGCAAACAAGCTACGAAAAGATTCATGGCTACCTTAAGAAGAATTTTCACAAACTTGTCGACTCAACCAGTAACATCTATGTCGAGTCTGAAGAATTTGGCATTGATCATTTAGTCGTCGCAAAAGTTGTTTTCGGTCTGCAACGAAAAGTTGAAAAGAATCCGTGGCCTACAAGTGATGCTGATCGCTTTCTATTAAAAGATGAACTTACAATTGGATTTAGATTTGGAGCGGGACTCGTTGTCTTTGGCGATATCGGCTATATTAAAAAATATACATTAGTGCAGCCAGTAGCTAGCCACCGTGAAGGCATGCTCGCCAATGACTTTATCATTAATCTCATGCTCCCCTTTCAAATTGAATCTCAACGTTTGCCTGAAAAATATGTTCTTATGACTGAGGGATACTTGGAAGGCCGCGGTCGCTTAAAATTAGGCGGCGGGATTATGATCAATCCATTCGTTCATCAAACCAGCTTTTCAAAAGTAGAACTTTCAAGAACCTTTATTGATAATAAAAATCCTGAAACAATGAAAGTCTTTGTCGATGAAAGTGTCTATAAAGAATGGGGTCAGCTGCTTTATGTTACAAATGGCTTTTTATCATACTCGTTATTAAAGGCAGATTATAAGTTTGGACAAAACAAAAGATCATTTTTTGAAATAAGAAAGAACCTGCCTGAATTTAAAGAAGTTTTATATCGACTTACCGTTAATAATGACGTTGAAATTCTAAAAGACTATGCAATTGATAATTTTGCCATAGATCACTTCAAACAAAAAAGTGCAAACATCTCTTTATTCGGACTTTATTCATCAAGATCAAGAAATCGATTTGATGCCATTGAAGAATATTTAACTGATGCAAACGGGGAAGTTGCCCTGGTTAACGAGCAGTACCAATCTGAAAATGAGCGCGAAAGAAGCTGGTTTAGCTTTATTAGCGGAGAAGAGTTTTTTAGCAATATATTATTCATGGCCTACAAAGATAATGATCAAATTGAAAGACCGCACGCAATTTTAACAAGCAGAATAACAGATAAAAATACCAGCCTTAAAGAGCTCGAAAGCAAATATATTAAAAGTATTAATCAAATTTCACTTAACCAAAGCTCAATTGAAATAGATGAAGCAATGAGAGACGTCTTTAAAAAGGATAAACCTCGAACATCTTTAGATATGAGAATTATCTTTGATGAAGTTGCTATGAATACTCTTTTAAGAATTACAGACAAAGACTTTTGGCAACATGTCTATAAAGTAACTGACACAACTAAGGAGCGCTGGGACCTAGCTCTAGAGTCAAATTCTTCAAGTTTAAGTTACAGAGACGAGCTTCGCCCACTAGCAAGAAAGCTAAGATCAATATCAAGTGATTTAAAAAGAATTCAACGATGTGAAGACAGTGAATGTAGAATGAAAAAAATGTCATCGCTCTTAAGAACATCTTTATATGTTTCTGGCGGAACCTTTGCCTCAGAAGTACTAGCAATTATGCATTCAATGTTTAAAGGTCATGTTCAAATAGAAGCAACATTGGGCGTGATTAATGACGATCGTTATATCAATTCATTTTCATGGGATAATAAAATCAATATTGCTGTTCCTCAAAAATACTATCGCTTTAATTTTCAACGTGCAGTTGAGATATTTCACCTCTTTGACGAGCGCTATTGACTTACGCGTAACTTACGCTTAAGCTTTATTCATGGCTATAACTAAAAAACAAAAAGAAGTTTTCGACTATATCTGTGACTACTCAAGTCAAAATGGCTACGCCCCCACCCAAAGGGAGATTAAAGACCATTTTGGCTTTAAGTCCTTTGGTTCGGTTCAAGCGTATCTAAAGTATCTTATGAGCGCTGGTTATTTAGAAACCGACTGGAACGCCAGACGCGGCATCACACTAGCCAGCAATGAAGAGACTAAAAATACAATTCGTCCATCTCTTGATGTTGAAGATATTCCTTGGCTTGGAGATATTGCTGCCGGTATACCAATTGAGGCCATAGAAAATCCAAGTGAAACAATTCAAGTTCCTAAATCAATGATGGTTAAAGACGGACAATACTTCGCTTTATCTGTGGTTGGTGAATCGATGATTGAAGCTGGTATTTTGGATGGCGATCTCATCGTCTGTCGTCACCAGGCGACAGCAGATAATGGCCAAGTTGTGATTGCTTTAGTTGACGGGGAAGCGACTTTAAAAACGATTAAGAAATCTAAGTCCACAATCGAGCTTATTCCATCAAATTCAAAAATGAAGTCATTCTTTATAGGGCCAGATCAAGACTTCAGGATTGCAGGCATTCTTGTTGGTCTCATGAGATCATATGTTTGATGCTGAAAGCCTCAAGTTAAAAGTTCTAAGCCAACATCGAAAAATCATACATATCGACATGGATTCATTTTATGCCTCAGTTGAAATGCGCGATCATCCTGAGTGGAGAAATGTACCACTCGCCGTAGGCGGACCTCCAGGGACTAGGGCCGTATTATCGACTTGTAATTATCAAGCAAGAAAGTTTGGGGTAAAATCGGCCATGCCCTCTTCTTTGGCCCTAAGACTTTGTCCAGAACTTCTTATTGTTCCAGGAAGAATGTCTGTCTACAAAGAAGTATCAAATCAAATTCATGAAATTTTTAAAAAATATACTGATTCAGTAGAACCACTTTCTCTAGATGAAGCCTATCTTGACGTTACAGACTCTGAGTTTTTTAATGGTTCAGCAACCCTGATTGCTAAGCAAATTAGAAATGAAATCTTTGAAGTAACGGGTCTAACGGCTTCTGCAGGTATTGCCCCAAATAAATTTCTAGCAAAGCTTTCAAGTGATTGGAATAAACCTAATGGTCAATTCACAATTTCACCTCAAGATATATCAACCTTTATAATAAACTTACCTTTAGCAAAACTTCCTGGGATCGGAGCTAAAACGGCACAGTCACTTGAGCGTCGAGGTTTTAAAACTTGCCAAGATATTCAAATAATCGACTTGTTCACCCTACGTAAGAAATTTGGCAATTATGCTCACCGGCTGTTTGAGCTTTCTTTTGGCTACGACGATAACGAGGTCATTACCGACTGGCTTAGAAAGTCTCTTGGCGTTGAAGAGACATTCCAAGACGATCTAGAGATTGAAGACTCTTTATCTCAACTAAGTGATATCTATCTCGAACTTGAAAGAAGGTTTGATAAATTCAAACTTAAACATTTAGATGCTTGTGCTCATAAGCTCTTTGTTAAAATTAAAACCCATGACTTTAAACAGCATTCCTTTGAGCGTGTCTTAGACAAAGATCAAAAAGATCTACCACACGCTGACGATTTTTATATAATGCTAAAAGATCTTCTTTTAAAATATAATACACCCGTCAGACTGATTGGGGCCGGAATCAGACTTAGTTATGAAAATGGTCCAGAACAATTAAATCTTGAATATGATATGGCAAATTAATGATTTCAATTCAAACTTCAACCCAATTATTTTCAGCACATGAGTTTGAGTCTTTAATCGAGACTTATCGATCTTCGTTACCAAAAGCCTACAAGATTAGTGTAAGTCTAAAAAACCAAATACATCATCTTGCAGCTCTTCACGCCTGCCTCATTGCAGGTAAAAGAGTTTTTAGTGAAAATGCCTTTCAAAATGATAAAGAAAGAGTTTTTGTTAGAGAACTTTTTAATCCTGATCAAGTCATCGACATAGAACTATCTCCCCAAAAAAACAAACTTCAACAAAAACAACTCGATCCAAATTCCTTGCTTGCGATAGCAACATCAGGCTCATCCGGAAAGTCTAAGGTTGTTCTTATTAAACCCAAAGCGCTCATTGCAAGTGCTAAGGCAAGCTGTGATTTTTATCAAATTAAATCAGAAGATCTAGTACTCTCCCCTCTTCCTTTAAATCATATTGGAGGGCTACTTCCTTTATGGCGCGCCCTTGAATCAAATTCTAGACTTCGCATAGCGGAAAATGGAGATTGGGAAACGGCATTAGATGACAAGGCTCAATTTATTTCTTTAGTTCCAACTCAATTACAACAGCTCCTTCAATCAAATTTCAATATGAAGGATTTTAAAGCTGTTATTATTGGCGGCCAGGCCCTTGATAAAAAGATCCTTTTAACTGCAAAAGAAAAATCAATACCAATAAGCCTTAGCTACGGCAGCAGTGAATCAGTCGCCATTTTAAGTGCTACAAAGCCTGGCGATACTTTTAATGGAAGTGTTGGCAAAGTTCTAAAGAATCGAGACATTAGTATTATTGATAAGCATCTTTGCTTTAAAGGTGAAGCCTGCTTTTACGGCTATCAAGAGGCAGACAAGGATGTACTTCCTTTTGATGGTAATGGTTTTTTTCATACTCAAGACTTAGCTCGACTAGAAAACAATGAGCTTTATATTGATGGAAGAGCCGACTTTATTTATAAATCTGGTGGCGAAAATATTAATCCAAAAGAATTAGAAGACTACTTTCTTGATAGGTCTTCTTTAAAAGAAATTCACGTCTTACCTTTGATAGACCCATATTACCAAAATTTAAATTCTGCACTCGTTTCACCAAAGAATAAAACGACCATCAACGAAATTCTCTCTCTTAATCAAGCCTTACCTTCGTATCAAAAAATAAGATTTATAAGCAGTCCTGTGGTAATAACATCAGGCTTAAAACTTAAAGCAACTGACATGAAGGAAGCTGTTAATAACAGTTTTTTTAAATGGAATTTGTGTCAAGTCAACTCTCCAATTAAAGACAAACCTGACTTAGTTTTTTTCCATGGCTTCATGGGAAGTTCAGAAAGTTTAAAAGATTTAGCATATCAATTTTCAAATCATTTTAATATTTGGACACTTGATCTGCCTTTTCATGGAAACCATTTAAATCATCACTATAACAATTGGGATGATATTATCGATGAGATTGCGTGCTTACTTATACGTTTTTCTAATTTATGGATTTATGGATACTCCATGGGAGGGCGTCTAGCCTTAGGTTTATTAGATCGATACCCAAAACTCGTCAAAAAACTTATCCTTGAAGGCACTCATCCAGGTCTTAAAACGGTTGAAGAAAGAAAGCAAAGAATTGAATTTGAAAATGATATTATAAAAAAAATGAATAACTTCGATACTTTTTTAAAAGAATGGTATCAAGCAAAGCTCTTTCAATTAAATGATTCGCAAATTTCAACATTAATCGCTATGACTAAAAATATTCCCAAGTCGTATGAGCAAGCGCTTAAGACTTATGGTCTAAGCTCACAACCCGACTATTCTTCTCTGGTTAACAACCAAAGTATTATCGCTCTTAGCGGAGAACTTGATCATAAATATCAAATGCTTTGGGCTAACAGTCTAATTATAAAAGGCTGCTCCCATAAAGCCTCCTATCAAGATCCTATCCAAGTAAGTAAGCTCGTTTTAGATCATTTAGCCCATTAGGATTGGCAATGCTCTTTTATATAATTTCAATGACATAGTATTGATTTGTACTAGGAGAAATGGGTTTAGCCAGTTATCATTTATAATAGAATCAACATTATAAGGTGAAAACTCATGAAGTTTCTAAAGACACTTACAACATTCTCTTTGATCTTTGCATTGTTTACGTTGCATATCGAAGGCAGGGCCATTGCTTTTGCAACTTCTTATTCAGCAGAACCAAGAGATGATGTTGTCGTTAGGGATCGAGATACAGTTGACGGTGGAGAATATGTCGAAGCAATCGCAACTCCTAACGCCACTGATGCGGTTGGAAATTCAAGCAATAATACCTTAGATTATCGAGCCTCGAGACAAGAAGCAGGTAAGCTAACGATGAATCAAATCATGGTTCTTCTAATCTTGTTAATAGGACCGACGGTTGCAATTAGTTGCTTTAATACAATATCAGGAAAGCTTTTTTCAGCTGGGGCTGCTATATATCTTATTATGGAGATTATGAACTACTCCTCATATAAGAAAGCAGTTCAAAGTACTAGAGAAATGTATGCAGAACTAACAGATGATGCTGCCGTTAACACAGAACAAATTGATGCATTAGTAGCGGCTGAAAGTATGGAGAGAACAGCTGCTGATGCTGTTAAAAAAAGAGCCGGTAATACAAAGATACTTACAATTGCAATTACTGCTGCAGCGATCGCGTCATTTGCTGAATCGATTTGGGGCACAGCAACTTTTGTAACTTGTTCTGTAGGATCAGTCGGAACAGGGCTATGTGGTTGTGAAGAGGCAGACAAAGTATTGCAATCATGCTTGGGTGTTCCATGTTCGAAAGTTAAAACATGTACAGCAGTTGCTGGTGGCCTTGCTGCAGTTTGCAGTCATGGTGATGTGAACAAAAAGAATCAACCATTCAATTCACTAGATGTTTATGGTCCAAAGCTATATGCAGAATCAAACGATCAATCAGAAGATTTAAACTTCATTGAAAATTATATTAGTCAAAAAAAATCAACTACGAATGCTGCTGAAAACTTAGACTTAAGTTTTTTACCAAATTTGATTGATAGCTTTCTCAGTAGTGCCCACGCAGGCGACTCTGGACCAGCAGCCAAGGGTTTGCTAGGTTTTGGTATAGCTGGGGCAGCTCTTGGAGCGGCACTTGCCTATTACACTACTACATACTTCTCATTTTTGGACAAACTTGGAGTAGGCTGGATTAGAGGTATATTCTTTACAGTTTTAGCTGGCTTTGGTTTAGCAGCATATATGGAACTCAATAATGCAGCTAAAAAACTTAATCAAAACGCTGACATATATAAATCACTATACGAAAGACTCCTGGCTGCGATGAACTCATCATCACGCTTCGCTAATATGGATGGAATTAATAATGGAGTTCGCGATCGCATCAGAGGATATCAAGGTGTCAGAGATGAGATGAATAACCCTCCAAATGGTGCTCTTTGCTTAGTTGGCAATCTTGGTGAGCAGACAGTTGATGCTAATTGTAGTTGTCGCCAAAATAACACATGCTCAAAAGTTGATTTCTCAGCCGTCGATTTTGGTGGACAAGGTCTTCCAGGATTCTTTGGACAAACAACAAGTGGTCTTCAAACAGGTGCGAACTCTCTCTTTTCAGGAAACTTATCTGGGGCTAATGGTGCATTTGCAGGGATGGGTAACAATGCTGCTAATCTTAGAAAGCTTAATGATCGAATCAAAGGAAAAGCTATCTCTCAGCTAGATTCTTTAAATAAAGGTAAATCTAAAACTAACCTTGAAAAGGTTGAAAAAGATTTGAACAGCGCTTTGGAAAAAGTTGCTCCGCAAATCATAAAATCAGCTCAACAAAAAAATGGTTCAAATCTTGCTTCACTTGGTATTGGAACCTCTGGCTTAAGTTCAGGATTTGGTGGCAAACCAGAAGACTTAAAACCTAAAGATGTGTTAGCAAGTATTAATCAAGCGGCAGCACCTGCACCAAGCTCAGGTGGAGCAGCGGATCCACTGGCTGGATTTAAATTTGATTTCCCTAAAGATGGTGCTAGCGATAACTTAGATGCAACTGGAGCTGATGGGGCCTTAAGCCAAGGTGATGCTCTAGGTGAGTTTGAAAATAATGAAAGTGATATTAACGATAGAAAAAGCGAAAGTATCTTTAAGATCATTACATTCAGATATTTTAAATCTGCCTACCCAAGATTCTTTGATGAAGATAAAAAAGAAGAAGAAAAACCAACACTAGAATAATTCACTACAATCGGGCAGATTCACCAATTTGCCCGATTTTTAAGCTATCTTCAGATACATATTTTCAGCTACTTAACCCCTTCTATAAGAGCATTCCCCAGTTTGGATTATAATGAAAGTAACTAAAAATAGGTACTTTTATGAACTCTTTAAAAAGACTTTTCACTCATTTCATCATCTTGTGTTTTTATGTCACAAGTTTTTCGACTCAATTTAATCTCGCCTATGCTGGTGATAATAATGAGCAAGTCAGCGAAGCGAGTGAAACTACATTTACGCCAACAAAAGATCCAGGTATGGCGCACCTAGATTATACAAACTCAGAGCAAAAAATTGGTAAGCAAAGCAAAGCTCAAATGATGACTATTCTTGCCATGTTAATGGGACCATCTATCGCGATGGCATGTCTTCAACCAATTAGTAGTAAAATTTTTGCAGCTTCAGGCGCCGCCTATTTAATTTTGGAAGTGATGAATTATAGTAAATACAAAAAAGCTAGCACCAGCAATCAAGAGATGTACGCCGAGCTTGATCCAACGACGTATGATTTACAAATTGAAGCCTTTACGTACGCTGAACAGCAAGAGCTAACAGCGGCAAGCGCCTTAAAGTCAAAAGCCTCTGCTCTTAATATCTTTTCCTTAGGAATGACAGCTGCAGCTGTCATGGCAATCGTAGAAGGTGTTAGAGCGCTCATTCCAAGTCAACAAGGCAGTGACGTCTGTACTGGTGCCGTTTCTAGTATTGATTTTAATAAAGTCTTCGATCTATTTTTTGCAAGTGCCATGGCCAAGGAATCTGAAAAAGTGAGTGGAGCATTTTCGACGATGGGGATTCTATCAGGCGCCGCTGGTGCAATCCTTGCTTATAAAGGAATTGCAAAAGCCACAATACAGCCAGCTCTTAGTAACGGTTTTGTCAGGGCCGCCGTCTTTGGCGTATTTGCAGGCCTTGCCATGATGGCCAAAAGTGAAGTCAACAAGGCCAAAGGTAAAGCGGAATCCAATGCAGCTATTTATAGGAACCTTCGCTTACAGCTTGAGCGAGCACTAAATGGCGCTCAACAATTTGCAGGCATCAATGGCGTTGGAAATAATATTAGAAACACTATTCCTAGATACGAAGGCATTCGCGATAATATGGAAAACCTTAATCAAGGTGCTATCTGCCTAGTAGGAAAATTAGGAGAGCAAAGAATTGATGAAAAATGTCTGTGCGCTAAAAATAATACTTGTACTAAGACAGACTTTTCTTCAGTTAACCTAAGTTCAAACGGACTACCAGGTTCTTATGGAGATATTTTAAGTGGTCTTTCAAATGGAGCCAATTCATTATTTGCCGGAAAGACAGCGGCAGCTAATTCTTCATTTAATAATTTATCTTCAAATGCCAAATCACTTCGTGACTTACTAAATAAAAGAAAAAAAGTGGCGGATTCAATCTTTAAAAAGAATAAAGAAAAAATGCGAATGGATAAGCTAGAATCCGACATGGACAAACACTTTAATGATAATTTAGAAAAATCATTTAATAACCTTAAAGGTGACGAAAACCTTCTGGCCAAGGCCTTATCAAGTCCAATTCAATCTTCATCAAAAATTAGCGCAGATGCACTGGCTAATGCAAAAAATGGAGACACAAAAGAGCTATTAGAAAGCATTAAGACTCAATCAAAAGCACTTGATAATGATGGTGTTGCAGCTCAAAATGGTAGTGAATTTAAGTTTAACTTTGATGAAGGTAAAATCGCCGAAGGTGATGAAGCCAAAAGCAACGAAGAAATCATTTCTAATATGAAAGAATATGATCCATCAAGTAATGGTAACGATATATCAAATCGTCCTGAGGATAGTATTTTTAAAATCATAACAATGAGATATTTTAGAACCGCTTATCCAAGATTTTTTGAGTAAAAAAAAGCCGCTTAAAGCGGCTCTTTTTTTATGATTTTTTCTTCTTTGATTTCTTAGCTCCGCCTTTTTTCTTCCTAGCCTTTGCCAGCAAGAAAGCGACAACAGCTGCAGCGCCACCATAAATTAGGTAATCCTGCATAGGATCGCCCTCTCCTGTTTGACCTTTCTTCTTTTGAACACCGATATTAAGACGATTATCAGCATCAGGAATAACTGAATCACCAAGTAATTGCTCATCACCAGTTTTAAGTTGGAACTCTCCGCCTTGCTGATATTTTTTAGGAACAAATACTCTCATCGTTGAAATAATGTTTTCAAAAACTCCACGATATGAATCATAGAAATCTTTGCCAACGGAGAAGGTAACAGCGATACCTAAAGATTCTTTAACTGTAGCCAGGTACTGTGTATAGAAACCTGGAACTTCAGAAGCTAAGTGAAGTGAATCAACCCAGTTTTGGCCATTAACTTCTCTAAGTTTAATATCTTTTGGTTCTGAAACTTGCGTTTTGCCACCCGGAAGCATGAATGTTTTATTCTTCTTAAGATAAGCTTCATATTCCATCATGGAGTCTTGAGGTCCACGCTCTTTTGCAGCAAGAATGATAATGGCTTCTTTTTTTCGTTGCTCGTTAGTTGATTGGCAAACCCATTCTGTTCCTTCAAGAGCACATTCCCAGCCTGGTGGAAGCTCAAACTCACAAAACTGACTGGTAAATCTTTTTGCATTTGCAGAAAAAGAGATCCCAAGGATTAATGATGTGATAGCAAAATAATGAGAAATTTTACGCAACATGAAGCGTCCTTCGTCCTAAATTTAAATTAATGAGTCTCTTTTAAGTTTAAACCAAGTCACCGAAAGTACAAGGGTAAAAAATTACTGTCTATACCCTCTGGCGGTAAAACCATTTTGAATGACATCTGTCTGATAGGTCTGGGTAATTTTAATAATTGACCACTCTGCACCAGTTTCATAAACAATACCTGAAGCGAAAAGTTTGTTACCGCCTTCATAATCAGTCTTAAATATATCAAAGCGCATACCTTTTTCGATATCACTGGTTAAACCTTTATCAATTTTAACAAAAGTTCCTCTTGGTGAGACTTTATTAACGGTGGCTTCGGTATCGTATTCTTTAAACGTATTAAGACGTTTTTGCGCCGTTGTCGTGCCCTCTGAAGACCAAGACAAACTAGCTAGTAAAGTCTGACCTTTATCCGTAGAAATGCCGGAAATAACCTGCGAATAGCCGAGTCCAATTTTCCAAGTATCAAACGCTCTGGTGGCGCCAATAAATGGTTCCATTATCTCTCTATTAATTGAGTTATATAGTCCAGTCACACCAGTAGGAAGACGGGGTTTTTGAGTTGGATTATCTGTAAACTCATCGTCTCCCATTGAAGTAACACCCTTAACACCACCAGTAATCACCCAACGATCAAAAATCCAAGCCGCTTCAACTTTCCAAGGAATCTCCATCGCAAGATGCTCTTGTGGCATCCTTAAACCAACACTCAAACTATAAAAGCTGGTACGGGTTTTTGAGAACGTTATATGAGCAAGTCCTTCAACAATCTGACCATCATCACCTAGGACTAGTTCAGACGGTAGGGCCTGACCAACAGGATAAAATTGATTGGAATAAGCCGTCTTAGCAAATGAAAACTCAAGGGCATAATACCAATGCCCAATCGGATCGAAAGAGTAATGGGCCCCGCCAAGGACTCGTTCAACACCTGAACTTGAAAGATCTTCATTCGTCGTGCCATTAGTTGAGCTATTTTGTCGAAAAGAAATTCCAGCGAAGAAATGTAAACTTCTACCGTAAGAGTAGCGTCCTAATAAGTTTAGGTTTGATTCTGAGAAAGAACTTCCTTCAGCTTGCTCGACTTCATTGCCATCAAAATCAAAAACGGCCGACTGAGTAAAATGTGAGCCGACTAAATCAAACTCATAGGCTCCATCATTCATTGCCTTTGCTGGTGGACGATAGGCCGAGCTTTTTGACCAAGCACAAAACGAAAACAATAAAATTGTTAGAATACTTAATAACTTCATTCATAAAGAATAGTCGGGTTACTAAAGCGAATCAAGAAAGTATTACTAGGCAGCTTTTTTATGAATATCTGAAACTTGGTCTGTTTCACTTAGAGGAAGCACAACCGTTGCACTCCAAAATCCATCCTCAATGGCAAACTCAAATGTGCCACCATTATCAAGACAGAGCGACTGCACGGATTCTAGGCCAAGGTGATCAGACTGATCTATATGATCAGCAGATAAAATATTATCAGATAATGCGTACTCAAGATCTTTTGAAACGGAATGAAGATGTCCCATCTTATTTTTAAAAATAATTGTTAAATTTGTTTCTTCAGCATCAAACTCAAAAAAAGCCTCTTTTGGATGTTGTTCCGCTATATTTTTAATGAGATTTGTACAGACTCTTATAAATGTTGGGTAATGAACAAAAAGCTTTACACGAGAGCGATCAAATTTTGTTCGATCAAGCTGACCTAATTGTGAGATTTTTATTTCAATCTGATGTGGTAACAAACTGTGTATCATGCGGTGAAAGCCAGACAAGGCAAAATCAAGCTCAACCCAATTAAGCGTTGAAAGTAAATTCTTATGCTTAAATCCAAAATGATCTGAAACCAAAGATTGCATTGATTTTACTTCATTCATTAAAGCGTAGATTTCATCTTCTTGCATTTGAGCATCGGTGCTAATTTTTTGCTGTAAAAATAAATTCAAGGCATGCGTGTGATTAATAATATCGTGAAAGAACATACGATCTTCTTTTTGACGATCCTTATCCATACGCCATCGATAGTTTCCATGGCCACGCTTTAAGAGAGAGCTTATTAGTGACTTATTTTCACGCCTGACTAATGTCGAACCCCAATAAAGGGTTCCTACGCTCCAGATGACAAAACCAGCAATGCTAAGTAAATCAATTGTCTTCCAGGCTAGATTTTTTTGAATTGTCATAAACAGGAGATAAAAACTTACGCCAACTAAAGGTGGAATTAGGTCTTTTGAAAAAATCCCTGTTTTAAATTCACGCTCACTTGTAAGCATGGTGTAACAAGCGGCTAAACATGGAAAGACGGCAAGATAAATCATCGAGGTTGCTTGATACTCAAAGGCGCATCCAACAAAGAGACTAAATTGAGTTAACAGTAATCCTGCAAAAGGCTTAGCATCAGACAATGTGCTTCCGTGACCTAGGCCATGACAAAAACAGCTATAATTAACGGCGACAAGGCTGGAGACAAAAAAACTATTGATCAAAAAGTTTGATTGAGTCAGTGCTAAACCAACCCATAAAAACATAGAGACACCAAAACTAAGCAACAGATAGAGATCTATCATATGAATTGCTGTTAATTGATGTCTGGCACGAACCATATAGGGCCTCAAAGCGAGACCCTATTTGTTATCTTCTATTTTACAGGAAGATAAAGTGCTTTTGCGCCAAGGGTCTCTTCAATACGCAGAAGCTGATTATATTTTTCCATTCGATCAGAGCGACTAGCAGATCCAGTTTTAATGTGAGCGCAGCCAGTAGCGACAGCAAGATCAGCAATAAAACTATCACCCGTTTCACCTGAGCGATGAGAGATAATGGCCTTGAAATTATTTTGGAATCCTAAATCAATCGCCTCAAACGTTTCAGTTAAAGTTCCAATTTGGTTAACTTTCACTAAAATTGCGTTGGCCAATTTATTTTCAATTCCATGCTTAAGAATCTTCTTATTCGTAACAAATAAATCGTCACCAACAAGAACAGTCCTCGCGCCAAGTTCAGCAGTAAGCTTTGCCCAACCACTTTCGTCGGCTTCATCTAAGCCATCCTCTATGCTATAAATCGGATACTTTGAGGTAAGAGTTGAGTAGTAAGTGATCATCTCTTGGCTAGTCAGTGACTTACCTTGCATTAGGTACTTACAATCTTTGTAAAATTCACTAGCAGCCGAGTCAAATGATAAGGAAATATCAATACCAGGCTTATATCCTGCTTTTGTAATCGCTTCTAAGATGAGATCTACGGCTTCTTCATGCGACTTAAGATCTGGGGCAAATCCACCTTCATCACCTACGTTAGTTGAGTGACCAGCTTTTGTTAAAACTGACTTAAGCGCGTGAAAAACTTCAACGCCGGCACGAAGGTTTTCGCTAAAAGATTTTTTCATATGCGGCACGATCATGAACTCTTGGATATCAAGATTATTTGAGGCGTGAGAACCACCATTAATAATATTCATAAGCGGTGAAGGAAGAACATAATCTCCCCCGTGCGCATTTGGGCAATGAAGGTCTTCTTTCAAATACTGAAAAAGCTCTTTGCCAGCATCAAGGGCACCTGCTCTGGCACACGCCATACTGATTCCAAGCATGGCATTGGCGCCAAGTTTAGACTTGAACTCAGTTCCATCGAGTTCAAGCATGATTCCATCGATAAGTTTCTGTTCAGAAACTTCTTTACCAATTAAAGCCGGAGCTAGAATTTTGTTAGCGTTATCAACGGCCTTCATGACAGACTTGCCACCAAAACGAGAAGCATCACCATCTCTAAGTTCTAGGGCTTCTTTAGATCCAGTTGAGGCTCCAGAAGGCACAGCTGCTCTACCCATATTGCCTTTTTCTGTTGTGACATCAACTTCAAGAGTTGGATTTCCACGTGAATCAAGAATTTGGCGTGCAAAAATTTTGCTGATTTTAGACATAAGAGCTCCCTTTAAAAATAATCAACGAATCCTAACCGATTAGACTTACTTTTTGCAGATAATTCCACGGCCTGTGCTGCCATGGATCAGTGACTTTTCTTCTGTAGCTAAACCCGTTAGTGGAGGAATCAATCGGTGCGGAATATGCGAACAATGAGAGTAAACGCTCTTTTGTGCGTCTAGCAATAGCTTCACCAGGAAAGAGCGTCTTTAGGCCTGTTGCTGCTTCAATCTGACGCATGACAAGTGGGTAGTGGGTACAACCCAAAATGGCAGAGCTAAGACTTGGCTGACTTAGCTTTAAGTTATGAATGAGCTCTAGCTCGGCCTTAAGTTCGACCTCAAAATCCCCTTTTGTCATCTCGTCGTGAAAATAGGATTCAATTAAGGAAGCTAGTTTTTTACAAGCAAAGATATTTATCAAAGAAGTTGGATCAAGACGGCCCTTTAAATCTAAAAAACGTTTAGATCTTGCAGTGGTTTCAGTCACTAAAACAACATAGTCTTCATTGGGAGATTGCCTTTGGTTTAAAACGTTAAGATAAGGCTCAATTCCAACAAATGGGATTTCAAAGTTTGCACGTAAACTTTCAATCGCCTCAGCTGTAGCGGTATGACAAGCGACGACAATAAGATCGACTTTTTCTTTTAACAATTCTTGCGTCAATAAATGTAAGCGCTCTTTTAAAAAAGAAGTTTCTTTATTACCGTAAGGTGCATTTTCTTGATCGGATAAATAAAAATAATGCTCAGCAGGCATCATTTTATAAAGCTCAGCTAATACGCTAAAGCCCCCTACTCCTGAATCTACAACTCCAATCCTCATGGCCCTATTTTGAATCGACAAACCTTGCCTGTAAAGCACCTAGCAATTATGATCGGCGACATGAAAAATAGAGTTAAAGTTCAAATTGAAGGGTCTAAAGTTTTTACGGCGACAATTAAGCTTACTGTCAGTGATATGAATTATGGCAACCATCTTGGTAATGATCGCGTCCTAGCTCTAGCTCAAGAAGCAAGACTTCAATGGTTGTCCAGCATCGATGCAAGCGAACTCAATTGCAAAGGCGCATCACTTATTATGAGTGATGCCATGGTTGAATATAAAAGTGAAGGTTTCAGACAAGATACTGTCGAAATTAATGTCTTTTTAGACAATACACATCACTACGGCTTTGATCTTTTTTATGAGATGAGCATTAATGATAAATTGATGGCAAAAGTGAAAAGTGGACTATTGTTTTTTGATTATGAAACCAGAAAAGTGGCAAGTGAGCCAGATCAGTGGAAACAATATTATGCTCAACTGGTTTAAAGACCCAAGCCAAAAACTTCTTAAGTGGAAACAAGATCACAAAAATACTTGTGAGCTTCATCTTTTAGATTTTAATAGGCATCAATTTAGAAAAAGCAGCAATGTTATTCACCTTGAGCGAAAAGGGCCAAAACTTCAGGTTATTGATCTTTTGCCACATTCAAAAGAAATCATTTTTGAAGGTGATGAGGCTAATTTCATTTTAAAGACAGATGAATGGAAAAATGAAGCAAAACATCTTATTGAAGAACATTTTAAAAATAAGATCAATGAATTTACCAGCTTTGCGAAAGAACATATTCCAGATCAAGGCGATCCCGCCAATGAATTCAAGGCCCAAGAATGGCTAAAAACATCGCTTATCGTTTTAAATAATGCTCTTGATGCTAAAACAAATGAACAAACAATTCAGACGACAATTTTCATTGGTCAAAAAGAGAACCGATTTGAAATAAGAGTGATTATTTATAATCTTGACTTAGCTTTTAACTATGATGCCAAGATGAAAGCACTAGTCGTGACGTGCTTTAATAAAAAAGATGCTGCTGAATTTAACTACAGTAAACCAGATCTAGAAGCTGTCTTTCAAGTCAATGCCTTTTCAGTCATTGACAGTGCTATTGAGTTAGTTCGAAAAATATCGATCAAGATTCTTGAAGAGGTATAGATGAAAAAAATTATAGTTCTAATCTCGCTCCTATGCTTTAGCTCAGTCTTACTAGCAAAAGACTGGGTCATTAACGACCAACACACACAAGTACAGTTTAAAATTGGTTATATGGGAGTCATGGAAGTCTCAGGACTTTTTACAAATGTTAGAGGCAAATTTAGTCTCGACGAAAAAACCATGAAAGCTTCAGATATCATCTTTCAAATCGCCACAAAGTCTGTTCAAACACATAACGAGAAAAGAGATCGTCATCTTAAGAAAAGTGATTTTTTCTATGCTGCTCAATTTCCTTGGATAGAAGCAACTCTTGCTTCAATTGATTTAAATCATAAAAAAATCAATACGACGATAAGTCTTAATATTAAAGAGAACCTTAAAAATCTTCCAGTCGTTATTGAGGTTATTGGTATTAAAAATGACCCTTGGGACCAGAGTAAAAAAAGTCTATTTTTAAAATTGAAAGGCGAAATCAATCGTAAAGACTTTGGTTTGAATTGGAATAAGACTTTAGATAACGGTGATTTACTAATAGATAATAAAGTAGAATTTTCTGTTAATATTGAAGCTAACCCTAGTGATCAAAAACTGGCTTTTTCTAGATTCTTTTTACCAACCGGACAAAAAACAAAATACGTTCAAACAGAATCAAACAGCCTGCCTATCGATTCAATCGAAGAGATTACTGAAGAGGAAGCTTTAAAAACTGCTCCAGAGACAACACCCAAAGATCATACCAATCCAGCATCCTTTATTATTGGTTTTATCATTTTTATTGCAATAACGGTTCTATCTATCTATCTCAAGATTAAGCTTCAGTTTTTTCTTGAAAAGAAAAAAGAGCGATCAAAAATTGTAAGTGAAATCATTTCTGATCTAGTTTTGCTTTTATTTGTGATTGTGGCGTTTATGTTAACTGCCCCACTCATGGGCTATGGCAAGTAATTCATCGAGGAAGGCAATATAGTCTTTATACTGACTTTGGGGATTAGCAATGACTAGCCTAAAAAATGGCGTGTCATTCTCCCAAGAAAAGTTGACCATAAACTTTCCATCTTTAAGTAAGCGCTCTCTTAGCTTAAGATTAAAGTCATTAATTTCTTTTTGATTAGCCTGTTTTTGAGGAAGGACTTGAAAGCAGATATTTAGAAAAGTGGGTTCAAAAAATAATTTATATCTGTCATTTTGATTAATATAATTGGTTAACCTTTTTGCAAAATCAAAATGTTGATCCATTAACTTTTCATAACCTTCATCACCAAGAGCTCTCCAAGAAAGCCATAACTTTAACGAATCAACTCTTCTGCCACATTGAAGTGACTGAGGCCCAGTATCATAAGACTTATTTTCATAATCGTGAAAAATATAAGTATTGCCCCCACCATCATGAGACTCACGTAGAACCCCTGGTTTTTTAAATAAAATAAACGAAGCAATAAGTGGTATGTGCATGAGTTTATGCGCATCCCATGTAAACGAATCAGCTAACTGGGCACCCTCAAGAAGATGTCTATGTGTTTTAGAAAGAGCGACACTTCCACCCCATGCACCATCCACATGAAACCATAATCCATATTTTTTACAAATATCATTTAATTCTGTAAATGGATCATAAGCTCCCTTTACAGTTGTCCCTGCTGTTGCACCAAGAAAAAATGGTATTTTCCCCGCTTCAAGAGATCTTTTGATTTCTTTTTCGAGTTCGGCCGCAATCATTTGTCCATTAGCATTTGAAGCAACGCTAATCAAATTGTCAGTGCCTAGACCGATGATATTTGCGGCCTTTGAAAATGAGTAATGCGCCTCTTTAGAGCAAAAAGCAACAAGTCCTGAAGGAGCTCCTTTAGATTTTGAATCAGAAAATTTAGTATTACGTGCTGCAAGCATAGCAACCATGTTGGCGTTTGAGCCACCGGTGAGCATAATTCCTTCGCCGTTTTCATGAGCATCAGTAAAGCCCACAAGGTGACTCATTTTATTAACTAAGGTTTTTTCAAGTAGAGTTGCAATGGGTGAAATTTCATAAGTCGCCATTGAAGTGCTAGTCAACGCTGTTATGACTTCACCAACAAAAGACCAAAGATTAAAACCCCCGTACAGCTGATTATGAAAATTTGCGTGGCCTGTACGAACAGATTTCTCTAAAAAGTATAAGATATCTTTTTCAATCTGCTTGTCACCAACAGCGCTTGAAATATTAAACACCGAAGAATCAGAAAGCTCTTTGGCATTAGTATAATTAACGACATTTGTATCGCTAGTAAGGCTATTAACGTAGTCGATAATTGTTGCGTCAAGAAAGCTTAACCATTGCTTCACATTCGCGTCGGATAATTTTAATAAATCGTTCATATAAACCTGATTTGGAAAAGTTATACTGAAGAATGGTCACTAAGATAGTTAAAAAAATCTTCATTGGTCAAAGATTCATTTGTAAGATCACTAGACTTAGGATGATCCTTCCAAAATTTAAGGATTTGAGCAAATTTTGAAGACTTAAAATGCTCATCAAGTGCGTCAAAGAGATAAACTCCATGCTGGGCGGAAAGAGAGACCTTAAAAGCACCTTGAATATTTCGGTAAGCTTTCCAAGGTGTTGAGCCATTCATCAAGAAATGATGTTCTATATAATTATCACTTAGACATAAAAAATTATTAGGAATTAATGCGTAATAACTATCACGATAATCACTTGAGCTTTTAAGAAGTTTATCTGAAATAAATTTTGTCTGGGCTCCAAAAACGTCAAAGGCAATTAAGCTTAGATCAAATGCTGCGTTTTGATCTTTATAATCCGTCGTAAAATAGTGATTTTCTCTTATGGGTAAATGTAAAAGAACTTCAAGATTATTTTTAGAGGCGAAATCTTTAAGTGAGTTAAAGTGCTCTAGGGCCTGCTTTGAATTAATAAACGCATTGTTCACAATAGTACTTACAATTAATCTCTTTTTACTCATCTCAAGACGATAAGCTCCCTTTGGCTCATGAAAGTAATCGAAAAGGATTACATTTTTAAGCCAAATTTCAGGAAGAATAAAACTGAGACTTTGATGGATTATAAATTTTTGATCAAATTTTAGGGGGTCAGGATTATTAACGACAAACTCAAACAAATCCAATGCTCCATCACGAAGTAGAACGACAGGATAATGATGACCTTTTTTGGTGAGTTCTAAATATATCTTACTAAAAAGTGGATTGAGTATTGAGTAATAATTATCACTATAAGGAGCCAATGCCCAAATTCTATTAAGTTTAATATTATTGTAAAACTCTGATGGAATATTAGAAGCTCCAATATATTTAAAGATATTGGACAAAGGAGACTTAATTAAATCTTTCTCAATGGTTGCTATAATAGGATTCATAGATTGTCTTAAATTGTAAGTTATAAGAACCAAATGTAGAAACATCTACAAAAGGTGCATAAGGATTTTGATCGAAAGATTTTTCAACCTTTATAAAGTCCTCGCTAAATTGAGTAAAATTAAAGTTAGCATTAAAAATTGCGCTCAATTGATCACGAGAAGCCAATTTATCATACTGAGCGATAACATCTTGTTTTAGACTCGTTCGTTGGTCTTGAGATAATTTATTATTTTCCTGAACTAAAGAAATTAAAATTTTCGCGCAATTGTTTAAATTAACCTGATGAAATGGTGAATCTTTTACCAATGAGACATGTTTTAAATAGTCCGGGAAATTAAACTCAAAATGAGAACCCCATTCACTTAAAACAAGTGGAAGGCCCATACTGAGTAATTTCAGCGCGCTGAAATTAAAATCTTCAGAGTCAATTGAAGTTGGAAATACTCCCCAATCACTTGAATCAATGACTAATTTCTCATTAACATCTTCTTGTTCACCAAAATAGCGAACAAAGCTTTGAGCATCTAAAGAATCTACAATCATTTGCCATTGTTGAAAATATTCATAATTTAATTGCGTTTTTCCAAGAAGAGGCACAGCAATATCATCAAAACGTCCATAGACCCAAAGATGTATTTTTAAGTTGAGCAAAGTGCGAAGCTTTATCACTAAACGAGTAAGCTCAAGAAGATTAGATTGTCTGGTTATTGGGCCATGGTATAAAAACACTATTTCATCTGAATTGACGCCAAGCTCATTTCTAAAAGTTTCTATTTTATCATTTTCAAAAGCAGATAAACTTAACTTCTTCGTTAAAGATAATGGTAGATGAAAAACTTCATTTATATTAACGAGCATTGTCTGAACTAGTTTCTGATGACTTTTAGAGGCGACGACAAATTTTACATTTCTATTTTTAATATCAAAAGAAAGGTCTTTCCAAAATTTAGTTTGGAAAATAAATTGTCCATCCAAATGAAAGATAATGGATGCTTTTAGTGGAATGTTTTTAAGATATGCTTTTACAGATTTAAAGGAAGAAGTCTTTATTGGCAGGAAAATATATTGATCAAAAATTTCTTTAAATTCAGATTTATCTGCGTTTAGTAAAAATGATGTGCATTTAAAAGATTCATCACTCTGATAAAGCTCTTTATAAAAATCATATTTTTCAGAATCTAAAGAATCAAGTGTCCTTTGATCCGGTTCAAAAATAGCAAGTTTCAACAATCATCCCAATAAACTAGTGTTTTGAGTTGATTATAACCTGCATACGCTAAGACAGCACAGTATTTTATAGCTGGCTTTGCTCACTAATCCCATTTGAGATTGATTTGTCTTGGCTCGAGCTAGGCGTCGCATTTAAAAAGCTATCAATCGTATCCTCATAATCACGAAGCATGGCATTTTTAAGATCGCGACTATCAAGGTTGAGTACTTCTATCAGTTTTTGAATTCCTTTTAACGGAATTCCACACAATCCACGCTCAACATTAGAAATAAACTGACCATTTTTATAGCCAAGTAATTTCGAAAGCTGGTTTTGAGAGTAAAGCTGAGGGTGTTTAATTCTCCCATCTTTAACAAACTGACCAATATGCTTAAAGCTTCTAACTGTCATAAATACTCCGTTATTTTTAAGTATAGAAAAGCTTTTTAAAAGCATTTCCTACTTATCATCATACGGATTCTAAAAAAAAATGATTTACATTAAACGACAAAACGATGACGGTTGAAACCTAATTAAAACAAGGAATTAGCCTTAAATCCCCTAAATAACGTAGATTTTGATAGAACTATTCAATTTAGTCTTTCAGCATCCCGGCTATCTTTGAAGCAAAGACACTAAAAGTTGATAACAACTTCACTTTCATCTCATCCGGGCAGTCAATTAAGCCTTTTTGACCATTGGATTTATTATTTAAAACCACAAGATACCAAACTGACGTTTGTGGGTTCTTTGTCCATTTCAAACAATAATCCTGACCAATAAAACCGTGAGTCGAATTAAAAACGTGCTGGCCAAGCGAGCTATCTAGTTCATTAAAATTGGCATCAACTTCAAAGCTAAGTCCAAGTTCTCTAAGCTCTTCTTCAAACATAAAAATTTCACGATCTATTTTAGATTGAGCTTTGGCCGGATTATCTTTGATAATCTGATTCATTTTTTCTTTTAACTCGATGAGTGTCGTATTATTGGTCAAAATGCAGCTCCAGCATCGTTGGGATTTCAAAAGGGATATTGTTCCACCATTTTCTCGATACGCCAAAAAAACAATCATTTTCCAGCTGCTCGTATGCTTTAGACATTAATTCATGTCCACGTAAGCAATGCATTTTAGCTAGATCACTTTCACCCATAGACTCTTTTAGAGAACCGGCTGCGACCTTAATCAATCCTTGAACAAAGTCTTTGATGTCGCCTTTAGGCAATGACTTCCAAACTGCTTCCCACCAAACATGGGCTTCCCAATAAAAGGCATGATTAAATAAATCAGCCCCGTATAAATAGTCTTGATGTTCATGCCAATTATGAATTGTTATGACTTCACTCACGGGATCAGCAAGTGATTCACTATGCCCGCCAGCTTTTTTTGGATGTGGAGTCGAGCCAGGGCGATGAGCATAAGCAGGAAAAGATTTTTTGGTGTAACGCTGCACTTCGGGTATCTCACTGCTTTGCATTATCGTAAATGCATAAAATGATTTCAATTCTTTTTTGTCACCCCTACAATATCTGGATGTTTAGATATTTGGCCATTCTTCTACTTTTAGTCAGCTGTAGCACTACAGACCTTCAACCTCCAGTCTTCATGGTAAGTGAAGAAGCTTCGCAGCAAACGGTTCAAGACAATCAAGTTAAAACGATCCAAGCCAAGTCTACGCGCCGTCGGCAATCACAGACGACAAACTCTATTGATGCTAACGAAAGTGATGAGGCACTAACACAAAAAGAACCTCTTACAACTGAAGTCAAACTCGCAACGATCACAACTGATTATACCGAACGAACCTATGACCTCATTCTTAGTCTAGATGAAAACAAACAAGTCACCGCTATTAAAACCAAATCAAATAAAGGAAAGGTTAAGAACTACCCTGTCCATGTATTAAATAAGCAAATTGTTTTAGTTAAAGCAGTTGGAGTTTCTTTAGTGACATTACTATGTCGTGACTTTAATCAAACTTCTGGCTGCGCCATAGAAATTGAATATCCCTCAAACTTAACTTACGGCAAATTTTTAAGATTCGAATCAAATCTCGTTTATCAAAACGATCAATGGCAGCTTCAAAGTCAAAATAGACAATTCACTTCAATGCATCTTGTGGCCAAAAAAGTTTTTGGTATATTGATTGGAGTAGAAAGAATTGAACTACGATAAAAAAATGTCTACAAAAGCTTTAGTCTTATTATTTCTTGGTGCAAGCATTCTTGGTTTTGGCCCCATTTTAGTTCGTGGGGCCCATGAAGCTAGTGCAGAAGTCATTGCTTTTTATCGTATGTTATTTGCTCTTCCAATTTTATTTTTTATTTCAATGAGAGATCCATTCGTTGGAGAAACTAGGGCAAAACTCATGGCCTTTAGTGCTGGCGTTTTTTTATCGGCCGATTTGGCTTGTTGGCATACGGCGATCCAGACGACTAAAGTTGCCAACGCCACTCTTCTTATAGGTCTAGCCCCATTTTGGGTGGCTTTTATGAGTTCACTTTATCCAGGTCTAAGACTTTCAACTCGTTTTTTTGTAGCACTTATTCTTTGCTTTTCAGGCATGTCGATGCTCACTTCAATGACTGGATTCTTACCAACTCTTGGAAAAGGCGAGTATTTATCAATTATTGCATCCATTTTTTATGCAGCCTTCACCTATCTCTTTGCCATGGTTTGTAAAAAAATGGCTCCAATTCATGCCTTAAAATGGTCTACATTTGGCTCGGCTATTTTTATGTTCATTGTTGCCTTGCTTCGCGGTGCACCTTTAATAAACTTTCAGCAAGAAACTTGGCTATCACTGCTTGGCTTAGGAGTAGTCATTCAATCCTTAGCTTGGTTTATTATTTCAAGTTCTCTAAAACATCTGCACGCTACAGTTGGCTCTTTAGGGCTTTTAGCGCAGCAATTAGCGACTGTCGTTTTAGGCTGGATCATTTTAGGAGAGAAACTTGGAAAAGCTCAGCTTCTTGGATGTCTAATTATGATTGTAGGCATGGGACTTGGTGGACTTTGGGCGCCAAAGCCAGCAGAGATTACGAAGGAATTATCATGAATCAAAATACTAATGACATCATCATTAATCACTATAATAAAGTTGCAGAAAAATTTGGTCTTTCCCCGTCTTCAACAATTGGTGATCAATATATCAGACAGGCCGAGATAACTTTCTTTATTGAAAGCCTAAAAGCTAAAGTCTCTAACCAAGGCGAAGGTCAATCTTTGTTTGATATTGGCTGTGGCAATGGTCATCTTTTAAGTGTCATTAGACAAGAGTTTCCAAAGCTAAAACTTTTTGGACTCGATTTTCATCCTGAACTGACTAAATTAGCTCAATCAAGAAAACTAGAAAACTGTGAGATTATCCAAGGCGATATGAGAAAAGAGCTCTCCATGTTTGGTCATCATGACTTTGTCATCACTGAGCGCTCGGTCATAAATCTATTAAATAAAGAAGAGCAGTTTTGTGCCCTTAGTAATATCTCAATGATCATCAAACCCCAAGGATATTATTTTTTCAGTGAAAGCTTTGAAGAACCAAGAGCTAATATCAATAGAGCAAGAAAACAGATGTATTTAGCCGAAGATATTAATCCTTCAAAACATAATCTTTGGCTTAGAGAAGAAGATTTATTAACTTTGAATGAAAATAATATGCACGAAATTGATGGGCCTTTAGCCAAAAATCATCTATCAACTCATTTTTATATTACGCGAATCCTTCATTCGATAGCGCTTCCAAAAGGTGGTGTGGCCGAAGAATTTCAAAATTTTTTCAATACAGCTTTACCAGCAGCAGTAGGAAACTACTCACCTATTCTCTTTAGGTCTTTTGAAAAATCAAAATAAGCAAACGTGTATTTCATGAACATTGAGTAGCTAGCGTTAAGAGCAATAATTATTCCAGCGACACCATCAAGAATTCCTGCTTTTAAAAACAAGCATTCAATAAATTTCCAAAACGGTCTAAAAAAAACAGCAATAAGACTTGGTCTACCATGATCTTCAATATACTGTTTCGCTCCAAGTTTGGCGTATTTCATATTTCGCTCGACTTGAGAAGAAATTGTCGCGAATGAATAATGATTTAAACTTCCATCCAATACTCTTGGAGACTGAGACTCATGACTTGTTAAAACTTCATGAACTTTTGGTTCGCTAAATTTGGCCATAGATTTTCGATAGAACCTAGCCACTTGATCAGGATACCAACCACCAAAACGAATAAACTGTCCTAAAAAAAAAGTCTTACGATCAACGCTGTAGAGATGATGATCCGCATTTTTTAAAACTTTCGAAATAGATTCTTTTAACTCTTGCGTGACTTCCTCATCACAGTCCAAGCTCAAAATCCACTCATGACTAGCTTTTGAAGCAGCAAAGTTTTTTTGCTGTCCAAACCCATCAAAGGTTCGCTGAAAGACCTTAGCGCCAAAACTTGTAGCAATATCCACACTTTCATCTGTTGAATGATCATCAACCAAGATGATCTCGCTGGCAAAATCCAAAGATCTCAAAAGTCTTGGTAAGTTTTGTGCTTCATTCTTACAAATAATAGTAATACTTAGGTCTAATTTATTCATAATTTATATTCGCAGCCTAATTTCAACTGGTCAATCAAGCTGATTTAAGGCAATATTTTGTTATGCCAAAATCGTTCTTAAAACTTCATTACTTGCTGCAAGTTGCAAAAACTGTCACTTCGAATGATGCACATGAAAAAGATGTTATTTGGTTTAGAAAAGAGCTAGCAAACTGGTGGAACTCAATCATTCGCTTTAAATAAGTCTCAAAAACCAAGCTTTCATTACCTTAAAGAATGATTCATCTTTTAAACTATCTGGGGACCTTTCGTTTTCAGGAAGAATCTCATTGATGACTTCTGGGTCTAGCAGTTCTTGCGCTACGCTATCGATGTCCTGAACAAAATCATCTTCTCTTGGGATGCCATCACTGCTTGGAATAACTTCCGGGACCTCAATACTTTCTACTTCAGATGAATTTTGACCGAACCAAAAATACCCAAGACCTCCGGCCGAGGCTGCCATAATGAGCCACCTAGGAAGAACGGTTTTACTTTGTAAGAGATCTAGTGGTCCTCTTGAGCGTGCCAATTGATCTGCCTTAAGTAATGTCTCTGCCACTACTGGATTATTTTCTCCTGCATAGGAAACAAGTTGATTCCATACTCGCTTACTATCAAGATCATTTCTTCGGGCAAAACTAATCAAAAGTTCATTGCCTCCAAAATTACCATTTTTTAATAAAAGGTCATCGAGCTTATTGGCGATATCACCTTGCGATCTCACGACTTGATTAATAATTGGAACGTGCTTTGTTTGAGCAACTGCATCCAAAAAGAAATTAAAGACTCTGACGAGTTTTAATTTATGCATTCCTGGAATACCAACCAATAAAGATACAATTTTTTCAACAACCGCTGGTTGAGTTGCAAACTCACGAAAAACTGCGAAAAGCTCAGCATTTCTTTCATGTTTAATACGACTGATAACCGCGACACGGTGATTATCAATTAAATCTCTAATTCCATCTGTTGATAATTCATCACCAACTTCTAAAAAACTACTAAATCGAGTTCTATCTGAGTTGTACTTAACACCTAAAGAATCAAGTAAACGAGTCACACTTTCTGCGCATTCGGCCGAACAAGCTCCCGGCTCGACCAATCTTTCTAGATGCTCTTTTGCCAGTAAATATTCTTGAAACTTTTTACCAAGCTTACTTTCATAGCCAGCGCGAATAAAGACTAATTCATCCACAACTGCATCTAATGTTTGAGCTTTCGCTAGAGTTTCATCAAGCCAAAAGCGTGATGGGATATCTATACCAGCTAAGACCTGTTTAGCCTGCTCAATCGATCGAACATCAAGAGATCTGACATGTTGGAGTTGAACGTCTAGAGCTTTAATCGCCAAGCTCGAAAATTCAACTTCTCTAAAAAGTGGCCTTAACTCACGGTGAGCTGTGGCGTAATCACCAGTAAATAAATAACCGTCTAGCTTCACTAATTGTCTTTTCATTTTTTCATGAATGGCAGGCGATTTATTTTTTCTTAAGCGTCTAAGGTATGAGCCAGACTCTTCAATTTTATTTAAGCGAGTCATGAAACGAGCATCGTTTTCAACTAAGATATTACTAGTGACGGCTTTTCTAATTCTGAAACGATTTAATGTATCAAAACAATTGGCGTAGAGTTGAGAGGTTAATAGGCTGGCGCAAAGAAGCCAGTATAGAGCTAATTTCATAAGAATTTATCGGATAAAAGTGAATATTCTTGACCTTTTTACCTGCTAGGATCAATTTAAATGCATGAGTAGTTCTTCTTGGATTATTGGTTTAATCCCACTTTTGGCCTTTGCTATCGCTGATACATTTTTCGGCCTTAAAACAGGTTTAATCGCAGCACTAGTGTTGGCACTCATCGAATGTGTTTGGAGTTGGGCAACGTTTGGAGAACTTGACCAAATAAGTATCGTATCTCTACTGCTAATATTATTTCTGGGTCTTTTGGCCTGGAAAAAGAAATCACCTATTATTTTTAAGATCCAACCAAGTCTTATTTCATTTTTTCTAGGAGTTTGGTTGATCGTGTCTTGGTTTATGGACGAGCCGGTCTTTGTTGCCATGGTAAAAAAGTATGCTGCAATGCTACCAATAGATATTCGCCGTAATATTCAAAATCCGCAATATTTAGCATTTATTAGTCTTACAACGCTGACCACTGGCATAGGAATGCTCATGCACGCCTTTGTCACTGGCTATGCAGCTTTTAAACTAAATAATTGGTGGTGGATAGCAATACGCGGCATTGGATTTTATCTTTTCGCATTTATTGCCATGTTATGCGCAAGAGTGATGATTAATTAATTATACAAGAATACTAGTTGATTTCATTGGATTTTATGGCATCATCAATCCTGCACTTGGAGGATTAATGGAAATCGTGAAAAAAACGAAAACTTATACCGTAATTAAAAAACGTTCAGGCCGTTATGGTGTCCTAGGCGCTAATGGCAAATGGATTAACGGTAATGAAAAAATCAAAATCCTTTTAGACGAAGGAATCATTAAAGTTCCTGCACCTAAAGCACCAGAGAAAGTTGAAGAATCTTCAGAAGATTCACAAGAAGCAACTGCTCAGGCTTAATAGATAATTAATAAGTTAACGCCTCGCCTCACTTTAAGTGAGGCGTTGTTGTTTTTACGCACAAGTTTCGATACTATTTTCCTTCTAACCACACGGAAGTAGGTGAAAGCTTGAAACTCTTTTCAATAAAATATTTCTTATTCCTTTTTCTTTCACTTAGCTTCCAATCAGTATTTTCAAAAGTACCTCTTGGTGTAAATCCACGTGTTGCCAGTGAAGCTGCCATTCAAATTGATCTTAATGGAATCCTAACAAAGGCGAAGTTTGAAAATAGTTTTATCAACTTCTCTTTCAATGAATCCAATGCGAGCAATTTAGGAAAAATAATCTGCCATAATGATAAAGTTGAAATACAAATCAATGCCAAGCCAAGTGAATGGTCATCAACATTTTATCAAGGCCTGCAGGAGCTTGGTTTTTTATTTCCCCACCCAAGAATTCAACTATCTCCGACGAAAGAAAATGTTTTGGCATTATGTAATTCTCAATATGAATGGAGCCCTTCATTTATTCATCGTGGATTTCATTTACATACTCTCCACTCAAACGAATGGGTTCATGGCTTTTTGATGGAGAAACCTAAGATTGCTTTTGAATTAGTTCGCTGGCTCGCGCGAAATGGTCAAAATGTGATGGACTTAAATCTCTTAAGAGATGATCTGTCAGATATCTCGAGAAGATTAAAAGCTCCATTCAAACTAGCACAAGACTTAGGTATTAACGTTGGCGTATCGATTGGAGCGGCCCTACAACAACAAAACAGCTTCAAGCTTATCCCACTTAGTTCAGCTGTTACCGGTATAAGATCAGAAAAATTATTAAAGAAAAATCTTAAAGAGTTAATGAATGCTGTTGATTTTGATTTTCTAACAATGGAAGCTGGCACAAGCGAATTTACATCTGTTAACTATGAAGCAGCTTTGGACTGGATTGAAGCTGCAAGAGCAACCCTCGATCAAAAGAATAAAAAATTAATGATCAAGGTGCATGTATCAACCAATCAAAATGATGATTTTTATGGCAACTTCAACTTCCTGCCACAATATAGTCATCCAGAAGTTGGAATACTTCCTCATACCGTAATGTTCTATGGTCTTTGGGATAAAGAAGTTCCAATGTACGGCAATGAAGACTTTTCAAGCATGCGCGAGTTTACCCTTGAGCAAAAAAATATTCGTCCAACTTGGTATTATCCTGAAACAAGTTACTGGATTTTAATGGACATGGACGTTCCATTATTTCTTACAGATTATTTAGTTGCTCGCGCTGATGATATGAAAAGATTATCTGAGCAAAACGTAGAAGGACATTTTAACTTCACCACTGGCCATGAAGTTGGCTACTGGCTTATGGACTGGAATGTCGCTCTGCTTGCCAACAAAAAGCATCGTTTTGACCCAAAAGCGGGACTCAAACTGTTAGGTGAAGACCTTTCGTGCTGGAAAAATATTATTGATTTTCAAACGAAGCACTTTAAAAAGAATCAACTCATTTCGGTTCTTTCGTTTCCAAATCTGCAAGATGAGTTTAGTAGCACTCATCGCATTCACGAGCGAAATACAGTTAAAGAACTTTCCAAAAACCCTGAATTACTGCGCCAAGAACTCGAAAAGCTTGAGTTTGCTTTAAGCGAAATGCCAGACCCAAGCTGTATCAAAACTGAAGAGCTTAAAACGATGATTACAATTACTAATGATCGTATCAAGCACGCCTGGCTCACAAGACTTGCCCTCAGGCATAAGAAGAAGTCTTATCTACGCGAACAGTTTATCATGCAAGCGGCAAGTGTCAGAGAAAGTGCTAAACTCTATATGCTAGATTTTAAAGATAAATTCGAGCGCTATCCTGAGGCTAATCTATTCGATAGGAAAAGCCCCAACCCAACCAGCTATAGTTTTGGCTACGTCTATAACTCAGTCAGTTTGAATTATTGGGAACGTGAAGAAAAAATGGTGAAGAAGAATCGCTACAACCCCTTCATCATGAATATCTATAATTTCTTAGATATTATTTTTTAATTTTCAACCTGAACATTCTTTGAAAATCTTTATCTTGAACAAACTTTTCAAGCGCCTCATTCATACATGAAGAAATCATACGAGGATTAAGAGCTGTCGCATCAAGGATGGAGCCGTTGGAAGCAGCACTGACAGCAATGACTCCATTCCACTTTGCTTTAAGATTGTTGGCAAGCTGCAAGTCAAAGGCGAATTTTAACTTACACTCAGAAACTTCACCGATTTTTCCATCTTTCTTTTCTTCAACCCATAACTCAAGAATATCTACATTCAAGTTATTCAAAGAGTTTTCGTCGACTTGAACTTCACGTGCAACTAATCCTTGCTCTAAACTTGTTTTAACGTAGAACTCAACTCCTGTTGAAACAATAATCGGTGTCACTTTATTTGATAAACCAGTGCGCCCCATACCGACACGATCTTTAATGGTACGCTTGTCTGTTACATTATTAATTTTAAAAGACAAAGGACTAGACTCGACCATTGTCACTTTTGAAAACTCTTCTAAAGGAGACAAGTTCTCATCAACAAGATTCATATTTTTACTAGCACAAGAGCTGACCAAAAATAGGGCAAAAACCAAAAGAGATAATTTCATAGTGAACCTTTAGCGACGAGAGCGCGATGGAACAAAACGAAGCGAAAGACCAACGGTCGCTTGATTAAAGTCGTTAGCTACTGGCAATCTTGATTCCAAACCAATATTAACAGTACCCATTCGTTGAATCTCAAAGTCTCGCTCTGCTCTTAAAATAATAAAATCTTCTCTAGTACCATAATTTCTATTATAGACACTGTAAACGGCTGAATAACTAGAATTTGTTTCTTGGTCCATTATCGTTGTCCCAATAGCACTTCTCGAGCCTGACCTGGCAATGGTGTACTCTCCTGTTAAGGCAGTGGTAAAACGCTCTCCATCATAAGAGATCCCGCCGTGCACATTATAACTATTGGCAAAAGCATGGATACCGCCTTGAGAGCCATCCTCCCCAGGAGTTCCTCGCTCGTTATTATAGCGACCTGATTGAATAGTGTAATCAATCTCACCACCAACGAAGGCTCCCACTCTACCATTATTATAAAGTGCGTCTAAACCGACAGTAGCTTGTGTGAACATATCACCATTAGCCTCAGGTGTTGTATCATCAACTCTGGAACTTGAGTAATAGCCTTCAGTCGATACAACCGCACTTGGTCTTAGCGCCAATGTTTGATTTTCTCTATCAACCAACGTGATATCAGGAATGTTAAATCGTCCTTCAATTTGCGCGTAGACTATATTTTGAGATAACTCAGACTCTCTCGTCGGTGATGTTGCAATTGATCTTTCATTATGGGCAAAAGCAACTCCAGCACTAATATCTAAAATTCCAAAGACATTATCTTTTTCTATATAAGTAGCGATCCCCTGAGCAATATCTCCTCGAGCTGTCTGCGTTTTAAAAACATTCGCTGTTATAACACCGTATCCGGCCTCAAGCTTAATGAGTCCAGGTAGATAATTTGGATCATCAGGAGTTCCGCCAGCAACACTTTTTAAAACCTCTCCAAGCTCTGTACGACGGGTTTCACGTACCTCACCTGTTTCGGGGTCATAGACAGTATAGTATAAACCTGAATTAATCAGGTTTGGATTAGGTGCGGGATTAGCGTTAGATGTTTCATCGGAAGAATAAAGCTCACTCCAATTAATAGTATAAACTTCCCCATCGCTTGTTCGAACTGATGTCACCTGGTGTCCACCACCGACGGTTCTATAACCTTCGATAGAGACTTGGTTGTTTTTAAATCCACAGGCCATTAAAAACTGAGAGACAGTCAAAGAGGCATCCCGACAAACTCCAGAAGTGGCCTGCATATCACCATTGGCCCGACTTCTAAGCGCATCCCATTGATTTTGAGAACTCACTACCATATTAACGTTTGGGCCATTATCGATTCTGTCATAATCATAAATTGAAGAAAGCCTAGAGCCTAAGTTTGAGGCCATGGCGATTTTATCGTGCTCCGACTTACCATCACAGGCAGCTTTAACGGCACTCATTGTATCTTCATAAGAATTATAATTTGTTAAAATCAGTCCATCGACTACTGCGCCCATCTCACGGTAACGATCATCTTTTTGGGCGTAATTTTTTGCAAGGCCATCACGTGGGCCACCCATTGTCATCATAACGGAGAAGCGCCACTTACTATCTGGATTTTCTTCAGGCACTAAACCTAAATCAATCGCTTGAGGCTCATTTGGGACATTACCATCAAGACAGGGTCCTACTTGAGAAGTTCGAGCTAATGTCAGCGAATCGACATCGCCTGCGGAAATAAGCATGACTTCGCCAAATTGACGAAAGCCCTCGTTCAGACCTTCATAGGGATCCTGAGCGTGGAGCGAAAAACTAAAAAGTAATAGAAATAGATATGAAATATTCATTAAACCTCACAGATTTATCGGTTTAACCGATAAAAACCTGTGAAAAAACTTCTCTACCTTACTCTTTTACTCGGATTTAACACCTACAGTTTTGAAAGCTGTGAGATCTCCTTTAATCATGATCAATCGTTAGATAATCTGCAAAATTTTATTGCTTCAACGCCGTTAATGAACTGTGGACAAATTCCTCGCCCCCTAACTAAGCAAGCAGCTAAAGACATACTAAAAACTTTAGCAACACAACAAAAGCTGAGGCTTGGTGATACATCCCAAATGAATAGACATGAAATTGGTAATAAATTAAATCACTGTCAGGCGAAACCGAATCAAAAAGCATTTGTTATTAATTTTGAAGGAACTGGATCATTCTCGCCAAAAACTACAGATTTAATGAAGACGTTTATGGGCTGTGTTGGTGATGGTGATTTAGGAAAAAATTTGCATTACCATGCGATACAGGCCGTAAAAGAAACCTATCATCAAAATGAAAACTGGTCAGCACTTTCAGCTGGGCCATTAAATCAAATAGCGATGAGTGCAGACTCTAACAATATTGGGTGGACGACTTTTGCCTCAGAAGAAACTGAAGTCCTTGCGGATCCACAAGACCTTAGAAATTATTCATCCATACAATCACAAATATTTCCTAGAGGAGTCTACTTAGCACTTATGTGCTACAGAGAGTTTAGACAAAGCTCCAAAGACTTAGGAATCTCTCCAAAGATTATCGTACAAGGACATAGCAGTGGAGCACGATCAAGTGTTAAGTTTCTAGAAGGTCTAAAGTCTCTTTTTCCTGAAGATAAAATTGATCTTATGCTAACCATTGATCCTGTCAAAGAAGCTCACCTAGCGGTTGGCGAAGTTCTCTCTCAAATTGCAGGTAATACAAACAGACATATCTATAACTCTATACCCTTTGTTGATGATGTAGAGATTAAGCCTCCAAACGTCTGGACAAGAAAACAACCTAAAACTCTCTACAAACCAGATAATGTTTTAAGAAGCGCTAACGTCTATCAAAATGTCGACACAGATGGATTAAAAGGACCTATTAAATTCGGCATCCATGGCAGCCCCATTCAAGGAGCTGACATCAATCAATTCATCTCTAAGGATCTTGGAAGTGATGCACACGGTGAAATCACTCGCCATGAAAAAACAAAGTCCATCATAGCAAGTGAATATAAGAAAATCGGGTTAATTCCCTGAAGGCTTATGTTCGAGTTGTTTTCTAACCATTTTAATAATGGATCCAAGAACTGGGATATGTTGGTAAACAAATTCTCCCATATCAAAATAATCTCTATGATAGATTGCTAATGTACTTTCACTATTAAATTCGATTTCGCTCACGCCATGAACGACAACTTCCTCTCCGCCGTTAAGGCCATCGACTCGCATATACATAATCCAAGTACAGAGATGGCGATCTCCATTAATGGCATCATCTTTAAATTCAAAGCGAATATCAATTACTTTTTTATACATCGCTTTGTAATATTCTTTCATTGAATTTAGACCATTGATCTGGCCTAGAGGATCTTCAAAAACAATATCTTGGGCATAGAAATTATCAAGAATTTCAGTATTTGTTGCTCTAAGATCATTAAAGACAGTTCGGATTTTAAGCGATCGCTGTTGTGTTAAAGTCAAAACAGGCTCCTGGGCATTCACGGCCGACAAAAAAATTGAGACTAAAATAGCTAAGGCTAAACGCATAATAACTCCTTTTGTAAGTAGTTTGGACTAAGAAATACCATTTGTCTTAGATACTTTCCCAAGACAATCTTTATTAGATGTGTCATTCTTGCTCTATGCCAATTACTGACAAAAAAGAAATTACCAATAAACCTAGATGGCTTAAAGTTCCCCTGCCAAAGGGTGGGAATTTTTCCAAGCTTCAATCTGAACTTAAGTCCAGAGGCCTGGCCACCGTTTGCCAAGAAGCCAAATGTCCAAATATTGGTGAGTGCTGGAGCGCTCAAACAGCAACGGTTATGATTCTCGGCGATACCTGCACGAGAGCGTGTAAATTTTGTCATGTTAAAACGGGAAATCCGGCCGGCTTTATTGATCAAAATGAAATTAAACATACGGTCGAAATGGTTTCGATGATGGCCCTGCGTTATATCGTCATTACTAGTGTTGATCGTGATGACCTTGACGACGGTGGTGCCGAACATTTCGCCAATATTATAAAAGCCGTACACGAAAATCATCCAACCACAAAAGTTGAAGTTCTTATTCCAGATTTTGATTCCAAGCCAAACTCGATGAAAAAGATAGGAGAGGCCAATCCCTTTGTGATTGCTCAAAATATTGAAACGGTAAAAAGATTAACTCATCCCGTTCGAGATCGAAGAGCTGGTTATGAGCAAACACTCAATGCGCTTAAATTTTATAAAGAAAACTACCCTCATATCGCCACAAAAAGCTCTATCATGGTTGGCTTAGGTGAAACACTTGAAGAGATCAAGCAGACATGTCTTGATCTAAGAAATGTTGGGGTTAATATCGTGACCTTTGGTCAATACCTTCAGCCAAGTCTAAGACATCTAAAAGTTGATCGATATTATAAGCCAGACGAGTTTGAAGATTTAAAAAAGATGGCCTATGAACTTGGATTCGACTTTGTTGCCTCTGGAGCGATGGTTCGATCAAGTTATAAGGCCGCTGATTATTTTGACTGGTTAGAAGCTCGTGGAAATTAATATCATCAAAGAATTGCCTTATGTTGATTATTTAGAATGGCTTGATGAAGCGAGTGAGAAAACAAGAAGCGATGGAATAACGAGATTAATGGTTTGTTCACATCCTCTGGTTTTTACAATGGGTCGAGGCGATCGACAAAATACCAATTTAGGTCTCGAGTCAAACTTCGAAAATGTAAAAGTCATACCCATTAATCGCGGTGGTGGACTTACTTTTCATGCTCCTAATCAAATTATTTTTTACCCGGTCATGAAGCTGACATCGACTTATGGTTTAAATGAGCATCTGTGTATGTTGGCCAAAACATTTCAAGAAACACTTAAACCAAATATCAATCTCAATTATAAAAGAAATCCACTTGGCCTATGGTATCAAGAACAAAAACTTGCATCGATTGGCATTGAACTTAAAAGATTTGTTACCAGGCATGGCTTGGCGTTTAATTTAAATCGCATCCCAATCGATCATTCTTTGTTAGGTGAACTTAATCCATGCGGATTAAGTGCCACAACATATACATCACTTGAAGATTTAGGCATAAAGCTGGACTGGCAACAAACAGCAAATCAGTTAGTAGAACATTTTCAAACTTTAACAAAAACTAAATTATAACAATCTTGCCCATCTTTTAAATACTTTCGCTCAAAATGCGTACGGCCAGGAAGCGTTGGTGTTGAAAGTGACTTTAGCTTTAATCCATAGTCCGCAAAAAGTTCAACACATTCATCAATATAACTTTTAATATTTGAAGCAAGTGTTAGCTCAGCGTCTTTGGCAAGTTTATCAACTAAGTGAGACAGAAACGGCATATGCGCCCAACGCTGATTTTTATTTTTTGGTTCTGGGTTTGGATAAAGAATAAAAACTCTTTGCAGTTGTTCATTTGCTACATTGTGAGTAATCCAAGAAATGGCGTCATCATGAATAGGCACAAGATTTTTTGGACACTCGTGGGATTTCCAACGCTTTTCAAATTTTAAGAATTTTTCTAGTGTTCGCTCAATAGCAATAAGATGTCGATCTGGATGGGCGATTGCATACTGAATTGGATGAAGCCCTGCACCACAGCCAATTTCCAGATCAAACTTCCCTTCAGGCGCTAGTATAGAGCTTCTTGGTTTAGGAATAAGTTCTGATTTAAATTCTCGCATGGCCAAAATCCAAAGTTTTTGGCATTATGCGTGGTTTTCAAAGGAGACGTCAATGACAGCACTGGCCCTAACACGTGATGGAAATTATCTGATGCATGGTAAGCAGTACTCTCCTGCCACTATTGTTAAGTGCCTTGAGCCTCTCCTAACTGAAACCCGCTTATCTAAACTTAATCATGTTTTATATCATCGCTCTAATCACTGCCTTCCAGTCATGGAACATATTCATGATGTGGGAAATATTAATGCCGTGATGAGATCAGCAGAAATCTTGGGTTTTCCAAAGCTGGCCAATATTCCAAGTCAAAAATTTAAATCATCCTCTAGAGTTACAAGCGGTGCAGATAAATGGGTTACCATCGATACTTATCAAGGCCCAAGTGAGTGCTATAGTGATTTAAAAAAGAAAGGCTACACTATCTGCGCAACAGCACTACGCTCAGATGCCATTCCTTTTGATCAACTAGATTTATCAAAACCTCGCGCCTTCGTTTTTGGCAATGAAAAGAAAGGTGTATCACCTGAAACGCTTGAGCTTGTTGATGAATGTACAATTATTCCAACAGTAGGATTTACTGAATCTTTTAATATTTCGGTTGCTGCTGCCATCGTCATGTCTAAGATAAGGGACTTTATCAGCGCAAATGATAGAAAGTACCTTTTAACAGAAGATGAAATTATCAACATCAAAGCAAGACAATTGCTACTACAATTCAAATACCAAACCGTTATTATGCATATTAAAGAAGATCTCTGTGTCTAATTTCTAGACACCCCTTTCTATATTACCAACCTATCTTGAAGCTTTCACTTGATATGTCATAGTGGAAGCGGGACAATGGAATTGCGCCTAACTCATCTCATGGAGGAACCTATGAAGAAAATATTATGTCTTTTCTTAATTCTATCTGCTTCTAGTGCTCAAGCAGGTTTTCTTATCGAACCTTATCTTGGTTTTAGCATCGGCTCAGGTGAAAATAGTGCAACTGTAAAAACTGAATATGATCAAAATGCCACATTTTTAGGTGCTCGCGTCGGCTACCAAACTCTAGGGCTTATGTTTGGTATTGATTACACCAAAGGCTCTGAGGCCGAGCTAGAAACAAAATCTGGCACAACAACATTCAAACAAGATGCAGATCAAAATACATTCGGTCTTTTTGTTGGTTATAATTTACCAGTCATGCTTCGTGCATGGGCGGCATATTATATGAGTACTTCAATTGAAATCCAAAATGGAGCCTCAGTTGGCGACGAGTATAACGGCAGTGGTTATGGACTTGGACTTGGTTTTACAGGTCTGCCATTCGTTAGCTTAAACCTTGAGTATAGAATGATGACTATTGATGAGTTCAAAGATCAATCAACTGGTCTTAAATCAACTCTTTCTGGTAACAGTGAGATTGATTATAACCAAGTAATGCTATCAGTTTCTTTGCCTCTAGATATCTAAAACTACTTGGGCGGTCTTTAAGACCGCCTTTTTTTTACCAGAATAATCTTCCCTAATTCAATCTAACACTCTCCAAAAAACAAGCTTCAACTTATTCATTCGATAAGCCTTTATCCGACATTTAGTTTACGTCGTCTCAAGGAGAATCGCGGTGAATACACCTGCTAGTCTAGCACTGCTTGCGCTCATGGCCTTTGCCACTAACGTTCGCGCCGAAAGAATACCTGGCCAATTTGTAGTTAAATTACAAAAACATAAGACGGTTGATTCATTAGAAGATAATGGATTTTCTATCATTAAACCGGTTATTCCTGCACTTGGTATCTATCTTGTCGAAGCTCCTCAGGGGTTTGAATCTATCCAATCACTAAAAAGTTTTAGCGGTATTGATTCTGTAACTTACGAAGAAGAAGTCAGTCTTCGAAAAGCAAAACAGCCAAATGACTCTGACTTTTCTGCTCAGTGGAGTATGTCGACGCAAAGTAATGGCGCTGATATTCATATCGGTAATGTCTGGCAAAAGAGCGTTGGATCACAAGACTACGTTGTTGCTGTTGTTGATGAAGGCGTTGATGTCTCCCATGCTGATTTAAAGCAAAATATTTGGACAAACACTAGAGAAATTCCAGGCAATGGAATTGATGACGACAATAATGGTTACGTTGACGATGTTCATGGATGGAATGCTTACCAGTCAAATGGTGACTTAATAGCTTCAAGACACGGAACACACGTCGCTGGTATCGCTGGCGCACGTGGTGACAATGGTCGTGACGTTGCTGGTGTGAACTGGAACGTAAAAATCATGGGTGTTGGTGCTTCATCTTCAACAACTTCTGTTGTCCTTGAAGGTTATGGTTACGTTCTAGCTCAAAAGCAACTTTGGCTTGATAGTAACGGATCAAAAGGTGCCAACGTTGTCGTAACGAATTCAAGTTTTGGTGTCGATCGCGCTCGTTGCGATAGTGGTGACTACAGACTTTGGAATGATGTTTACAATGCTATGGGTGAGGCTGGAATTTTATCAGCGGCCGCTACAATTAATGATCAAGTAGACATCGATAAAATGGGTGACGTCCCAACAGGTTGTACAAGTCCATATCTTGTCACAGTGACTAATACCACTATCGATAATGAAAAATACCAATACGCTGGTTACGGTGCTGTTGGAATTGATCTAGGTGCTCCGGGAACAGATATTTTATCAACTCTTCCAGGGGACAGAACTGGTTCATTAACTGGTACGTCAATGGCAACTCCACATGTTGCAGGCACTGTTGCTCTTCTTTATGCAGCAGTTGATGGGCTTGGTGCCGCTGCGAAATTAAACCCGGGAGCCACAGCTCTTCGAGTAAAACAAGCCTTGCTAAACGGTAGTGAAAAACTACCAAGCTTGCGCGGTAAAACCGTTAGTGGTGGTAAACTAAATGTACAAGGTGCTTATCAGATTCTTTCCGCAGAGTAATTCCGGTTAAATTCTGATACCTGATTATAAAGCCCCAGTAATTCTGGGGCTTTCTTATTTCTTCTTACAGCTGATGCCAAAATCAATTTAGTCCAATAACATTAATCAGTTACTCATTCACATAGGACGTGTTTAATGAAAGTAGTGTTACTGACTGTTGTGGTCTTATTATTATCTCTTGGCGCCGAAGCTTCTCAAAGATTAACACCACTTGCAAAATTCAAATACGACAGAAATATTGAGTACAATGATGTCTGGGGATATACAGCGCCTGATCAAAGAGAATACGCACTTTTAGGTGTTGTAGACGGAACAGCAATCATTGATATTACTGATGCATCATCTCCAAAAGAAATAAGTTTCATTCCATCAAATCGCTCAACATGGAAAGATATTAAAACTCTTGGTCATTACGCTTATGTCGTCAACGAATCAGGCGGCGGAATGCAAATCATTGACCTGTCAAAACTTCCTCAAGTGGCGACTCTTGCAGCAACTTTCACAGATTTTTCAACTTCACATAATTTATGGATTGATACCGATCGTAAGATTTTATTTGCTGAAGGTGATCATGCTCAACCTGTTAAGCTTTATTCACTGGAAAACCCACTTGCACCAACAAAACTTTCTTTTCTAGGTGTTGAATGCCACGACATATATGCCAGAGATGGACTTGTTTATGTCTCTGAAGGCGGACACGGTACTATTGGTATTTTCAACTACGATGATCCGGCCAATCCAACTTTAGTTAAACGCTTCCAAATTCAAAGAGCGGGTTATGTTCACAATGCATGGCCTACAACTGATAACCGCTACCTCATGACGACTGAAGAAAATAGCGGCAAGACAATGAAGATGTTTGATCTCAGTGATCTTAGAAGTGTACAAAAAGTTGGTGAAATTTTAGCTCCAGGCTCACTCGCCCACAATGTGCATATTAAAGGTGATTACGCCTTTGTTTCTCACTACGGCTCAGGACTTCGTATCTATGACGTAAGTAACCCTGCATCGATGAGTGAAGTTGCCTTTTGGCAAGAAGGTGAACGTTCACAAACAGGATTTGTATCCGTTTGGGGAGCATTTCCATTCTTTAAATCAGGAAAAATCTTAGCTAGCTCGATTGAAGAAGGTCTTTATATCTTTCAACATGACAGTGCACGCGAATAATTGAGGCTCAATTGAAATACATCCTCCTATTGTTATTGATCAATACGGCTTACGGGGCGCTTAGTCCCGTTGCTACCCTTAACGACGATCAACAAATGAGAATGTACGCTGCACAGATAGCTGACTTTAAAATTTCCTATAAAATGCCAAACGGCATGAATCATAAAATGTTTCATCGTATGCATGGAAAGCTCATGCATACAATAATAGTTAATAAAGACTTATCCCATTTTGCACACGTCCACCCAGACTTTGATATGAAGACAGGGGTCTTTAAATTAAGTGTCAATGGCACAAGCACAGACCCAGACAATCAAGCTTTACCCCAATCAATCCCTTGGTTTGGTGAGTATTATCTTTTCACAGAAACGATGCCGCATAATCACGATAGCGGCGAAATGGTGATGGTGACGACGAGACATCAAATTTATGCTGATGGCGCTCGTGGTGGTCCAAGTGCTGACACAAACTGGCCAGATGCCAATCGCGGCATAGAGTATGAGTTTGTTCAAAATGGAGAATCATTAAAAGCCGTTCTAGATTATGAGACTTATGATTTTTGTGATCGCTGGGTTCCAAAGTTTTATCTTAATATTAAAAAACAATTAGAAAATGGTGAATGGGTTGCTGCTGAAGGTTTTGAAAAATGGCTTGAGATGGGTGGTCATGCTGTCATGATTGAAAACTCAAATCGCCCATTTGAACAACTCAGATTTCAACATCTACACGCTTTCTTGCCAATCGCTACGGCTTCTGAGTTCGACTATCCATTCGATGCTCACATTGATGAGCTTCAATCAGGTCAGTACAAAATGTGGTTTCAGGTTAAGCGTTTTGGAGAAGTCTTGACTCTTCCTTTTGCTATGACTTATCAAAAACCAATTCAGCCTTTAAAAAGTTCTAATAAATGTAAGTAATTAATCTTGAATGATGTCGCCAAGGTAAGCATTGTCTCGCTCACCCATTTTACCAATTAAAAGTGCGGCTAATTTCTTTTTCAGTTTAGAACTTGCACTTTGTTTACCAAGACCAGAATCAAGCAGCACGATTTCACCAATAAGTGGATTGCCATCAAGGTCTTCACCAAGAGTTATTAAATTATAACCACAACCAGTAAGCGTGTACTCTGGCACCCATGCATTTAAATTGGCCTTACCTGTACGAATACGGTAGCGACCTTCTTCGATGCGATCGAGGCGAGTTAAAATATAACGTTCTCTAACAACAGATTTTTTGGTTTGAGGATCTTGGAAGCGACAGTAAATTTTGGCTTGGATTTGAGAGAGACTAATATCACTGACCGCCATGACTTCATCTAGTGGAGATAAAACAAGCTTGATATTTGATGCAAATAAATTCAATGAACAAAGAGCCAATCCTATGGCCACTAATCGCTTCATGCGACCTCCTAGACTGGAATTAGTTTGTCGCTCTAATTAATGCTGGTCAAGAGCGGGTGTTTCAAAACTACGAATTGATAATTCATACTTCGTAAATTGAGGAGGTTGCAAACTCTTGTCTAAAATCCTCTGGTTTTTCGCAACTGCTAACTCTTTGGCAAGTCGCGCTAAGTTTTGCTGAAATGCTGGAAGAGTCCATTTACCAAAAACGGTATGACCGCCTTCATAACATTGGGCCTCATACTCCTCTGGAGTTGTTAAATACCCGCAGTAAGCTAATGAGTAAGGAGACAAAACAACTTGGCCTCCTAAAATTTCAGATAATTCATCTTTAATTCTTTTGCCAGCCATTGTGGTTGGCTCGGCCGGAATATTCACCAAAGAAAGTGAGCCAATTCGTATAATCGATAATGGTAAAACATGTTGAGTCCAAGTATGTTCATGAACACCACCTTGACGGTGAATACGTTTAAAATAGCCAATGCTTTTATCAATCCAGCCAGGAATAATTAAGCTCATAATTTGAGTCGTACCCAAAACTTTCTTTTCTCCGGTTTCAACAAAAATATGTTTTGGTTTTTGTGTTGAATATTTTAAACGAATCCGTTTGCCCCATTCCTTTGAACGAATAGGCATGATGGAATATTCCCAAATTTTTATTGTGTTAGCGACAAAGCGAGCAAAATATTTAATAGGATCGATGATGCCAGCGTTTTCAGCACCTTCAGCAAATGAAACACCTAAACAAGCAGGAGAAGTTGAAGCAAAAGATGTCTTCTTATCGAGGCGAGATTTTTCGATCTCTATATTTGAAAAATCGACATAGATTAGCTCCCCGTCAATTTCTCCTTCAATCTCAACTCCATCTTGCGTTAAAAATTTCTTGGCCCATGAAAATTGCTTAAGACCATTTTCTTTGGCTTTGGTAATCATTTTTAAGTCTGGTTGCTTAAACCAATGGGCCCAAAAAGGTGGTTCCTGAATAGGAGAAACATCACCGGAGTTTCCTTGCGCAAAAACTCCAATATAATCGGGTCGACCATGCAGCTTAGACTGATCGGCTTCTAAATATGTCGCCGCATAACCTTTGTTACCGGGTGAGATATGATGATTGGTCCAAATGATATTTGTGCAATGAACGGCAAACCAATTCCATGAAGCAAAGGGACCTTGATCATCAACAAATTCAAGTAATCGCATTGTTCGATCAGTTCCCTTTGACTGCTCCTTTTTAGATAAAGGAGTTTTAACTTCAGGGTTTAGATTATGAGCTCGAAGAGAACGGTTAAAGCTAACATCTGCATCAAAGGGAACTTGTCCCTCTTTATATAAAATCTTACTAGCTCTTTTATTTTTAAAGGCTAACTCAATCGCCTTAAAGCAACCAAGCACTAAGATGTCTAGAACTTGCTGAGAAAAGCCAGGGGTTGGCATACTATAGAGGGCATAATGACTATAGCCAGACGGAGCCGAATGAGTATGCTGTGCTGTAATAATGACTTGATCACGTTTAAGATTAGGATACTTTTTTGATATCAATTCCCAAAGCGAGTCTGTTAAGGCTTGGGTTATAAAACAGACTTCCAAGCAAAGCATTAAAGAGACTTCTTTTGATTTGCGACATTCAATCCAAATGGCCCGAACATTTAAGAGTGCGTGAACGTATTTTACGGTGTTATGCGGGTTACCGTAACCAAGCATGACTATGCCAGGGATAAACGCTGTAATATCGGCCTTAGCAGCACCAACAAGCCAATTCTGATCTGACATCAAACACTCCTTCATATTGCCAGCAGATTATAAGATTGCTTTGTCTAACAAGCCAAGGGAAGAACAATACCAGAGTATATGCGTCCGCATTATTATCAATAATGGATTTAACACCTCACCTCTCTTAAAATAGCGGCATGACGACGAATACTGCTATCAAAACACTTATTAAAGATGAGTCACTGCCTCTGGCTTGGCTCGATATGGATAGGTTAGAAAAAAATATAGCTCAACTAAAAACAATGGCCTCGCCGTTAAAAATTAGAATCGCTAGTAAATCAATCCGCTGTCGTTACGTTATTGAAGAACTGCTTAATAATCACTCAGATATTTTTCAAGGAATATTAGCTTTTCATCCTGAAGAGGCTGAGTGGCTTGCGTCCCATGGTCTTAAAGATATTGTTGTTGGCTATCCGTATCTGCGCTGGTTTGACCAGCAGACTTCCATAAAAAAAGAATGGGATGAAATCACCTTCATGGTTGATCGAAGAGAACATCTAGAGGTCATCGATAACATGGCCAAGAGACTAAAGACTAAAATCAATATTTGTTTTGATATTGATCTATCAACATCGCATTTTGGAATTTACTTTGGTGTTTATCGATCATCTTTAAAAAATGAAGCGATTCTGAAAGATCGCCTTGAGTTCTTAAAACAATGTCAGCACTTAAGATTAAAAGGTGTAATGGGTTATGAGGCACAAATAGCTGGAGTTGGTGATAATAATCCATTTAAGAAAATATTAAATCCTATTATAAAATTGTTAAAAAAGTCATCGATGAAACAGGTCATAAAAAAACGCATTGCTATGACCAAACTTTGTGAGTCCTATGGTCATCAATTAGCCTTTGTTAATGGCGGTGGAACTGGAAGCCTTCATTTTACAAAAAAAGATCCGAGTGTGACTGAGTTAGCAGCAGGTTCAGGTTTGTACGCCCCTTTATTATTTGATTATTATGAAGACTTTCATTTTGAATCTGCCGCTGGTTTTGCACTTGAAGTGACAAGACAATCGGTTGATAAAACTTTCACAGCGGCCGGTGGCGGATATATTGCCTCAGGCTCCATCGGCCAAGATAAATCCCCAAGACCAATGAACGATGAAGAGATTAAGCTTGATATCAATGAGGGATGTGGTGAGGTTCAAACTCCCCTTCATACATCAAAGAATTTAAGTTTTGGTGAAGCTGTCCTGTTTAGGCATGCCAAAGCTGGCGAGTTATGTGAGCGATTCAATCAACTCACAATTATCCACAATAATAAACTTATTAAAAAACCTACTTATAGAGGGGAAAACCAGTGCTTTCTGTAATAGACGATTATTTAATTTTAGGTGCTGGAGTTTCAGGCATCATTATGGCCAAAGAACTCACGGCCAATGGTGCTAACGTTACTTTAATGGAAGCTGGAGAGCATTTTAATAAAGACACTTACCCTCAAAAAGAAATAGACGCCAACTCCAAGTTATATTGGGGTGGTGGAATTGAGCTTAATCATCAAGCGACCATTGGATTTTTAAGACCTAAAGTTGTTGGCGGTGGCTCTATAGTCAATCAAGCCTTGCTTGATCGTTTTGATAACGTTGCTCTTGAATCTTGGAGTGAAGTTTCAGGCATAAAAGACTTCAACGTAGAAAAGATGAAAGCTTGGTATGAAAAAGCTGAATCTGGAGTCAAAATTCAAGAAATTCCAAAAGAGTATCGAAATGCCAATGCCGATATTTTTATCCAAGGCTTTAAAAACCTAGGCTATGAGTGTGCACCACTAAAGCGTGCTCAAAGCGGCTGTGAGTACGAAAAAGGAAATGATTGTATTCAATGCCTCTCTGGCTGCAAATTGGATAGTAAGCAATCAACCGCTATTACAGCCCTACCAAAAGCACTCGAGAATGGACTTAAGCTTTTTAGTCAAATGGAAGCCACTAGAATTGAGCAAAAGCATGATCTCATCATTGTTCATGCCGTAGATAAAAATAAGGCTCACCACACTTTCAAGGCAAAAAATCTTATCTTGGCCTCAGGTGCAGTTGGTAACTCAAAACTACTTTTGAGTTCAAAACTAAAAAACGCTAGCCTTATGTTGGGAAAAAACTTTTATACTCACCCGCAATTCATGAGCCTTGGTCTGTATGAAAAAGAAATAGCAGCTCATAAAGGTCCTTTTCAGGCGATGAAATCCGATGAGCCGCATTTTAGAATTAGTAAATTTAAATTAGAAAATGTTTTTGCTCCTCCAGTAGGACTTGCCATGCTTCTTCCTGGTTTTGGGAAAAAACATATGGCGAGTATGAAAAAGCTTAGACATTATGCTTGTGTTGAAGTGGCCATACGCGATCAAGTGCCAGGCTCCATAAAACTCACCTCGTCGGGACGAGTTCATATCACCAAAGAATTAAAAGGTGATGATTTTCAAACTTATAAACGTGGTGAAAAAGTTATTCATCAAATTTTTTATTCTACAGGTGCCACCAAAGTTATTAATGGGGAGCTTAGTATCGGACTTCATCTGATGGGTGGTCTTTGCATCGGTGAAGATAGCAAATCGAGTGTTGTAAACCCTGATTTTCAGCTCCATCATGCCTCAAATATCTTTTGCGCCGACTCGAGTATCTTTCCCAATGCCCCTGGTATTAATCCTTCCTTAACCATTATGGCCCTAACTCTTAAAGCGGCCGATCGTATTATGAAAAAGGCAAATCACTCATGAAGCCTGAATTACTTTTAGACACATGTTCTAAGCATTTTAATGCCGGCCAACTTAAGGGTGTCCTAAAGCTTGGCGATGTTGTCATTCCTGGGGATAAGCATCTGCCTAAGTTTTCTGAAACTGAGTTTATTTTAGATATCGATCGCATGCTCGATTATATGGAAGAAGAAGACCTGGAAGGTTTAAAAATCTTAATGTCGTTATTCCATTATGCGCCTAAACGACTTATTAGTTTTATTCTTAAACTAAGTGAATACCACTCAAGCTTTCCAAGCTTTATCGCAACATTACTTAGAATGTTAAAGCTTGGTCTTAAAGGTATTATTTTTACCCTTTATTATTCTGGCCTTGAAGATCAAGAAAAATATGGCAAACAAATTCTTAACACTATTGGCTGGGATGCACAGACTCCAAGCTACCAACCAAAAGGCAATACAATGACTGAAAACGTTAAACTTACTCCCAGTCAAATATCAAAATTTTCAAAAGATGCTTCTAAGCAGATAAGAGAATTAACAATTGAGCAACGCCTTAAATATGTCACTGCCCTAAAAAAATTAATTCTAAGAGAAAAAGAAATCATTATTGAGCGAATTCAAGATGATACTAAAAAATCCAAATCTGACGCCCTGGTCTCAGAAATCTTTGGTGTTCTTGATCATTTATCTTTTCTAGAAAAAGAAACTAAGAAAGCACTGGCCGACGAGAAAATCAAAACGCCTATTGCTCTACTTGGAAAGAAGTCTCGTATCTACTACGAGCCACTTGGAACAATACTCATTATTTCACCATGGAACTACCCTTTTTATCAGGCGATCGTTCCAATTATGGCGGCTTTTGTCTCAGGTAACGCTTCTATCTATAAGCCATCTGAATTTACGCCTCTGACTGGCTTAGTTGAAGATCTCATGAAGCGAATTGGAATGAATCAGCATTGGGTCCAAGTCGTATACGGCGATGGACAAATTGGAAGTCAGCTTATCGACCAGCGCCCTGATAAGATTTTCTTTACTGGATCTGTCGCTACAGGCAAAAAAATAATGCAACAAGCGGCCAGCCAACTTATCCCTGTTGAGCTTGAGCTTGGTGGCAAAGATCCTTCTATTGTTTTTGCTGATGCGAATATTAAACGTGCAGCCAGTGGCGTTGTTTGGGGAGCACTAACCAATTGCGGACAATCGTGCACTTCTGTTGAACGCGTCTATGTGCAAGATACTTGTGTTGATGAATTTACGGCTGAAGTAAAAAGTATCGTGGATGAAATAAAACAATCACGCGATTATGATGGAGACAGTGATTTTGGTGGCATGACGACCAGCAATCAAGTCGCTATTGTTAAAAACCACCTTGATGATGCAATCTCAAAAGGTGCAACTCTTCTATGTGGTCATCAGTGGGATGGAAAAAATGAAATGATCCCAGCTCTTGTTTTAACCAATGTCACGGAAGAAATGCTGATTGCTCACGAAGAAACATTTGGCCCTATTATTCCTATCATGGGCTTTAATGATGAAAATGAAGTTATCTCGCGTGCAAACAACTCTCCATACGGACTGTCTGCCAGTGTTTGGTCTCACGATTTAAAAAGATGTGATCGAGTCGCTAGAGCATTAGAGGTTGGAAATGTTTCAATTAATAATGTCATGCTGACAGAAGGTAATCACTACCTACCATTTGGTGGACAAAAAAATAGTGGCATTGGGCGCTACAAAGGTGTTCATGGTCTAAGATCTTTTTGCAATATGAAGTCTATCCTCATCGATAGCGACTCTAAAAAAATTGAAGCCAATTGGTTTCCATACTCAAAGAAAAAATATCAACTCTTTAGCAAGATGACTGATGGAGCCTTTTCAGGAGGGCTGATCAATTTCTTGAAATTTGCTATTTTTGGAACATTAACTGAAGGCCTATCTCAAAAAAGACGTTCTCAGTTAAAATGAGAATGTTGTCTCCCAGCCATAATGATCTGAAAGGTGCAAAGATAGACCTTCAATATTCATTAGCTGATCGAAGACGACATTTCCCTTTGTTTTAATCAGATCAGCTGACCCAAAGAGATGATCAATTTTTCCATTATCCGTTTCTTTAAACATATTCGTCGATGAACTTGTGGAAGATCTTTTAGGATCGTGTGGAGCCTGACTAAAGCCCGGAAAATAATCCTGCCACTGATCCCAGATACGATCCCTAGAACTTAACTTATCCCCCATATTAAGATCCCCTCCCAAAACAACAGGGCCATCCGTATTGGAAACAAGCTTAGCAATCATCTTAACTTGTTCAGCTCTGACATCTTCATAGGGCTCACAATTCATCCAAGGATAATAATCACAATAATTGGCTGCTAGATGTGTATTGAAAAACCAAATTTTCTTATCCCCTGGAAAAGCAATTTGAGCAGCATAGACGGCCTTACTAACGACTGTTTCGCCGTCACTAAAGAGTGTCCACCAATTACCGCGCTCACCGTAAGAAACTCTATATTTTTTAATAATTGGATATTTCGATAAAATCAGAAGACCTGTTTCTAGATTTTGCTCACGCCCGTTAGCGGCAGCTCTACCTGGTCTATAATAATCAACATTGGTTATATCCATTACAAAAGGATAACCACAATTTGATAAGTACTTGCGATCCTTAGACAACCAAGCTTCTTGAAGCATGATGACATCATAATCCGTTTTTTTAAGTTCCAAACACAGCTGTTTAACGCGTTTTTTAGCGTGAGTTCTCCCACCAAGACCAAAGGGTTCAGGCTTTCGGTAGATATTGTAGGTAAGCACTTTAACTTCACCGGCATTAGAAAAGCCTGCAACTGTGAGTAGTGCAAAAATTAAAATAAACAAGCGCATGCCCTAGACTAAATTTATTATCTTCACCTGTCAGCTTAGAGTAAGGAAAAATTACATTGTTGGCTGACGAAGCCAAAGGCTTGTTTTATGAATGCAAAATAAATAGTTTTTAATGGAGAATTTCATGAAATTTCTTATACTTATGGCCTCTATGCTGCTCTCGCTTAACTCATTTGCTAGCCTTAATCAGGATGATGTTCAAAAAGCTATGGCCGGACAGTGGAGTGTTAAATTTAACGGTTCAACAGTTAAATTTCTAATTCGCTCAAGCGGAGATATCAGTGTTATTTCAAGCGAGCAAAACGACTATTTAAGTGCAAGTCTAAGCTTTAGTGGCTCAGATGAAGATTGGCGCATGAATGGCTTACCTGTCGCCCATATCATTTTATCTGAAGGTTCTGATGAGGACGTTAGAGATGTTCATTTCCTAGTAACCGCGATTGGCGAAGGTGAAGAGATCCAACTTAAAAAACTAGCGCTTTTTACAACTTTTAATGATGGCCCTAACGAGTTCTCAGATGCAGAACAGGGTTGGTCTGCATTCAAGAAATACGACGCTGAATCTAAAAAATGGATCGAAATTAAATAATCTTATAAAGAGTGATTCATTAGGTCCTGAAATTTAAATTTCTTTTCAAGTTGATCAAGACCACCAATTTCTTTATCGGCCTGCTCAATCATTGTGCGGGCCAAATCATCTTGATCAAATGTCGCCGCAAAAGCAATAAAGTCATCAGCACTTTCAAAGCCTTCGCCTTTATCTAAACGTGCAGCAAGTTGTTTAACACGCTTATGATTTCCACTGAACATATCAATTAGATCAATATGGTGAGCAACATTAATATTTAATCGTTTTTGACCATCATCAATTTGGCTTTTATAAGAAACATAAATCGCTGGCAGTGAATCTAGCTTTGAAACCACAGAATCAATTTTGTTTTCATTATCAAGTCTTTCAAGATTTTCAAAAACTTGCTGTTGATGATCTCTCAAACTCGCAGGTGATGAAAAGTATGAAACGATCTCGGAGTCAAGATCACTTAGGCTTCCCATCGAAACTTTCATTACTTGATAAGCTAATCTAACTCTTTGCTCGCGATCAAGATTACTCTCGCTTGAAAGCATATGCGAAATAAGCTGCTTTAAAGTGCCAGCTTTTGAAACAATAATATTTTCAACTAACTTTCTAAAACCTTTAAGAAAGATGCGCTCATTTCTAGCTTGTCTCTCATCATTGGCCAAGGCACGCTTAAGTGTTTTTTGGTCTTGTTCATAATTTTTTGTCCAGCTGGCATAAGCTTTCCAGCCTTTTTGACCTTTATAGGCATACTCTTTTTCAAGATCAGCTGAATCAACCAAAGATCCAGAGTAGAGAATATTATAAATCATTGTGGCAACAAAGCCTTCTTTGGCACCAAGTCTAAGAGGAGAATCAACCGAACAATTCTTTTTAAGCGTAGCCGTGGAAACTCGTCCACCATCGCCGTAAAAGCGATCATCAAAGTTTAACCATGCTAGCGCTTTTTTCGCAGCATCAGCATCAAATCGCTCTTCAGTTAAAAGCCTCTCTAACGCTTTAGACGGACCAGCGTCAGATGAATCGATGGCGTTAACAGCTCTTAGGGTACAGTTTTTAAAGTCATAGAGGTTGTAGGCATAAGCATTTCTTCTAATATAGGTCTGACGATTGGCCAAGAACTCAAGCGACTTTGAGATTTTGGCATTAAAGTTTCCAAAGAAGACTTCACGCTCATGGTCAGTCATATTCATGATCTTTGAGGCAGCGGTTCCGTAAAGGGCCTCAAATGATTCAGCAAGCCCTTCTGAAAAAGCCAGGTACGGGTTCGACACAATTTGTGTATCATGACCTACTTCAGTCTTATTATTTTCGATACTTTGTTGGTTTCGAGTTTGCTCATCGAGCATTTCATTGTTCCAGATATGCGTGAACTCATGAATAATCACATCTTGTAGGATATTTAAATCAGGATTTGAAATAAGTTCATTAAGTGCAAAAACTTGGTGATCCATCAAAAACATTAAGCCTGAAAGAGGCAATGACTTTGAAGAAAAACTAACAGGCGCTTTTTGATCCGTACTGCCATCTTTGTATGTAATAACCCCTTGATAATTTCCTTTTAATTTAAAAAGATCACTGACAACGGCCGCCGGCCCCACACCCATTTGTTCAATCAGCGCATTTTCCTTTCGACGTGTTGCAAATGGAACAAAGGGATTGATTCTGTAGGGATGACCTGACTTGATTTGACGAGCATAAGACAAAAGTTTTAAAGATTTTTGAAGCCCTGGATGCTTATAAAACTCCATAATCTTCTTTTCGGTTTCATTGTATTCACCATCCGGCACGATTTCATACTTCATGCTCTGTTTATTAAATAGCGCCATGGCCAAAAGCCTTGTGATCGAAAGGTTAAATTTTGAAGGAACTGGAGTAATTGGCGTAATTTCGGCAAATGATGAATAGCTTGGAGTTTGGGCATCTTGTTTCATGAGTTCTTTGAGGCGATCAGGAGCTTGATCCTTACAGCCAATCAAAAGAAGCGTTGCCATTGATAGTGAAATTAAGCTTTTCATTAGACCTCCATAGTCTGAGCTATTTTACCTTTACGCGTAATAAAATACTGTAGGCAAAAAACGCAGCGAGCTTTTTTGTCAACTATTTGACTACCTAAGCAAGATTTAACTCGCCATATCGTTTTACTTTAGGATATGTAGTGTCAAAATCAATAATTCTGGAGCCAAGCACATGAAAGCAATCGTTTTCGCATTAATCTTCTTATTCTCATTTCAGTTAGTTGCCTCAGAAATTACACATAAAATCATGCCCGGCGATCTTCATAGCGGTGGTACTTTAAAAATTAAGATTATTGCTGAAAGACAAACTGATTTTGACGCTCAAGTCTCATATAAAATTATCCCACGCCTTTTTGTGCCAATCTCTAGAAGCCAAAGAGAAGGAACTTTTACAGCAACACTACCGATCGAATATCTAGATGAAAGAGGCTATGAAGATCTAGCTGTAGGTGGTCCAACAATCAATCAAGGCGCAACTATAATGCATCTTGGTCAAGAAAATATCGGCAGATACAACAGAGCTCATCACGTAAAACTGATTCCAGAAAGTAAAAAATGGCTACTTGAAGCTTGGTTTCATCCAAGTGTTGAATCAACTGGCTGGGTACAACTAGCGATTGAACTTCAAAATGTTCCATTGGTTGGAAAATACAAGGTCTATTCTAAGCTTAGTAACTGAATAAAAACGTAAGGTGCCACGATAATAAAATTGGCAAAGACCTTATACTGATCCTTTCGGTGAAATTCAGCAAATTCAGCATCAGGGCGATAGATTGTATTTTGGCTTACCCAAGCTTCTACTTTGATCTTTTCGTCCCTGGCGACTGCACCAGCGACTTCGGCCAAATTCAGAGAGTTTGAAACAACAAAGAGCGCATTATTTTTAAAGTGTATTTCTAAAGGGTACCAATCCGTTGTTTGAATTTGGTCTCGAAAATCAAAATCCATCTCATCCATTTGCCAGGCCTTGAAACAATTTCTAGAATAGCCCTATACTATCAAACTTGAGGTCTTGATGAAAGATGCAAAGCTCGTATGGTCAGACTCTGAAGGTGATCTACGTAAGAAATCTGAAAAAAAATCTGATGCTCAGACTCCAGTTAACGAAAAAGATGTTTTGTTAAAACTTAGACGACTTACTGCTGGCAAAGGTCGAGTGGTGATTGAAATAAGCAATCTTCCAAGCAACAACGAATGGTGCAAGAAGCTCGCAAGTGATTTAAAAAAATCAACTGGAGTTGGTGGTACTTTTAAAAATGAAATTATAGAAATTCACTCTCCAACCATGGATAAAATTACGGCCTATCTCGATAAAAAAGAATTAAAATGGAAGAAGACTGGCGGCTAGTTTATAAATTCCAAATAGCCTTAAGAACATAGTTACAGCTTTTTGAAGTCGGATCAACATTTTCAACGACTGCTTGAGCAGGCTTCTTTTTAAAATACGACATCACTTTTGTAAAAAAGCCTTGTTTTTTTACATTGCTTTCAAGTTGGGCAACATCTGTAAAATCATTGAAATGCTTAAAGACACGATGAATTTCATTAAAAGAGCTCTCACCTTCAACTTGACCATACTCTTGGACAAGTTTTAATTTCGTCTTTTCTAAAAACCTGGCCTGTCTTGCAGAGTTATCCATGGCGCCATGAAGTCCTTCGTCATAGATATCGACAAGCTCATCAGGAAAAGTCACGACTGAAGTAAGAAATTCAAACTCACCAACATATGATGTTGTCGCATTTGCAAGAAGTGCTCTTGGATCAATTAAATAAGCCGCTGATCTCTTTCTTCCAAAATTGGTCGATATTGAAATCTTTGGAGTAAAAGATAGAAAAGGACTGCCTTGTGGGTTTCGACTGTGTTGCTTAAAGAAAGTTGAAATTCTAAAGTTCTTGGTCCACTGTGATGAATTAGTGGCGTTGTTAAACCCTAAGAATTTCTCATTAATCGTCTGCAGTGAACGTAAACGTCTATTCCAAGTCCCTTGGTTCTTTGTCATCAGAGACGACATCATAAAGGCTTTTGAACCTGATAAGGCTTCTTCTTTTGTTAATTCTTTGCCAGCATCGTTTAAGGCCGAGTAGATCATATCCTCATCAATTCCTCTAAAAACTAAGACCCTATCTTTTAAAGGAAGCGGATTTTTGATGGTATCGAGCATTTGATCCCAAAACCTTGATTCAAAAGGACTCATTTGCTCCCGTGGTAAATATTTCTCAAGTAAATCGGCTACCTCAGCTCGCTTATTGCCAGCGACTAAATTTTTTAACTGCTCGGACTCGCCTGCCCGATCAAGGTCGGCTAACAGATCCTTTCTGGCTTTTTCAAGCAGTCTTCTCTCTCTGGATAAATCTTTAGTCAGACTCTCAAGCTCAGTGCTTCGATCAGCATATTTTTCGACAAGATTAGCATTATCGGCGGAATCAACCACTCCAAGAGAAGTCATGCTTTCAGATTTAATTTGGTGAAAAGCCTGAATAGACTCAGCATGACCTTCTTTAATGTTATAAAACCATTCAAATAAGTCATAATATGTTTGTAGAACAGTTTTATCAGTTAAACTATCCGTCATCTTTTTAAGAATAGCTTTTGATGAATGATCATCTTTTGAAGAGTAAAATATCCTTAAGATGAACTGACCATTGTCAGTGATCTCAGGAACAATTCTAGCTCCAACAGAATTCGGTAATTGTTCTTGAATCGCAAGTACTTTTAAATTCTTTTCACCGGTAACTATTTCTATAGAAGATAATTGGCGTTGCATTTGACTGGCTAAGTTATCCCAAGAAGTGTTTAGCGGTGAATTAACTTTTATCGTTGGTATTTCAAATGTTTCTTGAATGACAGTTTGATCGATAACAAGATCAGATGCCGGAAAACGTGAGACGTCACTCGAGCAAGAAACGAAGAATAAAAACGACAATAGAGTAAGTGAGAGCAATCGCATATGACGTTATCGGAAGAACAATAAAATACCTAAACGCCTGAATTAACGAGCAATAAGTCCTTAATTTTTGATCACCAATAACCGATAAAACAAGGTGGTTAATCGAAATATAACTATTACACTATTTGGCTTGTTCATCATAGGTGGTCTGTGGCTTCAGTTACCACTTTCTGGTTATCATAGCGGCGAAGGCGCTCGTTATCCAAGTTCTGATAATTTTGCAATTACCTATCATAGCGAAGCCAGTGATCAATTAAGAGTCCAAAATCTTTATCAACTACAAGAACAAATCATTGATGCCATTTCCAACAATGATATTAAAGCATCTCGCTTCTTTGAGGTGATGCAAGAGAACGCCTTAGTCTTAAATCAAGCTTATATCGATTCAAATCAATTAGAACTTAGCCTTGGTAGTAATTCTGTTAAGGATAAGAGTCATTATCAACTTATTACAAACGATCTGGTCAGTAAAATTGATAATGAAGTTGATTATTATTATACCTTAATGAATAACGGCGAATTAAGAATTGAAAAGGTCCAAATTCAAGAACTCGCTGTCGATAATACCAATCAATTGCTTAGGAATGATCCTATTCAATCAAAGATTCTTGCCTCAGCAAACGAAAACCCTATTGCCTACGGAAGATTAAATCTTTATCAAAATGGAAAAAAGAAAGCTCTTTTTCTAACCAATGAAGTCAGTCAAAGCAATAATGATATTATCAATAAACTAGCAATCAATGATATCAAGAGTGAGGAAGTCGTTTTATTTCAACACAGAACCAATTGGGCCGAGGTCATTTATAGGCACTACCCTAGCTCTTCTCGCTTTAGTCGAATTAAGAAGAAGCATGTACAGGTTTATTTAGGTGAACAGTTTAAAAAATGGAAAAATGAATATGATCAAAAAGAAATGCTAGATATTATCGCGGATATCATTGATGAAAAGAAAATTTCAACCGACTCCAAGACCTTTAAATATCTCAAAGATCAGCGCAAGATCGCTGCTATTTTAAGAAATGGCTTTTATAGCTATACCCAAGAAGGTAAGGCACCCAGCGAATTTGAAAAGTACGTTAAAACTTTTGGAAAGCTAAATGATGCTCTTCAAGCTGAGAATAAAAAAGAAGCAAAGATTATTGCTAAAAAGCTAAAGAAGATCTTAGAAGAGCAGGCTGATCTTGAGAACTTGAAGCTCGATGTTAATTTTATCTCGGCTGAAAAACTTGAAAAAAGAATGAATACATTAGCACAAGAAATTTCAATAGCTCTTGAAAGTGAAGTTTTAAGTGATCATGAGTTTCATAAAATGAGAAAACAATTAAAGCTATTCCTACTTTTATCAAATGATTTTAGAGATTACCAAGAAGACTCACCCATCAGCAAAGAGCTTTCCAGCGAACTTGATCATATTATTACAAGACTTGGCGACTGGCATGATACCCATATCGCTAAAAAGCTTCAGGGACTAGATGTCATTGAGAGCTATTCTATCAGTGCCATGGATCGAAGAGGTATTCAAGATTCAGTATTTAGGGCCTCAAGTATAATGCTGCCGGGAAGTTGTCATCAAATACTAAGAAATATTATTCACTAGTGGCCCCAAATTTTTATAGACCAATTATTAAGTGTTCCAACATCTTGTCCTTGTCCATCGACAACTTTCAAGCGCCATAACCCAGAACTACTTTCACCGTAGAAAGCATTGCTTAGCAAAACTTCATTATTGATATTTGAGATAGAAATACCACTATTAATATTCATCAATGTACTTGTTGTTCCTGATGGCGATGTTAACTCTATACCAAGGTCACCAACAAATGGATGAGTCAGATTTATTTTAATCTGTACGGCTTCAACTGAAAGATTAGTTGGAGTTGATATTGAACTTATAGCACCCGTATTCGAATTATCAGGTATGGTGAGGTTTAAATTAGAACTACTGGCGCCAGCTGTTTCTTTAAATGTAGATAATGGATAATTATATGATGTTGCAAGACTAATGGCGCTTGCAATATTCACCATGCCAAAGCCGTACCAGTTATGAAAGCTATATCCAGCAGCATTAGTGACCCAACCTCGATCATAAGTATATCCGCTAAGATTAAGACCACCTGGGTGAGAAAGGTTTGTTCTAGTCACATCAATTTTTCTCGCCGTCTTAGCCAAGATATATTTTATATCTCTCCAAGATAAATTTGGATTCGCTTGTAAAAGTAAAGCTGCTACTCCAGAAATCATTGGCGTTGCCGCTGATGTTCCATTCATAGCACTTGTATAGTTACAATTTGAATTTAAAGAGTTAAGTCCTTTATCGAAATCATTTCGAGTGCTAGTAGATTTTGAATATCCTCTGTCACAACCCGTTAGATCAGTCGTTAAAATAGCCGGATAATTCACACCATACTCTCCACCTGGTGCACTAATCCATAAGCTTGATCCTGGAGTTGAATAGCTTGCTGAAACACCATTGGCATTAACAGCACCAACAACAATCATCCAAGGATACGAATGAACTTGCTCTAGATTAGCATTACCTAAGTAATAGGTGTCATCTTCTTCACTTAATGTAGGATCACAGTCAGAGTTATATGAATAATACTCATTGCCAGCGGCCTTAACGTAAATGGCACCTTTACCACCCCTAAGGTTTTTAGCGCCATACTCAAGCTGTGTTAAATATGTGCTAGAGTCACGATCAAAGTAGCAGCTATATCCACCATAACTATAATTAAAAACGTCATAGTTACCGTTTGCTTGATCGACTTGCATACTAACGTTTACAGCTTCACCGACGTACTTAAAACCTGCAATAATTGCTTGAGAAGCCACACCACGAGAGCCAAAACCATTTTTTCCTGAAGCGGCAATAATACCAGAGACTGCTGTTCCGTGTGAGCTATCATCAGGTACTGGATCGCCGTACCAGCCAGAACTATTTGATGCATAATTTTTAGAAAAGCCTACATTGAAATTCGAAGCTAAATCTTCATGCTCTTTTTCAACACCATTATCTGAAACCGCAACAAGAACCCCAGCTCCAGTTTGAACAACTTGTGACCAATTCATATCTTGGCCAGCAGTGCCTCCGTTTTGAGAGAAGGTACTTTGTCCGGTATTAATCAAGTGCCAGGCTTGGCTAAATAAAGGATCAATTGAATTACCTACAGGTGGTAATGTTGGAGAAATAGTGGGCACTGTATTCGGGTTACCTGGAGCAACTTCACCAGATGTTTCACTTTTTTTACTATTTGTTTTTGGTGATTTTACACAAGCAGTAAAAAAGAGGATAAAGATAAAGAGGAGTTTACTTGGCATGAACTCCCCCTTCGATAAGTTCCAACTCAGAATCTAATTGGGCAAAAACTGAGGCTTGATCTAAAACAGCTGCGCCTAAGTCTATGGCATAGATATTTAAATGCGCCATTGATGAGTCTAATGGAGTATTGAATTGACTAGAGAGACTCTGTGCTTGTTGCTGATTAATATTTTTTAGAAGAACTCTACCTGTAAGTACAACTACACTATTTTGAGAACTATCAAATAAAGTTGGAAGACCATTAAATTGATCACTACTTTCAAAAAAGGTATAGCCAGATTGGATATACACTACATTTCCAAAATCTTCATTAAAGCGTCTAGATGGAATCGATCTTAAAGTTCTTGAAACGAGGTAAGCTCGTTCATTAATGTCAATTCGTTCATCGCTAAAAAAATTGACGAGTGAAGATGGTTGTCTTTCTTGTTTAGAGAAAGCGTCAGATAATTTTTTAGGAATCATTTTTTCATTTGGTTTTTCATGATGTGCATCAGTTTTAGACATTTCACGCGGAATATTTTTCTGTTGATGATGGTTAGTCGCTTGTTGCTGATCACGGCTATCTGTTTGAATTTCTTCGTAGTCATTATCTTGAGTTAAAGTAGTATCTTGGTTTTGATAAAACCAGAAAGCAAAAATAATAAAGACGATAGCGAATAAAAAACTAATCTTTTTCATGCTTTAGGTATCGGTTGAAATGTAAACTCGATAAAGAAAATAGTATTTGATCAAAAAGCTATGAATAAAAGCTAATCAATATCATCTATAAATATCTACAAAAAACAATAAGATGAATCGAGAAGATAATTGCGACAAATATCTCTAGGAGCTCAATAATGTCTGAAGCGTTTGCCATGAATAAAAGTGTAGAACCTGTTTTAAACCTCAATAGTATTAGTAACGAGACGCTTAGGATGTCTTTGATGCTTGAGGCACTACCCTTAAATGTCATGGTCGTTGATCGAGACCTTACGCTTATCTATATGAACCAATCTTCTCTTACAACTTTGCAAAAACTTGAGCATTTACTTCCAATAAAAGTAAGCCAGGCGATTGGTCAAAAAATAGATATCTTTCATAAAAATCCGGCTCACCAAAGAAAGCTTCTTGGAGATCCATCAAATCTTCCGTTTAAAACAATTATTTCTCTTGGACCTGAAAAGCTAGATTTAAGTGTTTCTGCTTTAACCACATCAGATGGACAGTATATTGGTGCGATGGCCAGCTGGTCTATTATGACCGCTAATATTAAAGTGGCTAACGATATTAAAAATGTAGCATCTAAACTAGACTCATCATCAACAAATTTATCAGAGATCTCTGAATCCATGGCCAAAGGCGCTGAAGACACTGCGAAACAGTCTAGTGTTGTAGCTGCCTCGTCCTCTTTATCTTCAGACTCTGTTCAATCTGTTGCTGCAGCTACTGAAGAGATGACCCATGCGGTAAGAGAGATTACTTCAAGGATTAATGATGGATCTAAAATGGCACAAGATGCTTTTCTTCAAGCAACGGAGAGCTCCAAAAACATAGATCAACTCTCTATTGCTTCAGATGAAATTGGCGAAGTCGTTAAGGTGATTGCGACTATTGCCCAGCAAACAAACCTGCTAGCACTTAATGCAACGATTGAAGCTGCTCGGGCCGGAGATGCTGGTAAGGGCTTTGCTGTTGTTGCCCATGAAGTTAAAGAACTGGCAAAGCAAACGGCAAAAGCAACTGAAGAAATTCATACAAAAATTAATTCAGTTCAAAAAGAAACAGGTTCAGCAGTAAATTCAATAAAAGGGATTACACAAATTATCGAAAAATTAAAAGAGGTTAATATTAGCGTGGCGTCAGCTGTTGAAGAACAAAATGCGGCCATTAGTGAGATTTCAAGAGCAGCTAAAGAGGCTTCAAAAGGCACAAGTGAAGTTAATACAAATATTAAATTAGTATCTCAAATTGCTAAAGAGTCACTAGAGTCAGCTCAAGTACTTAGGACCGTCGCGGAAGATTCTAAGAAATTGAGTGAACAAGCTAATGATATCGATTCGTTCTTAAAATCTCTTGGCTGGGTTTCTAAGAATTAATCGAGAAAAGGGAGTCGAAAGACTCCCTTTTTAAAATAAGTATGGATCTAAAACTTCTACTTCACGCCTTTCAGTTATATGAACGTTGACGCCCATAAAATCAAAACCTGCAATTGGAATAATTTGAATAGAAGAATTTCTATTCCTAGTTCCATCATCTGTTTGATCAAACTTTCTCATAATATACTTAGCAGTTAAGTGTCCGATTAAAGCACCAATGACGACATCACTCGCCCAATGAGCTTCATCGTGAACTCTTGACCAACCAGCTACAACGGCAGCGGAATAAGCTAAAATTGGAATCATTTTAGACTCACCTTTATAGGTTTCAGCAATTACTGTCGCCATGGCAAATGCAGAAGTCGTATGACCAGACGGAAATGAAACATGTTCATTTGGATAAGAAGCGCCATGAAACTCGTAAGGTCCATGATGTTGATTAGGTCGTTCACGACCAACGCTCATTTTTATGGCCTGAGTGATTAAACCTGATATAACTGCTGTTTTTGCCATCACCATCGACATCGTTTTAATTTTGCCATCTTTTAGAACCACTCCTAAAAGATAAGATCCTACAGCGATGTATTCAGGGTGAGCCAAGGCTTCACCAATATTAGAAACAACATGAGTAACATCGTTTTGGTTATCTTGAACAAAGTCCATGATCTCTTGATCATTTTGAAAGAATACTATCGCTGCCGCTGATGCCCCGAGAACTTTAATTAAGAGATTTTTATCAATATTAACACTTAAAGAAGAATCACTAAAAGAACCTGATAACAGTTCCTCTTTAACTAACTCATAGCTTTGTAGATCAATTTCAGCCTGTGCCGTTTGAGCAAGAGTAAAGTCATCTAGTTCAATATCACTTTGAGCAAAGACATTTAAAGAGATGAGAAATATATTAAGGATGAGTAAGGTTTTTATTTTACACAACCAAGAATATATTTCTGTGAGAATTTTTCAATATCAGACTTACTCATTGCTTTAATAGCATCGTTTTCCATCTGAAGATCAGGCAAAAGCTCTTGACCCGTTGTTTGCTCAACACCTTTTAAATAAGAAAGGATATCTGAAGCCAGCTTATCATTTGGTTTAACCGTCTTATGAGTAAACCCAAAGATATCAGAAAAAAGATCGGTGTTATAAACAACAAAAGTCTCTGGCTCATAATATGAACTTACGTTTGCTGGAAAGCTTACATCGCGTGAAACTTCCCGATCAGAACATCCTTCGACATGACGATTCGACCAAGAATAGATTCTGCCATTAGCAAAAGAAGCATCTTTTCCAACGAGAAGCTGTTTAATTTTTAAGCATTCGTTATTAAAGGTATCAAGAATTGTTTCGTAGTTATAAGCATTACAACCACGTGACTTAATTTCATTTGAAAGGTCATTGGCAATAGTTAAAGTTAAGCCAGAACCAGTTAGAACTTTTGCACCAACTTTTAGCACACCAACAATAAGGCCATAACTTCTTTGCCCACCATAGGCACGTGAAACAAGAGCATCTGAGGCCATATATAAGCCAGGTCCTTCAATATCACTATCACCTGAACGTCTGCGGTTATAGATTCTTCGACCTTGCTTTTCGACATACGTTTTATAATGAGCAGCAGAAGGATCATACGCTGTATTGTACTGACCACGAGGATTGATATCGCTGGCATCAACCCAATGAAAAAGAATTTTTTCTTTTTTAATGGTGGACATATACTTCGAAATATCTTGTCTCATGCCTTCGCCGAGTTCTTTATCCGTCATCGAAAAAGCTGGAAAAGCCAAAAGTGCAAGAGTCGTAAAGAGAGTTAAATTCTTAAGATTTAATGTCATAAATGCCTCATAGGATGTATGGCATTTTTTAACATAAATAAGCATTTGAAGGGATTATTGAATAATAATTACAGGGTCTTAATTAGGTTGTGGCCAATTTAAAGGTCATGAATAGGCTTAAAGCTACCATCAATCCCCCACTAAGCTTCACAAACTTACCTAGATACTTATCCCTGATCTTTGACTCGTATTTTGCAGTCACAAAGACAAGTAACCCAAACCAGCCAAATGAACCTAAAGCGAGCCCAAGTGAAGTCAAAAAAATATTCAAACGAGATAGATCAAAGAGCTCAAGGCTCTTCACAAAAGTTCCAAGTCCCGTCATGGTAATAATCAAAGTCGGATTAGAGGTATAGATAATCACGCCGAGTAAAAAGCCAGACGCCAGACGAGCAGGGCTTTGTGCCGAATCTTTAACTTCGACTTCTTTAGCTTTTGAAAGAAGTTCTTTTAAACCCAAAATAAAAATCAAAGCGATACCGCCCGCTTTAAAATAGAAGATAGCTTGATCAGAAATTGTAAATAGTGAGATACCTGAAAGAATAACATAGAAGTAAATGAAGTCCATTAGTGAGCCGCCAAGTGCAATTGATAAAGCCTGAGCAGCACCACGGCGAATAAATGTATTGATGACCCAAATATTAATTGGACCAATTGGGATACACATTAGAAAGCCAATCACTAAACCAATAACCAACGCAATCATCAATTTCCCCAACTAACCGATTAACGAATAAATAAGCACAAAATGAGCGATAGCACCAAAGCAAACAAAAAGATGAAACACTTCGTGATAGCCATATCTTAAGGGTTTAAGTACCGGCCATCTTGTTCCATAAGCAATGGCCCCAATGGTGTAAAAAACTCCGCCAACAAAGAGTAAAGTAATATTTGTCGCCCCTAGCTTAGGGACAAGTTCCGAAACATACGGCAAGACCATATAACCAGGAATCATATAGATTAATGACCTTATATATTTTGGAAGATTTGGAAAAAACACAGACTGTCCGACTCCGATCAAAGCGATTACCCAAATCGTAGTTAAAAGCTTAAATCCTGAGTCATCGCCTAAAACCAATAAACAAATCGGCGTACATGAACCAGCAATCATGACGTAGATGGCACTATGATCAAATTTATTCATCAGGGCACGAGGTTTTGGCTCCCAATGGATGCGATGATAAAGAGCACTAACTCCAAACATACTTAAAAGACCAAAACTATAAATCAGGATCGAGACGATTTGAATAGAAGAAGTCGCCTTGGCCAAAAGCATGGCGCAAGCTCCGATGGAAACAAAAAACATCGCTTGGTGAGAATACCCTCGATAAAGAGGTTTTACTTTGTTCATTATTTTTCTTTGTTAACACAATTAAAGATGAGGTTCATCCCATGCTTGACATGCGATATCTCCACCTTGATCAACTGTAGGTGGTTCATCGTAATGTGTACAGAAATTACCAAATTCTTCAGGATTTATATCTAAATATAGCCATCTAACGGCGGCTTGATCATAGGATAAAGGGGCTTGAGCAAGTCTCATTTTAGCCCCAATCATGGCAAAATAATCAATGCTGATATAGTCCATTGATGATGTCGCAGGTATCACTCGTGATGGGATTTCTAAATGAGTAAGATAGTTTTTAAAAAGAGCATCAAAACTTCTAGATGTAGTAATATTGCTTTGGGTACTAGCAGCAAAGTTATGCCGAAGACCTAAAGTATGGCCAATTTCATGTGCCAATGTATGGGTAAGATAATCAAGAACGACTTGATCAAGATTTGAATTATTAACGCTAGGGAATTTTTCTTCAAAATATTTCTTACCCCATACCTTAAAACCAGATGGAACATAAATATAAGAAGACACAATATGACCATTTTCAGGGTTTAAACTAAAAATCCCCCTAGCTCCTCCATCATCATCACGATTTGAAAGGTAATCGATATAATTTGTACCAATTTTGAGAGCCTGATCTTTACTGGATGCCTTCTTTAAAAAAATAAGTTCTTTTCCAAGCGCCTTATTCCAATATTGTACTGCGGCCTTAAGAGATGGCATTAAATCTTGAGGAAAATTTTCGCCGTAAAGATAAGTTGCAGGCAATGATTGCTTAGAGGCGAAAATCTCATTATTTAAATTTGGAAAAGTTCCATAAACTCCAACCTGATCTGAATTAGAGTGGTTTTTTGAACTAAAATCAAGAGCAGGATCTCTAGAGATTTGAAAAGTCACTCGCTCGTATCCAGGGACATTTAAATCAACAGCTGCCAATAAATTCGACTTTGAATTATCAATTATTTTAAAAGATTTAAAATAAGACGAGGGAATAATATTTCTTTTTAACTGAGGATGGCTTAGATCTAGCTCGGTTTTATAGATTGAAGATTGATAATTAAGTGAAGTTAACCCTTTTTCAAAATCAACCACGTAACCTTCATCATTTTTACTTATAATATCAAACTGATAATGAAGTTCTTTATTGTCACTTTCTAAAATGAGCTGATTTCCATAAAAATAAAATGAAACCGAATAGGCCTTTGAGTAATTAGAAATCCCATCGGACTTAAGAATGCTTGAATTGAAAATCAATTTTTGAGTTAGAAAGTCTTTTGCTATTAAGACATCTGCAAACGCAGTGGACATTAAGCTAGCGATTATCATAAAAAGATAAGTTAATGACTTCATTGAAATCCCCTTTGAATTAATCCAGCATAAAACTTATTTATTTTTTAAAAGGGGAAACGATAACTTGATGTAATAATTACAGCTTATAACGAAGTTAAATGATTGTTTTTCTAAAGATACTCAAATTGCATTCATGAGAGAATTCTTTAAAGACTTCTACACCTCGTGTTGAGTGGCCTTTCTCGTCAATTGGCGGTGAATAGACAGCAATGCCAAACTCGCCTGGAACAACTCCAAAAATCGCACCACTGACACCACTTTTGGCCGGAACTCCGATGGAGTAAGCCCATTCACCAGATGAATCATACATGCCACAGGTAAACATTAAGCTTAAGACATCACCAACATACTTTGAAGGAATCGCAGACTTCTTTGTATTTGGATTAACTCCGGAATTTGCCAGTGTGGCGGCCATCATACTTAAGTCTTTTGTATCGACTAAGATTGAGCATTGTTTGAAGTACAAATCGAGAGTTTCATCGATTTTTTCATCGATAACATCAAAATGTCTTAAAAGATGCGCAATCGAGCGATTCCTGTGGGCCGTGAGTTTTTCTGATTCAAAGACATCATTACTAATTTCTAATTGATGTCCTGCAAAGGCTTCAAACATCGACATCATATTTGATTCACGGTTTTTTAAATTATTACCTTTGATTAAGGAGCTGATCGCGATGGCACCAGAGTTAATCATAGGATTATAAGGTCTGTGAGTTCTCTTTTCTAATTCAACGATAGAATTGAAAGCTTCTCCAGTTGGTTCAACCCCAACCTTGGAGATAACCTCTTCTCTTCCATACTCTGCTAGGGCCATACCATAAATAAATGGCTTAGAGGTTGATTGAAGTGTGAATTGTTTATCAAAATCTCCGGCACAAAATTGCTCACCATTTACAGTCGTAATAACAATGGCGAAATCCTGAGCGTTAGCTTTGGCAAGTTCTGGAATATAACTGGCAGGCTTTCCTGTCGACAACGAGCGGTATTTATTGTGGAGTAATTCGATAAGTGTTTGCATGGGCCTAATCTATACTGACTCATTCAAGCAATCAACAGCGTTTTCAAATTTACCTGACTTGAATGCTCTCTTCTGTCAAAAGAAGTTAGATGAAATCTGCCAGATTTTTGCTGGGGGGCTCATAATGGAATAATGAAAAGTTTTGTCTTAACACTTTTACTTATTTCATTTCAAAGTCTTTATGCTGGCTTAATACCTATTGAAGAGATTTTCTCTCCATCAGACTTGGATCACCCACCCTCAAAGTATTTTAAAGTTGCAGTTTTACAATGGGCCAATGCGATTGATACGCCAGTTGATGTCAGTCAAGCCGAAGCTGAACGTTATAAAGCAACGAACCGTGAGATCATCGCTGACTATATTGAGCAAGCCAGCCAAAATGGCGCTAAGCTTTTCATCACTCCTGAGATGGCCGTTGTCGGTTACCCTTATCAGCCACAGTACGGTGATAACTTCGCTTCAATAGCTCAGGCCAAGCCCTATGCAGAATATAAGAATGGAGCAACCTATCAATTTTTTAAAGAAATCGCTGCACGCTTAGAAATGTATTTGCATATAGCTTTTCTTGAAAAGATAGAAGGCCAAGAGAAATTCTACAACTCCGTCATGGTGATCTCTCCAAAAGGTGAACTCATTACGACATATCACAAGCAAAATCTTTTTGGTGGTGAAAATCGTTTTATCAAAATCGGATCGGGTGCTAAGACTTACCGTTCACCAGCAGGCACTATTGGTCTTGGTGTTTGCGCCGATATCTATGACTCTAACTTTTTAGCTCAATATAAAAATTTAAATATCGATGCTCTATCACTATCATCTTCTTGGACTATTCATAACTCTGCCTACGGTTACTACACTCGAGCGGCAAAAAATATTAACACAACCATTATGGGCGCCAATCATAGTTATTTCCCTGACGCTGGCGTTGTTAACGCTGATGGAAGTAAACAGTCCCATATCAGACAAAGCACAGGCCTTGCTTATGGGTTCCTACCTTTAAGCAATTAAACCTTAGCCAATTGTTAGACTAAACATTGAAGCCATCGAGTTTATTTTGAATATATGCGATAGTCAGGCATGGGAATATCAAGAGAACTTAAAAATGAATGGTTGCAACTCAGTGATGAAGACAAAGGTCGTATTGTCCGTATGGCCTGGGAAGATCGAACTTGCTTTGATGCTATTCAAATCCAATTTGGATTAACTCCAAACGAAGTCGTTAAATTTATGCGTACTCAACTTGATCTTAAAGCCTATACAAGGTGGAGAAGAAGAGCGAGCGAGCAGGGTCATCTTAAACATGCCAAAAAAAGACCTGAGGGAATTTCACGCTTTAAATGTAAAACTCAAAGGCTAGATGGAACTATTAAGGGGAGAAAATAAACTCTTTTTAATTGTAAATTATCAAGCAACGCAGCTCACCCGGCCAGGTGTGTTGGAACTTCTTTCAAAGATTATTTCGCCTTGATCAGATAGCGATTTTCATCGCAACTCACATTACTTACAGACCTCCAGTCCCATTCAGCCCCAGAGTAAATCGCATCCATAACCAAATAACCTGCTTTATTATATTTTGATTTTCTATTATCTATTTCGTTGTAATCGCCCCAATAGATAGGCTTAACAATTTCTGCCATCTGGGCAATGAAGCTACCTTTTACCAAAGTCAGATCTCTATTCCTAATTTCAATATGGCATCTGTTTTCATAGAGCGGGTCAACTTTATAGAGACTATGAAGCATAGTTCCCCAGATACGATACCATGTGCCAGCATGGTCTCCGCCAGATTCACCATCACACCTTTCTTCAAGGTCTCCGCGAATATCTATAAACTTGTTAAAAAAATTACTTAGTTTTTCGAAGGTTGAATAATTTCGAGTATAATCTGCATAGAATCTTGCTTCATTTCTTAATAGCTGATGAATCGTAAGAATAGCTTTAAAAAGGTCCCCCTTATTCAACTCTAGAGAATATTTAAATATCGAGTGAGGCGTAATCGAGTTGTCTTGTTGGCTCATTACCCATTCTTTAAGTTTTCCTTCTTTGCCACTAGAATAATCATAATCAGAATTACCCATAAGATAAGAAAGCAAGTCACTGTAGTTTTCTTTACTTTTTGTCAGCCCCTCAAAAAAGTCTTCTCTACTTTCGTGATAGTCTTTCAAGATGTCATGAAAGCATATTCCTAAAATTGTAGAATCAAGACTTAGCTTTGTCTGCCTTGGATATTTATAAGCATTTTTATAATAGAGATTACCTTCTTTACATTTTTTTATTTTTGCAACCCGAATTGATTTTTTCCTATTTTGTTGATTTTGATATAAATCTTTATATCGAGAACTCATGTCCAATTGTGAAAATGAACATATAGGATTGAGAAGATAGATTAGTGAAATAACTTTTAGTATACGCATAATTCATTATTCTTATCGGACTAACTAGACGGAAGTTTATACTCTCTCCAAATGTTGACTTTTTCGCCCCACTTTATTATCAGGCTAGTTGGAAAGCACTTAAATAAAAGCATTTCTATCTAATTGAAAGATGAAGAACTTATTTCGGTTTGAGTCAATAGCTCAGATTTCTAAAGAGCATTGCCCCGAAGAGCCAGCACTCACAATAAATAATAAATTATCTATGAGAATATCAGTTTTACTCTTTTCTCCATCCCTTCCAGAATAATTTCTAATGTCTCTTTATTTAACAGAGGATCTAGTTCGATATCCCGTATAACAAGATTTTCATAATTATGTTTAAGCTCACAAATAATCTCTTCAAATTTATCTTTATTTATCGAACATTTTTGTGCAGTCTCAGCGTAATGTCTTTTTAAAATTCTTTTAAATGCATAATGACCAGAATCCCCTACCTTCATTGCAAGTTTGAGCTTTTCAAGTGGCCTTTTTTCTCTTTTGTGTAAGAAATAACCACTCATGACGTCGTAAAATGGCGTTAGTCTAAATCCATCTTCCTCAAGAAAAATGCTAAAGTTTTTTCCATGTCCATCTGTTGCATAAAGAAGATCAAATACAATAATTGCTTTAAAGAAGTTTATGCGATCTTCAGAGTTTTTAGATGCCATCAAAAATCTGGAAATATCAACTATTCCAGGCCCCCCCTCAGATTGATACTTCTTATAAGGTGAAATACTTAATGCCTGGCACATGTCCTCTTGAGGTACTCTCAAGAGGATATTCTTTTCTTTGTAGTTTTTCCATTTTCGATCAAATCTTTCTATGATGAGAGCTTTTTGATCTCCAAAATGAGCGATTTTAGTATTGCATACCCTAAGTCCCATTTTTTTCATGATAAATAATGAGGCCCATTCATTGTCAATACTATCATCAAAGTTTACGTCTACTCCAAGTGCACCAATTGAAGTCTTAAATATATGTGTCGTTGGCGTGAGGCCATGAGGCTCATGCCATTTTCCGTCAATATTTAACAATGCTGTTTTTTCCTGCGCTCCCGCAATCGAAATCCGAAAGTCCTCTTCATCCATACCAAGTGGTGTCGTACTGCCAAGAGACTTTAATCTCTTTTCAATTTCATCATCATTGATAGGAGAATAATTCATTTCAAAGTCAGTTGGATGTTCACAATTTAGTGGTAAGAAAGATAGAGCACCAACACAATCTTTACCTATGACAGATAATAGATCAAAAGGCCTCGTACTCTCTGCTCCAAACTTTGTGGCAACTAATTTCTTAATATTATCGTTATCTGGAAGTAAATTATCAAAATATCTGGAAACAACCTCACCTTTGTAAGAATCCTCTTTCAAAGGAAATGATCTAGATATTTCAAAACCGTTTTGAATCCACTCTTCATCATATTGAAAGGAAATTTCTCCACTCGTTGATTTTTTTAAAATTCCAACAAAGACAGTATTTAAAAATATATTCAATGATTTTGATTTCATATTTTACCTTGAAGTCATCATTAATCGTTTAGCAGATCAATCATTTTTCTTGCTTTTGAATCACGACTTCTTTCTTTTGTTGTATTTAAGTTCGATAAGGACAGATTAATTTTTAAAGCTTGTATGACTTTAAATAATGACTCTAAAGTTCCACGTCCATTTTCAATATCGCTTATAGTTGCTTGTCTCATATTGATGATATTCGCGAGTTGATCTTGGCTCATCCCAGAATTTTTACGCAGTCTTTTAAGGGCAACTCCTAATATTTCTGGAGTATTAATATTTTCTATCAGAATATCTTTGCTCATAAGCTCCTCATACGAATAAAGGTATAGGATAATTATATACTGATTTTAGTATACAACAACTTAATACGAAAATCCGTATAAAAAATACTTATACTGATTTTAGTATAGATATAAAAATCATAATAATATTAATAACTTACATTTAAACATAAGCATAATTCCTGCGCTATGAACCAAGCACAAAGGATATGCGAGGATATGGGTTCCAGCACACTTGGCCGGATTCAATTTGTTATGCTGAGATATAATTTCCAAATAGCTATTATTATAACTTAATTCCAGAGTTTTACTAAGTCTCTAAAAAATAGCCTATTAAATTTTACTAATAGTAATGGAGTTTAAATTTGACTAGGC